>ERZ1023241.3-NODE-3-length-491283-cov-153.086939_pt1 | contig 491283 bp, 451 predicted proteins | sample MGYA00380455_ERZ1023241 | MGnify/ENA primary metagenome ERZ1023241 (study PRJEB33173, sample SAMEA4830304) | metagenome | study: EMG produced TPA metagenomics assembly of the PRJEB25223 data set...
CAAGTGAAGATACGTCAGTAAGTGGTACGGCAGAGCCAGGATCAGAAGTAACAGTAACGTTCCCAGATGGCACAACAGCAACAGGTACGGCAGATGATCAAGGTAATTACACAATTGAGATTCCATCAAATGTTAAATTAGATGGTGGAGAAGAACTCGTTGTTACTGCTAAAGATAAAGATGGCAACATATCTGAAGAAGCAACGACAACAGTTGTAGATACAACAGCGCCAGAAGCACCAACGGTGAACGAAGTAACAAGTGAAGATACGTCAGTAAGTGGTACGGCAGAGCCAGGATCAGAAGTAACAGTAACGTTCCCAGATGGCACAACAGCAACAGGTACGGCAGATGATCAAGGTAATTACACAATTGAGATTCCATCAAATGTTAAATTAGATGGTGGAGAAGAACTCGTTGTTACTGCTAAAGATAAAGATGGCAACATATCTGAAGAAGCAACGACAACAGTTGTAGATACAACAGCGCCAGAAGCACCAACGGTGAACGAAGTAACAAGTGAAGATACGTCAGTAAGTGGTACGGCAGAGCCAGGATCAGAAGTAACAGTGACGTTCCCAGACGGTACAACGGCAACAGGTACAGCAGATGACGAAGGTAACTACACAGTAGAAATCCCATCAAACGTAGACTTGAATGATGGAGACACTGTCATAGTGACTGCTACGGATAAAGATGGTAATACTTCAGAACCTACAAATACAAATGTAACTGGTACAGGAGAAAATCCAGGCACAGGAGAAAATCCAGGCACAGGAGAAAATCCAGGCACAGAAGAAAATCCAGGCACAGGAGAAAATCCAGGTACAGAAGAAAATCCAGGTACAGGAGAAAATCCAGGTACAGGAGAAAATCCAGGCACAGGAGAAAATCCAGGTACAGAAGAAAACCCAGGTACAGGAGAAAATCCAGGCACAGGAGAAAATCCAGGTACAGGAGAAAATCCAGGTACAGGGGAAAAACCAGACACAGGAGAAAATCCAAGTACGGGAGAAAATCCGGTCGTAGGTTCTAATTCACCAAATGCTAGCCACAACACAGATAATAGCAACTCTAATGAATCACAAGTAGAAGATTCAAATAACAATTCTAACGTTGTGGAAAACAACAAATCAAAAGATAATAAAGAAAATAAACGATCAGAATTACCTGAAACAGGTGAGGAAGAAACACGTAATGGTACATTATTTGGTTCATTGTTTGCAGGATTAGGTGCATTATTACTGTTTGCTAAACGTCGTAGAAAAAAAGAAGATGAAAAATAGTCGTTTCAAATAAAGTATTATAGAAAGTGATTGCTTATAGGGGCTAGGACAAAGTTATGTCCTAGCCTCTATTTTTATATTTAAGAAAGTACCGAAAAAGATTAAATAAAAGTTTATCCCCTGTGTCAAAGCATTAAATATTTCTTCTTTTACAGTTATTAATTTAAGCGCTTACACAAATGTTTGCAGGGTATATGACAATATAAAGGAGGTATTTATATGATTTATACAAATCCAAATGAAAGTAACGCAAAATACAAAGTTAAAGAGCAATATAGTAACTTTATTGATGGAAGTTGGATAGAGCCGCAGGAAGGTGAATATTTTGATAATATTTCCCCAATTACGGGTGATCATTATGCAAAAGTACCTAGGTCTTCACAAAAAGATGTAGATTTAGCAGTAAAAGCTGCTAAAAAAGCACAAGTTGAGTGGGGGAAAAAGTCATTAGCTGAAAGGTCACAACTTTTATTAGATATTGCGGATCGTGTAGAAGAGAATTTAGAATACTTAGCAGTTATTGAAACTTTTGATAATGGTAAACCTGTGAGAGAAACACTTGCTGCAGATTTACCATTAGTTGTAGATCACTTTAGATATTTTGCAGGTGTGATACGTGCCGAAGAGGGTGGTATTTCACAAATAGATAATGATACAGTAGCTTATCATTATAAAGAACCGTTAGGAGTCATTGGTCAAATTATTCCGTGGAATTTCCCGTTACTTATGGCAACTTGGAAAATTGCTCCGGCTATCGTGACTGGAAATGCTGTCGTTCTTAAACCAGCAGAACAAACACCTGTGTCTATTCTACATTTCATTGAAATAATTGAAGATATTTTACCAAAAGGATTAATAAATGTCGTAAATGGGTTTGGCAATGAAACTGGTGAAGCACTTGCTACGCATAAAGAGATTAATAAAGTCGCTTTTACCGGTGAAACAACAACAGGTAAGATTATTATGAAGAATGCCAGTGATAATGTCATACCAGTAACTCTGGAATTAGGAGGCAAATCACCAAATATATTTTATAAAGATATTATGGATAAGGACGACGAATTCTTAGATAAAGCAGTAGAAGGGTTAGTTATGTTTGCCTTAAATCAAGGTGAAGTTTGTACATGTCCCTCTAGAGCATTGATTCATGAAGACATTTATGACGAATTTATAAAATTATGTATTGATAAAGTTAATAAAATAAAACTAGGTAATCCATTGGATGATACAACAATGGTAGGTGCACAGACCTCCAATGAACAACAAGAAAAAATTAAGAAATACTTAGATATAGGTAAAGATGAAGGGGCAGAAATACTTGTTGGAGGTAATGTAAGAAAAGAAAATGAGCATTTAAAAAATGGTTTTTATATCGAACCTACTATTTTTAAAGGTAATCAAAATATGCGTGTTTTCCAAGAAGAAATTTTTGGACCTGTATTGTCGGTAGCCACCTTTAAAAATAACGATGAGGCATTGGCCATGGCAAATGATACAATTTATGGCTTAGGTGCTGGTATTTGGACAAGAAATCAGAATATAGCATACCGCGCTGGTAGAGGTATTCAAGCTGGTAGAGTATGGGTTAATAATTATCATACTTATCCGGCACATGCTGCTTTTGGTGGTTATAAAATGAGCGGTATAGGTCGAGAAAATCATTTGATGATGCTAGACCACTACCAACAAACAAAAAATTTATTGGTTAGTTATGATACGAAGCCAACAGGATTGTTTTAAAAAATTGTTGTAAATTTAATTTATTTTGTTTATAAATTGCGCTAAATGTGTACAGTATAATAATAAATAATATAATATTAGAATTGGGGAACTTATTATGTTTATTATTATTCAGTATAGTAGAGGCAATACATTATTCTATTTAAGAAATAAAAATAAAGAACCAATTAATTCCAGAGTAGTGGCTATTTCTGGAAATAATTATAAGACATTATTATTAGAAAGTATTGAGAAGCTACTTGCTCAATCTAATCATCATTTAGAATCACTGCGTTTTATACTGCTCGAGATGAATGGAATAGAAAATTTGCAAGTTAATGCCGTCTGTGAAGTGAGTAGATATCTTAAATTTAAGCTTGATACAAGTGTAGTTGTTACCAATAATATTGAAACATTTGATTATGATGAGTATTTGAATGTATAGTTGATATCTATAAAAATATAGTCCCATTAAAAATCTAATTAGTTTATATTAAAATAAAATACGCAATGATATTAAGAAGAAAACACCAAAATTGCATCCTCGATTTTGGTGTTTCCTTTTATCTTAATTTAAAGTGTTTTCGTAATAGTTTTCGCCTAATATATTTTGAGTAGTATAGTTAGAATGATTTAAATATTGTTGCATAAATTCTGACATATTTTCTTTTTTTAAATCATACATTACTTCAATTTCCTTAGAAAATAACCTTGGATGGGATTTTAAATATAATGACAAATCTGGTAAGGGCTTGGGATCAACTTTACTAGATTTATTTAAATCCTTAAGTGTGTCTACATATACATTGAGTTCTCTTGCACCTACAATTTTAGCGCCATGATTATCATCGTTTAATAGCACTATAGTTGGAAAACTTCGAACCCCTAATTTATGAACTAAATCAAAATCTTCAAGAAGCAATTGCTTTCCTTTGGCACTGTTTGATAAAGCTAAAATATCTTTTATACGAATTGTGTCTTCATTTTTATAAAATTGTTGTAGCAGTGATTTAAGTACATTTTCATCAGAAATATTTTTGTTAAAAACAAATACTGATTCCCTTACTACCCTAATAAATTTTATTGCAGCTGTAGGTGAGTCTAAGTGTTGAATTGCTTTATAAACGCGTGATGCCGGATATGAGGATTGTACAGGATCAATTTCCATTATTGTGCCATCAATCGGCATGCGTGAATATTGTCCTACTTCTTGCCAGTGTGGTGTAACATCTGCCGGTTTCAAAATGCCATTCGCTGGATCTATAGGTTCGTCTCCCCATTCTTCTAATAGTCCACCCATCACCATTTGGAAATTAAATAAATGTCCATATTGTACCAATAATTTATTTAAAGTGGGTTCAAATGCCCAACAATGAGAACACATAGGGTCGGTGACATAATATAAAGTCTGCTTAGACGTCTCTGTATTTAAATTAAGTGTTTCTACTTTATTTGAATCACTAGGTTTGCACACGCCTGAGTAAATATTGCATACCATATTTTTCTCCATAATTTGACCTCCAAAGTTTAATTAAAAGTAATATAGTTTTATAATAAGCAGTAATAGGATTTATAAATACCAACAACTTGTCAATAATGTTGGATATTCAACATCAATACTTCATTGTTGGAGGGAAATGAGGCCGTCGAATGGTACAATCAAAATCAGACTTGCGCGTAATCAAAACTAGAAAATCTATCATGCAAGCTTTTATTAAGTTATCAGATGAAAAGGATTTTAAAAATATAACAGTAAAAGATATTACCCAACAGGCGCTTATCAATAGAGCTACATTCTACTATCATTTTAGTGATATATATGATTTGTTAGACAAAGCACTCGCAGAAGAATTATTAATTAATTTGAACTATGAGTATTTTGATCAAAAGAAATTAGATGAAGCAACGCTTGCGTATATTTTTGAAATTGTAGCAGAATTTCAACTATCTTTGAGTCGAAGATGCCATAGAAGTTATCCTGAAACGATTGGTAATATTATTCAAGAACATATTGAACGTGTGTTGTTGAGGTTATTGGCCGAGGTGAAATTTGAGGACGAATCTACACGTCAATTAGCAGCTAGCATGTTAAGTGCAAGTATTTATAGAGCTTCTGAAAAATGGTGTGAAGGTTATAGTGATATTTCTGCCGAGTCTTATATTAAACGTGTAACACCTTATATTATATCTGGTTTAGTAAGTCGATAGAAAACGATTAAAGGAGGAATGGTTGTATGGGAATTATTATCTTAATATTGCAAGTAATCCTAGGTTTATTCTTTATCATGACGGGATTTAAAATATTTTCTGGTGAGATGAAACAAGAATTTGCACGATTTGGGTACCCGCCTATTTTTAATAAAATCACTGGAGCATTTGAGTTTATTGGAGCTATAGCAATGTTAATCGGTGTTTTCTATAGTCCATTGGCAATATTTGCTAGTGTATTAATAGGTTTAACTATGTTGACTGGTGCATTGTCACATATTCTTTTAGGTAAAGATCCAGTTACAAAAGCGATGCCAGCAATCGTCTTGTTTTTATTAAATTTTTGTGTGTTTATCTATTATATTTAGATACGTTATTATTTTTAATATTAAAGCCCCCAGTTAACTTATTTTAAGCTGGGGGTTATTTGTAGTTGCTTAAGCTAGACCTTGAATTTTTAATACAATTTCTGCTACAAGTGCAGAACCGATATATGTACTGAGCAAAATAACAATACCTACAACAATGGTTTTCCACCCTAACTTTGCAAAATCAGCCCAGGAATTTCCTATTGAGACACCTGCGTATGCAACAACTGGTGTGGCTAATGATAGTAAATCTACTTTTTCAGTCCATTCGACAATATGTGAGGATCCAGGAACCCCAGGGATAGTGATGATTAAACCTAATATGCCAATATAAGCAATACTTGGTATGTTTAAAGGCACGATATCCCGTAAAATCAAACCTAATAAGGCAATACCCATTAAAGCAAGGATGCCCGGTGTTGCATCAATAGGCATGACGCTATAACCAATCCAATTACTAAAAAGTGAAATAATTCCTACTATACATAAGGTGAGAATCCAATTTGTAACTTTTGAAGACATCATAGTCACTCCTTATCTTTTGTGATTTTTGATTTAACATGCATAATCAAGCTATAGTATTTTCGAGTTAAAGGTAGAGCAATTAAAATACCAACATAAAGTCCTGTCACTGACGTTAGAAGATTACTTACGCCAGAAAATGCGGTAATTGTACTAGCTTGGTCAGGATACATTTCGACTAAAGGTCCCAGAGCAGCTGCAGTCATTACGCCACTACCTACTCCTGTAGCCATGGCAAAAGCAATTGGACTAAATGGTAAAATAGAAACTAAAATGCCAGAAAAGATACTAAAAAATATTGCCCCAAAAATGGTTCCAAATATGTACATTGACATCACGCCTCGCCATTCGGGGGAAGAGATGCCATATTTTTCGGTAATCAGCGCTAAATTAGGTTCTCTACCGATTGAATGAGTCATGCCTATAGACTCACGTCGTAAACCTAATAATATAGCTAATGGTAATGAAATAATAATCGTAGCTAAATTGCCGGCTTCCTGTAATATTAAAGCAGGCCCAGCTGTAATGATTTTCGGCAATGCGGGCCCTGCTTCTACACCAAATTTTGCTATAAGCAGTGCTACTGAAATAAATACCATTGGTTCGGAATTTTTAGCTTGTTTTTTACCGATGATGGGCGTGAAATAAACTCCTAAGCCGAGTAACACTGCATAAACAACTGGTAATAAAAGGATTGAAGTTATCCCTAAAGGTATTTTATGTGCACCAATTACTTCAGAAATAATCATAATAATTAATACAATGCCATGTAGTCTCCAATCTTTCCAAAGTATATTTTGTTGTTTCATATCGATACCTCCTAATTAAAATATTCAGAAAATTGAAAATACGAATAAAATCTATTCTATACTTAATATTTCAAAATGAAAAGGGTATCAATATAATTTATATACTTTAGAAATTTGATAAGTGTAAATATGGAATTTAAGCGTATAATGGAATTACTAAAATGGAAAGGTGTGAAGAAGATGCAACATGCTTATCGACAACTTTTATTGGGAATGATTTGTTTATTTATAGTGATGGCGATTGGACGTTTTGCATACACACCTATATTGCCATTTATGCAGCAAACAGGGGGGTTAGATAATCGAAGTGCTGGTTTACTAGCTACGATTAATTATCTAGGTTACTTGATAGGCGCCATGGTTCCTATATGGATTGTTATGTTTAGTAAGGTTACAGATTTGAAAATTTATTTATTTATAAATATTATTTCGACTTTAATGATGGGGCTTTCTGATAATTTTCAACTATGGTGTATTTTGCGTTTGGTTTCTGGAATAACAAGCGGTACAGTTTTTGTGTTAGCATCGAATGTAACGCTTGAAGCTTTAAGAATAGCGAAAAAAGATGGTATCTCAGGTCTGTTATATAGTGGTGTAGGTTTAGGTGTTTTTACAAGTAGTATCTTTATTTTCTTATTTACTACAGCGAGCACATGGAAGCTTACTTGGATATCACTAGGCATTTTTTCTTTAATGATAGGGATTATTGTTATATTTGGTATGCACGAAAATCACAATAACGAAAATAAAAATTTCAAATCAAAAAATATTGAACATACCAAAACAATTAAATTGAAGAAAAAATTTATTTGGGGATTTTCAATCGCCTATTTTTGTGAAGGTGCTGGTTACATTATTACAGGGACATTCTTAGTAGCCATCGTTAAATCAATACCAGGACTAGCGGATTATGCAGCGTTAAGTTGGATGTTTGTAGGTTTAGGTGCTGTGCCTTCTACGATTTTATGGTCTATGATGGCAAATAAGGTAGGGCATGCGAAAGCAATATATTTTGCATTTGTACTACAAATTATTGCTGTGATACTACCTGTTTTTTCAGGGTATGTAGTGAGCTTAATAATTAGTTCTCTGTTTTTTGGAGCAACATTCCTTGGGTTAACAACATTATTCATGTCTAAGGCACAAACACTTATGTTTCAAGGTGATCATAAAGTAAATTTGGTAGCTTTATTAACAGTTATTTACAGTTTAGGACAAATGATTGCACCAGCACTTTCAGGTATATTAATTGGTGAATCAGGGGATTACAATGCATCGCTAATTTTTGCAGCTTCCATATTATGTGTAGGTTTGTTAAGTATTATATATAGCTATCAGGGGAACAATGGAAGTTAAATTATTCTGTTATTTCCAAGTAATTTATTGAAAAAGTTTAAGCGAGGTATTAGTCTGTTACAATTTCAACTATCTCGTTTGAAGTGTTCTTAAATTCCAAATAAGATAGTTCGTCATTTTATGTGAAATCTGATTTGTGAATAAAAGCAGGCCCCTTATCTTCTTTGTAACATACTGATAGTAAGGTTTATTTAGATAGTTTTTCCTTAGGTAACTTACTTTTGTGTAAGTTGACTTTTTGTGGTAATATCGTCATGGATAAAAATTCGAGATAATAATAGATAAGAAGGTTTAAATATATATGAAAGAAAATTTTTGGCTTGAATTACCACGTCCATTTTTTGTTTTAGCACCTATGGAAGATGTTACAGATGTTGTCTTTCGCCATGTCGTAAATGAGGCGGGAAGACCTGATGTATTTTTCACTGAATTTACGAATACAGAAAGTTTTTGTCATCCTGAAGGCATACACAGCGTACGTGGTCGCTTAACATTTACGGAAGATGAGCAGCCAATGGTTGCTCACATATGGGGAGATAAACCTGAGCATTTTCGTGAAATGAGTATTGGTATGGCTGAGATGGGCTTTAAAGGTATCGATTTAAATATGGGGTGCCCAGTAGCAAATGTTGCAACGAAGGGTAAAGGTTCAGGCCTAATACAACGACCTGAAACTGCAGCTGAAATCATTCAAGCAGCAAAAGCAGGTGGTCTGCCAGTAAGTGTGAAAACAAGACTCGGTTATTCTGAAATAGATGAGTGGAGAGACTGGTTGAAACATGTGTTTGAACAGGATATTGCCAACCTATCTATTCATCTTCGTACACGTAGAGAGATGAGTAAAGTAGATGCACATTGGGAATTGATTGGAGAAATTAAAAAACTCCGTGATGAGATTGCACCAGACACATTGTTAACGATTAATGGAGATATTCCAGATAGAAAAACGGGACTTGAGCTTGCCGAAAAGTATGGTATTGACGGCGTAATGATTGGGCGTGGCATTTTCCATAACCCCTACGCATTTGAAAAAGAGCCACGAGAACATACAAGTGAAGAACTTTTAGGATTATTAAGGTTACACCTTGACCTGTTTGATAAATATTCAAAAAATGAATCACGTTTATTTAAACCTTTACGTAGATTCTTTAAAATATACGTACGTGGTATTAGAGGAGCTAGCGAATTAAGACACCAGTTAATGAGCACAAATACAACAGATGAGGCTCGTGAATTACTTGATGAATTTGAAGCACAAATAGAATCGACAGTAGAACAGTAAAGTTTAAATATAAATAACAAGATAGACTTGGAAATCTTAAAACTTAGATTTCCAAGTCTATTTTTGTTTAATAGTAAGAGAAATAGCAAAGGCAATAATCATAAAAATTGTAATCATTAAAACTACGCCAGGCCATTGAATAAAGTTATAAAATACACCAGCTAAAGTACCGCCAACAGAGGATCCCATATAATAAAATAATAAGTATAGGCTAGAAGCTTGTGCTTTATGGTCTTCTGCGCGACTGGTAACTACTGCACTTGAGATTGCATGCCCGCTAAAAAATGCATAGACACTAAAGGCTAAACCAATAATTTTAAAATATAGAGGTGATAATAAAGTAATATTTATCCCGATAATTAGTAATAAAACGCTAAATTTTAACGCGTTTAAAGTACCTAATTTAGTACGTAATTTTGCATTTAAAATCGAGGAAATCATGCCTATTAAAAATAATAAATAAACAAAGCTAATGATACTATCATGCAAATTGTACGGCCTATCTGCTAATTCAAAACCAATATAATTAAACGCAGCTATATTGCAGCCAAGTAGTAGAAAGCCTATCATAAAGGGTTTGAGTAACCGAATATTTGTTAAATGATTATAATAACTAACTAATAATGTTTTTACAGAAAAAGGCTGTTTTTCAAAATGTTTAGACTTCGGTATTAAAACTATGAACAGTATAGTGGCAATGACACTAATTGCTGCGATAGATAAAAGTCCGATTTGATACCCATAAATACTTGAAATAAATCCTGTAAATATACGGCCAAAAGCTCCTCCAAAGGCATTTCCACTTATATAAATTCCCATGGCTTCAGGCAAGTTATGTGGTGAAATTTCTTCTCCAATATAGGCCATAGCTATAGAAGGTAATCCTGCTAAACAAACACCTTGTATCAACCTTATTATAAGAAAGGTATTAAAGTCTGCCACAAAGGGTTGAACTAATGCTAAAAGCGTAACAGATGTAACCGAAAAGATCATGATAGACTTACGCCCTAAAACTTCGGATAGTGCACCAAAAAATAACATAGCAATAGCTAAGGTGATGGTTGCTGCTGATAAAGCTAAACTCGCAACAGTTTCACTAATATTAAATGATTTTGTAAAATGTGGAATCAATGGTTGAACACTATATAAGATTGAAAAGATAGTAAAACCAGAAATAAAGAGTGCAACAATAATTTTGAGATAATCTGTTGAACCTTTTGCTACATAGTTGTTTTTTAAATTATTCAATGTCATGTCCTCACTTATTAGTTGATGTGTTTATCGTAGCATGTAATTAATAATATAAAAAATATATTATTTTTATTTGAATGTGAAAGATTGATAAAATTTGTCAAATAATATAACTAGAAAGATAATAACTCAATGAATTGAATTATTAATGATAATCATATAGATAATTTCCCAAATAAAAGGCCATATTAGGAATATTCAAAAAAATTACAGCTATCTCAAAATAATTACCAGTAAATTAAAAAACAATGTCTACTATTCTATTAAATCACTTGATCTGATATATTAGCTTAAGAAAAAATTTGGGAGGATTTATTAATTATGAAAAAGTTTGTTACAGCAACGATTGCTACATTGTCATTGGGAGCAATTGGCATAGCACAAGGAGAGGCACAAGCATCAGAAAATGATCAATCTAATTCACAATATTCAAGTAACCAGTCTTCTAATAGTATTTTTAACTATGGTTATATTGATCAAGATGCTAGCGGTAATTATCATCACACACTAGATGGTAATTGGGACCAATCTATGTTTGATCAACAACAATATTATTTCTATTTAATTGATGGCGAAGGAAATTATCATTACTTTTATTTCCCTATGAATGATCAAAGTGGAGATGCAAATGCAACAGTAAATAATGATAACAATTATTCTGCTAACCAAAGCCATGAAGCAGTTCAAAAAGATGGTTATGATGTAAACCAAAATAATACACAAAGCATAAATAGTTCAGACGAAGTTTCTGCTCAAACTTCATCTGAACAAGCAACATCAAATGTAGACTACAATGATAGTTATACACGTAATGATGGTAACGGTGAACAAAACGTACAACAGAATGCAACATCAAATGAAACATCAAATGCAACATCAAATGAAACAACTAATACAACAGCCCAAGATTCAACAAAACAAAGTACTTCAAACAATACATCGGATTCAAATTCAACAAGCAACTCAAATTCATCAAATTGGTTAACTAAAAACCGTCAATTACAACCATACGGTCAATATCATGGTGGCGGTGCGCACTATGGTGTCGATTACGCTATGCCTGAAAACACACCAGTTTATTCATTAACTGATGGTACAGTAATTCAAAGTGGTTGGAGTAATTATGGCGGCGGTAACCAAGTTACTATCCAAGAAAAAAATAGTAATAACTATCAATGGTATATGCATATGAATTCTTTAAATGTTCAAAAAGGACAGCAAGTTAAAGAAGGGCAACAAATAGGTGCATCAGGTAGTACGGGTAACTCTACTGCGCCTCACTTGCACTTCCAACGTATGCAAGGTGGCGTAGGTAATCAATATTCAGTTGATCCTACATCATACGTAAATTCAAAAGCATAATAAACAATTAATTAGTCGTCTTTGAATACCTTTAAAAAGGTGTCAAAGGCGATTTTTTTGTTAAGTCATATGTTTATAAAATAAGTGAATGACTCCAATAAAATATTTAGATTATTTGTAATATCTTAAAGGACATATCATAATTACATTAAAATCTATTTGAAAAGGAAGATGAGATGTTTACTATATATGGACATAGAGGATTATCAAGTAAAGCACCTGAAAATACTATAGCAGCATTTGAAGCGGCAGCAAAAGTAACTGGACTAAAATGGGTGGAACTAGATGTTGCAATTACAAAGGATGAACAACTCGTTATTATCCACGATGACTTTTTAGATAGAACCACAGATATGATTGGTGAAATTACACAATTGGAGTATGAAGAAATCAAACATGCTTCTGCAGGAAATTGGTTTGGCTCAAAATTTAAAGATGAAAAATTACCAACATTTGATGAAATAATTGCATTTGCTAATGAATATCAAATGAATTTAAACATTGAGTTAAAGGGTGTAACCGGGGATAACGGTAGTGATTTATCTTTAAGTATGGTTCAGCAAGTAGCTGAAAAATTAAAAGACTTAGATAAAAACCTAAATGTATTGATATCTAGTTTTAATCTATATTTAGTAAAGTTAGCAGAAGTACATATGCCAGCATACAAACGAGCAGTTATCTTCAAAGCAGCAGCGTTTCAAGGAGACTGGAGAACGCTTTTAGATTTTTGTGGCTCAACAATTGTTAATATTGAAGATGCAAAGCTTACAAAAAATCGTGTTCGCGCAATAAAAGATGCTGGCTATGAATTAAATGTATGGACTGTAAATAATAAGATGAGAGCAAATCAATTGGCTAATTGGGGAGTAGACGGGGTCTTCACAGATAAAGGGGATGAATTAGCTCATTTAAATAGTTAATCTATCTACATATAATAAATAGCATGAGGATACAAAATTGTAGTGTGATTTTGTATCCTCATTTTATATAAAACTATGTATGATATCGTTGAAAATATGTTTAATAATTACAATTAAATATGCCCTTTGTGTTTATTATACTACATGAAAAATAAATATTATAGACTACTTCTTTTATTAAATGGCACCTATAATAGTAAGACGTTTTAGAAAAATGAGGGGTAACTATTTTATGGAAAATCAAAAACAAGCATTTGAACAAGATTTATATTTACATGGCACAAAAGCGCAGTTGCAGATAGGTGATTTATTGAAGCCTTTGCAAAAATCTAATTACCAAGACCGCATAATGAATCATATTTATTTTACAGGGACATTAGAGGCAGCAAAATGGGGGGCTGAATTGGCTGTAGCTTTATCTAAAGAAGAAGCAGATGCACACATTTATATCGTAGAGCCACTAGGAAAGTTTGAAGATGATCCCAATGTTACAGATAAGAAATTTCCTGGCAATCCAACGCGCTCATATCGTTCTACTGAGCCATTGAAAATTGTTGCAGAATTAGGTTCATGGGAAAGTCATTCTGAAGAAGAAATCAATCAGATGCTAGCAGGTATCGAACAGTTGAGAAGTGAAGGTCTAGACATTATAGAGGATTAATAGTTATAGATAAAAAAATAGAAATTTCGCTTAATTTATATTTAATTAATTGGTAATCTGTTTATTTAGCGTTTGATAAATAAGTAGTGTGTGTAATTATCTTAATTTACAAAATTGTTTTTTAAAAATTTATATAAATATGATTATCTTTATTTTTCTAGGGTATTTGTCCAAAAAGGGGGCAATTCACATGAGTAAAATATTAGATTCTTTAATGGGAGCACTTGATAGTATTATAAGTTTCATCCCAAATATTATAGGTGCATTAATATTCTTAATCATTGCTTGGATTATTGCAGTAATCGTTAAGAATATCATAGTCAAAGGGCTGGGCGCATTAGGTTTTGAGTCCTGGTTACAAGAAAAAGGCTTAGTAGATGCAGAAAGTGGAAAGTCTGAGTCAGCAGGTTTGATACAAACATTTGGTAAGTTAGCATATTTCCTTGTATTCTTACTATTCTTACCATCAGTTTTTGATTCATTAAACATGCAATCAGTATCTAAACCTATTAAAGGTATGATGAGTAGTATACTTAACTTTTCACCTAAAATTATTGTTGCAGTAGTTATATTAGTACTTGGTTTATTTATTGCAAAAGTTTTAGGTACATTAGTAAAAAACATATTATCAAGCTTAAACGTAAGTAAGTTTAATCAATATGTTAATTTTGGAAAGAATGAAGATAGCATAGATATTCCAGTAGCAGCTGGCTGGGTAATCACTACGCTAATTGGCTTATTCTTTACGGTCCAAGCCCTTAGTACAGTAAATTTATCTGTATTAAATCAAATTGGTGAAGCGATTATCGGTTACTTACCGCTTGTTATTTCTGCTGCAATCATTTTAGCACTAGGATTAATCGGTGGTAACTTAGTTGCAAAATTAATCAATAAATCAACTGGAAACGGTATGTTAGCTGAAATTGTAAAATACTTAGTTATCATTGTTTCCGTATTCATGACATTAGATCAGTTAAACTTTGCGCAAAGTATTGTTAACGTGGCATTCTTATTAATTTTAGGTGCTGTAGCTGTAGCATTTGCAATTGCGTTTGGTATTGGCGGTAAGTCGTTTGCCGAGAAACAACTTGAAAAATTCTCTAATAAAATCGATTCAGAAAATAAAAAATAATTAAAAGCAGAAGTAGTTTTTGCTTTATCAGCGAAAGGACTATTGCTACCAATTTTGGGGCAATGGTCCTTTTTTCTAATTATGAGTTGAATACAAAAAATAATGTATTATATTCAATAGAAAGGGTTAAGTTTTATTGATATATCGTTATTATCTTTTTATTTAGCTGCTTAGAGTCAACTGTGGTATAGAATTTAATGATTTGTAACGAATTAATTCAACAATAAGTCTGTTATAATCATAAAAGTGTTATGGTTATAGTGTATATATTTTCTAGGAAAAAGGTAAAACGATTATAATAAAAGTGATTAATATAGATAAGGAATGTGAGTATGAATGGAAGGAAATAATAATGATTATGAGAATTTGTTATTTTACTTTGCGTATAAAACATTTATAAATACCGCAGATGAAATAATTGAAGATTATGGTTTGAATAGACAACATCACAGATTTCTGTTTTTTATAGAGAAAGTCCCAGGTATTACAATCAAAGATCTCTTAAAAGGGATGGAAATTTCTAAGCAAGGTAGTCACGCAACTTTGAAAAAACTTAAAGATGAAGCATATATTATTGAAAAACAGACTGAAGCCGATAAAAGAGTCAAAGCCCTTTATCCTACTGAAAAAGGTACAAAATTAGTGCGTGAATTAAACAAAGCACAGAATGATTTATTTAGAGATATTCAAAAAAAAGTAGGAAATGATTGGTACGCAATTATGGAAGAATTTGCTTCGTATCGTACAGGATTTCAAGAGGTAAAATATTTGAAAGATGAAGTGAAAGATTAAAAAGTTAGTACAATATCTAGTTCACTTTTTAACGTTGATAGGTCCAAAGTTTTTAAAATGTAGTATTGTATGAATACAATGCTACCTACATGAGTCTGAAAAAACTAAATTATACTATATAAAAATTCCGGGATATCATTAGATGTCTCGGAATTTTTGATTATAGGTAGGAATAACATAATTAATATTTCAATTAGTTGTGTTTTAAATTATACAATTTTTGAGGGATGGCACAATTTAATTATAATCATAGGTCTCTATAATCTCTTTTATGTGCGTCTATAAGTCGTTAAAGTTTAATCGTGTTGATATGTAAGTGAGCAATCTAGGAAGATTTATTCAATAATAAAAGTCAATATTATTGACCTTTGTTATGTTATAAGTTAAATTTGAAGTGTATTAGATATAGAGTAAAAGGGGAAATGAAAATGAAAAAACGTGTAGGACAATATCTAATGGACTGTTTGAGCAATGTTGGTGTAGATAAAGTGTTTGGTGTACCAGGAGATTTCAACCTTACCTTTCTAGATGACATTATTAGTCGTGATGATTTAGAATGGGTTGGCAATACGAATGAATTAAATGCAAGTTATGCAGCGGATGGTTATGCAAGGTTGAAGGGCATTGCTGCTATGGTAACGACATTTGGTGTAGGAGAGCTAAGTGCCGTAAACGGTATTGCAGGATCGTATGCAGAACGTGTACCAGTTATTCAAATTACTGGGGCACCGACACGTGCGGTTGAACAGGCTCGTAAATATGTACATCATTCTTTAGGTGAGGGACGTTTTGATGATTATAGAAATATGTATGCTTCAATTACAACAACACAAGCGTATATCACACCCGAAAACGCACAATCAGAAATTCCAAGGGTGATAAGCGCTGCATTATTTGAAAAGAGACCGGTCCATATTCACTTACCAATTGATGTAGCGAATACTGAGATAGAAGTAACAGCATCATTTGAACTAGCAGAACATCAACATATGGATGTTTCTAAATATATGCAAATGATAATGGAAAAATTACAAAGTGCAGAGCAACCGGTTATCATCGCTGGTCACGAAATTAACAGTTTTGGGTTACATGAAGATTTAGAAAAATTCGTAACACAGACACATATTCCAGTTGTACAATTATCATTAGGTAAAGGCGCATTTAATGAGGAAAGTCCATATTATATGGGAATTTATGATGGTGCATTAGCGGATAAAGCCATTAGAGACTATGTAGATCAAAGTGATGCAATTTTAAATATTGGTGCAAAATTGACAGATTCAGCTACAGCCGGTTATTCATATCAATTTGATATTGATGATGTAGTAATGATCAATCATCATAATTTTAAAATGAATGAAACGAAAGATACGGATGTATCGTTAGTAGATTTGCTAGCTGGATTAAATAAAATTAATTATGTAAATCACATGGATTTTCCGAAATACCAGCGTCCAAGTGCGCATGATTATGATTTAAATGCTGATCCTTTAACACAAGAGACTTACTTCAAAATGATGCAGGATTTTATTAAAGAAGAAGATGTGATTATAGCTGAACAAGGAACTTCATTCTTTGGAGCGTATGATTTAGCATTAAATCAACATAATAAATTTATAGGGCAACCATTATGGGGATCTATTGGATATACTTTACCTGCGACTTTAGGTGCTCAATTGGCTGACCCTAATCGTAGGAACTTACTATTAATTGGTGACGGTTCTTTACAATTAACTGTGCAAGCAATATCTACGATGATAAGAGAAGAAATTAAACCAGTTATATTTGTTATCAATAATGACGGATATACAGTGGAGCGTAAAATTCATGGCGAAAATGCAGTGTATAACGATATTAAAATGTGGGATTATAAATTATTACCAACGGTCTTTGGTGGTAAAGAAGAAGTTTGCACATATGATGTCAACACGAGTGAAGAATTCCAAAAAGTATTGCTCCAAGTCGAAGCACAACCTGATAGAATGCATCTTATAGAAGTGAAAATGAATGTTCATGATGCACCTCGTAAGTTAAATGCGATAGGTCAGGCATTTGCTAAGCAAAACGGCTAATATGGAAAAATAGTTTAGAATTTGTATATGTATGTTAGATTTATAGCTAGTATCTTAACTTAAAAGAAGCGGAAACATAAGATCAAATTAGGGTCTTATGTTTCCGCTCTTTTTTCAACTGCAGTATATTCTACTTGGTCATAATTTTTTTCAAGCTTACGTAGTTCGTCTCGTGTTTCTTTATTTAAGCCCTCACCGTAATCCATCATTTTAACGATATCTTTAAATGCTGCATATGGGATAGCTAATTCATCTATATCTTTTAATGTGACATGTAAATTGATTTTTTCTGGAGTACCATTTGCTAATTTCGTTACGAAATCAGGCTCTGTTACAAAGGGTGAAGACATACCAACCATATCAGCATGTTTTAATGCGTCCAACGCGCTTTCAGGGGAATTAATTCCACCACTTGCAATCATAGGCACTCTACCGCTTAAGTAGTCATGAACAACTGCATTTACAAATTGTCCCTTATAGCTACCATCTGAGCGAACCTTGTTTTGATAAATTTGACGTCCCCAACTAGCAATCGCTAAATATTGTATATCTGCTACCTCTAAAACCCAGTCTAGATGTTGGTTGAATTCGTCAATCGTATAACCAACGTCGCTCCCACGTGTTTCTTCTGGCGTGGCGCGATAACCTAGTATAAAGTTAGGCGGCGCTTCCTTATCAATAACAGATTGCACAGCACTTAATATCTCTAAGACAATACGTGCCCGATTCTTAAGGTTTTGTGGTCCATATCGATCCGTACGTTGATTAGAGAAAGTAGAGAAAAATGTTTGAATGAGTAGACGTTGTGCTGCAGAGATTTCAACGCCGTCAAATCCAGCTTGAATGGCACGTGAAGTTGCATCTGCGTATTGTTTGGTTACATCGTCAATCTTTGTTTGTGACATTGCTAAGACTTCATGTTCGATAGGTGAATGTAGTGACATAGAGCTAGGGCCATATACTTGGCCGAAATTTAAAATAGCTTGGTTTGAAAACCTGCCTGCATGTGTAAGTTGCAAAATGGCTTTATTGCCATCTTGTTTCATGGCAGTAGCTAGTTTTTTTAAACCTGGTATACAGCTGTCATCTATAATACTAAAGCCGTATTCAAATAGTTGACCATAGGGTTCTATATAAGCTGCACCCGTTACTTGAAGAGGTGCTGCATGCGAACGTCTTTGTGCATAACGCAAGTCTTCTTCGGTAATATGTCCATTTTGTGTGGAGGAATTAGTCGTCATAGGCGAAAGTACAAAACGATTATTTAATTTAATACCGTTAGGCAATATAAGTGTTTTGAAAAGTGAATCAAAATTATTTATCATAGCTTTGACCTCATTCTTTGTTGTAATATGTAATTTTAAATTAACACTAATGTGACAGAATGGTCAATTAAACAAGAAATTCCAACATTTTATAAGCAAAATATAACAAAAATTTTCTATATCCGTTATTCTATAAAGTGAGGGTAATATGTATTGAATGTGATACTTTGACTGAATATAAAATAATATTACATGGCCATATGTAATAAATATAGAAATGCAGACGCATATATATGTGGTATAACGGGAGTGAATGTGAACGTGGTTCAGTTGAACATATTAGATTATGCTGTCATTGATGAAGGTCAAACGGCACAAGATGCTTTGCAAGATACTGTGAAGTTAGCGCAATTAGCAGATGAATTAGCTTATAAACGGTTTTGGATTACCGAGCACCATAATGTACCGGCGTTTGCCTGTGCAAGTCCAGAGTTGTTGATGATGCAAATTTTAGCAAAGACCCGACGTATACGGTTGGGATCGGGCGGTGTGATGTTACCACATTATAGTCCTTTTAAAGTGGCAGAAAACTTTCGATTATTGGAAGCCTTTTACCCGGGGAGAGTGGATTTAGGCATTGGTAACAATCCGGGGACATCTAGCGTGAAGAAAGCACTTAATGAAACGAAGTCTTATTTTTTAGACTACGGGCAGTCTATATCAGATGTGAAAGACTATTTAATTGAAAATAATAGCGAACAGCGATTAGATAGTGTCACAGCACAACCAAGTGTTACGACAGTTCCAGAAATGTGGTTGTTAAGTACAAGGATTACATCTGCGGAAATGGCTGGTGAAGTAGGCATGGGTTATACATTGGGGACGTTCTTATTACCCAATGCACAGGCTATTCAAAATGCAAAAGCAAGTGTTCAAACTTATAGAAAGTCATTTAAACATACTAAGTTGAATATGGCTCCTACAGTTATAGTCACGGTATTTACCATAGTTGCTGATAGTGAAGTACACGCGCAATCATTAGCACAAGCATTAGATGTTTGGCTGTTGGGTAAAAAACAATTTGCAGAATTTAATCGGATGCCATCAATAACGACAGCTCAAGATTATCAAAAATCAGAAAGAGATAAACAGTTAATTGCACAAAATCGCGCACGTATGGTTGTTGGGACAAAAGCAACTGTTCAAAGCCAACTAGAGCAAATAATAGAAACATTTGATGCAGACGAACTTATGATTGTCCCATTAATACCAGGTTTCGAAAATCGGAGCCGCACAATAGAATTGATTGCAGAAATGAATTTATAATTAAAGAAAGGAAGATATAAATGAAAAAATTAGCGAATTACTTATGGATTGAAAAAATAGGAGAACAATATGTTTATAGAATGACACCAGAACTACAAGATGATGTAGGAACTGTAGGTTATGTGGCGTTTATGGGTGAAGATAATGTGAAAGTTGACGATGAAATTGTCAGTATCGAAGCTTCAAAAACAGTTTTAGACGTACAATCTCCATTAGCAGGTAAAATTGTGGCACGTAATACTGAGGCAGAAGATGAGCCGACGCTTTTAAATTCTGAAAAGCCAGAAGAGAACTGGTTAGTAAAATTAGAAAACGTTGATGAAGCAGCCTTTAATGCACTTCCAGAGGCATAATACATGCAACAAGTAGAACGCTTAGCGTATTTGATTGACTATTTATGGCATGAGGCAAATGGAGATAAAACATTAGACTTACCTGATACAGAACAAGCACGTTGGGAGATGTATAGAAGTTTAATAAATATAAGGCCAGCAAAAGGTATATCTAACGATTTTATTGATGTACAAGATGCATTATTAAATCAATATAATAAACAACAAGTGACCGATATGGCGTCTTTAACACCATGCTTAGATAACGATATTTATTTATGGCAAGGTGATATTACGCAATTACAAGTAGATGCAATTGTGAATGCGGCCAATAGTCAGTTGCTAGGTTGTTTTGAACCGAATCATAATTGTATAGATAATATTATTCATACAAAAGCAGGTGTACAGTTACGTTTAGCATGTGCAGAGCTAATAGAAAGCCAAGGAAAACGTGAAGGTGTGGGTAAAGCGAAAATCACAGATGCTTATAATTTACCTGCAAATTATGTTATTCATACAGTTGGACCACAAATACGTAAAACGCCAGTGTCACGAATGAATCGTGATTTGCTTGCGCGATGCTATCGAAACTGTTTAGAAATAGCAGACAAGCATCAACTAAAGAGTATTGCTTTTTGTTGTATTTCTACAGGAGTCTTTGGTTTTCCACAAGCAGAAGCCTCTCGAATTGCTATAGATACGGTATTGAATTATAAACAAACCCATCAATCAGGAATTAAAGTAATATTCAATGTGTTTACTGATATAGATGCTAAGTTATACAAGGAGGGCTTGAAACATAATGACTGAATCAACATGGGACGTCTTAACGACAACATATGACCAACAAGCTGACCAATTAGCTGATGCGTTAGCGGAAGCGGACGCTGTTGTAGTAGGTATTGGTGCCGGTATGTCTGCTGCAGATGGATTTACTTATATCGGAGAAAGGTTCACGCAACATTTTCCAGATTTTATAGCCAAATACGGCTTCTTCGATATGTTGCAGGCAAGTCTACATCCTTTTGAAAGTTGGCAAGAATATTGGGCATTTGAAAGTCGTTTTGTTGCATTAAATTATTTAGATCAACCTGTCGGCGCATCTTATGTAGCATTAAAACAAATTTTAGAAGTTAAAGACTACCATATTATTACGACAAATGCTGATAATGCTTTTGCAGTGGCAAATTATGATTTGGAGAAAGTCTTTCATATTCAAGGAGAGTATATTTTATGGCAATGTAGTCAACATTGTCATGCGCAAACATATCGTGATGATGATGCGATACGTCAAATGGTAGTGCAACAAGAAAATATGAAGATACCTAGAGCATTAGTGCCGCATTGTCCAAAATGTGATGCACCTATGGAAATAAATAAACGTAAAGCGCAAGTTGGAATGGTAGAAGATGCGGATTTTGAGGCACAATTGTCGCGTTATAACCAATTCCTAAATGCACATAAAGAAGCTAAAGTACTGTATCTAGAAATAGGGATTGGCTACACGACGCCACAATTTGTGAAACATCCTTTTCAACGTATGACAAAACAAAATCCAAACGCATTATTCATGACTTTGAATAAAAAAGCTTATCGAATTCCAGAAGATATCCGTGAGAGAACGATACATTTAACTGATGATATTTCAGCATTGATTTTAGAAGCAAATAAAAAATTAACGAAATAGGAGATAGCTATGTATTTAATTGAACCGATTAGAAATGGTGAATATATAACTGATGGTGCTGTAGCATTGGCTATGCAAGTATATGTAAGTGAAAATATATTTTTAAATGAAGATATCCTTTTCCCATATTACTGTGATCCTAAAGTAGAGATAGGTCGTTTTCAAAATACTGCCGTAGAAATTAACCAAGATTATTTAGAACAAAAGGATATTAAAGTTGTACGCCGAGATACAGGAGGTGGAGCGGTTTATGTAGACCGTGGTGCAGTGAATATGTGTTGTATCCTAGAAAAAGATGACACAATCTATGGTAATTTCAAAAAATTCTATGAACCGGGTATTCAAGCATTACATCATCTAGGCGCCACTGAAGTAGAACAAAGTGGACGCAATGATTTAGCGATTAATGGTAAAAAGGTATCTGGAGCTGCTATGACACTCATCAAAGGTAGAATTTATGGCGGTTACTCTTTATTATTAGATGTAGATTATGAGCCCATGGTAAAAGTACTAAAACCGAATCGTAAAAAAATTGAATCTAAAGGTATTAAATCGGTGCGTTCTCGTGTAGGTAGTATTAGGCCATACTTAGCACCAGAATATCAAAATATAACAATAGAAACATTTAAAGATTTAATGGTTAAACAAGTGTTAGGTGTTGATGATTTAAGTGATGCTAAACGTTATGTTTTAACAAATAAAGATTGGGAAGTCATTGATGACATGCTTGAGAAAAAATACAATAACTGGGAGTGGAATTATGGACGTTCACCACGATATGAATATAATCGAGATGCGCGGTTAGTAGCAGGTACGATTGATATCTCTTTAGCAGTTGAACATGGCCGTATTTCAGCATGCCGCATTTATGGTGATTTCTTTGGACAAGGCGACATTAGTGATGTTGAAAATCAACTTCAAGGTGTACGTGTCGTAAAAGATGATATTATAGCGGCATTAAATAAGCTAGATGTTACATACTATTTCGGGAAAACATCTGCTGAAGCGTTAGCGGACGTTATTTTAAGTTGATTAAAAATATCAAAGTAGATCGTATACCTTAGCTTTGAATAAAAAGGTGTTATTTTGATTCGTATTTATTTTATAAAATAATTTCAAACTACTTATAAGTGTGTAGCTGAAGTAGGTCAATATCCATATCGTTTTGAAAAGTGGATGTTGGGTATAGCAATTACAAATGCTTGATAGATACGTAAGGAGGATATCGTATGGATAAAAATCATATCAAAGCAGCGTTATCTAAAAACTCAGAAGTTATTATAGAAACTGTTGAGCATGAACGAATAACTGTTAAAGCATTAGAAGATAATAATGATTCACAATATTTGCATGTTACAGAGCCAAAAGAGCAACAAGTAGACATCGATAAAATAACTGATATACAAGTAAATAACTTTAATCAACTTTAATATTAATAAAAAGAGTTAAAGTATGTAAAACGACCTTCCACAAACATTAAATTGGGTGGAAGGTCGTTATCTATTTATTTCGATATTAATAGTGTTATAAGACATCTCTTGCACGAGAATCAGTAACGATTAATAAAACTTTGCCTTGATCCATGAGTTCTTCGTATTCATGAGCATCTTCTTCGGAAATGCCAAGCGCCTGTAGTTTTTCACGCAGTTGACTTCCTTGCTTAGCCACTTCGTCACCCACGTTAGAACGATTGTAATTAATACCGGACACTTCAGTTTGATTTACAATTCGTTCAGTGCGGTCAGGATCGTGAGACAATACAAAGACATCTTTTGCATTTATTTTTTGATCTTTTAATGTGTTAATATTCACTTCGATTTCTTCATCATTTGAATATACTTTTATAATTGGCGTCATTTATAAACCCCCTTGAAATAGGACAAACTTAATTCATTTTACTTATTTATTATTTTGCTCTTTAAGTCTATCGTAGCGTTCATGCGTAATATAAAAATGTGTGTGTTGAAGTGCATAATCATATACTTCTTCTCTTTGGATGTTGGTAGGCAATTCAAAATGAGTATCTACTTTTTCTTCATTCTCATTTTGAACTTGAGATACATTATTATGCTTAATGTTTAATGTTTCTTTATCATAAACTAAAGTGATATGCTGTGGTGTTTCTTTGATAGCTTTTAAGTTTTCTATTTTGAAGGCTTCGTTGATATAGTTTTCAACCCTTTTTTCACGTTTACGTTTTCTTTTATTCACGGAAGCTTCATTCCTATATAGTTTCTTGATGAGTAGGAAGAAAGCCACGACTATTATTAGAAATATTATAAAATAAAATATGGACATCTTATAGCCCTCCTTACGCATAAAAAATGCGACTACAATTTTATACCTTTATATTAAATGTATACCACCGAATTAATTTTAAAAACAAATCTAATGATTTTGTGTTATTGATTTTGAATTAAATTTATCTATAAAGTACACTATAGTTATGTAATTAATTTTTAAAATAAATAGAGAATACAAATAATTAACAAAGGGGAATAACTTATGAATCTAGGCATTGTTGGGGCGGGCAAAATTGTTAAAGAAGCGCTACCTGTTATGGAGCAAATACCAGTGTATACTTTTCAGAGTCTTGTTTCTTCAGGGAGAAATCCAGAAAATGTAGAGCATTTACAAAAGCAATTTAATATCAAGCATATTTTTGATAATTATGATGCATTTTTAGCAGATGAGACAATCGATACTATCTATCTAGCCGTACCGAATCATTTACATTTTGATTATGCACGTAAGGCAATTAAACAACATAAACATGTGATATGCGAAAAACCATTTACGTTGACGAAAGCAGAATTATTAGAATTAAAGACTCTAGCTGAGGCTCATCAAGTTATTATTATAGAAGCCATTACTAACCTATATTTGAGTAATTTCGATGTATTAAAACAATCTTTACTTGAAATAGGAAATGGTAAGATTGCGCAATTTAATTATTCGCAGTATTCATCAAGGTATGATGATTTTAAAAAAGGTATTATTCAACCTGCATTTGACCCAGCTAAAGGTGGTGGTGCTTTAATGGATATCAATGTTTACAATATTCATTTGGCAATTGCATTATTTGGTAAACCGAATGGAGTAGCTTACTTCGCAAATATAGAAAATAATATTGATACGTCAGGCATTTTACAGTTAGATTATGACGGTATAAAAGTTGTATGTATCGGTGCGAAAGACTCTAGTTCAGATAATCAATCTTATATTCAAGGGGAAAAAGCAACAATAAATATTAAAGGTCCTACAAATGAGTTAAAAGCTTTTGAACTAAAATATAATGATGGTGGAACGCAATCGTATCAAGTTAATCAACATGAACACCGTATGTACGAAGAATTTGTGAAAATTGCAGAAATCATTAAAGAGAAAAACTTTGACGTAGCTACCCAAAAATTAGAACACAGTATTCAAGTAAGTGAAGTATTAGAACTTGCTCTAGATAGTGCACATATTGAATTAGGTCCTTCTGTTAATAATAAATGATCGAACTGAGATGAGTTCTTAAGAGAATTTACAATAGCATAAATTAAGTTAAAATAACGCACCTCAATTCATTAGTCGAATTGAGGTGCGTCTTACGTTTGATTAAAGATATAATTCAGATTACAGAAATGTATAACAATTATGATAGCTATGATGCTTTCTAATTTTAATATGATGATGAGGCTGTGATTAAGTTTTGTTTATACTTTGGTTGGATTAATCAATATCAATATTAATGTGTTTTTGTATAGTTGTTTGAATATCGTTATAAACGGTAGCAAAAGGCATGCCTGATTGAATCGCAGCATTACGAACATCTTCAAATTCAGGTTTGGCTTTTATAACTTTGTCACCCAACATGCCTAATTTCACTAATATTGCGCCGTAATCTGTGTGCACGGTTTGAAATTGACGATGTAAGATTTTTCGGTTTACTGTATAGCTACGAACACCCAGAGATGTCGTATATTTGAGAATATAGTTTTCAAAATACTGTGCTTGCGTCAGACTACAAATAACTGTGAGTTGTGTAGCTGGGCGACTTTTCTTCATTGTGATAGGCGTGTAATAAGCGTCCAAAGCACCATCGTCTATGACTTGTTCCATAAAAAATCCAAGCATTTCTGGTGTCATATCATCAAGTTGGCATTCTAATACTTGAACTTGAGAGGGAGTCGCTTCTTTTTTAGAAAATTGAACTGCACGTAGTATATTTGGAAACTCAAAATCTTTTGAACCACAACCATAACCAATATTCGATATTGTGACACTTGGCAGTGGACCGACTTCTGATACTAATGCTTTAATAAAACCCGCTCCTGTAGGGGTTGTTAATTCACTTGCAACATCAAAAGTGGCAAGCGGAATGCCTTTGAGTATTTCAGCAGTTGCCGGTGCAGGTACAGGGTAAATGCCATGTGCGATATTGATTTTTCCGTGTCCCGTAGGAATCGGTGAGGAGAGTAAAGTATCAATGTTTAAGTTTTCTAATGCTAAACAACTCCCAATAATATCAATGATTGAATCCATTGCACCTACTTCATGAAAGTGTACGTTTTCAACTGACATGCCATGAATTTTTGCTTCTGCATGGGCAATAACATCAAATACGTGAATACTTCGTTCTTTTACTCTGTCAGGCAAGGTGCTTTCATTTATCATTCTGAAAATATCTTGAGCTTTTCTATGGTGATGTGCTGGTTCAAAATCTATTGATAGTGATGTGGCTTGGATACCTTGTTTGTTTTGTGAAGAAAAGTTTAACTTAAATTTGTTCAAGGGTAAGTCGTTTAAATTCTGTTCAATATAATTTATATCTGCACCTAAATCAATAAGTGCAGATAGCAACATATCGCCTGCAATACCTGCATGGCAATCTAAATAAATTGCATTAGGCATATTGTTTCACTCCATTTCTAATGAGCTTCAATCATTTTTATAATCATCGCGGCATTATAGCCACCACCAAAGCCATTATCTATATTGAGGACACTTGTTCCCGGTGCACAGGAATTAACCATTGATAATAGTGTTGTTACACCTTCTAAGTTCGCACCATAACCTATACTAGTAGGAACAGAGTAGACTGGATGATCTACTAAGCCTGATACTACACTTGAAAGGGCACCTTCCATACCGGCAACAACGATTGAAACCTTACTTTGTCTAATTGCTTCTATATGTGAAAATAAGCGGTGAATGCCAGACACACCTACGTCATAAAAGCGTTTTACATGTATGCCCATTACTTCAGCAGTAATGGCTGCTTCTTCTGCAACTGGTAAATCAGAAGTTCCGGCACAAATCACAGATGTATAATAATTAGATTTTGAAATATTGCTTATAGGGGTACAAAGAATACGCGCTGCTTCATGATATTCAAGTTCACTATATTTAGCGATAATATCTTGTGCTTTGTCATGGTCGACCCTTGTAACTAGAACAATCTCATCGTGTGCGAGTAATGTGCTGATGATATCTATGATTTGAGAAGTTGTTTTTCCTTCACCAAAAACAACTTCTGGAAAGCCTTGACGTTGTCTCCTATGCAAATCAATTTTGGCAAAACCTAATTCGTCATAATGACTTAATTGAGTCTTGGCTTCTGAAACAGAAAGCTGATTCGATTGAACAGCTTGAAGCAATGAGTCTAGGGAATCTTGCTTGTCAGTCATAGTTAAGCCACCTTTATAAATTTAATCTGCATCTAATGAATTGATGACTTCGTTCATACTTCCTGTACGATAGCCTTCTAAATCAATCGTTACATAGTCAAAGCCTAATTCTTTAAGGCGCAGTGTGATTTCTTTTCGATATTTTACTACGGTTGGAATGTCGGTATCGTTAACTTCTACTCTAGCAATATTATGGTGATAACGTACTCTAACATTGCTAATATCTAGACTTAAAATATATTTTTCCGCTTCGTTAACTTTATTTACTTTTGCAAAATTCAATGTTTCTCCATAAGGAATACGAGAGGCAAGACTACATAATGCTGGTTTATTCCAAACTGGTAAACCATTAGTCTTACTAATTTCTCTTATTTCGGATTTGTATAAATCAGCTTCTTGCAATATACTTCTTACATTAAATTCTGTTCTCGCTTTTAAGCCTGGTCTGAAATCATCTAAGTCGTCCATGATCATGCCGTCAAGCACATAGTTAAAGTTGTATTTCTTTCTTAACGCTTCTAATTTTGAGTATAATAAACGCTTGCTGTAATACCAACTATCAGGTGTATTTTCAATAATGTGTGGGTCTTTCAATTCTTCAATTTCAGCTTCTATTATTGGCGCATTAAGTTGATTTGCTAATTGAATAGCTTGATTGAATTCTTCATGTCTAAATAATTCGGATTTGACTATAACTGCTTTAACATTTGCATGACCTAATACATCAACGGCTTTCTTTAAGACCAGACTGCTATCTACACCACCAGAAAAAGCAATAACTACTTTGTTCATATCTTTAAGAATGTTTTCTAATTTTTGTTCTTTATTTAAAGTTTCAGTTAACATGATTATTCCTCCTAATTTATGATTCAACGTATGGAATCGTTAGTGGTCCTAAGGGCATAACGCCAATCGTCATATCTTTCCCATATTTGTCTTCAAGCATTTTTAGTGTGTCATTAATTTCAGTAACTGGATATAGCATAGCGTCTTTAGTCTGTTGATCAGTGAGTTTGGAATATAAATAAACATCTGCAAATGTTTGGATAACGGCTTGTTTTTGAACTTGCCATTGATCCAACATAGCGAAGTTTGGGTCGTTAATCATGTCGACGAGTGCTTGTGGGCTATCAGCCATTTTAAGAATTTCAGCATAGTTACCGTGATTTGGATATCCATCACTACACTCTGATAACATGATAATACTGCCACCTTCTTTGACAACTTTGTGTGCAGCACTCATCCCTTTAACGGTTTGATATAAATTTTGGTCTAAAGGATACCCAGAGTTAGAAGCTATTACAACATCAAAAGGTTCATCACATTTGAACATGGCATGTTTCTTAGCGTAAGCACAGCCTTTATCATGTGCTTCATATAATTCTCCAGCAAAAACCTCAGTAATTGCTTTCTCTTTGTTTAATGTCACATTTAGCATAAAGTCTGGCTTACACATGGCATTAATTTCTCGAGTCATATCTTGAACAGGATTATCTGTCATGTTACCCCAAGTGGAGCGAATATCACCAATCATTTTTGCATTATGGAATGTCATAATTGTTTCGATACCTGCAATTCCTGGCATGATCCCTTTAGGACCACCTGAAAACCCAGCAAAGAAATGTGGTTCAATAAAGCCTGTAACAATTTTGAAATCAGCTTCGACATATGATTTATTCAGATATACATCACACCCATACTTACTATGTCCAACTTTGCTCAAGGTTGCTTTATCATTGCAATGATTATGAACAATTTTGATGTTATTAACGATGTCTTCACCTAGCATTTGGACAAGTTCTTCGCGAGTTTGGTCACGGTGTGTGCCAGTACCGTTAATAATTACAAAATTCTCCAATGGTACATGGGGCAATGCTTTTATAAGTAAAGGCACCAATATATGATTAGGCGTTGGTCTTGTGATATCACTAATCACAATAGCCACAGTTTGATTGGCTTGAACCATTTCACTCAAAGGTTTAGTACCGATTGGGTGACGTAAAGCGTTTTGAATTGCACCGATATCATCTTCAAGTGCAGTTAAGTCTTGAGGCTCAATTAAGACACTGTGATCAGGTAAATCAATTTCAACATTGGATTTACCATATAGAATAGTAGTTTTCAAAACTTACTCCTCCTTTTTATTTAAAGCGTTTTCATAAAAATGTAGTCTATTTACTTGTTTTAGTTTGAAAAACGGTTCGTTTGTACGTTTGAAATATTCTTTTCTTCCATATATACCCTTATTTTTCTGGTATTTATCAACCATTATAACTGCTATTGGACATAAAATAGCTGTAGTAATAGCAGATATTGATATTTGCGCCGTTGCCACGGGGGCTATTTTTTCTATCATTGCATACTCACTTTGAGTTAAATTACCGTTGGCTAGGGCGGTAGAAGCAGCCGCCACTACTGCAGCTGGTGTAGATACAGCATTCCCAGCAGTGGAAGCTTCAGAAATGGGAGCGATAATACTTTTTTCTTTAAATAATTTAAATGCAGCTATACCAGTAATAGCGGTACATATAAATGTTAGTAAAGCTAAAGTTAGACCACCTGATAATACAGAGAAATTAAAGAATTCAGCTAAATTCATACCAGCACCTAATGAGAAAGCGAAGAACGGAATTAATAGTGTTTCTCCTGGGCGAAGAAATTCTGAAATTTTAGGATCTAAATTACCTAATAGCATACCAATACCTAACGGAAGAAGTACTGATATGAAGGATATGACTGGAAAAGTAGTGCCAATAAACCCTAATGAAATTAGGGTGAGTAAAGGTCCATCATTAATTGCTAATATAGATAGTCCACCAATATCTGAACGATTTCCATATGCACTTGTTAATGCAGCATACATACCACTATTACTATTTGTCATGGCAGCAATAATTGCAATTGTAGATAACCCAAATAATCCTGTCCACGGGTCAAAAATAGCGCCGAGTAGTAAACCAACTGCTAACCCTGAAAAGTATTTAGTAGATGTTAATAAGAAACCTTTTTTTAATGCTTTTCCACCGATTTTTAAATTCATTTGGCTTCCAACACAAAAGATGAAAAGTGCAATTAAGACTAATGCACTATCTTTAAATAGCTCCTGTGAGAACCCGCCAATTTGCAACATTTCATAATGGCCTTGCTCAGTCTTGGGTGCACCGAGTTGTTTTAATATATTCATGATAAAACTTAAATGTAGTTGGTCAATTGTATTAATCGTAGCACCCAAAAGTAAGGGCACAACCATCAATCCCCCTGGTATTTTTTCAATCGTATCTTTGATTCTCATAACTAACATCCCCTTGAATATGTTATTAATTATGGAAAAATGTTTTTACGATATTCTTAGTTGCTTTCTTTATTAATTTTTCCGAATTAGCAATCGTATGTGCAAGTGACATAGGTCCATCGGTTAAACTAAAAGCACTTACTACACCAACATCTTTAAACATATCAACGTCTACGTCGACAGTTCCTCCAATAAAGATGACAGGTACATTGAGCTTTTGGGCGCATTTAGCGATACCCATTGGCGTTTTACCATAAAAAGTTTGGAAATCAATTTTACCTTCGCCAGTAATGACTAAATCTGCATTTTGTAAATAATTTTCGAGATGTATAAGGTTTATAACGACTTTAATACCATCATCAAATTCACTAGGGAAAAATGCTTTGAAAGCACCTCCTAGTCCACCAGCAGCCCCAGCGCCAGCTAATTCATGTAGACGTATGTGTTGTGTGGATTCAACAATGTTTGCCCAATGTGTAAGGTTTTGCTCTAGTAATGTTATTTCAGAAGATGAAGCTCCTTTTTGCTTTCCAAAGACATGTGATGCACCATCTTGACCAATTAATGGATTTTGAACGTCTGTTGCAATTACAAAGTTACAATGTTGAATTCGATCATCGAAGTTTTTTAAGTCGATGTGATGGATATGTTTTAGTGCAGCACCACCAAAAGGTATATCATTAAAGTCTTTATTGACTAATCTTGCACCTAATGCTTGTAACATACCAGCGCCGGCATCATTTGTTGCTGAGCCACCGATTGCTAGAATGAATTTCTTATAACCTTTATTTAGTGCGTCTTGTATTAACTCTCCGGTGCCGTATGTTGTTGTAATCATTGGGTTTAGTTTTGTTTCTGGTACATGTTTCAATCCTGAAGCTTCCGCCATTTCGATGACACAAGTTTTATTATCATCTAACACGCCGTATTGAGCAGTAACTTGATTACCTAATGGTCCAGTAACAGAAACAGTTTCAAATTTGCCATTGGTTGCATTTACTAGGGCTTCCATGGTTCCTTCGCCACCGTCACCAACAGGTAAAGCATGAACCTCGGCCTGAGGGTAAGTTTCGGATATACTTTGAGACATATAGGATGTGACCTCAGTAGCCGTCATACTACCCTTGAATGAATCAGGCGCTAAGACAATTTTCAATTTAAATGACCTCCTTGTAAACGCTTTCTGATATATATTATTCTATTATATATATTTTATTTTATTGAAAATAGGGTTAAACTATACAATAATATACCTTTAAATTTGTATAAAAGTGATAAAGTGGTGAAATAATGGAGATATTAACAGAGGAAGTAGCAACGCTTATTGTGGAAGAAACTGCAAAAAGAACAAAAAGTAATATTAACATAATGAATTTTAATGGTAAGATTATAGCATCATTTGATAAAAGTAGGATTGGTAGTATACACGAAGGCGCGCGTAAAGTATTAGCGTGCGAACAGATGGTTATATTGACTGAAGAAGATTGTGAGAAACTGCAGGGGACACAGCCAGGTATTAATTTACCCATTATATTTCAAGATGAAATTGTCGGTGTAATTGGTATTACAGGTGACCCCAAAGCATTGCTATACGTAGCAGATTTAGTGAAAATGTCGACCGAATTATTGTTATATCAAAATTATTTTACGTATGAACTGGAAGGACATATACGTAGTCAAGAATTATTTATTGAAGAACTGTTGAAAAGTAATCCCTCTAATTCGTTTATACAATATTTAACAAAGCAACTTAACACCAATTTATTAGCTTATAGAAAATGTATTATTATTAATTTAGAAAAGCAAATATTCTCAAGAAATAGCATTGTTCGTGCATTAACTAGTAAAATTGATCAAACCACTTTTACATTAGCTTTTACTAATCACAACCGTATCGTTATACTGGCTTCTGATGAATCACAAAAAGCTTTAGATGAAAAAATTGTGAGAATTTATCATGCCTTTAAATCATTGAAATTAGAAGTAAGTATGGCTTCAAGTTTACTTTTTTCGAGTTTGAACGATTTCAAAAAGGCTTATGAAGAGTGTGATCTTGTATTTATGTTGAATGATCAAACCCAAACATTGATGTCCTTTGAAGATGTAGAAGAGAAAACGTTACTTTATCAAATAGAGAGTGGAATAAGAGAAAGATATAAGCAAAGAATTTTAAGTGATCTAGATTCACAAAGTATAGAAACTTTGAAAAGTTTCTTCAAAAATGATTTGAATATTGCTAAAACTGCAAAATATCTCTATATTCATCGTAATACGTTACTTTACCGATTAGAAAAATGCGAAACACTTACAGGATTGAATCCAAAGAAATATTCAGATGCGATTAAACTACAAATAGCTTTATGGTGTTAACCATTCGTAGTTTAGTTGATATGTTTCTTTTATTTAGAAAATAGATAATAAGTAGCAATATCATAAAATGTAGTGGGGACGTTTTTTAGGAAAGTATCAAAAAACACTTTACAAATTACACGACCAACAATATAATTAATTTAAGTTATTACTAAATAATTCTATAAATTTTAGAATAAAAATCTTTATAGATACAAAACGTTTTGTTTTCAATCTGAAATGCTTAAATAGTAATGGTGCCATTATTGAGTTATTAAGTGATAACTCACATCAACTTGTTATTGATGTACCATGAAATGAAGGGACGTGGACATAATGGATAAAAGGTACTTATGAAGTTTTGAATGAATTATTGTGATGATTTAATGAAAATATATTACACTACATGAAAATAATCAAAACGAATTAGGTTTAACAATGTATGAATGTTGTTGTAACTTATCATGCTAGGTTAACTATGAGAAGCTAGTATGATAAATCCTCTGTATGTCACTTTGATAAACGATTATATTTTAAATAGTCACCTACTTTAGCACAATACAACACTTGTGCTGTAATCTGCCATTTTTAGTAATTTCGTACTCCAATTTATTTAGTATATCTTAATTAGAAAATGTGATTTCTCTATTTCACCTACTTTTAAAGTCCACAAAAATTTAAGAGCCAGTTTAAATCAAATAGTAATTTGAAATAGAAAGAAGATAGTGTAAATGTATCTGCTATTAACTTTTAGTTATACAAAATTATAATTCTATGACTTAAATGCTCTCATTTGAAAATAAACATAGTAATATATTAAGTCATTTAACCATGTTATATAAAGATGGCAATGAACTGGTGATGTTAAAAGTTCCAAGCAACAAATCAATGTTGCTTGGGCTTTTTTTATACAACAAAATTATGATATATCAAGAGATAAAGGTGCAAAAAGAAATGAATATGAACAAATTTTTATATTTTAGTTGTCATTTTCCGATTAATATGACATACTCAATAGCAATTAGTATATCATATTAACTATTTGAGGTGATTCAGTATGACAAAATATATTTATGCATTTGATGAAGGACAAAAGTCTATGAAAAATTTACTGGGAGGCAAGGGTGCTAACTTGGCAGAGATGAAGCGCTTAGGTTTACCGGTACCTGATGGTTTTACGTTAACAACAGAAGCTTGTATAAAATATTTAGAGCATGGATCTAAGCTTTCTGATGCGCTCATGGAGCAATTAAATACACAATTAACTGCCTTTTATGAACGTACACAAAAATCGTTTTCTTCAGATACATCTTTATTATTAGTTTCAGTAAGAAGTGGCGCTAAAATTTCTATGCCAGGAATGATGGACACCATTTTAAATTTAGGTTTAAACGATGACAATGTTAAAAAGTTAGCTGAAAAGACTGAAGACGCTCGTTTTGCTTATGATTGTTATCGCCGTCTATTACAAATGTTTGGCGAAGTCGTATACGGTATTCCTATGGCATCATTTGATACATATTTCAATCAATATAAAGAAAAGCATGGTTATCAAAATGATGCAGATATTCCAGCTGAAGGACTACAAGAAATTTGCGAACATTTTAAAGAAGTATATGTTGAAGAAGTTTATAAACCATTTCCACAAGTACCTATTGATCAATTAACTGAAGCTATTGAAGCAGTGTTTAAATCATGGGACAACGACCGTGCCCGTATATATCGTGAATTAAATGAAATACCACATGATATTGGTACTGCTGTCAATATCCAAGAAATGGTATTTGGTAACAGCGGGGAACGCAGTGGTACAGGAGTTGCCTTTACACGCAATCCAGTTACAGGAGAGTCTAAACTATTTGGAGAGTATTTATTAAATGCGCAAGGTGAAGACGTAGTGGCAGGTATCCGTACTCCTAAAGATATTGATTCATTGAGAGAGCAAATGCCGCATGTACATCAACAATTTATGGATGTTTCCAAACGTCTCGAAACGCATTATAAAGACATGCAAGATATTGAGTTTACGATTGAAAATGGACAGTTATATTTACTGCAAACGAGAAATGGCAAGCGTACTGCTAATGCTGCCATACACATTGCAGTTGATTTAGTTGAAGAAGGCGTTATAAGTAAAGAAGAAGCAGTAATGAATGTTGAAGTAAAATCTATCGATCAGTTATTACATCCTAATTTTGATGAGCAATCACTTAAACAAGCAACTACAATTTCTAAAATTGGTTTGCCAGCAAGTCCGGGAGCAGCGAGTGGTAAGATTGTTTTTTCAGCAGAAAGTGCGAAAGAACAAGCAGAAAAGGGCAATAAAGTTATTTTAATGAGACCAGAAACTTCTCCAGAAGACATTGAAGGAATGATTGCAAGTGAAGCAATCGTTACAACGCATGGTGGTATGACTTCACATGCAGCCGTTGTAGCACGCGGAATGGGTAAATGTTGTGTTACAGGATGTTCTGATATCGAAATTAATGTTATAGATAAAGTAGTTAATTATTCAGGAGGTACGTTGCACGAAGGAGATGTTATTTCCGTAGATGGTGCAAAGGGCAATATTTATTATGGCGAAGTGTCGACGATGAAAGCAGAGCGTAGTGAAGCGTTTGAGCAGTTTATGTCATGGTCAGAAGATGTAGCGAGATTACAGGTTAGAATGAATGCGGAAACACCTCAAGATATTCAAACTGGATATCAATTTAATGCTAAAGGCATAGGACTTGTTCGTACAGAGCACATGTTCTTTGGCCCTGAACGCTTAATTGAAATGCGTCGCTTTATCTTATCAGATACACAAGATAAACGTATTAATGCATTAAATAAAATTCAGCAATATCAAATGACTGATTTTGAAGAAATATTAAAGTTATCTGGTCAAAGACCAACGATTATTAGGTTGTTAGATCCACCACTTCATGAATTTTTACCAAGTTCGGTGGAAGAAAAAAACAATGTAGCTCAACAGTTGAATGTGACTGTAAGAGAATTGGAACAATACATTGAGAGTTTAGATGAAGTAAATCCAATGTTGGGTCATAGAGGCTGTCGTCTTGCTATTACGTATCCAGAATTGTATGTTATGCAAGTTGAAGCTATAGTGAAAAGTGCGTTACGTCTGAAAGCACAAGGTATTGAGTGTCAACCAGAAATCATGATTCCTTTAGTTTCTACAGTGGCTGAGTTTACAATTTTAAGAGCTAAAATTGTTGAAAAGATAGAACAATTGCAACAAGAGGCCGGAGAAACAATTCAATACCTAATTGGAACAATGATTGAAACACCAAGGGCTTGCCTCATCGCCGGTGAATTAGCGAAGGTATGTGATTTCTTTAGCTTTGGTACTAACGATTTAACGCAATTAACTTTTGGGTTCTCTAGAGATGATGCTGGTAAATTTATTGGTTCATATTCAGAACAAGGTGTTTTAGAAAATGACCCATTCCAAACATTAGATCAAGATGGTGTTGGTCAACTTGTCAAAATGGCTACACAACAAGCTAAAGCTGTTAACCCGACTATTAAAATAGGTGTCTGTGGCGAGTTAGGTGGCGACGATAAATCTATCTATTACTTTAATCAAATAGATATTGACTATGTTTCATGTTCACCATTTAGAGTGCCTGGCGCCTTGTTATCGACTGCGCAAAGTGAGGTTAAAGGTGGTCGATTACGTGTTTAATGATTCGTTAGAACCACAACTCAGATTATATGTTATTTCAGATTCCATAGGAGAAACAGCGCAACGGATGGTACATGCAACGTTAACTCAATTTCCTGACGTATCGCAAATTGAGATAAAAAAGTTTCCTTTTATAAAAAATGAAGAAGAGCTCATTAATATATTAAAAAGTGCTAAGGCACGTGCAGCAGTTGTAATAACAACATTAGTGAATCCTGAATTTAATATTGTTGGTCAACAATTTGCAAAAGAAGCGGGTATCCCATATGTTGATTACATGTCTGACTTAATTGGTATTATCCAGCAACGCACAAATTGTTCGCCTATTTTAGAAAGCGGCGCCTTACGTAAATTAGATGAAAATTATTTTAGAAGAATAGAAGCTATGGAATACTCTGTTAAATATGACGATGGTAAACATTTTACTGACATAGGGGAAGCCGATGCACTTATTGTTGGTGTTTCAAGAACATCTAAGACACCACTTAGTATGTATTTAGCGAATAAAGGTTACAAAATTGCAAATATACCGTTGGTACCAGAAGTGGATATACCTGATGAAGTTTTTAGGCATCAGGATTTAAAAGTATTTGGTTTAACTGCCAGTCCTAATTATATTTTGAACATACGTAATGAACGTGTGAAAGTGTTGGGGCTACACGGTCCAACAAACTATAACAGTATTGAAAGAATCAGAGAAGAATTGATATATGCTGAAGAGATTTTTGAAAAATTAAACGCAACAGTCATTAACACGGAATACAAATCAATTGAAGAATCAGCGTTTTATATAGAAAAGTTTTTATGATTTGATGTTATTACTATTTAGAGAATAGTAAAAGAAAATATTAAATCTAAAAACTAAAAATGGAACTGGGTATAAACTTCATTATCAAAAAATGACTAATCCACATGATATTGGATTAGTCATTTTTATATTTAAAGGGCGTTGCCAAAACAATTTCTACCGGTTGCTTAGAAAAAATTCAAACACTTCGTTACGGCTTTAATAGAGAATAGATTGTTACACTAAATAATTGTCTAAATACTTTGTAACAGTATAATTATTTGAATGAATTACATTATTTTTACTAATTATAATTAAATTTTTTAAGAGGAATAGATACATTAAAGATTAATTTTTTAAACTATAAGCTAATCTTATGTATATAAATAATAAATTAAATTTATACTTATAGTTATAATTATGGTAATTTAAGCTATAGTTAGGTGGGAGGAAGAGCACTATTAAATACGCTATAGTGAGGGTTGTTTATGTTTATATTTATTATCTTAGAAGTTATATTACCCATTTTACTATTAATAGTTATTGGGGCATTTTTGCAAAGAAAATTTGACTTTAAATTACAAAATTTTTCTACGTTAATTACATATTGCCTAATGCCTGCTGCTGTCTTTATAAACATTTATCATATTAAGATTGAATTTCAAGTATTTTCGCAAATTATATATTATGTAGTGATTTACAGTATTAGTTTAATATGCATAAGTCACATTATTGCAAAATTATTAAAATTAGAGGATGGCGAAGGAGCAGCTTTAAAAAATAGTATATCTTTAATGAACTCTGGAAACTATGGATTACCTGTCAGCCAATTTATATTCAGCCAAAACCCATTGGGTGTTTCTGTACAAATTTTGATTTTAGTATTTCAAAATTTATTAACTTATTCATATGGTATGTATAATTTGTTATCAGCCACAAGTTCTATCAAAGATATCGCTACTTTTTTTCTAAAACTACCTGTGTTTCACGCACTTTTACTAGGTGTTTTTTTCCAAGTATTTGAAATTAAATTACCACAATTTGCGCTAATACCAATTGAGCAGCTTTCAGATGGCTTTGGTTCCATAGCGTTACTTATACTGGGTGCTCAATTATCAAAAATTAAATTTAAATTTTTCCATCGTGTTATTACGATTTCGTTAATAGGCAGATTACTAGTAGGCCCAATGGTTTCTCTAGCTGCTATCTATATACTTAATATTGATGGCATTATTGCACAATCACTATTAATTGCGAGTTCATTTCCAACTTCTAGAAATGCATCGACAATTGCCATGGAATATCAAGTGGAACCAGAACTTCACGCGCAAATCGTCCTTTTTTCTACATTATTTAGTATGTTAACAGTTACTGGTGTGATTTATTTGTCTTATGTTTTATTTTAAATAAATCATAAGACAATTCATATTATTAATCATTATCTTTGTATGCTTTAATGAGTTTAATTCTAGCAAAACCATAAATGACAAAACCCGTTATAATAGCAATGATTAAATTAACAAATAGATTTTTCAAGATATCTGAACTTTGTGGTAAATCAGAACCTGAAATGAGTGGTATCCAATAATTATTTAGGTTGAATACTACAAACATTATAGTTGCGAATAATATGCTACTTTTATGTAATTTTTTTAATTGCATCTTATATTGTGCCTCAGTATATACTTCTAAAGTATCTACTTTTTTCTTACGAAGTGAAGCGATTAATATGATTGAATAGATTAAGATTAATATGAAAGTTAATGTACCTAATATAGGTAGGCGATTTAGATAGCTAGTTATAAAAAAATCTGACGCACTGATGATGAGTCCACCATAAAAAATCCATGGAGAGAACCTAGCATAATCATGTAATAGTTGTTGACGTTCATATTCGTCTGTAAATCTAAAATTAGGGATTAAACGTAGAATTTTGTCATTATCCATCATGTTTACCCCTTTCATCTAGCAATTTTATCCGCGAATCCTTTGTAATCGTAAATATTATAAAGACAATTAAAGGTAGATAGGTGTTGAACTTGGTTAAACTAGTAAAGTTTAAACTATTGCCTGCAAGGATTGGCGCAATCACTGTTGTAGTCAACAGCATATAGCTTATTGCAATGATTAAGAAAATGATTCTTTTATTACGAGTTTCTCGTAGCAATTTATGATATACTTCTCGATCTTTCACCTCTATTTCTAATGGATCAGCACTAAATTTACTCATTGACATTCTACAACCTAAAATGATAAGTAATAACGCCCCGCCAATAGTAAACGGAGATAAAAACTCACGTTCAATGTCGAAGAAAGCAGATAAATAAACGAGTGCGATAAGTACATATAATCCGATAATACTATGTTTGGCTAGAGTTTTATCGATTTCATACTGTTGGTATTCATCTGGATTACTCATTGAGCCGGTGAAATTTTGATATAGCCACTTATCTTTTCTATTCATATGAATGCTCCTCCCAAAATAAATCATTGAGTGTAACATCTAAAGCTTTCGCTATATTTATACATAAATTCAATGATGGATTATATTTATTATTTTCAATCATATTGATTGTTTGCCTTGATACTTCAACTGTTCTTGAAAGTGTAAGTTGAGACATATGCTTGGCGTTTCGATAATGCTTAACTTTATTCATGGTGAATATATCGCCACCTTGTGTGTCAAATATATGTTACATGTACAATATATACGACATTTGCAAAAGTGTCAATGCTACATTTTTTATTTAATGATCAAAATAATATGATGATATGTTTTGTTAAGCGAAATAGATATGTTGTAGAACAGTTGTAAGGGTTTGTAATTAAATATGAGGAATATATGAACTAATGGACATAGAAAAAGTCCCACTTGCTCAATATTTTGACAGTGGAACTTTTAGAAGTGGTTTTATAAAGTAGTTTCCTAGCATAGTGACTTTATAATGGATTATTGATAATACATTGTAGAGGTGAAAACAGCAGTTACGTTTCCACGATTTCGATAACAGTGTGGTACATCACTGTTAAAACGAAAAGCTTGATGATGGTTAATTGTATATATTGTTGAACCAACTTCTATTTCAAGGCTACCTTCGTTTACAATGATATATTCTTCGGAACCCATATGGTGAGGTGCTGAGTCCATTTTCCCATCTGGTTCTATTACCATTTTAAACATTTCAAATTTCTTATGATCATCGTATGGAAAATATGGATAAATGGTAACTTTATCATCAATGATTGGCACAATGTCAGATTCATCAATAAAATCTACTGTATCATTATTTAATGATGTTAATTGTGATAAAGATAGATGAAGTCCATTGGCAATTTTCCAAAGGGTTGTAATGGTAGGATTTGAATTTCCTTTTTCAATTTGGCTTAACATATTTTTGCTGACTCCAGTCGCCTTTGCAACTTTCTCTAAGCTAAGCTGATGCTTCCTACGATGGTCGGCAATGTTTTTCGCTACTATATTCTGAATATTATACAAATGCATCGCTCCTATTTACAATATAACGTACATATCGTACCATATAGTGTGTTGATTTTAAAATAATCCCCTCAAGGTGGTAAGGTATGGAAAATTATAGAAAAACAAAACCATTTAATTGGTTATTATTTATAGGTATTTTATTAGTTGGCGCCAATTTACGAGCGCCTATAACTTCTATAGGTGTTGCATTACCAGATATAAAAGCAGATTTAGCATTATCCAATAGTGCTGTTAGTGTGGTTACAGTTGTACCTTTGTTAGCCTTTGCTGTAATTTCATTATTTGCTGCTAGAACGAGTAATAGGTTAGGACTTGAGAAAACGATTTTCCTAGCTTTATGCTTAATATTAATAGGTATTATTGTTAGGTCAGTTACGGGTGTTTCATGGTTGTACATAGGCACTATATTGATTGGTATAGGTATTGGTTTTGGTAACGTGCTCGCACCAGCAGTTATTAAAGCGAAGTTTCCACTGCATATTGGTATTATGACTGGTTATTATACTGTTGTTATGAATGTCTTTGGGGGCTTATCTTCATATGGAACAGCGCCATTAGTAAAAGCCTTTAACTATAATATTGCGATCAGTGTTATTGGCATTGTAACGCTTTTAACAATTATTTTATGGTCATTCCAATTAAAAGGTAAACAAGAGATGACGACCGCCATATCTGGAGAAAGTATTAATGTATGGAAATCTCCGTTATCATGGCAGATTACTATACTAATGGGGGGACAATCGCTGATCTTTTACGCACTTATAAACTGGATGCCAGCATACCTTGCACAAAGTGGCATGTCAATCAATGAAGCGGGCGCTTATCTATCGGTGCTTCAAATATCAATTATCCCATTTACATTTATTACACCTATTTTTGCTACAAAAATGAAATCTCAGTTTTTATTAACTTTTATTACTGGGTTATGTTTTATAGTAGGTGTTGTAATTATGATATTTATGCCACAATTAGCAATTGTATCAACAATTCTTATTGGGATGGCGGGTGGTATTGCATTCGGTTTAGTTAACACGTTCTTTAGTCTGAGAACAGAGCATAGTGAAACAGCTGCTAAATTGTCAGGTATGGCACAATCTATCGGTTATTTATTTGCTGCAATTGGCCCATTACTATTTGGTATTTTACATGACATTACGGGTGAATGGTTGGCTTCATTATCCATTTTATTAATAACAGCATGTATTATCACGCTATTTGGTTCTCAAGCTGGTCGTAATCACACTATTGAACAAACTCTACAGAAATAACGCAAATCATTTTATAAATAATAGACTGAAGAAGATGGTAAAATTAAAGATTTTACAATATAATTGATTTTGATAATCATTGCACTTTTAGTAATATACATGTTGTATATTTAATTTAATTAGTAAATATTTTGATGGCTTTATAAATCTTTCGACAAGCCAAGCACAATGAGGTGAGTTTATGCAGTTAATTTTTGATCCAAGTGTAAGTCCGATCTACCGAGGTGTTTTAGCATTTTTCTTCGTAGTGAATATTATATTAGCACTTTTAATTGTATTTTTAGATAGAGATAGAAGAGATGCGACAGCAACTTGGGCATGGTTGTTCTTACTTTTCGTCATGCCTATATTAGGCTTCTTTATCTACATCTTCTTTGGTAGAGGTGTGCGTAAGAAACGTGAGCGAGGCTTTGCACATAACCAAATAGAGGATGGTATGAAACGTGTAGAATCTCAATTGAAACCATCGACAAATAAAATTAGTGATTCTGAAAATCCAATTGTAAGAAAACATAAAGATATTGCAACAACGTTATTAACAAAAGAACCATCATTTTTAAGTAATGATAATAATGTTGATATTTATACTGATGGTCATGATTTATTTGCGCAGATGAAAGAAGACTTACGTAATGCTAAGTCCTACATTCACATGGAATATTATGTTTTAGAATTAGATGGTTTGGGCACTGAAATTGTTAATATTTTAGAAGAAAAAGCAAATGAAGGGTTAGAAGTTAAACTATTATATGATGCAGTAGGTTCAAAATCTGTCCACAAATCAAAATTCAAATCATTCCAAGAAGCGGGTGGCCAAGTTGAAGCATTCTTTCAAGCCAAAATTCCTTTAATCAATTTTAGAGTGAATAATAGAAATCACCGTAAAATTGTTGTCATTGATGGTATGACTGGTTATGTCGGAGGCTTTAATATTGGAGATGAATACTTAGGATTAAATGAAAAATTTGGTTATTGGAGAGATACGCATCTAAGAGTTAGAGGTGATGGCGTAGATGCATTACAGCTAAGCTTTATTCATGATTGGAACTCGCAAGCTAAACGTGAGCAATTAGATTATAATGAAAAATATTTCCCAGAAAATGCGAATCAAGGCGGCGATGTGTCCATGCAATTAGCACTCAGTGCGCCAAGTGATAATTGGCATCAAATTGAATTTGGTTACATGAAGATGATTATGAAAGCTGAGAAATCTATTTATATGCATAGTCCGTACTTTATTCCGGATAAAGGTTATATTAATGCTTTGCGTATTGCTGCTAAGTCAGGTGTGGATGTACGTTTGATTATACCTTGCAAACCGGATCATATATTTGTATATTGGGCTACAATTTCAAGTGTGGCTCAGCTTATAAGAGATGGTGTTAAAGTTTACACATATGAAAATGGCTTCATCCACTCTAAAATGATGATTATAGATGACGAAGTTGCAAGCGTAGGTTCTGCCAATATGGATATCCGAAGTTTTGAATTAAACTTTGAAATCAATGCCTTTATGTATGATGAACGTATTACTAAAAAACTTAAAGACGCTTTCTTTGAAGATTTGAAAGTATCACAAGAATTGACAGAAGCGCGTTATAATCAGCGTTCTAATTGGATTAAATTTAAACAAGCTATTGCAAAATTAGCTTCACCTATATTATAAGTGAGAATGATGGTATCCCGAAAAAGAGATAACTGTTGCATCAGCACATAGATAAGAATTGGGGTATCAATCCTAGAAAAGAAGCATTCAGATGATTTAATTCAATTCATCTGAGTGCTTCTTTTTGTTCAATACTTCGTATTGTTGGCTCGCTTACTTAGGGGACAGCTTCAGCCTGTGGTTTTCAGCTCGTCCTGTCCCCTCAATAGTCTCGCCAAAATACGTCACATTTATATGATATAATTTATAAAATCATGAATTACTATAGCTAATAGTAATAATAATTTATTTATTGAATAATAGAGAGGTGTGCCTATGCAGCGTGATACAAATCAATATATTTATAGACAATTATATAAACGTTTGAAGTCTGATATGCTAGCTTCTAAATACGAAAGCCATGAAAAGTTACCTTCCAAAAGAAATATGGCGAAGCATATGAATGTAAGTGTGAATAGCGTCAAAGCCGCATATGAACAATTATTAGCTGAAGGATATATTTATACAGAAGAGCGAAAAGGCTATTTTGTGGAGCCATTAGATAAATTAATAATTAACCCAGAAGCCCAAAATACACTTGCTTCGTATAAAAGTGCTGCAGAAATAGATTATGACTATTCATTTTCTCATATGAGCACTGACATATCTGAATTTCCAATAGATATATGGACAAAATTAACCAAACGTGTCTTTCAAGACTATGATCATTACCTCTCATCAATCCCAAATGTGAAAGGGCCAATAGAATTAAGGCAATCTATTGCTAAACTCGTCTCTTATCAAAGAGGTATTCAATGTCATCCAGAACAAATAATTATTGGTTCAGGCACCAATACATTATTAATGAAATTGATACAACTCATGTCTGAAAATGTGAAGATTACAGTCGAAAATCCAGGTTATTCTAGGTTCAGGACTATATTGCAGCAAACACAAACACAAATGGTTCCTGTTTCATTAGATAATAAAGGTATTTCTATAGAAGAAATTAAAAAGGTACAACCAGATGCTATTATTGTGACACCTTCGCATCAATTTCCTATGGGCACCATTATGCCTGTATCTAGACGTATAAGCTTATTAAACTGGGCGAGTAAGACGCACAGTTACATTATTGAAGATGATTATGATAGCGAATTCAAATATGAAACGGATAATATTCCTTCACTATTTAGTTTTGATAAAAATGAACGCGTAATATATTTAGGGACTTTTTCAAAAACGTTAATGCCAGCGTTGCGTATCAGTTATATGATATTACCAGCGAAATTAGTTCGAAAATTTGAAGTACAAAATCAAAGTACAATTCCTGATTTTTCAATATTAAATGCTTTAACATTAAATTTACTGATTAAAGAAGGACACTATGAAAAATATCTAAAAAGGATGCATCAGTTATACGGTAAAAAGAGGGCATATCTTATTGAGGAATTGCAAATGACATTTGGTAATAATATTGATATCAAAGATACGCAAGCAGGTTTACATTTTATTATTGAAGTTGTTTCACCGTATACTTATGAAGAAATTGAAGTCCGAGCTAAGGAATTTAAATTAGAGCTTTATACAATAAATCGTTTTAATGTGAAAGCGCTTCAAAATAATAGTGAGCGAAAGACATTGATTATTGGTTTCTCTAAAATCGAACAACAGCAAATACCTGAAGCGGTTCAACGTTTAAAAAAAGTAATCATTGATCCATCTGGTTCCATATAATGAGTTAAACTGGTACTTTACAGAACACCAATAATATTTTAAATTTTTAGACAATAAATGAAATAACATTTGTAATTAAGTTATAGGAGGTTTCATGATGTCAGATAAATTTAATTATTATAAAGAACAACGTGAAAAATATGTAGCACGCGGTGTAGGAAACGGAAATTTGCATGTTGCTAATGAAGCGCAAAGTGCAACCATTAAAGATGTCGAAGGTAATTTATTTATTGATTTTGCCGGCGCAATTGGAACATTGAATGTAGGACATACACATCCTGAAATTACGAAGCACTTAAAAACGCAATTAGATAAATTTATACATCCAGGGTTTAATGTGATTATGTATGAAAGTTATCTAAACTTAGCGCAAAAGTTAACAGAGATTACACCAGGTAGCTTTGAAAAAAAATCAATATTGCTTAATTCGGGCGCAGAAGCTGTAGAAAATGCAGTGAAGATTGCAAGAAAATATACTGGCAGACAAGCGGTCGTTTCATTTGTAAGAGGATTTCATGGTAGAACAAATTTAACTATGTCAATGACAAGTAAAGTGAAGCCTTACAAATTTGGTTTCGGTCCATTTGCACCAGAAGTTTATCAAGCGCCTTACCCAAATATTTCAGAAAAATCTGAAGAATTATCAGATGAAGCTTATACAGACCAAATTATCAATAAATTACATGATTTCTTTATAGAAACAGTAGACCCAAGTGATGTGGCTTGTATTGTTATGGAACCTGTTCAAGGTGAAGGTGGGTTCATTATCCCAGATTCTAAATTTGTAAAAGCAGTCAAACAAATTTGTGAAGATAATGGTATTGTCTTTGTAGCTGACGAAATTCAAAGTGGTTTTGCTAGAACGGGCAAAACTTTTGCTATAGAACATTTTGATATTGAACCAGATTTAATCACTGTTTCTAAATCTTTAGCTGCAGGCTTTCCATTAAGTGGTGTAGTTGGTAAGGCAGAAATCATTGATAGTGCTGCACCAGGAGAATTGGGTGGTACTTATGCTGGAAATCCATTAGCTTGTGAGGCTGCGCTTAAAGTTATTGAAATTATAGAGACAGAAGATTTAAACGGTAAAGCAGAACAACTAGGTTATAACTTAGAAACATATCTAACATCATTGAGCGAAACATATGATCAAATCTCAAGTATACGTCGATTAGGTGCCATGGTTGCTTTTGAAGTAGTTAATCCTGAAACCGGTGAACCTGATAAAGCATTAACAGGTAAACTTGTACAAGTAGCAAATGAAAAAGGTCTATTGTTGTTATCTGCCGGTATTAAAGGCAATGTTATTCGATTCTTACCACCTTTAGTTATTACAGATGACGAGTTAAATGAAGGCTTACGTATTTTAACTGATGTGTTTGAGACTGTAATTACTAAAGAAGGTATCGCATAAACAGTTATACTTTATGCTTTTTTGATATAGGGTATGGATAATTATAAGTATTTTATAATTGATCAATAAAAAGGAGACCTTAATATGACAAAATTAGAAGTATTTAACCCAGCTACAAATGAAGTCATTGAACGCTTAGATTATACAAGTGGCGAAGATATTCAAGCACAAGTGGAACGAGCACATAAAGCATTTCAACAATGGAAAAAAGTAGACGCTCACGAACGTTCTGCTAAATTATTGAAATGGGCAGAACTTATAGATGAACATCAAGATGAATTAGCACGACTCATCACATTAGAGGGCGGTAAACCACTTGCTGAAGCAAAAGGTGAAGTTACTTATGCTAATTCTTATGTGAAGTGGTATGCAGAAGAAGCAAAACGTGTTTATGGTCGCACAATTCCAGCCAATGCTTCGTCTAAAAAAATTATTATAGATAAATTCCCAGTAGGCGTTGTTGGGGCAATTACGCCATGGAATTTCCCGGCAGCTATGATTACGCGAAAAATGGCACCAGCCTTAGCAGCCGGTTGTACAATTATTTGTAAACCAGCAGTAAAAACGCCATTAACTACAATTAAGTTAGTAGAACTTGCCCATGAAGCTGGCTTCCCTAAAGATGCTATTTCTTATATTATTGCATCTGGTAAAGAAGCAGGTGATTTATTTACTGAACATGAACTTATCAGTAAAGTGACATTTACTGGGTCAACTGCAGTGGGTAAAACATTGATAGAACAATCAGCACAACAGGTTAAAAATGTAACAATGGAATTAGGTGGACTCGCACCGTTAATTGTGCATAAAGATGCGGATATTGATGCGGCTGTTGATGGAACAATTGCTTCTAAATTTAGAAATGCAGGTCAAACGTGTATATGTGCCAATAGAATTTATGTACATCAAGATATCGCAGAGACATATACAGAGAAATTAATAGAAAAAGTGCATGCACTGACTGTAGGTAATGGTTTAGAAAATGACGTGAAAGTAGGACCACTTATCGATGCACAAGCTGTTAAGAAAGTATTAACGCATATAACTGATGCGCAAGAGAAAGGCGGAGAGTTGTCGCGTAGCATTGAAGAGATTCAATCGTTAGGTGGAAATTTCTTGAAACCAGTAGTTATCTCTAACGCAAATTTGGATATGAAAGCTATGCATGAAGAAACATTTGGACCAGTTGCACCAGTTATGACATATGAAGATTTAGATGAAGTTATTCGAATAGCGAATGATACAGAATTCGGTTTAGCATCATACTTCTTTACTAATGACTATCGTACTGGATTAAAATTCTTTAATGAATTAGAGTATGGCGTTATTGGTTGGAACGACGGAGGCCCTTCTGCTGCACATGCACCGTTTGGTGGTTTGAAAGAAAGCGGATATGGCAGAGAAGGTGGCATAGAAGGTATTGAACCGTATTTAGAAACAAAATATCTTTCTATTCAAGAATAACTTTAGAAATGAATGCTTAAAGTACTTTCAATTGAAATATAAACAAGGGTTGAAGATTTAAGAAATAATAATTAATTCAGGACAAGGTTGTAAGCACAGTAATTAAGTCATATTACTGTGCCGACCTTGTAAAATTATTATTTTAATTTGAAGAATGTAATGGGGTATGTTCAATGAAATCACAAAAATCACAGTTTGATAAATCAATGAATATTGTTGATGTCTTATTTCTTGCAATCGGCGCCATGCTTGGATGGGGATGGGTCGTATTATCGGGAGAATGGGTGTCAACAGCAGGATTTGTAGGAAGTATTGTTGCCTTTTTAATAGGAGGATTTTTAGTAATTGTAATTGGTCTTACATACGCAGAACTTGCTTCTGCAATTCCAGAAACTGGTGGAGGATTTGTCTTTGTAAAAAAAGCATTTTCACCTGGTATTGCTTTTATTTCTGGTTGGTCAGTATTATTTGGCTATGTATCAGTAATTACATTTGAAGCGGTGGCTTTACCAACAGTAATCGATTATGTTGTGCCTTTTCAACATCAAGGATTTATGTGGAATATTGCTGGATGGGACGTGTACTTAACATGGGTGTTAATTGGTTCTGTAGGTAGTATTGTCTTAACGTCATTAAATTACTTTGGTGTTAAACCTGCAGCAATAATGCAGACAGTTTTTACAATCTTTATAGTTTCGGTCGGTTTGTTACTTGTTTTTGGTGCTGGATTTAATGGCAATTTCAGTAACTTAAAGCCGTTTGAACATGGTGTAGGTGGAACAATGTCCGTATTGATGATGATTCCTTTCCTATTTGTTGGGTTTGATGTGATACCACAGATTGCTGAAGAGGTAAAAGCACCTTCTAAAAAAATAGGTGGTATTTTAATCTTATCGATTATTGCATCTGTGATTTTTTATTTACTTATTGTTTTTGGTGTCGCAACAGGATTATCTCCAAAAGCACTTGGTACAAGCAGTCTAGCTACAGCTGATGCAATGGTAAATCTTTTTGGGCATAGTGGATTTGGCGTTTTACTCGTACTGGGTGGCGTCGCAGGTATTATTACCAGTTGGAATGCATTTATTATAGGTGGTAGTAGGATTTTGTATGCTATGGCTAAAAACAAAATGATTCCACAATGGTTTGCTTATATTCACCCTAAATTCAAAACACCAACACATGGTATTTTATTTTTAGGTGTACTTGCATTTGTAGCGCCATTATTAGGAAGACCAGCACTTTCATGGATTGTTAATGCTGGAGGTATTGGTGTCGTATTAGGTTATTTATTAGTGGCAATTTCATTTTTAAAATTGCGTAAGACACAACCTGATCTAGAAAGACCGTACCGTATTAGAAATGGTAGAGTTGTTGGTATTATTGCAGTTGTACTTAGTATTTTGTTTATAATTATTTATCTTCCTGGCATGCCTTCGTCACTCGCTTGGCCAGCAGAGTGGTTAATCGTATTAGCGTGGTACTTTGTTGCCTTTGTCCTTTATTTTACTCAAAAGAGAAGAGTGACAACTGGCCGACAAGTAACAATACAAGGTGATGAACAATCTAATTAGTATTGAATAAAAAAAGATGACTCGATTTCTATAAGCTGGTTTAAGCAGCAATAGAAATTGAGTCATCTTTTTCTTTTTATATGTGAAGTGGCAATAGTAAATAGATTGTTACTTAGCGTTTAATGAACCATATAAAATCATAATATGATTAACATATCATATCTTTAACTAGCTATATTGATACGTTGATCTCCTGGTTTAATCCATTGTTTATTTAAGAAAAATTTATATAACATAAAGCTGAGACATGAAGGTAGCAAAATATGGAATATAGCTATCAGCAACCATGTTTGAATCGAACCACCCATCGTATTAATCGTCATAATTTGACCTATAAAGCCACTTGTACCCATACCTGCACCTGCAGGGTTATTCGTCATAGGGAATAGTGTTGTCATAATTGGCGCAACAATGGCACTTGCAAGTGTTGGCGGTAAGAGAATCATTGGATTTTTAATAATATTCGGAACCTGTAACATGCTCGTTCCAATTCCAATTGATAGTAAGCCACTCCATCCATTATCTTTATAACTATTGACCGCAAATCCAACCATTTGGGAAGCGCAGCCAATAGTGGCTGCGCCAGCAGCTAAACCACTTAAATCAAGCATCAAAGCCAGTGCTGCGCTAGAAATAGGTGCTGTTAAAGCTAGGCCAAATATAACGGACACGACTATTCCCATAACTAATGGTTGCTGTTCTGTCCCAACTATAATCACTTTGCCTAAGCCAGTCATGAATTGATTTAAAGCTGGACCAAATAGTTTTGCTATCGCCCCACCCACTACAATGGTAAGTAAAGGCGTGATGATGATATCTATTTTTGTCTTACCAGCATAAAGTCTGCTTAATTCAACAACAATAAGTGTTGCTATATATGCACCAACAGCGCCCCCACCAAATGTGTCATAACCAAGGGTCCCAACGATAACACAAGAAAAAATAACTAGAGGTTTTGCACCTAGACCATAAGCTATAGCAACACCAATTGCTGCTCCAGTTACGGACATAGCTACCTTGCCTATTTCAGATAAGAAAGATAAATTGAGTTGAGATATCAAAGTTTGGCTTCCTAATGTTTCTAAAATTAGTCCAATGATTAATGAACCAAATAAGCCAAGTGCCATAAAACTTAGTGCTTCAATAACCCATCTATGTAAATGATTTTTCATTAAGTATGCTCCCTGTTTTTTAAATGAAGTTATTTTATAAATTAATATTAGTATATAGATAGTTTTCAGTGTTGGCTAGTTTATTTAGAAATTGATACAACTATTGTTATATATTAGTGGAATAAAATTTGAGGCTAGGACACAAATACAATGTCCCAGCCTCAGAAAGCTTAATGATTTAATTTATATAGCGCTACGTGTTACGAAACTATAAGAATGAATACTTAGTTTTTATTAACCGAAGCATCATAGATAGATTCAACTGTTTCGCCTAAAATTCTGTCGAACTCTTCATCTGATTGATTTACATTTAAATCATTGATTAGTGCACGAGAGAAACTTGCTATTAAGTCTTTATTTTGTTTAAGTACTTCATTAGCATGTTCTCTGCTATAACCACCAGATAACGCAACGACGCGAACAACGTTTGGATGATTAATTAGTGATTGATATTGGTCTGCTTTAGTAGGGATAGTTACTTTAAGCATTACTAATTGATCATCAGTTAATTTATTTAATTCTTCTAATATAGAATCAGTTAAGTAAGCTTCGATTTCTTCTTTGTTTTCAGCATTAATATTAACTTCAGGTTCAATAATAGGAACTAAACCTGCAGCAATGATTTGTTTAGCTACTTCAAATTGTTGTTTAACTACTAAATCAATACCATCTTTATTAAGTTCTAAGATATTAGAACGCATTTTAGTTCCAAAAATTTTATGTTCGTTTGCACGGCTTAATAAATCGTCTAATTCAGGCATTGGTTTCATCAATTGAACGCCATCTTTTTGTTCATCTAAACCTTTATCTATTTTTAAGAATGGTACGATACCTTTATCTGCAAGGTAGTCACCAGTATGTTTACCTTCTACTTCACGATCCATTGTTTGTTCGAAAAGGATTGCACCAACAATTTTATCAGAGCTAAATGAAGGTGATGAAACAATACGTGTACGCATGTCATGAACGAGTTTGAACATTTCATCTTCACTATTGTATTGATCTTCAGTAACACCATAGTCGCTTAGCGCTTTAGGTGTACTACCACCACTTTGGTCTAATGCTGCAATGAATCCTTTACCATTTTTTACTTTGTCAAATTGTTCTTTATTCATTCTTACCACTCCTTTTACTTTATTCAATTAATAGTATGATAAAAAACTGTCTGAAACGCAAGTTGTAGGCACCTTGTATAACAAAATATAATAAAAATTCTATCTATTATAAAAAATACGTAATAATAATTGTATCTATTTTGTAACGGATATCAAAAATATAGGTGTTGGGTTATAGAAAGCGTCCTTCTCATTATAAATACGATGATATACGCCTTCATCAAGATGTATATGATTAAAGCCTAATGCTTTAAGTATTTGAATATCATATTGTGGTCGGGGGTGATGATTAATTGGGATACTCTGCTTAATAGCTTCGCTTTCTGCTAGCATATCTTTATCAAGTGTGTCATGAGCATGATTTGACCCAATCGATTTATAGGATTCAAATGAATCTTTACCATAATCAGCATCAATATTTATCAGCTTACCCTGTGGTTTTAATACGCGTAACCACTCTTTATAAGCAGCATTTGTATTTGGTAGGAGCCAAGTTACATTTCTTGAGATAACAATATCAAATGTTTCATCTTCAAAGTCTAGATTTTCAGCGTCCATAATCCTGAAATCTAGATTTTGTTTGAAGTGTTGTGCATTTGCTTTAGCATGTTCTATCATTTCTGGTGAAAGATCTATACCAGTAACTGTTCCTCCGTGTTGAGTGCATAAGATTGCTAAAAATCCAGCACCAGTACCGATATCTAATATTTTCATCCCTTTATGTATAGGGGCAATTTGATTGATTTCATCAATCCAGGTTAATGCATGCTTACTCTCTAATTCTGCTTGTTTATTTTCGCCAAAAGAGCCAGCTCGTTTATCCCAGTAATTAACAATTTGTGATTTTCCCATTTGCAGTACTCCTTTATTTTATTTGACTCAAAAGTTTCTTATCTTATTATAGAATATTTGAGCGAAAAAGTGAGTTAAGAGAATTAAAACATTAAAATTTTGCAAATGATTGCCAATAATGGCATTCATTTTATCTAATTAAAAAATATTGATTTTATACTTTTTAGGTATTAAGAATTTAATTTTTTTATAATAATTAATTCTGTTTTTTTGAATTCAAACAAAAAAAGTAAAACAAATATTTATGCATTAATATAGTATAAATATCCAAATAGTAAAATTGTAAGATTCATTAATTACGTTAAATTTAAACTTAACACTGTGATTGTGGCGATTTTTATATGATGGACAAATGTTTGTTTTATATAATTATTCATATTTTGGTGGAGATATTTTTGAATGTAATTTGCATTATTATTTAAAGTTCGTTAGGCTCATGTTTGTGAATTAATATTTTGTTTTGCTAACATTTATTTATTTTAGCAACTTATACATAGTTAAGAAAACTAAATTCAGGGGTGTTCAAAAATGGAAAAGAATAAAGTCATGGATTGGACGACCTTTATAGGATCATCGATAATTTTACTTATTGCAGTAATTCCTATGATGGTCTTTCCAAAAGCAAGTCAAGATATTATTACTAAAATGAACGATGCTGTTTCTAGTTCAATAGGTTCTATATATTTACTAATTGGCTTAGCAACATTGATTTTCGTATTATACATAGCTTTTGGTAAATATGGAAACGTAACTCTAGGTAAAGCAACAGATAAACCTGAGTTCAATAATTTTAGTTGGGCTGCAATGCTGTTTTGTGCTGGTATTGCTTCTGATATTTTATACTGGGGTATCATTGAATGGGCATTTTATTATCAAGATCCTCCACATGGTGGTAAAGGGATGACAGATAGTGCGCTTAATTATGCAACTATGTATGGTATGTTCCACTGGGGGCCAATTGCATGGGCAACCTTTGTATTACCGGCGCTTTGTATTGGTTATCTTGTATTTGTGAAAAATAAACCAGTTTATAAAATTAGTCAGACATTACGTCCTATATTAAAAGGACAAACAGATGGTATTGTCGGAAAAATAGTTGATATTGTCTTCATTTTTGGTCTGTTGGGCGGAGCAGCTACATCATTAGCATTAGGTGTGCCGATGATTACAGCAGGAATAGAGCGTCTTACAGGCATAGATGGAGATAATATGCTCATGAAGAGCATTATTTTGTTAGTTATTACAGCAATATTTGCTTATAGTTCATATTCAGGGTTGAAAAAAGGTATTAAAGTTTTAAGTGATGGAAACGTAATATTGTCATTTATATTACTCGGATTTGTATTAGTTGTAGGTCCGACCGTATTTATAATGGAAACAACAATCACTAGTATGGGTAATATGTTTAAAAACTTTTTCCAAATGGCTACATGGATTGAACCGTTTGGTGGTATAGGGGGACGTGAAGAAACAATGTTCCCTCAAAAATGGACAATATTTTATTGGGCATGGTGGATAGTTTATGCACCATTTATTGGATTATTTATTGCACGTATATCAAAAGGTCGTACACTAAAAGAACTTGTTTTAGGTACGCTAGTATATGGAACATTAGGCTGTATGTTATTCTTTGGTATCTTTGGAAACTATGCAGTATATTTACAAATAAGTGGTCAATTTAATGTAATTGAATTCTTAAATACGCATACTACTGAAGCAACAATTATTGAAGTACTACATCATTTACCGTTTCCAAACTTGGTTATCGTGCTATTCTTGGTTTCAGCAATCTTATTCTTAGCAACAACATTTGACTCTGGTTCCTACATTTTAGCTGCAGCATCACAGAAAAAAGTGATTGGTGAGCCATTAAAAGCAAATCGCTTATATTGGGCATTTGCTTTGTGCTTGTTACCATTTGCGTTAATGTTAGTAGGTGGTGAACGTGCATTAGATGTATTGAAAACAGCTTCCGTATTAGCAAGTGTGCCAGTACTTGTTGTGTTTGTAATGATGATGATTTCCTTCTTAAAGACATTGTCTGAAGATCGACTCAAACTGGAGCACCGTGCTGATAAATATAGAGAAGTAGAACGCCGTTCATTAAGAATTACGCAAGTGAGAGAGAAAAAAGAAGACGACAATCTATAAAGTGCAAAATAGCTGCCGACAGCATGTCGGCAGCTATTTTTATAATTTTATTAATTAAATGAGAATGCAACGCCACATATTATCGAATAGGGTTAAATTAAGTATATAAGACAAAAATGAAGGTGAATCATTAACAGAATCAGTAATAGAATCTTTATTTTTATAAATCCGAAAACTTATTCTTCTCTGTGCGTTTCTTCTGGTATGGGGAAGTATTTGAAGATTTCGCCACTTTCAAGCGCATCACTTAATTGATCTAACCATTCATAATAAGGCAATGTATCAACGAGTTGCTGTTTAGTTTCAACTGCTTCACTCTTAGTAGCCGCATCAACGTTTTTATCATTAATGATTTTATCTAAAATTGCAACTGAATCATGGACAGCTTCAGCGTTAATGACAATTTCTCTTCTCCATTTTCGAGTGAAGAAATTTCTGAAGAAATTAAAGAAATCTTTTTCGGCTATGAAATGCTGTTTTCTACTTCCACGAGTGAATTGTTGTTTTACGATATCAAATTCTTGGAGCCTTTTAACGCCAGCACTCATACTCGGCTTACTCATTTGTAACTGTTCGCGCATTGCGTCCAACGTCATACTATCTTCGAAAAGCATAGTACCAAATAAATTTCCAACGCTTCTATTGATACCGTATAAATCCATGGTCTCACCAATGGCATTGATAACAATATCTTTGGCTTCGTCTAATTGATTTTCAGGGTTGTTAGAATGTACCAATATATACACCTCCGATTAAAAAATTTTAAGTTCAAATTAAGGAAAGACAATTCATCTAAGTAATATAGATACTAGATAATAATTGAAAATGAGTGTGTAATATTTGAACTCGTTTGACACCCTTTCAATTACTATGCTAACATAAACTCTATAAAATTCGTTAAATAAAAATTTAACAAACTTAACGGAGGTAATTTTAATGGAACTTGTAAAAAATTTATCTCGTCGTCAATTTATTGATGGTGAGTGGGTTGAAAGCTCAAATAAAGAAACAAGAAAAATTATTAATCCATTTAATCAAGAAGTGATTTTTGAAGTTGCAGAAGGAACAGCCGATGATAGCGAGCGTGCAATATTAGCAGCTAGACGTGCATTTGAAGATGGTGAATGGGCTAACGAAACAAGTGAAAATCGCGGTAAGAAAGTGAGAGCAATCTCTGACTTAATCGTTAAGCATCGTGAAGAATTAGCTAAACTTGAAACATTAGACACTGGTAAGACGTTAGAAGAATCTTATGCTGACATGGACGATATTGCTAATGTATTTAATTTCTTTGCTGGACTAGCAGACAAAGATGGCGGTGAAATTATAGATTCACCAATTCCAAATACAGAAAGTAAAGTTATCAAAGAACCAATTGGTGTCGTTACACAAATCACACCGTGGAATTATCCTTTACTTCAAGCATCTTGGAAAATAGCACCTGCATTAGCTTCAGGATGTTCATTAGTCATGAAACCGAGTGAAATTACTCCGTTAACAACTATTCGTGTATTTGAATTGATGGAAGAAGTAGGCTTCCCACAAGGTGTAATTAACCTTGTACTAGGTAAAGGTTCAGAAGTAGGCGAGCCACTATCATCACATAAAGAAGTGGATCTAGTATCATTTACCGGTGGTATTCAAACAGGTAAACATATTATGAAAAATGCGGCAGATCACGTAACAAATATTGCTTTAGAATTAGGCGGTAAAAATCCAAATATTATATTTGATGATGCTGACTTTGATTTAGCAGTAGATCAAGCATTGAATGGTGGATTTTTCCATGCAGGTCAAGTTTGTTCTGCAGGAGCAAGAATTATCGTGCATAACGATATTAAAGAAAAATTTGAAGCAGCACTTATAGAAAGAATAAAAAATATTAAATTAGGTAACGGTTTTGACGAAGATACAGAAATGGGACCAGTCATTTCAGCCGAACACCGTGAAAAAATTGAAAACTATATGGAAGTTGCTAAATCAGAGAATGCAACGATTGCAATTGGTGGTAAACGCCCTGAACGTGAAGATTTACAAGATGGTTTCTTCTTTGAGCCAACAGTTATTACAGATTGTGATACGTCAATGCGTATTGTACAAGAAGAAGTGTTTGGCCCTGTTGTAACGATTGAAAGTTTCACAACTGAAGCAGAAGCAATCGAACTTGCTAACGATTCAATTTACGGATTAGCAGGTGGCGTGTTTACAAATGATGTTGGAAAAGCAGAACGCGTAGCAAATAAATTGAAAATGGGTACCGTTTGGATTAACGATTTCCATCCATATTTCGCACAAGCACCATGGGGTGGATATAAACAATCAGGTATTGGTAGAGAGCTTGGTAAAGCTGGATTAGCTGAATATCAAGAAGAAAAGCATATTTTACGTAATACAAATCCAGAGCCAGTCAATTGGTTCGGTAAAGCATAACTAAATTATAAAATATATATATAAAGAAGGCTAAATAACATTTAATAAATTCAGGAGGCAGTATAACAATGAAAGAATCATATGATTATATCATCATAGGTGGCGGTAGCGCTGGTTCAGTACTAGGTGGCCGTTTAAGTGAGGACGTATCAAATAATGTACTTGTTTTGGAAGCGGGACGTAGTGACTACCCATGGGACTTATTAATACAAATGCCAGCAGCTTTAATGTATCCGGCTGGAAATAAATTATATGATTGGATTTATGAAACGACACCAGAACCGCATATGGGTGGCCGTAAAGTTGGTCATGCACGTGGTAAAGTTTTAGGTGGTTCAAGTTCAATTAACGGTATGATTTACCAAAGAGGTAACCCGATGGATTATGAAAAATGGGCTAAACCTGAAGGTATGGATTCATGGGATTTTGCACATTGTTTACCGTATTTCAAACGACTAGAAACAACATTTGGTTCTACTAAAGATGATCCTTACCGTGGACATCATGGTCCAATCAAGTTAAGACGTGGTCCTGCTGATAACCCATTATTCCAGGCATTTTTCGATGCAGGCGTAGAGGCAGGTTATAATAAAACACCCGATGTAAATGGTTTCCGTCAAGAAGGATTTGGACCATTTGACAGCCAAGTGCATAATGGACGTCGTGTATCGGCTTCTAGAGCGTATTTACATCCAGCGATGAAACGTAAAAACTTAGAAGTACAAACACGTGCCTTTGTTACTAAATTAAACTTTGAAGGTAATAAAGTGACAGGAGTTACATTTAAGAAAAATGGTAAAGAGCATACAGTAAATGCCAAAGAAGTTATCTTATCTGGTGGTGCAATTAACTCACCGCAATTATTACAATTATCAGGAATAGGTGATTCTGAACACTTACGTTCATTAGGCATTGAACCTCGTATTCACTTACCAGGTGTTGGTGAAAACTTTGAAGATCATTTAGAAGTTTATGTGCAACATGCATGTAAACAACCAGTATCAATGCAACCAAGTTTAAATAAATTGAAGATGCCATTTATTGGTTTACAATGGATATTAGGACGTAAAGGTGCTGCAGCATCAAATCACTTTGAAGGTGGCGGATTCGTTCGTTCTAATGAAGATGTAGATTATCCAAACTTAATGTTCCACTTCTTGCCAATAGCAGTAAGATACGATGGTACGAAAGCGCCAGCTGCTCATGGGTACCAAGTGCATGTTGGACCTATGTATTCAAACTCTCGTGGTCACTTGAAAATTAAATCAAAAGACCCGTTTGAAAAACCTGAATTTGTATTCAACTACTTATCTACTGAAGAAGATAAGCGCGAGTGGGTTGAAGCAATTAAAGTAGCTAGAAATATCTTGAAACAAAAAGCATTAGATCCATTTAATGGTGGAGAAATTTCACCAGGACCTGAAGTACAAACGGATGAAGAGATTATAGAGTGGGTAAAACGTGATGGTGAAACTGCGCTACACCCATCATGTAGTTGTAGAATGGGTCCGGCTTCAGATGAAATGTCTGTGGTAGATCCAGAAACATTCAAAGTTCATGGTATGGAGAATTTACGAGTGGTGGATGCTTCGGTAATGCCACGCACGACAAATGGTAATATCCATTCTCCAGTACTAATGATGGCAGAAAAAGCTTCTGATATCATTCGTGGTAAAAAACCATTAGAACCAGAATATATTGATTTCTATCGTCATGGTGTACATGATAAAGACGCTGGTACAGTTAAATAAATACTAGATATTTAGTTTAATATAGATAATCTTAAGACTGAGACAATTTTAATTGTCTCAGTCTTAATCATTATGTTAGCAGTAAATGAATACCTAATTTTATGTGTTTAGGGTTTATCGTTAAATAAAAAATTGAAATACAAAAAGAGCCCGGACATTTCCAGGCTCTTTCTTTATTCAGAGGTAACTTATGCAAAAGCATTAGTATAGCTCTCTTTAATTTATTATTAGATTTTTAGTCATTAAGTCTAAATGAAATGACTGTAATTAAAATTTAGATTGTTATCACGCAATAAGGTAAAATAAATTACTCATGCTTTTTACCTGTAATTAAATCTGCAATTGCTTTAGAACCTTTACCTTTTTCTAATGAACAGAAGTCATTATAGAATTTATCAATTTTATCTTTATAATCTATAGCTATTTGATCTAAGTTTTTTAGCTCTTCTGTTAACTGGTAAGCATCTTGGTGAATAGGACCAGGTAAATCTTTGTGATAATCAAGATAGAAACCACGTAAGTCTTGTCCATATTTATCTAAATCATAAGCAAAGAAGAACTGTGGTCTCTTAAGTACGCCATAATCAAACATTACAGATGAATAATCTGTAATAAGACAATCTGAAATTAAATACAATTCAGAGATATCACTATAGTTTGACACATCAATTGCAAAGTCTTCATAACCACGTAAATCCAATGCATTAGAAATAAGATAATGCATTCTTAGTAATACGACATAGTCATCGCCTAATTGCGCTTGTAAATTATCTAAGTCAATTTGTAAGTTGAATAGATATTTACCTTTTTTGACGAATTCATCGTCTCTCCACGTTGGCGCATACATAATAACTTTCTTATCTGCAGGTAAGTTTAGATTTTCTTTAATTTGTTGAATATATGCTTTATCGTTTGCGTGATTCACCAACACATCATTTCTTGGGTATCCAATTTCAAGAATTTGTTCTGGATTCATCCAAAAAGCAGTTTCGAATATTTTAGATGAATAAGCATTAGGTGAAACAAGATAATCCCAACGGCTCGTTTCTTCTCTGAAATTACGTTTGTAATTATCAGTTGTTGTTCCAGGCATACGAATTACTTTCATATCATTTGCCAGACGTTTCAAAGGTGTACCATGCCAATTTTGAATATAAACTTGGTTAGGCTTTTTATTTAGATATAAAGGTAGTCTCGCGTTAGTTACCCAATATTTAGCTGTTGAATAAGCCTCATAATATGCTTTAGACCCTTTTTTAACTTTTTTAGCCGATCCAGGTAATTGAACTTTCGAAGGGTTTTTGAAGACCCATATAAATTCATAATTTGGGTGATGTTTCATCATATATTCGTAAATATATTTAGGACTATCACTATAATTTTTACCACCAAAGCTTTCAAATACGATTCTATTTGACTTCACTTTATCTTCACTGTCTGTTAACTGATACAGTGCGCGGTGTTTATTTTTTCTACGTAAAACAATATTTTTAACTAAACGTGCTTGCTTTCTAAATTGGTTCACTTTAAAAGCAAAATTGCGTTTGTTGAACATAAGCATTAATGATTCGATCATAAATAATGGTTTTTCATTTTTAAATATGGTAGGTAGTAATTCGCGCGTTACTTTTGGTAGTAATTCACTATTGTTTTCGTAACGTTCAGGTAGTTTTCTCAGTGATGGTTCAAAAGAACGTTTGAACAAGTTTTTCATTTTATTTTTAATGAATATCTTGTTTTCTTTTAGTGGTGCGCGTTTAACAGAATCTGAGAAACTATAGACGTAATCATTAAATATAATGCCAAAGTCTTGTTGTGATAATGCTGGTTTTAAAAATGGATCATAGATTTCCCCTTTAATATAGAAAGGGAATCGGCTGATACGCACGAAGTCGTTAGCATATTTAATGAATTCTAATATAAATGACCAATCAACAAAGATATTTAAATCTTCGTTAAATTGTAGATTATGCCCACGTGCAATCGCCGTTTTGAAAATAATGTTACAAACCGTTTGCTTACGTAAAAATTGGTTTGATTTTGTTTTTGTATTTAAATATTCTGTACGTACTAAATTTTGATCAACGTACTGAGGAATATCTAAAGTAAAAGAATGAATCGGCGCAATTAAAGCATCAAAACTATTCAATTTCTTCATATAAAATGATAAAGCATAAGAAGCTAGGTAATCATCCGAATCAATAAAAATGAAGTAAGGTGATTCAACTTCTTTAAGACCAATGTTTCTAGCGTGTGCATGGCCAGTATTATGTGGTAAATCTATTACTTTAATGGGGATATCCCATTCTTTAGTAGTTGCTGTCGCAATTTCTTTAGAATTATCAGTTGAACCATCATTAACTAAAATGAGTTCAAAATCTTGGAATCTTTGCTTTTTAAGACTACTCAAACATCTTTCGATATAATCTTCTGAGTTGTAATAAGTCACTATGACTGAAATGGACTTCATTATGTTCCCTCTTTTTTTAAAATTTTCTCTATATTTTTATACAAGGTAAAATATTAACAAATATCAATCTCAAATATCAAATATTAATACATAGGTAGAAAGACTGATTTTGTAAAATTACGCTCTGACATCATCGTATAGGTAGCATTGAATTATTAATTTAAAGCACATGTTAAAGCATGGTTTAAAACTGTAATCAAAAATAAACAGGTTTAGATACTTATGCAAAATAATCATAAATTACTTTAGTTCTTTTTTGCCTATTTATTTTTTGTAAAAGTGCTACTAATATATTTTACTATAAATTTACAATTAATATAGTGTGTAATTAAAATTTAAATCATATTAAACGCTTACATTTAGTTAAATTTTCAACCCTGATGCAAAAAATAGCTGTTTTAAGGAAACGAGATATTAATTAAAGATAGATTGTGTGCATTTGCACAATGGAAAATGAAGGAGTGGGATTGATGATGTCTATTAGAAAAGCGAATACTAAAGAGCTAGAAGAAATAAATCAAATGATACCAGATGTGTTTAAATCATCTGTAACTGTGGATTTTAACTTGAGTGAAGATTGTATGCGCGATGTCTAAGCAATTGCAAGAAGAAGGCGCATCGTATTTTGTTTATTCTGAAGATGAGAGGATACGAGGGTTTGTACTTGTAGATAAGAAAACAGACGCTATTGAACAGATAGAATATGGTTTTATTTATGAATTATATGTATTAAAAGCTTATAGAAATCAAGGTATAGCTAAAGAATTAATTCACTTTGTTAATGATTACTATAAAAAACATAATGTGAGTGAGGTAAGGCTCAATGTATTTGCAGGAAATGAAGCGAAATATTTATATGAAAAAATAGGCTTTCATGAAAGAACTATTTCAATGTCTATGGATATTGAAATATGAATTCCCAAAACTTTATGTGGATGTAAATAAAATCATTTTAAATTGAGTTCAAATAATAACTAATTATTTATAAGCATGTCATCTCTTTTTGAAAAAATTTATGTGTGCAAACATTGATCGGAATAAGGTTTTAGCATGTTTTGTTATGTTATGAAAAATATTTATAAACAAATGATTTGTAAAAGTGGTCAAATTGAGTATAATTTGATTTTGTTAAAAATAATTAAGGAGTAGAAAAGGAATGATAAATAATAATTTTGAAGATATTTTAAACAATAGAAAATCAGTGAAAGTGTTTGACGACCAATTTAAAATCCCTAGAGAAGAAATGGACGAAATGATCCAAAAAGCAACGAAAGCCCCATCATCTGTTAACATGCAACCTTGGCGTTTTTTAGTGGTGGAAAGTGATGAAGGTAAAGATAAATTACGTCCGTTAATTCGTTTTAACACGCGTCAAAATGACACATCATCAGCAATGGTAGTTATTTTTGGTGATATGCAAAGCCAAACTAACGGTGAAGAAATTTATGGCAATGCTGTAAAACATGGTTTTATGCCGGAAGAAGTTAAAAATGAAATGTTAGATAAAGTTGTAGCGCTTTATGATAGTGCACCTAAAGAGCAAATGAATGATATTGTTAAAATTGATAGTAGTTTAGCTGCAATGCAATTTATGTTAGTTGCTAAAGCACATGGCTATGATACCAATCCAATTGGTGGATTTGAAAGTGATCAAATAGCTGATGCATTTGATATTGACTCAGAACGTTACGTACCTGTATTAATCGTTGCTGTTGGAAAAGCAAAAAATCCAGCACATGATTCATATAGATTGCCTACTGAAACTGTTACAAAATATGTTTAGTCATTTATTTGACTACAAGATGATTAGCTAAATCATATAATTTAGTTATATCTGAATATAGGATTATCAAAAATAGAATAATAGATATCTAAGTATATTTACAACTTGGTGAGTTGACTAATATTTAAAGGAACTTGTTTCAAGACTTTTAACTATTTGTCAGGTCTGTAATATTCTATAGATTAAGGCTGGGGCAAATTACTTGTCTCAGCCTTAATTATTGTATAAGCCTTATACATGAGGGAGAGTTCAATTAAACCATTTATCCTTAACAATGCTAATTGACTTTGTAAGTAGTAGAAGATGATGGGATTTTCACAATAAATTAGATTTCTGTACATTAATATTTTTTAACTTTGATAAAATTAAAGTAGTAGCCCTAATATAATTGAATAGTAGAACGATAAAAACTATACTGAAATTAATGAAAGTAGATATATAAGTTAATTCTTGGTGAGAGGACGTCTTTGATGAGGTATCGTATACTTTTAACTTTTTTGTTTTCACTTTTTTTAACGCTGTGTATATTTTGTTTATCAGATCAAAAAAATTTAACTCATGAAGCATCCTTTTATGCAGTAGGTGATAATTTAATACACCCAGTTGTATATCGTGACGCATTACAAAGTAATGGTTCTTTTAATTTTGAACCTATGTATGAATCACTAAAGAAAGAAATACAGGCAGCAGACATTGCCTATATAAATCAGGAGTCACCGATTGGTGGAGATGAAAAGGGGCTTTCTGGGTTTAAACAGTTCAACACACCTAACGACATTGCTAAGGATGTTGTTAATACTGGCTTTAATGTAGTGAATGGTGCCAACAATCATGCTTTGGATCAAGGTACTGATGGATTATTAAATGAAATTAATGTATGGGAACATTTTAAAAATGTTTTTTATACAGGAACATTTAAATCACAAAGAGACAGAGATACCATTCCAACATTTAATAAAAAAGGGATTAAAATTGCAATGCTAAGTTATACATACGGCACGAATGATATTAAACCGGAAAATAAATATCAAATTAACTACTTTAATGAGGAACAAATCAAAAAAGATGTAGCAAAAGCTAAAGAACAAAGTGATATGGTTATGGTATCGGCTCATTGGGGCAATGAAGGCAAACACGAGCCTAATGCAAAACAGAAAAAATACGCTAAGGTATTTGCTGATGCAGGCGTCGATGTAGTAATAGGCACACATCCTCACGTGATTCAGCCAATCCAATGGGTGAAGGGCGATAATAATCATCAAACATTGGTTGCTTATTCCCTGGGAAATTTCTTGAATGGCCAATCTACTGGTAATGAAAGTAATGCGCTAGGGGGCAACCTTCAGTTTAATATTGAAAAACAACCTAAAGGTATAACAATCAAAGATGTAAAATGGAAGTCATTAGTAACACATTATGACATTGCGAATCCGCTTGATAGTAATACAAGACAAAATTTTAAAATGTATCCACTGGCTGATTATAGTAATAATAAAGCTAAGCAACACGCTTTGAATGCAACTGCAGAAAATGAAATGACTAAAGATAAATTGGAATCTATTACTAAAAAGGTCATAGATAATCAATATTTAGATGACAGCAGTTATTAAAATTATATAGCATAAAAACCCCTGAATCTTGAAGTAAAGTTCAGGGGTTTTTGTTTATTACTTTGTAACTTTTTTAGCTAAATCAGTAATATATTTGAAGAATTTATCATGGTCAACATAGTCGATTACTGAAATTGGTCTACCATTTTGATCATCGACATAAGTTTTACCTTGGCTAGGGCCCTCTATGTACACTGATACATTTAAATCATGCTTACGAATCAGTTCAGGCATACCAATATAAGCTGTAGTTAAGACATCCCAAAGGAAATAAGTTGAATTCGTTTGGAAATGAGTCAATGGTGGCACAGCTGCATAGCTTACACCTAAAAAATCTACACCTGGATAATGGCGTTCATTTGCCCACGCTTGTCTAACATCCCATGTCATAGGTACTTGGTTGGTGCTTTCTAAAGCAACCATATCTATTTTAATATTTGTATCAAAAACTGTTTTTACAGCTTCTGGATCCCAAAATGCATTCCATTCTGCAGTGCCATCATGTTCAGGTTCTTCAACATTACCTTTCTCTAAAAATGTGCCGCCCATCCATACTAAGCGTTCAATATTTTGAACAATCGTAGCATCTACAGTGATTGCTTTAGCTAAATCAGTAAGTGGTCCAGTAAAAAGTAAAGTAACTTTTTCAGTACTACCATGAATTTTATCGATTATATCTCGATAAGCTTCATGTTCTAGAATATTAGAATGTCTGTTTATAGGCTCGTTTAAGATAGGTAACGCATCCATAAAGAAAGCGTGCATACGCCAATCTTTTGGGAATGGATTTTTACCGCGTTCTTTTGAGGCAGCTATGTGAATTGGTTGTTTAGAGAAACGATTGACAATTTTTTGAGAGGCACTTATTGCAGGCTCGATATAACTATCTGCGCCAATAGCACTAACACCAACAAGGTTGATATCATCCATATGTAATAGAAGAAATAAGGAAATTAAGTCGTCTACGCCACCATCATGGTTAAAGTAAATTTGTTTCATTATTGAATACGCCTCCATAAGTTGTTGATGATTTTATTATAACAAAATTTAACAATATTCGTTATAAGCTTAAAAGTGGTTGCTTAGCATTAATTTAAGTTGTCTGGTAACTACAAATGTTCATTTAAGTTGAATCTAATTGTTATAAAATGAGTTGTGCATATTAATTGGGGATAATTTTTTAGGAATTTAAATATACTGTTATACGAATTTGAAGTGTTTGCAAAAAAATATAGAGGTTATGTTATATTAGATAGAAATAAATTAAGGGGTGTTTTTATTTGTGAAGTTTAAAAAGGAAAAAGTTAACAGAGTAGATTCGGATCAAGCTAAAAAAGGTGTGGTCGCTACTAGTATTGGTAATGCCATTGAATGGTTTGACTTTGGTTTATATGCACAATTAGCAGTTATTCTAAGCGCAAATTTCTTTGGTAATTTACCACAAGAAATGCAAATAGTATCTACGTTTGCTGTATTTGCTTTTGCATTTATTGTTAGGCCTATCGGTGGTATATTCTTCAGTCATTTAGGGGATAAATATGGACGGAAAATTGTACTGTCGACAACAATACTACTTATGGCAGCATCCACACTGATGCTGGGCTTATTACCAACACAAGAACAAATTGGTATATGGGCACCGATTCTATTACTAGTAGTTCGTATGATTCAATCATTCTCGACAGGAGGAGAATATGCAGGCGCAATGACTTATATTGCTGAAACAGCACCTGATAAGACTCGTGGTAAATTGGGAAGCGGTTTAGAAATTGGTACACTTGCTGGTAATATAATGGCAGCGATTTTAGCAGGCTTGATGTATTCATTACTAAGTGATCAACAAATGGCAGATTGGGGTTGGAGAATTCCATTTATTCTTGCTGCACCATTAGGTATTGTGGGAATTATTTTACGTTCAAGCTTAGACGAAAGTCCTGCCTACGAATCTACATTAGAAGAAAAAGAGGAATTAGAATATTCTTATTTAGATATATTTAAATATTATTGGAGAGATGTTGTCGTTTGCTTCACTGGTGTTGCATTTTTAAATGTCGCAAACTATATGGTCCTTTCATATATGCCTTCTTTCCTAAACTCAACCATTAACTTAGGTGGAACGATGGGTTCTATTTTAAGTACTGTAACAATGTTAATGATGATACCTGCAGTGTTCTTCTTTGGTTGGTATAGTGATAAGGTTGGTAATAAACGTACAATAATATTTGGATTAGCAGGATTTAGTTTATTTTCCATACTTGCTTTTTGGTTAATGAGTATACCAATGATTCCGTTCGTGTTATTAGGCTTGTTTATTATTGCATTATTCATGTCTACATTTGAAGGTGTAATGCCTTCAGTTTTACCAAGTATGTTTCATACAAAAGTAAGGTTACGTACGCTATCACTTGTATATAATATTGGTGCCGCAGTTTTTGGTGGCTTAACGCCATTTATCTTGTCTACTTTAGTAGAAACTACAGGACAACAAATTGCGCCGTCTTATTATCTAATGTTTATTAATGTGATTGGGCTTATTATTTTCATAACGATGTTTAAATCTACATCTAATAAATCGCTTAGAGGTTCATACCCTAACGTGGAAACTCAAGAAGATTATGAAGATGTTGTGAAAAATCCAAAAGACGCATTATGGTGGGAATCAGAAGAAATTCATAAATAGTAATATAGTCAAAAAGTAGTTGCCTTTTATATAAAAGGTAACTACTTTTTGTGTTTTATAAACGATTGTGATGTTTAAGTACAATATATGCTTATTCATATATTAAATAAAATGAAGAGAACGTGTTTGATTATTTTAACTACACATCATTTAGACGAAGTAGAAGTATTGGCTGATCAAATAAAAGTAATTGGTGATAATAATCCGTTCTATAAAAATATTCTTCAAGAAAAAGGTTGGCAATATGAGGCGTATGATAATTAACTGTACTATTGGATCATCGTAGTTTATGAGAATTGTATGTAATTGTATAGTTATTTATTTGATTTTTATATTTGTGTGACATTATAAAAAAACAGTATTACAAGGTATTTCGAGAATAAATTGTAAACACTGTTTTATTTTGTATTTATACACATTAAAAGTAAATGTTATATTAAATTTGTTTTTCAACATACTATAAAATGCTTTAAACACTGGTGTTATAGGCCTCAAGCAACATTTACTACTTTTTAGAATTTATTTGTATTTATACTTTAAATGAATAAATGAGTAACATTAAAAAATTGGCCTTCACGTTGTTTGTATCGTGAGGTCAAAGCGTATTAATTGTGCAAAACTATCATACATTAATCATCTATATTTTGTATAAAAATACTAAAATATACATAGTTTGGCAATTAGAATGTTTATTTGACTTGAATTTTAATCAGAGTATAATAACGAAATATACAAGAGCGTGTATAAATTTTACATTTCCTTGTTATGAATATAAAAGACGTTTAAATAGGAGTAATTATGGAACAAAAGGATGAAAGTAATAAGATTAATTTACCGCAGTTGGTATTGCTAGGTTTAGGGTCACTCATTGGTTCCGGTTGGTTGTTCGGTGCCTGGGAAGCCTCATCTATAGCGGGTCCAGCTGCAATTATCTCATGGATTATAGGTTTTGTAGTCATTGGATCAATTGCTTATAACTACATAGAGATAGGTACGATGTTTCCACAATCAGGTGGAATGAGTAACTATGCGCAATATACGCACGGTTCGTTGTTAGGGTTTATTGCCTCTTGGGCTAACTGGGTGTCATTAGTAACTATTATCCCAATAGAAGCAGTGTCAGCAGTACAATATATGAGTTCATGGCCGTGGTCATGGGCAAAATTTACAACAGGTTTAATGAAAGATGGTTCTATAAGTAACGCTGGATTAATGGCAGTGTTTGTAATTATTATTATATTTTCGTTATTGAACTATTGGTCAGTTAAACTGTTAACTTCATTTACAAGTTTAATTTCAGTATTTAAATTAGGTGTACCGTTATTGACGATTATTATGTTAATGATTTCTGGTTTTGATACAGGTAATTATGGACATACAGTTGGCCAATTTATGCCTTATGGTTCAGCACCTATATTTGCAGCGACAACGGCTTCAGGTATTATCTTTTCTTTTAATGCATTCCAAACGATTATTAATATGGGCTCAGAAATACAAAAGCCCGAAAAAAATATCGCGCGAGGCATAGCTATTTCACTAACATTAAGTGCAGTGTTATACATAGTGCTTCAAAGTACATTTATTACATCAATGCCTAGTGACATGCTTCATGAAAATGGTTGGAGTGGTATTAACTTTAATTCTCCATTTGCTGATATGGCCATTCTTCTAGGTTTGAATTGGTTAGCTATTTTATTATATATGGAAGCTGTTGTTTCACCATTTGGCACAGGTGTATCATTTGTTGCAGTAACTGGTCGTGTTCTACGTGCAATGGAAAAAAATGGTCACATCCCTAAATTTTTAGGTAAGATGAATGAAAAATATAACATTCCACGTGTGGCTATTATTTTTAATGCCATTATTAGTATGTTAATGGTGTCATTGTTCCGTGATTGGGCGACATTAGCAAGTGTTATATCAACAGCAACACTAGTTGCCTATTTAACTGGACCTACTACAGTTATTTCATTACGAAAAATGGCTCCGAACATGCATAGACCGTTTCGTGCAAACTTGCTGAAATTTATGGCACCATTCTCTTTTGTTATGGCATCATTAGCTATTTATTGGGCTATGTGGCCAACAACTGCGCAAGTGATTTTTATTATTATTTTAGGCTTACCAATTTACTTCTTTTATGAATATAAAATGAATTGGAAAAATACTAAGAAACAAATCGGTGGTAGTTTATGGATTATTTTATATCTTATAGTACTTGCTTTCTTATCATTTATAGGAAGTAAAGAATTTAAAGGTATGAACTGGATTCACTATCCATATGATTTTGTAGTAATTATCATTATTGCACTAATGTTTTATAAAATTGCTACGACTAGTTATTTTGAAAGTGTTTACTTTAAACGCGCTAAGAAAATAAATAAAGATATGCGTGAAGATTTAAAAGAGAAACATGAGGCAGGGCAAGAATTAGACTGATTTTTAATAGAGAAATATACAAGAAGAGTGTTTTAACGATGCGTTAATAGCACATAATAATGAACTAACATCTAACTTTAAATGTGTCTCAAACTATAGAGAAACAAGTCAACTTTGTGGGGCAAGCATATGGAATTAAATTATTTTGTAATTTCGTGTGCTCGCCCCTTTTTATTTATTTTTATGTTTTACGGTTGTCTAGATTGTTTTACATAATGAACTAATCCTATTTTATTGGAGTACAATTTAACAGTATACTATATATTATGCAGAATAAATGCATATAAAAGAATATATAACTTCACGCTAATTAGTTTGAAAATTTAGATAATTTACGTTTTAATTGCTATAAATCAAGGTTTTAAATGATTTTTTAGTGTAAAAATTCAAAAAAACCTTTGACTAATAGCAAAAACAAGCGTATTATATATGAATATTAATTCAGTTTCAAGAATAAATATAAAAGGAATGAGGATTTTTGATGAACGATTTATTTGCACTAACAGATCAGTATAGTTCGAACAATTATAGCCCGCTGAAATTAGCATTGGCTAAAGGCCGTGGCGCTCAAGTTTGGGATGTAGAAGACAATAATTATATAGATTGTGTTTCGGGTTTCTCAGTCGTCAATCAAGGACATTGTCATCCCAAAATTATAAAAGCATTTCAAGAACAAAGTGAAAAAATAACAATGGTTTCTCGTGCTTTATATAGTGATAACCTAGGAAAGTGGGAAGAAAAGATATGCTCACTTGCTAATAAAGAAAAAGTACTTCCAATGAACACAGGTACTGAAGCTATTGAAACAGCGATTAAAATCGCTCGAAAATGGGGCACAGACATTAAAGGGATTGCCGATGGTGAGGGTGAAATCGTAGCGATGAATGGCAATTTTCATGGCCGTACGCTAGGTGCCTTATCATTATCTTCTCAAGAAAGTTATAAACAAGGCTTTGGACCATTGTTAGATAACGTTCACTATACTGACTTTGGTGATTTAAGTCATTTAAAAGATTTAATTAATAAGAATACAACAGCTATTATATTAGAACCTATTCAAGGTGAGGGCGGCGTTAATATTCCACCCGATGATTTTATAAAAGAAGTGCGCAAGTTATGCGATGAACATAATGTGTTATTTATTGCAGATGAAATACAGGTAGGTCTTGGACGTACAGGTAAAATGTTTGCTATGGAATGGGAAGGTGTAGAACCTGATATTTATTTACTCGGTAAGTCACTTGGCGGAGGCCTTTATCCAATATCAGCAGTATTAGCTAATCACGACGTGATGGACGTATTAACGCCAGGAACACATGGATCTACATTTGGAGGTAATCCGCTTGCTTGTGCTGTTTCAATGGCTGCATTAGATGTACTAATTGAAGAACAGCTAATAGAGAATTCTGCAGACCTTGGACAGAAGTTATTAAATGAATTACAACTTATAGATAGTAATATTATCTCTGACGTGAGAGGCAGGGGATTATTTATCGGATTAGAATTAACAGAAGCAGCGCAACCATATTGCTTAGAGATGATTAACAAAGGTGTGTTATGTAAAGAGACGCAAGGCAACATTATTCGTATTGCGCCACCATTAGTTATTAATGAGCAAGAGATAGATAAAGTAATCAGCGTGATTACAGAAGTATTAGAAAAAGACAAATAATAGCGTTTTAAAAGACCGAATATTCAGAAAGGAATGAACGTCATGATAGATGTTGGCATTGTTGGAGGTAGTGGTTATGGAGCTATTGAATTAATTAGGTTATTAATTCATCATCCATATGTAAATGTTAAATATATATTCTCACATTCAAAAATTGATGAACCAATCAAAGAAACTTTTCCTCACTTGTGTCACTTAACCCATCAATATGAAGCGCTAAATAGTGAACATATTGACTGTGATGTTGTATTTTTTGCAACGCCTTCTAATATAAGCAAAGATTTAGCACCGTCATTAATTGAAAGAAACATTAGGGTTATTGATTTGTCCGGTGATTTTAGATTGGATGATAGGGAGGTATATAAACAATTCTATGGTGAAACAGCAGCACCACAAGAGCAGTTAGAAAAAGCTAATTATAGTATCGCTGAGTGGTCAAATATTGAACCGAATAATACGCAATTAGTTGCCAACCCCGGTTGTTTTCCAACTGCTACATTGTTAGCTTTACATCCGCTCGTTGATCAACAAATCATTAACAATGATTCTATTATTATTGATGCCAAAACAGGCGTTTCAGGTGCGGGTCGATCATTAGCCCAGCATGTTCATTATTCAGAGATGAATGAAAACTTTAGCGCTTATGCGATAGGTAAGCATAAACATAAACCTGAAATAGAACAGTATATTTCAAAGCTAGCAAATGAAAATATAAAAGTAGTATTTACCCCACATCTTGTACCGATGACAAGAGGTATATTATCAACAATTTATGTAAAACTTAATCAACAGATGACTAACGAAGATTTACATGCAACTTTCACAGATTATTATGATGATAAATCATTTGTTCGTATTAGAGATATTGGCATTTATCCGAAAACGAAAGAAGTCTATGGTAGTAATTTTTGTGATATTGGGATTTATGTCGATGAAGAAAGTCAAAGTGCAATTATTGTATCGGTAATTGATAACTTAGTTAAAGGAGCAAGCGGCCAAGCGATACAAAACTTGAACTTAATGTATGGATGGGACGAAAATACAGGGTTAACTCAAACACCAGTATATCCATAAACTAATTTGAAAGGGGAGAGAAGATGATAGATATTGAAACGATTGATACGTTAAACCAATTAAATATAGATTTACAAGGTGATGTTAGTTCACCATTAGGTTATATTGCAGGCGGGTTTCATGCAGGATTAAGAAGAAAGAAAAAAGACTTCGGTTGGATTTATTCGACTACAGAAGCGACAGCTACAGGTGTATATACACTGAATCGTTTTAAGGCTGCGCCTTTAAAAATAACTGAAGATAGTATTAATGCTAATAAAACATTACAAGCAATTGTGGTGAACTCAGCAAATGCGAACTCATGTACAGGTGAAAAAGGCATGCAAGATGCTCTAGATACACAATCTTGGGTAGCAGAACATTTGAATATAGAGCAACAAAATGTTGGTATTGCATCGACAGGCGTTGTTGGTGCGTTCCTACCTATGGATAAAATTCATTATGGCACACAGCATGTTTTGAAAGAGGAATATAATAATAGCCAATTTTTCAATCAAGCTATTTTAACAACAGATACTGCGACTAAACATTTATCAGTACAAGTTGAGATTGATGGTAAGACAGTAACTATTGGTGGTAGTGCTAAAGGTTCTGGGATGATACATCCAAATATGGCTACAATGCTTGGATTTATAACAACTGATGCTAATATTGATGCGGATACTTTGGACTATTGTCTGAAACAAGCAACAGATCAGTCGTTTAATATGATTACAGTTGATGGTGATACAAGCACAAATGACATGGTGCTATGTATGGCTAATGGTCAAGCGAACAATAGTAAAATTGACGCCTTACATCCAGAATGGCATAAATTTGCGTATGCTTTTAATTTTGTAAGTCAATACCTTGCGAAATCAATTGCCAAAGATGGTGAAGGTGCGACGAAATTAGTTACTGCAAAAGTGACAGGTGCACCTAATGTTAAAGAAGCAAAAAAAATTGCTAAAAGTATTGTATCTTCTAATTTGGTTAAAACTGCTATACATGGTGAAGATTCAAACTTTGGTAGAATTGTAAATGCAATAGGTTACGCATCACAATTTGTAGAACCAAATGAGACAAATGTTTCTTTCTGTCAGTTACCAGTGCTAGAACAAGGAATTCATTTAGCGTTTGATGAGCAGTTATTAAAAGAACGTTTAACAGAAGATAACATTGTAATAGAGGCTTCAGTTGGAAACGGTGATGGTGAAGCGGCAGCATATGGTTGTGATTTATCATATGAATATGTGCGCATTAACGCATCGTATAGAACGTAAGGAGTGTGTCAGATGAGTTATATTGTTATAAAAATAGGCGGTAGCACTTTAACTAATTTACATGATTCGACGATTGAGGATGTCTCTAAATTAAAGCAACAAGGTTATCAACCAATTATTGTTCATGGTGGCGGACCATTTATAAATAAGGCATTAGAGCAACGAGGTGTGGCGCCTTTGTTTGAAGATGGTTTAAGAGTTACGACAGAAGAAGTATTGTCGGTGACTAGTCAAACGTTAATAGGTACTGTAAATCCAGATCTAGTAAGCAAAATTAATCAATCTAATATACAAAGTATTGGTATGAATGGTATAGATGCTAAACTTTTTGATGTAGCACCACTAGACGAAAAATATGGATATGTAGGTGAACCCAAAGATATAAATACATCTGTATTTGATAAAGTAACGGACCAATTTATTCCAGTTATTGCCTCGATTGGTATGAATCAAGCAACGTCACAATTATATAATATTAACGCGGATACTTTAGCTTATAAAATAGCGCAAGCACTTCATGCGCCACTTTATCTTTTAAGTGATATTCCAGGCGTATTAATCGATAAAGAAGTGCAGCCATCGTTGAATGCAGAACGTATTCAATGTTTTATCGATCAAGAATTGATATATGGAGGAATGATTCCAAAAGTACAAGATGCAATTCAAGCGATTGAACTTGGCTGTCAGAAAGTGGTGATTGCAGCAGGAAGCGAATCACATATTATTCAAAAATTACAAGATGGCAAAAATGTGGGAACCACGATACAACAATAGATATACTTTTCTAATAGTAACTGTATGTAGTTTATATAATATAAAGAATATGAAAAAGGGCTTAAGTCTTATAACACATAAGAGTTAAGCCCTTTTTCATATTTAATAATTCCTTCTATTTATGGTTGTTTGTGTAAGTAGTTAATAAGTCTGTATAGAAGTCAATAAATTTGAAGTACATTGATTTTTCAACTCGTTCGTCAATTTGGTGTGGTTTTTCACCAGGGCCAAATACTAAGAATGGGAAGTTTTCATCTTTGCCACGTAATAAATTAGAAGCATCTGTAACGCCACCAATTGGAGCTGCAATGAAATCTTTATCAAACGCTGATTTAGCAATTGTTTGAGCAGTATCGATTAGACTATTTTCACCTGTAGTCAGAACAGGGTCTAAATCAAGATATAAATCACTTTCTAATCTAGCCCCGTTAGCATTATGTTTTTCAAGTGTATCGTCAAACAATGCTTTAACTTGATCGTTATTATACTCTGGAATTGTGCGGATATTGAAGTCTGCATCTGCATCTTCTGGTACAGAATTGACTTGAACGCCACCTTTAATTAAAGTATTTGTGATTACAAGGCCTTGTAGGGCATTTTCAATTTCTTCTGCAGCATATGTTGCAGGTAGGGATTGTTTCATTCTATCTATAAAGTGAGTGAAATCTAAAGCGTTGCCTTTTACTTCTTTAGAAATTTTATTGTAAGAAGCATCAATATCTTGAATAAATTCGATTAAGGGCTTAATTGCGTTAAAGCCGAGGATTGGCATTGAGCTATGTGCGGATGTACCGTGAGATTTTATACGATAGTCCATGGAACCTTTATGTGCATAAACCATCATATCTTGGCATGGTTCAGCTATTACAAGCGCCTCAACATCGTCCATATAACCTTTTTCGTATAAACTTTGTGAACCAAGTTGCTCCATTTCTTCGCCAGTTGTAGCTAAGAATTTAATACGTCCTTGTTTTAATGATTGTGTGTTGTTGATTTCAATTAATGCAATGGCTAAAGCGGCAAGACCAGATTTCATATCTGCAGCGCCACGGCCATATAAGAAACCATCGTCTTCAGTTAATGTGAATGGCTCGTAACTCCATTGACTATGATCACCCTCAGAAACAACATCCATGTGACCGGAAATTCCGATAACAGGTTGTCCTTCGCCAATTTCAGCAATTAAGTTTGCTCTACGGTCATCAATTTTATCAATCGTAGAATTAATACCGTGTTGTGCAAATAGTTTTTGAAAATATTCGCACACTTCAATTTCATTATCATTTACTGTGTTCATTGCCACAATATCAGATAAAATTTGTACTTTTTCTTCGTTAGAAAATGTACTCATAACATACCACTCCTTTTAAAAAACTATCACAATTATACATCTGGCAATTTAATTTGATAAGCAAAAGGACTTTTATTTAAAATCTTATAATAATTTTATTTGTTTTGTGTAAAGTTATTACGCTATATATGGTTTTGAAAAACCTTGTTTTGTCAAATTATTAAAGATATGATAGTAAAAAATAAAATACTAAGGGAGAAAGATTATGACTTTTTCATTGTCTGCAATTCAACAAGCACACCAACAATATACCGGGATAGATTTTCCAAAATTATTTCAAGCGTTTAAAGCAATGGGGATAACAATTAATACCGTTGATATTGAGAATGGAACTACAGTATATACGCATCAAAGTGGAGAGCAAATTATAGATAGAGGTGTGAAGAGTACCGTGCCTATATCACAACATACAGATAAAGAGCAAATACAAGAATCATTGAAACGACATCAAATAGGTAAAACAGATTTTCAAATCTTTTGTGATGAAATGGCTCAAGCAGGCATTTACAAGTGGCATATAAGTATTGATGCTGGAACATGTGCTTACATAAATTTAAAAAATGAAATTGTTATAGTCGAACAGATTGCGCAATAATTATTTGATTGAGATGTAAGAAAAGAATTGAGTTTTAAGACGAATGCTATGACAGTATTAATCATTGATGATACGGTAGGCTCATAGAATAATTATCATTTAAAGTCAGCATGTTTTATGTTGTTTATTAGAGTGATGTTATATCAAGCTATGGAAAGGGGTTCGTTAATATGGCAAGTGTAGCAATTATTGCAGGTGGCAATAAAATACAATCACGTTTAACAGGTGTAGTGGATTATGCCGAACAATATTTGAATGATGTAGGTATTGAGACTGACATCATTCATGTGCATCAGTTAGATGCAGAAGCATTGATTACAGCAGATTTTTCTAATGACTCAATTAATGAAACACATAAAAAAATTGAAAATGCAGATGGTATTATCATCGTATCTCCAGTATTTAAAGCAGCATATTCGGGTATAGTTAAGACTTATCTCGATTTATTACCACGTGGTGCATTTACAGGGAAAACGGTGTTACCTTTAGCATTAGGCGGCACATTTGCACATGTACTTGCGATTCAATATAGCTTGGACCCAGTGATTAAAGAGCTAGGTGCAGATACGATTCATAAAGGTAGATTTATTTTAGATAAGCATATTACTGCAAACGCAGATGGGACATATAGCTATGATCAAGAAGCTCAAGATGGGCTGAATAAAACGTTAAAAAAGTTTGTCAGTGATAAATCTCAAGTGACGGAATAAATTGAAATTAATAAAAATAATAAAGACACAATCAATGTGTTGTGTCTTTATTTACTCTTTTTTAACACAGCTGTATTAAAAAATGTTAAGATGAAGTGAATAATATGATTCCATTTATTTGTGCTTTATTAACACAGCTGTATTAAAAAGGGTGACAAAGATGCCAAAAATTGTAGATCACGAAAAGAAAAAAAAGCAAATTGTTCAGTTTGCATGGCAATCCATAGTAAATGAAGGTGCTAAAGGTGCGACAGTTAGGAACATTGCAAATTTAGCAAAAATGACACCGGGACAAATACGCTATTATTATCCGAATCATAGCAAGTTACTTGAAATGGTATTTTTGGAAGTTATAGGAAAAGTTAAGCAAAGAATCCAAGATATATATAGTAATGAAGAATTATCCATTGTAGATAAAGTAATACAAGGGCTGTTGACTGTTATACCACTTGATAAGGAACGATATGCCGATATGGAAGTTTGGATGGCTTTTCATTATGAATTACATCAAGTTGGTAAAGAATTCATGAGGGATGAAATTAAGTCATTAATTGAGTTATCAATAACGTATTTAGACAAACACGATTTATTAGATAATTCGTTGAATCAAAATTTGTCAATTATAAAAGCGCATGCTTTATTAGATGGATTAGCATTGCATAAATTATTAAACTCAGAAATGATATCGAATGAAGATATTATTCAGTTAGTAGTAAATGAAGTGAATTCCTGGTTAAAGGAGTGATAAGATGAATTGGATTGTAATATTACTCATAACAGCAGAAATATTATTTTGGGTGTTTATTATACTCGGACTGATATCACGCTATGTGATGAGAAGAGAAAAATTAGGATTATTTTTCTTTGTACTTACACCTGTTATTGATTTAACTTTAGTTATTACAATGAGCTTAGATTTGTTAAACGGTGCAGCGGCTACAATGCCACATGGTATAGCAGCAGTTTATATAGGTGTGTCTATAGCGTTTGGTAAACAAATGATTAGATGGGCAGATGAAAGATTTAAATACTTCGTTTTGAAAACAGATGAACGACCTGTCAAAACTACTGGAATTAAGCATGCAAAAAAATATTTAATAAGTTGGATTAGACATGTGTTTGCTTATACTCTTGGGACTGGATTGCTATGGATAATCATTGGAATTGTCGGGTATGCTGATAATGTAGCGGCACTGGTTCATGTAATTAAACTATGGACTTTAATATTAATGATAGATTTATTGATAGCTTTAAGTTATTTTATATGGCCGAGATCAGAAAAGTCTTGAATATTTTGAAAAACGATACGCACACGTGTGAAATCAAAATTGTTGATTCCGCATGTGAAATACGTATCGCTTTTATTATGTCCTCATTATGATGGTATTAAATGCCATTGTTGGAAGTGATCATAAATTAAATCAAATTGTTGCGTTTTAATTTCTATCGGGAAGGCGGATGATGTCTTTTCAGAAAAGAACCACCTTCTATGTTCGGGCGTTAATAAAATAAAACTTTCATCACGTTTATCACCTAGAAAATTCAAGGCGTCAGGTACAAATTGTTTTTGTTCATGCGTTTCCAATTGATATTGCGTTAAAGCTTGGTAGACAGACTCTGTATCATTACACACAAAACCAATCTCGCTAATTCTTGAAAATTCGGGTTCTTCTGTCATGTTAGAGATTCTAGCAATTAATTCGACAATATTTCCAGAAGGATCATTGAAGTAAACAGAATGTGCAACAAAAGCTTCAAAGTAAGTTGTATGTTGTTTGTTCTCCATCAATAGAAATAAAATATTTTGATAATGGTTTTTCATTTCCAAAAAATGATTATAAGGAATATCAATAGCAAAATGATAATAAGGTTGATTAATGTCATGTGCATATCTAAAATGCAATTCTGTTTCACCAATCTCAACCATAAATGATTCTTGGTCAATGATTTCAACCGTACACTCTAATGTTTCCTCATAAAACTGTCTTGTTTCTTCCAATTCTGACGTTAATAACGTTATACTTTCAAATTTCATATGCATATCCCATCCCCACGTAGTACCCATATATATAATGATTTAACTGTACTTTATCAAAATAATAATGATGATGATAATGTTAAGAGTTTATAAAACCTAAGTTTTTTGAAATGTTATTTGCTGTATTTTGAAGTTGAGTAATATAAAATTCTTTGTTTTGCAATTGGGTCGTTGAAAAGGACAAACTAATCGCGCCTTGTACTTCATTACGATAATTAACGAAATACGTGCCAACACAATAAATACCTTCTTCGTTTTCTTCTTTATCCTCTGCATAACCTTGTTTACGAATCATTTCAATTTCCCCCATAAAAGCATCAAAGTTAGTGATAGTGTGCTTTGTGTAAGGAATAATTTCAGAATTATCCCAAATAGCTTGAATCGTATCGTCATCATACTTAGATAATATTGCTTTTCCTACGGCAGTACAATACATAGGTACGCGTAGACCTATTTTAGAAGCCATTGTATAAATGGCATCATTTGGAATGAATTTCTCAATATAGAGAATTTCATTTTTATCTTCAATGACTAAATGACACGTTTCATTGACTGTGAAAGAAAGTTGACTAATGAAACTTTTAGCGATATTTAAATAATCAATGTTTTTGATGCTAGAATAGCCTAATTGAAATAATTTATAAGTTAATTCGTATTGATGTGTTAAAGGATTTTGCTTTACATAATGATTATCGATTAAAGATTTAACTAAACGATGTACAGTAGTTTTAGATAACTGTGTTTTTGTTACAAGTTCATTTAATGATATCGGGCTATGATGTGATATCAATTCTAATAAATTTAATGCACGATCGATTGATTGAACATTAGACATCATTTCACTCCTCAAATTGACAACGTTTTCATTTTCGCTTTATACTAATAAAGTATTCTATTATATGATATAACATTTCATAATATGGAACAAGTGTAAAAGTTATAAAAGCTATGGGCAGCTACATATGAGATAAAAGGAGTGTGTTGAAATGTTTGGAGAGTTCTGGCCATTAATCAGTGTTGTATTAGGTGTTGTTGTACTGTTATTTTTAATTATTAAATGTAAGATTAATGCCTTTATATCTTTGATAGTGACATCGATTTTTACTGGTATGATTTTAGGTATGCCACTAGACAAGATCGTAGAAACTGTAGAAAAAGGTATGGGGAGCACTTTAGGAAGCGTAGCAATAATATTTGGGTTAGGAGCTATTTTAGGTAAGTTGCTTGCAGATGGTGGTGGCGCAAATAGAATTGCAGATACATTTATAGATAAATTTGGTGAGAAATATATTAAATGGGCAATGATTTTAGCGTCATTCATCATTGGTATTGCTCTTTTCTTTGAAGTTGGATTAGTACTATTGATACCTTTAGCGTTTACAATTGCAAAACGTTTAGGTGTATCACATATGAAGATTGGTATACCAATGGCTATTGCCCTTTCGGTAACGCATGGATTTTTACCCCCGCATCCTGGTCCAGTAGTCATTGCAAAAGAGTTAAACGCTAATTTAGGACAAGTATTATTATATGGACTCATTGTAGCGGTACCAACGGTGGTTATCGTTGGTGGTTTATTAGTCAAAATGTTACCCAAATTGTCCCCGAGTGCATATAGTAAAGAAATTGATATGACTAATATTGTTTCTGAAGTATCGATTGAAGAAAAAGATCAACCAGGGTTTGGCCTTAGTGTGTTTACTGCATTGTTACCAGTTATATTGATGTTATTTGCGACTATTGTACAAATGATCACTGGTCATCAAGATGGTGCAACCAATCAATTTGAAAGTGTTATTTATTTTATTGGTAATGCACCAATAGCAATGCTGATTTCATTACTTTTTGCTATGTATTCAATGGGAATTCGTAGAAAGAGGACGATGAATCAAATTATGGACAGTGCTACATCTGCCATTATTCCAATTGGGATGATGTTACTTATTTTGGGTGCAGGCGGATCATTTAAGGAAATTTTGATTGATGGTGGTGTAGGAAAAACAATTGAGCATATGTTTGTCGGCTCTAGCATGTCCCCAATCTTATTAGCTTGGATTGTGTCTTCTTTATTGAGGATTGCACAAGGATCAGCAACTGTTGCCGCTATATCTACTACAGGTATAGTACTCCCCTTATTACAAGCTACTGATGCTAATCTAGCATTAGTGACGTTAGCCATTGGCGCAGGGAGTATTATATTCTCACATGTGAATGATACTGGCTTTTGGATTTTTAAAGAGTATTTTGGTTTGACTGTAAAAGAAACTTTTTTAACGTGGTCTGTTTTAGAGACAGCGATATCGGTTTGTGGTCTAGTATTTGTATTGATTTTAAATATGATTATTTAATTTGAAAGGAGAATGAATACGATGAAAGCTGTATTTATTAATGGAAAAGAAGATATTGAATTAAAAGAAATTGAGGAAATAAGTACACAAAATGATCCAGAAAAAGCACTTATAGAAGTTAAGTACGTGGGTATATGTGGCTCAGATTTACACTATTTGGCAGAAGGATCTAGTGGTCCAGCAGTGATTAGAGAACCCTTAATACCGGGGCATGAATTAAGCGGAGTTTTACTTGAAGCTACGGATTATAAAGGAACGACACTTCCAAAAGGAACAAAAGTGACAGTTCATCCTGCTACCTATGGGGATAAATTAGCACATGCGCCACATAATCCTGAGATATGGCCGAATGGATCATATTTAGGATCGGCTAGGTATTTACCACATAAACAAGGTGGTATGGTAGAAAAAATGCTAGTAGATAAAGCGCAAATATTACCACTACCAGATAGCGTTTCTTTAAAGATGGGAGCGTTAGCTGAACCGCTTAGTGTGGGTATGCATGCGATTAATTTAGCAGGCGGTGTTACAGGTAAAAAAGTACTTGTGTCAGGAGCTGGGCCAATTGGATTACTAGCTGCAGGAGCAGCTTTTACCTTGGGAGCAGAAAGCGTGACGATTAGTGATATGTTAGAAGAACCATTAGCGCGTGCACATGATTTAGGCGATATCGAAACATTAAATATTACAGATAATAATATTCCTGAAGATAGATACGATGTAGTATTAGAGTGTTCTGGAGCTACTCCGGCAGTATCGACTGCATTTAAGGCTGTAAATATAGGTGGTACAATAATTCAAGTTGGTAATTTACAGGATAAATCTTCACCAATTAACTTAAGTCCGATTAATATCAAACAGGCTACTTATCGTGGATGTTATCGTTTTAATAGAGAAATTGAAGATGCTTTAACAGTGCTAGCGAAAAATGAGAAGATTATTAATGTGATTACTCAAACATATGATATCGAAAACTTTAGAGAAGCTTTTGAAATAGCTGCCAATTCTAAATTATCTTCTAAGGTCATAATCAAACTATAAACGCTTATTATTAAGAATGGAGCGTATAGTCTCATATTTCAGTTTGGACGGAGCAGTAATTATTTAGAAAACATACAGGTATAACAAGATTTATAACAACACAATCTAAGCAACTTAAATATTAGATTTTTAAGGTTTGTAAGCCTAAGCATTGTTTAATTTATATAGGGAGAGTCTTTTTACTAGGAGCTGCTATAATTTCTCTATGAAACTTATAAGCATTTAGTATTTAAAGAATGATAATTAAGTAATTTAAGATAACAAAAAGTCCCACCTCTCATTTGATTGAGCTAGTGGGACTTTAATATATTACAACTTATGCATTACGCCTAAACTGAAATTTAGTTTTAAGTTATTGATTGATAAAGCCACTTCTAAAATAAATTTTTAATTTATGTTGCTATTGTTTAATAGCAAGTCGTTTTTAGCTAAAAGAATAACCATGTAAATATGAAAGCGCTGATACCTATAAGTAGGCAATATAGTAACGCAGGCCCGAGCGTTTTTCTAATAACACTGCCTTCTTTTCCAGGCATATCAACGACAGCACAAACGGCTACAACATTGTGAACACATATCATATTTCCGGCTGCTGCTCCGATAATTTGAGCTGCTAATACAGTGAATGGTTCGGCACCAATTGTTTGAGCAATATTTAATTGTATAGGTGAGAATGTCAACGTAGAAACAGTTGCGCTTCCTGTTATAAATGAACCTAATGCACCTAAAAATGGAGCGACAAATAACCAAATCGGTCCTAAGTAGTGTGCCATATCTTTAGCTATATATTCTGGCATACTGATTAAATCATGTGTATTAATGCCAGAGTTAATAAATACGTGTACCATTGCAAGAGTGGCAATGAGTGTAATTCCAGTTGTTTTGATAGTATTTAATGAATCAAGACTGGCATGTCCTATATCTTTTAATGGTTTACGTTGTATAAAAACAGCAAAAATCGCTGAAAGTATAAGGATTGTTCCTGGTGAATATAAAATCTCCCATTCAGATGTGATTGATTCAAAATTTAAAATGTTATTCCAAGAAAGATCCAATACATTCGTCGTAAAATGCTTGATGCTTGGAACGGTTCTTGTGAGTAACAATAAGACAACAACCATTAAATAAGGGGCCCAAGCAGTTAACAAGGGCATTGATTGTTCTTTTGTACTAACTTCATAATCATGATTTAAACCATCTGTCCATTCTTCTTTTGGTAATAACCAGCCTTTTCTAGCGGTAATAACAGCAACGATTAATCCAGTTAAAGAACCTAAAATAGCAACAAATTCTGCGCCAAATAAAAAGGCATATGCAAAAGCAGAGCCGGCATAAACAATACCAATTAGAGCAAGCCAAGGTAACATTTCAACGATAGATTTAAGTTTATTATTTTTGCCGAAGAATATCACCATTGTAGTAATTAAAATAATAGGTATGAAAATACCACTCAATAAATCTAAAGTTGTAATACGTTCTGCCGTCGATTGAAAGAAAGCGCTATCTGCGTCATTTAATGTACTAAGTCCTACAAGGACAGGTGTACCAACAGCACCAAATGAAACGGCTACGCTATCTGCAACGAGTGCAGTTACTACTGCGATAATCGGGCGAAACCCTAACGCAACCATTAGCGGAGCGGTTACCATTGCAGGCGTTCCAAAACCAGATGCGCCTTCAATTAAAGAACCAAATAAAAAAGCAACTAAGATAACTTGGACACGCATATCACCTGATATCTTTTTAAAACCTTCATTAATACGAGTTACTGCACCAGTTTGACGCAATGTATTGAGTAATAAAAGAGCACCAAATAAAATATAAAGAATAGTAAATGTTTTGTGCGTCCCTTGTAATAATGATGCAATGATGACATCACCATTCATCCCCCAAACAAAAATCCCTAATAAAGTTATAATAATTGCACTTATCGCCATTCCTTTTAATGCAGACATACGTAATAATACTAAGAAAATAAATGGAACAATAACTGCACTAAAAGCAACAAGAAGCATCATAAAAATCACATCTCCCATAAAATAGATATCATCAAGTCATATGATGACTAAATATCCTTAATTGTAATCGCATTCATAAAAAATTTCAATCATTGTTAAATAAAAAATCCCATTAAAAATCTATTATATTTTTGAGAAAATACACTTTTTTAACAAGAAAGAATGGGTAAGCATGATACTTTGAAATTGAAATTTTACCATTTTATTACTAATAACCTAAAATAATGAAAATAAACGAAAATAAATTTGCATAAAATAAAAAAATGAAATAAAATAACTACAATATCTGAAAGCGCTTTCTGATTTTGTGGATAGCACTTTATGGATAAAGTAACTTTAGCATGAAGGAAAGATATTCTCGAAATTAAGGATAATTAGCATGATATTTTATAAACAGGGGTGTTATAGATGAATGATAAATTAGCTAAGATGGGAATGCCACCGACGTTAATATGGGGATACATTGGTGTACTTATATTTATGATGGGCGATGGTTTAGAATTAGCGTGGATTAGTCCATATTTACATGACCAAGGTTTATCCGTACAACAAACAGCATTATTAACAACTTGTTATGGCGTAACTATTGCAATAGGATCATGGTTTTCCGGTGTTTTAGTGGAAGTGATAGGACCACGAAAAGTAATGTTATTAGGTACATTGCTATATATTATTGGACATATTATTTTTGTAGGTCTAGCAATTCCAACTATGAACTATGAAATGATGATACCCTCATATGCAATTAGAGGTTTTGGTTATCCTTTATTTGCTTATTCATTTTTAGTTTGGGTTGCATATCGTTCTCCACAAAAGCGTTTAGGTGCAGCTGTTGGATGGTTTTGGTTTGTATTTACAGGAGGATTAAGTGTCCTTGGTTCATTTTATTCTTCAATTACAATTCAATTATTTGGACATTTCTTTACTTTATGGACAGCTATTATTTGGGTACTTATCGGAACGTTTTTAGCAGTATTTGTAAATCGTGATCAATTTGAACTTGAACATAAAGAAGGTGGTTTTAAAACGCATCTGAAAGAAATGGGCGCTGGTATTACAATATTAAAAAGAGAACCTCGTGTAGCAGTAGCTTGTATTGTCAGAATTATAAACCAGGCAGCTCAATATGCATTTCCATTGTTTCTTCCTATATATTTATCAACCAAAGGTATAGCTACAACAACATGGCTAAATATTTGGGGGACTATTTTTATAGCAAATATTATTTTTAATATAATATTTGGGGCCCTGAGCGACAAAATAGGATGGAAGAATACCATTTCATATATCGGCGGTGTCGGTTGTGCTGTATTCACTTTAGGATTATATTTTATGCCTGAAATTTTTACGGGAAATGTATTTATCGTAGGAACTGTAGGATTTTTATGGGGGATGTGTTTAGCAGGTTTCGTGCCAATATCGGCGCTTGTACCGTCTCTTGTTCATGATGGTGACAAAGGCCCAGCAATGGCAATATTGAATTTAGGTGCAGGATTATGTGTTTTTGCTGGACCAGGGTTAGTTGCATTGTTTTACGATAGTATTGGTGTGAAAGGTATGATGTACTTAATATTTGGTTTATATGTAGCTAGTGCTATTATGACACGCTTCTTAAAAACACCAGAAGAGAGGGGGATAAGTGAAGATAAGGAAGCAGTTTAAGACACTATAACCAATTGAATAAAGAACTTAAATTAAAGCAGGAAGTAGAGCAGAAATCAATCTTTGTTAAATGATTGACTGGTTATACTTCCTGTTTTGTATGTCATAACTTGAAAATAAAATAACTCATTCATTCTTTGAATGAATATGAAATATTTATTCAAAAAATTAAGTATAAAAACTGATAATAAGTACACAATAAAAGCCTATTAATCTATGGTGGGATAGTTAATAGGCTTTTTATAAATCGACGCTTAATGACTGGTTACTATATTCATTTTTAAAGTTTAATGTGATTATGAGGTTTTTGAGGTGGAACAACAATGTCCTTGCTTATTTTTCCTGAAAACCGCCAGAAACAAAATGAGCAGCGATTTGCTTTATAAGAGCTAAGATTTCTTTAAACATCACAATTCACCTCCATTGATTAACTTATTACAACATAAAGATACTATAAAGAATTCATTAAATGTTTTGAAACGCATAAATAAAACTTTTAACTTCATAAGTGTTGATTGTCAGATATTTTAATTGCTTAACTGACATAAAATTACGCTTATGTGTAGAAGTGATTAGAAATAGAGAATGCTTAGACAAGAGAATTATGAGATAATTCAACAATATACAATATAAGGTATATTTATACTTGATTTTATTTAAAATAGCAGTTATTATGTATATAAATCTTATAAAAATATTGGAGTGATGGAATTGGGGCGTACACAACAGCACTAAACAAGCTACAGACATTTAAAGGTAAACATTTTTTGAAAACATGTGATTTTTCTGCTGATGAATTGAACACTTTAATTGATTTTACTGGTGAATTAAAAGAAAAGAAAAAGCGTAATATCCCGCATCCTTATTTAAAAGGTAAAAACTTAGCATTCTTATTTGAAAAACCGTCTACAAGAACGCGTTCAGCTTTCAGTGTTGCTGCCTATGATTTAGGTGCATATCCTGAATATTTTGGGCAAGGTGATATTCACTTAGGAGTTAAAGAGTCTGCTGAAGACACTGCAAAAGTATTAGGTAGAATGTATGATGGTATTGAATTTAGAGGACATCACCAAAAAGACGTAGAAGCACTTGCTACAAGCGCTGGCGTACCAGTGTGGAATGGCTTAACTAACGAATGGCATCCAACACAAATGATTGCGGATTTCTTCACATTAAAAGAAAACTGGGGCACTTTAAAAGGAAAGACATTAACTTATGTCGGCGATGCTAGAAATAATGTGGCACATGATTTATTAATTACTGGCGCAATATTAGGCGTTAATGTTCATATTGCTGCACCAGAATCTTTACAACCGAATAAAGATATTCAAATATTGGCTCAAGAATATGCTGCTGATTCACAAAGTGATATTTTGATTACTGATGATATTCAACAAGCGATATATCAAACTGATGCAATTTATACAGATGTTTGGTTCTCTATGGGTGAAGATGAAGGGGTGTTAGAATCCCGTATCAATCAATTGTTGCCTTATCAAGTAAATGAATCAATGTTAATGAATACGATGAATCCAGATGTGATAGTGTTACATTGTTTACCAGCATTTCATGATGTGAACACAGAAGTAGGTCAAAAAATATATGAAACATATGATCTGACTGAAATGGAAATTGCAGACGATGTATTCAGAGGAAAGCATGCTGTTATTTTTGATCAATCAGAAAATAGATTACATTCAATTAAAGCAATTATGGCAGTTACATTAGGTGACATATTTTAAATAATTATGTTAAAAAGTTAGGGCAAAAATGTTTTTCAAATTACCTTTTCTGTCCATCTTGTACTAGTAAAGCAACTTTTATTATAGAAATGATGAAAGCTGACTTTCAATATTGTTAGTCATTGCCAATATATTATCCGAGGCCCCGACATTTATAAATGTCGGCCTCTTTTTTTATGGATTTATATGTTTATTACAAGAGAAGTAAATTGATTTATGAAAATAATTTTCATTGATTAGATAAATATTGATTATCATTTTCTTTGGCTGTATATTTAGGATAAGTAGGAGGTTAGCTATTATGAGTAAATTGTTTGAAAGAGCACAACAATTTGGGAAATCATTTATGTTACCCATAGCAATTTTGCCGGCAGCAGGCTTATTACTAGGCATCGGTGGTGCTTTAAGTAATCCGAATACGGTTAAAGCTTATCCAGTATTAGATATGAGTTTATTACAGAATATTTTTATTTTAATGTCATCTGCTGGAAATATTGTTTTTCAAAACTTATCAGTTATATTTGCGGTAGGTGTAGCCATAGGGCTGGCAAAGAGTGATAAAGGAACTGCTGGATTAGCAGCAATGCTCGGATTTTTAATCATGAATTCATCTATGAATGGATTGTTAACTATAACTGGAACATTAGCGAAAGACAATTTAGCTGAAGTAGGACAAAGTATGGTACTAGGAATTCAAACTGTAGAAACAGGGGTGTTTGGTGGGATTGTCACTGGTATAATGACAGCGCTTTTACACAATAAGTTTCATAAAATATCTCTACCTGACTACCTTGGTTTCTTTGGAGGATCACGTTTTGTACCGATTATTACAGCAATTGCTTCGATTGTATTGGGTGTCATTATGTTTTTTGTTTGGCCAACAGTACAAGGGTGGATCTTTGGTGTTGGTGAATTAGTAGACAAAACAGGGATAATTGGTACATTTTTCTTTGGCTTTATCTTGAGGTTATTAGGTCCTTTTGGATTGCATCATATTTTCTACTTACCATTTTGGCAAACAGCTTTGGGAGGTTCGTTAGAAGTTAAAGGGCATATGGTTCATGGGACGCAAAATATTTTCTTTGCACAATTAGGAGACCCTGACGTTACAAAATACTTTTCAGGCGTTTCACGATATATGTCTGGTAGATTTATTACCATGATGTTTGGGCTTTGTGGGGCAGCATTAGCAATTTACCATACGGCTAAACCAGAACGTAAAAAAGTTGTAGGAGGATTGATGCTCTCTGCAGCTTTAACATCGTTTTTAACAGGTATTACAGAACCATTAGAGTTTAGTTTTTTATTTGTTGCTCCTCTATTATATGTGATTCATGCGTTTTTAGACGGATTAGCATTTATGATGGCAGATATCTTTAATATAACTGTAGGCCAAACTTTTAGTGGGGGCTTTATAGACTTTTTATTATTTGGTGTGCTTCAAGGAAACTCTAAAACAAATTTCTTGTGGGTAATCCCTGTTGGTATCATCTGGTTTATGATGTATTACGTTATTTTTAGATTCTTGATAACGAAATTCAATTTCAAAACACCTGGCCGTGAAGATGAAACGGCAACAGACATTGTAGAAGCAACCGATCGTGCTAAGACAATAATCCAAGCACTTGGTGGTAAAGAAAATATAGATGTAGTTGATTGCTGTGCTACTCGTTTAAGAGTGACGTTAAATAGTGATAAAGATGTGAATAAATCTATGTTAACAGCCACGCAAGCTAGAGGAGTTATTCAAAAAGGGAATGGCGTTCAAGTTATATATGGTCCTCATGTTACTACGATAAAAAATGAAGTTGAGGAGCTTTTAGAGAATGAAAAATTATAATACAACATGTAAAAAGGGTATTAAAGATTGCAGAAAGATACGGTGAAAAGATGAATGTTATAAATTTGAAAAACCAAACTATAGCTAGTCAATACTTAGCAACTGAGCTATTAAAACAACTTAAGACTAAACCTAATACGGTTCTAGGTTTGGCAACAGGCGGTACAATGATAGATGTTTATAAATATTTATCAGAATTATTGAATATTAATCAAATTGATTTATCACGTGTGGTGACGTTTAATTTAGATGAATATGTTGGTCTAGCACCAGACCATAAACAGAGTTATCATGTGTATATGAATGAACATTTATTTAAGCATAATGATTCATGGCAAAAGAATAATATACATTTACCAATGGGGAACGCAAAAGATGTTGTACAAGAATCTAGGACTTACGAACAACTCTTATGCGATATAGGTCCTGCAGATATTCAAATTTTAGGGATTGGTGAAAATGGGCATATTGGTTTTAATGAGCCATATACATCTTTTGATAGCGTGACGAGCGTTGTTGATTTGGCACCTTCAACAATTAAGGCGAACAGCAAACACTTTGAAACAATTGAAAACGTGCCTAAACAAGCAATATCGATGGGACTTTCATCTATTATGCGAGCGAAGCGAATTATTTTGTTAGCATTAGGTGAACATAAACAATATGCAATTAAACAACTCTTAGAAGGTGATATATCCGAATCGTTACCTGCTAGTATATTACGACAACATGCTAATGTAGAAGTTATTGTGGATGATGAAATATTCCAATTTAATAAATATCACTAAATTATAATCATGATATTACAATGCAATTTATGAATAGTAATCATATTAGTGATTGAAATGAAGTTAATGGCGCAGTCAGATGTCTAAAGAAATTATTTTAGATTTCTGCACTGCGTTTTTATTTTTAAGCGTATTGTTTCTTAGAATAACAATTATTGAATTTCAGAATAAATAAGTGTTTTAAATAATTTAAAAATTGATTTTTGTAAACGTTTACAATTATAATGTAATTATACAATTGTAAAGGGGTGTATCGTGATGGTGAATGTGAATAAAGAACGCATGAAAATTTATGTTTTAGATAATGGACGTATGAAAATGGATAAGAATTTGATGATTGCTAATTCAAATCAAGCTACTTTGGACAGCCCTGAAGCCAAAAATGAAATGTACGAATTTCCAATTTACACAGTGTATATAGATCATCCTGAAGCTAAAATATTGTTTGATACTGCATGTAATCCTAATGCAATGGGTGAGAATGGTAGGTGGATTAATGCTACTCAAAAAGCCTTTCCTTATTTTGCTGATGAATCTTGTCACTTACCAAATCGTTTGGAACAAATCGATGTGGATCCAAAGGAAGTGGATTTTGTTGTGGCGTCACACTTACATTTAGACCATGCAGGTTGCTTAGAATATTTTATCAATGCAACCGTTATTGTTCATGATGACGAATTGAATGGAACGATGCAGACTTATGCTCGTAATCAACAAGAAGGTGCTTATATTTGGGCTGATATCGATGCATGGATTAAGAATAACTTAAAATGGAGAACGATTAAAAAAGAAGAAGATAATTTGAAGCTTGTAGAGGGGGTTCGTATTTTAAATTATGGTAGTGGCCATGCATGGGGCATGATCGGTTTAGAGATAGAAAGTGCTGAGCTTGGTACTATTATATTAGCTTCCGATGCAATTTATACGAAAGAAAGTATGGGAGAGTCGTTAAAACCTCCAGGTATTTTATATGATTCAATTGGTTGGACTAAATCAGTAGAAAAAATTAAACGTTTAGCCGAAGAAAAAGGTGCGCAAATTTGGTTTGGTCATGATGGAGAGCAATTTGAAGGATTAAGAAAATCTACTGATGGATACTATGAATAATATTCTTTTAACATTAGTATTTATTTTAATTATTTAGGATGTTAATCAAGGAGGCTTTTAAATGAAGATAAGAGCTGCAGTATTACATGAAATGGGAAGCATAGAGCCATACGCTAAAAGCAAGCCTATAACTATAGAAACATTAGAACTATCTGAACCTAAAACGAATGAAGTGTTGATAAAAATTGGTGCTGCGGGGTTATGCCACTCAGATTTGTCCGTAATAAACGGTAGTCGGCCTAGACCTATGCCAATGGTATTAGGTCATGAAGCGGCAGGAGAGGTTATACAATTAGGCCCTGACGTTACAGATTTTGAAAAAGGGGATCATGTCGTATGTACGTTTATACCTAGTTGTGGTCACTGTATTCCATGCAAAGAAGGACGACCAGCATTATGTGAAAATGGTGCAACTTCTAACGAAAAGGGGGAAATGTTAACAGGTGGTTTTCGTTTACTGTCAGAAGATAACCGAACGATGTATCATCATTTAGGTATCTCGGGGTTTGCGGAATACGCAGTTGTTTCAACCAATTCAATTGTGAAGGTAGATAAGGATATTCCCTTTGAAAAAGTAGCCATATTTGGTTGCGCGGTGATAACAGGTATTGGTGCAGTTATAAATACAGCTAACATTAGTGCAGGGAGCACAGTAGCAGTTGTCGGATTAGGTGGTATTGGGCTTAATACTATTTTAGGTGCTCGCCTTGCAGGTGCAAGTGAGATTATAGCATTAGATATAAATGAAGATAAATTTGAGTTAGCGAAATCATTAGGTGCAACAGCAGTATTTAACTCAGGAGATGATAAGGTAGTTGAAAATGTTAAAACTTATGCAAGTGGAGGTGTTAACTATGCTTTTGAAACTGCTGGAGTTGTGCCAGCAATGGAAGTTGCTTATCAAATAACAAAACGTGGTGGCATGACTACTACAACAGGTCTGCCTGACCCTAAGCATAATTTTTCGTTTCCACAAGTCACACTTGCAGCAGAAGAACGCACAGTTAAAGGTTCATATGTAGGGAGTTGTGTCCCTGAACGAGATATACCAAGGTTTGTAAATTTATACAAACAATCGCGTTTGCCCGTAGATCAGCTATTAACAGATACTTTATCGTTAGAAGAAATAAATGAAGGCTTTGACCGGTTAGCCCGAGGAGAAGCGGCACGCTTAGTTGTGAAAATCACTTAAAGATAATTCACCTATACTTTTATAGAAAATTTAAATATGTTTTCAGTTTGGGTTTAAAAGGGGTGTTAATGTGAGTAAGCTAAATGACACATTGGAAAAGTATTTGTTACCTACTGCTTCAAAACTGGGGTCTAATAAAATTTTAATTTCATTAAGGGATGGGATTATAGTTGCAATGCCTTTAATTATCATTGGCTCATTATTTTTAGTCATCAGTGGTATTGCAGTACCGGGATGGATTGAATGGCTAGAATCAAAAGGAATTCAACCATATTTAATGAAAGCAGTTAATGGTACGTTCGGATTAATGGGATTAGTAGCAAGTTTTGGGGTAGCGCATAGTATTGCACGGCAATACAACACAGATGGCGTTTCTGCTGGGATAATTTCTATGTCTGCATTTTTAGTTGTGACACCGAAAGTAATGACTGGAGGAAAGGCACCAGAAGAAGCGATTCCACAGATGTATATGGGAAGTCAGGGGCTATTTGTTGCTTTAATTGTTGGTATTATTTCAGGTTTAATATTTCAATGGTTTATTAATAGAAATATAAGAATAAAAATGCCTGATCAGGTCCCACCAGCTGTTTCTAAAAGTTTCAGCGCATTAATACCAGGAGCTGTAATCATTATTATGTGGCTAATCATTTTTGTATTGCTAGATAATTTACCTTTCGGCAATATTCATGAACTTATTGTCAATACATTGGGGGTTCCATTGAGTCTTATGGGGGGCACTTTGATTGGAACAATTATCTTAGTTGGTCTCAATAGCGCATTTTGGTTTGTAGGTATCCATGGTGCCAATGTAGTTAATGCTGTTATGCAACCGATATGGTTGAAAAATATAGATGAAAATCGTCTAGCATATCAAGCTAATCCACATGGTGAATTACCGCATATTATTACACAACCATTTATAGATAATTTTGTGTTTATGGGTGGCGGTGGTTCAACTATTGGTCTGGTAATTGTGATTACAATTTTAGCATTTAAGAAACGCTCTAGTAAGATTACAAAGACAATGGCACCACTGACACTAATGCCGGGTATATTTAATATTAATGAACCTACATTGTTTGGTTTGCCAGTCGTGTTAAATGTGAGACTTATCGTGCCGTTTATTTTAGCTCCAATGATTAATGCAACAATAACTTATTTTGCTATGGCAAGTGGGTTAGTACATCTTACAAATGGTACAGCGATGCCTTGGACAATCCCACCAATCATAAGTGGATTTTTAGCAACAGGTCATTATAGTGGGTCTGTGGTTCAAATGGTATGTATCCTTGTAGATATTTTACTTTATTATCCTTTTTATCGGTCAATGGAAAAATATAACCTACAGTTAGAACAAAAAGAAGCAGAGAATATGAAAAAAACTGAAGAATAAAAATAAAGGGGAGATAAAATGGTGAAAAGATTATTAAGTGCAAATGCTTCAGAAATAGTAGAAATGACATCTGATGAATTAAAACAAAGTATAAAGGCAAGTGATGGTCGTGTGGTACTAGCGGAAAATGTCGTCACTCGCACACCTGTTATTCCTGATATTACGAATTCAGAGCTATCAAGAGCATTTGGAGCAGATTTGATTTTATTAAATGGACTAGATGCATTTGACCCCAAGATTGTAAATATAGATGAAGATCAGCATGTTATTAAAGAACTAAGAAGACTTGTAGCCAGACCGATTGGTGTGAATTTAGAACCGGTAGATGTACAAGCAACAATGACAGAAGAGAAGTTAAATATAAGTGAAGGCAGACAGGCAAGTCCGAAAACAGTAAAAGCATTAGAACAATTAGGCATAAATTTTATTTGTATGACAGGAAATCCAGGTACTGGAGTATCTAATGAAAGAATTGTCAGTGCGATTGCAGATACCAGAGCAAATTTTAGTGGACTAATTATAGCTGGTAAGATGCATAGTGCAGGTGTCGATGAACCTGTAATTACGAAAACATTTGTAAAGAAATTTATAGATGCTGGCGCAGATATTATTTTAACTCCATCAATTGGTACCGTACCAGGTTTTGATGAAACTCAATTAAAAGAAATAGTTAAAGCAGTTCATCAACATGGAGGATTAGTTATGTCGGCTATTGGCACAAGTCAAGAAAGTTCTGATCCAAGCACAATTAGAGATTTTGCAATTCGGAATAAAGTTTGTGGAGTAGATATACAGCATATTGGTGATGCAGGATTTGGAGGGTTGGCGCCAGTCAATAATATATTTGAGTTAAGTAAAGCTATTAGAGGAGAAAGGCATACAGTATCGATGATAGCGAGGTCAATTCAACGTTGAAAATAAAATTGGAGGAGGGATTTATATGGCTGAAAAAACAATTATGCTTGTTTGTGCAGCAGGGATGAGTACGAGTATGCTTGTTCAAAAAATGCAAAAAGAAGCAAAAATTCAAAACTTAGATAGAGATATTTTCGCGGTTTCTACTTCGGAGGCCGATCAAAAAATTGAAGATGGCATTGTCGATGTGCTGTTACTTGGCCCTCAAGTACGTTTTAAAAAAGAAGAATATAATAAAAAGTGTAGTGATAAAAACATACCAGTCGATGTTATTGAAATGAGAGATTACGGTACGATGAATGGTACCAATGTGTTAAAAATAGCAGAACAGTTAATGGCTAATTAGAGGTGGATATATGACTGAACAAGAGAGAGATTTAGAATTTGCCATGTCCCTTATAGCTTATAGTGGTGATGCGAAAAGTCATGCAATGGAAGCGATTATTGCTTCGAAGAAAGGGGATTTTAAGGAAGCGCAACAAAAGTTAGAGCAAGCTGAATCATCGCTACTTGAAGCTCATCATATACAAACTAAAATGTTATCGAAAGAAGCGCAAGGTGAAAATATAACGATGACATTGTTGACAGTGCATAGTCAGGACCATTTGATGACTGCTATTACTTTTAAAGATATTGCCCAAGAGATGATTGATTTATATAAAATTGTAGAGAAAAGTTTATAAATAATAGAAACAGCACATTTCTATAAATAGAGTGGAAATGTGCTGTTTCTATTATTTATATGCAAAAAAACCATACGCATAGCGCATGGTTTTTTTGATTACTATGCCAATTGGTGGGTGTGACATATGTTTTTATTTCAACTGACAATGATGTGTGAAAGTATTTAAAAGAAAATAAGTATTATAATACTAAACCTATCATAGACGCTGAAATGATCGAAGCTAAGGTAGAACCAAGTAATAAACGCATAGCAAATGAAGCGACTTTATTCCCTTGTTCAGTACTAAATCCTTTTATTGATCCAACAATAATACCAACTGTACCAAAGTTAGCAAAACTAACAAGGTATACTGAGATAATACCTTGGGTACGATGTGAAAGCGTGTCGGCTAATTTTTGGAAATCTAGCATAGCAACGAATTCATTAGTTATCAATTTTGTAGCCATAATTGAACCAGCTTGAACTGCTTCATGCCAAGGTATTCCTATAATAAAAGCGATTGGTGCAAAGATGAAACCAATTAATTGTCTAAAATCTAACCCGACTAAGTTGAATAATACAGTGATAGCTTCCATGAGTGAAATGAATGCTAGTAGCATAATAGCAACACTAACAGCAATTTTGAAACCATCTGTAGCACTATCACCAATCATTTGAAAGAAAGGTACTTTTTTAGGTTTTGTAGTATTGTTCTCATGAACGTTGCTGTTAGCTGTTAAATTTGATATTTCAACGTCTTTATCATCGGATTTATACGGATTAATAACACTAGCAATAATTAATGCGCTAAAAATATTAAGCATCACAGCAGTAACAACAAATTTTGGCTCGAGCATTTGCATGTAGGACCCTAACATTGCCATACTAACTGCACTCATACCAGAAGTAGTTATTGTATATAATTTAGCTTTAGATAGTTTCGGAATCATTTCTTTAATAGTTAAGTAAACTTCTGGCTGACCTAACATAGATGTAGAAATAGCAAAATAACTTTCTAAACGTCCCATACCAGTCAGTTTATTGATAATGATACCAATATATTTGATCATAAAAGGAAGAATTTTAAAATAATTCAATACACCTATTAATACTGAGATAAATACTAAAGGAAGTAATACAGTAATAAAAAATGTAGAAGCCCCTTTATTTTGCAAACCACCGAATACAAAATCGATACCAGCTTTACTAATATCTAATAAAGATTCAAAAAATGAGCCGAGTGTTGTTAATGTTGTTAAACCAATAGTTGTATGCATCATAAATAATACAATAATTACTTGAATGACTAACATGGTTAAAGGCTTTTTAAAATTAATGGCTTTTCTATCATAACTAAAAATAAAAGAGAGTATTAATGCGAACAGAATACCGGTAATAGAAAATAGAATGGACATTTAAATCACCTACAATTGAGTGAAAGCAACAGCTATTTTTGCTCCTAGAACTGCATTGTTTTCAACAAGTTTTATATTTGTTTCTAAACTTTTACCTTTAGACTTCTCGACAATTTTTCCAAGTAAAAATGGTGTGGAATCTTTTCCACTAATTCCTTTTTCCTCTGCTTCTTGTACTGCATCTGTGATAATACGATCAATATATGATTTAGATAACGCATGTGTTTTGGGTACAGGATTAGCAACGACGATACCACCACTTAAAGCTAAATCATTTTTAGCTTTACAAATTTGAGCAATAGTATCAGGTGAGTTTGCTGAACTGTTTAACTTAATCCCACTTTCAGGAGTGAAAAAGGCAGGAAGTTCTTCGGTTTGATAGCCAATCACAGGTACACCTTTTGTCTCAAGGTATTCAAGTGTTTTGGGTAAATCTAGGATGGATTTTGCTCCTGCACAGATAACAGTGACATTGGTTTGTCCTAATTCTTCTAAATCGGCTGAAATATCCATAGTGTGTTCAACACCTCTATGTACGCCACCAATTCCTCCAGTAACAAAGAATTGAATACCTGCTAATTCGGCACAAATCATTGTAGATGCAACTGTGGTTGCACCGATACGTTTAGTAGCAATAATCTCTGCTAAATCTCGACGTGATACTTTGGCAACATCGTCATGTTTAGCTAATAATGTCAATTCTTCAGATTCTAAACCTATTTTAATTTTTCCATTAATTAAGGCGATGGTTGCAGGTATGGCGCCGTGATTTCTAATAATTTGTTCAACATTTTTAGCCATCTCAACATTTTGTGGATAGGGCATGCCATGTGAAATGATAGTTGATTCTAAAGCAACTATAGGTTTATTACTATCCATGCCTTGTTGTACTTCTTGTGAAAATTCAATGTATTGTTTCATCTTTATACTCCTCCAAATCTCTAAATAATTGTTTTTTATCTAAATTTTGACGAACGGTGTAATTTGTTTCGATCGTTTTCCTTGCATTTATCATGCCAGCGTTGAGTATGTCATCTATATCTAGACCATTTAGCCAACTGAAGACCACTGCGCTGGAAAATGAATCACCTGCACCTGTCACATCTACAACCTCGTTTGAACTGAGAACGGGTTTAATGATTTCTGTTTTCTTATCTTTATAGATAAGCTCTTGAACTCCGTTTGTGATGATCACTTTGGAGACCCCAGCATCTATCCATTTTTGTGCAGCCTTTTTCATATCATTTGTGTTTTGTATTTTCATATTAAAATAAGTTTCTGTTTCATCTCGATTAATAATAAGCCAGTCTATTGCATGTAATGAATCAGGCATATGGTCCATTTTTGGTGATGATACAGGTATGATTACTAATTTAATGTTATGCTTCTCAGAATATGCACAGAGGAAATCAATGGCAGGTTTACTTAAATTTAAATCTGCGATAATACATTTAGCTTTAACTAGTAAATGTGTTCGCTTAATTAAAAATTCTGGCGTGATATAGTCATATACTTCCATATCAGCTAAGCCGTATTGCATATTACCATCATTGTCTATGAGTGCAGTGTAAGAACCTGTGTTTGCATTTTCTATTTGTTGCACATGATCTAGGTTCATGAAAGGACTTGATAATTTGTGTATCATGTCCCACTCACTGTCATTACCACTGGTAGATAAAAATGCTACAGTTTCACCCATTCGACCAAGATTTTCTGCAATATTTCTAGCTACGCCACCTACGGAACGTGTAGAAGTTACAGGATTGGAAGTTTCTAGTTGCAATGTATGATGGACATAAAACTTTCTGTCTAAGTTAGCAGCACCAATACATACAATAGGATAATTTTCATTTAAGACATAGGCTTTACCTAAGACATATTCTTTGCGGATTAATCCTGAGATAATATTAGCTACTGCAGGTCTTGATAAACCAATTGATAGTGCTAATTCTTGTTGAGAAATAAATGGATTGTCTTGTATGCGTTTCAAAACCTCTCTTTCATTACTATTCATAGATGAGACCTCCTTTTGATAAAATCTAAACAATTGTTTGAAAATAAACTTTTGTTTGAATTTAAGCGAAGTCTACCATGTAATATTACATTTGTATACGCTTACAAATTAATGTTACGAAAATTGTGACAATTAAAGAGGGTCTTTGTCACGTATTTGAAATAAGTGAAACCCTTGATATATTAAGGTTTCACTCGTGATTATTTTTTATAGAATAATAGCGTTATTTTATTTTTGAAAATTATTTTCAAGCGTGAACAATGTCAACTTTGAGGGCGAAATTATAAAATGAAAATAAAGATGAAATGTATTTTCTATGATGAAATATTAAAGGAAAAGCAGTGATTATAAAATTGTAAGAAATTAAAAAAATTATTATCTTATCGATAAAAATCTATTGACTAAATAGGGGGATAGGAATAAACTAATTTTAATCCGATAAGAATAATAAGAATAGAGGGCGAGAAATGAAAAAATTATTAATGGTGTTCATGACTTTAGTTTTGGCAGTGACACTGGCAGCATGTGGTAATGACTCTTCAAGTAAAAAAGATAGCGAAAGTAAAAATAAAACAGCTAGTGAGAATAAAACTTTTGTTGTGGGTACAGAAGGCACTTATGCACCTTTTTCATTCCACGATAAAAATGATAAATTAACTGGTTATGATATAGATGTAGTGAAAGCAGTAGCTAAAGAAATGGACTATAAAGTTAAATTTAAAGAAACTCAATGGGATTCAATGTTTGCAGGGTTAGATTCAGGTAGATTTAATGTTGTAGCTAACCAAGTTGGTATTAACGATGAACGTAAAGAAAAATATAAATTCTCTGAACCATACACTTACTCTAAAGGTGTATTAGTAGTAAATAAAGATAATACAGATATCAAATCATTTGATGACGTTAAAGGTAAGAAATTAGCACAAACATTTACTTCAAACTATGGTAAATTGGCAAAATCTAAAGGTGCAGAACTTACAAAAGTTGATGGATTCAACCAAGCGATGGATTTATTACAATCAAATAGAGTAGAGGGTACGTTTAACGATAATATTTCTTACCTAGATTATAAAAAACAAAAACCTAATGCTAAAGTAAAAGCAATCGAAGGGAATGCTGAAAAGAGTCAATCTGCTTTGACTTTCAGCAAGAAGGAAGACGATAAAACAATCAAAGAAGTTAATAAAGCAATGAAAAAATTAAAAGATAATGGTGAATTAGCAAAAATAAGTGAAAAATGGTTTGGTGAAGATGTTTCTAAACCTTAACTCAGAGCAACAACATGCATTAGATGCAGCTGGACAAGCATTTATGCCAATGCTTGAAGGATTGGTAAAGTTTTCAATTCCTATCACATTAGTGACTTTTGTTTTAGGATTGGTTATAGCACTAGTAACTGCATTAATGCGTATATCAACAAGCCGTATACTCAGAGGGATTGCACGTTTTTATATTTCAATCATTAGAGGAACACCGATGATTGTACAATTATTCATTATCTTTTATGGTATCCCTGAACTCGGCAGATTATTAACTAACAACTCAGAAAATCAATGGACATTAGCTCCAGTAATAGCGGCAATTATTGGCTTGTCTTTAAATGTAGGGGCATATGCTTCTGAAATTATTCGTGGCGGGATCATGTCTATTCCAAAAGGCCAGACAGAAGCAGCGTATTCAATTGGTATGAATTACCGTCAAACGATTCAACGTATTATATTGCCACAAGCAATAAGAGTTTCTGTGCCAGCACTAGGTAATACGTTCTTAAGTTTAATTAAAGATACATCGTTGCTCGGTTTTATACTTGTCGCTGAAATGTTTAGAAAAGCACAAGAAGTTGCGTCGACGACTTATGAATATTTAACAATTTATTTACTCGTGGCACTTATGTATTGGGTTGTATGTTTTATTATTTCAATCGTCCAGAACTTTTACGAATCTTATCTTGAAAGAGGGTATCGTTCATGATTGAATTACAAAATATAAAGAAAACATTTAATGATAAAGAAGTGATTAAAGGTATTGATCTAGAGGTTGATCAAGGAGAGGTAGTTACCTTCATTGGACGTTCAGGTTCTGGTAAAACGACTTTGTTACGAATGATTAATGCGCTAGAATTACCTACTGAAGGCGCCGTTTACGTCAATAGTGAAACTTATGACAATAAAGATAAAAAATCACAAATTAAAGTACGCAAGCAGTCGGGTATGGTTTTTCAAAGTTATAATCTGTTTCCTCATAAAACAGCATTAGAAAATGTTATGGAAGGACTAATTACTGTTAAAAAAATGAAAAAAGCTGAGGCGCAACAACAGGCTCTAACGCTTTTAGAGAAGGTGGACTTAACAGCTGTAAAAGACCAAAGACCTAATGCATTGTCTGGTGGACAACAGCAACGTGTCGCGATTGCGAGAGCTTTAGCGATGAATCCAAAAGTTATGCTCTTTGATGAACCTACCTCTGCATTAGATCCAGAGCTGGTAAACGATGTATTACGTGTAATTAAAGACCTAGCAAACGAAGGAATGACTATGATTATAGTTACGCATGAGATGCGTTTTGCTAAGGAAGTTTCTAATAAAATTGTGTTTATTCATGATGGCGTTATTGGTGAATCAGGAGCACCAGAACAAATTTTTAATCACCCACAAACGACGGAGTTGCAACGCTTTTTAAATATGATTAGAGAAGCGTAAAATAAATAATGTATGAATGAGATGGAAGCTAAATAGCTGAAGTCTCATTTTTTATTTTTAAAAATAATTATTATAAAAATGTATCGACAATACAAATGTCATTATATAATTTGTTAAAAGAATGTAATGTTTTTGATGTGCAACTTTTCGTATTAGTAGGCGAAAAAGATTACACATCTACAATCGAAAGAAAGCGATTACAATATAAATGTAAGGAGGTTGCTAATATGTTAAGCAAGAGGCAGTATCATATTTTGACGTTCATTATTGAACGTGAGACTTTTGTGCCAATTCATAATTTAGCAACACATTTCAATGTTTCAGAGAGAACCATTCAATATGATCTTGAATACATTGAAGATATGGCGAGTAAATTAGCTTTAACAATTCAACGAAATAAATATGACGGTATTAAAATCGCAACATCTTCAGAACAACTAAAGTCTGTAGAACCGCAATATTTATCAACGTCTATACACTATTCCAAAGACGAACGGTTGATGTATATTACTTTGAAACTCTTTGAATCTACATCGCCTACAGCTTCACATGTACTGGCAACCATGGTTTCTGTGACTAGACGTACGATAGTGGAAGATTTAAAACGCGTACAGCAATGGCTAGAGCATCACAATTTACAGTTGAAATATGAGAAGAATAAGGGCTTCTTAATTAAGGGCGATGAAAATGCATATCGAAAAGCATATGCAGAAATGGTTCATGAATATTTTCAAACACATACGCATCAAATGGGACATCATTTGTTCTCGAATCATGAATTAGAACAAATTCGCTTAAGTGTCGCTTCGGTATTGATTGATGCAAATTATCAACTCGTACAGAGTGCTATTGATGGATTGATTTACCATATATTAATAGCAATTCATCGGGCGAATGAGAATTTTATTTTTGAAATTCCAGACAAAGAATATAAAAAGTTACAAAAGACAGAACAATTTCAAATTGCCTTACAAATTAAAGGGAAATTAGAACAGATTTTTAATCTTCATTTTCCAAAAAGTGAAGCTGCTTTTATTACTTTACATCTGCTAGGTGCAAAGACTTCAGAAGTAAACCGATATCATCGTGAAATAGACGATTTGGATATTTTAACGGAGCAACTGATTGAGCGGATGAGCGGAGACTTGGGGTTAGACTTAATGTCAGATAGTAAGTTGTTAAATGGTTTGATTGTTCATTTAAGACCAGCAATTCATAGGCTGAAATTTGATATGACACACGATAATCCTTTGAAAAAGGAAATTATTTTGCAATATCAACAACTGATTGAAGGTATAAAAAAGCATATATGGGGCATTGAAGAAACTTATAATATTGCGTTTGATGATAATGAACTAACTTATATTACCTTACATTTTGCCTCAGCCATTGAGCGTATTTCGACTGTGACAACAAATAAGATCAAAGTTGTATTGCTATGTGGCTCTGGGATAGGTACTTCGCAGTTATTAAAAAGCAGAATTGCTCATATTTATCCAGAGCTCGAAGTCGTGGATGCGTATTCTATATATGAAATAGATGAAAGTATGTTAAAGCATGAAGGGGTTGATTATATTATTTCTACTGTCCCTTTCAATCAAGTAACAGTACCTGTGATTAGGGTTTCACCATTTTTAGATAAAAATGATCGTATTCAATTAAACGAAATTATTAATCGCTCTAGAGAACAATACATTGATGATTTACGCGGTATTGGTCCTACCTTAGATCAGGTGTTGCCACAATCGAGGATATTGACGCAGCAGCCAGTACTTTCACGTGATGATGCGATTAAACAAGCTGTATCCATACTAGAAAAAGATGGTGTAGTGGACAAAGCATATGCGACTGATATCATCCAACAATTAGATGCGTTTGGGCCTTATATGGTGGTTAGCCCTCATATCGCATTGATTCACGCAAAGCATGATCATGTACAACAATCAGTGGGTTTTAGTTTGATCCAATATGAAAATGGTGTTCATTTTTCACATGATCAATATGATCCGGTATACATTGTCATTACTTTAGCTACAGCACAACCACAAATACATCTCAATGCGTTAAGGCAACTGAGTACACTAATTATGGATGAAGCGGCAAGAGAAGCCGTATTTTCAGGAGATATAACAGCTATTATGCAACACATTAAGCATGTAAGCCAACAGTAAGGAGAGGATATAGATGAGTTTGGAAATACTGTCTGCAGATAAGATACAAATATTAGATAAAGTAGAAACGTGGGAACAAGCAATAACGATAGCTGCGACCCCCTTACTTACACAAGATTATTTTGAATCAAGTTATGTTACAGCGATGATTGATAGTGTAAAGGAATTAGGGCCTTATATCGTTATTGCACCTGAAATTGCAATCGCACATGCAAGACCTAATGATGATGTGAAACATATTGGATTAAGTTTATTAAAATTAAATCAGCATATTAATTTTTCTGAGGAGGGACACTTTGCATCACTTATATTTGTACTTAGTGCTATAGATAATGATGGTCATTTGGCTATTTTAAGAAGCTTAGCAACTAAATTAGGTGATCAAGATACAGTAAATAAATTGTTAGCAGCGCAAGAAATTAATGAAATAGTAAATATATTTAAAGGAGAATGAGAAAAATGAAAATTTTAGTAGTTTGTGGTCACGGTTTAGGAAGTAGTTTTATGGTAGAAATGAATGCACAAGAAGCGTTGAAAAATATAAATGCTCCATCTGATATTAAAGTAGAACACAGTGATGTTATGAGTGCGAGTCCAGATATGGCAGACTTATTTATTTGTGGTAGAGACTTAGAGGAAAACACTAAAAATTTAGGTGATGTAATTGTATTAGATAACATTTTAGACAAAGAAGAATTACAACAAAAATTAAATGATAAATTAAGCGAACTGAATATCTTATAAATAAAATGTAAGGGGGCAGTAAAATGAAACCAATACTTGATTTTATTGTTGATGTATTGAGTCAACCAGCGATATTAGTTGCACTAATTGCATTGATCGGGTTGATTATGCAGAAGAAATCGGCAACAGATATTACATCTGGAACAATCAAAACAATTCTAGGATTTTTAGTGTTAAGCGCAGGTGCAAATGTAGTAACACAATCACTTGAACCATTTGGAAAAATATTTCAACATGCATTTGGTGTACAAGGTGTAGTACCAAATAACGAAGCCATTATATCAATTGCATTAGAGCAATATGGTACAACAGCAGCACTAATAATGGTATTTGGCATGATTGTAAATATTATTATTGCACGTATTACTAACTTAAAATATATCTTTTTAACTGGTCATCATACCTTTTATATGGCAGCATTTTTAGCAATATTATTATCTGTCGGCAATATTACAGGTACTTTGACGGTAATCGTTGGAGCTATTATTTTGGGATTGATAATGGCGATATTACCGGCATTGGCACATCCTACAATGAAAAAAATCACTGGTAATAACCAAGTCGCTCTAGGTCATTTCGGCACGGTTAGTTACTGGGCAGCCGGAGAAGTTGGGAAACTATTTAAAGGTAAATCAAAATCTACAGAAGAAATTAATTTTCCAAAAGGTTTAAGCTTTTTGAGAGAAAGTACGATTAGTATTTCTTTAACAATGACATTATTGTATTTTGTTGCAGCATTATTTGCAGGACCGACTTATGTACATAGTGAGATTAGCAATGGGCAAAACTTTATTGTATTTTCACTCATACAAGGTGTGACATTTGCGGCAGGGGTATTTATTATACTAACAGGCGTGCGCTTAATTTTAGCTGAAATAGTACCGGCATTTAAAGGTATTTCAGAGAAATTGGTACCGAATACAAAGCCAGCTTTAGACTGTCCGATTGTCTTCCCTTATGCACAAAACGCTGTGTTAATAGGATTCTTTGTCAGCTTTATCGTGGGCGTTATTGGCATGTTTATCTTGTTCTTATTTGGTGGTGTCGTGATACTTCCAGGTGTGGTTGCACACTTCTTCTTAGGTGCAACTGCGGGCGTCTTTGGTAATGCAAGAGGTGGTATTAAAGGTGCAGTTGCAGGATCTGCTTTAAATGGATTATTGATTACGTTCTTGCCATTACTGTTTTTACCTTTCTTAGGAGATTTAGGGGGCGCAGCGACGACATTCTCAGATACAGATTTCTTAGTTGTAGGTATTGTATTTGGTAATATCGCGAAATTCCTTGGACTCATCGGCATCATAATTTTAATTTTAGTAGTTGCAGCTGCAGCGATCATTTTACAAAAACGTACAAATGAAAAAGAAGCAAAAGAATAGTAGTAAAAATTATAATGAAATAGTATATATTTTAGGGTGAGTGGAACAAAAATCTAATTTATTTAAAAAGATTTTATCTTACCTGTTGGTTATGCAATATCATGATTGAGGCTGAGGCGGTTTATTGATAAATTGTCTCAGCCTCTTAACTATTCTGTTGGAAGTAGATGATTGGTAAACAATATAAGTTAGCTAATTCATTATTAAGAATATAAAGTTAGTTCTACGGGTCGATTTTATATGTTATTGATAAGGTTATAGGTCATACTTTAAACTGTTAGTTCAAAACTTTCATCAATTAAATCAGTGATATGATGGAGGTTATTTATTTCTCTCAAGTTAATAGTAATCCAAGTGGTTTTATTCATATGATACGCCTTATAAACACCTTTTTTTCGTTAATGGTCCAATAAAAGCTTTATCAACTTTTACATTCAAAACATCAACTTCGTCACAACTTTTAAGCCCTAATTTATCTTCTGTCATATTCATAATGAGTCCGAACCATTTTTATTATGATTATGTCTTAAAGTGACAAAATGAGGGAAATTTTGCCATAGATAATCCGGTTTAACGTCGTAATTTTGAGTAACATAATTAACTACTTCATCTTTATTTACCAACATTCATACCTCTGATTAAGTTTGAGATTTAATATTAATGAAACAAAGAAAGGACTTGAAGTTAGTTCCAATGTTGCTTCAATGGCCCATGACTACCAAATATTGGGTCTGTATCAGGTATAGATACATTTTCAATAATATATAAATTTTGAGGACGCTCGCTTGCTTTACCGACACAAATATCATATGACTGACTATTGGGATAGGCGCCCATAACTGTAAAGTCATTAGTTTGACTTATCAGTTTATGACCAGTACCAGCTGGTAATATTAAAACATCACCTTCAGTTATACTAATAGGAGTACCATTTCTGCCTCCTAGTATTAATTGGGCGGTTCCATTGATTACCAATAAGACTTCGTGTGAATTACTGTGATAATGATGATAAGAGAAAACACCAGCTTCCCAAGTGTTACCCCATTGATTTGTGGATAATATATGTCTTAAATCATCAGTTTTTGAAAATACGTTTTGATAAACTAAAACAGGTAAATTTGGGTTATTAGGTATTTGCCCATCATCATCAAAATTTAATGTGTTAATTGTAATTTCTTTTGGTTGTTTCAACTTTAAACACCTCTTTATTTTTTAAAGTATAAATTATAGTTATAGGAGATAAGTGTAGAATTTATTCTTTGTAATATACAAACTGACTTGTCGTTGCAAGTAAATTGCCATTATGACTCCATATTTCTCCAGTTTGATCGAAGAAGCCATTAAAAAATTTAAGGGCACGGGCATGTCCAAGTAGCAGTTGGCTCCCATTGTGCTTTAAAGTCTCAGCATTAGCATGGAAATATATAGTGAGTGATACTGTACCAATGGGAACGAACGCTTTACGACGTACATAGATGCGTGGGAAGAATGCATCACATATAGATGCGAGAGATAAGAAATCTAAATCTCTATCAGGGCTGTCTTTTATCCATTGTAACGTTACGGAATCTGGTTGTTGAGTAGGATTCATTGCTAGTGGCGCACCTTTAATCATTCTGATGTCATAGTTTTGCGCCCATGGTGGTGCGCTTTCTAATGGTGTACGTGTTACTTCGTCTGCAGGTGGGACATCAGGAAAGGCTAGTTCTGTTGACGACCATGTATCTCGTCGCTTAGCAGTAACTGCTGTTCCAGTAATAACGATGTTATCATTTTGTTTTAGTTCTATATACCAGTGCTGTGTTGACCGATTCGTTCTTGATGGATAGGCAATGATACTAAAATTACCTTCATGTATAGGAGCAGCATAGTTTATTGTTAGGGAGATGGGTTCTCCTAGAATATCATCATGTTCTAAAACTGCACGTAATAATGTGGATGCGATAACACCACCGAATGGTCCGACCATATTCGCATAGGCGCTAGAAGTTTGTCCTGAATACATGCCTGGTTTCTGTTGTGTGAGTTGAGTTGCTAAATCAAATGGGTGTTGTGGTTGATTAGATTGCATGACGAATGCCTCCGTTTTTCTTAATTAGTTATTCAAATAATTTAAATAAAAAGCATACAAAATGTTGATATTAAAGATAAGCAAAAATATAGGAAGTGCACAGAAAGTTAAAAACTTGATTCTGTCACACTCCTATATGTGTAGTTACTTACTGTAGCATTTCTTTATATACGCTATGGTTTTGATAAACACAAGTAAGCAGTGGTGCTTCTAAATTGTAGTGTGCCGCTAATTCTAATAAATAACCTTGCAAATGATCGGTTTCGATATTTAGACCCTTTTCCATATCTCGTTGCATGGAAGTTTTGAAATGATAAGATAATTGATTTAGTGCTTGCATGTATTTAGAAACAATTTGATCAGAGATAGGTGCGTTGTGTTTACGCATAATACTAGCAGCCTCATTATACAAGGATTTAATAAATTCTATACCACCTTCACTATCACGAATAGGTCCAATAGGCGCGTGCATAAGTGTTGTTACGCCCGATAATACAGTGATCATTAAATATTTATGCCACATGCCTTGTTCGACATTTGTGTTTAGAATAAATTCAGCTTTTGTTCCTGAAAATGCTTGTTCAACATATTTAGCACGGTTGCTTTCAGTACCATCTAACTCCCCGAAAAAGAGTTTATCAAATTGACTGGTTTGAACAATTTCGCCAGTACTATCAAGTGTTGTTTCAATAATGCAGTAACCACCCATGATTTTATTTTTTCCAAAAGCGTTTTGTAATTTAGGGACATGTGCAACGCCATTAAGTAGTGGAATAATTAAGGTGTTATGATCTATAAATGGTTTTAAATCTTCAATAGCATGATCTAAGTGATAAGACTTTGAAGATAAGAGCACGATATCAAAAGGTTCGACACGATCATCTTTTGTGATGAGTTGTGGATTAAAATGATAATCTCCTTTTTCACTATGAATGGCTAAGCCATTTCGTTCTAGATATGATTTGCGTTTGGGCCGTACTAAAAATGTGACATGTTTGCCAGCCTCAGCTAAGCGACCACCAAAATATCCACCAATTCCGCCAGCACCTAGTACCAATATACGCATCGACAACAACTCCTTAAACTATGTATAGTATATTTAATCTCTATATACCACTTTTCATTTCCCTCTACGCATTGAAATTTAAATAAATTAGTTTACATGTCTATCTATACTATCTATTTATATTATTGTAAAATGTTTGAAGAAAATGGAAATTGTACAATGTAAAAGTGTGTTATATATAAAACTTTAGGAGGGACTATAATGTCGGTTAAAAACGAAAAGAAATATCGATGGAAGGATATTAACGGTAAAGATTTTTTTCTGCCAATCATTTATTTAGCTAGTAATTTTTTCTTGTCACTTATAATTTTGAGTATAACGTGGGCAGTTAATATAAGTTTTGGTGATAGTTACATTAATGATAAATTTGATGGGTCGAGCGCCGCTGATTTGTTAATGGAGATTGGTGTTTTTATATTTATCATGATTATATGGATGTTGTTACATAAAAATAGTTATAAAATTGAGTGGAAAAGTGGCTTCAGTAATATTAAGAAATACTGGAAACTCATCATTGTTACATTTATTGTTATGTTTATATTTAAATTAATTTTTCCTGTATTAGTTGATGCTTTTGCACCTGAACAATGGAAGTTTGAAGAAACACAAAACGATTTATTGATTCAACAAATGTTTAGTACACCATTCTCAACGGTACTTGCGTTCTTTTCTATTGTAATTATTGCGCCGGTTACTGAAGAGTTTCTCTTCCGACACTTGGTAATTGGTGAATTAGGAAAGAAATTGAATTTTATAGTGATGTCAGTCATATCTGTAATTGTTTTTGCATCTTTACACGTAATAGCAGCACAATCACCATTAGAAATTGTTATGTATCTTGTTATCGCTATAGGTATCGTATATGTCTATTTAAAAACACAACGAAGTTTAGCTACTGCTATAGCACTGCATGCATTAAATAACTTTATTGCATATGTAGCAGTTGTCCTTCTATAAAGTTATATCGCTTTAATGGGTTGTTGTTTCACATGGAACAGAAGTTAGTTAGTAGACGTATTATTTAGAATTTTCTTAAAACTCGTTGACTAAACATGAGTATAATGCTAGGATAAAAACATTGTAACTACATACTGATTTACTCTTATCAAGAGAGGTGGAGGGACGTGCCCTATGAAACCCAGCAACCGTCGTTATACGAAATGGTGCTAATTCACAAAAAGTTATCAAACTTTTAGAGATGAGAGAAGGTTTATACTTTCTCTTATAAAATTAAGAGAAAGTATTTTTTATTTATTTTGAAACTTAAAAATTCATGAGGAGTGAAATAGATTATGAGGAAATTAATTGTTTTATGTTCATTATTAATATTAACCATTGTTCTTGCAGCATGTGGCAATTCAAATGGTAAAGATGGGGACAAAAAAATAACAATTGCAGCTTCGCCAGCACCACACGGTGAAGTATTGAAACATGCAAAAGAAGAAATGAAAAAACAAGGATATGATTTAGAAGTTAAAACAGTTAATGATTATAAAGTACCTAATAAACTATTAGATAAAGGTGATGTAGATGCCAATTTCTTCCAGCATACGCCTTACTTAAAAGCAGAAAAGAAAGATCACAATTATGATATAGAAGAAGTTGGAAAAGTATTTACTACGCCAATGGGTGTTTATAGTAAAAAATATAAAGATATTAAAGATATTCCTAAAGGTTCAACAATATATGTTTCTAACAATCCAGCTGAAGAGGGTAGATTTTTATCATTCTTTGTAGATAAAGGATTAATAAAGATTAAAAAAAGTGTTAGTATAGAAGACGCAAAATTTGAAGACATTGTAGAAAATAAAAAAGATTTGAAGTTTAATAATAAACAAGGGGCAGAATTCTTGCCTAAGACATATGAAAGTAAGGAAGGTGCTGCAGTTATTATGAATTCAAACTATGCGTTAGATAATGGGTTAACGCCACATAAAGATGCTATCATTAGTGAAACTGAGTCATCACCGTTTGCGAATATCGTTGCTGTGAAAAAAGGACATAAAGATGACGAAAAATATCAAGCACTTATAAAAGTGCTACAATCTAAAGACATGAAAGAATTCATTAAAAAAGAATACGGTAAAGATGTAATTCCGTATGAAAAATAAGTTATTATGAACAGATATTAGTAATGAAAAAGGGGTGTAGTGTATGTCTAAACTAGGCATTGTTGGTTTAGGAAGAGTAGGTAGTCAAGTTTTAACAGATGTACAATATTTGAATTTATTTTCAGAGATTGTGTTGGTTGATGATAAAGATGAAATTGCAAGTGGAGAAGCGCTTGATCATAATCATTCACAAGGATTATTTAATACTGCGCATATCAAGATTAAAGCTGGAGATTATCAAGATTTAGCAGATGCTGATTTTATTGTGGTTGCTGCGAGTGTACCAACAGATAAAAATGATGGTGATCGTACTTTATTAGCACAAGGCAATCATGACATTATAAAAAATGTTATGAGTCAAGTTGCTGAGGTAACACAAGAGGCAATCATTATTGTGATTTCTAATCCTGTAGATTCGATCGTATATTTTGCTAATCAAGTAAACTATCCAACTCATAAAATCATTGGAACGGGAACGTCTTTAGAAACTTCAAGGTTCAAGACGATTATCGCTCATCATTATCAAATCGACCCCAAAAATGTTGAGGCATTTGTTATTGGAGAGCATGGACAACATGCAATACCTGTGTGGAGTAAAGTGCGTATTCATGGTATGTCGCTTACAGAATATGAAGCGCTAAGTAATAGCCCAGAAATTGATAAAGCACATATAACATCTATCATTAATGAAGTATCTATGGATGTCTTTTATCAAAAAGGTTGGACTAATGCTGCGATTTCTAAAGTTACAACATCATTGATACAAACTATTGCATTGAATCAACGTACTATGATGCCATTGACTTCAATCAGCAAAGAATATGACTTAACAGATGGCGCATTTAGTTTACCTACGTTAGTTGATCACTCTGGTATTGTTCAAAGATTTGCAATTACGTTAGATGATCAAGAAATGCAACAACTTAAAGAAGCTTACGAATATATTAGAGAAACAATCCATACATCAGAAAAATAAAATAAATGTAAACACCGATTCATCAGATAATGTCTTTTGAATGGGTGTTTTTTTATTATGTTAACTTCAATTAGCCACTTCTTGATTAAATAATAAGTAATAGCTACAATGAATTTAAATATTAAATCACCTTTGAGGAAGTGTGAAAATACGGGAAAGCGCGGTGCAGTGATGTTAGAAAGACATGCCAAACTCATTAGATTGTTACTCAACAACAGTAATCGTTTTTTAAGCGCAGATGAAATAGCCACTTACTTAAATGTCTCTAATAGAACAGTGAGGAACGATATTAAATATATTAATGTTGACGTATTGTCGGCGTTAATTGTCAGTGTTAAAGGTCGAGGTTTCAAGGTGAACCAAGACCTTTATAGTATAGATTATATAGAAGAAATCGTTTCTGATTTTACAAACAAAGAAAACGAATTACTTCTAAAATTGGGTTATCATATTTTAATGCATCAACAACCCACAACCTTAGATTCATTAGCACATCACTTTCATTTATCTAAATCAGAAGTTAGTGATTATTTAACGCGTGTTCAGTCGTGGTGCAATTCATTTGATATTACTGTGAATGTAACTAAGAAAAAAGGTGTCACAGTAAACGGAAACGAAATGAATATTAGAAATGCGATTCTACATTTAAATCAACTATCTTCGAAAAGTAAAACGGTTGATGATGTGATATTAAATGAAATACCTAAGGCGCACATTGATATCATTAGTCAAATTATTGAACGTAACTTAAATGCACATCATATACAACCTTCTAAAATACGGATAAAACAATTACTCATACACTTAATTATTATATTTAAACGTAATAGCGATGACGGTTATTCGTGGGTAGTCGATAAATCCTCCTATAAAATCGCGCAACAATGTATTACAGATATCAATTCGGAATTAGGTTATCAACTTTCAGATGAAACTGCGCAACTGTTATCATTCTTTATTAGCTATTATTTTAATAAATACGATTTAGGCTTTGAACAGATTTTTGTTAAAAGCTATATTGATCGTATGATTCATCAAATGGAGAGAAATGTAGGTGTAGATTTTACAGAAGACCAAGAACTACGCGACAATTTATATGCACATTTCAGTAGAACATACTTACGTATAGTAAAGAATGTTTATATTAATAATCCTTTAACTGAAGATATTAAAAAGTATTATCCCTTTGTGTTTAATGCGTTGTATGAGACAGTAAGTCATCTTGCAAAAGATGCAAAAATAAATTTAGTTGAAGATGAAATTGCATTTTTGGCGTTACATTTTCAAGCTTCCATAGATCGCCGTAAAAAAGAGTCGTTTAATATTGTTATCACTTGTTATTATGGGTTAGGAATTTCTAGTTTATTAGAAGCGAAAATTAAAAATATAGATGACAGTATTCATATAGTAGATACATTGAAAATGGAAGATATGAATGATTATAACTTTAGCAATATTGATGCGCTTGTTGCTACACATTCTATTGAAGGTAAACAACTGCCTAATGATTTAACTTGCATAGAAGTATCTCCTTTATTTTCAGAGGAGGACGAAAATAAAATTGTTTCTGAGTTACACCATAAGCAAAATCCTGTATTACATCAAACTGAATTATCTTCAATTCAATTTAGTGTTTACTCAGATAAACAGGAGCAAGTGGTTGCAAGTTATGTTTTTGAACAAGCTCAAATGATTCTAGATAACGATCATGCTGTCGCCAAAGATTACATGAAAAGTGCATTAGAGAGAGAAAAATTTTCTTCTACATATATTGGTAACGGGATGAGTATGCCACATGGTGATCCAGAAAAAGTATTAAAATCACATGTAATTATTTTCAAAAATATGCAAGGTTATATCTGGAAACAAAATAAAGCTAAGCTTGTTTTTTTCTTAGCAATTACAGAGCAAGACATTCCCATAATGAAGAAAATTATTCATACTATTGCTAAATTGGATGAGAATACTGTAGACCAATTATTAGTACTTGAAGATCAAAGTTTAAAAGAGAAAATGATTGATTTAATTAAAGAATAATTGCCACTAGTAACGGCAATTATTCTTTTTTACAATCTGATGAATGCGTTTACAATTGTATTGAGGAGGATGAATTATATGAAAATTTTAGCGATTACGTCGTGTCCAAATGGGATTGCACACACGTATATGGCCCAAGAAAAATTGGAGCAAGCTGCCAAAGATATGGGCGTACATATCAAGGTGGAAACACAAGGTGGCGTAGGTGCAGAAAATGTCTTAACAACAAAAGAAATTAGAGAAGCGGATGGCATTATTATTGCAGCAGATCGCCAAGTAGATTTATCAAGGTTTGATGGGAAATTATTAATTAACGAAAGCGTTAGAGAAGGCATTCATAAACCGGAAGTATTGATTCAACGTATTATTGATAAAGATGCTCATATCCATCATGAAACTAGTGGAGCTAGTCAGTCTAGCCAAGAAGACAAACCCAAAACCGGTATTCAGATGGTTTATCAGCATTTAATGAACGGTGTATCATTTATGGTTCCCTTCATCGTTGTAGGTGGGTTATTAATGGCGATTGCACTAACAATTGGTGGAGAAGCAACTTCAAAAGGTTTGGAGATTCCAGATGATTCATTTTGGAAATCAGTTGAAAATATAGGTAATTTAGCTTTCAGTTTTATGGTGCCAATATTGGCTGGTTACATCGCAGTGAGTATTGCTGACAAACCTGGACTTGTACCCGGTATGATTGGTGGCGCTATAGCTGCTGACGGTAGCTTCTACGGTAGTGATGCTGGAGCTGGTTTTCTAGGAGGTATTGTAGCAGGTTTTATAGCAGGTTACATTGCGAAATGGATTAAAAATGTAAAAACACCAAAAGTGATGGCACCCATTATGCCGATTATAATCATTCCTATTATCTCATCACTCATTGTGGGATTAATATTTATATTCTTAATTGGTGCACCGATAGCGAGTATCTTTGAAGCGCTAACAACTTGGCTGAAAAGTATGCAAGGTACTAACATTGTAATCTTAGCATTAATTGTAGGGGCGATGATTGCATTTGATATGGGAGGACCAGTCAATAAAGTCGCTTTCTTATTTGGTTCAGCGCTAATTGCTGAAGGGAACTATGCTGTAATGGGAATGGTTGCAGTAGCGGTTTGTACGCCGCCTATTGGTTTAGGTTTAGCTACGTTTATTAATAAACGTAAATTTAATAAAGGTGAAGTAGAAATGGGAAAAGCTTCATTTACTATGGGATTATTTGGCATTACAGAAGGTGCTATTCCGTTTGCTGCACAAGATCCGTTAAGAATTATTCCATCTAATATGGTAGGGGCAATGGTAGCAGCAGCGATTGCAGCAATAGGTGGCGTGGGCGATAGAGTGGCTCATGGCGGTCCGATTGTAGCAGTTTTAGGTGGAATAGATCAGATTTTATGGTTCTTTATTGCTGTGATAGTTGGTAGTCTTGTCACGATGAGTGCAGTGCTATTTTTAAGAAAAAACACACCAGCATTAGCTGTTGATACTAATAGTATTGCAACGGGAATGACAGCGGAACAGCAAGATGAGGAAGCAGAAGCTAGTGCTACAACAAATACTACAGCAGAAACAAATAAAGAACAAACTACTGAACAGACAAACAACACAGTTGACGTATTTGATAAAGATGTTATCAAAATAGTCGATAAGAAAAATTCAAGAGACGAAGCCATAGATGATCTCATAGATCAACTTGATAAGTATGATTACATTACAGATAAAAAAGAATTGAAAAATGCTGTACTGAAACGTGAAGCAGAAGCAACGACAGCGATTGGAATGAATGTTGCAATACCTCATGCAAAATCATCAGCAGTGAAACAACCTGTTGTTGCTGTAATGAATAATAAACATGGTATCGACTGGGACAGTTTAGATGGTACATTGCCTAATATTGTATTTCTAATTGCAGTACCTAATGATAGCAGTGATACACATTTAAAACTGTTGCAAAGATTATCAAGAACATTAATGGACGACAATATTCGACAACAGCTAATTGAGGCAACACAAACACAACAAATTTACGATTTACTTAAAGAAATATAACTGGGAGGTAGGAATAAATGCCATTATTATTAAAACCTGTTTTTCAAGAAAGAATATGGGGAGGCAATGCACTTAAAGCATTTAACTATGATATACCTAATGATCATACAGGAGAATGTTGGGCGATATCAGCTCATCCGAACGGTCCAAACGTTATTGAAAATGGACGTCATAAAGGTAAAACATTAGATGAAGTATGGGCAGAAGACAAAGTATTATTTGGGAATCCTAAAGAAGATAAATTTCCGTTACTAACTAAAATATTAGATGCAAATGATAATTTGTCAGTACAAGTACATCCAGATAACACATATGCTCAAATGTATGAAGGAGAATATGGTAAGACTGAATGTTGGTATATTTTAGATGCAAATGAAGGCGCAGAAATTATTTATGGCGTAAATGCACAGAATCAAAATGAGTTAAATCAAATGATTGATAACAAACAATTCGATGCATTATTCAAATCAGTCAAAGTTAAAGCAGGAGACTTCTTCTATGTGCCAGCAGGTACAGTTCATGCAATAGGAGAAGGAATTTTAATCTTAGAAACACAACAATCTTCTGATACTACTTATCGCATTTATGATTATGACAGAACTGATAAAGAAGGAAATAAAAGAGAACTTCATTTAGAAGAAAGTAAAGAGGTAATTGATCTTTCTGTTAGCTCACCGAACACATCAGCTAAACATGAAGTGGTTCAAGGTCAGGATTATACGCAGTTTGTATCTAATACGTTCTTTACAGTGGAAAGATGGATTATCAATGGTCATTTAGCTTATGCAAAACCACAATCATATTGTCTCGTATCCATTGTAGAGGGCAATGGCGAAGTTACAGTAAATAACGAAGCTATTACTTTAGAAAAAGGGACACATTTTATACTGACTACTGAGGATAAAGAAATAACATTTAAAGGTGATATGACATTTATCGTTAGCTATGTATAAAAATTAAAGGCGAGATAACTTCAGTTATCTCTGCCTTTTTATGCAATCATAGGAGGTAATTACAATGTTAAAAATTTGTACAGATATAGGTGGAACAAAGACAATTGTAGGTTTGATTAATGAAGATTTAGAAATTATAGAGAGCTATAAATTTGAAACTTATATAGATAATCCCGAACAACAGTTTACTGAAATAATCAATATAGCTAAGAATTACTTAGAAAGTGTTGAAAATGTAGATGCTACAGTACTAAATATTGCTATGCCTGGGCCGTGTGATTATACTCAAGGTATATTTTTAAATCCACCTAATTTACAAAAGTACAATAACTTTAATGCAGGTGAATTTATCACTGAACATAGTTCATTCAAACCATATTTTGTAAATGATACGGATGCTGCTATATTAGCCGAACAACACTATGTTTCAGTGAAGACAGAGGATTTTATATATTTAACTATAAGTACAGGTGTTGGTATGGCATACATGAGAAATGGCACGCTAGTTTCTGGTAGCGATGGTAATTTCGGTGAGATTGGTCATACAATTATTAAAGACAATAGTGACTACCAATGCCCTGTTTGTAAACAATATGGTTGCGTCGAAAATGAAATTTCTGGATTAGCAATAAGTAGGAAAGCAGGTGAATTGCTTAACAAAGAAGTTAGCACAAGAGAGGCAATCGAAATGTATAATGCAGGAGAAAATAAACAAATCGTGCAGATGATTGAAGAAGTAATAGATTTAACACAAAAGTTATGCACGAACCTATATAGTATCTTCAATGTGTATAATATCGTACTTGGAGGTGGTGTAACACAAAGTACATTACCTTATAAAGCACGAATTGAGGCATATGCACAAAAACACCACTTGATTCAAAATAGAGAGATAGTAGTCAGAATAAGTGGTTTAGATGCGAATGTGTTAACAGGACTTTATTATGTGAATAAAAATAAATGAAAGCTTTCCAGTGTCTATTGGAGAGGGAATGCAACCTAATTTTTATGAAAAGGTTTCGTTGTCTCGCCCTAGCAAGGATGACTAGAGTTGAAAAAACATGCTATAAAGGCTTTTTCAACTCAGCCAGCTACTACCATTATAATGAATTGAGACAGAAGCATTATTTATGTTCCTGTATCTGTCTCATTCGATTTGTGAAGCCTTTTTATAATTTATTTCTTTTTACTAATAATAATTTACGAATATTGAGTGTCTTCGATAACTGATCGGATAATAGCAGACCTAAAGCAATTGAGCCAGCAATCAAAATAGCACGAATAAATGTATTTGTGGCATCTGTAAAATTGAGCGTCACAAGTTGCTGGGTGGCTCTAAAGGCAATACTACCAGGGACCAAAGGTATAATGCCGGGAATCATAAATAACACAACAGGTGCTTTATAAATACGACTTAAGATATGTGCTATTAAACCGAGTGTTAAACTTCCTAGCAAACTTGTGTATATACTATCCATATGGAAATTTCTTTCTAAAATAAAAGTTATGGAATAACCCATAGCACCAGCCAATCCAGCAGGTAAGAAAATTTTTCTAGGTGCATCGTAAATCACATTGAAAAAGTAAGATGCACTAAAACTACATAAAAATGTGAATAGGATCGTCATTACGATTCCCCCCTTTAAAAGATGAGATAAGCGATAGCAATGCCAGACCCTATAGCAAAAGCAATTACAAGTGCTTCTAAGAACTTGGCTGTAAACATTAACATATGTCTTCCGAACAAATCTTGAATAGCTGTTGTTATTAGTACTCCAGGAACTATTGGCATAACAGCTGCAATCATGGCTGGGCCGAACATTTTATTGACATTAAATAAATCAGACCCTAGTATAACCAGCATACCTAGTACAAAAGAACCAACAAATTCAGGTATAAACATCGTCAATGATTTACTCTGCATATATTCAACAATTAAAAAACCAATTGAACCGGCAATAATTGTAGTAATTGCATCTGACCAGGTGCCGCCTTGTAAATATAGAAAACTTAACGAAATTACCCCCGCAGCCATTACCTTTTTCCATAATGGAATACTTAAATTAGTGTGATCAATATTTTTTAATAGGATATAAGCCTGATCAATAGATAATTGATTACTGGTGAGCTTTCTAGAAATTGAATTAACTTGAAATATTTTTAATAAATTGGTGCTGTTTTTGTTTATGCGTAATATACGTGTATCATGTTCTTCGCTTAATGAAAAATTGATAAATACGTTGATTACATAACCTTGGCTATTATAATAGCCCATACAAATTGCGATGCGACGCATGGTATCTTCTACTCTTGATACTTCAGCCCCAGAGGAAAGTAGTATTTTTCCAGCCAGTAGTATAACACTTATGGTTAACTTGTCTTTATTCTCACTCAAATGAACACCCCAATTTATACGATTAATATGATTATTATCCCAATATTAATTTATAAATTCAATATGGAATATAAAGTGTCTAGAAAGACATATTGTACACAGAGGTTAGGCTTAGGTTTGTGTGAAGTCATGGTTCGAGGTAGTCTAAAAAGTTTGTTGACTAGCGGATATGAGGAGCCTATGTATTACACTTTACCATTCATTTCTTATCTGTTATATGATTAAGACTGAGACAATTAATTGCCTCAGCCTTTTTATTATTAATCTCGTTTTCAATTTTATTTTGCATAAGTATCACAAAGAAAATGTCTTCGTTAATTTTCAAATGATGCTTTAAAACCTTTTTCAAGGTCATTAATTATGTCATCAATGTTTTCAGTACCAACTGATAGTCTTACAAGTTCTGGCACAACGCCTGAAGCTTGCTGTTCTTCAGGGGATAATTGTAAATGTGTCGTACTAGCAGGATGGATAATTAAAGACTTAGAATCTCCAACATTTGCTAAATGAGAGAATAGACTTAATGCATCAACAAATTTTGCAATATCTTCAACAGAACCATCTACACCAAAAGTGAGTACGGCTCCTTGTCCATTTGGTAGATACTTTTGGGCAAGTTGATGATATTCATTATTTTCTAACCCAGGATAATTCACCCAAGTTACGTTTGGATGTTGTTCTAAATATTGTGCAACACGCAGGGCGTTTTCAGAATGTCTTTCTAAACGTAGGTGTAATGTTTCTAATCCTAATAAAAATTCATGGACGTTGAAAGGTGATACTGCTGAACCTAAATCACGTAATAATTGTACACGCGCCTTTGTAATATAGGCTGCTTCTCCAACATCTTTAGCATATGAAATGCCATGATAACTTGAATCAGGTTCTACAAGACCTGGGAATTTACCATTATCCCAATTGAAATTACCACTATCCACAATAACCCCACCTATAGAAGTACCATGACCACCTATAAATTTAGTTGCTGAATGTACAATAATGTCAGCACCAAATTCAAAAGGACGTAGTAAATATGGAGTTGGAAAAGTATTATCCACAATTAAAGGTATGCTATTTTGATGTGCAACGTTTGCGACTGCTTCAATATCTAGCACATCAATTTTGGGATTGCCTATAGTTTCAGCATAGACGGCTTTTGTTTTATCGTTAATAGCATTTGCAAAATTTTCAGGGTTACTTGGATCTACAAAGTGAACTTTGATGCCTAATTTATTAAAGGTAACATTTAATAAGTTGTAAGTTCCGCCATATAAGTTAGAAGAAGCGACAATTTCATCTCCAGATTCTACAATATTTAAGAGTGCTAAATGAATTGCAGCTTGTCCTGAAGATGTGGCTAGAGCTCCGATTCCACCTTCGAGTGCTACAATACGTTCTTCAAAAACATTTTGCGTTGGGTTCATTATTCTAGTATAAATATTGCCAGGTTCTTCTAAAGCAAAAAGTTTTCTTGCATGTTCGGTATTATCAAATACATAACTAGATGTCTGATAAATAGGGACTGCACGAGATTTTGAAAAGTCATCTGTTACCTGGCCGCCATGAATGGAAAGTGTATCTAAATGCCAAGGGTTTTGAGTCATAATATAAATCCTCCTAAAATTAGAATTTTCTGATAATTTTCACTATACAAGAGCTTCTTGACCTTTTCAACCATTTCTTACTTAAAAAGTAAGAATTAATTTGTGTTTTTTGAAACGTATTTAGTTTGAAGAGGTTGCAAAGAGAAAAGAAATTGTTTATAATTCTTATCGTTATAGTAGGGTATTACAGAAGGAATGGAAATGGTAAACTCATGGAGGAATAAAATGATTGGTTTTGACTTAATAGGAAATACACCGCTTGTACTTTTAAAATCATTTAGTAATAAAGATGTTCAAATTTATGCAAAATTAGAACAGTTTAATCCTGGCGGTAGCATAAAAGATAGATTAGGAAAGCATTTAATCGAGGTAGCTTTAAAAGATAACACCATTCGTGAAGGAGATACTGTTGTTGAAGCATCAGCTGGTAATACGGGCATCGGTGTTGCTCTTGCAGCCAATCATTATGGACTCAACAGTGTGATTTTTGCGCCTATAGGTTTTGCTGAAGAGAAAATATCAATTATAAAAGCTTTAGGAGCGAAAGTAATAAGAACAGAACAACGACTTGGTATGGAAGGTGCAAAAATAGCAGCACGGGAATTCGAATCAAAAACGGGGGCTTTTTATCTAAATCAATTTGAATCGAAACATAATCCTGAAGCGTATAAAGATACCATAGCACAAGAAATTACAGATAAATTGGAAGATATTGATTATTTTGTTGGTGGTGTAGGATCTGGTGGAACCTTTGCTGGTATTGCTGAACATTTAGCTCAATTTAATATTGAAAGTGTCATAGTTGAACCAGAAGGATCTACTTTAAGTGGTGGTCAAGCACATGCACATGATATAGAAGGCATTGGCTCCGAACAATGGCCATCATTTTTACATGAAACATTAGTAGCGGATATTATAAAAGTTAGCGATGATGATGCATTTAAAAATGTGAAATTAATTGCTAAACAAGAAGGTCTCTTGGTTGGCAGTTCATCGGGAGCAGCACTACAGGCAGCATTAGACATAAAAAAACATATAAATAAAGGTGTTATTGTCACAGTTTTTCCTGATGGAAGCGACCGATATATGTCAAAGCAAATCTTAAATTATAAGGAGAATCAATATGAATAAAAAAACACAATTAATACATGGCGGAGTGACAACAGACCCATACACAGGTGCAGTAACGACACCAATTTATCAAACGAGTACTTATATTCAAGATGATATTGGAGATATGAGACAAGGTTACGAATATTCACGTTCTGCGAATCCTACAAGAACGGCATTAGAAGGGCTAATTGCCGATTTAGAAGAAGGACAATTCGGTTATGCATTTGGTTCTGGTATGGCAGCCATCTCGGCAGTGATTATGTTGTTAGATAAAGGTGATCATTTATTAATTAATTCAGATGTTTATGGTGGCACATATAGAGCATTATCTAAAGTGTTTACTCGTTTTGGTATAGAAGCTGATTTTATTGATACAACACAAATTGACGAAATTGAACAATATATTAAGCCTGAAACGAAAATGTTATACATTGAGACGCCTTCTAATCCGTTATTACGTGTAACAGATATCAAAAAGTCTGCCGAGCTAGCTAAAAGTCATAATTTGATTTCTGTCGTAGATAATACGTTTATGACACCTTATTTCCAAAATCCGTTAAAATTTGGTATCGATATTGTATTACACTCTGCAACAAAATATCTCGGCGGTCATAGTGATGTTGTTTCTGGCTTAGTTGCTACAAACGACGAAGCGTTAGCAGAACGCATTGGATTTATTCAAAATTCAACAGGTGGCGTACTTGGACCACAAGATAGTTATTTATTGATTCGAGGTATTAAAACCTTAGGTATACGTATGGAACAAGTACAACGCAATACACTTGAAATTATAGAAATGTTACAAGAACATAATGCTGTTAAACAAGTGTTCCATCCAAGTATTGCCACTCACTTAAATCACGATATTCATCAAAGACAAGCAGAAGGGCATACAGGTGTGGTAGCATTTGAAGTTGCAGATATAGAAAGTGCTAAACAAGTAATTAAAGCATCTAAATATTTTACATTAGCTGAAAGTTTAGGTGCGGTGGAAAGTTTAATTTCCGTGCCTGCTTTAATGACACACGCCTCTATACCAAAAGACATTCGTGAAAAAGAAGGCATTGCAGACGGCTTGATTCGTTTGTCTGTTGGTATTGAAGGTACAGAAGACTTAGTAGAAGATTTGAAAGCAGCATTAAATACTTTAAATTAAATAAAGAGAAAGATAACCCAGGAAATACTTCATTTGATATACCCCTTAAAGAAGATGTCAAAAACTTCTTTAGGGAGGGATCATTTTCAGAAGAAACCTGGGTTATTTTAATTTTATACGAAAGTGAATCGCTTAATGATTGTTATATTCTGTTTGCGTTGGTGTTTCAAAGTCAAAAGAACGCTCTGAATTCAATATATCAGCATTTGTTTGTTGCAGTTTACTGTAGTCCCCTTTAGGTACTTTGCTTTTCGTAATTTCAACCTTAGGATAGATTAATAAAGGTATTAAACCAATTACGCCATATATTAAAAAGGTATATTGGTAGTTTAGTATATCAATGAATATACCTGCGAAAGAAGAACCAATGACTTGTCCTACTGCTAATAGTAAAAAGGGGATACCTATACCTAAGGAAGCATTTTTTACAAATAATTTAATTCCCCAAACAAGTAAAACACCTGTTAAGAATATATAGCTCATTCCAAATATTGAAGATGAAATAAATGGAAGTAACCATATATTTGGTGTGAATGCTAGTAAAATTGAGGCGCATGCTAACGCAATTACGCCGATATTAAATGCAAAATGAAGACTTTTCTTATCAATAATAGCTCCAGATATACCTCCAACTATTCCGAAAATACCAATTAAAATCCAAAATACAGAAAGAGCCATATCCGAGTAATGACCAGTAAGTTGAACAAATGATTTTGAGAAGGTCCAAAACGGTGCAGTTGAAACACCTAGTAAGGTAGAAGCCATTACAATGCGTTTACTAGAAGAAATATCTCTGATATTCAAACTACCAGTATCAATCTTAATGTCTTGTTGCAGACTTGGGATAATAATATAATTCCAAGCTAATACGATTAATGCTATAAATGCATAGATTAAATAGGTGTCGCGCCAATCAAGAAAGATAAACATAGCGGTTATACCGGTGAACATTAAGCCTAAGCTTGTACCTGAATTAATCCATGTATTTGCTTTACCTTGATCTTGCAATTTAATCCATAAAGAAATGGTATAACCATAAGGTGGTGATACTAATCCAGTACTAGCACCAGCGAATATGACACCTAAAGAGAGTATGGTTGCGGTTGATGAGATGCCAATTAGGATTAAGCCAATTAATACAGAAAGACCTGCAAAGATAATCATCCGTTTAGGACCGATTTTGTCAGTTTTTAAGGTGGAATAAATAATTGTAAAACAATAAGCCAAATAAAATAATGATGAAATCATACCCGCTTGAGAAGCGGTTAACCTCAAGTCATTGGAAATTTCTGGTAGAAAGAGACCGAAACTAAATCTACCTAATCCATAAGTGGTAGCAATCATAGCGATACCTGGCAATACAAGTCTTGAAAATTTCATAAAATACCTCCAAATCTATATAGAATGTTCATTCTAATGATAATCAAAAATATATAGAATGTTCATTCTATTTTTATTTTGAAATAACGAGTAGGGGATGATTCTTTTGAATACTGGTACCTACTCGTCTATGAATTATTGATTGTGCGCTTCATGTAATAATAATTTTGCCATGGTAATGGCGTGTTCAGTTGCTTCTTTAGATCCTAATAATGCAGTCATTGAGGTTGTACCTTCTAATAGTAATGTGTATTGTACAGCGAGATCATAACCATTATCAATACCTGCATTATTAGCGAGTTTTTCTAAATAATGTAAAAGGCGCGCTTTATGTCCTCTTGCGGTGCTTTCAATTTCATTATCAGTATCAGCATAATCTTCGATAGCGCGCATAAACATATCGCCTTTGTAAGAGTAGTCATTAAGCCATTGACAATGTGCTTGAACTGCTGAAATAAATGGTCTATCTGGATGTCTTTCGACGAAACTGTCAAGATAACGCCAATAGCGAGCTTCTCTTTGCTTTAACACTTGTGCTACTAAATTATCTTTAGAGTCAAAATGATTATAAAGTGTCATGGTCGCAACATTTGCTTCTTGGATAATCTGTTTCAAACCAACACCACGAAAGCCATATTCATAAAATAACCGCTCAGCAACACTCAGTATATCTTGCTTTTTCTGTGACATAGTATCTCACTCTTCCCAAAATAGAATGGTCATTCTACCTCATAGTATCAATGGAATGGAATGATGTCAAAATCGAAGTATGCCAAATTGTATTATTTACTTTGAGGTATTTGAATAACATGACCTAATTGTTTAGGCACATCAAAGTGTTGTTGTTGATCAAAATAATTTTTAAGCTTTTCTTGAATAGGCGCTGGGAATTCTGTACTACTTCTTGTATGGTTGCTTACACCCATCATCATCGCTTCATATGTAGCAATAGGTTCATTATTAGCGTTGTACATAGTTAAGAATAAATGTATACGTTTAGCATCATAATTATAAATATGTATCTTGATGTAAAAAGCATCGTGAAGTAATAATTCCTTTAAATAAGAAATGTGCGCTTCAACATTAAATATTGTAACATCTTGGCTGTGACGATAATCAGTTGAAAAATCAACATGTTCCAAAAATCCAGCAACTGCATCACTGAATACAGAATAATATTGTGCATCATGCATATGGTTATTATTGTCTATCCAAGATGGTTGTACAGTGTTTTTATAAATATATTCTTTTATCACAAGATCACTCCTATTAGAAATTATTTATTAACCTGTACTATTGTAGCAATAATAAAAGTACAAAGTTAACAATTTGTTTTATTTATAAATAAGCATTTAGTATTCTTTATTAATAAACTAAGTTAAGATAGTATGAAAATGAGTTATTTTAGTAAATGTCACTCAAATGGGAGGGGGATTTTTATGGTGTTCGTTGCATTAATATTATTTATTTTGTCTTTAATTTTACTTATTTATTCTATCACTTTATTAATGGGGAAAGATGGAACATTATTTAGTTTATTTACTAAAAAAGAAAATGAATTGAAAAAAAGTCAAAAATTAACAATTTACATTACGACGATTGTATTATTGGTATCTAGTCTTGTGTGGTTTTTGAATATAATTTAGCTTTTTAATAGGTATAATAGTGTAAGTTTTACAGTAATTGTTATTTAAGATTAGTCAATAGTTAGATTGTCTAGTTACATTAACATAAAAAAGAGAGCCCATAAGCAAAATTTGGGCTCTCTTTATGCTATAGTTTTTAATATTTTCTTAAAAAATCCACATCACGATCAAATATTGTTTTCACTACAAATGCTTGTAGGGTAGCCAATATTTTTTCAATTATTTGTGTTTTATTTGATAAAATTCGAATGCTAAAGCCGTGTGTTGGTAGCTTAGTGATGCCGAAACGACAATCATATTGCTGTTGATAGTGCTTGATTTGCTCATAAATACGATCGATTAATTTTTGATTTACAGTAGGATGTATAAAATAACAAGATCCTAAGTGCGTATAATCTTCCATATAACCAAGTCCATCGACTTTATTTTTTGATGGATCAAGCAAAGTATTGTCGAAAACAACCAATTCATCATCGACATAGATTTCATTTAACAGGTGCATATACGTATAACTAAATTTTTTATCATTTTTAGAATAACCTGGCGTTAATATGTCTGTATAAAATAACGCAGCTGTAGGTTTTAAATGAAATGTATTATGTTGATAGAATTTTGCATTTTCAAAAGCGATAATTGGGTCACCTACATACTCAGCATATCCATCATCTTGAATATTAAAGCTTTGGTATTGTTCCACATGGTTATTAGGTGTTTTATAAATTTTTGTAGCACCTTGTGAAGTTAAAATAACTTTTGCATTAGGTTCGATATTAAAATCCATTTTGTAACGGTCTCCATCTAAGTAACCGCCACCTACGTTTACAATATAAAACGTGGGTATATCAGAATTATTTAAATAAACTGGGCGCATGACTTTCAAGGCTTTTTCGAAAAAAATGTCACGTGCCACCGATTTCTTGCCATTATTAAAGACAGTTAAATCTAATTGGCCAGTCCATTGATTCTGTCCATCAGACATTAAGCTAACCCTTTAAGAAATACGTCTTGTTCTATCCACTCAATAACTTCATCTAAACCTTCATCTGTTTTAAGGTTTGTGAAAGTGAAAGGACGGTTGCCACGGAATACTTTTGTGTCTTCGGCCATGCGTTCTAATGACGCACCAACATAAGGTGCTAAGTCAGTCTTGTTTATAACAAAGAAATCGGATTTAATCATACCTTGTCCACCTTTTCGAGGAATTTTTTCCCCTTGAGCAACATCGATAATATAGATTGAGAAATCTACTAATTCTGGACTGAAAGTTGCCGCTAAATTGTCGCCACCGGATTCGATGAAAATAAGTTCAATATCATCATTTTGTTCTTTTAATTCATCAATTGCAGCAAAATTCATTGAGGCATCTTCACGTATAGCTGTATGAGGGCAGCCACCTGTTTCTACTCCGATAATTCTGTCTTCAGGTAATACACCAGAATTAACTAATATTTTTTCATCCTCTTTTGTATAAATGTCATTCGTGATAACACCAATACTCATGTCTTTTGCTAAGCGTTTTACAATTTTTTCAATAAGTTGTGTTTTTCCTGCACCGACAGGTCCACCCACACCTATTTTAATTGTATCTGTCATAAAGTTTGACCTCCTAAGATATAAAAATTCTTACGTTCACGTTTTCGTGTTCCATCTGGTTGATTTCTAAACCTGGTGCAGTAATACCAAGTTGTGATTCATCTAAAGTCATAATATGATCTCTAGTATCTTTCATGATGGGTATCATTTGATGAACGATGCGTTGCCCAGCAGTTTGCCCTAAGGGTATTGCACGTACTGCATTTTGGGTAAGGCTAGACACGTTTTGATATAAATAGTAATCAATAATCGTTTCTATATCGACCCCAAGATGATGGCCAAGCATAGTAAAACAAATAGCGGGATGTAACATTGCTTTTTTGTCTCGCATTTGAGCATGATACCAGTCTAACCAATCACTGTTATATAGATCAGAAGCAAGTTTCACCATGCGATGCCCCATCTGTTTAGATCCTTGGCGTGTTTCTTTTGGTAAATTTTGTACGAAAAGGATACGATCTAATCGTAAAATAGCTTGTGTATCATTTTGTTCAAGCGCATTGTAAACGAGACGCATCGTTAAGCCATCAGCATAAGTTAATTGTTCATTTAGAAAAAGTATAAGCCATTGCTGGAAACTTTGTTCATCATGAACGATATCGCGTTGGATATAAGTTTCAAGGCCAAATGAATGGCTGAATGCGCCTGTTGGAAATTGTGAATCGCAAAATTGAAACAGGCGTAGATGAGCGTGATCAATCATGTGAATGACCTATATGTCTAAATGCTTGATTAACTTTACGGTCTTCATGTTCATATGGTATCCCTAAATCCTTTAATAGTGATTCTACTAGATAATCATATTGAACTAGCATCTCGGTTTCTGTAAACTGCGCAGGTAAGTGTCTATTACCAAGTTGGTGAGCGATATCTCCCATTTCTTGTAATGAGCGTGGTTTAATTACAAGTAAATCTTCAGAATTTACATCTACGACGATCATATTAGTATCATCTTTATACAAAATATCTCCATATTGTAAGTCAATTGGCTGTTTTAAACGGATACCAATTTCATTACCGTGATCTGTTTTAACACGTTGGATACGTTTAACTAAATCTGAGTTTTCTAAATATACTTTTTCTATATGTTTTCCTTTATCGCTTTCTGAAATGTTAGCGATATTGCCTACGATTTCTTCGATGATCATTTTTAACCTCCTAGAATAAGAAATAACGTTGTGTTAATGGTAATTCCGTAGCTGGTTCACTCGTGATTTTTTCGCCATCTACAAATACTTCATATGTCTGCGGATCAACGTCTATTTTTGGCGTTGCGCTGTTATTCTTCATATCTGCTTTAGTTAGTTTACGAATATTATGCACAGGTCTTAATTTACGTTTTAAACCTAATAATTTACCAATATCATTTTCATAAGCAGTAGTAGATACGAATGTCATTGAAGTACCTTGCATATTTCCGCCAAGTTGGCCATACATCTTACGGTATTTTAAAGGTTCTGATGTAGGGATAGAACCATTAGCATCACCGTTAATTGCAGTGTTTATTAATCCACCTTTAATAATGACATCAGGTTTAACGCCGAAGAATGCGGGCTCCCACATAATGATATCGGCAAGTTTACCTTCGTCGATTGAACCAACGTAATCTGAAATACCATGCGTAATCGCAGGATTAATTGTATATTTCGCTATATAGCGTTTGATTCTATGATTGTCATTATATTCGCTGTCGCCATCCAATGGACCACGTTGCTCTTTCATACGGTGTGCAACTTGCCAAGTTCTAGTAATTACTTCACCGACGCGGCCCATGGCTTGGGAATCTGAGCTGACCATACTAAATACACCAATATCTTGTAATACGTCTTCGGCAGCAATTGTTTCTTTACGAATACGTGAATCTGCAAAAGCGATATCTTCTGGTATAGAAGCATTTAAATGGTGTGTAATCATAACCATATCTAGATGTTCATCAATTGTATTAACAGTGTAAGGTAAGGTAGGGTTTGTAGAAGATGGTAGTATATTAGAATAAGCTGCAGATTTAATGAGGTCAGGAGCATGTCCACCGCCTGCACCCTCTGTATGATACATATGCAGTACACGATCTTTAACGGCAGCCATTGTTTCTTCCATAAAGCCCGCTTCATTTAATGTATCTGCATGTAATGCAATTTGGACGTCATAATCGTCAGCTACTTGTAGGGCATGATCTAATGCTGAAGGTGTGGCACCCCAGTCTTCATGTACTTTTAAACCGATAGCACCGGCATGTATCTGTTCTACTAAAGCTGTATGATTAACTGCTTGTCCTTTACCGGTAAAACCAATGTTTAAAGGTAATGATTCTGCCGCTAATAACATGCGATGTAAATGCCAAGGGCCTGGAGTAACAGTAGTTGCTTTAGCACCTTCAGATGCGCCTGTCCCACCACCGATATGTGTAGTAATACCACTTTCAAGGGCAACTTGAGATTGTTCAGGATTAACAAAATGGACGTGGGTATCGATACCACCAGCTGTTATTATTTTGCCTTCTGCAGAAATAATATCTGTAGTTGCACCAATAATAATATCTACGTTATCCATAATATCTGGGTTACCAGCTTTACCAATTTTCATAATATAACCATTTTTAACACCGATATCTGCTTTAACGATTTTATCGTAATCCAGAATTAGTGCATTTGTAATTACTAAATCTGCTACTTGCTTATCATCACGTGTCACATTAGGGTTTTGAGCCATACCATCACGGATTGATTTCCCACCGCCAAATGCAGCTTCATCACCATATGTTGCGTAATCTTTTTCGACACGCGCAAATAAATTGGTATCTCCTAATCTTACAGAGTCTCCGACAGTAGGGCCATATAGACTTGTATATTGTGATTGCGTCATTTTAAAACTCATCTGTTATACCCACTTTCTTTATTAGCATTTTCGCTGACTTTATTTTCTTCAGCGATAATTTCTGTAGCGCTGTCATCATCTTCAGCCTTATAAACACGCGCCTCATCAATAGGTCCATTTACTTTACCATGGAAACCAAAAATTCTTCTTTTACCGCTAAATTCAACGAGTTGAATTTCTTTTTCGTCACCAGGTTCAAAACGTACCGCTGCGCCAGCAGGGATATCTAACCGTTTGCCATAAGCTTTTTCTCGTTCAAATTGTAGGGCAGGATTTGCTTCAAAAAAATGATAATGAGAACCGACTTGAATAGGGCGATCTCCTGTGTTTTTTACATCAAGTATCGTAGCGTTATGTCCGCGATTAACTTCAATTTCTGTACGTTTAACTATAATTTCACCAGGTTTCATAATTAATTTCCTCCTTTACACAATTGGGTGATGAACGGTAATTAATTTAGTACCATCAGGGAAAGTTGCTTCAATTTCCATTTCAGTTAACATATCTGCAACGCCCTCCATTACATCATCCTCACCTAATATTTGTTTACCATAACTCATAAGTTCTGCAACGGTTTTTCCGTCTCTTGCACCTTCTAGTAACTCAAAACTTATAATGGCAACTGCCTCGGGATAATTTAACTTAAGACCTCTTTGCTGACGTCTACGAGCCAAATCTGCTGCAATAACTAACATTAGTTTGTCTTGTTCACGTTGTGTAAAATGCACATGCTCACTACCTTTCGACGTTTTTATAAATTTAAAATATAGTATGTGACTAATCTAATAATAAGACGATTAGACGTATACTACAAGAATAACCCTCTGAAAAAAATTAATGACGAAATAAAACGCGTTGAAATTAAATATGTATTGCTTTAAATTTTATCCGTTATAATATATTATGTTGTATGTTGGAATAAGTAGAGAAACTAGGTGACAATGTGAATGCTGTTCGAATTATATTAAAGAACATCGCACAAGTACTGCTATTAAATAATGCATGGACAGGCTTATTTATTTTGTTAGGTTTATTCGTAGGAAATTGGAAGGTTGGTATGATGGCCTTAGCTGCGAGTGTTATTGCATTATTATTAGCGAAACGGACAAATTACTCAAATGAAGAGATTAACACGGGATTAGCAGGTTTCAATCCAGTACTAACAGCAATTGCATTGACACTATTTTTAGTGCCAGAATGGTATAGTATATTAATTGCTTTTATAGCAATTGTGATTACAATGCCAATAGGCTCAGCATTTAGAGAATTTTTTAAGCCTTTTGGTGTGCCTATGTTAACCATGCCATATGTATTTGTTAGCTGGGTGATATTATTAATGTCATTTCAATTTAAGTTTGTGAATGCAGATGTCAATATACTGCCTGATACAGTACAAGAGATACAATTTTCAGGACATAGTATTCATTTTATAAATGCTTTTTTATCAGGTTTCAGTGAAATTTTCTTATTGAAAAGCATTATGGCAGGATTATTGATTCTTATAGGAATTTTTATTGCTTCAAGAAAAGCTGGTGTATTTGCTATAGTAGCCAATCTCATTGGTTTTACAGCTGTACTAGTACTTGGTGCAAATCATGATCAAATTAATGATGGATTGTTTGGCTATAATGTCATACTAACAGTGCTCGCTTTAGGTGTTGCTTTCCGTACTAGGATTCAACGATATATTAGCATTGTTTTAGGAATCCTTTTGACAGTTGTATTACACGCGGGCATGACGACTTTATTAACACCATTCGGTTTGCCAGTGTTTACGCTACCTTTTATCATAGCAACGTGGATTATGTTGTTTGCAGGTAACCGAATGAAAGTACAACAAATTGAATAGCATGGTTTTATTGGATAGATACCCTAAATAGGCATCGTTTAAGCGTAACTCGATTTTCTAATTGATTATAAATTTATTAGGAAGAAGGAATAAGAATGAAAAAAATTGTTTCATTACTTGCAATATCAGCCATGGTATTAGCGGGATGTAGTGGTTCAGGAAGTGAATCAAAAGGGAAAACTTTAGACGTTGAACTGCCATTAAAAACAACTTCTATTGCACCATATGAGACAGACGTACCAGTGAAGATAGGTGCTGCCGAAGCGCTATTTAAAGCTGGTGCAGATGGCAAAGTTGAAAAGGTATTGGTAGATTCATATGAACAAAAAACACCAACACAATTAGATATTAAGTTAAAAAATGACATTAAATTCCAAAATGGTAAAAAAGTGACAGGCGAAGCGGTCAAATCTAGTTTGGAAGAAAGTATTAAGAAAAGTGATCTCGTTAAAGGCTCACTCCCAATTAAAGATATTAATGTAGATGGACAAAATATTACGATTACTACAAAAGAAGCTTATCCTGAATTAGTGTCAGAGTTAGCAAGTCCATTTTCTGCAATTTACGATACAGAAGCAGATGACATTAATAAAGCACCTGTTGGTACTGGACCATACCAAATTAAACACTATAAGCAATCTCAAAATATCAAGTTAGATCGTTTTGATGATTATTGGCAAGGTAAACCTAAACTAGATCATGTAAATGTTACATATCAAGAAGATGGTAATGCTCGTACAAGCGATTTAACATCAGGTAAAGCAGATGTAATTACAGATGTTCCTGTTGAAAAAGAAAAAGAGTTGAAAGATGGAGATAAGACAACTACATCTGCAATATCAGGATTTAGAACGTCATTGATTATGTACAATCATACAAGTGACAAAATGACTAAACCTGTACGTAAAGCACTAGATAAAGTTATTAACCGTGAAAGTATCGCACGTAATGTCTCTAAGAATCATGCTCAACCAGCTACAGGACCATTTAATACAAAATTAGATTTTATAGATAAACAACCTATACAAAAACAAAATTTAGAAGAAGCTAAACAAATTATGAAAGAAGAAGGGTATTCTAAATCAAATCCATTAAAATTAACCGTATCTACATATAATGGGAGACCAGAACTACCTAAAATGGCGCAAGTTATTCAATCAGATGCTAAAAAAGCCAATATCGATATTACTATTCGCAATGTAGATGATATTGAAGGCTATTTAAGTGATAAAAACCAATGGGATGCCTCTTTATATAGCTTTGGTACAATACCTAGAGGAGATACAGGATACTTCTTTAATCAGGCATACAAACCTAAAGGTGCAATTAATTCTGGAGACTATAACAATCAGAAAGTAACAGCATTAATTGACGAGTTTAATAAAACAGTAGATAAATCTGAACGTAATCGTTTAACAAATGAAATTATTAGTATTACGCAAAGTGATTTTGCAAATAGCTATATCTCATATATGGATAATATCGTTGGTATGAATAAAGACGTGAAGAACTTAAAAGCAACACCCGAGGGTATTTATCTAATCGATTACAAGGTAGATAAGAAACAATGATAATTAAAAATATACTAACTAGAATTGGACAAATGATCATTGTATTGTTTGTCCTTTCTAGTATTACGTTCATATTAATGAAACTTACACCTGGCGATCCAGTTGATAAAATTTTACATTTAGATATAGCAAATGTATCCTCAGACCAAGTTGAAGCAACAAAAGAAAAATTGGGTCTAAACCAACCAGTTATCATGCAATATTTTCAATGGTTAGGACAAATAGTTCAATTTAATTTCGGAACGAGTTACCAAACAGGTGAACCCGTAATAAAAGAATTAATTTATTACACACCGCCAACATTAAGCATTGCTTTTCTAACTATAATGGTTGTCATATTAACAGCAGTTCCAATGGGAATTTTAGCAGCGAAATATTATCACACGTGGGTTGATACATTTATCAGAACTGTAACGTCCTTTACGGTGAGTGTTCCTTCATTCTTTTTAGGAACAATCTTAATTTATATTTTTGCACAGAAATTTAATGTTTTACCATCTTCTGGTATAGACACGATAGCTGGTTATATTTTACCAGTGATAGCATTGAGTGTGGGTATGAGTGCATACTATGTAAGATTGATGCGATCGAATTTAATAGAATTATATCAATCTAAAGAGGTTGAGGCTTCACGCCTCAGAGGTATGTCTGAACGATATATTTTGTGGAGTGATTTATTTAAACCAGCGATTATCCCTGTTATAACGGTATTAGGCATGTCTGTGGGAAGTCTTATTGGAGGCACTGTCGTCATTGAAAATTTATTTGGAATACCAGGTATCGGTCACTTCTTAGTAGATAGCATACGTGCAAGGGATTATCCTGTAGTACAAGGTGCGGTAATTATGATTGGTTTCTTTGTTGTTTTGGCTAATACCGTAAGTGATTTGTTATTGCTATGGTTAGAACCCAAACGCCGTTATAATAGCTCACGTCATCCCAAGAAACCGCAACGACAGGATGGTGAAATATAATGAAACAATTAAATAAACAACATCTTATATTTTATGTGTTTGCATTGTATTTATTGGTTCTTATCATTGCACAATTTTTTGTGTCGGCAACAAATGCTTATGAGGTAAACTTAGGGAGTAGCCTTGAAATGCCAAGCTTAAACCATTGGTTAGGCACCGATGATTATGGTAGAGATTTACTTTCAAGAGTTATAATCGGGGCAAGGTACACATTGATTATTAGTTTGATTACATTGTTGATTACGGTCATTATAGGTGTACCATTAGGATTAATTGCTGGTTACAAAAAAGGCATCGTTGATACAATTATTATGCGTATTATTGATATAGGGTTAAGTATTCCTGAATTTGTTCTTATGATTGCATTTGCTAGTTTTTTCAAACCTAGTATTTGGAATTTGGTCATAGCAATTACGATTATTAAGTGGATGACTTACACTAGATTGACTCGTTCAGTCATAAGTAGTGAAATCACGAAACCTTATATACAAATGGCTCGATTATTTAACGTGCCAACACATGTCATTATCTTTAAACATTTCTTTCCACAAGTTTTACCATCTATTATTGTGCTGATGACGGTAGATTTTGGGAAAATAATATTATATATATCATCACTTTCATTTCTCGGATTAGGTGCACAGCCACCTTCACCTGAATGGGGAGCAATGTTGAATACAGGCAGAGATTATATTAGTTCTTATCCGTTACTTTTGATTGTTCCAGCGTGTTTAATCACAATCACGATTCTATTGTTTAATTTAGCTGGCGATGCATTAAGAGATAAATTATTAAAAGGAAAGCGTGATATCAATGACTAATTTACTTGAGATAACCAATTTAGTAATTAAAGGTGAAAGAAGTACTACACTGATAGATCACATAAACCTCAGTTTAAAAGCAAGTAAAGTAAATGTTTTGGTAGGAGAAAGTGGTTCAGGAAAAAGTTTAACTGCTAAAGCGTTAGTACAACAATTACCTGATAATTTAATAATGACTTATGACAGTTTAAATTATGAAAATAAAAAATTGTCGAATATGCACGAACTTTTAGGGAAAGAGATTGGTTTTATTTCTCAAGATTATACGCATAGCTTTAATGAGCATACAAAATTAGGCAAACAATTGATTGCAATTTATAGACAACATTATAAAATAGATAAAGCTATGGCCAAAAAAAATGTAACACAAGCGCTTGAGTGGGTTGATTTAGCACCAGACAAAACAATGAATAGTTATCGCTTTAGTTTGTCAGGTGGACAACTTGCTAGGGTTCAAATAGCGAGCGTATTGATGCTCAATCCGAAATTAATTATTGCTGATGAACCCACTGCATCACTAGATGTGATAACAGGCGCTAAAATTATGAACCTAATCAAACATTTAGCAGAAGTTCATAAAGTTACGCTTTTATTAATTACCCATAATTTATCACATGTTTTAAATTTTAGCGATTGGATACATGTTATTCAAAAAGGGAAATTAGTCGACTCAAACCATGTACAAGCCTTTAAAAATCATGATGTGGATTCATACAGCTTGAAATTATTTAACTCCCGTAGCCAATTAAAGGAGGGGAGCAGTAATGATTAACATAAAGAACATGAATTTTAAATATGGACAGAGCCCTGTTTTAAACAATATAAATCTTACTATACAGCCAGGTGAAATTGTAGGTATTGTAGGTGAGAGTGGTTCTGGTAAAACGACATTAGCACAAATTATTTTAGGCTTATTGCCAGTATCTCAGGAACAATATACAAATAATGATTTGCGATTATTACCTATATTTCAACATGCATATGATAGTTTTAACCCCAAATTTAAAATGAGCAAATCTCTAGAAGAGGCGATAAAGTATCGTCGTGAGTCAAACTCATATGAAATTCATCAGCGAATGCATATATTAATGAAACAAATGCATCTAGATAAGAACTTGTTGAATAGGTTCCCTGATCAATTAAGTGGTGGCCAATTGCAACGTTTTAATACGATTCGTACATTGATGTTAGCACCAGATATGTTAATTTGCGATGAGATTACAGCTAGTTTAGACGTTATTGCTGAGCAAAGTATGATTGAAGTGTTGAAACAGTATTACGCAGATACACATAAAGGTATGTTATTAATATCTCATGATTTAGCATTTTTAAATAACATTGTTGAACGATTAATTGTCATGAAAAATGGTGAAATCGTAGATGATTTTAATATTAAATTTTTATTCGATAAACAACGCCATGCATATACAAAACAGTTACTAGCAATTTATTAAGTAGCTGTTTTTTATTTTTAATGATAGAAAAAAATATATGTTTTCTATCATTAAAAATAATGTGTGTCATATTATTGAGAATCATATAACTTCATGTATAATTAAATACAATATGAGAAAAGGGGATATTTTACGCATGAAAAAAATATTATTACCATTGCTAGCGTTAATACTTGTGCTAGCAGCATGTGGCAATGGTTCAAATGATAAGTCGTCAAAGGGAAACAGTGAAAAGACAACATATAAACAAGACTCAGGAAAAAAAGTTGAAATACCGAAAAACCCTAAACGTATTGTAGTCTTAGGGGCTACATATGCTGGAGGATTGAAACAACTTGATGCTAATATCGTTGGCGTAGCTAATATTGTAGATGATAGTAAAGTTTTAAAAGATAAATTTAAAGATGTAGAAAAAGTAGATGCTGAAAATGTTGAAAGTGTAGCAAAACTTAAGCCGGATTTGATAATTACTTATAATACAGATAAAAACATTAAAAAATTAAATAAAGTTGCACCTACAATAGCTTTTGACTACATGAAACATGACTATAAAGAACAACATAAAGAGTTAGGTAAAATTGTAGGTAAAGAAGATAAAGCAGACGCATGGGTTAAGCAATGGGAAGCAAAAACTAAAGACGATGGAAAAGAAATTAAAGACGCTATTGGTGCAGATACTACAGTATCAATCATTAAAGACTTTGATAAAAAAATCTACGCTTTAGGAAAAACATATGGTCACGGCAGTGAAATTTTATATGATTCCTTTGGACTGAAAATGCCTGAAAAAGTAGAAAAAGCAACACAAAAAAATGATTTAGCAGATATCTCTGAAGAACAAATTCCTGAAATGACAGGTGATTACGTGGTAACGCCAGTTGCTAAAGGCAGTGATTTATCATTCGAAAATAAAGATGTTTGGAAGAACACAGATGCAGTTAAAAAAGGCCAAACGTTTAAAGTAGATGAAGGTATTTACTGGTTAAATGATCCTTACTCACTAGACTATGAACGTAAGGATTTAAAAGAAAAATTATTACAACATTAGCCGATTTATATCAGTATGCTCAAATAAAACATCAATCTATTTTATTTAATGGATTGATGTTTTTTAGTGAGAACTTTTTAGATATTATTTTTGGTCAAATAGAGATTTAATAATTGAGTGATATTAAGACATTTTAGTTATTTTAGTAAGATTAAGCAAATTTATGTGTTAATTTAAAAGGCCAGGCAAATATTTCAATATACGTTATGATGATGTAAGATATTAATAACAATTAATAAATTGAGCCTTAGAGATTTATATATGAAAGATATGTATATTGCATTGGATAACTCTAATATCAATCATTTTATGAGTAAAAGATAAACTATGATAAGTAGCTATACACATATATCTTTGGGAGGATATGATGGAAAAACAACAAAAAATCGATAATTGGGTACAATTAACCAAATACGTTCACTATATAGAAACATTAATTGAGAAAAAAATGAAGCAATCATACAATTTAAGCTTGAAAGAATTTTATGTATTATATGAAATTTATAAAGCTAAAGGGAAAAAATACAAAATTAATGATTTGATAAAAATTGTTGATTTAAGCCAAAGTGCAATGTCTAGATTGATTGTACGCATAGAAAAGCCAGAGAAAGCATTAGTTGTAAGGCAAGAATGTGTTGAAGACCAACGTGCTATGTATATCTATTTGACAGAAGAAGGACTTAAAATCACAGAATCGGCATTAAATACCTATGAAAAACTAATTAAAAAGGTAGACTTTTCTAATATTCGTAAGTTATCCCAAATAGACGAGGATGAAGCATAAGCCTTTTTCTAACATAAAAAAACAGGGTTCGGAACACTAATGTATCCGAGGCCTGTTTTTTATTAGGAAGATTTTCCTTTTTTAGAATGTTTTACACCATAAATGAGATAAATAATTAGTCCTATGATAAACCAGGCAAGTGTATATAATTTTGCTTCTGCACTTAGGCCCCAAAATACGATGACTACACTCACGAATGTGATAATCGGCATTACAGGATAAAAAGGCATTTTGAATGCTGGGACTGGAATGTCTTTACCTTCTCTAGGACGCAAACCAAAAATACCTATAGAAACAAACATAAATGCTACGAGTGTACCAGCAGATATTAATTGCGCCAAGAACGCAAATGGGAACATTGATCCAATAATTACAGCAATGATAGTAAGTATTATTAAAGCGCGGTTAGGTAAGTTTTTATTATTTAATTTTCCTAACCAAGAAGGCAAGAGGCCATCTCGACCAAAAGAATATAATAAACGTGAACCTGCTAACATCATACCAATGAGTGCTGTGAACATACCAATTACAGAAATTGCTTGTACTACTGCGGCTACTACACCAAATCCGCTTTGTCTTAATGCCCAACCAACAGGTTCTGCGTTACCAGCATATGCTGAGTAGGTAAACATACCAACAAGTACAAGCGAAACTGCAACAAATAATACTACAGCAATGAGTAGTGATCCTAAGATCCCTCTAGGCATTGTCTTTTGTGGATTGATTGCTTCGGCTGAATTAGCAGCAATTGAATCAAAGCCAATATATGCTAAGAAAATCATAGACACACCAGCATAGATACCTTGCCATCCTCCAAATGATCCAGTTTCAGTAACTTTATGTTCAGGAATAAATGGCACATAGTTACTGAAATCAATAACTGTTAAACCTACAACAATAAATAATAATACGGCTAACACTTTAATGACGACAAGAATGTTTTCGATACGTGCAGCTGCTGATACGCCATATGCTAATAAGCAAGTTGTAAGAATAATCACGATAGCTGCGACAATATCAATGACACCACCATCGTTACCTAATGTATTAGAAAGTGATTTTGGTAATTCGAGACCTAATGGCGAAACTAAACCACGTAAGTTCGCGGAAAAACCTGATGCAACAAAGGCGACAGCAATAAAATATTCAGCAAGTAAAGCCCAACCTGCCACCCAGCCAAACACCTCACCAAATACTACATTAATCCATGAATAGGCTGAACCAGCAAATGGCATTGCAGACGACATTTCAGCATATGCAAAAGACACAAGCCCAGCCACTACTGCTGCTAATAAGAATGAAAGTGCAACTGCAGGGCCTGTGTGTTGTGCTGCAACAACGCCAGGTAGTGTGAAAATAGAAGTAGAAACTATGGTACCGACACCTAAAGCTAAAAAGTCTTTAACACGCAATGTTCTATTTAAATGAGCATCCTTCACTTGATAAACGGATGGTTCTGCTTTTTTAAAAATTTTGTTGAAAAAATCTTTCATAATAAATCTCTCCCAATGAATACTATATCGTAAAACTTTATAACTAAATTATGATAATTTATATCATAGCATAAATATCTCTAAATATTCAGAAAATTTTGTGAAAAATTATAGAATATATATGAAGCTTAGCGTATTATAGTCTGTTTCAGTGTCATTAGTTGTTTTAAGTGATTATTTACTCTTTTTGTGATGCTAGATTTTGTAATTTATACTTTTTAGATTATGTAAAAAGGGCGAGGTGAGTGATAATTTAGCCATCACTCATATATGCACGCCCTTATAAGCTTATCTCATTTATATATTAAGATTACTATATTTTAGATTATAGTTTGTTTGAGTGTAATAGTTGTAAATCAAATATTAGATTTTATTGGTTTTATAGTGAAATACGGCTTAATTAGTATTTCACTATAAAGAAATGACTTGTGGTTGAACTTCGGCATCATGATTGGCAATCGCTTTGACACAGTCTTTATCTATTGCTTGTGCTTTCACCCAATTTAATGATTTGATTGCATCATCTTTATCTACTACGAGGCCAGGCAAAATACCGTTTTTCCATGATTTTTCAGCATAACCTACGTCTGAGGCCAACAATAAATATGACGCATCATCTTTATGCGCTTTAACACGTGTAGAACATAGACCAGCGCTATGTCCTGGTGTGTGAATAAATTCGAGTGTACCATCACCAAATAAATCAAAGGATTTACCTGTAGGTCCAATGCCATTATCTTTTAAAGGATAGGTTTGAATAGCAATATTATCCCATTGGTGTGGAAGATAACGCATTTTATCGTTGTTTGCAGCGTTCCATTCCACTTCACTGACTAAGATGTTTTTTGCGTCAGCTACATGTGCTAAGCCATCAGCATGATCACAGTGTAAATGACTCAACATCACATAATCTATATCCGAAGGTTGATAGCCTAATGCTTCAATTTGTTCATGTACAGCAGTGCCTTTAGGTAAAACTGCCTTGTTTATTGGATATTGAAAAGCTAAATTTTTAATGGGCTTTGTTCGATTGATTTCATGCCAACCCGTGTCAATTAGAACAAGACCCTTTGGATGTTCTATAAGATAAACAGATACAGGTAAACGCAGTTGTTTCTTTTTAGATCTAAATAACCCGGTCCATGCTAAAGGTGGATTATATTTATAGTTGAATGGTAATGCTTCGTCTACAATCACTGAACCAGTGTGTAAGACGTGTACATTGATTGTACTAGTCATTTTATTTTACTCCTTTTAGTTAAAACAATACGGCTAATGTAAAACGAATAATCAGAGATATGTGGGATTTGATCATTCCAATGCCATAAAATAGTGATGATTATTAATAGACCTTAACTTCATCATAATTTGGTTATAACTATCTTCAGATGCTTTAAAGTGTTGAAAATAAGCAAATAAGATGTTGAAAACTGTAACTCATTTAGAGATTATGTGTCAAATAAATAATGATTTATTAACGTTATTTCATTAAAAACTTGTTGTATAAGAGTGAAGGAAGAGGCGTGAGATAGGTTCTTTATAGCACTGTAAAAGCGGAGTATGGTATGGTGATAAAAATGGGAGGAGTAAAATGAATATACAATCATCTTGGCTTAATTTACCGGTAGAAGATTTAGTAGCAAGTGAAACATTTTTTAGTGAAATAGGTTTTACAATCAAAAGAAACGAAGCAGTTTTAGATAAAATGAGAGGAATTGAAACTTTAGATAATAAAGTCATAATGCTTATTGAACGTAATCAATTTGAGAAAGTCGCCCAAGTTTCAAATATTGGAAGTCATAGTGCATTAGTTTCTATTTCTGTATCTGAACCGGAAGAGGTGGATTGCTTATTAGAGCAAGTTGAAACATCAGGTGGAGAAGTTCTACAAAGTAGTACTATGCATGAAGGGTATTATGGTGGCTTATTTAGAGATATTGATGGTCACCTTTTTAATATTATTGTAATGTAATTTAAGCAAGTATATGACTATTTAATTATATTTTCGAGAACAGAAAGGAGTATCAATGATGATAAAAGCAATCGCTGTAGATAAAGATGGGACCTTTTTAAAATCGGATCACACATATGATAAGGCATATTTTGAGGAAATATTTGATGAGTTGAAGCGTCAAGATATTAAATTTATTGTGGCAAGTGGTAATCAATATGCGCAATTACAGTCATTTTTTCCGGAAAAAGACCAACATATCACGTATGTTGCTGAAAATGGTGCCGTTACTTATTATGATAATGAATTGATGACATCTTATTACTTTGATCAACAGCTCATTTATGATGTCGTAGAGACACTTACAAGAGACTTTGGGCTAGCAGATATTGTGTTGAGTGGTATTAAATCAGCTTATGTAAAACAGACATGTAGCAATGAATTTATGAATTTTATTAGTAATTATTATTATGATATTGAAAAAGTAGCGTCCTTTGAGCATATAGAGGAAGATAATTTTGTAAAAGTTGCTATGCGCATCAAAGATAAAGATTTGGTTAAAGCAGTTATGGATGCATTAGAAACTAAATTTAGAGGAGAATTACGTGCAGTAACAAGTGGTAACGACAGTGTGGATCTTATTTTACCAAATGTTAATAAAGGTGTTGCGATTGAAGACATATTAAAACAATGGGGTATTGCACATGACGAGTTATTAGCATTTGGAGATGCCAATAATGATATAGAAATGTTAGGCTTAACTACACATAGCTATGCGATGGCTAATTGTAGCCCTGAGGTAGAAGCGGTTGCCCAGCATAAAGCACCTTCAAATGATGACTCTGGTGTTCTACAAGTGATTGAACAGTATTTGAAGCAACAGCAATAAAAAAATAAAACTCAATTCTTCTAGTCATTTATGATAGAGGAATTGAGTTTTTGTATGAAGGCTAATTTACAATAAGTACAGGTATATTTACGTTACTTGCAATTTTGTGTGTCACATTACCAAGTATATTTTTAATATCTGATTTTGTACGCGTATTACTCATTACAATAATATCATAGCTGTGTTCTTTAATTTCTGACAAAATTGAGTTTTTGATGTAGCCTGTACTAAATCTAATATTTACATTTAAATCTAGATCTTCTAATTTGTTAACAAAAGGTTCGAGTAATTCGCTTTTTTCATGTGCCAAATCTTCAAAGTGTTTATTATCATACCGTACTGAAGTTTCTAACTCGCTTTCTGGTATAACGTGGAATACTGTAATTTCAGCATCATCCACGCCAGCGGTTAGATTTTGCAACTCTTCAGGTACATTGTTAAACGAATTATCAAAATCATAAGCTAATAATATATTTTTATACATAATGGCACTACCTCCTTTTGTTGTACATATACCCTATTATTTTTAAAATAAAAGAGGCAGTGCAAAAATGCGTGTAGACAAGCACTTAGAAATATTAGGCGTCTAACCCAATAATTTCATTAACATGATTATAACCATTAGATTTGAGATAATGTGCGAGTTGCTTATTTAATTTTTGAGTTAATCCAGGCCCTTCAAAAACTAAAGAACTATATATTTGTACTAATGAAGCCCCACTACGTAACATTTTAATTACATCAGTATCACTGAAAATACCGCCTGTACCAATAATTAAGAAATTACCATTTGTTTGTTTATAAGCATATGAAATTAATTCTAGATTACGGTTGAATAATGGTCTTCCGCTCAATCCACCTGTTTCATGACGATTGTCTGAATTTAAATGTTCACGTTGTTGCGTTGTATTGGCTAGTATAATACCGTCAAAGGTTTGTGTTATCGGTTCTAACATTTGACCGAGTCCGTCTAATGTTAAATCAGATGTAAGTTTGATGAAAATAGGTACGTTGAGATTTTGTTTTTCTTTATAAGATTGTATAGATTCGCACAATTGGGCGAATGCATCTTTATCATGGAAACTTTGTAAGTTTTTCGTATTTGGAGAGCTGATGTTAACCGTGAAAAAGGTAACGTCATTTTTAAATGTATCGATAACTTTAATATAATCTTCATAACGCGCATCATAAGATGTTGTCTTGTTAACGCCAACATTAAGGCCAATTGGAATTTGATAATTATATTTACGTAGATTACTTAAAGCTTTGTTCATGCCTAGATTATTAAAACCCATTCTGTTAATCAGTGCATTATCTTCCACTAAGCGATACATTCGTGGTTTGGGATTACCAGGTTGTGGTTTAGGTGTGATACCCCCTAATTCAAGTGCACCAAAACCAGCGTTTTCTAAGGCTTTAGGTACTTCACAAGATTTATCAAAACCTGCTGCTAATCCAATTGGATTATTGAATTGGATACCTTTGATATTTTGGTATAAGCTTTCATTTTCATAGTGAAATAATTGGTTAATAACAGGTAAAAGTTTTGGATATTTTTGGACGAATTTGAGTGCGTTAATTGTCATCCCGTGCGCTTTTTCAGGATCTATTTGGAATAAAATAGGTTTGATGAGTTTGTACATATCATGATCGCTCCATTTATCAAATTATTTGTAATAAAATTATGTATTGTGATGAGTGCCTAGTCAATTTTAAAAAGTAAAATTGAAAAAGATGTCTTTAATAGACTAGCATTTTACGTAATATATGCCTAGAGCAAATAAAAGAATTATTAAAACTTTCACATACAATTTATTTGAATCTGTGAGTGATTACATAAGTTAAAAAGGGCAATAATAATGATGTATTTATTTTTAAATATAATAATTGGAGGTATAACTCATGAAACAGTCATGGCAAACACAACTGCCTTTAAATAATATAAAGTCTATTTCACCTGTTAGCGGTGGAGATGTAAATGAAGCATTTAAAATTGAGACAGTTGAGAGAACCTATTTTTTATTAGTTCAACGAAACCGAAACGCATCTTTTTTTGCGGCAGAAATTTCAGGTTTAGAACTTTTTGAAGAGGCGGAAGTTACTGCACCAAGAGTAATAGGAAGTGGTGAAATTGAGGGCGACGCTTATTTATTATTAACTTATTTAGATGAAGGTCGTACAGGAAGTCAAGAAGCATTAGCGGAATTAGTAGCCCAAATGCATAGTAAACAACAAGTAAATGGCAAGTTTGGTTTTGATTTACCTTATGAAGGTGGAGATATAACATTTGATAATAGTTGGACAGATAATTGGATAACATTATTTGTGAATCGACGCTTAGATCATCTGAAAGATACCTTAGTAGAGCAAGGAGCTTGGAGCGACGACGATGTTTCGCAATATGAATCTGTACGTTCAGTAATAGTAGATACATTAAAACAACATCCAAGTAAACCCTCTTTATTGCACGGTGATTTATGGGGTGGAAATTATATGTTCCTGAAAGATGGTTCACCAGCGTTATTTGACCCAGCGCCATTATATGGTGACAGAGAATTCGATTTAGGTATTACTACTGTCTTTGGTGGTTTTACAGAGGCATTTTACAATGAATATGACAAACATTATCCAATAAATGAAGATGTAGAAAAGCGTCTCGAATTCTATAGATTATATTTATTGATGGTCCATTTAGTTAAATTTGGTGGTATGTATGCGGAAAGCGTTAAACGCTCTATGAAACAAATCTTGTCATAATAAAATATAAAAAAGGAGAGATACAGCAATCTATCTTAAACTAGATTGCTGTATCGCTCTTTTTTGCGTTTTAATTAAGGTCTAATGTTCCCATTTCTTCACGTAATTTATAAACTTTATCAGGTGTTACGTCTTCACCTAATGGGTCTACTACTTTCATTGTTGAAAATGTATTAATAACTTGTCCACGAATCATTTGTAAATATTCTTGTCTTAATGTGTGTTGTTCTTGTTTTTCTTCAACACTCAATACTTCTACTTTTTCTTTATTTGCAAGTTCATTAATTCTGTCTAATAATGTCATTTTTATGTTCCTCCTGTAATAAGTGTGGCGGGAAATGTGGTATTACATAATCGCCAATTTCTGTTAATAATGATTTATATGATCTGTTCTTTGATTTTAAATGTAACATAATATGATTTGTGCCGATTTTCTCATAGGCTTTTAGAATTTTTATTAAAGTATTTCTACCTAACCGATAACCACCTTTTATAGGTTTCACTAATTCGTTCGCTTGGTTTGATAAATCTACAACAAGCGGATGCATAAATGGCTTGAAAGTATCATTGTTATGCCAATCTTGAAGTAGCGCTTTCTGTTGTTGAAATGGTTGTGGGTAAAACATTAAGCCGTCCATATTTGACTTTAACCAAGACATTTGTTGTTTTGAATAGCCTGTGGCGAACATTGGGATATGATTGTGCTTTGGCAACATTTGTAGCCCTGAGTCTTCGTATAATTCAAATATTGAGTTTGATATATCTGGTGAATGTTCTTGCCATAACGCATTTATAGCCAAAATAGTATCTTGAAATGTTTCGGTTAACTGTTCTTCTTTTATCTTAAATGTAGGAAATTCAAATTTACGGTCTCCTGTCGCCATACCTAACAAAAAGCGCTCATTTGAAATGAAGTCAAGAGAAGTAGCTGCCTTAGCTATATGAATTGGATGACGTAATGTAGCAACAATGCTAGAGGTTCCGAGAGCGATTTTAGATGTTTTGGCACTGATATAAGATAAAAATACAAACGGATCGTAGTTTGTCGTTACATTTCCTAGATGTGGACTATAAAGCGGACTGTCACGCACAAATAGGCTTGTAAATCCGAGTTCTTCAGCATGTTGAGCTAACTCAATTTGATTTTCAAATGATAATTTATGGTCTTCTGAATTGTCGAAAGGAAATGCTAACCCTAAGGTCAGGTGATCTTTTTGAAAAGTACGTTGGAATCCATGATGGTGTTGGATTGTTGTCACGTCTATCCCTCCTAACTTTTAATTTACAACACGAATCGCCTAACTAACACATGTTGTATAGATGTATTGTATAACGTGTTTCTAATTAAAGCAAACAACATGTTTATGCATATATCGTGTAAACAACAAATAATCTTAAATGTTGGTTAGATAAGTAAAACCTTTATTTAATGAATATAAATTATTCCATGTATAATGAAATGTTTTTTCATAAAGAAATTTAAAATATAATATAATTTGATTATTTTTAGAAAATTCTTTAAATTGAAGAAGAGATTTATATTTTATTGGAGGGTTAATTTATGTTGAAAAGAATATTAATTAATAGTATCTCATGTGCTTTTATCGCTATATTGTCATTAGCCATGTTTAATAGTGATAGTAAGGTTGATGCTCAGAGTACTAATACTACAGCACAGGATACTGAAGCGACGCAAAATACAGCAGATCGTCCTGCTGAAAACAAAGCAATGCCAAGAGTAATATTACCCAACGAAGATAGAACACAAATTGAAAATACAAACAGTGGACATTATCAATCTATTGGTTATATCAATATTGGAAACAATATCGCGACAGGTGTTGTAATAGATAAGAATACGGTGTTAACGAATAAGCATGTTGCAGACCTTTCGGATGGCAACATGACCTTTGCACCAGCTGCCAAAGATGCTGATACATTTCCAAATGGTACTTTTACTGAAAAAGAATTAAAAGCATACCCTGGTGAGGAAGATTTAGTGGTTGTTCATTTTAATGAAAATAAAAACGGTCAATCAGTAGGTGATGTTGTTCAACCAGCAACGTTACAAGATGCTTCAAATGTTAATGAAGGTGAACCTATAACGGTTACTGGGTATCCTGGAGATAAGTCATTAGCGACAATGTGGGAAAGTAAAGGAGAAATTTTAGCTAATAATAGTAATATACTTACATATGATGCGAGTACTTATGGTGGTAATTCTGGTTCACCACTCTTTAATGAAAATAATGAAGTTATTGGATTGCATCAAGGTGGTATTGAGGGTGAAAGTAATAGCGCAGTGGCGATAACAGGTAAAGTATTAGATTTTATAAATGAAAATAGAGAATAAAGAATTAAAAAATATACATTTGATATGTTTGAAAATGTAAAGTGATGTTTAAATTACAGTATAAAATATAAAGCGGAGCTATAAAATCAATAATACGATTTGATTTTATAGCTCCGCTCTTTAAATATATTTAATTAGTATTTTGATTCATTAAGAAAGGAAGTGCTTGTTTGATATAGGTTTGTGCTGGTAATTGACTTGTATGGAACCAATGCTTAGCTGTTCCATACAGCCCCCAAGACAAGAATCTTGCAGTTGTAGCAAGCGTTTCACGATTTTCGTTAACGTGCTGTTGTACTAGCAATGTTAGAAAGATATCCTCTAATTCTTCTTTCACCCTTTTTTCTACAACTTGACCATAAGCTTCACTATTTAATTTGCATTCGTTATGCGTCTCTTGAATATAGCTTGTGATAGTTATAAAACTTTTACAAAGCGTTTCCTCATTAAGTTCCGTTGATACATTTAATGAATCATTTAAGTTTTTAAGTAAAGTTTCCGACAATGTATAATCCATGATGTCATATTTATCATAAAAATGAGCATAGAACGTTGCACGATTAACAGTTGCACGGTCTGTAATGTCTTTCACTGTTATGGATTGAAGTTTCTTTTCTTTTGCTATAGCTCGGAAGGCATCCATCAATAATTTTTTAGTTCTGGTAATTCTTGGGTCAACATGAGTTGTCGGCATTGACCTTGAACCTCCTTTAATTTAAATCACTAGCAATGCTATTTGATATAAATTATCTTGCTTTCAAATAAGAATGTCAATGTGACTGTTTGGCTCAAGTTGTAGACATAGTTTTCATTGTATTTTAAAAGTCCTTTTTGAAGTGTAACAAAATAGTATACACGGATATGATTTGAAAAATTAGTTGAATTTTTGAATCTCACTATTGTTTTCTCTAATTTTGGCATTCATAAAGCTATAAACAAAAATACCTAATGTGATAATAATGATACCAATAATACTAATAGAATCTGGTAAAGGTAACCCCAAAAATAACATTTCACCAATGAGTGTAAAGATTATTTCAGTGGCTTGGGTTGCTTCAACAGCAGCTAATTTAGCTTGGTTGTTTTTTACTAAATTCGTCGCATAGAAGAAGAGTGTAGTCGCAATAATACCAGAAAATACAGCGACTAAAAATGTTTGTAATACTTGATTAGAAGCGGGGAAGCCACTGTTGAAAACACCGAATACAAAGATAATAATCCAGATGGGTAACGTCACTAAAGTCATACCATAAATACGTTCAATTGTTGTTAATTCATTGTCTACAAGTTCCATCATTTTACGATTACCCAACGGATAACTGAAAGCTCCAATGATAAGTGGAACAACAGAGAGAATAAAGGTTTTCATTTCTATGGACGTAATTTGAGGTATTTGAACTAACACAACACCAAATACCATAACGCTAGAAGTACTAACAGAGCGCCAAGAAATACGTTCCCTAACTTTAACTAATTGTTTATCAAACTGAACATATTCATAAAATAAAGGAGCAAGTAATAAACCACAAATAATTGTTAATTGCCATGTTGCTGATATTAACCAACCTGGACTATAATTGGAGACGAATGTAATTGGAATATAGAAAAAGACGAAACCAAGCGTACTCCAAAGTAACCATTGTAGAAAGTACTTTTTAATATGTTCAAGTATGTATCCGTGTCTTTTTTTAATATAAACAAAAATAAAAAGAAATGGGAACATAAATATAAAACGTAATGAAGCACTGAATAACCAATTACCACCACTACTTGCCATAGAATGATTGAGTATAAATGTGATTGAAAAAAATAACGCTCCGAGAATACCTATAAAAATCGCGCGCATCAAATCCCCCCTTAGATATATAAGTTAATATTTTTAATTTAACAGTTTTTTTAATATAAGCAAGAGTAGAATATTTGTGAATATAATATAAGTGTTGTGCATAAAACTTTTTTAAAAAATAATTTAAGTTGAAATATGAATGTAGTTGATTTATGATTGTAGTATTATGTAAGCGCATACATAAAGCGGTTTGGCTTTTTTATTATTGAGTTAATGGTAAATATAATAGGAGAAATTATTTGCTAAAAGCATGTTAATACACTGTTAATGAAAATTTGGTGCAACGTTCTTGTCCAAGTAAAAAAGTAGTAAAATAGAAATGTGCGCATATTTCAAGGTTAAGGGGTTAGGAACTATGGCAGACAGATTAAAGAGAGAGTTAAGTAATAGACATATACAATTAATTGCTATTGGTGGTGCAATCGGTACAGGTTTATTCTTAGGAGCTGGGCAATCTATTAGTTTAGCAGGGTCATCCATTTTACTAACATATATTATTGTAGGATTTGCATTATTTATGTTTATGAGGGCTATGGGAGAAATGTTACTTTCAGATACAAAATTCAATTCGTTTGCGGATATAACAAATGAATATGTTGGACCGCTCGCTGGTTTTATTACTGGTTGGACTTACTGGTTAACATGGATTATTTCCGGTATGGCAGAAGTTACAGCTGTAGCAAAATATGTATCATTTTGGTATCCAGAAATTCCAAATTGGTTATCGGCGTTAGCCTGTATCTTATTGTTAATGTCATTCAATTTACTGAGTACGAGATTGTTTGGAGAATTAGAATTTTGGTTTGCCATTATTAAAGTTGTTACTATCATCGCATTGATTATTATAGGTATTGTCATGATTGTAATGGCTTATCAAACACCATTTGGACATGCAAGTGTTTCTAATATATACAATAATGGAGGGATTTTTCCCAATGGTATGTCTGGATTTTTAATGTCATTCCAGATGGCGATTTTTTCTTTCCTTGGTATTGAAATGATTGGGATTACAGCAGGAGAAACTAAAAATCCTCATAAAACGATTCCACAAGCTATTAATAATGTACCATTTAGGATTCTAATATTTTATATAGGTGCTCTAGCAGTTATTATTTCTATTATACCTTGGAATCAATTAGATCCAGATAGCAGTCCATTTGTTAAAGTATTTGCGCTAGTTGGTATCCCATTTGCTGCAGGAATTATTAATTTTGTTGTATTAACTGCAGCTGCATCTGCTTGTAATAGTGGTATATTTGCAAATAGTAGAACATTATTCGGATTAGCAAATAGAAAACAAGCGCCACCTAAGTTCCAAGTAACGAATCGTAGAGGTGTACCTATTACAGCAATATTAGTAACATGTACATTACTACTCTTTGCAGTATTACTAAACTATTTTATACCTAATGCGACAACTGTATTCGTTTATATCAGTACGGTTTCTACAGTATTAAACATATTTATATGGACATTGATTATGGTTGCGTATTATAGATACACACGTGCTCGACCGGATTTACATAAGGAAAGTAAATTTAAAATGCCTGGTGGTAAAGTAATGGCGTTATGTATTATCATATTTTTTACTTTTATTTTTTGTGTATTATTTGTAAATCCAGAAACACGAATAGGTGTTATCTTTGCGCCATTGTGGTTAATTGTACTTGCAATTATGTATAGACAGTACAAAAAACATGCAGTCTAATAACTTTTAACTTTGAAATATACACGTCATGTATTTTTATGATAGGAGTGAAGAATATGAGTAAAAAAATTATTATGGATTGTGATCCAGGACATGATGACGCTATTGCGTTAATATTAGCAGGAGCTAAAAATAGTACGTTAGATATATTAGCTGTAACAACAGTGGCTGGTAACCAATCAGTTGAAAAAAATACCAAAAATGCTTTGAATGTATTGGAAGTAATGGGAAGAGGAGATATTAGTGTATCTGTCGGTGCTACAAGACCATTGATTAAACCAGCTTCATTTGCATCAGAAATACATGGTAATAGTGGATTAGACGGTCCGAAATTACCAGAAGTACCTTCGTTAAAACCAACGCAAAGTCACGCCGCTGATGTAATAATTGAAACACTAAAACATAGTGAGGCACCTGTAACACTAGTGGCTACAGGCCCCTTGACGAATATTGCAACAGCTTTAATTAAAGAGCCGAGTATTACACAATATATAGATTCTATAACGATTATGGGTGGGGGGACTTTCGGAAATTGGACACCTACTGCGGAATTTAATATTTGGGTTGATGCTGAAGCGGCAAAACGTGTATTTGATTGTGGCGTTCCTATCAACGTGTTTGGCTTAGATGTAACACATCAAGTACTGGCAAACGACGCCATTATCAACAGATTTAAAGCAATAGATAATCAAATTGCAAAATTTGTGGTAGAACTTTTAGAATTCTTTAAATCTACATACAAAACACACTTTAATATGGATGGTGGCCCTATACATGATGCATGTACAATTTTGTATTTGTTGGAGCCCGATTTATTTACAATGCAACAAACACATATTGATATCGAACATCAAAGTGCGCTTACCTATGGAACGATGGCTGTTGATTTAAATAACATTACAAATAATGAAAAAAATGCTTATTTTGCGACTGCTGTAGATGTTGAACGCGTATGGATATTAATGGAGGACATACTTAAAAGTTATAGTGATGACCAATAACTTAACTTTTAAGTATAGATATAAATACTAAAGACTTAAATGGGGATTGTATGTACAGCATTTGGTCGCGGTACAATACCATGTGAAATAATAATTACGTAGCTTTGAGTTATATGTGGAAGTGGAAATAAGAAATTGCACTTCCCTGCCTAAATTTTTATGTCAAACTAAAGTATGAGGTGCTTTTTAAGCGGATTATTAGTTTTTTGGAACTATAAAAAGTATACTTATGAACTAATAATAACTATATTAAAAGGTGATTCATTTAGTGAAAAATACGTTAAAAACAATTGTGCTATTAATCATTATAATCGTTCCATTTATTTTCTTGATGACGAATATGGATTATATACAAAAAAGTATAAATGAAAATTTTTCAGAAAACAGTAACCAAAATTATACAAATGAGCAATCGACATCTTATACAGATTTTTTTGATCGGAGCAGAGAAACAGAAAATTTTGGTAAATATGAGTTTAGCGGTTTTGATGGGAAACATTATGGGATAGATTATGATTTGCCTGAAGATACACCGGTTAAAGCCGCAACAGATGGCAAGGTTACTCGCACATTTGAGAATGACTTAGGTGGCAAAGTAGTGCAAATAGCTGAAACGAACGGACAGTATCACCAATGGTATATGCATTTAAATCAATTTAAAGTTAAAGTAGGAGACAATGTACAAGCGGGAGATGTAATTGCACTTTCTGGTAATACGGGAGAACAAACGACCGGGTCTCACCTTCATTTTCAGAGAATGAATGGTGGCATCGGTAATGACTATGCAGAAGATCCTAAAGATTTTGTTGAAAAATTACCAGATGGTGAGAAAAGCATATATGAACTAAAATAACTAGAGTGTATATGATAACATCATTATAAAAACTACCGTTTATCCTAAAGTGCTAATAGGATAAGCGGTAGTTTTACGTTTGTTTATGTTAATTATAGTTGTTTACTGTAATAATGCTTGAAGTACAACAGCTTGGTTATGTTTTTTATCTTTAGCAGCAAATAATAAAATGGTATCTTTATCAGTCTCAGAAACTTTATTCTGCAATGCTTCAAATGCTTGTTTTTGGTTAATATTTTCGCGAAGTTCTTTCTCGTACTTTTCTTTAAAAGCAGCATATAACTTGGGATCATGGTTAAACCATTTTCTTAATTCAGTAGTTGGCGCAACTTCTTTTATCCAATGATCTAAATTCGCATCGTCCTTAGCTATACCTCTTGGCCATACGCGATCTACGAGTATTCGTAAACCTTCTTGCTGTTTGTCTTCATAAATTCTTTGAATGTATATCGCCATGTAAAAAATCTCCTCCAATGTTTACCTAATTAGTTTTATCTTTACCTTTAAAGATTGAATAAAAAACATTGATGAATCAGTATGTACTTGTTATATAAAAGGGTATATTAATAAAAATGACGATAGGAGTGAGCGTAATGACTAAATTTGATCATATTCAACCACCTGGCCAGTTTAAATATCGTAATAGCCAAGTTTTGATAAAGAATTATTATGAATTCACTTGTGATAATCGAATTTATTTTACAAATACTGTGTATAAAGACCTAGAAAATCAGCAATATCAATTTAATATTGAAATTTTATCAGATATAGATGAATATGGATTGGCATTAGATTTCAATGAAGTAGATAAATTATACCAAAAAGAAATTGAACCGTATTTAGATGGTCAGTTGGTAAATGACACATTACCTGAAATGAATACAACTGCTGAAAATATTGCTATATGGATATGGGAACAATTTGAAAAAAGATTGCCTAAGGAGAGCCAATTAAAAAAATTGGAATTTTTTGAAACGGCATCTCAAGGGCTTGTACTAACAGCAAATTTAATGAAACAGTAAAATTGAAAATTTGTGTTATTAACGTTTCCTTGAATTGATAACATTAGAATAAATATAGCGTTATGCTAAAACAATCCTGTATATTATAAAAACGTGTTAATTATTTATTGAAGTAGGTAGCCGAAATCGGATTTAATATTGAGATTTCGGTTATCTACTATTTTATGTTGTAATATTTTGATTGTGGCTATTCAATTTTAGTTGTTAATTTAATATAAAAATATTTGAGAAAAATACAGGAACAATATTCTGAAAATTAAGAAAATATGATATATTAGTACTTATTTCAGCTTAGGAGGAACTTCTATGATTAAAGTAAGTCCCAAACAATTTTTATATAATGTACTATCTGGTGTAGCGATTGCCATAGTAGCAGGGTTAATACCTAATGCTATTTTAGGAGAACTATTCAAACTTTTCGCGCCTAAGTACCAGATTTTTCAAACATTGTTACAAATAGTAGAAAGTATTCAATTTACTGTACCGTTATTAGTTGGTGCACTTATAGCAATGCGATTCAGTTTATCACCTTTAGCAACGGCTGTTGTGGCGAGTTCTGCTTTTGTAGGCAGTGGCGCAGCGCAATTTAAAGATGGTGCTTGGATGCTTGTAGGTGTTGGAGATCTTATTAACACAATGATCACTGCAGCAATTGCTGTTTTTTTAATATTAGTCGTTGGAGAAAGATTTGGTAGTTTAACGTTAATTATTTTGCCGACTATTGTCGGTGTGATAGCCAGCTTTATTGGCGTGCTTATATTACCATATGTCCAAATGATTACAACTGGTATTGGTAATTTAGTTAATACATTTACAGAATTGCAACCAGTATTGATGTCTATGCTTATTGCATTAGTATTTAGTTTTATAATTATTTCACCTATATCAACTGTAGCAACTGCTTTAGCTATAGGTATTAGCGGTTTAGCGGCTGGTTCTGCTTCACTTGGAATTGTGGCATGTGAAGGTGCATTAGTTGCAGGCACGTTAAAAGTAAATAGAGCAGGTGTACCTCTGACAATCTTTTTAGGGGGTGTGAAAATGATGATACCTAATATGGTAAGACATCCTATTATTTTACTACCAATTTTCTCAAATGCACTAATCACTGGTTTTGTTGGTGCACTCATAGGAATTGGTGGAACAAAAGAATCAGCAGGTTTTGGAATTATTGGGCTTGTTGGGCCAATAAGTGCGTTTAGATTTATGGAACATTCAATATTATTAAACTTAATATATGTATTTATTGCGTTTTTTGTAGTTCCATTTGTAATGGGGTATTTGATCAATACATTTTATATGAAAACATTGAAATTATATGATAGAGAAATTTTCAAATTCTTAGCGTAAAATGATATATAATGTTTAAAATGTATAGTTATTTTTGTAATATAATGTAATGTTTTGAATGTTGAATAAAATAATAAAGTATATTAAAAGGCCACAAAACAGTGGTCTTTTTTGATTTTAGACAAAAAAAATTGCAAGTTTTACTCCAAAATATAATTTTTTTGTTCATTTATTATTTTACAGTTGTGTAACAAAAAGATTTGCTGTAATAATTCAGACTATGTGAGCGTGTTCGATGATAAACGTATAAAGATTAATATAACAGTACTATGCACAATATATTTTGAAAACAATGAAAGAATTATGCATTACAAAACAAAACAGTAGTATTTCAATGTTACAAAGTATCTTTTCTTTTGTAACGTTTTGTTATGTAAGTGTAATATAAATAGGCGAAATATGTGTTATATTATTTGTGGCGAAAAAATAAAACATAAAAATTAATCGATTTCAGCACATACGATAAATAATTTAACGAAAATATAATTTTACTTAAAAAGATTTTAATTGGAGGATTTTTTAATTATGAAGAAAACAGTTTTAGCATCATCATTAGCAGTAGCATTAGGTGTAACAGGATATGCAACAACAGCAGACCACAATCAAGCTCACGCTTCAGAAGAAAATATCGACAAAGCGCATTTAGCTGATTTAGCTCAAAACAATCCTGAAAAATTAAACCAAAAACCATTACACGCTGGCGCGTATAACTATAACTTCGTTTTAGGTGGAAATGAATATACATTCACTTCAAATGGTCAATCTTGGTCATGGAATTACACAGCTACAGGTGCTCAAAGTGCAACTTCTAACACAGTACAAGATGTAACTACTCAAGCAACTACAAATACTAACGAAACTTCAGCTAGTGAAGTAAGCGCTCAAAAACAATCAAGCAATACTCCAGTAGCAGCAGTTGAAGCGCCTAAAGCTTCTTCAAACACAAGTGTTCAAACTGCTCAAACAAGTACTGCAACTAAAACTTACAAAGCTGCTCAAACATCAGCTGCATCAACTGGTGGATCAGTTAAAGCTCAATTCATAGCTGCAGGTGGGACAGAAGCTATGTGGAATTCAATTGTAATGCCTGAATCAAGTGGTAACCCAAATGCTGTTAACCCAGCTGGTTACAGAGGTTTAGGTCAAACTAAAGAATCATGGGGAACTGGTTCAGTAGCAAGCCAAACTAAAGGTATGATTAATTACGGTAAAAACCGTTACGGTTCAATGGAAGCAGCTATGGCTTTCCGTGCTTCTAATGGATGGTGGTAGGATCTAAATAACTAAATAGAAATATTTAGTTATCTTAGATTGAACAACCCGGGACGTTTATGTTCCGGGTTTTATTATTTTATTTGATGTTTTAATGTGAGTGACATCGAGATCTTATTATTCTATGAGATTTTGATGTCACATTTTTGTTTCGAGAGTAGATTGACAAGCGTGAATATTCTGATAAAATTAATAGTAATTTAAAATAAACTTATCCAGAGAAGCTGAGGGATTTGGCCTTATGAAGCTTCAGCAACAGACTTTGATATAAAAGTACTGTGCTATTTCCAACAAGCATGAATGCTTGAAAGATAGGTGACATGTGTAACTATATGCCACACAGGTCGGCATATAGTTTTTTTAATAGGAGGACTTTTATGGCAATTTCAGATAGATTGGCACAAATACCAGATAGTTATTTTGCAAAAACAATGGGACAGAAAGTAGAACATGGTCCTTTACCTTTAATTAATATGGCTGTAGGTATTCCTGATGGTGAAACGCCCAAAGGAATTATTGACTGTTTTGCTGATGCGCTGCGTCAGCCTGATAATCAAAAGTATGTTGCTTTCCATGGTAAAGACTCATTTAAGCAAGCAATAGTAGATTTTTATCAGAGACAATTTCAAGTTGCATTAGATCAAGAAGATGAAGTATGTATTTTATATGGCACTAAAAATGGTCTTGTTGGTTTACCTACATGTATCGTTAATCCAGGAGAAAATGTGTTACTACCAGATCCAGGATATACGGATTATAAAGCGGGGGTGTTACTTGCTGATGCACAACCACAACCGCTCGTTTTAGAGCCGCCTTATTATTTGCCTCAGTGGGACAAAATAAGCAAAAAAACATTACTCAATACACGTTTAGTTTATTTGACTTATCCAAATAACCCGACAGGTTCAGTTGCTACAAAATCAATATTTGAGGAAGCGGTTGAGCGTTTTAAAGGAACAAAAACAAAGATTGTTCATGATTTTGCGTATAGTGCCTTTGGCTTTGATGCTAAAAATCCTAGTATATTGCAAGCAGAAGGAGCAAAAGACTTAGCAATAGAAATATTTTCATTATCAAAAGGCTATAATATGTCAGGATTTCGAGTTGGCTTTGCTGTTGGAAACAAAGACATCATACAAGCATTAAAGAAATATCAATCACATACGCACGCAGGTATGTTTGGTGCATTGCAAGACGCAGCAACATACGCTTTGAATAACTATGATGATTTTCTAGACGAACAAAATTTAACATTTAAACGTCGTAGAGATGAGTTTGAAGCTAAATTACAACAAGCAAATATACCTTTTGAGCCAATGAAAGGTGGTATTTTCTTATGGTTACGGACACCTAAAAACTTTGATGGAGAAAGTTTTGTTGATTATTTATTACAAGAACAGTCAATTCTTGTTGCGCCAGGTATACCATTTGGAGAACATGGCAAACATTATGTACGTATTTCTTTAGCTTTAGATGATGCATCGTTACTAGAAGCTGCAGAAAGGATACAATCGCTTAAGCACCTTTATGAATAAAATCAATATGATCGGAGTGATTAACTTATGACAAGTATTAAAATTTTTGGTGTAAGAGAAGAAGATATACCTTATATTAAAGCATGGTCAACAAAGCATAATGTGACTGTCGATTTAGATGAAGCATTACTTTCGTCAGAAACCGTAGATCGTACAAAAGGCTTTGATGGTGTTTCGATATCACAGCAAATTCCTTTTGGTGAAGATGTATACCGCAAGTTACATGAATTTGGAATTAAGCAAATTGCGCAACGAAGTGCTGGTTTTGACATATATGATTTTGATTTAGCTCAAAAATATGATTTGATTATTTCTAATGTGCCATCTTATTCACCGCATTCTATTGCTGAATATACGGTGTCACAAGCACTTAATTTGGTCAGAAACTATAATGATATTCAACAAAAAACAGCTTCATATGATTTTAGATGGCAACCAGCTATCTTATCACGCTCTATTAAAGACTTGAAAGTTGCTGTTATAGGGACTGGTCGTATCGGTTCAATTGTTGCTAAGATATTTGCACAAGGCTTTGGAGCTGAAGTTATTGCTTATGATATTGCCCCTAATGAAAGCTATAAGTCATTTTTAACGTATGCTAATAGCATAAATGAAGCTGTGCAAGAAGCGGATATTGTTACAGTTCATATCCCTGCAAGTAAGGATAGTGATTATTTATTTGATGATGCACTGTTTAATGAATTTAAACCAGGATCAGTATTTATCAATTGTGCAAGAGGTGCCATTGTAAAAACGAGTGCGCTAATACACGCACTGGATAATGGTGTTTTAAAAGGAGCAGCACTTGATACATATGAAGGGGAAAAGGGATTGTTTCCAAGTGATCAACGACATTCTGAATTAAAGGATGAAGTATTAAAGCAATTAATCGAACGACAAGATGTTATTGTTTCACCTCATATTGCTTTTTATACAGATGCTGCCGTTGAAAACCTCATTGTCGATGCTTTAGATGCGACAATTGATGTTATTGAGACTGGTGACACTAAACTACGTGTGAATTAATAAAGAAGCAATGATGTATATTTAAAATGTAAAATATTAAATAAAAAAGGGGCAGGACAGAAACCTAATTTTTTCAAAAAGAATTTCATTGTCCTACCCCTGGCAGTGATGACAAGAGTTGAAAAAGCTTTTAGACAAGCTTTTTCAATCGAGTCAGCAACTGCTATCACACTGAGTGGAAACCGAGACATTATATATGTGCTAGCCATTTTATTTTGAGAATATGGCTAATAAATCTTATTCAGTCGTGTTATCGATGATACTTATATTTGACGTGTTTTTAATATATTATTTTACGTCATAACCTTGATCTTCTATTGCTTCGTGCATGTTTGGTGTTGTGACTTTGTTATCATCAAAATCAACTTTAACATTACCTTCTTCAAGATTAACATTAGCTGTTGATACACCATCTAAATTTGTTAATGCACTTTCTACTGCATGTTTGCAGTGCTCACAACTCATACCTTCTACTTTAATTGTTTCAGTTGCCATATTAATCACCTCCTTAAAAATAATAATATTCATATGAATCATCTCAAATTTTAATTATAATTTCATGCGTTTTAATCTAAGTGCATTAGTGACAACACTTACAGAACTTAAAGCCATTGCAGCACCAGCAATCCATGGTGCAAGTAACCCTAGTGCAGCAATAGGAATGCCAGCAACGTTGTAACCAAATGCCCAAAATAAGTTTTGACGTATATTACGGATAGTCGATTTACTAGCTGTGATTGCTTTAGGTACGAGTAACAAATCGCCACCAAGAATGGTAATATCAGAAGCTTCTATGGCAACTTCTGTACCTGTACCAATAGCAATACCAATATCTGCTTGGACTAAGGCTGGTGCGTCATTTACGCCATCCCCAACCATGGCTACGGTTTTATTATTAGCTTGTAATGATTTTATTTTAGCCGCTTTTTCTTCTGGTAACACTTGTGCAATGACTGAATCTATACCAACTTGTGAAGCAATGGCTTCCGCTGTACGTTGGTTGTCTCCAGTCAACATGACAACTTCGATATTTAAATCATGTAACTGTTGGATTGCTTTATTAGTAGAATCTTTAACAGTATCGGCTACTGCGATTGTACCACGTAATTTTTGATCAATCGCTATTAACATAGCTGTTTTACCTGATTGTTCAAATTGAGACAATTGTAGCTCAGAACTATTAAGGGATACTTGATGATCTGCTAAGAATTTACGGTTACCCACTAATAAAGATTTTCCATCAATCATAGCTTTGATGCCGCGTCCAGGTACCGCTTCGAAGTCATCAACTTCTAATAAATGAACTTGTTCTGTTTTTGCATAATTTACGATAGCTTCTGCGAGTGGGTGTTCAGAAGCTTTTTCAGCGCTAGCTAATAATTGTAATGCTTCATTATCGCCATCAAAGTCTGTGACTACAGGTGTTCCGTGTGTGATTGTTCCCGTTTTGTCTAAGACTACGGTATCGATTTGATGCGCACGTTCAATATGTTCGCCACCTTTAAATAAAATACCGTTTTCGGCAGCTTTTCCAGTGCCTACCATAATAGAAGTAGGAGTGGCTAACCCAAGTGCACAAGGACAAGCAATAACCATTACGGCAATTGCTGCTACTAAGGCAGGTTCAAATTGACCTTGGCGTACTAAAGTAAGCCATATAATAAATGTTAGAATCGCGATACCAACTACAATAGGCACAAAATAACCAGATATAATATCAGCAAGCCTCTGGATAGGTGCTTTAGAACCTTGAGCTTCTTCAACCACTTTAATAATAGATGAGAGCGCAGTGTCTTTACCTACTTTTGTTGCTTCAATTGTGAGCATACCATTTTGATTCATTGTTGAACCAATAACATAATCGTTTTGTGCTTTTTCAACAGGTATAGATTCACCGGTTAACATAGATTCATCTACAGAAGTTTTTCCTTTGAGAATTGTACCATCTACAGGTATTTTCTCTCCAGGTTTAATAATTAAATAATCACCTTCTACGACTTCACTCAAAGGTATCATATGTTCCTCATTGTTACGTAGTACACGTGCTTCTTTAGCTTGCAAGTTGAGTAATTCGCTTAAGGCATTTGTTGTTTGTGATTTTGCACGTGCTTCCAAATATTTACCAAATAAAATCAGTGTAATGAGTACAGCACTGGTTTCGAAATATAAATGAGGTGTAATATTTGTATCATTTAGCCATTTAATCATCTCATATAAGCTATAAAAATAGGCTGCGCTCGTTCCTAACGCTACTAGTACATCCATATTTGCTGAACCATTGCGAAGATTTTTATATGCTCCAACATAAAATTGCCAACCAATGATGAATTGTATCGGAGTTGCTAAGATAAACTGAAACCATGGATTCATTAAAATAGGTGGCAAATGCATATTAAAGAGATGTACAAACATAGTTAATAGTAATGGTAAAGCCAATATAGTCGAAACAATTAGTTTGGTAAGTTTACGTTTTAACTCTATGGCTTTGTGTGATTGTTTCTCATCAGCCTCTTTTTTGGGTTGTGCATCATAACCTAATTTTTGAATTTTTTGGATTAAAGTATCAACTGAAGTTGCATTAGGGTTATAGACAATCGTAGCATTTTCAGTTGTAAGGTTAACGTTAGCTTCTTCTACACCATCAGTACGGTTCAATACCTTTTCAATACGGTTAGAACATGCTGCACATGTCATGCCTGTAACGTCTAAGTCAATTTTTTCATTTAATACGCCATATCCTGTTTTTTCTATTGTATTGTAAAGATCAGTAGTAGAAGTTGAGCTAGGATTATAACTTATTGTCGCTTTTTCAGTTGTTACGTTAACATTTGCTTCAACTTCATCCATTTTATTTAAATTTTTCTCTATGCGGTTGGCACAAGCTGCGCATGTCATGCCTGTGATATTGAAAGTAGTTTTTTTCTGTTCACCCATTAAAGTAGCCTCCTTTCAGTTTGTAAATAAATAGCTATAACATTAGAACCTTTCACACCATAAATATACCCCTAGTAGGTATAGTTGTCAATGTTATTGCTTTAAAAAGAGGGACTAGGGATACAAAATCAAAATTTGCAAATTGACTTTGTATTCCCAGCCCCTCAAAGTATTCCGATAATAATTTATTGATGGTGGTATTTTAGATTTATACATTATGTTTGTAAGGTCGAATCCATGATAAACATATTAAATATAAGGATACTGCATTTTATTTAGACTATAGCCTTAGTTTTGTTGAAATTTAATAAATAAGACAGCAAAATTGATTCATTATTTGTTAAACTGTGCGAGCTCATGTGATTTTATAATAGATGCTGCTGGTTTATTTTACTTAATTCGTTAACAATTTTACGACTATCTTTATTTAGATGTTGGACATAAATTTTGTTGTTCTTTTTATGATAATTTTCAATTAGTGTGTCTATAGCATTAACTGCCGAATCATCCCATAAATGTGCTTCTTTAAAGTTTAAATAGATGGTTTTATCTGTCTTACTCCTTATTTAAAAATGAACTAGACTATTATATCATATGGAGAAAGCTATTAATCTAAGCTATAAAAGTATTTATAATACGAAAACCTAAAAACTAAAACATAAATAAGTCATGATTTTCAAAAGGTGTGACAAGTTTGTCATTTTATAGGATGAGGTTGTTAGATGAAACGAACGAAAATAGACTGCGTCTTAGTTAAACTAAAGGTATAAATTATTTAAGGAGTGAAGGGCATGTCTATACTAAAAGTAGAAGGGCTTACTAAAAGCTATGGCAACAGACATAGACAACAAGAAGTGCTTAAAGGCCTTGATTTTTCTATAGAAAAAGGCGAGTTTGTTACGATAATGGGACCATCAGGATCAGGTAAAACAACATTGCTAAACGTCTTAAGTTCTATTGATTATATTACGAGTGGTACGGTCGAAATCAATGGTAATAAAATAAATAAAATGAGTAATAAAGCATTAGCTGATTTCAGAAAAAAAGAAGTGGGCTTTATTTTTCAAAATTATAGTGTGTTAAATACACTTACAGTTAAAGAAAATATTATGTTACCACTTTCCATTCAAAAAATGTCTAAAACAGAGAAAGAACAAAATTACAGTGAAGTCACTAAGGCTTTAGGAATTCAAGATTTAGGCCAGAAATACCCTAATGAAATATCTGGTGGACAACAACAACGTACTGCAGCAGCGCGTGCTTCCGTTCATAAACCAGCTATTATATTTGCAGATGAACCAACAGGGGCATTAGATTCTAAAAGTGCACAAGATTTGTTGAATCGCTTAGAAGACTTAAATAAAAATTTAGAAGCAACAATCGTTATGGTTACACATGATCCTGTTGCAGCAAGTTATTCAAATAGAGTCATCATGTTAAAAGATGGTAACATTCACTCTGAAGTGTACCAAGGTGATGATTCAAATCAAGCCTTTTATAAAAATATTATCCATATGCAGACGGCATTAGGCGGTGTCGCACATGAGTTTTAATCAAATTGTACTTAAGAATTTAAAACAGAACTTACGTCACTATGCGATGTATATTTTTTCATTAATTGTAAGTATCGTATTATATTTTAGTTTTATAACTTTAAAATATACAGACAGTATTAATAATGAAAATTCAATGGCAATTATAAGAAAGGGCTCAGACGTTGGGTCATATTTCTTATTTTTTATCATCATTGTATTTCTAATGTATGCAAATCAATTGTTTATAAAGAGACGTACACGTGAATTTGCTTTATTCCAATTGATTGGTCTAACTAAGTCTAACATATTACGTATGCTTATAATTGAACAGATTGCTATGTTTTTAGTAACTGGTATCATTGGTGTCATAGTAGGCGTGTTTGGGTCTAAGTTATTACTCATGGTTGTGTTAAAAGTTTTGCATATTAGTACAAGTGTAGCTTTAACTTTCCAATTTGCTGCAGTATTTCAAACTGGTTTACTAATATTCATATCCATGGTGCTAATTATTATACAAAGTTATATTTTCTTGCATAGACGTAGTATTTTATCAATGATGAATGATAGTACAAAATCAGAAGTCTCTAAGAATACTATCTCAATAGTCGAGATTTGTTCAGGTATCTTAGGTATTGTGATGATTGTATTTGGCTATTATATGTCTACAGAAATGTTTGGGAAATTCTCAAATGGCATGATGTTTACACCTTTTATTATATTGTTTTTAACAGTAGTGGGTGCTTATTTATTCTTTAGAAGTTCCGTATCTGTTATTTTTAAAATGATAAAAAATGCGAAACATGGCAAAGTATCTATCACTGATGTTGTCTTTACATCTTCAATCATGCATAGAATGAAGAAAAACGCTTTGTCGTTAACAATAATTGCAACTATATCTGCAGTAACGGTGACGGTTCTTTGTTTTGGTGCAATAAGTAAATCAACTATTGAGGATAATGTCGCCATGACATCACCTCAAGATTTTAATTTTATTGATAATAAACAAGCCGATTCATTTGAAAGTAAAATGAAAGAAGCGCATATTGATTTTGATAAAAAGTATAAAGAAGTTTCTGAAGTGAAAATGTCGAAAGATACATTTTTTAAAGAGACTGGAAATCCAAATATGTATAAACGTGATTCAATGTTAATTACGAGTAACAAAAGTTTCAACGATAATCAAGTGACTGGTAACCGTGCGAAAGTAGTCAATATGGTAGCTCCTGGAGGAATTGTTCAACACAATGAAAAAGGTGAGATTGTGTTAGAAAATCATTCCCAACAAACGTTTAAAGTTATTGGATCAGAAAAAGATGTTAACTTTATGAGTGAAATAAGTTTTGGTGGTCCAGTGTTATTAGTGAGTGATGATAAATATAATGATTTAAAACAAAATTCTACAGAAACACGTCAACAATTTGGTTATAATTTGAAAAAACAAAGTGATTGGAAAGAAGCAAACCAAATTGCTAAATCAGTGTCTCCAAATACGGAATCGCAAAAAATGATACGTCAATCGATGGATGATTCTGTAGGTATTTTATTATTTGTTACATCATTTTTAGGATTAGCCTTTTTAGTCGCAGCAGGTTGTATCATCTATATTAAACAGATGGATGAAACAGAAGATGAAATTCCTAATTTTGTTATTTTACGAAAGATTGGCTATACTCATCACGATATGTTAAAAGGTCTAGCTTTAAAAGTGACATTTAACTTTGGCTTACCTCTTGTTGTATCCTTGTTGCATGCTTATTTTGCAGCAAAAGCATTTATATTACTTATGGGTGGTAATAGTATGTTACCAGTTTATATTGTTATGGGTACTTATTCTGTTGTGTATTGTATATTTGCCATTATGGCATTTGTACATTCAAGTAGAATTGTAAAACATTCAATTTAAAGGGATAGTCATAGGAGTAATTTAAAATAAGATAGAAAATTACCAGTTATAGATAAAAGTGAATTTGTCTATGTTAGTTAAATCGAGAAAAAGTATTATTTAGTACAAAGTATATATAAGTGATGAGCAAAGGGGTTTGCTTAATTCATTGAACGTTGTTTATATCATATAAGCCTTTGAGGAATTTGTTTATTTCTCAGAGGCTTTTTTTGTGGTGTTATTAAGTTGTTTGCTATTGAATATTGATCGAACATGTTTGATTACTATTTAAAGTGGTATTTGGCAGTAAAAGGATAAAATGGAGGTATGTAGCATATGAATTTAACTGAATTCCATAAGGAAATTAAAGGATATACACAAGAGAGACAGCCAGGCATACAAAAAGATATGAACCCACAACCACTTACTGAAATGGAAGATTACAAAAGTGGTGGTAAACTCCAAGGTAAAATTGCATTGGTTACTGGGGGCGATTCAGGGATTGGCCGGTCTGTTGCGGTATTGTATGCCAAAGAAGGCGCAGATGTGGCGATAGGTTATTACGATGAGCACGAAGATGCTGAAGCGGTAGTAGAGCAATTAACTTCATTAGGTGTTAATGCAAAAGCATATGCACATGACTTAAAAAGTGTCGACGCGTCAAAAAATTTAATTGAAAAAGTCGTTAAAGATTTTGGAGGATTAAATATATTAGTGAATAATGGAGGGGTACAATTCCCTCAGGATAACTTTAAAGATGTTTCGCCAGAACAGATTAAAGAAACGTTTGAAACGAATATATTTGGCATGATGTTTTTATCGCAAGCTGCAGCACCACATTTGACAGATGGAGATGCAATTATCAATACTACTAGTGTAACTGCTTATAGAGGGTCAGCCCATCTGATTGATTATTCTGCTACAAAAGGTGCAATCGTTGCCTTTACACGTTCATTAGCGTCATCTTTAATTGATCAAGGAGTTCGAGTAAATGCTGTTGCACCAGGACCTATTTATACACCATTAATTCCAGCTACATTTTCAGAAGATAAAGTTGAGAATCAAGGTGGAGATACGCCAATGGGAAGAAGAGGACAACCAGCAGAACTTGCACCTTCATACGTTTTCTTAGCATCATATGCAGACAGTTCTTACATTACTGGTCAAGTTATACATGTGAATGGCGGAGATTATATAACATCATAATATAAAATTAAAAAGTAACGAGACAGCCAAAAGGCTGCCTCGTTACTTTTATGTTTGAAGGTTGTCTTGGAAATTTTAGTATAAACAATTTATGTCAGTTGTAGGTTAATTTATCTAGAAGAAAGTGTATAAACGTTAGAAGAAATCTGAGGGTTTCAGATCATTGAAATCTAAATTTTTTAAGCCGTCGAAATTAATGTTTTCAATCGTTTGTACAATTTCACCACTTTTAACTTGGTTATAGTAGTTTGTCGCTTCTGAAACAACATCGTGTTCCTCGAATGTTTTCACTATACCGAGTATTAAGACAATTGCTATCGCTCCTTTAAATAAGAATTTCATAATTATTGACTCCTTCTATAAGTTTATAACATTATTTTACAGTGTTTTTTCTAGTAAAACATGCGTCCATAGTATAGAAAGTGTATCATACCTAAGTTGTATGTTGTATATTAAATGATTGTGTTTAATTAATTTTTTATAATCCGAATGCGATAGGTAACCAGAAATAAGCAAAGAGTGAAATTACAATGATAGCGAAAATATTTAAAATAAAACCAGCTTGTACCATGTCTTTCATCTCTATTTCATCAGAGCTAAATACAGCTGCATTAGGTGGTGTTGAAATCGGCAGCATAAATGCACATGTAGATGAAATTGCAACGATACCCATAATAATAAACGGATCTTGGCTAATCGCTGCTGCAAAGCCAATACTAATTGGCATCAACATATTAGAAACAGCTGTGTTTGACATAACCTCTGTTAAAAATAGAATCGCTGTTGTTAATACAAGTACGATTAATATTAATGGTAAAGGTTTTACAATTCCCATCATGCTACCAAACCATTTTGTAAGTCCTGAATCTTCAAAGGCTGCAGCTAAAGATAACCCGCCTCCGAATAAGAGTAGTATACCCCAAGGGAGTTTGGTCATATCGTCCCATATAAGTAGTCCTCCTTTTTTAGATTTTGCGGGAATGAGAAACAGTAATACTGCGCCAAACATGGCAATATTAGTATCTGTTATATGTAATGAACCTGGGAGTAATCCGCCAAATATCCATAAAAGACTGACAAATAGAAAAACAATTCCCGTGAGTTTCTCTTCCTTGGACATAGGTCCTAAATCATGTAATGCTTTCTTCGCAAAATCTGATGATATATGATCCGCATCTTCAACTTTAAATAACCATTTTGTTAGTAAGAAATAAAGAATTGCTAATAATATAACAGTAAGTGGTACGGCAAAAATCATCCACTGAGCAAAGGAAACTTTTCTATCAAGGCTAGAAGACGCAATTGCCGCAAAAACAGCATTTGGTACTGAACCGATAAGTGTTGCTAGCCCACCTATAGATGCCGAATAGGCTACAGTTAGGAGGAGTGCTTTACTAAATTTACTAGCAGACTCAGGCTTAAGAAACTGTGCATCTTTAATTTCTTTGATGAGTGCTAAAGCAATAGGTAACATCATGAGTGCCGTAGCTGCATTTGAAATCCACATAGAGATAAAGGCAGTCGCAATCATAGTACCTAGAATGATACGGTTACTACTTGTTCCCACCATTGAAATAATGGTCATTGCAATACGCTTGTGTAAGTTCCATTTTTCAATGGCTAAAGCAATAATAAATCCACCCATATACATAAATACGATAGGATCAGCATAAGCGCTTGATGCGATAACTTCATCAGTGCCTCCTGTTAATGGAAGTAAAATGAGTGGAATTAAGGATGTTGCTGGTATAGGAATAGCTTCAGTAATCCACCATGTTGCCACAAATAGTGTTACTGCAAGTACAGCTCTAGGTGAATCATCTAATCCTGTGATTCCAGGAATAAAGTAAAAAATAAGAAAAAGCAAAGGTCCCAAAATTAAACCGATTTTTTGTTTCATAATTATTTCCCCCTTGTTTATGGCACTATAACTGTAAGAATATCAATAACCTAACATATAGACAATTAATTTTTCAGAAAATTATAAAAATATACAACCGAGACTGATAGAATATAGGTGATAGAATAAAACAAATATAGGAAAAGGGATGATATTATGATAGTGGGTGCACTTATAGACAAAGGTGATACATGGATTTTATGGGCAATCATTATTGTGTGGGCAACGGTGAGTTTATTTTTAGAACAGAGGTATCAATGGGCAAGTACAATTTCTGGGGCCATTATAGCACTTGTTGGTGCAATGGTATTATCTAACTTTAAAGTGATACCAACGAGCTCACCAGTCTATGACACTGTATGGGATTACATTGTACCTTTATCGATACCATTATTATTATTTAGTTCTAATATTATGAAAATATGGAAAGAAAGTAGAAGGTTGTTGGTCATATTCTTCATTGCTTCGATAGGAACCATGATTGGAACGTTGGTTGCATTTATTGTATTAAATCAATGGATACCTTATTTGAACAAGATAGGAGCGATGATGACAGGTAGTTATATTGGTGGTGGAGTCAATTTTGCAGCACTAAGCTCTAAACTTGAAACGCCAGGAGATATGGTATCGTCAACAGTAGTGGCAGATAATAGTGTGATGGCTTTGTATTTTATGCTATTGATTGCACTCCCTTCACTCCCATTAATTAAAAAGTATTTTAAAACAGACTATAATACAGAACAATCTCCAAAAGTACAACAATCGTATTGGCAACCTAAAAAAATTCAATTGTTAGATATCGCATTTTCGGTAGCGAGTGCAATCACACTTGTAGCAGTTAGTTTTAAAGGTGCTGAATTGATTCAGCAATGGATACCTAAAAGTAATATTATGCTCACGATTATTACTTCTTTCTTTGGAGATTCCTATCTTTTGCTAACGACTTTAACACTAATTGTGGTCGCGATATGGGGTGACTTCTTTGAAAAGTTAGCTGGTGCATCAGAAATAGGCACTTTTTTAATCTATATCTTCTTTGTAGTGATAGGTATTCCTGCTTCTTTTGCCACAATTATAACAACGGCGCCTTTACTCTTTGTTTTTGTTATTATGATACTTGTTTTTAATTTAGGGTTAAGTTTGTTGTTAGGCAAGGCATTTAAATTTAAAATTGAAGAAATATTATTAGCGAGTAATGCGACAGCGGGTGGGCCAACAACCGCAGCTGCATTAGCAATAGGAAAGGGATGGACAGGGCTTGTTGGTCCTATTCTAATAATAGGAACCTTGGGCTATGTCGTAGGAAATTATGCTGGTACATTGATGTATCAATTGTTAAGCCATATGTCCTAAATAGCATTGAAGTGTAATATGTAATTATAAAAATAGGTAAATTCAACTAAATGTATAGGATGAGAAAGGAAGCAATAATTATGAGTGAAAAAAATAAGATGTTAGCTGGTGAATGGTACGATGCAAACAATGATAAAGATTTAGGGACAGAGCGAATGAAAGCTAAAGATTTATGTTTTGATTTAAACCATGTCCGTCCTAGCAATCAAACAAAGAGACAAGCAATAATAAAGGAATTATTAAATTATGAGCCTCAATCATTAGAATTACTAAGTCCATTCCAAGCTGATTATGGCTATAATATCGATTTAGGCCAGCGTGTCTTTATTAATCACGATTGTTATTTTATGGATTGCAATAAAATTGTGATTGGAGCTGATGTATTTATTGGTCCTAATTGTGGCTTATATACAGCAATTCATCCTCTTGAGTATCAAGCGAGAAACGAAGGGGTGGAACAAGCTTTGCCTATAAAGATTGGGAATAATGTTTGGATAGGGGCTAATGTCGTTGTATTACCTGGTGTAACTATCGGTGATGGTGCTGTTATAGGCGCGGGGAGTGTGGTTGCCAAAGACATACCTGCCAATGCGCTTGCACTTGGTACACCTGCAAAAACTGTTCGTACAATTAATCAATAATCATGATTTACCTATTTTCACTATATACATTCACATAATATTTAAGAAGATGCCGTCAAAACCGTGTGGTTTTGACGGTATTTTATATTATCTAATTTGCTTGTTTTAATTTGTATAGTAATTGTTTATGTTAGGTAAATAATAGAAAATCAATGTATTTTTCACTGAAATATTGTAGAGAGTGGAATTATATTTGTATTTGGTTGTGTAATATCAAAAAACAAATTAAAATTATATCGAAAAATATTCCGCGGAGCTTAAATGAAAAATAATTAAATTGTTCGGAATATAATTGGAATTTGTGTTAAAATAAAAAAATGTGAGTGAAATGGTAAGAGTAATAATAGTGACTAAATAAACATGAATTCAAAATTTATAAAATATAAAGTTTTTACAGATTGTTTGAACAAGCCAACTTTTAAATGACTATTTCCATATCTAACTTAACGATCATTAGACAAGAAAAGAGGAATATTGAATATGGATATTTTAATTGGTACATTATTTTTAATTATAGTGTTAGCTTTATTTACACTATTTACATATCGAGCACCTAAAGGTATGCGTGCGATGGGAGCTTTAGCAAATGCTGCAATTGCAACATTTTTAGTTGAAGCTTTTCACAAATACGTAGGTGGGGATTTATTAGGTATTAAATTTTTAGGAGAATTAGGTGATGCTGCTGGAGGTTTAGGTGGCGTTGCGGCAGCTGGCTTAGTATCATTAGCTATTGGTGTTTCACCGGTTTATGCGTTAGCCATCGCTGCGTCATGTGGCGGTTTAGATTTGATACCAGGTTTTGTAGCGGGTTATGTAATTGGTTATTTAATGAAATATGCTGAACGCAAAGTGCCAGACGGTATAGATTTAATAGTAGGTATTATTATCATTGCGCCTTTAGCAAGATTAGTTGCAACGGGTGTAACGCCGTTAGTCAATAATTCGCTATTGAAAATAGGAGATATTATTCAAAGTTCAACTGAAGTAAGTCCAATTATTATGGGGATTATTTTGGGGGGAGTCATCACAGTTGTTGGTACAGCTCCACTTAGTTCTATGGCTCTAACAGCATTATTAGGGCTTACGGGTATGCCAATGGCGATTGCGGCCATGGTGTCGTTTGCTTCTTCATTTATTAACGGTACCATGTTTAGCAAACTAAAATTAGGTGATCGTAGATCTAGAATTGCAGTATGTATTGAACCACTATCTCAAGCTGACGTAGTGTCTGCTAATCCAATACCGATATATACAGCAAACTTTATAGGAGGCGCACTTGCAGGTGCAGTTATCGCTTCTTCTGGTATGATAAATGATGCTACAGGTACTGCTACACCGTTAGCTGGATTTTTAGTAATGTTTGGATTTAACGACCCAGTGAAAATCTTTATATATGGTGCTATTGTAGGTGTTATCGGTTTAATCGTTGGTTATGTATGTTCTATTATATTTAAGGATCATCCAATTGTTTCCAAAGAAGATATTGAAGCAAGATAAAATTAAAAGCACTTTGACGCTGATTTTAGATGTGTCAAAGTGCTTTTCTTTAATCGCTTAATTGGCTATCAGGAATATCGGTAATGAACATATGACCGGGAGCATGTGTAATCATAATTTCTGGTTTAGCATCTAAAGCGACAGACTGAGGCGTTACACCACACCCCCAAAAGACGGGCACTTCATTATTTTTAATTTCTACGGGTTCACCAAAATCAGGCTTATTTATATTAGAAATACCAATTTCTGAAGGGGTTCCAATATGCATAGGTGTGCCATGTACATTTTTAAAACGAGAAGTAATTTCGGTTGCTTTAATCGCTTGTTGTATAGTCATAGGACGCATGCTTACTGTAATGTTACCAGCAAATTGGCCACTATCAGCAGCTGGAATATTAGTCATATACATTGGCACATTATGTCCTTCTTCTAAATGACGTATAGGAATACCAGCTTCCAGTAATGCATGTTCAAATGTAAAGCTACAGCCTATTAAAAAACTGACCATATCTTCTGTAAACAATGTATCGATATTAGGTCTTTGTTCTATAAGTTTACCTTGCTTATAAACACGATAGGCAGCAACTTCGGTAGTGATGTCAGCTTGTTGACCAAAGGTAGGAAATGACTTCGATCCTTTTTCAGACACATCTAAGAGCGGACAAGTTTTAGGGTTTCTAAAGCAAAATTTTAAAAAGTCGTAAGCATAGGCAGAAGGGAGTATGACAACATTAGCCTGAATGTAGCCTTTAGCCATACCACTTGTATGTCCAGTCAGTTCTCCTTGTTTAATCATTTTTCTTATTGTAGTTGGTTGTTGTATTTGTAAGTCCAAATCTATCATCCCCTTAAAAAAGTAATAATACCATTTTACCAAAAATTCAGAAAAACATAGTGTTGAGCATACTTTAATTACTTTGTAATTTGGTTTTAAAATACTAAAAGTGACGTTATAATAAATTAGTAGATGTATTGAGTCATAATGATTTCTTGGGAGGATACATATGAAGAGAACTGGAGAAAAAGTGCTTGTATGGATTGGTATTATCTTGCAGTTTATACTAATATTTTTAATGGCAATTGTCACACCATTTTTAAATGATATAAGTGTGAAAAACGAATTAGCAGATGCTATTTATAACAGTGATATGTATAATCAGGGCGCATCACAAATGGATGCATCTAGTTTAGTAGATATTGCCAGTCAAATATTTCTTCTAGCTTTAGTTATAGTGATTATATGCACTATTTTGGCTATTGTATTTGCTTTATTCATTAATAAATTTCCAAAAGTTGTAGGTGTGTGCTTTATTCTTCTTGGCATTATTACCGTCTTAACGTTGAATTGGCTTACAGCGGTTCTATGGTTAATTGCTGGTATTATGTTACTGGCAAGAAAGCAGAAGCATACAGATAGCCTGTATAAGTCGGGTGAATATAATAGTAACCAAAGAAACTATAATGGAACGCAAAGAACTAAGGTAGATAACACTAGACAAACACGTAATAAACTTAATGATTCGGAGCAAAAGGAATCAACGCAGTTTAATCGTAGTGAAAGAAATAAGAAATAGTACTGTTACGTATTGTGTATACTCAAAGTTTAAAAAAACAAAATTGGCAAGCGTTAAATTAAAAAGGTGAGACAGAAGCTATAAGTTACTGTCTCACCTTTTTATATACAATTGATGAAGCAAAGCACATCAATTCATTTTGCCATGTTTATAACTTTCATAAACACTATCATATCTGATATGTCCAATACCACCAACAACAAATTTGCCAAACCTAAATAGATTAAATAAATAAGCTAAGCAGATAGAAACTACTAAAGTGATAATAAAGTTAAACGCGATATTACGAATCGAACTATCAGCTCTTAATAACCCTAAATCATGTACAAAGAAATAGTGGGTTAAGTAAATACAAAATGAATAGTTACTAATAAATAGTACAAATTTAGGTACATATTTGATATAAGAAGAAAATAAGAAAAACACTAATATGATCATAGTGACATAAAATGGAATGTCAAAACGTTTCGATTCCACCCAGGTACTAACGCCTAGCAGATAATTACCAATTAAAATAGAAGAGGCAATTACTAGTCCTATAATAATGGGCCAAGTGTAACGTTTAATATTTTTCATGAATGCTTCATAATAAATACCTGTATAAAATCCAAGTAAAAAATAACTAATCCATCCTAAAAATAACATCCAGCCTTCTCTTTCCCAAAATAAGCCTAAAATATCATTTTCTGATTGTGGTACATACTGGCGAAACGCCCAGTATATTGTAGCAAATATTATCGAACCGATAATCATTGGAATGGGCTTCCATTTAATTAAATACTTAGCAAAAAGAATATGCAATATGTAGAATTGGAAGATAATGACAATGAAGTAGGTGACGGCACCACCGTGAAACATAGTATCTCCAACATTATGCATATATTGAGCTAACGTTTTTGGTTCGAAATAAAAATATGAAATACCAAGGTTAATTAAGACATAAGGAATACCTAAATAGATTAACTTATTCTTCAAAAATCCTGGCTTTGTTTTAACGTGATAATTTTTAGCTAATAAAAATTCTGAAATAAATACGAATAATGGTGTGCTAAACATAAGGAGTAATTGAAATACTCTAATAGTTGTACCATGACCAACAAACTCCATTTTGCTAAAAGTTGTTGTAATCGAATGAATAAGAACAATACTTAAACAAGCTATCGTACGCATCCAAAATATCACAGATGTATATGTTTTCATTATAGCTTACCTCTCGATTGTTCTTTTTATATTTTTAAAATAAATATAATTATTTGTGAATTTTCATCCTAACATATTGAAATTAGTCTAAATGTAAAGTTTAGATTACAAATTATTAAATTTATATATTATATATTCATGGAGGTAATGATAAATGTGATTGAATAAAATTTCAAATATCAATGTAATAGATGGAATGAGTTCAATACCATTTATTTTAATAAAAAATATTGTAAGCGATTGCAATTATTGTCTTATATCTATACAATAGCAATTAAGAATGGAAACATTTCCATTTAGTTTTCTATTTACAAACTTACATGGGGGTAGAAAAAATGGTAGTCAATTATCACAACGAACCAGGCATTGATTTTACAGATAGTAAAAATGTCGAGTCATTCAAAAAAGCTTTAGAGAAAGTTAAAGGTGAATTGAATCAAAAAATTCCTTTAGTTATTAACGGGGAAGAGAAATTTACAAAAGATACGTATCAGTCTATCAATCCGGCTAATACTTCTGAAGTTATTACTGAAGTTTCAAAAGCAACGCAAAAAGATGTAGATGATGCATTTGTTGCAGCTAATGAAGCGTATAAATCTTGGAAGAGATGGTCTCACAAAGACCGTGCAGAATTTTTAATTAGAGTTGCAGCGATTATTAGACGTCGTAAAGAAGAAATCTCAGCTGTTATGGTTTATGAAGCAGGTAAGCCATGGGATGAGGCTGTCGGTGATGCTGCAGAAGGTATTGACTTCATTGAATACTATGCAAGATCAATGATGGAGCTTGCAGATGGTAAACCAGTATTAGATAGAGAAGGGGAACATAATAAATATTTCTACAAACCTATCGGTACAGGTGTAACAATCCCACCATGGAATTTCCCATTCGCAATCATGGCTGGAACAACATTAGCACCAGTAGTTGCTGGTAACACAGTTCTTCTAAAGCCTGCTGAAGATACACCATTAACTGCTTATAAATTAATGGAAATCTTAGAAGAAGCGGGACTACCTAAAGGTGTTGTTAACTTTGTTCCAGGTGATCCAAAAGAAATCGGTGATTATCTTGTAGATAGTGTACACACACACTTTGTAACATTTACAGGTTCTCGTGCTACAGGTACAAGAATCTTTGAAAGAGCTGCAAAAGTGCAAGATGGTCAACAATTCTTAAAACGTGTTATTGCTGAAATGGGCGGTAAAGATGCGATTGTTGTTGATAAAAACATCGATACAGATTTAGCTGCAGAGTCTATTGTGACTTCTGCATTCGGCTTCTCAGGACAAAAATGTTCTGCATGTTCTCGTGCCATCGTACACAAAGATGTATACGATGAAGTGTTAGAAAAAGCAGTAGCTTTAACTAAGGATTTAACGTTAGGTAACACTGAAAACAACACATATATGGGTCCTGTTATTAATCAAAAACAATTTGATAAAATCAAGAACTATATTGAAATTGGCAGTAAAGAAGGTAAATTAGAACAAGGTGGAGGCACAGACGATTCTACTGGTTACTTCATTGAACCAACAATTATTTCTGGCCTTAAATCAAGCGACCAAATTATGCAAGAAGAAATCTTTGGTCCGGTTGTAGGATTTGTTAAAGGTAAAGACTTTGAAGAATTATTAGAAATCGCTAATGATACTGATTATGGTTTAACTGGCGCAGTGATTACAAATAATCGTGAAAACTGGATTGAAGCGGTAACATCTTATGATGTAGGTAACCTATACCTTAACCGCGGTTGTACTGCAGCAGTTGTAGGCTATCATCCATTTGGTGGTTTCAAAATGTCAGGTACAGACGCTAAAACAGGTAGCCCAGACTACTTATTAAACTTCTTAGAGCAAAAAGTTGTTTCAGAAATGTTCTAAAATAAATGATTAAAAGGAGTGAGCATACGCAATCAAAATTGATTGCGTACGTCGCTTCTTTTTTTATTCATCTATGACTTGGATGTTAATGAGTTTTCTGAAATACTTGTCTAGTTCAGCAGGGGACAGTTCGATACAATGTTCTCTAATCCACTCTGTAAATCCAAACAGGCTCGCACCATAAACATAAAATATAAGTTCTGCAGGTATGTCAGAATCTACTGAAATACGGTGCTCATTTTCTTTAATATCATTTTGTAAAACGCTGATGAAATGATTTGATATCGTACGTTCAAACTCTTTATCATGTTCTTGTTTATCCTTGATACGTTGCAATTCAATTACATCACTAGTTCTATCTATTACTGAAAAGGGGGCATTGATACGTTCTTTTAAATCGATTGAAAAGTAATCTTTTGTTACGAACTTAATTAAGTAAATCAAAAGGTCGTATTTATCATAAAAGTGTTTATAAAATGTTGTACGATGTACTAATGCTTTTTCGCATATTTGATTCACTGTAATAGTTGAGAAAGTTTGTATTTCAAGCAATTCATAGAAACTTTGCGAGAGCGCACGTTTAGTTTTAATAACACGTAAATCTTTTGTATTCAATATACATTTCTCCTTATTTGTAGTTTAAATATACAAATTCTAATAATTAATTCTTTTAATAAAAGGGTAAAGCATTTAATATGTGGATAGAAATAATCTACAGTATATATTTAAACTATAACGTTGATTAATTTAGGAGGCAATAGTTTGGCAAAGTTTTTATATAGAGTAGGATCGTTTGTAGCTAAGCATAAATGGTGGAGTGTTGTTGCGTGGGTAGTTTTGCTTGCGGCTATTATTATTCCCCTTACAATAAGTGCGCCGAAGTTCGATAATGACATTACTATGAATGGCTTACAATCACTCGATACTAACAAGAAAATTGAAGATGAATTTGGTCAAGATAGTGAAAAAGCTCAAATAAGAGTTGTATTAAAAAGCGATGCAAAAGAAGGTATCGTTAAGCCTGATGTGACAAAAGATATCAAAAAGACTTTGAAAGATATCAAAGATGACGATAAAGATATCAAAAATGTTTCAGATCCATATGATAGTAAACAGATTAGTAAAGATAAAACAACTGCGTTTGCAGATGTGGATTACGATGTTAAGACAACATCACTAAAATCAAGCTCTAAAGATAATATCAAAGAAAAAGTAGATGAAATTAAAGAAGATCATAATGTGCAAGTTGAATTAATGGGTACGGGTATGGAGTCTACAGAAATTGGTGGCGCTTCTGAGATAATAGGTGTCATTGTAGCATTTGTCGTACTATTAATTACGTTTGGTTCAGTTATTGCTGCAGGTTTACCAATCATCAGTGCATTACTTGGATTAGGTACAGGTGTAGGTGTGATTTCATTACTTACATATGCATTCGATATTCCTAATGTTACTTTGACTTTAGCAGTTATGATTGGTTTAGCAGTTGGAATAGATTATGCATTATTTATATTATTTAGATACAGACAAATAATGAAGACAGAAACGAACCATATTAAAGCGATTGGATTAGCGGTAGGTACTGCAGGTAGTGCAGTGATATTCGCTGGTGTCACAGTAATTATTGCGGTATGTGGTCTATCTCTTGTAGGAATAGATTTCCTAGCGGTTATGGGGTTTGCTTCGGCAATCAGTGTATTTGTAGCAGTGGTAAGTGCACTTACGCTATTACCAGCATTAATTAGTATATTCCATAAACAAATTAAACCTAAAAGAACGAAATCAGAATTTAAAAATGATAACGACACGGGATGGTCAAAATTTGTTGTAGGAAAACCATTGTTAGCTATATTAGTTGGTTTAATTATTTTAATATTGGTTGCTATACCGGTGAAAGATATGCGTTTAGGTATCCCAGATGATGGTATGAAGACTGCAGATTCCACGCAGAAAAAAGCATATGATATTATCTCGGATAAATTTGGCGAAGGATTTAATGGTCAAATTGCAATGTTAGTAAATGTTAAAGATCAAAAGGATAATCCTCAAGCTTTACAGAATGACTTGAAAGCTATGCGTCAAGACATTAACGATATGGATAATGTTGATGTAGTTACAGCGCCACAACTCAGTGAGAGTAAAGACTATGCGATGATTGCAGTTATACCTGAAAAAGGACCGAACGCAGAATCAACAAATACATTGGTTCATGATTTAAGGGATTACAATGATAAGGCTAAAGATGAATATGACTTCAATACAGAAGTTTCAGGCCAAAGTGTTATTAATATAGATATGTCTCAAAAATTAAATGAGGCAATTCCATTGTTTGCGGGCGTAATTGTGGCACTAGCCTTTATATTATTAATGGTCGTGTTCCGTTCGATTATTATACCTTTAAAAGCAGTACTTGGTTTTGTATTATCCTTAATGGCAGCACTTGGATTTACAACAGTAGTTATGCAAGAAGGTGTAATGTCTGGACTGTTTGGTGTCGATACTACAGGTCCATTGCTTGCATTCTTACCCGTTATCACTATAGGACTGTTGTTTGGTTTGGCAATGGATTATGAAGTATTCTTAATGTCACGTATTCATGAAGAATATACAGTAACACATGATAATGAACGTGCTATAAAAGTAGGTATTAAAGAAAGTGGTCCAGTGATTGTTGCAGCTGCATTAATCATGTTTAGTGTCTTTATTGCCTTTGTCTTCCAAGACGATGTGATGATTAAATCGATGGGATTAGCACTCGCTTTTGGTGTACTCTTTGATGCAGTTATCGTCCGTTTAATATTAGTACCAGCATTAACTAAATTATTCGGGAAAGCGTCATGGTATATGCCTGCTTGGTTAAACAGAATCTTGCCAAGTGTCGATATAGAAGGACATGGGTTAAAAGATGAAATAGATAAATCAGATAAAAAGTAAATACTTGTGAATGAACACATACTGAGAATAGCCATGAGCAATCTATGACAATAGATTGCATCATGGCTATTTTTTATAGTTTTAGAGAGAGATGATTTCTACAGGTTATTATGTTTGAAAAGCGCTGCTATCAAACATATTTCACGACTATTTATCTTTGATAGTATAGCATCACGAAATTGTTTTGAATCAATGAGCTTTCTGTTCTACTATCTTTTTGTCAAAAAAAGAACAAATTCTAGAATTTATAGATTATTGGGGATATTTCTTTAAAATAATAAATTGTAAAGAGGTGAATTATGGAAACTTTTTATAGTATAGATTTGATGAAAGCAACTAATGATAGTAGCCAAATTAATCAAGGATTGCGAATTGGTTTAATATTAAATAATGATATGTCAGTTTGGAAGTTTAATGAATCTTATGAGTTCAATGAAGGTGATGTTTTCATTATTAACCATCAAGAACCTTATAGGTATAATAAAGACGAAGACACGTTATGTATCGTGCTTCATTTAACAGAAAATTATTTAAAACAGTACTTAACTGACTTTAGCGATAAATTTTATATATTGGATAAAGCACACATACAAAATGCAATATATAAACAAATTGTAAATATTGTAGCTAAAATCGGGATTGTTTATATCAGAAAAGGTGAGTTTTACCGTTTATACATAGAACAACAATTGATAGAATTAATGTTTATTATTGCACGGTTTTTACCTACAAAACGCAATGAGTTTTATAGAAAGAGCGTAGAGGATAATCGCGTGGCATTTGTATGCAATTATATAGAAAATAATTATAGTAATAGTATTTCACTCAATGAAGTAGCCAATATGGTACATCTCAGTACTACTTATTTATCTAAATTATTCACACGACAAGTCGGGATGGGATTCAGTCAATATATCATACATATAAGGCTGAAACATTGTAAGAAAGATTTAGTTATGACAGATAACTCAATTACACAAATTGCTGTGAAACATGGGTTCAGTAATTCGAACACCTTATTAAAACATTTTAAAGCACATATGAAATTAACGCCTTCTCAATTTAGAGAAAAATATAAAAATATAGAATTAGTGGAAACTATCAATAAAGAGCAAAAAGAAGTTATTTATCAAACAGATGAGATGTTACTACAGTCACCTGAGGCTCAAAAAAGAATAGATATCAAACTCAAAGAAACAAAGCGAAAGCTGCTACCGTATGGTCATGTCATACAAATCGGGAATTTAGAAGTATTACTCATCAAAAGGTTTAGAAGACAATTGCTAGAAGTTAAAAATAATATTGGTGTCAATCATGTGCTAATCAAAGATCCAATCAAAGAGGGATTTGTAGAACATAAATGGATTGAAAGTGATGAAGAAATACCAAATATTCATCCATATATGAAGTTAGATGAATGCTTGGATTTTCTAATTGAACATCAAATAGGTTTAGGAATAGAAATCAATCCACCTAAGACAAGAGTAAATTTTAAAGTATATTATCAAGAAATGACTTATTTATTAGAACATATGTATAACACATTAATGGAGAAAAAATCATTTAATTTAATAGTTTATATTGGTACTAATGATGCACAGTTATTTCAGTCTCTTTTGAGATTGTTTAAAAATTATTTTCCTCATATCAAAATAGTAATGAATACGAGCATTGATTCAGAAAAGCAAGCAACTGCAGCTAAGTATATTTTAGATCATCATCAAAATAATATTGATAGTATCAGTTTTAGTGCAAATCAAAATGATATGATTAATTTTAAATCAATCGACGATAATCAATATAACCAAACTAAAAAACATATTAAATTAAAATTGAAGCAAATTAAGGATTGGTTAGGTTTGAAAGATTATTGTATCCCATTTACTTTGTTAAAGTGGAATACATTAACAGGGAATACAAATTATACAAATGGTGCGTATTTTCGAGCAGGTATTATTTTTGAACAACTTGTGGAAATGAATGAGGACATTCGTTCTATCGGATATTGGCTGAATTTTGAGATACATCAACAACACTGTCAGAAAGAAACTATTGCTCAGTTGAATGGTATCGATTTATATCATCAATTTGGAGGTAAGAGACCTGCCTTTTTTACAAGTACAATGTTTTCAAGGCTCTCAGAGCGCATTTTATATAAAAATGAAAACTGTATGGTTATAGGTGATTTTAATCATTTCCAAGTGGTTTTATGGAATGCAGAACATTATAATCCATATTTCACGATGAATGATTCATCAAATGATATAAACTATAATGAATATCAGTTCAATATTACAAATGCTTTACCTGGTATGTATAAAATTAAACATTACACTTTAGACAAGAATCATGGTGCGTTATATAAAGTATGGCAACAATATAATACACGCTATGGTATGGATAAAGAAACGATTGATTACGTAAATCGAGTTAATTATCCAAAATTAAATATTAGTGAAATCAAAGTCACAAATACAATTACATATCATTTGAAATTACTGACTAACGCGCTACATATTATTGAATTTAGAAAATATTATAATGAGGAAGTTGAGGAGCTAACCTAGGGGAATTGAACTTTAAATGCCCTAGGTTAGCTTTTTTGAGTGAATAATGATTACGGGTACTGTGGTTATTGTAAAGTTTGCGAGTAATGACAAAAAGTAGAGTTCTTTTTTTGTCATTACTAAAAAAGAACACAAAGTCATTATAAAAAGAATATAAAAATAGCAAATAATCTATATTAAGAAGAAAATGAGCGCGCTACAATCTTTTTTGAGAGAGGATAGCAAGTATCATTGATGGAAGATGTTTTATAAACATCTCACAATTGAGCTTATCTTCCCTGTTTGTCATTTGTAAATTTAAAAATAGGAGGAACATAAAATGACTCAAAAGGGAAATGCGCAAACATATAAAGGTGACAATAGACTGATTTTAGGTATCGTGTTAGGTGTTGTGACTTTTTGGTTATTTGCACAATCTTTATTAAATGTTGTACCTACGTTGCAACAATCGTTTCATAGTAATATTGGAACAATCAGTATCGCAGTGAGTATTACCGCACTGTTTTCTGGTATGTTTGTTGTTGGTGCTGGAAGTCTTGCTGATAAGGTGGGGCGTGTAAAGATTACTTATATCGGTTTATGGTTAAGCATTATAGGATCATTATTAATTATCATTAGTAACTTACCAATATTATTAATTATTGGTAGGGTCATTCAGGGATTGTCAGCAGCAGCTATTATGCCCTCGACACTAGCAATTATGAAAGCTTATTTTGATGGTAAAGATAGACAACGTGCATTGAGTTATTGGTCAATAGGGTCATGGGGAGGTTCAGGTTTAGCATCACTGTTTGGCGGGATAGTCTCAACATTTATTGGTTGGCGTTGGATTTTTATTTTATCTATACTTATTGCTTTACTATCAATGTATTTAATCAAAGGAACTCCTGAAACGAAGTCACCAATAACTAATAATAAACGTTTTGATTATGCTGGTTTGATTTTATTTGTAATTATGATGTTAAGTATCAATATTGTTATTACACAAAGTGGTGCGTTGGGATTATTCTCACCGATTATTTTAGGACTTATAATCATTTTTATGCTTTCGACAATTATTTTCTTAAAAGTTGAAAATAAAATAGGTAATCCATTAATTGATTTTAAACTATTTCACAATAAGGCTTATACAGGCGCAACATTATCTAATTTCTTATTGAATGGTGTGGCAGGTGCTTTACTAGTTGCTAATACATTTGTACAGCAAGGATTAGGATTTAGTGCATTTCAAACAGGATTGCTATCAATAACATATTTAGTAACCGTATTATTAATGATTCGTGTTGGAGAAAAAGTACTACAAAAAGTTGGTGCTAAGAAACCAATGGTTTTAGGAACTTCTTTTAATATGGTTGGTATCATTTTAATTTCGCTTACTTTTTTACCTAGTATGATTTATGTAGTTGTCTGTATTTTTGGCTATTTACTTTATGGCTTAGGATTTTATGCTACACCTTCGACAGATATGGCTATTTCTAATTCACCAGAAGATAAAGTTGGTGTTGCCTCAGGTATTTACAAAATGGCTTCATCATTAGGCGGCGCGTTCGGTATTGCTTTATCTGGCGCATTATATGGTATTGTAACAAATTTAACTAATGTACAAATTGGTGCGTTAGCGGGCTTATGGTTAAACGTTGTTATGGCATTGTTATCCTTATTCATTATTATGATTATGGTGCCTACAACAAAACAAATTAGAAAATAAAATCCCAATAGGGCTGACAAATATTTTGAAAACAAAAAGTGTATAATGTAATTATCACGTTATAGGGGGAACTATTATGGTGAAAGAATTAATAGAACTATTGAAAGATAAAGAAGAACGCATGATTGAAATTCGTCGATTTCTACATCAATATCCTGAACTATCGTTTCATGAAGAGCAAACGCCAAAATATATTGAAGAGTTTTATAGAAATAAAGATTGTGATGTAGAAACTAACATAGGGCCTAACGGATTAAAAGTGACAATTGATAGTGGGAAACCAGGCAAAACAATTGCTATTCGAGCTGATTTTGATGCGTTACCGATCCAAGAAGATACAGGTTTATCCTTTGCTTCAAAAAATAAAGGTGTGATGCATGCATGTGGTCACGATGCTCATACAGCATACATGTTAATACTTGCAGAAACATTAATAGAATTAAAAGAACAATTTAATGGCAAAGTAGTAGTTATTCACCAACCTGCAGAAGAAGTGCCACCAGGAGGCGCACAAGCCATGATTAAAGATGGCGTGTTAGATGGTGTAGATCATGTGTTAGGTGTTCATGTTATGAGTCATATGCCTACTGGAACGGTTTTTTATCGTGAAGGTAACGTGCAAACTGGGAGAGACTTTTTTAAACTTACAGTAAAAGGCCAAGGTGGTCATGGTTCATCACCACATACAGCAAACGATGCTATAGTTGCTGGTGCGTATTTCGTTAATGCTGCTCAAACGATTGTATCAAGAAGATTGAATCCATTTGAAACGGGTGTCGTAACGATTGGTTCATTTGATGGTAAAGGTCAATTTAATGTCATCAAAGATAGCATCGTTATTGAAGGAGATGTTCGAGCATTAACAGACGATACAAAACGTACCATTAAAAATGAAGTTACACGCTTATCTGAGGGTTTAGAATCAATGTTTGGTGTAACTTGTGAGTTAGAATATCATGACGATTATCCTGCGCTATACAACGATCAAGCATTCACACGTTTTGTAGTGAATTCTATTGAAAATGCAGAAACAGATGCAATTAAAAAAGTAGAAAGATGTGAACCACAACCACCATCTGAAGATTTTGCATATTATGCTAAAGTGCTTCCAAGCACATTTATATATGCAGGTGCAGCACCAGAAAATGGGGAGATTCATCCTCATCACCATCCTAAATTCACAATTAGTGAAAAAGCAATGCGAGTTTCTGCGGAAGCGGTAGGCATTACTGTATTAAACTATTTAAAATAAACCCATATTTAAGACACCTCGATGACTATTCACTTTATAGCATCAAGGTGTCTTAAATTATGTTGTAATAATGATGATTAAACTATTATTTAAATCCATCACTTTAATATTGTCATAAAAGTTTATGAACTAACTATTGAGTGTATATATAGAATGACAATAAAAAGATGAAGGATGATTATGATGAATGGCGACAAGAAAATAAGTGAATTACTAGATAGTTATAAAAAACCATTAAAAAAACTTTTTAAGTATGATAAATCAAAAGCCTTAACATTTGATAAAGAAAGTAGAAATGTAGTTGAAAATGAAAAGGGTGTCTTTGTCATATTTAATAATAAAAAACCGATATTTGTTGGACAAGCAGGCGGATTTATGACGGGGTATAAATTAACACAAAAAGATCTGAATGATAAATTAGGTCAATTTAATTCCAAATCTGACGCAGGTACAGCAAAATTTAGAAGAGTGTTTAGTGCGCAACAAAACTTAGATGAAATGGAACAACAAAATATTAAGGCCGAAAATTATAATTTAAAATTCCAATATATTAAAGTAAAAGAGAATCCAGCAATGATCAATATATTAGAATTACTTGCTTTAGAATACGCAAAAGATAATGAAATTGAACTGTATAACTTTTTATAATTTAAGATAGGTTGTTCTTAATTTTAATGCTTGAAGTGAGGTGATGTGAAATGAATTTAAACACATTAAGTATTTATTTTCAGCATCATGAGATAAGAATAAAACTACCAAAAAACTATTTTAAGACTGAAGGGAAGTCTTATCCATTAGTTATAGTACAAGATGGCGACTATTTATTTAAAGATCTAAAGGAAGACGTAGTGTTTGCAGGGGTTGTTCCTAAAGACAGAAAGCAAGACTACACACCTTGGTACACAAACATAAATGGAATTGAATTTGATGGTAAGGCAGACGACTATTTAGTATGGATAGCTAGTGAATTATTACCGTATTTGAAAAAATGTTTCAGTATTTCTAAGGAACATAAAGATATAGCTATCGCAGGGGCGTCGTTAGGTGGACTAGTATCGTTGTATGGACTTTTAACAGAGAAGCATGCTTTTGGTAGTTTTATATTAATATCGCCATCAATATGGTATCCTGGCTTTTTAAAATATATGAGAGAGCATGAAATTCTTAAACAGCCACTCTATGTGTACTGGTATGTAGGAGAGTTAGAAGGAAAGCATAATAAACTTTTAACTCAAAATATGATTTCACAAACAGAACAAGGCGTCGATATTTTAAATGAACTCTTAATATCTGAACAATCAATATTTCACTTTGTAACGAATAGAAAAGGTATACATCGTAAATATTACTTTAAAAAATATTTCAAACATGCAATTAAGAAACTATTTTGAATAAATGAAAAAGTTTTTCACCTATATTATCAGAAAATTCTTTAAATTAAACTAAATTCAGCACTTTTATGTTAGAAAAGTGATAACATTTATAGTGTAAGTATTTATAAAAAAGAGAAGCATGTATCCAATAGTGAAACATAACGCTTCGAACATGTAGCGTTGATTGATGTTTTGAATTTTTATAAATATGGATTGAATTTATATTTAAACATAGGGGATGCTTTTATGACAGAAAACACTAAAAATTTTTCGGGAAGTAAGTTATTGACTAGCATTGTATTATCTATATTAACTTATTGGCTGTTTGCGCAGTCTTTTTTAAATATAGGGCCAAAGATACAATCAGCATTTGGTACTAGTCCAGATATAGTTAATATTTCAATTAGCTTAACTTCATTTGTTACTGGCGTTTTTATGGTTGTAGCGGGTAATTTTTCAGATAAACTTGGTAAGGTGAAAATGACTAGAATCGCATTGATACTTAGTATTATTGGTTCACTTATGCTAATCGTTTCTGGAAATGTTGTTTTATTACTCATGGGGAGAGTAGTACAAGGACTATCAGCAGCTATTATAATGCCGGCTACAATTTCAATAGTAAATGACTTTTTTGAAGGTGATGAGAGACAAAAAGCGTTAAGTTATTGGTCGATAGGCGCATTTGGTGGTACTGGTTTATCTTCTTTTTTTGCAGGTGCAATGGCGACATTTATATCGTGGCAATCGATTTTTGTATTATCTATTATATTATCTCTTTTGGCGTTATTCTTGTTGAACAATTTACCTGAAAGTAAATTAGTTAAATCAACGTCTAATCAGTTTGATTATATAGGGCTTACTATATTTGTGATTATGATTGCAAGTATTAGTTTTGTGATTACACAAGGCTATAAAATTGGGTGGTTAAGTACACCTACATTAGTCTTAAGTTTATTATTTTTTGTGTGTATTTTTGTGTTTTATAAATTTGAAAAGCCCAAACAAACACCTTTTATTGATTTAGAGTTATTTAAAAATAGACCATATATTGGCGCAGTGTTGGCAAACTTTTTATTGAATACAGGTGTAGGTGTTATCGCTTTGTTTAACATGCATGCACAAGGTGGATTGAAACTGAGTGCGTTCCAGGCTGGTATGCTCACTCTACCTTATTTAATTACATTATTACTTGTCGTTCGTTTAGGTGAGAAAAGTATTAAACGTTTTGGAGCGAAACGTGCAATGGTTATCGGGCCGATTTTTACAGCTTTAGGCATATTACTATTTAGTTTTACTTTCTTTGATAAATCGCTATATATAATTGTCGCGTTAATAGGGGCAGTATGTTTTGGAGGAGGAACCGGCTTGTTTGCAACGCCAGCTCTAAGTACGGCTGTATCAACTACACCAGCTGAAAAAGTAGGAGTAGCATCAGGTATTTTTAAAATGGGATCTACACTAGGCGGTGCATTTGGTATCGCAATTATGACCTCTATTTATACAGCTGTAATACAAAGTGGCCGTAGCATGGAAGTAGCGGCAAGTATAGGTTTTATCGTAGGGGCATGTTTAGTTGTTTGTGGCGTGTTAGCAAGTGCACTGATTATTCCAACTAGGAAGATTAAAACTAGATTGAAAACAAGTTAATTTGTTAAATTAATGCGGGAATGGTTTCAGTTAAGATGTTAATCATTAGGAGTAGAGGCGTAAAAGTCAAAGACTTAGTTTCGCTACGCCTCTTTACCTTAAGTTATAATTTATGTTTAAAAGCTAAATGTAAACCGTGAGTAAATACAATCAAAGATCTTATAGTCATTTGAATACTGCCTATAACGAATCATACAGTATTAGTTGTTACAGTTGAGCTGTTGAAAAATAAAAAGCAACCACATAGGAATATTAAACCTAAGATAATATCATTTAATTGATAGAGCGCTTTATAAATTAATGTAATACGGTCGGATGTTGGGTTTTTATGGAAATTTAGTCCTATACTTTTGTTGTTTTGTTTGAAGTGACTCACATAGAACCTCCTAGAGTTAAATGCTATATGAGTGGTACATACCTTCAATTATTTACATAAAACAAATAAAGTTTTATGATGATAGCAAATTAAAAGGTGGAAAAGAGGAATATTATGTATTATAAAACAACTTATCAATCACCGATTGGCCAAATCACCTTAACCTCTGACGGAGAAAGTATTACAGGTTTGTGGTTACCAAACCACCAAGACATTGAAGCACATTACGACGATAAATTAGTGAATCAAAATCAACCAGTATTTGAACAAGCTATACGCTGGTTAGATAGCTATTTCTCAGGAAATAAACCTATAATAGATTTTCCTTTAAAGGCTAAAGGAACGCCCTTTCGAGAAACAGTTTGGAAAATATTATTAGAAATACCACATGGAGAAACGGTAACTTATAGTGATATTGCCAGAAAAGTGGCGTTAGAAAGAGGTAAAGAGAAAATGTCTTCCCAAGCTGTAGGGGGAGCAGTTGGAAGTAATCCAATTTCTATTATCATCCCATGTCATAGAGTTGTGGGGAAAGATGGAAGTTTAACAGGTTATGGTGGTGGCATTGACACTAAAATTGAATTATTAAAATTAGAACAATTAGATATGACTCAGTTTTACAAACCTAAAAACAGTACCAAACCGTAAGTTTGGTGCTGTTTATTTTGCATTTTCAAAAAATAAAATATGTATAAATAAATATACTGGATTTTATGGAAAGTTGATTACTATCTTCAGTGTGTTATTCTGTACAACATAATAATAATTTATTTAGGTGGTGCAAATTTTGGGTAACGATGAAAAGCGATTTTCAAGTGTATTTATTTTTTCAGCAACAATTGTGGGTTTGTTAGTACTTATTGGTGCAATTTTTCCAACCCAATTTGGAGACATAACAGAATACATATCGACGTGGGTAACAAAAACATTTGGCTGGTATTACATGCTACTTTACACAGTTGTTTTAGGCTTTTGTGTATTTTTAGTATTCAGTCCGATTGGAAAGTTAAAACTAGGAAAACCGTCTGATAAACCGGAGTTTCATACGGTCTCGTGGTTGGCAATGCTATTTAGTGCAGGTATGGGAATTGGTCTCGTATTCTATGGGGCTTCTGAACCTATATCGCATTATTTAGCACCACCTACTGCCGATCCGGAAACAAAAGCGGCAATGTCAGAAGCATTTAGATCATCATTTCTTGATTATGGATTTCATCCATGGGCTGTATATGGTGTAGTGGCATTAGGATTAGCATACTCGCAATTCCGTAAAGGTGAAAATGGATTGATTTCTAGAACATTACGACCTGTATTAGGCGATAAGGTTGATGGTCCGATTGGTAACATAGTGGATGTATTAAGTGTATTTGCAACAATTATTGGGGTGGCAGTATCACTTGGTGTTGGTGCAATTCAAATTAACGGAGGTTTAAATTACTTATTTGGTATCCCTAACAATGCGCTTATTCAAGGTATAATTATTGCAGTGGTTACCGTCTTATTTTTATATAGTGCCTGGAGTGGTTTGAGTAAAGGGATTCAATATTTAAGTAATTTAAATATGCTTTTAGCTGGCTTATTATTAATCGTTATTTTTATAGTGGGACCTACGTTGTTAATCGTTAATATGATGACAAGTGGTACAGGAGACTATTTAAATACATTGATCTTTAATAGTTTAGATGTAGCCCCGCTAAATGAACAAAAAGCTGAATGGCTTCAAAGTTGGACAATCTACTACTGGGGATGGTGGATGAGCTGGAGTCCATTTGTAGGTATCTTTATAGCTAGAATTTCAAAAGGGCGTAGTATACGTGAATTTGTTATTGCAGTATTAGGTGTACCAGTAGTAATTAGTATTATATGGTTTAGTGCTTTTGGTGCTACAGGAATTGATGTAGGACAAACACATGGTGAGATTTTCAAATTACCTCCTGAGACGCAATTATTTGGTATATTTAATGAACTACCTTTTGGCTTCATCTTATCAATTATTGCATTAGCATTGATTGCTTCATTCTTTATTACTTCAGCGGATTCAGCAACATTTGTATTAGGAATGCAAACAGCTTATGGCACATTAAATCCTTCAGGTTTTATCAAAATCATTTGGGGATTAGCATTGGCTGCTATTGCTTATGTATTATTACTTGCTGGTGGCGATACGGGGTTAGACGCTTTGCAATCAGCAGCGATTATCTCGGCGTTACCGTTTAGTGTTGTTGTGATATTAATGATGGTTTCATTATATAAAGATGGTAATGAAGAAAGAAAACAATTAGGTTTATCGTTACAACCAAACGAAAAGAAGTATGAAATTTATAAAAAACAAGTAGAAGCAAATGATAAGCAATAAATCATTATAAGAATGAGGTGTTTAAATCATGGGTGTGTTTTAAAGCATTCCTATGATTAAGCACCTTTTTTAGTATTTATATATCAAGGAGAAAACAAGGGAAGTAGTGATAGTAATACTATACGCAAATGACATTATGGATAGAACTAATAATTAATTTTTGCCACCTCTTCAAAGAAAAGGGGGAACAAGTGAACGATTTAGCTTCTGAGATTAAGTGTAGTTGGCCCAAAGTCCTTGAGTTGTGAATGTATGTTAGGTAAATCATAACAAGGTAAAGTCATAAACACAGAAGGTTTTACTCAAAACGATCATTCCGTTATTTGTATTTTCATTTTTGAATTCCCTTACACTATGATGTTATAGTATGTGTAACGAAAATAAGTATTCACTTATACACCAATCCCCTCACTATGCCAGTAATGAGGGGATTTTTGTTGGTGTGTTTTAATGTCGCCTATTTTTATTGTGTTTACTTAGCCAATAAGTAAAATACGCAATGACACAGCCACTGATGACTGGCGCTATGATGTGAACGAAATAAGCATCACTTTATACACCTCCTTTCTACGTCAAATTGACGCCTGAAAGATAGGCGATGCCATTATGATACACCTGTGAATGTAAAAGCAGATCCACTTCCAATACTTTGAATGATATCAGTTTAAGAGCAACACAATGTACTTACTATGATAAAAGTTGAATTCGACACTATAATTATCTATGTATTTATTTTATACAGATATAACAAACGATTAAGGCTGGGACAAATAAAATTTTGTCCCAGCCTCACATTAATTTATAAAGAGATAAGAATAAGTGATTTAAAACTTAATTTAAGGTATTATAATTACGGATATGATCGTTAATGCTTTCAAGATAGAAAATTGCATTTTCTTCATTTTCTAATTCACTTTCATGATCAAATTCTAAATTATCAAAACGGTTGAAGAAAGTTTCATATGTTTCAACTGAAATTTCTGTACGGTTGTTTAGTAAATCTTTATGTCCTTGGATATCAAGTGCATCTTGATATCCTTCAACAACTTTACCACTAAAGAATTCGCCAACAGATCCAGAACCATAACTGAATAAACCAATTGTGTCATTAGCAGCTAAATCATGCGTTTCTAATAATGAGATTAAACTCAAGTATAGTGAACCTGTATAGATGTTACCTACATAACGATTATAATAAGTAGCTGCATCATAACCAGAAGTTAAGCGTGTTTTAGTTTCTTCATCTATGTCATCTGTTAAAATTGAATCAAGTGCTTTTTTGCCCATTTTAGTAAATGGCACATGGAAGCATAAAGAGCTGAAATCAGCTAGTGATTTATTGTAACGACGTGCATATTCTTGCCAACTTTCTTGGAATGAATGAATATATGCATCTTTTGATAACGCACCATCTACAAGTGGATAAGGTTGTCCGCTTGGACGCCAAAAATCATATACGTCTTCAGTGAAAGCAACTGCGTCATCATTTAGTTCAAGAATACGTGGGTTTTGTGATATCATCATAGCAACTGCACCTGCACCTTGTGTAGGTTCGCCACCAGAATTCAAACCATAACGCGCAGTATCACTTGCAATGACAAGTACTTTTTCATTTGGGCGTTGCGCTAGATAATCTTTAGCTAATTGGATAGCTGGTGTTGCAGCATAACAAGCTTCTTTCATTTCAATACAACGAGCAAATGGCTGAATACCTAACAAATTATGTATTTGCACTGCTGAAGCTTTTGCTGAATCTATTGCAGATTCAGTTGCAACAATAACCATACTGATTTGTTTTTTATCTTCTTCTGTCACGATGGCTTTAGCAGCATTAGCACCCATTGAAACAATATCTTGACTCATAGGACTTACTGACATCTCTGTTTGGCCGATGCCTAATAAGAACTTGTTTGGGTCCACTTGACGTGATTCGGCAAGTTTAGCCATATCTACATAAAATCTTGGAACATAAAAATTAATTTGATCAATACCGACTGTCATAAAGCGTATCGACACCTTTCTATATATAAATAAGCAACTGTATCATACCAAATCATACACATAAAATACAATTATTTAAAAAGAGCTATAAAGGAGAATAATAATGAATAAAGTAGCAATCGTAAGTGCAAAACGTACACCAATAGGAAGATTCAGAGGAAAATTAAGTAAATATTCAGCAGTTGAACTTGGAACAAAGACATTAGAAGCTGCTATGAAGGCAATTAACATAGATCCACAGAAAGTAGAACAAGTTATCTACGGTAATGTATTACAAAGTGGCAGTGGTCAAAATCCTGCTCGTCAAATAGCAATCCATGCTGGTGTTCCAAATACAACACCAGCTATGACCATAAATGAAGTGTGTGGCTCTGGCTTAAAGTCTATTATTTTAGGAAAACAATTAATCCAATTAGGTGAAGCTAAAGTAGTAGCTGTAGGTGGTGTAGAAAGTATGACAAACGCTCCTAAGTTAGTGCTTAATGAAGATGAAGCGCCTGTAGATAGCTTTATGCACGATGGTCTTACTGATGCATTTTTAAACGTACCTATGGGTATTACAGCTGAAAAAATTGCTGAAAAGTACAACGTATCACGTGAAGCCCAGGATTATTTTGCTAACGAATCTCAACAAAAAGCACAACAAGCGACAGAAGCTGGTAAATTTAATAATGAAATCGTTCCATTAGAAGATGTAAATGGAGAAATGATGACTACGGATGAAGGTATTCGTGGAAATAGTAGTGTTGAGAAATTAAGTACATTAAAAACAATATTTAAAGAAGATGGTACCGTAACAGGTGGGAATGCATCTAGTATTAATGACGGTGCATCTACAATCATTTTAATGGATGCAGAATATGCGAAACAAGAAGGCTATGACATTTTAGCTATAGTAGGAGAGCATGCCGAAATTGGTTGTGATCCTGAGTATATGGGTTATGCGCCATATCATGCAGTAACAAAATTATTAGATAAGACTGATAAAGTCATCAATGACTATGACGTAATAGAAATGACAGAAGCATTTGCGTCACAAAGTATACCTGTGAGGGATAATTTAAATATATCTGAAGATAAGTTGAATCTCTATGGCGGTGCGATTGCATTAGGTCATCCTATTGGTGCAAGTGGCACACGTTTGGTTACAACTTTAGTTAATATTTTAGCTCAAGAAGAGAAACAATCAGGCATAGCAACTGCTTGTATCGGCGGCGGTTTAGGAATTGCAATCCAAATTGAAAAGGAGAATAACTAATGGAACCATTAGGTAAGGCATTTCGTCATTTGTCTAGAGTAGAAAAGTTAGAGGAGTTAGTAATTAAAGGTTGGTTATCTGAAGAAAATAAAAATGCGTTACTCAATCATCCTTTGATTTCAGAAGAGATTGCGAATAGTCTTATTGAAAATGTCATTGGACAAGGGACCTTACCTGTAGGTTTATTGCCTGAAATCAACGTAGATGATAAATCATATGTTGTTCCAATGATGGTAGAAGAACCTTCAGTAGTTGCAGCAGCTAGTTACGGGGCAAAGCTTGTAAATCAAACTGGAGGTTTTAAAGTTATTTCTAGTGAACGTTTAATGATTGGTCAAATTGTGTTTGATGGCGTGACAGATACAACAGTTTTAGAGCGACGTCTTCAACAACTTGAACCGCAAATGAAACGTATTGCGGATGAAGTATATCCTTCAATCATTGAGCGTGGCGGTGGTTTTCGTAAAACTGAAATAGATGCATTTCCTAATGAAGGCTTATTGTCATTAAAAGTCTACGTAGATACTAAAGATGCAATGGGCGCCAATATGTTAAATACCATCTTAGAAGGTATAACAGCCTATTTAAAAAATGAAGTCGAGCATGTTGATATATTGATGAGTATTTTATCTAATCATGCCACTGCATCTGTCGTTAAAGTACAAGGAGAAATCACAGTTGATGCATTATCAAAAGGTAATCGCGATGGTCAAGAGGTTGCCAAAAGAATGGAACGCGCATCTGTATTAGCCCAAGTTGATATACATCGAGCGGCAACACATAATAAAGGTGTGATGAATGGTATTCACGCTGTAGTGTTGGCGACAGGTAATGATACTCGTGGTGCTGAAGCGACAGCACATGCATATGCAAGTAAAGACGGTCAATATCGTGGTCTAGCTACGTGGCATTATAATGAAGAAAAACAAGTGCTTGTTGGGACGATTGAGGTGCCTATGACATTGGCTACTGTAGGTGGCGGTACAAAAGTTTTACCAATCGCAAAAGCATCATTAGAATTAATGAATGTTGATTCTGCCCAAGAATTGGGTCACGTTGTTGCTGCCGTAGGGTTAGCTCAAAATTTTGCTGCATGTCGTGCCTTGGTTTCTGAAGGTATCCAACAAGGTCATATGAGTTTACAATATAAATCGCTAGCAATTGTAGTAGGCGCACAAGGTGAAGAAATTGCTCAAGTAGCAGAACGTTTAAAAACACAAGATCGTGCTAATACAGCAGTTGCACAACAACTCTTAGAAGAATTAAGATTACAAAAACAATAATATAAACTAACCTCTAAATGTATTTTCTAATGCATTTAGAGGTTTTTATATAAATAAGATAGCGGTTTTTTAAATGATTGATTTATTTGAAACAATGGTTCCCATATAATTAAATATAAAGAAAGTGAAGAAAGGGGAAATGATTAATGAAAAATAAAGAATTACCTAGATTATCATATACGAGAAATACTAAAAGTGAGGTACCTATTCTTGCTCATGAACAAGGTATACAAACCATTACGGCTGAACCATGGTTAGAGATTTCTGATAGGGGATTACAACTTGAAGGACTTTGCTTCGATAGAAATGGTGACTTAGTACTTTGTGAAGTCTTCGGGGGGAATATTTTTCATGTAACTTTACCCGATAAAAAAATCACACCATTATTAAAATCACATAAAGACAACCCAGCAGCCGTCAAAATACATAAAGACGGACGTTTATTTGTATGTTATTTAGGTGATTTTGATAGTTCAGGCGGTATTTACGCTGTCGATGGAAGCGGCGATAAAATTCAGGAAATTGTATCAGATATTGAAACAGAATATTGTGTAGATGATTTAGTATTTGATAGTAAAGGTGGATTTTATTTTACGGATTTTAGAGGTTATTCGACAAATCCTAAGGGGGGCGTGTATTATGTCTCGCCTGACTTTAAGTCAATCACGCCTGTGATACAAAATCTTGCAGTTGCGAATGGTGTTGCGCTTAGCACTGATGAAAAAATACTTTGGGTTACTGAAACGAATGCAAATCGATTGCATCGTATAGAGTTATTAGAAGACGGTGTTACGATTGCTCCCTTTGGTGCTTCTATCCCTTATTATTTCACAGGGCATGAAGGTCCAGATTCATGTTGTATAGATAGTGATGATAATTTATATGTTGCTATGTACGGTCAAGGAAGAGTTCTAGTATTTAACGAAAGAGGATATCCAATAGGTCAAATATTGATTCCTGGTCGTGATTCTGGCCATATGTTGAGATCGACTCACCCAGCGTTTATACCGGGAACAGATCAATTGATTATTTGTTCAAATGATATTGAAAATGAGGGTGGTTCTTGGATTTATACAGTTAAAGGATTTGCTAAAGGACACCAAAGCTACCAATTTCAATAAAATAAAAAGAAACGTTGATTTGCAACAAAAAGCTGTAAATCAACGTTTTTTTAGAAGCGAATAGTTAATTGTTTAGAAAATGATCTTGCGCAGTGCTTAATAGATATAGTTATATTTGGCAGCTGCTGATTTACTTAATATTCTTGTGCCATAAGCTAGAGGACGATTGTAATTATATTCGGATACTTTAATACTGCCATTTTTATAAACAGTTTCTACATAAGCAACATGTCCATATGTACCAACAGTTGATTGCATTACTGCTCGCTTCGCAGGCGCTCTACCTACACGATAACCACTATTTTTTGCTTTGTAATACCAATGTTTAGCATTGCCCCAACTATTGGGGACAGGTTTACCCACGCTCGCTCTTTTATTAAATACATACCATGTACATTGATTTTTATTATAATAATTAACTGCTGCATTAGCAGTTTGATTTTCATACGTTGTTTGGAAAGTTGTTACTCCAGTTATAAGAATCGTAGTCGCAATAAATATGTTTGCTATGGTTTTTTTAATATTCATACATTACTCCAGCCATTTTTAAAATTATATATTTATCATAAGTAGCTAGAGTGAAAAGTACAATAAGATAAACTATTATTACAAATAACTTTAATATGTTTGAAATATATGCTACACAATTGTAATTCACCTTAACAAATACTTAAAGAAAAAATGTAGTTTATATTTTTTAATTTTAATAAATGCAATTCATCAAATATAAAAATTAAAATTAAATAGAAATTTAAATGATGAAGGAAGTATTGAAAGTGTTTCTCAACTTGAGTATGATTTAACTAACAAAGGAGGTGGCTATTATTTTTAGTAGAAACACTAAAGACAATAGTAGTAAGCACAAGGTGAAAAAGCCGTTAGGTTTTGTGTCGGCAATCGTTACGTTAGTGACGATGATTGCAGCAATGCTTTTTACAGTTGCAGTACTAGAAAAGGAACCACATATTCCTTTATTAATAGGAACAGCTGTAGCGATACTAATTACAATGTTACACGGTTACGAATTTAGTGAAGTTGAAGAAATGATGTATAAGGGGATTCGTCATGCTTTACCAGCAATCGTAATCATCATACTTGTAGGATTAGTAATAGGATCGTGGATAGGTAGTGGTGTAGTCGCTACAATGATTTACTATGGATTACAACTGATAGACCCAAGATACTTTTTAGCAGTTGTTATTATCTTATGTGGCATTGTAGCTTTAGCTATAGGCAGTAGTTGGTCAACAATGGCGACTGTGGGGGTCGCATCGATGGGCATTGGCATAAGTATGGGTATATCACCCGGTATGGTTGCTGGTGCAGTGATTTGTGGGTCATACTTTGGTGATAAGATGAGCCCACTATCGGACACTACGAACTTAGCTTCTGGATTAACGGGTGTTGACTTGTTTGCACATATAAAGCATATGTTTTATACGACGATGCCAGCATTAGTTATTTCATTAATTGCTTTTTTCTTTATAGGACAACGCTTTGGTGGAAGAAATTTTGACGCAAAAAACATAAAAGATATTCTTGCGACGATGCAAGATAATTTTTTAATTACACCATGGCTATTACTTATACCAATTATTGTAATTGCACTCGTTGTAGTGAAAGTGCCTGCCATACCAGCAATTTGTGTAGGTATTATATTAGGGTTCTTTGCACAGGTATTTTTACAAGGTGGTTCTATTACAGAAGCACTTACAGCTCTACAAACGGGTTATACAATTGATTCAGGCAATAAATTAGTAGATGAATTGTTCAATCGTGGTGGATTAGAATCAATGTTCTATACGATATCACTGACACTTGTCGCAATGACCTTTGGCGGTGTCCTAGAATATTCTGGTATGCTCACAGCGTTAATTGCTGTTATTTTAAAAGTGGCTAAATCTACGGGATCATTGATTGCGTCCGTTATTGTATCGTGTATTGGAACAAACTTTACTTGTTCTGAACAATATATATCAATTATCGTGCCATCGCGCATGTACATAAATACGTTTAAAGATAAGAAACTGCATCCGAAAAATCTATCTAGAGCCCTAGAAGATGGTGGTACATTGACATCTGTGTTCGTACCTTGGAATACATGTGGTGTCTTTATTGCATCAACTTTAGGCGTTTCAGTGGTAGAATATGCACCGTTTGCAATTTTAAATTATACTGTACCAATCATTTCGATTATATTTGGTTATATCGGTTTTAAAATTATCGGTTTAGATGAATCAGAGGGTGAACAATCGGAACACGCTCAATCAAATGATACAAATTTAGCATAAAGCATAAATACAATAGCTGTAAATTTTTTGAAGGAGTGGGACATCATAGGTGTTCCGCTCTGATTTTATACTGGAAGTTTGTGAATGACTATTATAGTATGTGATTGAATTATTAGAAATTCTACGTATACTGTACAGTATTAATTATGTTTCAAGTAGAGGTGTAAACATATGGATATTAAACATATGAAATATTTTGTCGAAGTCGTAGATCAAAAAGGAATGACTAACGCTTCAAAATCACTATATATTGCTCAGCCTACGATTAGCAAAGCAATAAAAGACTTAGAAAAAGAACTTGATATGACTTTTTTTGATCGTAGTAAGAGACAACTCGTATTAACTGATGCTGGAAAAGTATTTTATAAAAAATGCAAAGAAATTTTGACTTTATATAAAGACTTACCAAAAGAAATTAATAGCTTGTTGGGATTAGAAACCGGTCATATAAGTATTGGATTATCAGCAGTAATGAACATGAATAAGTTTATACATATTTTAGGTGAGTTTCATCAAGAATACCCGAACGTGACCTACAATCTTGTTGAAAAAGGTGGCAAAATGATTGAGACACAATTAATCAATGACGAAATTGATATTGGTATTACAACGATACCTGTAGACCAAGATATTTTTCACTCTATACCACTTTATCAAGAAGACTTAAAATTAGTAGTAAATAAAGAACATAGACTAGCGAATAGAGAACAGATTAATATGGCTATGTTGAAGGATGAAGATTTTATCCTGTTTAATGAGGACTTTTATCTAAATGATAAAATTATTGAAGCGGCAAAAAACGCTGGTTATGTACCGAAAACAATATCTAAAATTTCGCAGTGGAATTTTATAGAGAATTTATTAAGTGCACATTTAGGCGTAAGCATATTACCAGAAAATATTGTGAATTTATTAGACGGTAGCTTTAAAAATATTACAATTGATGATCCAGGCATGCGTTGGGAATTGGGTGTTATTTGGAAGAGAGATAAATATCTTAGTCACGCAACAAGAAAATGGATTGAATTTATGAAAGAACGTTTATAAAGCATTGTGTCATTTTAAAAGACATTGTTCATAGTAGGCGAGGAGACGAAAACAATTTTGTACATTATGTTTTCGTTGTCTCGCTCTTTTTTTGATTTAAAAAGAATAGTCTATCAAATAAAAATTTAAGTGCTTATAATCATATTTCCAGGTCCTGATAAAATTAATTAATTTGGAATATTCATAGATAAATATAATTAAATAAATCGCTTCCATTCATAAAAGTAATAAGTAATATTAAAAATCAATATTTTTATTATATGATTAAGGGTCTTATACTAAGAGATGTAATCAATAAAGTTTAAAATAATAATGCAATAAAGGATGATGAATATTGCAAATATCAAAGAAGGTATCAAAAGTTTTACTGCAAGTATTATTAATTATAGGGATTACTTATATTGGCAATGTAATTCAGAGTGTATTGCACATACCAATTGCAGGTAGCATTGTAGGATTACTTGTATTTTTCCTGTTATTACAGTTTAAAATAATTCCGTCAAAATGGGTCAGTGAGGGCTCTAACTTTTTCCTTACGACGATGGTGTTTTTCTTTGTACCATCAGTAGTTGGTGTTATGGATGTCGTGTCTGATATTAACTTGAATTTTATCCTATTCTTTTCAATGATTATTTTAGGAACATGTTGTGTCGCATTAATTTCTGGTTTTATAGCTGAGAAAATGGTTAAAACTGCGCGATACGGGAATGGACAAAATTAGATGATATTTTTAAAAGGCTTTTTAATGATTGTTTTAACACTAGCTATGTTTATAGGTGCCAAAAAATTACAGGTAAAATATAAAACGCCATTTTTAAACCCGGCATTAATATCGTCTATAGGAATTATTATTGTACTTCTATTATTGAATGAAGATTATCAAGATTATATGACTGGCGGAAAATGGATTAATTATTTATTGAATTGCACGGTTGTTTGTTTAGCATTTCCACTTTATCAAAATCGCCATAAAATACTACAAAATGCGAGTATTATTTTTAGTAGCGTGCTGACAGCAGTGATGCTAAATTTCATATTCGTATATAGTGTATTAAAAATCTTAGGATACTCAAAAGAAGTGATCGTGACAATGTTACCAAGGTCGATGACGGCTGCGGTAGGCATAGAAGTGTCACATCAACTTGGTGGTATCGATACTATTACGGTTATGTTTATTGTAACTACTGGATTGATTGGTAGTATTTTAGGATCTTATTTATTGAGATTAGGTAAATTTAAAACCTCAATTGCGAAAGGTTTAACTTACGGAAATGCTTCACATGCTTTTGGTACTGCGCAAGCATTAGAAATTGATTTAGAATCTGGTGCATTTAGTTCTATAGGAATGATACTAACAGCAGTTCTAAGTTCAATCATCTTGCCTATTCTGATCCTTTTCTTATACTAAATGAATCCCGTTTAGTGATAATAGATTACGAAGTTAATTAAAATTATGGGAAATCAACTTGAATATTGAAAGGAGCTATTTTGATAATGGCAAAAATTAAAGCGAATGAAGCATTAGTGAAAGCATTACAAGCATGGGATATTGATCACTTATATGGTATTCCTGGTGATTCAATTGATGCAGTAGTTGATAGTTTAAGAACGGAAAGAGATAATATTGAGTTTGTTCATGTTCGTCATGAAGAAGTTGCAAGTTTAGCTGCTGCTGGCTATACAAAACTAACAGGTAAAATTGGTGTCGCATTAAGTATCGGTGGCCCGGGTGTTATTCACTTACTAAATGGAATGTATGATGCAAAAATGGATAATGTGCCACAATTAATCTTAGCAGGTCAAACAGATAGTACTGCTTTAGGAACAAAAGCTTTCCAAGAAACAGATGTTAATAAAATGGTTGATGATGTCGCAGTATACAAACATCAAGTAACTGAAAATGATAAAGATATCTTTGGAATTGTAAATGAAGCAATACGTACAGCTTACGAGAAAAAAGGTGTATCTGTCTTAATCTTGCCTAATAACTTATTGACGCGCAAAGTTAAAGACACGACTAATCAAAAAGTAGATACTGCGCCACCAGCTCGTGTAGCACCAAAACCAAATACTATAAAGAAAGCGGCTAAATTCATTAATAAAAGTAAAAAGCCAGTAGTATTACTTGGTACTGGTGCACAGCATGCAAAAGATGAAGTCCGTGAATTTATAGAAGCATTTAAGATACCAACGATTGTAACATTACCAGCAAAAACAGTTCTACCTGACGCACACCCTTATAATATAGGGAACCTTGGTAAAATAGGTACTAAAACAGCATATCAAACGATGCAAGATGCGGATTTATTAATTATGGTTGGTACTAATTATCCTTATGTAGATTATTTACCAAAGAAAAATATCAAAGCAATACAAATTGATACAAATCCAGAAAACATTGGACACCGTTTTGATGTTAACGTGGGCATTCTTGGCGATAGTAAACTAGCATTACTACAATTAACTGATATGGCTAAGCATGTTACGGATCGCGACTTCTTAAATAAAACGTTAGAAAGAAAGGCCACATGGGATGCTTGGATGGCTGAAGATATGGCTAATGACAGTAAACCGATTAGACCAGAACGTTTAATGGATGCTATTAATAAAGTTAGAACAGACGATGCCATCTTCTCTATAGATGTCGGTACAGCAACTGTTTGGTCTACGCGTTATTTAAACTTAACAGTGAATAATAAATTTATTATTTCTAGCTGGTTAGGTACGATGGGTTGTGCGTTACCTACTGCAATAGCTGCTAAACGTGAGTACCCAAATCGTCAAGTAGTTGGTATTATCGGCGATGGTGCGTTTGACATGGTCATGCAAGATTTTGCAACTGCAGTGCAGTATGACTTACCAATGACATTATTTGTATTAAATAATGAACAACTTTCATTTATTAAATATGAACAACAAGCTGCTGGCGAGTTAGAATATGCTATTAACTTCACTGATATTGACTTAGAAAAATTTGCCGAAAGTTGTGGCGGAGTTGGTTATACACTTAAAGATCCAAACAGAATTGATGAAGTCGTTGAAGCGGCTATGGCTGAAAATAAACCAACGATTGTTAATGTTTATGTAGATGAAAATGCAGCACCATTACCAGGTAAAATTGTAAATGAAGAGGCAATTAACTATGGTAAATGGGCGTTTAGATCTATTACTGAAGATAAAAAATTAGACTTGGATGAATTGCCACCAATGTCAACAGCAGTAAAACGTTTCTTCTAAAATAACGATGAGGCGTTAGTCGCTATAGATAGAGCTTTAAAATATTTCCTAATAATATAAGGTGATGAGATATTTTATTGAAAGATAGTCGGCAAAGATAAACGAAATAAGTATCTTTACAGAGCGAGCACACGAAATCAAAGTAACTTTTGGTTTGTGTCTCGCTCTTTTTTTATGTATTAAGATATTGATAAAAACCCAGACTATGGAATAATAGAGTTAACTAAATTTTCAGATAAAAAAAGGAAAGTATGCATTATGCATCAATAACACTTGGGACTTAATAGTGCATTGATTATTTTATAGCATAATGTAGTTAAAATGGAGAGGATGTAAAAATGATTAAAAAAATATTTAAAAATAATCAATTTAAAACACCGCATACGTATGCATTGTTACTCTTTATTATCATCTTTTCTAGTATACTGACGTATTTAATTCCTGCTGGTGAGTATGCAAGAGAGAAGAAAGATGGACAGACTTTAGTTATATCAGGTTCATATGAACAAGTTCAGCAACAAGGTGTATCATTCTTTGATATTTTTAGAGCTATACCAGAAGGACTTATTAGTGGTGGAGAAATTGTGTTTTATATTTTTCTTGTGGGTGGCGCGTTTGGGATTGTACATAAAACTGGCGCATTTGAAAATGGTGTAAATAAAGCGATGCAAACACTAGGTTCATACAAAGTGCTAATGATCCCTTTAACTATGACAATTTTTTCGATATTAGGTTTCTCAATAGGATTAGCAGAAGAAACGATTATCTTTGTTCCTATTGGTATTATTATCGCACGTACACTAGGTTATGATGCGCTGACTGGTGCAGCAATGGTTATTTTAGGAGCGGCAAGTGGCTTTATAGGTGGCATGTTAAACCCCTTTACTGTAGGAGTAGCACAAACAGTGGCAGAATTACCAATGTTTTCGGGGTGGGGTCTACGTACTATGATTTATATATTTATTCTAATTGCTGCAATTACTTCAGTCATGTTATATGCGCGTGCTGTAAAACGCGATATGTCTAAATCTTTAGTATACGAATTAGAACAAGTTGAAAGTCACGAAAATAGTGTAATAGAAGCAAAACGTTTTACAAAACGACAAGCAGTTGGTTTAGGGTTAATAGTCGTGGTCATCATATTAAATGTATATGGCATATTTACGTATGGTTGGTCATTTAATGAAATGAGCGCTAACTTTATACTCGCGGGTTTACTTGCTGGTTTCATCGGTGGCCTGGGGTTAAATGGCACATTTGATGCAATGATTGATGGCATGAAAGATATACTGTTTGGTGCTATGATAGTTGGATTTGCAAAAGGTATTATTGTTATTCTAGAAAATGGTCAAGTTATTGATAGTATTGTACATGGGATGACAACATTACTTGCCGATGTACCATCTTCTTTTGTCATTATTGCTATGTTTATATTACAGTTTATGCTTAATTTCTTTATACCCTCAGGATCTGGTCAAGCCTTAACTACAATGCCTTTAATGGTACCTATTTCTGATTTGTTAGATATTAATAGACAAATTACCGTATTAGCATTCCAATACGGTGACGCAATTAGTAATGTATTATTTCCAACTTCAGCTATTTTGATGGGAGCCTTAGCGGTAGGTAAAATAACTTATACGCAATGGTTGAAGTTTGCTTGGAAGATTATTTTAGCTTGGATTATTATCTGTTGTATTGGTATGTCCATTGCGCTTATAGTTGGCTATTAATGTGAGTTATTTGGTGCAATTGTATAAGTTTATATAAATTAAAATTTAAAGTTTATATTGTATATTTTATGAAAGCGTTATATAATGTAAAAAAACATATCGTTACTTTGCGTGTTACTGGTTAAGCAGGCATGAGCAAACAGAAAGACTATAGGGAATAGTCTGTTTGCTCATGCCTTTTTTTGCGCATTAATAGCGATCAAATTATATTTTTGGAAGGGATGTTTTTATATGTTTAAAAAGCTATTCGGACAGCTTCAGCGTATAGGTAAAGCTTTAATGTTACCAGTCGCTATTTTACCTGCTGCCGGGCTATTACTGGCAATAGGTACAGCTATACAGGGTGAGGAACTACAACACTACCTGCCATTTATTCAAAATGCAGGTGTGCAAAGTGTAGCCGAAATGATGGCAGGTGCCGGAAGTAGTATATTTGATAATTTACCAATGATATTTGCTTTGGGTGTTGCGATAGGTTTAGCTGGTGGAGATGGTGTTGCAGCAATTGCAGCATTTGTCGGCTATGTTATTATGAATAAAACGATGGGGGCATTTTTACATGTGACGCCAGACAACGTCAACGACGCAGCAAGTGGTTATGCAAGTGTCTTAGGAATTCCTACATTACAAACGGGTGTATTTGGCGGTATTATTATTGGGGCATTAGCAGCGTGGTGTTATAACAAGTTCTATAACATTTCGCTACCGTCATACTTAGGTTTCTTTGCCGGTAAACGTTTTGTACCTATTATGATGGCAACCACTTCATTTGTATTAGCGTTCCCAATGGCATTAATATGGCCAAGTATTCAAACTGGCTTAAACGCGTTTAGTGAAGGTTTGTTAGATTCAAATACAGGGGTCGCAGTTTTCTTATTTGGATTTATTAAACGTTTGTTGATTCCATTTGGTTTGCATCATATTTTCCATGCACCGTTTTGGTTTGAATTTGGCGCTTGGAAAAATGCAGCTGGCGAAATAATACACGGTGACCAACGTATCTTTATTGAACAAATTAAAGAAGGTAGTAATTTAACTGCTGGTAAATTTATGCAAGGAGAATTTCCAGTTATGATGTTTGGTCTCCCAGCAGCAGCTTTAGCAATTTACCACACAGCAAAGCCTGAAAATAAAAAAGTAGTAGCTGGGTTAATGGGGTCAGCAGCTTTAACTTCTTTCTTAACAGGTATTACAGAACCATTAGAATTTTCATTCTTATTTGTAGCGCCATTACTATTTTTAATTCATGCAATACTTGATGGTTTATCTTTCTTAACTTTATATTTACTAGATGTACATTTAGGCTATACTTTCTCAGGCGGATTTATCGATTATGTCTTGTTGGGCGTCTTACCTAATAAAACGCAATGGTGGCTAGTCATTCCTGTGGGGCTTGTCTACGCAGTGATTTACTACTTTGTATTCCGATACTTTATCCTTAAATTTAAATACAAAACACCAGGTCGCGAAGATAAACAAGCGCAAGCTTCGAATTCATCTGCAAGCGAATTACCGTTTAATGTCTTAAAAGCAATGGGTGGAGAAGAAAATATCAAACACCTTGATGCATGTATTACGAGATTGCGTGTTGAAGTAGCAGATAAAAGTAAAGTGGATACTGCAGAATTAAAAGCATTAGGTGCTTCAGGTGTACTTGAAGTAGGTAATAATATGCAAGCAATCTTTGGACCTAAATCTGATCAAATCAAACATGATATGTCCTTAATTATGAAAGGTGAAATCACAAAACCTAGTGAGACTACAATTACTGAAGAAGATGAGGAAAATACTGTTCAATTAAATAAAGTCTCAGATACAGAAATCTATGCTCCGGGTAAAGGGCAACTTATTCCTTTATCAGAAGTGCCTGATCAAGTATTTGCTCAAAAAATGATGGGAGATGGTGTAGGTTTTATTCCAGAAGATGGAGAAATTGTAGCACCATTTGATGGAACTGTTAAAACAATCTTCCCGACAAAACATGCTATTGGCTTAGAATCTGAACAAGGCATAGAATTATTGATTCATATCGGCATCGATACAGTTAAGTTAAATGGTGAAGGCTTTGAAAGTCTTGTGAATACTGGAGATACGATTAAGAAAGGTCAACCGCTTATGAAGGTTGATTTAGACTATATTAAGTCTAATGCACCAAGTATCGTAACACCTTTAATCGTAACAAATTTAGAAGATCGTACCATTGAAACAGCCGATACAAAAAATGTATCTATTGATGAAGTAATTATGAAAATTAGTCAAAAATAATAAAATATAAAATCAAAACAAGGAGAGCTCGAGACATATTGTATTATGTCTCGAGCTTTTTTATCATGCCAGGAATTTACATAAAAATAAAAGTGTTGAAATATTCTGAAATTGTAAATATCATTAGAATTAAGAAAAGAGAAAGTAACGGGTGATAAAAATGAAATATAAACCAACGATGAATGTAATGCCGAAAGTATCATTAGTACCACCAGAATTAAATATGGCGGAACCACTATATAGAACCATTAAAAATAACTTTACACACTTGGCACCATTTTTAGATTTTATAACAGACGATGTGACGCTTGAAGATGAACGTGCATATTTAAAAATGATGATTCAGCAACATGCGGACAATAAAGCGAGATTGTTTTTAATTTACTATGAAACAACACTGATAGGTACTGTTGATTTACATAAAATAGATAGTAATAATAAAGCTGAAGTAGGTTATTGGATAGCTGAAGGATTTACGGGTAAAAACATAGTAACAAATTGTGTTAATCATTTATGTCACTTTGCGTTTGATACGTTATCTCTTAACAAACTTATAATTAAAGCTGATGTTAGAAATATAGCCAGTAATAAAGTGGCTGAAAAAGCAGGATTTACTTTTCTAGCAACAGACGTAGAAGACATCTTTGATGGTGAAAATTATAGAGATATGAACAGATATGTCCTACTTAAAAAGCAATTTGAGCAGCAACAAAGATAATTTGTTATTAGGAGGGAGTATATGGAACTTACTAGAGGCATTAACCATATAGGATTAACAGTTCCTGACATTGAACGTGCTACTCAGTTTTTTAAAGAAGCTTTAAACGGTAAAATTGCGTATGATAGCCAGACTAAAGCAGACGAGCCGCGAGGGGGGGCACAAGTTGAACATGTGTTAAATATTGAAGAAGGGGCAGTAATTATAAAAAAAAGAATGATGGTATTTAATAATGGCCCTAATATAGAGATGTTTGAATTTAAATATGCTACACAAAATAAACCGACGTCTTTACAGGATATAGGATTTACACATATTTCATTTTATGTAGATAACTTTGATCATGCACTAGCGCAAGTTAAGCAAGCTGGAGGTATACCGGTATCTGAACCACATGCTAATACAAGATATGAAGATACGGCAGGTAATCAAACAGTATATATTAAAACACCATGGGGCAGTTTAATTGAGTTACAAACAGTACCTAATGGTTTTTATTACCCGGAAAATAGCGAAGCAACTGTTTTTATACCAGAGCCATAAGCAAATATAACTAAAGGAGGAAAGAAAAATGTTACAAAACAAATTAAATGTAGCTAATTTGAAAACACCTATTCATAAATTAGAACAGTTAAGTGAGACTTTAGGTAAAAATATTTATATTAAAAGAGATGACTATACTGGAACTGAGATTTCTGGTAACAAGGTGCGTAAATTAGAATATACCTTACAATATGTCTTGGATAATGGCTATGATACAGTAATCACAACGGGAGCCATTACATCAAATCACGCAAGAGCGACTGCTGCATTATGTGCACAATTCAACATAACATGTCATTTAGTACTTCGAGGTAACTTGGCAGAGTTTGAAGGAAATCTATTTTTAGATGCAATGTTGGGGGCACATATTCACATCATTGAGTCATCAGCTTCAAGAGAAGAAGCAATGGAAGCATTACAAACTGAATTAGAAAAACAAGGGAGACGGCCATTTGCTATACCGTCAGGCGCTTCTGATTGGATAGGATCACATGGTTATATCAACGCTTTTAATGAGATTGTTGAACAAGAAACAGATATGGACGTCCAATTCGATTCAATTAATTTAGCCGTTGGTTCTGGAGGAACTTATGCAGGTCTTTGGTACGGTAATATAAGCCGCGATTTAAACAAAAATATTACAGGATACGCAGTCACTCAAAGTGCTAATGAATTTAAAACAAAAATAATCGATATATTAACTCATTTAGATGATAGTATAGCGTCATTTGATACGATAGCTATCAATGATGATTATATTGGTCTTGGTTATGGACAAGCAACAGATGAAGAATTGCAATTTTATATAGATATTGCCCAACAAGAAGGAATTATTTTAGACCCAACCTACACAGGGAAAGCCTTTAGAGGTTTAGTAGACGAAATTAAAGCTGGTAGCTACGTCAATCAAAATAACATTTTATTTATTCACACAGGTGGATTACAAGGTTACACACAGGCAACAAGAACGCGTATTCAACAATTGCTTCCTGAAATGATACAGGATAAATAGAAATAAACTAAGAACTATGATTATGTTTGCATTGAAGTAATGTATTACAGATGAAGTTTATATTGGTGAAATTGCGTATTAATCTATTTCTAATATTGAGTTGTAGCATTCTACGTAATTATATAAGGAGCGTAATGAGTCATGACCATTAGAAAATTAGTGTCAGAAAAAGCGATAGAAGTGAATGGTTACGATATAGATGCGATGGGTATCGTAAGTAACATAGTATATATCAGGTGGTTTGAAGATTTACGTACGGATTTTATAAATCAATATATGCCTTATTCTGATATGATGAATCAACATATTTCACCAATATTAATGAAAACAGAGGCAGAATACAAAACGCCTATAACGATACATGATAAACCAATAGGACGTTGCTACATTGTAAAAGCGAGCAAATTGCGTTGGGAATTTGAGTTTGAGATTGTGTCTGAGGACAAAGTACATTGTTTAGGCCATCAAAATGGTACTTTTTTTGACCTACAAAAGCAAAAGGTGACAAAATTACCAGAAGTTTTTCAAAGTATATTGCGAGAATAGTATTAGTGTATTGAGACATTTGAATGAGCATATGTATGGTACGATAGGTAAGCAAAAAGTTTGCTACATTATAGAGAAACACGGCATAATGATATTCAATTTATTAAAATAAAGGTGGTGTTCAATCGTGCACCAAACATTGACTACGATAGAGTCATTTCATGACTTTATAGCTCGACACCCATTGGCTGTCATACACATTATGAGGGACAATTGTAGTGTGTGTCATGCAGTATTGCCACAGATAGCTGACATAGTAAAGGACTTTCCTAACGTACCGTTGGGGATTGTTAATCAAAGCGAGTTAGAAGAGATAGCAGGTGAATTATCTATCTTTACTGTACCAGTAGATTTGATATATCTAGATGGAAAAGAGATGCATCGTCAAGGTCGTTTCATTGATATGCAACAATTTGAACATCAATTGAACTTAATGTATCAAAGTTTAGATAACTAAAATTTGATAAGCACTTTTCCATAGAATCTTGTATGAATAAGATATGAACTTCTACGGGGTTTCCTATATGTTTGAAACCGATTAAGCAAAAATTATGAAAGAGCTGGGACATTAATTATGTCTCAGCTTTTTTGTGCTTTTCTAGAAATTAAATTGCTCATCATAAAAGAGTGGAAAATTTGATAAAAACTGTCATAATTATATTTAATAATGTATGAGAAGTAAAATTCATAGTGCTAAGGGGGATGTTTATGCGAATTGAAAGAATTTGTCCAAATGAAGCGGAAGCGCTTTATGATTGTATGAGAAAAATTGATGAAGAGTCCCAATATATGCTCTATTTACCAGAAGAAAGAAATTTCGATAAAGCACGTTTTGTAGATGACATAAAACACAATTTTTATATTGGTGTTAAATCGGAAAATAACCAAATCTTTGGTTATTTATCAGTACATATTAGTACGTTAGCAAAGGTAAGACATATTGGTTATATCGTTACTGGATTAATCAATGATTTACAACAACAAGGTTTAGCAACGCAAATGTTTGATGAAACTTTTAAATGGGCTAAACGCAAAGGCCTCAGAAGGTTGGAGTTAACAGTGATTACTACTAATAAACCCGCTGTAAATTTTTATGAAAAAATAGGTTTTAAGATTGAAGGAATTAAACATAGTTCTGTTTATATGGATGGTCATTTTTTTGATGAATTGTATATGTCTATGATGTTGAATGAAAATTATCATACTGAATCTGACAATATATGGTAGGGTCTTCATGAATTTCAAAAATGTCACAGTTAATTAATGATATAGTTCCTTTTGCTAAAATTATTGCTGAGTTTGTTATAAACTATATGTAATAGCAATATTAATGTAATAGGCAAGGAGGAAAAATTGTGATAAAGAAAATAGCCGCATTATCCAGTCTGACAATTGCTGCTTCATATCTGTACGTAAAAGTAAGAGAAAAACGAAGTTATAAAAGCTTTTTATATGAATTAATGTTAAAAATCACTAATACGAAAAGTTCATTTGAAAATGTTGAAAATGCGCAAAAAAGTTTAGATGCTGTGAAAGAAGCAACAAAGGGTCTATACGATGGTACAGCGTATCGTTTTAAACATAGGGTGCAAGCGACAACTGTCCAACAGTCTACGGTTTATTCGGTCAATGATCAAGCTGATAGACAACAACAGGTCGTGTTATATATACACGGTGGTGCTTGGTTCCAAGATCCATTGAAACATCATTTTGATTATATCGATACACTTGCAAGTGAATTGAACGCTAAAATTGTCTTACCTATTTATCCAAAAGTGCCACATGCGACATATAAAGAGACATTTACATTATTAAAAGAAATATATGAAAGTATTGTGAGACAGGTAGAAGATCCACATCAAATTATAGTGATGGGAGATTCAGCTGGTGGGCAAATCGCGTTATCGTTTGCTCAGTATATTAAAATGCAATCACTACCTCAGCCAAGTAACATTATCATGATTTCTCCTGTATTAGATGCAACATTATCTAATCCTGAGTCAGCGGTTTATGAAGAAATTGATCCGATGTTAGCTAGAGAAGGAAGTAAGTTTTTCTTAGAATTATGGTCCGGAGATTTACCATTAACAGATTGGCGTATTTCCCCTATGTTTGGAGATTTAGAAGGGCTTGGGCATATTACGTTAATCATTGGTACAAAGGAAACATTATATCCAGATGCACTTAAACTTTCGAATATGTTGAATAAAAAGAATATAAGTCATGATTTTTTACCAGGATATAACTTGTTTCATATTTATCCAGTATTTCCAATTCCTGAAAGAGCACAAGTAATAACGAAGTTAAAGCAAATTATTAAAAAATATTAGCCTTAGTATAAAGCAAAGTTGTTTAATAACGGAATGATAAAACTTAAATTTCTAAAATATAATAAAGAAGTGAGTTAGTGGTCTAATATTTAATTTAGACCAGTTAACTCACTTCTTTTTAATGATTTATTAGAATAAATCATATAGTTGTAAACATTAATTTAATAGTGTATTAATTTTAAGTTGTATGATTCTTTTTTAAAGAAAGCATTAAGATTAATAACATAATTAATACGATGCCTAATAGTTGGAATGGTAGGAATGTTACTTTTAACCAAACAGCGCTAGCCACAATAGCCATTACAGGTTCTATTGTACCGAATAAAGTTGTTTCCTTTGCTGATAAATACTGCAAACTTTTTATAAAGAAAAAGAAAGCAATTGCAGTTCCTCCTATAATACCGAAACCTAAATAACTTAATGTACTGAACGTTATTTGTGAAACATCAAGTTGCCATAATGGTGCTTTGAAATTCATCAATATTCCTGAAATTAACATCGCCCATCCTACCACTAAGATTGAAGAAAAATTAATTAATAATTTCGTTGCATATATAGTGTAAAAGGCAAGGGCGATACCAGAAATTACTCCCCAAGTGATGCTTGAAGTTGGTACTACGAGACGACTTAGGGAACCGTTTGTTAAGAGTAGAAATGTACCAATAAGTGTCAGCGTAATAGCTAGTAAATCGAAAATCTTTAAGGTTGCTTGGCCACGTATAATAAACCAGAAAATAATATAAACAGGAGCAATATATTGCAGTAACGTAGCTATCGCTGCATTACCTTCATCGATAGAAGCCATATATGAGTATTGCACGAGTAACATACCAAAAATAGAGAATATCAACATCTGCATCGTACTTGTAAAGTTAGAGAAAATAGTAAATATGGAATGTTTGGGATTTAATATTTTGAAAATAATCATAAGTATTACACCACTAAATAGTAGTCTAGCGGTAACATACCAGTTAACATCGATATGTCTAAATCTAAATAGATAATCTGATACTGTTCCGCCAAGCCCCCAAAAGGATGCACCTACAATCGCTAAAATAATACCTATCATACGTTTTTTTGTCTTCATTCTATCACCTAATAATTATTAATATATTAAACTATAAACGAAAATAATTTGATATAATACATTAAAATGTATTAAAAGTATCAATATATTGAGGTGGTATTACATGGAAAATAAAATGGTCATAGGAAATAATAAAGAAGAATATATACAATATCCAGACTATCAATGGAAGCATGTTATTCTACGTACTACTTTAAACCAAACACTATTAGGTCATATACCTTTACATTGGCATCATGCTTTACAATTCGTCTATGTAATTAACGGCACAATAAAAATAAATATTGCTGAGAATACTGTCATATTAAAAGAAAGAGACGGTATATTTATAAATGCTAATATTGTGCATGAGATTCACGATATTGTTGAAGGTAGTACGTTTTATTGCTGGAATATTGAGCAACCTAGCATTACAAATTTTATTGAATATAAATATGTAAATTATATTATTGAGTTATCAAAGCAAGTGCCATATATTTATTTATCATTTGACCATAAGCAACAACGAGCACTTTTAGAAATAATTGAATATACCGGTATGATTTATGAAAAGCATGAATACTTGTATCAGCTTGAAATCACAATACAATTTTATAGCGCTATTAAATGGTTGCTACACCACGTGTCAGGCTATATAGATGATTTAACTTACAATTTTGATAGTCGCGTGAAACAAATAATTGAATATATACACGAGTATTACTCAAACAAAATAACGTTACAACAACTCAGTGGCGTTATTCACATGAGTGAAGCGGAAACGATAAAGTTATTTAAAAGGGCAACTAAACAAACGCCATTTGAATATTTGCAAAAAATAAGACTAGAGGCTAGCATCTACCAGTTAAATAATAAAGCAAAATATACAATTACAGATATTGCTATGCAATGTGGGTTCTCTACCACGAGTTATTTTATAAAATTATTTAAGGATACATATGGTATGACTCCGAAACAATATCAAAAGTTACAATTGCAGTCATAGGATAAAGCAACGTAAACAAGGGTGAGATAGAATTCAATAGTTGAATTCTATCTCACCCTTGATGTCCTTACTAAAGTTAATTAACGACTATATAAATAGTCATTTCAGCTCACAATTAGAGTAATTATTTTTTATATTAAAAGGTTCTATCGTGACCACTAGTACAATTAATCTTTATTTTAGATTTTTTAAGTAAGTAGGGAAAAATTCTGTGTATAAATCAATGAATTTGAAGTAACTTTCTTTCTCAACATATTCATCTACTTGATGTGCCTGACTTACTAAGCCAGGACCGTACATAATAAATGAAAAATCCTCATCTTTATCCACTAATAAGTCAGAAGCATCTGTAACTCCTGGCGATGCTTCGTAAGGTAAATCTGTATTTAAATATTTTAAACCTAAATCGTGAGCTAGTGTTGCTAGTCTATTTTTACCGGTAGTATAAACAGGAGGTCTAGACATATACGTATCAATTTCTATGTCTGTATGATCGGTTTCAACTTGTTTTAAAATTTCGTCGAAATAAGTTATGAATTGGTCATTGTCATGTTCTGGAATAGTGCGAATGTTAAACTCAGATTCAGCATGTTCTGGTATAGAGTTTACTTGATTGCCACCATTGAAAATTGTAGCGTTCATGATTGGATTACCTAATAAATCATTATTTTTATCAAATTTTGTGAACCCTTCATCTGCTTTATATACAAATTTAACTAAAGGTGAGATGGCATTAAAACCTAATTGTGGCATAGAGCTGTGGGCAGCCTTTCCTCTTGAAATCACGCGAATGTCCATAGAACCCTTATGTGCATAGATGATTCTATCCTGCGAAGGCTCTGCAATAACTAGTGCCTCTACATCTTTCATGTAACCTTCTTGTTGGAAAGTTTTAGCCCCTTCACCAACAATTTCTTCTCCTGCAGTGGCTAATAGTCTAATCCGACCATATTCTAATAAGTTTTGGTCATGGATATCAATCATACTTATTACTAAAGCCGCTAATCCAGATTTCATATCGGCTGATCCACGACCATATAGTTTGCCATCTACTTCAGTCAAATTAAATGGATCAAATGTCCATTTATTAATATCGCCTTCAGATACGACATCCATATGACCAGAAATACCTAAAACAGGCCCTTCGTTTCCAATCTCAGCAACTAAGTTGGCTCTCGTATCACTGATTTTAATTATTTTTGATGCAATGCCGTGTTGTGATAATAAATCTTTTAAGTATTCACAAACTTGGATTTCATGGTCATTTACGGATTGGATTGTCACTAAATCTTCCAAAATTTGAACCTTTTCACTATCTGTAAATTTACTCATAATTAAAAACCCCTTTTCAATAAATATAAAATTCAGACAATTTAATTATAGCTAATAAAATTGAAGAATTGTAACTAAAAGGGTTGAATTTAATGTAAAGAAAGTTTGGATGACAATGTTTTGTAACATATATTAATAAAGTGATAGAGCTTATTAAATATAAAAAATCATACATGATTTTTTATCAACTTTGTTCTAAAGTCCATGTATGATGCTCATTATCTTTCAATGAAGATACATTATTTAATTTGTAATCGTTACTAGATTGTGAACCTTGAGGTATATCACTAGATTCAGTAGTTTTTAACTCAGAAGATTGGGAACTGTTGTTGATATAGTCTACGTTTTCAATATTTTTAGTGTTATCAGAATCTAATACAGCGTCTCTCATATTATTACCTTGAAAACTTCCTACCAAAAGCATAATCAGATAAGCGCAACAAATAATTGCTACAACAGCAAGATATATTGAAACCACCAATTTGACTGATTTACTCATAAACTACCTCCTAAAATTTGTATCAGTTGTCCCTTACACATATAAGATAACATGTAAATTTTAATGCTATGTAAAATTGAGGTAAATAATATATTTATTTATTTGCATTATAAATTCTCGGCTAAATAAAAATTATTAAAATTCTTCTTATAAAAATAAAACATCTGCAAAAATCAACGAATTCCTTTCATATAAGGATTTATAAGCGCATTAAATTTTTTTACAGATGAATTGTAAACTCAGATTTACAAATTATTAATAGATAATTCAAACTATTTAAACTAAATCAATAACTGCATGATAGCATGTCATTATCCAAAGATAGCAGTAGATTAGACAGGTCATTTAATATTATTAGAAATTCTACGCTATTTTGAATACATAAAATTAAATAGGTTGTTGAAAAGAGGGATAAAATTTGCTACTAATCATAATTTGTATCGGGGCTATTCTTTGGTTAGGTATTGTTGAAAAGAAAAGACATTCTAACAGATTAGAAAAGATTCCTATACGTATCAATATAAATGGTATTAGAGGTAAATCTACTATAACTAGATTGATTTACAGTACTTTACGTGAAGATAACTATCGCGTTATTGGAAAAACAACAGGTACAGATGCGCGTATGATGTATTGGTTTACTCCTAGAGAATATCCAGTTTATAGAAAACCACAAGGCGCTAATATTGGAGAACAACGCGATATTATCAGGAAAGTTGTTAAACAAAAAGCCAATGCTTTAGTTAATGAATGTATGGCTGTGAATCCCGATTATCAAATTACGTTCCAAAAAGATCTTGTTAAAGCCAATATAGGCGTCATCGTTAACGTCATGGAAGATCATATGGATGTTCTTGGGCCAACGTTAGATGAAGTGGTGGAAGCTTTTACAGCAACTATTCCTTATAGAGGACATCTTGTTGTTATGAAAGATGATTATACAGACTTTTTTGCTAAGGTGGCAAAAAGGCGTAAGACTAAGCTTATCGTTGTAGATAAGGAGGAAGTGCCAGAATCGTATTTAAGGAAATTTGGTTATATTGTGTTCCCTGATAATGTAGCCATTGCAATGGGTGTTGCAGAAGCACTTGGTATTGATAGAGAAATCGCATTAAAAGGTATGCTGAATGCACCACCAGATGTTGGAGCCGTTGAAGTTAAATACTTTGATGCTAATCAGTCAACTAATGTTTATGTCAATGCATTCGCTGCTAATGAACCGAAATCAACTAAGGCAATATTAAATAAGGTAGAAAGCTATAACTACCCATATAAGAAAATTGTTATTATCTTGAATTGCCGTTCTGATAGAGTCGACAGAACAAGGCAGTTTGCTGAGGATTTTATTACTGAAGTTGATTTTGACACATTGATTTGTACTGGTAAAAGTACGCAAATGGTTACTGAAGTAATGAAAGGACAACCTGATAAAAAGTATTTGAATTTTGAAGGTAGAGATATAAAAGAAATAGAGCAAGCGTTATACCAAGAGTCTCAAAATGCATTGATATTTTGTGTGGGTAACATCCATGGACCAGGTAAACAAATAGCGCAGTATATAGAAGGGATCAAATAATATGATAGGTTCAGAATTATATTTTTCATTATTTGTGGGCATTGTATTAAGTTTAATCTTCGCTGAAAAATTTGGTATTAGTCCAGCTGGATTAGTAGTACCTGGATATTTAGCTTTAATTTTTGATCAACCGATTATGCTATTATCTGTACTCATCATTAGCTGTATTACATACTTTATCGTAAATCATGGTATAAGCCGGATTGTTATATTGTATGGTCGAAGGAAATTTGCAGCCATGATCTTGACCGGAATGGTTTTGAAATTTATTTTTGACTTAATATATCCAGTGACACCATTTGAGATGGTCGAAATGTCAGGCATAGGTGTCGTTATACCAGGCATTATAGCAAACACGATTCAAAAGCAAGGTGTCATTATTACTTTATCAACTTGTATGCTTTTAACATGTATCACTTATGTCATTTTATTCTTTTATAGCTTTATCAACTAGTAAGGAGCATATATATGAAGAATTCTAAAAGATTTTCAATAGAAGAACGCATACTCAAGTGGACTAAACGACATAAGAAAAGAAATACAATTTACACTAGCATTATTTTAATTATCGCTATTGTACTTTTAGTATTTGTCATGACATCACAAAAAATTGAACCCGTTAAAGCTATGGATAAAGGTCAAGGTGATATAAGAATGACATATTTAGGAAATGTCGAATTAAATAACCACATCAGGAAGAATAACATTAGCGAAGCTTTTAATGCTATTAAGCCAATTTTAAAAGGGAGTGATTATTCTACGGCAAGTTTACAAGTATCGAAATTCTCAGATGATAGAAAAACAAATATCAATAAAAACTTAGAAAATGTAATGTTTTTAAGAGATTTAAATATAAAAAGCTTAAATCTTATCAACCAAGTTACAGATAATGTAACTGCGAGAGACTTAATGAAATCAGTAGAAGCTCAGTCAGGCTATAATTATTTAACTGGAAACGGCTCCAATGCTATCAATAGTAAAACTGTACAACAAACGGTTAAAAATAAAAAAATAGCTAATGTATCTTTTACTGATGTTGAATCAGACTATACAGATACATTAAAAAATACGACATCAGTTAGTTTAGAGCCAAACATTTATATCCCATTAATCAAAAAACTTAAAGAAAACAATGATTATGTGGTTGTTAACGTTGATTGGGGTATCACAGATGAACGATCAGTTACTACTAGGCAAAGAGAATACGCGCATTCGTTAGCTGATGCAGGTGCTGATGTGATAATTGGTCATAACTCGGTAGTACAAGAAATAGAAAAATACAAAGACACCAGTATCTTTTACAGTTTAGGCAATGTAACATCAGAAGACTTTTTGTCTAAAAACAAACAAGGTTTGGCAGTACAACAAAATTGGAACGGTGACCAGTCTCAATTTACGGTGACGCCAATCAAGTCACAAAGTGGGAAAATCACTAAATCTAACCCAAGTAAAGTAGAAGAAATTAAGTTACTTAATAATATTGAAGGTGAAGATATAAATTTCAAAAAAGAGAATGGAGGTTACGTTTATGAACATTAAAGAACATTGGGTAAGTATAACAGTTGTTTCAGTTATATTGGTTGTTTTACTATTAATTGTTTTCGCGAGAGCGAACGAAGGATTAGATCAATATGAACTAAATGAATTGAAAACTTCTCATCACCAATATCTTTCTAAAGGAGCTTAAGTATGAGTATTTATAATAAAAAAACGCTCATCGTAATATTACTCCTTACAATTATCATATCTTTTGGCTTTTTTATGATAACTAAAAAAGATAATTATAATAAAGATGAATTATATGAGAATAAAATAGCAGATCATGCCCAGGATCTTTCCGACAAAAATTACGGTGTTGCTTCAAACAATCCAATCGCAACACGGGTTGGTGAAAAAATATTGCAAGACGGCGGTAACGCGATAGATGCATCTGTAGGTGTCTCTTATGCACTTGCAATAACAGAGCCTCATTCATCTGGTTTAGGTGGTGGTGGCGCAATGTTAGCTTATGATGGCCAAGAAAATGTTGCACCAAAGCAATGGCAATACAAGGACATCTCATCTTTTGACTTTAAACAAAAAGACAAGATAGGTACACCTGGCTTTGTACGTGGTTTACATGATGCGCATAACGAAGGGGGCAAAATGGAAGAACGAAAAATACTAGATTACGTTATACCTTTAGCTGAGGATGGTTTTGAAGTAGATTCAGAACTGGAACGTAGTTTAAAACTTTATGGTTCAGATATTGAGCGGGATTCCCCATTTTTTGATAGTGGCCAAACGAAAAGAGAAGGTGACGTTGTAAAACAACCAGCTTTAGCTAAAACGATTAAAGGCATTAGAGACCATGGACCGGAATACTTTTATGAGAAAGTAGGTAAAAGTGTTTCTAAGCAAGTAGATGAAGAAGTGAATGAAAAAGATTTTGCAAGTTACAAAACAGAGAAAAAAGAACCGGTAAGTACAGATTACCTAAATAATAAATTATATTCTGCATCTAATCCTTTAGGTGGAACGTTAATGCTTCAAGGTTTAGAAATTGATGAAGCAACTGGTAACGATACAACTCCTGATAATCGATTAGATTATATTACGGGTATGTTAAAGTCTAGGGCATTGATGTATAGAAATAGAGATATTATTAATGGCCAAGATGAAGACTACGATGAATATTTATCTCAAGATTATATATTAGGAAAACTAAACGAGGTTAATTTTAATAGTAATTTCAATACAAATAATGTGGATAATACGAGTACTACACATTTTGTAGTTATAGATAAAGACGGTAAGTTAACAAGCACTACCAATACTTTAGCAAGTTTCTTTGGTTCCGGTAAATTTATGAAAGAGGGATTCTATATGAATAACTCATTAAACAACTTTTCATCAAATCCGGCAAGCCCGAACTATGGAGGTAAGCATAAAGAGCCAAGATCGTTTACAGCACCAAGTATTGTAGTAGGACCTGATTATTACATGGGTATAGGAACACCAGGTGGTAATAAGATACCGACCACATTGAATGAAGTGTTGGTAGATTATTTAAGAGGTGATGGCACCCTACAAGAATCGATAGATAAGCCCCGTTTTTATAATGATGGGGGAGAAATTTTTTATGAAAATGCTACAAGTAAACAAGATATAGAAATATTCAAAAGTTTAGGTTTTCAGATTGAAGAAAAACGTAACGATCCTAACTTTGGTAGTGTCCAAGCTGCACTTTACAACAAAAATAATAAAACGGTTGAAATTGGACAAGACGTCGGTAATCGATAGTAAATAAAGGGGTAAGGTAGAAATCTTATATAGCATCAACAACAAAAGAAAACGGATAGATATCGGTTTGAGATATCTACCCGTTTTTTTACTAAATGCTTAAGTAAGTTGTATTACCAACCTTGGCCTGCTATATCATAGTTTGCTAATTGGCCTGTTTCAAAGTCTTGAATTGCAGCTTCTAACACATTTAAAGCAGTGTCTAACTGATCATAAGTTATGACTAATGGTGGTTGGAAACGCAGTACATTTCCAGCAACAGCAATGATAACGACACCATTGTCAAAACAACGATTACAAATCTTTAAAGCTGCTTCGGGGTCGCGCACTTTTTTAATTTTATCTGACACAATATCGATACCAATAGAGAGACCTTTACCTCTGATATTTCCGACAGATTTATACTTTTCAGGCCATTGATTTAGACGTTCACGAACGTAATTTCCTTTATCAGTACTAGCCTGTAATAGTTCTTGATCTTCAATCATAGCAATTGTAGCTAATGCAGCTTCACAACTTACTGGATTAGCACCAGTAGTAAATAAATGAGCAGGGGCGTCTAAATAGTCCATGATTTCTGAACGCCCAACAATGGCAGACATTGGTAGACCACCTGCCAATGATTTACCAAATGTAATAAGATCAGGTTCAATATTATAATGCGATACGGAGCTCCAACAACCTGTTCGTCCTAAGCCTTGTTGGATATCGTCCACAGCCAATAATATACCGTGTGTTTGGCATAAGTCTTGTAAGGCTTCGAAGTAACCGTCTACGGGTTCAAGTAAGCCGCCATCCCCTTGGATAGTTTCAATCATGATACAAGCTACTTCATCGGCTGGTACGTACTTTTCGAACATTTCTTTAAGAGGAGCAAGATATTCTTCAACTGTATTTGGACTTTGATGCTCAAACATACCTCGATAATTATCTGGAAAAGGAATGTGATAGAAACCTGGAAGCATTGGACCGTAATGTTTACGCATATTTAAACTAATTGCAGACATAGAAAGTGATCCATATGTAGATCCATGATAAGCATTGATAAAACTAATAATATAAGGTCTTCCGGTATATGCGCGAGCTAATTTAACAATACCGTCATTTGCATCTGATCCTGAAAGTCCGAAAAGTGCACGTTTCTCATATGAACCTGGTGCAATTTCACATATTTTTTTAGCTAATTTGACTAAAGGCTCGTGATACATGTATGCAGGCGTGTAATGTATGAATTGATCAACTTGTGCTTTGATAGCATCCGTAACCTGTTTAGGTGCATGACCAACATTTTGAGAACTTGCACTAGATAGCAGGTCAATATATGTTTTACCTTCAACGTCTACTAGCGTTGCGCCATAGCCATGTGAGATAGCTAATGGATAATATTTAATTCTTCCTGGCTTAGCAAAGTATTTACTATCTTCGATAATAAGTTGTTCTGATTTGTTCATAATTGATGCGCCTCCCATAATTTAGCGTAGGATGTGTCGATATGTATAAAGTCAATGTGAGCTATGTATCGTCAGTGTATACACACCCTAAAAATTGTAAAAGTAGTGTTTATATTCATGGTGAAAAGTCACGTTAAGAAATAACTAATAAGTCGAATATACTAAGAAAATTTAGAATTGTAAATATATTCTGAAAAATTAAAGTTGAATAACACCTTTTTAGTGTAAAATAACCATTATATTATATAAAGGTGCTCAATTTTAATTAATTTTAAGTTAAATTTTATAATAATATATATCAAACTAGGTAAAATGATGCTATTTAAAATATAAAAACAGTTATAAGTAGAAATGAACGATAAAAATTGGTATATTGTGCTTAAGAAATAATATTTATCTCTATAACATAAAAAGGTTAACCTTTAAAATATTTATCGAATGGTGAAAAGCTAAAAAAAGTTAAAAGTTAAAATTAAAAAATAAATTATAAGATTTAAAGGTATACAGGAGGAAAAATACATGATATATGGTGGTATATTAGCAGGAGGTATCGGTTCTAGAATGGGAAACGTGCCACTGCCAAAACAATTTTTAGATTTAGATGGTAAACCAATATTAGTTCATACGGTTGAAAAATTCTTGCTCACAAATGAATTTGACAAAATATTTATTGCGACACCACAAAAGTGGATTTCGCATACGAAGGATACGTTGCGTAAACATCAAATTAATGATGATAGAATTGAAGTGGTACAAGGTGGTTCAGATCGTAATGAAACGATTATGAATATTATAAATGAAGCTGAAAAATCACAGCCTATTACTGATGAAGATGTAATCGTTACACATGATGCGGTTAGACCATTTTTAACCCATCGAATCATCAAAGAAAATATTGAAAGTGTATTAGCGCATGGCGCTGTCGATACTGTAATACCTGCAACAGACACTATTATCACTTCAAGTGATGGAGAGCAAATACAGTCTATCCCAGTTAGAAGTGAAATGTATCAAGGCCAAACACCACAATCATTTAATGTGAATTTATTGAGAAATAGCTATAATGCGTTATCACTAGAAGAGAAGGAAATAATGACAGATGCCTGTAAGATTCTTGTGGTAGCTAATAAAAAAGTAAAATTAGTGATGGGAGAACTATATAACATTAAAATTACGACGCCTTATGATCTTAAAGTGGCGAATTCCATCATCAAAGGTGGGATGTTGAGTGATTAACCAAGTTTATCAACTGGTAGCACCTAGACAATTTGAAGTAACATATAATAATGAAAATATTAAAAGTGATAAAGTTGTTGTAAGACCATTATATTTATCAATTTGTGCAGCAGATCAAAGATATTATACTGGTAGTAGAAATGAACAAGTACTTAAGAAAAAATTACCGATGTCTTTAGTGCATGAAGGTGTCGGTGAAGTTGTTTATGATAACAAAGGTATATTTAAGACGGGTACAAGAGTTATTATGGTACCCAATACACCTGTTGAGTCAGATGAAGTCATAGCAGAAAATTATTTACCTAGTAGTAAATTTAGATCTAGTGGTTATGATGGTTTTATGCAAGATTATGTTTTTATGGATCATGACCGTGTCGTAGAAATTGACGATAGTATCGAAGATTTAAGTACAATTGCATATTCTGAATTGGTAAGTGTGAGTTGGCATGCGCTTCAAAGGTTTGAACGTAAATCTAATGCTAATAAAAATAGTTTTGGTATTTGGGGAGATGGCAATTTAGGGTATATTACTGCAATTTTATTAAATAAACTATATCCTAATGCAGCAATTTATATCTTTGGAAAAACAGATTATAAATTAAGTCATTTCTCTTTCGCAGATGAAATATACCACATACATGAAGTGCCTGAAGGGGTTACTTTTGATCATGCATTTGAGTGTGTAGGTGGGAAAGGTAGCCAGTCTGCAGTAAACCAAATCATTGATTTGATTTCACCTGAAGGTACAGTTAGTTTATTAGGTGTAAGCGAATATCCTGTTGAAGTTAACACAAGATTAGTGTTAGAGAAAGGCTTAACAATGTTTGGCAGTAGTAGAAGTGGTGCGCAAGACTTTAAAGATATTGCGAAATTCTATAAAGATCATCCAGATGTTGTGGAAAAATTAGCGCTACTCAAAGGTAACGAATTTGATGTTAAAACTATTAATGATGCAGTCAATGCATTTGAAACAGATTTATCCACTTCGTGGGGCAAGACTGTTATTAAATGGACGATGTAAACTTTTAAAAATAAGCAATCAGTCATAATATTTTGAAAGAATATTATGAACAGGATAGAGAGAGGTTTTTTAAATTGAGTAAATCTAAAATAATAATTGATAATATTTATTGGGAACGTATTCAATTATTTATTTCAGGTCATGTTGAGGATATCGAATTGGACAAGAAGCGTTTTGTTCTACGTAATTTAACTGAGACCAAAGAATTGAAAGCAAACGATGTAAAAATTAACGGAAATCAATTCGTAGCACGCTTTAATGTGGCTATATTAGATGACGGAAATTATCTACCTTCAGGTGAATACTTAATTATTTATAAAGGTGATTTTGATTATATAGCTAATATTAATTCATCATTGTTAGAACCGAATCAATATACGTTGGAGGAAGATGAGTTAGAACAGTATCATGAGATAGCTACTCAAAATGGTAAGAATAATTTTCTATTAGAACATTTTATGTGTACATTTAAAAAGGGTGGCAACTCTAATAAAACAGAGTATATTGTGAGACCAATGATATCCAGTGAAGTTAATGAGTTTGTACTAGATATCTTGTTTAAAGCTCCAACACCTAAGTCAAATCCTCTTAAACAAAAGATTGCAGATTTGAAGTTAAAGTATAATCGTTATTCGTATAATGTGCGTAATTTTGTCTTCCAAATGATATTTAATACGACAAGATTTTTCCATTTGAAAAAGGGTAATACGGTACTGTTCACATCTGATTCAAGAGCAGAAATGTCAGGGAACTTTGAATATGTTTATAATGAGATGTTACGCCAAAATTTAGACGACAAATATAAGATACATGCATTGTTTAAATCTAACATTTCGGCACGTCGTAACTTTATCGACAAATTTAAATTCCCGTATTTATTAGGTAAAGCAGATTATATATTTGTGGATGATTTTCACCCATTACTCTACACAGTAAAATTCAGAAAAAGCCAGGAAATCATTCAAGTATGGCATGCGGTTGGTGCTTTCAAAACTGTCGGTTATAGTCGAGCTGGAAAAAAAGGCGGACCATTCTTTAATTCTGTGAATCATAGAAATTATACCAAGGCTTTTGTTTCTTCAGAAACAGATATACCATTTTATGGTGAAGCCTTTGGTATTAAAGAACAAAATATAATTCCGACTGGTGTCCCTAGAACAGATATCTTATTCGATGAGGCGTATGAACAACAAGTTACAGCCGAAATGGAAGCGGCACTACCAATTATTAAAGATAAGAAAGTGATTTTATTTGCGCCTACATTTAGAGGTAATGGGCATCATACGGCACATTATCCATTCTTTAAAATTGATTTTGCTAGATTTGCACGATATTGTCGTGAAAATAATGCAGTAGTTTTATTTAAAATGCATCCATTTGTGAAGAATAGACTAAATATTCCTAGAGCATATGAGCAATACTTTGTGGATGTTTCTGATTTTAGAGAAGTTAATGATATTTTATTTGTTACGGATATTTTAATTAGTGATTATTCATCACTTGTTTATGAATTTGCGGTATTTAAACGACCAATGATTTTTTATGCATTTGACCTTGAGGATTATATTACATCACGTGATTTTTATGAGCCATATGAAACGTTTGTGCCAGGGAAAATTGTAGAGTCATTTAATGATTTAATAACAGCACTAGATAACAAAGACTTTGAAGTAGACAAAGTAGAACCATTCTTAGATAAGCACTTTAAATATCAAGATGGTCGTTCGAGTGAACGTTTAGTAAGAAACGTATTTGGAAGCTAAGAAAAACTGAAAATAAAAATTATGATGAGCTGAAACAATAACTAATAAACTAAAGGTAAGATAGTAGATCTATTCATAGATTATGTATCATTAAACTAACTATGTGTTATTAGTATTTCAGCTCATTTTTATAAGGTGGATATATCAATGAAATTTTCAATCATAGTACCAAGTTACAATTCTGAAAAGTATATAGGGGAACTATTGAACAGTTTGCAGAATCAAAAATACGATAAGAAAGATTTTGAAGTAATACTGATAGATGATTGTTCTACAGATAATACTTTGGAAGTAGTAGCGACTTATAAAAACAAAGTGAATTTAACTGTAAAACAACTTGAAGCCAATTCGGGTGGTCCTGGAAAACCTAGGAATACAGCTCTGAACTTAGCTCAAGGGGATTATGTCTTCTTTGTAGATTCAGACGATTACATTCATCAAGATACATTGAAAGATGTATCGAAATTTGTTGAAGGTAACCAGGCTGATGTGGTTCTAGTTAAAATGGAAGGTGTAAATGGTCGTGGTGTTCCTAAATCTATGTTTAAAGAAACCAATGATGATGTCACATTAGCTAATTCACGTATTATCTATACATTAAGTCCCACTAAGTTTTATCGTACGTCATTACTACGTGATAATCATATTGAGTTCCCAGAAGATTTACGTAGTGCAGAGGATCAACTGTTTACAATGAAAGCGTACGTTAATGCAAAGAAAATTGCCGTATTGGCAGATAAACCATATTATTATGCGACTAAGCGAGAGGGGGAACATATGAGCTCGGCATATGTGTCGCCTAAAGATTTTTATAAAGTTATGGGATTAATTACAGAAGAAATTCTGAATAGCCATTTAGACAATAGACATGATATATTAGGATATTTTTTAGATCGCCATTTTTCATTTTCAAGAACAAATAATTTTTCACTTAAAATAGCAGATGATAAAAAAGAAGCTTGGATGGATGCATTAGGAGACTTTATACAAAAAGTACCAACTGAAGTAGATGATATCGTCAGAGATTCGTTGAAACCATTGTTATATTACGCACGCAAAAAAGATATGAAACGTTATCAAATTGTTGAAGAAAGCTTTAATAATGGCCAATTTTATAATTTTAGTGCGGAACAAGGTGTATTGAAAATTCAGTTTGATCGTGAAGAACCATACTTTATATTCAATAAATTAATGAAACCGGATATAAGAATGACACAGTTTAAATTTAATGAACAAGGTTTTGAATTGGAATTAGAATTTTTAAGTTCCATTATCAACCCAAATCATGTAGCTTCTATGATACAACTGAAGTTAGTATCACGTAATAAAAAAGAATTGATTTATATACCTTTAGCTATTAATGATCAAACACGTTTTAAATTTAATGCTTCTATGAAAGACATGATGCCATATTTAATTAAAGAAAAAGTTTGGGATGTATTTTTAGAGATGCGCGTAGATAATATGAGTGTTGAAAAGCGCATTGGCGGTAAACGCTTAAAATATCCATATGGAAAAGAGACGAGTACGATTGCTTCACTGGAGAACAATTATTATCGTTTTACACCGTACTTCACAAAAGATTTTGACAATCTATCATTTTATGTAACTCAAAATAAATTAAACGATATGATTGAAGTTACGATAAAAGATAGTAAAACGATTCAACTTAGTAGTTTAGAATTTAACTATATTTTGTCTGAAGGTTTAACAACTGTATTACTGCCAGATACATTTACGTATGGCTATCTGACTGCTCATGAATCTAAAGAGAAAATGACTTATAATATAGCACTCAGCGATAAGATTAAAGCTAAAAATCTTAAAAAGCATTTCACTTTGGAATCGCCATATTTTAATTTAAGGTATTAACCAGTATATAATAATAAAAAAACTACGATATAACGATAAATACTTGGATTGTAAATGTTTATCGTTATAGTGAGTTACCTTGTGGGTGGGAATACGAAATCAATTTTCAAATTTGGTTTCTGTCCTGCCCTTTAATTTTAATTTGGTAGTGATGATATAGGGTGATAACTATATTATTGTATCCATATAAGTATGATACTTTAGAGACTTCAATAATCTATTGAATAAATTATAAACTATTAGAGTGCTATAAACCGATGTCATTGATAATAATTTTCAATTATAGTATCTTTTAAATAAATGTATTTTTAATAGGAATATAAAGCATAAGTTAAGTTGTATATGAACATCTTAGTTTCATATGCGATACGGCAAATGAGTGAGCTCTTGTATTCTTTTTCTAGTCAAGGCGTGGGATGATAAGAGAGATTATTTAAATATAATTTTCTGAGTCATTCCAATTTTAGTTTTATGTGAAGAGGGAGTTACTGATGAAAAAAGGCAAAATAGATGTTAAAGATTTAATAAATATAGGAATATTTACGGCGATATATTTTATATTTATTGCACCACCAGGTATTTTAGGCATTATACCAATATTTATGCTATTACTTCCTGCTATGATAGGTTTGATTGGTGGTATACCGATTATGTTACTTATTACGAAAACACAAAAATTTGGAGCACTATCGCTTTGTGGTATTGTGGTAAGTTTGATATTGGCAATTATGGGTCATCCTTGGATGGCGTTGATCTTAAGTTTACCTATTATTATAATAGCAGACGCTATGATGGCAATAGGTGATTATAAAAGTTGGAAATTAAATAGTATAGGTTATATTATTTTCTCGTTTTGGCCAATAGGCAATTTATTACCATTTTATTTTATGAGACAGTCATATCTAGCCTTTATACAAGAGAAATACGGTTCAGATTATGAAGCTACGGTAGCTGCATTATTTTCAATAGAGATGATTCCTATTATCATAGTTACAACAATTATTGGCGCGCTGATAGGCGCTTATATTGCTAAAGGCATATTGAAGAAACATTTTAAGCGTGCAGGTATGATTTAGTATGAATAACAAAATAATAAACCAAAGTCATATATTTAATTTAGACCCTAGGGTAAAGCTTGGAATCATGATAATTATTTCGCTTATTTCATTAACTGGCGGTGTAACGGGAAATGAAATTTTCTTACGCCTACTTGTAATGTTAATACCCTCTGTTTTGATTTTACTCATTGGTAAATATTTGATTGGATGGCTATGCCTCATTGTTACACTTAGCGCATGGTATGGCGAAGCATTTGTTATATTTGAGCATAGTCAATTAGCTACTTTACTCATTTTTGTCCCTTCAGGCGTGATTACACGTTTTTTACCATCACTTGTCATGGGGTATTATCTTTTTAAGACAACTCAAGTTGAAGTGCTTATTGCAGGTTTAGAACGTCTGAAAATACCGAGAAAGATTACGATTCCTATCGCTGTTATGTTTAGGTTTTTACCAACTATCAAGTCAGAATCAGCGTCAATTAAAGATGCAATGAAGATGAGGGGAATTTCATTGCGCTTTGCGTTTAAAAAGCCACTGCAGTATTTCGAATACCGTGTTGTGCCGTTGTTAAATAGCGTCTTAAAAATTGGGAATGAATTGACTGTTGCATCGATCACTCGTGGTTTGAATTTAACACATAAGAGAACATCTATCGTATTGCTAAAAATGCATTGGCTAGATTGGTTATTTATTAGCATGGCACTGATTTTATGCGTAACTTATTATATAGTGTGAGGTTGAAATATGATTCGAATTGAGGATATGTCGTTTAATTATGAAAATGGAGAAAAGGTTTTAAATAATATTAATCTTACTATTGGCAGTGGTGAGGTTATTTGTTTAACGGGTGCGTCAGGCTGCGGAAAAACTACAGTGACACGCATTTTAAATGGTACTGTGCCTCACCTATATCAAGGCAATATTGAGGGGACTGTTCAAGTCAATGGAAAGGATATACGTCAGCAATCTATTTATGAGATTTCAGAGATGAGCGGTTCAGTTTTTCAAAATCCTCGTTCACAATTTTTTTGTTTGAATACAACAAGTGAATTAGCATTTGAACCGGAAAACTATGGTGTTAATCCACAACGTATCAAAACTAATATGAATCATAGTGCTGAAGTATTGAATATGAATCATTTATTAGATAGAGATATATTTAACTTGTCTGGTGGAGAGAAACAACTTATCGCTTGTACTGCAATACAAGTAAGTGGACATGACATTATCATTTTAGATGAGCCTTCATCTAACTTAGACTTTACTACAATTACTAGATTACGGCAGTTGTTGGAGCAGTGGAAGCGTGAAGGTAAAACGATTATAATTGCTGAACATCGCTTGCACTATTTGGTAGATGTTGTCGATCGTTTTGTAGTGATGAAACATGGTGAAATCGATGAAATTTATGACAATTGCTCGTTCAATGCATTAACACATGCCAATTTAACGTTTCTAGGATTAAGGTCAATACATTTAGATGAGATGAAACCTAAAGCTTTAAATTACAACAATAGTGAAGAAAAATTGACATTGCATCATTTTGTTTTTAACTATAAATACAAGCAACCATATGCACTTAATATTCCTAAAGTCGAATTAACCAAAGGCAAAGTAACAGCAATTATAGGGCGTAACGGTTCTGGGAAATCGACATTTGCTCGTTGTCTAACAGGTGTAGAACGTAAATTTAAAGGACGCGTTGATATGAATAGCGTCATATTAAAACGCAATCAAAGATTAGACCATGTATATATGGTTTTTCAAGATGTGAATAATCAATTATTTGCTGAAAGTGTTGCTGAGGAATTACGTTTAAGTAATAACAAATTAGCTGATGCATCAATTAAATCGCGCTTACAACAGTATGGCATATCAGACCATGTTGATAGACATCCTTTGTCACTTTCAGGTGGAGAAAAACAACGCTTAGCTATTGCGAGTGCTGTAGAAACTAAACGAGAGGTTCTTATTTTTGATGAACCCTCTAGTGGGTTAGATGGTCAAGGTATGCGTGAAATAAGTGGAACGCTTAATCGTTTAGCTAATCAAGGACACACAATATTAGTGATCACACATGATTATGAATTATTGATGTCATGTGCAGATGAAGTATTACATCTTGAAAATGGGTGTGTTAAAGAGCAATATCAAATGGATAATGAACATTTAAACGACTTACAGAACTTTTTTGAAATTTAAATACTACAGTAATTGTTCAAATTAAAAATAAGGCTAAAAACAAATGGTAAGTTTGTTTTTAGCCTTATTTTGTTATTAATTCATGGCGATCATAATATATTGAATAGACGATTGAGATAGTTTATAAATCAAAGGTTCTTTATAGTAATGTAAATTCAATTTCGATAATGGATAATTAGCGCTATTGATTTGCTTTATATAGCTTAAACCAAAAAGTTTCTGATCTATATTTGAAGGTATCAAATTTGTAATCATTCCATGATCTTTATTTAAAAGTCTTGAGAACACGGGAAATGATTTGATGAAATGATGGTTTATTTTAATGATACAAGACGTTTTTTCTACGTTACTAAATAATAAAATATGATAATGCCAATTTGTTTTACATATCATTGCGTTAGGAAGTAAGGCAACTTGTTGTTTGAAAAAAACCTTTAAAAAGCTATAAATATGAACAATAGGCATCGGACAATGAAATTTATTAAACAGCATAATTCTATCATTATCGTCGGTATAGTATGGGTAACCAAAACCACAAATACTTTGATTTAATTCAACTAAAAAACGCGTTAATAAAATGTGTGTCTGTTGGCTAGATGTGTTGTAGTAATCTTGTAAGGATTTATGAGTCAAATGAGTTAAAATTAATTTATTTGCATGCTCTATACCTAATTGGCTAATGAATATTAAGAGTACTTGTTTTAAGTTATGATCTTTTTGTGACTTTACTACCTTAGGTGCCATTAATCTATAAAATCTATTCAAATCTAAATCAATATAGTAAAAATCTGCTTTAATTGAAGTAATATTATGTAGCATTTGAGGTAAAGTATTTTTACTTTTAATGATAGAATCAATCGTCGTACCAATTTTAATAAGTGGGTACTTGAGATGGACTTTTTCAATGAAATTTGAAAGCTCATTAAAAGTATTATAAGAAAAATCGAATTGTAATGTTATTTGATTTGAATCAGTAGCTAATTCAGCTAGTAATTTAGCTACTGAAAATTTTTGAGTTTGACGTAAAGATAGGTTAGTTATTTTAATAGTCAACTGATGGCCCTTTAGCATTAAGTGTTTAATTGTATTTATGATTTGTTGAGCACTTAATGCATTTAATTGCTTAAAATGTGTATCTAATACACAAAAGTTTATTTTTGAAAAAATCGTCGTCGTATCATTACGCACCATATGAGATTCATAAAATTGATTCAAGGCATATATGTCATCTAATTGAATAAGCGTAGTCATGGGTTTAAAGCAATGATTAAACGACAGTTTTGAAAGATGTAACGAATAATCAGAGTTATTTGTGTGCATAGTTGGTTGTTGGATTTTATTCAAATAATTCTTTGAAGTTACGTTATTCGAAACTATTTTATATGGCGATCTATAATGGCCCTTTTTAAATAAAAAAATATACTTTTTAGGTGGCATTTGGATGTAATACTTAAAATGTTTAGAATAAGTTGTTACATTCAAAAATCGATATTTAATAGCGACTTCATAGATACTTTTATTATCTTGAATAAGATCATATAGAGATAATGCAATTCTTAATGAAGTCGTATAATGTTTAAAATTTATGTTGATATTGCTAGAAAATAGTATAGATATATACGACTGTGAAATGTAAAACGTTTGAGATAAATGTTTTGTGTTTAATGTCTCACATATATTTTCGTGAATGTATTTCGTAATACGACCTACTAATGTGTGTTTAGTATTTAAATAAGGTATATAGATGTTATTTAACACTACCCGCGCTTCTCTTAATAAGAATTCAATAATACTAGATATATACATATTGATACTGAACTCATCTTGGATGGGCTGGTGTATACTTTCTAGAACTAAGTTCCTAAATTGTTCTACAAATTGAATACGGTTAAAATCAAAATATGATTTTGAAATATTGGTATCTTTTTCAATAAAAAGTGGTAAAGGAATTTTCAACTCTAATAGCTCTTGAACATCTAACATTTGATATAAATCTGCATTATTAACAATTATGCCATCAGTAACTGTAATAGTTGTTCCATTTAAATTGATCTTGCAGGGTTTATTTAATGGGAGCAGTATAACAATTTCATTGATGCATCTTGTTAATTCAGATGTATAATGATTCCTAATAGATAGCGTACTAATCAAAAAATATCACCTTTATCTAGATATGAGTCTTTTACCTTGTGTAGTAGTATGCCTATTGTACAACTCTGCGCTATAAAAAAGGCAGGGATTAAAAGGTATTAATAAAACGATGTGTTAAAGTAATAAAATATAGTTGAAGTGTAGAATTACCTTAATATAAATCGTTAAAATATAAAGGAAGTTGTTTTTTTATTTACTAAATTTCCAAAATGGAGCTAGTTAATTAAAATAAAATTATGATAGCGTTTGCAAAAAATATAAAGAGAATCTATAATGTATTTATTGACTTGGATTATTTCGGTTAAAACTTAAACGTTTAAGGTGGTGGAGATGGTGAGAAATAAACCAACGCTTCATGATGTGGCAAAAAGGGCAGGGGTGTCAATCGCAACTGTATCGAATGTTTTAAATTATAAAAGTACTGAGTTAAGCGATAAAACAAAAGAAAAAGTATTGGGAGCTATAGAAGACCTGGAATACGAACCAAATCAATTTGCAAGAAGTTTAAAAACAGGACAATCTAATATGATTGCTTTTATAGTACCCGATCAAAATCCTTTTTTTACAGAATTACTTACTGAGATAAGTGATGAATGTCAAAAACATCAGTTACATGTGGCAGTGGTTTCATCTGAAGAAAATGAGGATAAACAGAAAGCGTTGATTGAAAGTTTTATAGCTCAAAATGTAAGCGCTATTATTTTAGTTCCTGTTAACTCCAAGTTCAAATTGAAAAAAGAATGGTTGAATACCCCAATCATGACACTAGACAGAGAGTTAGAATCAATGCAATTGCCCTCTATAACAGTTAATAATGAAGAGGCGGCTTATACCGCAACTCAAAGATTAATAAGTAGTAAGTCTACAGACATCGGTTTATTACTTGCCAATCCAAACATTAGCACAACAACGGAGAGAAGGCAGGGATATGCACGCGCGTTATCGGACAATTACATCGAGGTTAATCACAATCTCATTTTTTATAGTGACCAACAGTTAGGGACAGATGCTCAAATCAAAAGTGGTTATGAAGCTACGAAAACTTTAATAGGTGAAAATATAAAGGCAATTGTTGCAACAAATCATTTGTTATTACTTGGAGCTTTACAAGCTATTAAAGAAGGTGGAAAAGTAATAACAAAAGATGTGATTATCGTTGGATTTGATGATAGTTATTGGAATGAGATTTATGCTCCTAAATTAACAGTTGTATCTCAACCAGTTAAAACAATGGGGAAAGAAGCAGGTAAGATGATATATAGAATGATTAGAGGAGAAAAAAATGAATCAATAAAACTTTCTACGAGATTAGTCATTCGTGAGTCATGCGAGTTCAGGTAATTTTAAATTCTGCAATTTGAGTTGTTTTTTCTATAACTTAAACGTTTAAGTTATGAATTTATTAACTAAAGGGGGAAATAATTTGAATACTGCAATAAGTAATATCGACAATCAAAAGACATGGATGGGAATACCTAAAATTATATTTGGAGCGCTGATTGCCATTTTTATATTTATGACTGGAGATGGTATTGAACAAGCTTTTTTATCGAAAAATATCGTTGATTTAGGATTTTCTGGTGGACAAGCATCCATGGTATTTACTGTTTATGGCGTTATGGTAGTAGTAGGATCATGGTTAGCAGCAGTATTATCTGATGTTTATGGACCAAGAAAAGTAATGCTATTAGGGACTGTAATATGGTTAGTTTTTCATATATTATTTTTAGTTTTTGGTATGGGAATGGAAAACTATAATATGATGTTAGTAATGTATGGTATTAGAGGTTTAGGTTATCCCTTATTCCTATATGGGTTTTTAGTATGGGTAACATATATTACTGATAAATCTCGTTTAGCAACAGCTATTGGTTGGTTCTGGGCAATGTTTTCTGTGGGTATGGGAGTTATAGGTACATATTTACCTAGTTTTACAATTCCACAGATTGGATTTATGGGAACATTGTGGTTATCTGTTATATGGATATTTATTGGTGGGTTATTAGCATTTTATATTGTAGGTAAGAGAAATGTTAAACCTAATGCTGAAAAAACAGTTAAAGAAAGATATATAAAAGTATTAAAGGAAGTTGCAGTCGTTTATAAAAATCCTGAAATTATAAAAGTGTTCATTGTGAGGGTAATAAATCAATTGTCATTATTTGGTTTAGTAGTTATATTTCCTGTTATGTTCACAGATAAGATTGGTTTTACAATGCAACAATGGTTATGGACATGGGGAACAATGCATGTAACTTGTATTATTGGTGATGTGATTTGGGGTATTATCGCAGATAAAATTGGTTGGAAACGTCAAGTCATGTTATTTGGTTGTATTGGATGTGGCATAACGACACTCCTTTTCTATTATTTACCTATATTAAGCGGAGATGTATTTGCAATAGCGATTTTATGTGCAATATTATTTGGAATAACACAATCAGCTTTTGTTCCAATTTTCGCTATTTTTACTGCTTTAGAACCAGAACATATCGGTGCAACACTCTCATCACATAATTTGGCAGCTGGTTTAAGTAACTTTGTAGCTCCAGCTTTAGCAACCTTATTCTTACCTATATTTAATGAAGTAGGTGTTGTTTGGGCATTTGCTATTTGTTATTTCATAGGTGCTATAATAACTTATTTCATAAAAGTATATCAACCCGGTATTGATGAAGCAAAAACAACTGAATTAAATAGTCAACTTCAAAAATTATAAGAAAGGAATGATTGTAATGGAGGAAGTTGTATTAGGTGTAGATTTAGGTACAAGCGCAGTTAAGACACTAGCAGTAAATAAACAAGGACAAGTTATTAGTCAAACAAGTGTTACATTACCATTAATACAACTACAATCAGGATTTAATGAACAAGACCCTGGAAATTGGGTTGAGTCGGTAAAAGAAAGTATAAAATTACTGATTAAACAGGAAGCTATGTATGATAAAGAAATAAAGGGGTTGTCATTTTCAGGTCAAATGCATGGTCTGGTAGCATTAGATAAAGAGTTGAAACCACTAAGAAATGCTATCCTTTGGAATGACACTAGAACAACTAAACAATGTCGAGAAATCAAAGAAAAATATGGAGAAATACTATTAGGTAACCCGATACTGGAAGGATTTACGCTACCTAAATTATTATGGTTGAAAGAGAATGAACCAGAAAATTGGCGTCGATTAGAAGTATTTTTATTACCAAAAGATTATGTGAGATATGAACTCACTGGTGATGTAGCAATGGAATACAGTGATGCCGCAGGTACCTTATTATTAAATTCTGATACTCAGGACTGGGATAAATCAGTGGGAGAAACATTAGAATTGGGAAACATATTTCCTCGTCTCGTGGCGTCACACGAATTTGTTGGTTATCTTAAATCAGAAATCAAAAAAGAACTGAATTTGGATAGTGATATTGCGATATTTGCAGGAGGAGCTGATAATGCTTGTGGTGCATTAGGAGCAGGCATTATCAATGATGCTGAAACACTATGTAGTATTGGAACATCGGGCGTTATATTGACATGTACGAATCATAATGATAATGCGTCAGGTCATAATATTCATTTCTTTAATCATGCGCAACCTAATATGTCTTATGAGATGGGAGTAACATTAAGTGCTGGTGCTAGTTTAAATTGGTTAAAGCATACATTCTTTAAAGATGAGACTTTTGAAAATGTAGTTGAACAAGCTGATAAATCACAAATAGGTGCTAATGGTTTGCTGTTTGCACCATATTTACAAGGAGAACGCACGCCACACGGTGATGCCTTTATTAGAGGAAGCTTTATAGGTATTAATAATAATACGCAAAAATATGATTTTGTACGTGCTGTCATAGAAGGTATTACGTATTCACTCTACGAATCCTATAAATTGATGAGACGAGATGGTTGTCATGAAAGACAAATAGTTTCTATAGGTGGTGGAGCCAAAAGTAGCTTTTGGTTACAACTTCAAGCAGATGTTTTTAATGCAAATATTATACCATTAAAATATGAGGAAGGTCCGGGAATGGGGGCGGCAATGTTAGCTGCATATGGTATGAAATGGTTTAACACGATGGAAGATTGTGCCGATGTATTTATTACATATGGTGAAACATACAAACCTAATCTAGAAAACCATAAAAAGTATGAACAGTATTTTAAAATCTATCAACAAATCTATCAACAAACGGAAACGTTAACACAGCAGTTGTTAAATATAAATTAGAAAGTAAAGGAGTTTTATTATGACAAAAAATATTCCAGAAACAATGAATATCTCAATATTGAATAAACCATTTGATATGGAACTTAAAGAAGTTACGGTACCTCAGCTAGGAGCAAATGATGTTTTAGTGAAAGTTATGGCAGTCGGCGTATGTGGTTCAGATGTTCACTATTATGAACATGGTAGAGTCGGTGAATTTATAGTAGAAAAGCCTTTGATTTTAGGACACGAATGTTCTGGAATTGTAGCGGATGTAGGTTCAGATGTAACTAAATTTAAAGTCGGTGATAGAGTAGCAATTGAGCCTGGTGTACCTTGTGGTGAGTGTGAATACTGTAAATCTGGTAAATATAATTTATGTCCAGATGTTGAATTTTTAGCAACACCTCCTATTGATGGTGCTTTTAGTCAATATATTAAGCATCCAGAAGGTTTCTTATTCCATATACCAGAAGATTTATCTTATGAAGAAGCCACTTTAAATGAACCATTTTCAGTGGGCGTCCAAGCTTGTAAAAGAGCCAACGTTCAACCAGGATCAACAGTGGTAATAATGGGTATGGGGCCAGTTGGATTAATGGCAGTCGTAGCAGCAAAAGCATTTGGTGCTACAAAAATTATAGTTTCAGATCTTGAACAAATACGTTTAGATGAAGCCTTAAAATTAGGTGCAACACATGCCATTAATATAAAAAATGAAGATGTCACAATGCGGATTAATGAAATCACTCAAGAAAAAGGGGCAGACTATGCATTTGAAACGGCTGGTAATCCTATTGCACTTCAAAATGCATTATCCTCTCTAAATAATGGAGGGACATTAGCTATAGTAGGTCTTCCACAACAAGAAAATAATGAATTGAATATTCCTTTCATCGCTAATCATGAAATTAATATTGTAGGTATCTTTAGATATGCCAATACTTATAAAATGGGCCTTGAGATGTTATCATCTACAATGGCAGATTTAAATTCAATGTTTACAGATACTTACGATTTAAAAGAAGCTAAAGCTGCTATGGAACAAGCGAGAACTAATAAAAGTGGCTCACTAAAAGTTTTAGTGTACCCAAATGGTAAACCAGAATAAAATATTTATATATGAATAAGATCTAAAATTACTGCCTGAAAGTAACTTTAGATCTTATTTCTTCAAGTAGATAATCAACTACTTGAGTAGAATGTTATGATATATCATATTTAAAAATGGGTGCATAAAGTCTAATTCTGGGAATGGAATATAACTATGATGATAAACGGCACATTACTAGCCCATGATATAAATGCAACATTCTATATCAATATTATATAACTAAAAACGAAACCTTACAATATAAAATTAAATAGTACATAAATATAAAATTGTTAAATATAATTGGATTAGCGTACCAATTATTAGTTCGTAACGTATTAGTCAAAGTAAGCTATCTATTTTGTTTATAAAGATCTATAGCTTTATAGAGAAATATTAATACAGAGATAACGAAAAATAAGGTAAATAAACCGTTAAAAATCTCATTGTTAAACAGGCTAATAACTGTGGCACTACTTAGTGTATTTAAAAATAGTGAACCGGTTGTTTCGATTTCAAATAAATCAAATGAAAATAAAACTAATGTGATTAGTAACATGTAACCTACTGCAATAAGAAATAGGTTGAACAAATCAACTAAAAATAACTTTCTCATCACAACCAGCCTCCTCCCTTACTTTTCTATATCCCATTTATAAGGAATTAATCTTAAGTTAATGTATTTTTACAGTTAATTTATAAATAGTCTAAGGATTGGTTATTTTCGTATTTTGAGTTTATTAGAAGCAAAAAGTTATAAAATAAATGTAAAAGATAAAATTAATTATTAAATATTAATTGAAATTAAGTTAAAACTGTTTCAATGTAGTCTAAACGTGCTAAAGAGTAAGTAAGTCTGATTTTTATCAAGAAAGGGAGGTTATATATGTATAAAGCTATTATTTTTGATGTTTACGGTACAATATTTGATATGGAATCGCTAAAAAACGATATGGGTCAATTCAATGAAGTAGAAGCAAAATCCATTTCGCAACTTTGGCGTAAAACACAGTTAGAGCATATGTTTTTAAGACAAGTAATGCAAAGATATATTCCTTTTGATGAATTGACTAAAGAATCACTACGCTATGTATTAGATGTTCATGAAATTCAATACAATAGAGAAGATGTAAACCAACTCTTTGATGCATTTTTAGATTTAGACTATTTTAAAGAAATTCCAAAAGTGCTTTCGGAGTTGAATTCGAAAAACTTAGAAGTTGGTGTATTATCAAACGCTAATGACAATATGTTAATGCCTTTAGTCGATAACTCTGAAATTAACAAGTATATAGATACTGTGATGAGTGTTAATGAAATAAAGCAATACAAACCTAGTCCTGCTAGTTATTCCTTAATATTGAAATATTATCAAATGACACGTGAAGATATTTTATTTGTTTCTTCAAATGCATGGGATGTTTCAGGAGCAGCTAATTTTGGTTTTGATACAGTATGGGTAAATCGTAGTAAATCACATTTTGACTATAATGGGCAGTCACCAACTATGACAGTTAATAATTTAAATGAAATGGTTAAATGGCTAGAAATGAATAAAAGGTAAGACGCAAATTGTTATATAAGTACTTAAAATACAACTGACTTTTATAAAAATAGGGGCGGGAAGACGTAATCAAAATAGTGATTCGTTTTCCCGCCCCCAATAAGGCTAAGTAGCTTTATGTTTAATAAATATGGACTCAAATATTATTTAGTTTGATTCAGATAATCTGTTAATAGATGAATATACAAATCAATGAACGTAAGGTATACATCTTTATAGACGTACTCGTCCACTTGGTGTGCCTGTCCTGTTTCACCTGGACCATACATGACAAATGAGAAGTCTTCACCTTTGTCTTTCATTAAATAAGAAGCATCTGTAGTTGCAGTAGAAGAAGTAACTTCTAAATTTCTGTTGAAATATTCGTCGCCTAAAGACTTAGCTAATTTTAAAAATGAATTATCACCTGTAGTGTAAACAGGATCACGATTAACATAAGGATTTACGGTGATATCTCCATTACTTTCTTTTTCGACTTTTTCTTTGATACGATTGAATAGTTCTTCGAATTTTTTATTATCAAATTGTGGAATTGTACGCATATTAAATAGTGATTCAGCGTATTCAGGAATAGAATTAACTTGGTCTCCTCCGTTTATAATAGTTGAATTCATAGTAGGTGTACCTAATAACTCACTACTTACGTCCACTTTGTTATATTCTGAATTTAAATAATGAATGAAATCAACTAAAGGATTAATAGCATTAAAACCTAACTCTGGCATGGAACTATGTGCTGATTTCCCTTTAGAAGTAACTTGAATGTCCATTGTACCTTTGTGTGTATAGACAATGCCATCTTGTGATGGCTCTGCAATTAACAATGCATCTATATCATCCATATAGCCTTTTTCATGTAGCAAGGCGGCACCATTACTTGTAACCTCTTCGCCAGCTGTAGCCATAAAGCGAATCGATCCCTGCTTCAATAGACCTGCTTCTTTAATTTCGATTAAACTAATTGCTAACGCTACAAGTCCAGATTTCATGTCTGCTGAACCACGACCGTGCAATCTCCCTTGATCATCTTCAGTTAATTTGAAAGGATCATAATGCCATTTATCGATATCGCCTGTTGTTACGACGTCCATATGTCCTGAAACGCCGACTACAGGGCTACCATTTCCTATTTCTGCGATGAGGTTAGCGCGAGAAGATTCGCCATCCAACGTTAGAATGTCTGTATGAATATCATATTTTTTAAAAAGCTGTTGCAAATAATGAGCAACATCGACTTCTTTTTCATTTACAGACTGAATTTCAATAATATCTGATAATATTTTCACACGCTCATCTTTTGAAAACACTGTCATATAAACACTTCCTTCAAAATTAATCAATACATTATAATTACTACCACTAAGTCTAAATAACAAAACAAATTAGCAATTTGCGCCTAAGAGAGCGCAATTATTATTAAAGAAATTAGCTTTCCATCCCGTTGCTAATTTTAGTTATCGTCTATAGGCGTATTGATTTTTGAAAAGTATGTTTTAGTTATATATTATTTATCAAAATTATTTAAATCTAATTGATAAAATGCAAGGTCTAGCCATTTATCGAATTTATAACCTACTTGTTGAATTGTACCAGAATGAGTGAAATTGAATTTTTTGTGTAAATAAATACTGTAGTCATTTGTAGCATCTATACCAGCAACTAATGTTTTATAGTCATTTCTTTGTGCATGATGGATGATTTCCAGTAATAATTTCGAAGCAATACCTTTCCCTCTGTGATGCTTACTTACGTAAATGGAATGTTCAATAGAATATTGGTAAGCTGGCCAGTCCCTAAATGAACCATAAGTTGCGAAGGCAATAGCTTCGTCATGTTCTACATAAACAAAAATAGGCTCGTTATTCTTTGATTTATTTTCAAACCAAGCCTCTCGTGATTCCAGGGTTTGTGGGTTATAGGTATAAACGGCTGTGGTATTTAAAATGGCATCATTATAGATGTCTAGAATATTTGGTAAATCTGATTTAACTGCTTGTCTTATCATAAAAATTCCCCACAATCTTTTATATTATGTCTTAGATTTATTAAACACTTATTTTCTAAAAGGTGCAATTTTTTGTCATGAAAATTAACGCAGAAATACAAAGGCGTGTTTCTAATGATTTTATATTAATCAATACAATTAATGAATTGTGCTATACTTGATATAACTTTTTAAATTTGAAATTGCTTAAAAGGAGAAACAAAAGAGATGAAGAAATGGACTAATCGTTTGATTACTGTGGTGGGAGTATTACTTATTTTGGTGGCAGTTTACCTTTTCGCTAAACCACATATCGATGATTATTTAACAAAAAAAGATAATGAAACAAAGATAGAAACTTATGATAAAGATACTTTAGACAATAAAAATCAAGCAGTTGAAATTCCTAAAGATAAAACAAAAATGGCTGGTTATTTATCAGTACCAGATGCAGATATTAAAACGCCAGTCTATCCAGGCCCTGCCACACCGGAACAACTTAATAGAGGCGTCAGTTTCGCTGAGGCAGATGAATCGTTAGAAGATCAAAACATCGCGATTGCTGGACATACCTATACAGGAGGTTCAGATTATCAATTTTCAAAGTTACCAGATGCAAAAGTAGGCAGTAAAGTGTATTTTAAAATAGGAAATAAGAAAAAAGAGTATGAAATTGTTAAAATTTTTGACGTGAAACCAGAAGACATAGAAGTACTTGAAGAACAACAATCTGCAAAACAACAACTTACATTAATCACGTGTGACAACTATAACGAACAAACGAATCAATGGGAAGATCGGAAAATATTTATTGCTAAAGCAATATAATAATGGGATTGAAACAATCGTTTTATAATTAATAACTTTCTATAAAATTAAAGTGGCTGAGGCATTCATCAATAATGTCTCAACCACTTTAATTTTATGTGTTTAAAACATCAATAAAGCGTTTGGTAATATCTTTAGGGCGTGTAATGGCACCACCAACGACAGTACAATGTACACCTAAATCTGTCACAGTTTTAAACATTTCAGGAGTGACAACATTGCCTTCAGCTATGACTTTAGCATCAACGTGTGCTAATACATCTTTTAAAAATTGGAAGTTATTTTCATATAAAATATGACCTTTAGTATATGATGTATAACCACGTAATGTAGTACCAATATAATCAAAACCAAGTTTATCAGCATTAATTGCTTCATCTAATGTTGAAATGTCTGCCATAAGTTCAATATGAGGAGCATTTTCTCTAACATAGGCTACAAGTGCTGGTAATGATTCTTTGGGACGTGTTTGTTTTGTAGCATCTAAAGCAATGACTTCACATTTACTTTCAATTAATTCATCAATTTCTTTGCTAGTTGCAGTAATGAATACATCAGAATGATCATAATCCCGTTTGACGATACCAATTACTGGTAAATCAACCTCTTGCTTAATCGCAATAATATCTTCTTTAGAATTTGCTCTGATACCAACAGCGCCGCCTTCATAAGCTGCTAACGCCATTTTTGACATGATAAATGACGAGTGTAGTGGTTCATCAGGTAATGCTTGGCATGACACAATTAATCCTTGTGGTAACATAATATACACTCCATAACTTTGATAAATTTAATAAATCATTAAACTCCTTTAGATTTGTAATTTTAATATAACATTGAGAAAATAATAATCAATACATTTAATTGTTATGAAAAATATTTTCATTTATACTGAATTTATATTCATATTTGAAGGGGAGAATCCTAATGAAATTTGAAAATCGTGTGCAACGCTATCGCCACTTATTTACGAAAACAGACAAGCAAATCGTTGAATACATTCAAAGTAATCAATTTGATGATGCTTTTTCTACGATCAATTCATTGGCGCATGCTATAGGTACATCACCAGCCACTATTACGCGCTTTAGTAATAAATTAGATTATGATAACTTCCAAGACTTGAAGTTTAATTTGCAACAAGAAATGACAGACAACGTTATAGAAAATAGTCCACTTATACAACGTATTCATAAATATCATCAAGATATTATTCAACAGACAGGCGAGTTTATTTCTGATGAAAAAATTCAAAGGCTGGTAAATCAAATTATGCGGAGTCGACAAATTATTTATGCTGGACTAGGAAGTTCAGGTTTGTCTGCGACTGAATTTTATTATCGTATGATGCGTATGGGATTAAAAGGGAATGTATCAACAGATGCACATCAAATGAAAATTTTTGCATCATTATTAACGGCTTCTGATACATTTGTAGCTATTTCAAATAGTGGAGAAACTACTGAGCTTATTGCAGCAGCAAAAGTTGCGCACGAACGCGGTGCATATGTGGTCGCAATTACAAATTACGAGGGCAGCGCGTTAACACAATGTGCAGATTTAGTATTAATAACGACAGACCAGTCTAGAATTAATGATACAAGATTTATTAATACACAAATAGCAACGCTTTTCCTAATTGATATTGTAAGTTATTTGCTATTGGATGATGATTATATGCAAAACGTCTATCAGCATACAAAAAAAATCATATTAAATGAATAGCTTTCAACAATATAAATTTAATAAGTGTACCGTAAAGTAATGAATGGACTATTTGTAGCTTGAAAATACGTTTGTATCAATGCGTTTTCATTAAAATTATGGAGGCGAAACGATAACTTTAATTCGAAATGATATTTAGACTTGTTTCGCTTCCACAATCAAGCTTAGAACAATTATTATAAAAATCTAGATATTGCGCCATATAACGAGGCGTGATTTTGAGTTTGAGTGGTTAGTACAGGTGCGTGACCATAATTTGGTGGTAAAAATTCTTCGATTTTAGGGGTGATATAATTTAGTAATTGTGTACCTTGGGAAGATATACCACCACCAATCAAAATTAACCCTGGATCGTAAATAATTTGAATTTGTGCAATGCCTTCTGCGACATGTGTACTCCACCGGTCGAGGATGGAGATTGCTAATGCATCTTGTTGCTCAGCTAATTTAAAAAGTTTAGGTACATCATCTGAATAAGGTAATGCATGTGTTTTCATTAGAAACTTCAATGCATGAGTTGAAGCGCGTTGCTCAAACGTTAATCTATCTTGAGGTTTATATAATAAATAACCGATTTCGTTGGCTCTATTGCGCTCACCATTATATAAGCGACCCACTTTATTGTAAAAAGCCCCCCCTATACCTGTTCCCAATGTAAGGCAAAAAATATTATCTGCTTCATAATCATGTAAAGTAAGCTCTCCTAGTAGTGCCGCATTCACATCATTAAACACTTTTACTTCTGCGTTTAATGGTGAAAGTAATTTATGAAAGTTTGTACCAATAAAGTTTGGAATCGTAGGACCAGCATATACTACAGTTCCATTCTCTTCATTGATGACACCCGCACTAGAAATTCCTACTTGCAAAGGGTGTATCATATAAGTTTCTTTAAAATGAGACACAAGTTCAAAGATTGCATCAGCAATAAATTCATTGATGTTATTTGGTGTAGGTATTCTTTGATAATTTATAAACTTTAAATTTTCATCTAGTACAGCCGCTTTAATATCAGTACCTCCGATATCAATTGCTACTTTATAATTAGTCATAATTCATACCTCCATTCATAGTACTTACATTAATATGTATCATTTTTTTATTTAAAAGTGTAGCTATAATAACTATGAAAAATATTTTCATCAATATTTAGTATAAGTGATGAATATTTTCAAAATACTATTGATACTGTTAATGGTAGCGTTTACAATTTGAACTGTAAATAGAAAAGCTTTATATCCTTAACTTAAAGTAATAGGGGTTTTAGGGTTAATAAAAATATATAAACAAAAGATGGAGGGAAATATATGGAAGAGAATTTTAAAGGGTTATATTCAGCGTTATTAGTTCCATTTGATGAACATGGTGAAGTGAAAGAAGAGGGTCTAAAGCAAATTGCTAAGAATGCGATTGAAACTGAGGGCTTAGACGGTTTATATGTGAATGGTAGTTCAGGGGAAAACTTTTTACTAAGCAAAGAGCAAAAGAAGCAAGTATTCAAAGTTGCAAAAGAAGCGGTTAATGACGACGTAACATTGATTGCGCAGGTAGGATCTTTAGATTTAAATGAAGCTATAGAATTAGGGAAATACGCTACAGAATTAGGTTATGATGCTATTTCTGCAGTGACACCATTTTATTATCCATTTACCTTCGAAGAAATCAAAGACTATTATTTTGAACTAATTGAAGCGACACAAAATAACTTGATTATTTATGCGATTCCCGACCTTACAGGTGTCAATATTTCTATTGAGCAATTTGCTGAACTATTTAATCATGAAAAAGTAATAGGTGTTAAATATACTGCTCCAAACTTCTTCTTATTAGAACGTATACGTAAAGCTTTTCCAGATAAATTAATACTTTCTGGATTTGATGAAATGCTTGTACAGGCTGCGATTTCAGGTGTAGATGGAGCTATAGGTTCTACGTATAACGTAAATGGTAAACGTGCAAGACAAATATTTGAAAAAGCACAAAGTGGCCAGCTAGATGAGGCTTACCAAATTCAACATGATACTAATGACATTATAGAAACGGTACTATCTATGGGGATATATTCTACGTTAAAAGAAATTTTAGCCACACGTGGTATAGATAGTGGTTTACCGAAACGACCATTTAAGCCGTTTAATGAGACGAATAGAAGTAAATTAACAAAGTTAATCAAAGACTATAACTTATAAGACATCACGTTAGGGGTTGAAGTAAATGCAGCAAGTAGGATTTGGTGCTTGGAACTGGGTAGCAGTTATTGCTTACCTTGTCGTTATGTTATTAATAGGGGCTTATTTTACGAAACGCGCGAGTCAAAATACAGATAGTTTTTTTACTGCAAGTGGTAGATTACCGTCTTGGGCAGTAGGCTTTTCTATTTATGCTACAACATTAAGTGCAATTACTTTTATGTCGACACCTGAAAAGGCGTTTTTGACGGACTGGTCATATATAGCAGGTAATATAGCAATTGTCGCTATTATTCCATTACTCATTTATTTCTATGTACCATTCTTCAAAAAGTTAAAAGTGACATCGGCATATGAATATTTAGAAGCGAGATTTGGACCTAGCGTCCGTGTTATTGGGTCATTACTTTTTGTATTCTTTCATCTAGGGAGAGTAGCTATCGTTATTTATTTACCGACACTTGCAATTACAGCAGTATCGGATATGAATCCATATGTTGTTGCAAGTTTAGTAGGTATTTTATGTATACTATATACATTCTTGGGTGGTTTTGAAGGCGTTGTATGGAGTGATTTTATCCAAGGGGTTATTCTATTAGGTGGCGCAGCAGCTATAATTATCTTAGGCGTTATGCATATTCAAGGCGGTATGGGAACAGTAGTATCTGATGCGCTTGAACATAAAAAGGTTATTAGCGTAGATAATTGGAAACTTAACACTGCAGCGGCAGCTATTCCAATTATTTTTCTAGGAAATATTTTCAATAATTTACATCAGTACACTGCGAGTCAGGATGTTGTACAGCGGTACCAAGCATCTGAATCTATGAAAGAAACGAAAAAATCACTTTGGATGAATGGTGCATTAGCATTAATATCAGCACCTTTGTTTTATGGTATGGGAACAATGTTATATTCTTTCTATAATCATGAAAGTGCATTACCTGAAGGATTTAATACATCTTCAATCGTCCCGTATTTTATTCTTACTGAAATGCCACCATTTATTGCAGGTCTATTAATTGCAGCGATATTTGCTGCAGCGCAGTCTACAATTTCATCAAGTTTAAACTCAATATCAGCTTGTTTATCGGTAGACATCAAACATAGGTTCTTTGGAAAAGGTGAAGAAAAGGCTGAAGTAAGAACCGCGAGATGGATCGTTATTATCTCAGGATTATTTGGATTTGGCATGTCTATTTATTTAATAGCTTCTGATTCAAATGATCTATGGGATTTATTCTTATTAATTACAGGGCTTGTAGGCGTGCCATTAGCAGGCGTGTTTGCTGTAGGTATCTTTACAAGAAGAACAAATACATTGGGTGTTATAGCAGGATTAATATTGGGAATTATTTTTGCTTATATCTTTAATGGTATGGATGGTGGCAACTCACCATTCTTTGTATCTATTATTTCATTTGGTGTTGCATTTATTTGTTCATACATTATTAGTATGATTATACCCGGTGAACAAAAAGACATTAAAGGTTTAACAATTTTTGATATTAAAGAAAGTACCAATTATATTGCAAAGACTCATGATAAAAAAGAAAAGTAGTATAATGTCATAAATGGTTTATTAAATAAAGAGCCTGGATAAATATTTCAGTCTCTTTATATATTTTTAAAAATTGCCTATTTTACTATATAGTATTTTGCTTTATAGGTATAATTGTATTGGTGATAGGATTATAGTAACCGTACTTAGTGTAATTAATTCGTTATAAACTATCCCAATATAAGGAGGGGCATTTATGCCTTTAGGTTCAGTTGTAGCTATCCTTTGCGTAATTTTTGTAATATTTTTAGTACCATATTATGAACAAAAGAATAAGAAAAAATAACCTTGCTGAGACCTATTGTCTCAGCTTTTAATTTGTTATAGAAAAGGTAGTTTATTTGTATTTATATAATTAATATTATAGCCAATGTAAAGTATGTTCGACATTTATTAGAAGCTATTTTATATTGATGATGTCAAAAACTTTTTACGTTTAGGAGATGAAATTATGAATTTTATATTTTTCATTGGCGTTTTGGTATTTTCTTGCTTTTGGACTTGGTTTACAAATAAATTTTTGCCAGCTGAAACTTTAGATAAAAATAAATCACAATCACGATATGATGAAAGACAAAGTAAAATGTTTATAGAAATTCTAGCGAAGAGTTTTATTTGGCTCATATATTCACTATTATTTTTATTATTATTAAGGATTTTTGGTTGGTTTGAAGGGGAGGGTGCTTTAACATCAACTTATCCTGAAATTATATTTATAGTAATAGGTTTATTTTTATTAATGTTTAATTATTTTATGACCAAAAAGAAATACACATAATAATAAAGGTTGATCAAATGAAGAATAAAATAAAGATTTATAGAAAGCAAAATGGCTTATCTCAGGAAACGTTAAGTAAAAATTTAAATGTTTCAAGACAGACTATAAATGCGATTGAAAACGATAAATATGATCCTTCTTTAACGCTAGCATTTAAATTAGCTAAACAGTTTAATGTCACGGTGGACGAGTTATTTTCATAGGCATATCAGTTCCCTTTTGAACAAGGGAAGTTTAATATAAAGCTATTAAATTAGTAATGAAATGAGGAATGAACATATGTCTACATTAGTTGTAGTTGCGCACCCAGACATTAACAATTCAACTGTTAATAAAGCGTGGAGAGATGAATTATCTCAACATGAGAAATTAGTAACTGTTCACGAGATTTATCCAGAATACCCACACGGTCAGATTGATATTGAAAAAGAACAAAAATTGCTCGAAGCACACGATCATATTATTTTTCAATATCCATTATATTGGTATAGCTGTCCTCCCTTATTAAAACAATATTTAGATGAAGTATTTACCTATGGCTGGGCGTATGGTTCGCAAGGAAATGCGTTGGAAGGAAAGAAATTTGGATTAGCAATTTCAATCGGGGCCGTACCAGAAGCTTATACACCTGAAGGTAATGTCCAGTTTACAATAGATGAATTAATTAGCCCTATGATTGCGACAACGCGTTTCGTAAAAGCAAATTATGTAGGTGCACATAAATTATATAGCGCATTTACGATTACACCGAGTCAATTAGCAGAAAATACAGAGTCATATTTAGCATTTATTAAACAAATATAAAATGAGTGAGCCTGTGGCATAAGAGATGTCACAGGCTCAAATTTTAGATTAACAATAGTTGAATTTATAACTGTTCAAGGCATAATGCGTAAATACGAATTATAAGAAGCTAATTTGTTTGAATGATATTTATTTAATTGAGTTTAATGCAGTGTAGAAATATAAAGCAATAAGGGTTGACTCATTAACTCTAAATTATGTTAGTCATCGATATGAAGTGCATAGGTTTACTTTGAAACAATGAGCATTGTCGATATAATGAAAGGGCGTACATATAAATTGGAAGATTTGAGGGGACAATTATGATAAAAGCAATCGCAGTTGATATGGATGGTACATTTTTAAATTCAAACAAGACATATGATGAGCATAGATTTGATAAGATATTTCAGCAACTTAAAGCTCAAAATATTAAATTTATAGCAGCAAGTGGCAATCAATATGCAAAATTAAAATCGATATTTGGTCAACGTGACATGTTTTTTGTAGCTGAAAATGGTGCTGTCATTTATGAAGGGGATACTTTATACGACTATCAAGCATTTGATAGAGATTTTTACCAAGAAATTATTAACTACTTAAATGTTGAACGTGAAATTAATAATTTAATTGTTTGTGGTCTAAACAGTGCTTATATTTTAAAAGATAATTCAGATACATTTAAAAAAGACGCTCACTTCTATTATCGCGAACTAGAAGAGATAGATAGTTTTCAAGATTTACCAGAAGATGAATATGTAAAAATCGCGCTTAATATTAATAGAGCATCTCATCCTACATTAGATGAAGATTTAAGTACAAAATTCAGTGAAAATTTAAAGTTAGTATCTAGCGGCCGTGATAGTATTGATTTAATTATCCCAGGAATGACTAAAGGTAGTGCTTTAGAGAGACTTTTAAAACACTGGCATATAGATGCAGAAGATTTGATGGCTTTTGGTGATGCTAATAATGATTTAGACATGTTGCAATTAGCCAAACATAGCTATGTCATGGCAAATAGTGAAGATGAAATGTTATTTGAAATTGCTAATTATGTGGCACCGTCTCATGATGAACAAGGCGTATTAACAACTATTGAGAAGCAAGTACTTCAGCCACATAATTATTCTTAAATAAAGTTTTCATAATTTGGTACGAAATTTATAAACATATCGTTTTAATAAGATATGGAATTTGACTATACTTAAAAGTACTTAAATTGAAAGGTAGGGTACAAAAGTGATGGATCAAATGCAACAAACACTGCTAAATGCTTTTAATTTTAGACATGCAACAAAACGTTTTGATGCTAATAAAAAAATCTCAGATAGTGATTTTAATACTATCTTAGAAACGGGTAGATTGTCTCCAAGTTCATTAGGATTGGAGCCGTGGAAATTTGTAGTAGTTCAAAACCGCGAAATAAGAGATGAACTTAAAGAAATTAGTTGGGGAGCACAAGGCCAATTAGATACGGCAAGTCATTTTGTTTTGATTTTGGCACGTAAAAATGTGACTTCACAATCACCATATGTGCAACATATGATACGAAATATTAAACAATATAGTGAAGAGAGTATTCCTGCTACAGAACAAAAATTTGATAATTTCCAAACTAGTTTTCATATAAATGATACGCCACAGTCATTACTAGATTGGGCGAGAAAGCAAACTTATATTGCCCTTGGTAATATGATGACGAGTGCGGCATTATTAAATATAGATTCATGTCCTATTGAAGGATTTGATTTAGATGCTGTCACAGCGTACTTATCAGAGAAGGGTATTGTTGATTCTGAAAACTTTGGACCCTCTGTTATGGTAGCTTTTGGATACAGAGAAACTGAGCCTAAAGCTAAAGTACGTCAACCACAAACTGATGTCGTTGAATGGTTAGAATAATTAATAAGTAAGGAGTAGGATAGTAATTTTGAAATTGAATTACTGTCCTACTCCTTATTTGTTTTGAGGGGAACTTTATCTCAAATTATAGAGTCAGGATCATTATCTATTAGCAAAGTACTTTAAATTTTATCGGCTACAAAGCTTTCGTTGCTGTGTATGATAATTTCAAAACCCTCTGGTCCTTCAAATTGTTCCCTATCTGTATTTGGTTTGTAAATCGATACTTTTGATAAACCAAGACTGCTATCATTGCCTTGGCGTACGATATTGGATTGCCATGTGTTAATCGCGATGTGATGATGGTAATGATTCGTAGACATGAAAAGTGCTTGTGGAAAATCAGAGATATGCTCAAGTCCAAGTTTATTTAAATAGAAATCTTGTGATTCCTCTAAATTGGCTGCTTTCAAATGTAAGTGGCCAATTTTCCCATTGTCGGGCATGCCTTGCCAACCAGTTTGACTACGTTGTGCTACTAAGTCATCGACATCTACTGCAAGTGTATCCATCGTGACTTTATTATCTTCCCAGAGCCAATTCTCTTTAGGTCGATCAGCATAAATCTCAATGCCATTACCTTCAGGATCATCGAAATACAACGCTTCACTAACAAGATGGTCTCCACCACTAATTTGTACTCCTAGATTTACGGCATGATATAAAAAATTACCTAAATCTTGTCTATTAGGCAATAATAAGGCAATATGGAATAGCCCAGATTCTCTCATAGAGGGACGTCTCCCATCTTTAACTTCTTGTAAAGTTAAACTATGTCCATTACTTCCTATATTGAAAGTGACGCCTGTATTAGACTCTGTCTTTATAGATAAGCCTAAAATTTGTGTGTAGAAAGTTGTCATTTTTGCTAAATTAGCAACATTTAAAGTGATATGAGTGACTTGTATGGATTGATTATCGTGAAAAGACATTGTCAAACTCCTTATTGCTTATTGTATTTTTAATGATTACAAACATCACTTTAGTATAAAAATTATACCTAGTCAATTGAATGAACTTATAATGATAATACTTTTTAATTAGTATATATGATGTGAAATGAGGTATAACGTTATGAAAATAAATACATAGATAGGACTGTTAAACATGACACATTATTATTTCAAAGAAAATTTTTTTAATGCATCAAAGTCTACAATCGATATATATGATGATAATGAGGAAGTAGCTTTTGAATTACAATTATTTTATACCTCTTTGGGACAAGAAGCGATGGCATTATTTGGTAACAGTAAACAAAATTTTGAAATCACAGATGGCCATGATATTTTTCGGATTTTACAAGAAAAAACACTTAGTGGAGCGATTAAAACACCGTTTAAAACAGTTTGGCAAGTAGAAAAGAATGGTCAGAAAATCGGAATCTTTCGCTCTAAGATGGGGCTTAAGCCTTCTATGCAGTTTGAGGGTGATAAAGGGGATATATTGAAATTCCAATCAGGATTCATTTCAAGAAGTGTTAAAGTATCTGATGGCAATAACGAGTTGATGCAAACTAAATCAGAGAGGTTCAAATTAGCTTCGAGACATGATTTATATGTTGAAACTAAAACATATAATCCGGCGATGCTTATTATGATGTTTCAAGTTTTTTATGAATTTCAAGAACAACAAAGAAGAAAGTCAAATTAGCTTAAATAAAATCGTATTTAATATAAAATTATACACTTTCAACTTGATCTAATGAATAGAAGATGGAACCTGAAATCTATGTAAAGGCTTAGATTTTAGGTTTCTATTTTTTTATTGAATTTCAAGGCGTATCAGTGTGTAAAATATCTATTCTATTTACATATATCTACATGTGGTAAGATATGAGAACATAGAATAAAAACATCATTGGGGGTGACGGGATGAAAATATTTTGGAAATTGGGATGGTTTTTTAAACAGCAGAAGCTAAGTTATATCATTGGTTTAGGAACATTATTGTTAATTGCATTAATTGAAATTGTACCACCACAGATTATCGGGCGTACGATAGATCAAATGACGACAAATCAATTAACATCTAGGTTATTAATGGTTTATTTAGCTATATTGATTATAGTAGCCATATTAACTTATGTACTTAGATATGTATGGAGGTTATCTATATTTGGAACGAGTCAAAAACTGGGACAAATATTAAGGACATATCTTTTTAAAAAATACACAGATATGAGTGCTATATTCTTCCAAAATAGACGTACAGGAGATTTAATGGCTCATGCTACAAACGATATCCGTGCTGTACAAAATGCAGCAGGCGCTGGAATCCTTATGATTGCAGATTCATTGATAACAGGGGGCACTGTAATTATAACGATGGCTACAACAGTAAGTTGGAAACTCACTTTGATTGCCATGCTACCATTACCATTTATGGTGTTATTAACTAGTTTTTATGGAGCGCTTTTAAGTAAAGGGTTTAAAAAAGCGCAAGCTGCATTTAGTAAATTGAATGACAAAACACAAGAAAGTGTTGCAGGGATTAAAGTTACTAAAACATTTGGCTACGAATCCAGTGATCAAGCAGACTTTAAAGATTTAAGTGATGATGTGGTTGATAAAAACCTTAAAGTATCTAAAATAGACGCATTATTTGATCCAACAATTACGTTAGTCATTGGTATGAGTTACTTTTTGTCTATCGCATTTGGGGCACAAATGGTCTTTCATAATGAGATAACCTTAGGACAACTCATCACTTTTACGACGTATCTAGGGATGTTAGTATGGCCGTTATTGGCATTAGGGTTGTTTTTTAACATTGTACAAAGAGCAAAAGCCTCTTATGAACGTATAGAAGAAATCGGAAACTTACCTAATGGCATCGATATGCATTATAAAATTGATGAAAGTCCTCAAGGTGATATTCAATTTAATATTGAACATTTTAATTTCCCGGGTAATGATAATCAAGGATTGTATGATATTTATTTTACAATCAAACAAGGTGCCACCGTAGGTATTGTTGGCCGTACAGGTTCGGGGAAAAGTACACTGATAAGGCTATTGTTAAGAGAGTTCGATACCCAACATGCTCAAGATATAACGTATGGCGCTTATCCTTTGCGTGACTATAAAATTGAATTATTAAAAGGTCAATTTGGCTATGTGCCGCAAGAACATTTCTTGTTTTCTACTACGATTCGAAATAACATCGCGTTTAGTAATGAGGCTATAGAGGATGAGAAAATATATGAAGTAAGTCGATTAAGCCATATCCATGATGATATTATGAATTTTACTAATGGCTACCAAACAGTTGTAGGTGAACGGGGTGTATCGTTATCAGGTGGGCAGAAGCAGCGGGTTTCGATAGCGAGGGCTTTATTATTGAATCCTGAGGTATTGATTTTAGATGATTCATTATCTGCGGTAGATGCACAAACTGAAGAGGTAATATTAAGGAACTTAGAACATTTGAGAAGGAATAAAACTAATATCATAACAGCGCATCGTATGAGCGCCGTGAAACATGCTGACCTTATTATTGTTATGGACGAAGGAGCAATAATTGAACGTGGTCATCATGAATCATTAATGCAACAACGAGGATGGTATTATGAAACATATCAAGCACAAGCGTTACAAGCCAAGTTGTCACGCAACTTAGACAATCTTACGAAAGGGGATGGTGAAGATGACTGACTATGAACACGCTAACTTAACGGCTAAAGATCAAGGAAGTGTGCTGATAAGGTTATTTAAATACACATTACCCTATAAGTGGATTATTGTTTTAGCATTCTTAACATTGATTATAGCAACTGTTGCCAGCATGATGACGCCTTATATGGTGAAGATATTTATCGATGATTATTTAACACCACAAGTTTTCCCCAGAGGTGCTATGATTTGGCTCATTGTGATTTTCTTAAGTGTGCAAATAATTGGTGCGTTAACACTTTATTTTAGCCAATATCTCTTTCAATATTTAGCATTTAAAGTAATCCAGCAATTAAGGATTGATGCTTTCAATAAACTAGGGAAATTAGGTATGAAGTATTTTGATGAAGTGCCGAGTGGTAGTATTGTCTCACGACTAACAAATGATACGGAAACAATTGTGGACATGATCGTGGGTGTGTTCTCAACTTTTATTATGGCATTATTTTTGATGGTATCTAGTTATGTCATGATGTTTGTATTAGACGTTAAATTAGCTTTGATAGCGCTTGTCTTTTTACCGATTATTTTTGTTATTTTGTCTATTTATCGTAAGCATTCAGCGTATTTATTTACAAAATCAAGGCAGCGTTTGTCAGATTTGAATTCAAAATTAGCAGAGTCAATTGAAGGTATGAAAATTATACAAGCCTTTAATCAAGAAAGACGATTAAACAAAGAGTTTAATCAGATTAATGATGAACATTATCATTATATGTTGAAAACTGTGAAACTGGATAGCTTATTGTTAAGGCCGGCTATTAGTTCTATCTCAATCTTTGCTATTGTAATGATTCTTGCTTATTTTGGTATAATTAGTTTTACTACTGGCGTGACAGCAGGTGTAGTTTTTGCATTTATTCAATACATGGAACGCTTTTTTGAACCGATTAATCAAGTCAGCCAAAACTTAAATATTTTACAACAAGCGCTTGTATCGGCGAGTAGAGTTTTTGCGCTAATCGATGACGATACTTATGAGCCCCAGCAAAGTGAAATTGCAGCAAATCACATAAATTCTGGGGAAATAGAGTTTGAAAATATTAGTTTTAGTTATGATGGCCATACTGATGTATTAAAAGATATTAATTTTACTGCAAATCCTGGAGAAATGATAGCACTTGTGGGTCACACAGGATCTGGTAAAAGTTCAATCATCAATTTGTTTATGAGGTTTTATGAATATCAACGTGGGGATATTAAGATAGATGGACATTCTCTCAAGACAATACCTAAATCAGAATTAAAAGAAAAGATAGGTTTAGTGTTACAGGATGCATTTATCTTTTATGGCACTGTAGCGTCTAATATAAAATTATATCATCCTACAATGACGTATGAACAAGTGAAGGCAGCGGCAGAATTTGTTCATGCTAATCGTTTTATCGAGCAATTACCTGAACAATATCAGCACAAAGTAATTGAAAAGGGTAGTGCTTTTTCAAGTGGTCAAAGGCAGTTAATTGCATTTGCTAGAACAATTGCTACGGACCCTAAAATTTTGATTTTAGATGAAGCTACCGCCAATATTGATTCTGAGACTGAAGAACAGATACAACAATCGTTAAATGAAATGCGTAAAGGTCGCACAACTTTAGCGATAGCTCATCGATTATCTACAATTCAAGATGCGGATCAGATTTTTGTTTTGAATCGAGGAGAAATAGTCGAACGTGGTACGCATGAACAATTAATTACACAAAAAGGCATATATCATAATATGTATTTACTTCAAAATGGTTAACGTTTTGTTCTAAAGAGAATAGTACGTTTATCATTAATTTAATTTATATTTAACATTATGAAAAAGGTGAAACTAAGTCGTTAATTTCTGCTTAGTTTCACCTTTCGTTTGTATACAAATGAACTAAATGTATGTCTAACTAATCAAATATTAATGCAGTTTGATTGGAATTTTTAGCTTTATCCAGCGTATACATCTTGGTATTCATCATTTTTTTCAATCACGTCTTTAGCAAATGGGCAAGTAGCAACAACTTTTAAGTTGTTTTCGCGAGCATAATCAACTACGGATTTTACTAATTGTGAACCGATACCTTGGCCACCTAGTTCTTTAGGAACGCCAGTGTGGTCAATATTGATTTGATTATCTCCTTGAGGTTGGAAAGTAATTTGTGCTTGTGGATTGTTTTCGTCGTCACCGATATAAAACTTGTTTGAACCTTGTTTAATTTCAGCCATACTATCTCTCCTATTTATAAGTCATATATATTAAATATCACATTTGAATGATTGTTAAACAAAACAGGTAGTGAATAAAGAAATAATATTAGTAGATTAAGTAAAAACCATTGAAATATATTGAAAATAAGTTTATAGTTTTAACGGAATAATTTCGATTTGGAGGGGCGTTTTTTGAGGAAAAGTATAATACTCATTATGGCATGTGTAGTTGTTGTAATGTTGAGTGCGTGTGGCAATATCAATAAAGGCGAAAACAAAGACGTCAGTTCAAAAAATAAACTTAAAATTTATACTACAGTATTTGCGTTTCAAAGTTTTACTGAACAAATAGGCGGTAAATATGTAGATGTAGAATCTATCTATCCACCAGGAGCCGATATGCATACCTTTGAACCAACACAAAAGGAAATGGTCAATATTGCAAAAGGTGATTTGTTTATTTATTCTAACCAAGAAATGGATCCAGTGGCTAAAAAAATTGCAAGTTCTATTAATAATAAAGATTTAAAATTAGCATTAGCAGCTAACTTTACACATGATGATTTAGTTGCAAATCATGAACATGAGCACGAGCATGAAGGACATGATCATGATGAGGAAGGACATGACCATGAAGAAGGCAGTGAAGACCCTCATGTTTGGCTAGACCCAGTACTTAATAAGAAAATGGTGAAATCCATCAAGGATGATTTAGTAAAAAAAGATCCTCAACATAAAATTTATTACGAGAAAAATTATAAACAAGTCGTTAACGATTTAGATAATATCAACCAAAGATTAAACGAAATTACGGAGCATCCAAAGCGTGACACTGTAGTGATTTCTCATGATTCTATTGGTTATTTAGCCAATCGTTATGGGTTTAAACAAGAAGGTGTCAGCGGTATGAATAACGAAGAACCTAGCCAAAGAGACTTGATGAATATTGTTAACAATATCAAACAAACTAAACAACCTTATGTACTTTATGAGCAAAATATTTCATCGAAAGTTACTGATGTAATACAGAAAGAATCTAATTCAACGCCATTAAGTTTTCATAACATGGCAACACTTTCTAAAGAAGAAAGTAAAGAAAATAATATTACTTATCAATCTTTAATGAAACAAAATATAAAATCACTAGATAAAGCATTAAATGGAGAAGATTAACAAAACCCTGAGACAGATTATGTCTCAGGGTTTTGTACTACGAAATGATAGTTTAATACAACAGTTTTCTTTGATTGAAAAAATAATTATTTTAAAATTTGCTGTGTCATGTTTTAGTCATATCTTATATAGGAAACAGTTGTGTTGTAATATTCTTCTAAACCGTGTAAACCATCGGCACCACCAATACCAGATTCTCTCCAACCTGCATGGAATCCATTCACTACCTCTTCGGCTTCACAGTTTGCATAGACTTCACCAAATTTAAGTTTTTCAGTAGCTAACATAATTTCTTTTAAGTTTTCAGAGAAGATAAAGGACGATAAACCGGCATTTGTATCATTGGCTTGTGCAATTGCAGTATCAAAATCTTGATAAGTTACGATAGGTAGAACAGGGCCAAAAATTTCATTTTTAAAAGCTTCATCTTCAACGTTTACGTGATCTAAAATAGTAGGTTCATAGAAGAAACCAGAACGTTCTATTTTATGTCCTCCTGTAATTAAAGTAGCGCCATTTTTTATGGCATTTTGGACTTTCTCATCTATACTATCAAGTTGTTGTTGGTTAATAATTGCACCGTAATCAGTTTGTTCATCAAATGGATCACCTACAGTTAATTGTTCCATTTTAGCTTTTAATTTATTTACAAAATCCTCGTGAACATCTTCGTGTACAAAAATACGTTCAGGGCAAGTGCATACTTGTCCAGCATTATTGATTCTGGCAGTAACGATGTAATCAACGGCTTTGTCTAAGTTAGCATTAGGAGTTACTAGCGCTGGAGCATTACCACCAAGTTCTAAGTTTACTTTTTTTACTGTATTGGCGCTTTCAGCATACACTGATTTACCAGCTCTCATGCTACCTGTAAGTGAAATAAGTTGGATGTCAGGGTGTTGTGCTAATTTAGTACCAACTGTTTCGCCTGTGCCAGGAAGTATTTGGACAAGTCCTGCTGGTATTGTTGAATTACGAATAAGTTCTGCGATTTTCAGTGTTATTAACGAAGTTGCTTCACTTGGTTTAATGACTACAGAACAACCTGTGATGATCGCGGGAATGACCTTTCTCATTAATACCATAATAGGTGCATTCCATGGAACGATTCCTGCAGTAACACCAATCGGCTTTTTAGTTAGTAAAATGGTCTCGTTTTCTCTAGTGTTTTGTAACACTTCGCCTTTATTATTCATACCTAAACTCGTCATATAATTAATAAAGTGTATGGCTTTATCTATTTCACCTTTTGCAGATGCGAGGGTTTTACCTTGTTCTTTAACATACAATGTTGCTAGTTCATCTTTATTTTTTTCGAGTAGGGGTATGAGTAACTTAACGTGATCTGAGCGAGTAGGTTCTGGTGTTTGTTCCCATTCTAGTTGTGCTTGTTTTGATTTAGCAATTGCATCGTTAACTTCGTACTCAGTTGCAAAAGTTATCGTATCTATCTTTTCTCCAGTTGCAGGATTGATAACATCCATAGTGTCTGTTGATTTACTTTCGATAAATTCATTGTTTATAAATAATTGATTCAATGTTTGACACCTCCACACTCTATGCATACCACTAATAATCTTTCTGAAAACGACATACTTTATTTTTCTAATAGTAAAATTTTTTAGTTAACTATAAATTTAGAAGCAGAATAACCTTACTAGAGGCTGTTTAGAACTTTTTAGTATATTTTTTATACTTAAGTGTTGACTAATTGAAGAAGCGGCGTTATAATTTATCTCGAATTCGAAATAAAATTCAGGAAGTTGGTGAATCCTATGGATCGTACGAAAGAATCTTTAAATTCGTTTGTTGGTTTAAATAGAACAGTAGATCATTTAATGAAGATTGTTAGAAAGGATGTCCAAAGGCATGGCTTAAATGTAACTGAGTTTGCAGTGATGGAATTACTTTATAACAAAGGCGACCAACCGATACAACGTATTGGTAATAGAGTACTTATTGCAAGTAGTAGTATTACCTATGTTGTGGATAAACTTGAAGAAAAAGGATGCGTAAGTAGGCAACGGGATGAACAAGATAAACGTGTGACGAACGCATCATTAACTGAAAAAGGCTATGCAATGATGGATGAAATTTTTCCTGATCATGCTTCAACATTAGAATCAACATTTTCAGTATTAACTAATAATGAAATAACTGTATTGCAACAAGCTTTAAAAAAACTAAGTGCTCAACCTATAGAATAGTCGTAGCACTTAAAATTTTAAATAAAATTACTTCGAAATCGAGATAAAATTATAAAGAGGAGTTTTACTATGACAAATAATCAATTATTAGGAATCCACCACGTAACAGCTATGACAGACGACGCTGAAAGAAACTATAAATTTTTCACTGAAGTCTTAGGCATGAGACTTGTTAAGAAAACAGTTAACCAAGACGACATATACACGTATCACACATTTTTTGCAGATGATGAAGGTTCTCCAGGTACAGATATGACATTCTTCGATTTTCCTAATGTACCTAAAGGTGTACCTGGTACAAACTCAATTACACGTCCATCATTCAGAGTACCTAATGACGCGGCTCTTGAATACTATGAACAACGTTTTAATGAGTTCGGAGTGCAACATGAAGGTATACAAGCATTATTTGGCACAAAAGTATTACCATTTGAAGAAGAAGACGGACAAAGTTATCAACTTGTATCTGATGAGGATAATGAAGGCGTTGCACCTGGTAAACCATGGAAAAATGGCCCAGTACCAAGTGATAAGGCGATTTATGGTTTAGGTCCGATTGAAATTACTGTAAGTTATTTTGATGATTTCAAGAAAGTTTTAGAAGAAATTTATGGTATGAAAGCAATTATTGTAGAAGAAGATGTAGCAATTTTAGAAGTTGGCGAAGGTGGTAACGGCGGCCAAGTTATTTTAAGAAAAGATACTGAAGGTCCTGAAGCGAGACAAGGTTATGGTGAAGTACATCACGTATCATTTAGATTGAAAGATCATGAAGCAATTGAGCAGTGGTTAGAAAAATATAAAGCGGCGGGCATAGGTAATTCAGGTTTAGTCGATAGATTTTACTTCGAGGCACTATATGCACGCATTGGTCATATTTTAATAGAAGTATCAACAGATGGCCCTGGATTTATGGATGATGAACCTTATGAAACATTAGGTGAAAGTTTAGCGTTACCGCCATTTTTAGAATCACAACGTGAGTATATTGAATCAGAAATACGTCCATTTGACACTAGAAGATAACTAGCAAAGGTTATAATTAATAACAACGAAGCCATATTGAAATGTAATAACGAAACAAATAGAAAGTTAGGAGGCAACGATATGGAAGCAATTCAACATATTCATCATATTTCAGCAATTGTAGGTAATCCCGAAGAAAATATAAAATTTTATAGAGATATATTAAACTTGAAACTAATCAAGAAAACAGTTAATTATGATGATCCTTCAACTTATCATTTGTATTTTGCGAATGATTCAGTAGATAATGGCACAATTATTACTTTCTTCAACTGGCCAAATACTCATAAAGGACATATTGGGAACGGCCAAGTAGGACGTATTGCTTTCAGAGTGCCAAAAGGATCTTTAGAGGATTGGACACAACATTTGGAAATGAATCAAATAAAAACAATGACTACACAATTATTTGAATCTAAAACGTTAGAGTTTGAAGATATACATGGTTTACCGCTAGCATTAGTAGAAGATGACAAAGTGCAAAGAGACCAACAAGCCATTATTGGTTTTCATGGTGTCACACTATTATCTTCAAATCCACAAGAGACAGTAAAAACTTTAACAACAGATATGGGTCTGGTTAAAACGAGCGAAGATGAAGGGTATATTCATATTGAAACACAAGGTGAGTGGCGTCATCATGTTATAGTGAAAAAACAAATTGCTGACACAAACGTTCGTTGGGGAGTTGGCGTTGTGCATCACATTGCATGGTCAGTTCCAACAAACCAAGCACATCTTGATTGGCAAGCGTATATGAGTAATAAAGGTTATCACGTAACAGAAGTTAAAGACCGTAGCTATTTTAATGCAATTTACATGAAAGAACACGGTGGTATTATCTTTGAATTTGCAACAGAAGGCCCTGGGTTTACGATAGATGAACCTTTTGAGCAGTTAGGTCAAAAGTTAGTATTACCGTCACAGTATGAAGATAGAAGAGAAGCGTTATTACGTTTATTACCACAGATACGCGTTTAACATTAAAGATGAAAAAGGAGATGAAAATTTATGGAACATATTTTTAGAGAAGGTGAAGCAAACGCGCCAACGTTTATTTTATTACACGGTACTGGTGGGGACGAAAATGATTTATTACCTTTAGCTAAAGCACTTAACCCTAAATACAATGTTCTCAGTATCAGAGGTGAAATTTCTGAGAATGGAATGAATCGTTTTTTCAAAAGATTGGGAGAAGGAAAATATGATTTAGAAGATTTAAAATACCGTACTGATAGATTAATCTCATTTTTAAAAGAAGCGGCTGAACGTTATAGTTTTGACTTGTCAAAAGCAGTACCTGTTGGATTTTCAAATGGATCGAATATTGCAATCAGCATGATTTTACATCCAGACACATCTTTTAAAAAAGCTTTATTATATGCGCCATTATATCCAGTAGACCTTGTTGATAATAAAGATTTAAGTGACATGAATGTATTGCTTTCAATGGGGCAGCATGATCCAATTGTTCCTGTCGAAGCGAGTGAAAATGTAATTCATATCTTTGAAAGTCGTGGGGCTCAAGTAGAGCAAATTTGGGTTAATAGTCATGAACTAACACAAGCTGGTGTAGCAGCAGGGAAATCATTACTAGATTAATAAAATAATAAGCCATCGACATCATACATTAATGAAGTATGATGTTAGATGGCTTATTTTGTATGAGTTCAATTTGAGTAAGTAATTATAAATTCATTTATAATGTTTGTTGAATACCAATAGAATAAAAAGGTGGAATGAATATATGGAGAATAACCAAGCGCTTATAGTCATGGATATGCAAAACGGAATAGTGCGTGGATTAGAACACAAAGAAAGCATTATTCATTTTAATAAACAAGCAATCAATTTTGCTCGTCAGCAAAATATACCGGTTATTTTTATCCGTGTTGCGTTTACAGGCGACTTTTTAGAGGTATCTCCTAATAATAAAATGTTTGCACAAATGCAAGCTAACGGCATACGGATGAATAAAGTAGATGAAGAGACACAAATTCTTGACGCATTAGGACGCCAAGCACATGAGCCACTCGTTACAAAACATAGGTTAAGCGCATTTACAGGCAGTAATTTAGAAGTATTATTGCGTGGGTTACAAATAGAACATCTTGTTTTAACTGGTGTAAGTACTAGTGGTGTTATACTATCTACGGCCACTGAAGCGGCAGATAAGGATTATAAACTGACTATATTATCAGATGCTATAACCGACCAAGATGAAGCAAAACATCAATTTTTACTCAATAAAATTTTAACAAGATATGCTGATATAATGACCACAGATTTATGGACAAGTAAATCAATTCATTAAAAATCCCCAAGCCATGTTAAACACATTAAACATGGCTTGGGGTTATATATTACATAAGGCCGATGAGTTTCATCCACAATGATCCAACGCCTAACCATACTATAAAATAGAAGAAGGCAAGTATTGCATTCATAGTCCACCAACGATTTTGTGTCACATATCCAGCTGAATATAGGATGGGAGCCGGACCACTACTATAGTGTGTAGTAGAAGCCATTAAATTCCCGAAGAAACCTAACATTAATGCACTATATAATGGTGGTGCGCCCGTAGCAATAGCTACACCAAGTAGGGCTGAGTACATTGCACTAACATGTGCGGTTGAACTCGCAAATAGATAGTGTGAATAGAAGTAAAAGAGTATCAAAATAATTAAAACGATTGGCCAACTTAAGCCGCCTAAACTACCTGATATCGATTCACTTAACCAAGGAATAAAGCCGAGTTCATTGAGTTGATTCGCCATCATCACTAGGATTGAAAACCAAACTAATGTATTCCATGCACCAGTCTCTTTAAGGATATCATTCCAAGTGAGAACACCCGTAATGAGTAATAGTGATAATGCGATAAAGGCAGTTAAAGTGGCATTAATATTTAACGTACTGCCTAGAACCCAAAGGCCAAGTGCAATAATAAAGATGGCAATCATGAATTTTTCACTTTTAGCCATGATGCCCATATCAGTGAGTTCATTTTGTGCCCATGATTTGGCATTTGGCGTTTCTTTAATTTCTGGTGGATACATTTTGTAAATGATAAGTGGTACTAGTATTAATGAAATAATACCTGGGACTAACGCTGCTAAGAACCAGTGCATCCAAGTGATGTCGACACCTTGATGTTTTGCAAGAGATTGTGCAAGTGGGTTACCAGCCATAGCAGTTAAAAACATAGCTGCAGTAATTAAGTTACCATGAAATTCTGTAAAGATAAGAAAAGCACCCATTTTACGTTGCGTACCGTCTTCTGGTTTTGAACCAAATGAACGGGATAGTGCATTGATAATAGGAAACATAATACCACCTGCTCTAGCAGTATTACTTGGTGTAGCAGGTGCAAGGATTAAATCTACACCAATAAGTGAGTACCCTAAACCAAGCGTTTTTTTACCGAACAATTTAACGAATTGCAATGCAATACGTCGCCCTAAACCAGTTTTCACAAAGCCTCTAGAAATGAAAAAGGCCATTGCAATTAACCAAATGCTACTATTGCCGAACCCAGCTACAGCAGTATCGATTTTAACCGTGTTAGTTAACACAGTTAATGTGAAACCTATCATAGCAATTGCACCTATCGGTAGTGGTTGTGTAATACACCCAATGATTGTCGCTACAAATATAGCAAACATGTGCCAAGCAGCAGGATCTAAACCATCTGGTCTAAGTGGTGTGAATAGCCAGATAATGATGCCTGCAACGATAGGAAAAATAAACTTTTTATAATTAATGCCTTCGTGCATTAGAATCATCTTCCTTTACGTATGATTGTGATAAAAAATAGGAATTTAGAAATAAAAAATATAATTTATAGTGCCCATATATTTTTCTACTCTATTAATTTATTATAAATTTGTCATAATAATTATAATTATGACAATACATATTGTAAAGTTAGGGTTTAAATAGATGAATCTTTTAAAAAAATAGTAATAACGTTTTATAGCACGGTATTAAGCACAAAGTCACTATGCAAAATTAAATGTGTCTATTTTCGCAATATTCCTTTTGCCAAAATTGGTATTAATAGAATGAAACCAAATACGCCCATAACTGGAAATACCTTGCCTATTAATTCGATAAAACCAATAAACGTTGTGACAAATGTAACGATTGTCATCACAATGATTAGTCGATAATAGGCTTTAGTATAAGGTGTAGTGAATCTAGATGCAAAAGCGTACATAAGCCCAACGACGGTATTATAAATAACCAATACCATTACAACCGACATAAAAATTCCAATAATTGGAGAAATCTGTTTTGCTAACAACAATGAAGGTAACGCAACACCGGTAATCTGTGTGAATTCAGTAATCATACCTAAGTTGAGCATCAAGAGTAAGAATGTAATGGTAATACCACCTAATATACCTCCCCAAACTGTTGATTTTTCAAATTTTAAACGGCCCCCCATAACTGATAAAAAGCTAAAAGCAGCGGCAATTTGTAAACTACCGTAATTAATAGCATCAAACCACCACCATTGATCTGAGCGACCCTCACTATTTGCATAATGATGTGCAGCATTGAAGTTTAACTGACCTGTAGAAAAGTAATAAACAGCAATGATTGTAACAATAATTACTAAAAATGGTGTAACCATTCCTAAAACGGTAATAAGACGATCAAATTTTAAGAATAGTGTTAGTAGGATAACGAGAACTAAAATTAATGAACTAAATATATAAGGCATTCCTGTACTTTCTTGAATTGTTGATGCACCACCAGCGGTCATTATCATAGCTAGTGCAAATAAAAATAAAGTCAAAATAATATCAAATACTGTTGCGATAGGACGCGGTAAATAGTGTTTAATTGGTTCAGTGTGATTATGAGAGCGTAAGCGATAACCAGTTTGTAGTACAAAGACACCGCCAATTGTAATGATGAATCCTGTAATGAACACACCATAAACACTAAAATTCCCATTACTTGTAAAAAACTGAAAAATTTCTTGTCCAGTTGCAAATCCAGCCCCCACAACAACGCCAACAAATGCAAAAGCAACAATAATAATTTCCTTCAAGTTTGTCATAGAAGTTGAAATCCTTTCATCGTTTTAGATTGTAAAATTTTGTGGAAAAGTATCACAGTGAATCATTTTATATGAAAATAAGGTAAAATTAAACACTAAAGTTTATATGCTGAATACAATTGTGTATATAGAGTGAACTTTTGAGAGAGAACGAAAGTAATAAATAAAAGAAAAACATTTTTAGTGCGTTAATATAAAATTTTTGATAATATATCTTCTTATTGCTTTATTTTATGCTTTAATTTAGTAGCTAATTTACATAAAAATACCAGGTAATAAATATAAAAAATCGGGAGAGTGTGAGTCATGTGTCATTATTAAATTTACCGTTAACATTACTCATTGTTATATTTTTGGCATTGGGTATTTTTAGTCAATGGTTTGCGAATAGAATTAAATGGCCATCTATCGTAGTTATGGCTATAGTTGGATTGCTTGTAGGACCAGTATTTGGCTTGATCAATCCGCAAGAAAGTTTGGGGGAAGAAGTATTCAGTCCCTTAGTTTCATTAGCAGTGGCAATTATCCTGTTTGAGGGAAGTAGTAATTTAGATTTTCGTGAAATTAAAGGGATTTCTAAAGCGGTTATACGTATTATCACGATAGGTGCAATTATTGCTTGGATACTTGGGGCGGTCACACTACATTATATCATTGGTTTTTCACTGTCTATTTCGTTAGTGTTAGGTGGCTTATTTTTAATCACAGGACCGACTGTGATTCAACCATTATTAAAACAAGCGAAAGTTAAAAAGCGTGTTGATTCAATACTAAGATGGGAAAGTATTATACTTGATCCTATTGGACCAATGCTTGCTTTAGGTGCTTTTTATATTTTTCAAATTATAGAACAAGGATTTGATTTGCAGTTAATAGCTAGATTTATTATAAGTTTATTCATTGCAATTGCTATTGGATTTGGTGCATCGTACTTATTTATGTGGTTAATTAAAAAAGATCTTATTCCACAAAATTTGATGCCGCCGATACAATTAATCTTTATTTTATTAATTTTTTCGATATGTGATGAGATTTTACCGGAATCAGGCCTATTAGCAGTTACGATATTTGGTCTAATGATGGCACGTATGAAGAGACACGATTTAATCTTTAAGGAATCAGATCACTTTATTGAAAATACATCATCGATCATGATTTCCACTGTATTTATATTAATCACTTCTTCATTAACTTTGGAAGTATTAAAAAGTGTCATGTCTTGGAAACTATTTATTTTTTGTGCAATTATGATTATCTTAGTAAGACCAATTTCCATCCTCTTGTCTACAGTAAGCACTGAGATATCTAAACGTGAGAGAGCGATGGTATCAATGATGGCTCCTAGAGGTATAGTTGTATTAACTGTAGCGCAATTTTTCGGTGGATTATTCATTGAAAAAGGAACGCCGATGGCAGAATATATAACACCAGTGACTTTTGGCTTAGTATTTATTACCGTTGTCATATATGGCTTTAGCTTTTTACCATTAAGTAAGATTATGCATATGTCTAGTACTGAACCGCCTGGCATTATTATAGTAGGGGAAAGTGAATTTTCTTTTCATCTTGGAGCAAAATTAAGAAGCCATAACATACCAGTTATGACATTTAATTTATTTAGTAATACAACACAACGGTCAAAAGAATTAGGATTTGAAGTTTTCGATGGCAACTTATTATCAAGCAATGATCGAATATATGCAGATATGACACGATATAATAAATGTATATTGATGACACAATCCTTTATATTTAATAGCTTAGCTTTTAATGAGTTAGTTCCAGAATTTGGTTTGAAACATGTAGATATGATGCCAGTGTCGTTTAGCGATGAACATGATCGTAGTAACGTTGATGGTCCGATTAGAAATCATATTCTTTTTGATTGGAATTTCACATCCCATTGGTTTAATCGTTTTATAAGTGAACACAATATTTTAGAAATACCAGCGAAAAAACAAAATCAATTAACTAAAAACGACATGATCCTCTATCATATAGATAATAATAGTGTAGTAACATTCAAGCGTAGCAATCAGTTTATCTCTGAAGCTGAGGAAGGCGTAATAGGATATTTAAAAGATGCTTACTTACATCAAAATATATAAGAAGTTAAAAAGAGTGAGAACGTTTTCTCAGCCTAACCTATCGACAAAAGGTTCAACTTTGTCGATAGGTTTTGTTTTCATAGATACTTCTTTTATTCATAGAAAATCCGAGACATAGCTATATGCCTCGGATTATTTTATATATTCGTACTTATGGGTGTCTCTAGTTTACAAAACGATCATGCATTAATTCTTTTAAGATATCAATCTGAGCTTGAATTTCATGACCAGTATTTGTATCACGAATTTTTTTACGTTGTAATTCTTTATCTACGACACGACGAATTGAGAGTTCATCAGCACCGTTAAGCAATACGTGCTTTTTAGAGTTAAAGTGTTGATGGGCCACGAGCTGCATACCAAATGAATTATAAAGTAGAGTATATCCAGCAATACCTGTTGTTGATTGATAAGCTTTCGAGAATCCGCCATCAATGACAATCATTTTACCATCAGCTTTAATTGGGTCTTCTCCATCAATTTCTTTCACAGGTGTATGACCATTGATAATATGACCTTGTTCGGGATCTAATCCGAAATCTTTTAACATTTTTTTACACATATCTACATCTTCACGTAAATAATAATAAGGATTTTTAGTTTCTTTATGTGCTGTTTTATCCTTGATGAAATAGCGTTCAAATGTAGTCATTGCACGTTTGCCAAATAATGAAGAGTATTTACCAGTCCATAAATACCAAACTAAATCTGTAGCTAAATCATCTTGAATATCTTTATGGTCAAATGCTATTCGTACATATTCTTCGAAATGGTCTAATAAATCTCTGCCGTAACATTTCACGCCATCAATAACCATTGATTCCATTTCGCCTTGTTCATCGACGGGGATACAACCATGGATAAGTAAGTTTCCATTGTAAGGTAAGTAAAGTTTTCCTTTTTGCATAAGGAAAGTCATGTGACGCTTTAGTTTTTCGGATTGTTGAACTGATAATAATAACTTATCGATTACATCTGCTTCTTCATCAGTTAATTTATTTGGATCATTAGGATCAACGGTTTGGAAACAAGTGTGTTCTAATGGGTATGTTTTTCCGTAAAGTGTTGCTTCATTTTTTTCATAATTAATTTTTTCTAATACTAAACGTTCTTCCATTTCAAATGTAGGTCGACGTTTGATAATTGGTGCTTCTAATTTAAATTGAATAATAGCTATGGCTTGATGGAGTTTAGTGATTTGTTCTAACTCTAAATCAGATAAACCTTCAGCATTTTTAGGTCGGAATGCTGGATTTGATCCATCATAATATTTATCAGCAAGTGTTAATAACGGTCGTAAATTGATGCCATATGCATCTTCAATAATATCCAAATTATCGTAACGTGCACAAATTCTAAGTAAGTTTGCAAGACAAACCTTAGACCCTGCATATGCTCCAATCCATAGTACATCATGATTACCCCATTGAATATCTACAGAAGGATAATCTATGAGTGTTTCCATAATCTTATCCGGTTCAGGTCCTCGATCATAGATATCACCTACGACATGTAAGTGATTAACCACTAGATGTTGTACTGTGAAAGATAGTCCAATAATTAAATCATCTGACTGTTCTAATTCTATAATTTGTTTGATTAACGTTTCATAGTAGGAGTGTTTATTATTATATTTATTACTTTTATACAATAATTCTTCCACAATAAAAACATAATTTTCAGGTAAAGATTTACGTAGTTTTGTACGTGTATATTTTGATGACGCATAAGTAATTAGTTTAATTAGACGATGAATGGTCGTAATATACCATTCATTTAATTCTGATTTTGAACTAAAACTATTTTTTATGAGTTGTAATTTTTCTTCAGGATAATAAACCAAAGCAGAAAACTCATTAATTTCTTTACGCGTTAACGTATCTTGGAAAATGTCATTTATCTTTGAACGAACATTCCCTGAACCATTTCGTAAAACATGTTGAAAGGCATGGAATTCTCCGTGCAAGTCACTAACAAAGTGCTCTGTCCCTTTTGGAAGTTCCAAAATAGATTCTAAATTGATGATTTCAGTTGCGAGCGCTTCTTTAGTATCAAATTGTTCAGAAAGTAAATCTAAAAATCTTTCTTTTACACTCTTGTCTGTTGAATTATGCATTATTTATGTCACTCCAGTTGAATAAATTTCTAAAGTATAAAATACAAATTAGTAAAACGCTTCCAATATGTATTTCTTATTGTAGCATTAAAAAACAATCTTTTGTCTACTACTTATTATATTATGAATTTTAATTAAATTCGAAGATATGGCTTGATTGTATAACCTAGTGTCAAAAAGTGTTTTATATGAAGCATTAAAAGTCGAATTTGAAAAGCAATATCTTAATGTTACTCAAATATAGTATTTTTAATATTTACATAAATATTGTGGTAAACATACATTTTTATGAATGATAAAAGAAGTGTTTTTGTTATAAAAGTGTAATTATACAATTATAATTTTTAGGCGTTAAAATCTTTTTGTAACAGTATTTAGAGCATGTTATTAGGTTGTTATATATACAATCTAACAAAAAATTTACGATTTATTGTTTAATTTGATGATTATTTTTGTATAATATATGCATGTAACAAAATTATAAGGGGAGGAGTTTGTTTCATGTTTACATTGGGGACATCATTATCGAGTCAAGTAGATCCAAATTGGCAAACATATATTATGTTGAGTGTTTATTTTATTGTTTTATTAGGCATAGGATACTATGGGTTTAAACAATCTACGAGCAACGTAAGTGAATATATGTTAGGTGGAAGAAATATTGGTCCTTATGTAACGGCATTGTCTGCAGGGGCGTCTGACATGAGTGGTTGGATGATTATGGGATTACCAGGTGAAGTGTATTCAACTGGATTATCTGCAGCATGGTTAGCCATAGGCTTAACAATTGGCGCATACATAAACTATGTAATTGTAGCACCTCGTCTTCGTGTTTATACGGAAAAGGCTGGAGATGCAATTACACTACCAGATTTCTTTAAAAATAGAGTGGATGATAAATCAAATCTAATTAAAATAATTGCAGGTGGGATTATCGTTGTATTCTTTACGCTTTACACTCACTCCGGAATGGTTTCAGGGGGCGTATTGTTTGAAAGTGCCTTTGGATTGAATTATCACTTTGGTATGTTATTAGTGGCAATTATAGTTATTGCATATACGTTCTTCGGAGGTTACTTAGCAGTATCATTAACAGATTTTTTCCAAGGGGTTGTTATGATTATTGCTATGGTAATGGTCCCGATAGTTGCGATGATGCAATTAAGTGGTCTAGATACCATTTCACAAGCAGCAGAATTAAAACCTACAAATTTAGATTTATTTAAAGGAACAACGTTTATAGGTATTATTTCTTTCTTTGCTTGGGGGTTAGGTTATTTTGGTCAACCACACATAATTGTTCGTTTTATGTCTATCAAATCTATCAAACAATTACCGACAGCAAGACGTTTTGGTATAGGTTGGATGGCGATTAGCTTACTTGGTGCAGTGGGTGTTGGACTGGTAGGTATCACTTTTGTAAATAGCAATGGGGTTGAAATAAAAGATCCTGAGACGTTATTTATTTTAATGGGACAAATATTGTTCCATCCACTTGTTGGCGGATTTTTACTTGCTGCCATTTTAGCTGCGATTATGAGCACGATTTCTTCGCAATTGTTAGTGACATCAAGCTCATTAACAGAAGACTTTTATAAGTTGTTTCGTGGTGCAGAAGCCGCTAAAGAACATCAAAAAGAATTTGTATTGGTTGGGCGTATATCAGTTATAATTGTTGCGATTATATCTATATGGATTGCATGGTCGCCTAATGATACGATATTAAATCTTGTAGGTAATGCTTGGGCAGGTTTTGGTGCAGCCTTTGGACCACTAGTGCTCTTGTCGTTATATTGGAAAGGCCTAAGTCGTACCGGCGCTATCAGCGGTATGTTGTCGGGGGCAATCGTAGTTATACTATGGATTGTATTTGTTAAACCACTAGGAGATATAAACGATTTCTTTAATTTATATGAAATCATACCTGGCTTTTTAACAAGTCTGATTGTTACATTCATAGTCAGTAAATTGACTAAGAAACCACAAATTGATGTAGCGACTGATTTAGCTGATGTACGTCGAATTGTTAAAAATAAAGATGAACAGAGTGAATCATAATTTAAAAAGGGGTTTAAATTATGGCTGATATTCACTTGTTCAGCTTAACATTATAGTGTTATTTAATAAGGGAGAAATTTTATATAGATCGTGAAAGGCTAACTTCAAAGGGGGAAGTTAGTCTTTTTTATGTCAAATATTGATAACGTTTTGGAAATTAAAGATATCAGTATGAAAAACGCTCTTAGCACAATGATTTTATTATTGCGACAAGAGCGTAAAATTTTATTGGATTTTAAGTGAGTTAAATGAGCCTGTTAATTTATTATGCTAAACAAACACGTTCTTATTGGACGCGGTCTTTTTTGAAAAGTCTATAAAAGACAAAAATCACCGCTAAAATAATAACGACATACATAATATACGAATAGGTATGTAAACCATTCATTAATACATCCCAACTACCACTCAATAATTTGCCTAAATAAATTAAAGCGAAATTCCAAATGGTTGTACCAATTAATGAAAGAATTGTAAAAACTACAACATTCATACGATTGATTCCTGCTGGGATAGTAATCAGCACACGTAAAACTGGTATAAAGCGACAGATGAACACTGCAATGGCACCATATTTTTTAAACCAATCGTTCGCACGTTCAACATCTTTGCCTTTTAATTTAATCCATTTGCCATATTTATCAACGAAACGATATAAACGCGTTTCAGAAACAAGTCTACTTATATAATAGAGGACAAGTAAACCTATCAATGATGCAATGGTTGAAATTGTAAAAAGAATGGGGATAGATAATCCTGATTTAACAGACATTAGTCCTGCAAAGGTTAAAATAATTTCAGAAGGTATAAAAGGTAATATATTTTCGAATAATATTAATATTGCAATGGCAGCATAGCCCCATGTGCTAATAAAGTCGGTAAGTATTTGTTCCATAGCTCTATGATTGGCTCCTTTAAAATCAAACTTTGTTAATTATTTTGTACATCTTCAAGTATAATCTAAAATACTAAATTGTCCACGGAACATACATAGGGCTCAAGTATGATATTGTGATTGATTTTATATAATCATGTAAAAAGTAAAAAAAGTTATTGTAAGCGATTTCATGTTGTGGTAATATCATTAAAACAATAGGTCATATGATGACTAGTTATTTAAGGGAGAAAGTTGGAGAGAGATGAAAGAAAAAAGAACAAATATTAGATGGTATTTTGCAATAGCATTTTTTATTATCGGAGTAATTGCTTATATGGACCGTTCCAATATATCTATAATTGCAGGACCGATGATGGAAGATTTAAACTTAAATAAGACACAATTCGGTTTATTAGCATCATTCTTTTCATTAGGCTATGCATTGATGCAAGTGCCGTCTGGATTTTTGGCTGAAAAATTTGGGTCAAAAAAATTATTAACTATTGCACTTGTTTGGTGGAGCGCTTTTACGATTTTAACAGGTATTGTGAAAAATCATGGTATGCTTTACGCCGTACGTTTCTTATTCGGTGTCGGAGAAGCGCCAATGTATCCTTCTAATGCTGTATTTAATACAAACTGGTTTGCAAAAGGTGAAAAAGGACGTGCGTCTAGTGCGTTGCTTGCTGGTTCATATTTTGGACCTGTAATTGCTCCAGTAGTAACGATAGCAATTGTAAATATGTTTGGTTGGCAAGCGGTATTTTATATATTTGGTGCGGTAGGTTTTGTTATCGCTATATTATGGATGGTAATTGCAAAAGATTTACCAGAACAACACAAAATGGTAAATGAAGCAGAGAAGAATTATATTATTGAAAATAGAGATGTTATAAAGACAGAAAAATCCCATGCACCATGGAATATTTTTTTCACGCGCTTTAGTTTTTATGCGATAGCTGCACAATATTTTGTAGTACAGTTCGTAGTTTCGTTATTTTTAATTTGGTTACCTACATATCTTACGGAACAGTATAAAGTGAAACTTACTGATCCTGATATGGCTTGGGCAGCAGGCGCTCCTTGGATAGCAATGTTCTTACTTATACTTTGTGGAGGAGCAATTTCAGATAAACTGTTACAAAGTGGTAAATCTCGTTTTGTGGCACGTGCATCAATTGCGATTATTGGTTTCTTAGTATTCTGTATCTCATTATTTATGTCATTACAAACAGACAATTTAGTCGTTAATGTATTTTGGCTATCATTATGTCTCGGAGGTATTGGTATTGCCACAGGAATGAGTTGGGCAGCAGCGACGGATTTAGGACGTAATTTCTCTGGTTCGGTATCAGGTTGGATGAATCTGTGGGGGAATATTGGTGCATTATTAAGTCCGTTATTGGCTGGTATGATGGTTGACATCGTGGGTTGGACAATGACATTAGAATTAGTAATCATTCCAGTAGTGTTTGCGATTATTATGTGGTTCTTTGTAAAACCGGATCAACCTTTAATTATAGAAAAAGAAAACTTATAAAGTTTAATTATTTGTGTTTTTTGATTACCCCCTAGTATGATAATGATACTTATGAGGAGGGGAAAATATGATTACTATTAATGCAATAATGAAAATTGACCCAGCTAAAAGAGAAGGTTATTTAAAATTAGTAAAACCATTACTTGAAGGTGCTAGCACTGAGGAAGGTTCATTATTTTATAAACATTTTGAACAAACAGACGAGCCCAATACTTTTGCTTTTATCGAACGTTACAAAGATGAAGCAGCTGTTGAAGCACATAACAATTCTGATCACTTTAAAGCATTCTTTGCTGAAGTAAGCCAATATTTAGTTGAAAAACCAGATATTAGCGTTTCTCAAGACCAAACAACATAACTAATTATTTGAAATGTATTGAAATAATAAGAGAGTGGGATAGAAATCAAAATTCAATTTTGATCTCTATCCCATTTTCTTTATCTTGGGAAAGATAAGCAAGATACTGTTTTAATCATATTAATAAGTGTATAATTTTATGTTGCGGGTAATATAATAATGATTTTGATAGAGAAAAGTAGTTTTAGGAGTGTAAAAATAATGTTATATCAACATGGTACTTTAGGAACGTTAATGGCGGGTTTATTAGAAGGTACTGCAACAATTAATGAAATTTTAGAACATGGTGATTTAGGTATAGGAACACTCACTGGTTCTGATGGTGAAGTGATTATATTAGATAATCAAGCTTTTCATGCAAATGAATATGGAGAATTCAAGGAGTTGAAGGGCGACGAGTTAACACCTTTTGCAACGGTTACGCCATTCAAACCAGACGCTCAATTTGATGTGCGTAATATAACTGATTCTGAAACATTATTAAATAAAGTACAACAAAAAGCTTTAAGTGACAATATTTTTATCGCTGTAAAAATAACTGGTAAATTTGAAATGGTACATGTGCGTATGATGCCAAAACAAGAGAAACCATATACGAAACTGATTGAATCTGCTAAGCGTCAGCCTGAATTCACGCATGAACAAATAGATGGTACAATTGTTGGCTTTTATGCCCCACAATTATTTCATGGTATAGCTGCTAGTGGGTTCCACTTACATTTTGTAGATGATCATAAATCAGTCGGAGGGCATGTACTAGATTTTGAAATGAATCATGGTATAGTTGAATTGAGTAATATAGAGACGCTAGAACAACATTTCCCAGTAAATAATCAAACTTTCTTAGAAGCAGATATTGATTATTCCAATGTAGAAGCAGATATTAAAGAAGCCGAGTAAAAAAACAACCATTAATTTTTAGTTGAATAAGTTACAAAGTGTTCATACGAATCGCATCTAGAAGAATTTGAAAAAAGTGTTAAAATAGAGAAGTAATACTTCTAGATAAGTATATATATTTAAGATGACGTTATATATTTTATTAAACTAAATAAGTTAGGAACAAATTCACTAAATCATATGGCTATTTAATAATTCAAGCGTATTAACATGAGTTGTTGTTTAAGATGGACATAGCAAATCGATTATCTAATAATTAAGATGGCATGTTTTAATACAAGACTTTTAACTATTTAATCAGCCTTATGAGGGCGGGAATAGGAAATCACATCTTTGATTTCTGTCCCGCTCTATTTATGTGGCGGAATATTTAATAAAATGATACATAGCATTGTAAAATAGAAAAGGAGATGTTTGACCATATTGACTAATTATATAAAATCTTTACTACGGTTCGATTCAATGAAGGTTGATGTAGCAAAAGGAATTAGACAATGTATCTTAATGTTAATTCCTTTACTTATTGGTTATGTTACTGGCTATTTTTCTATAGGCTTACTAATTTCAACTGGTACCTTGGCACATATCTATGTCTTTGGAGGTCCTGCTAAATCTAAATTACGCATGGTGCTTTTTTCAGCAATAGGTTTATCTTTAGCTATGGTTCTAGGGACATTAACCGTTAGCCAACCAATCATATTTGGTGTATTACTATTAGTTGTTTCCGTAATACCATACTACATCTTTAGCTCTCTCAATATCCCTGGACCGTCTTCCACGTTTTTTATCGTTGCATTTAGTTTGCCAATCAACTTGCCTGTAGCCCCAGAAGAAGCTTTAACAAGAGGCGGCGCAATGTTTGTCGGAGGACTATTAGCAACTGTTATTGTGATATTAGTAATAATGTTATCCAAAGAATCTACAGAATCAAAAGCAATTAAAAATGATTACAATATAATCAAGCAATTGATTTATAATTTTGACGATGCAAAGGCGTTTGCTAAAGCGTCACAATTTGCAGTAACGGCATTTAGAAATTCAGATATTCAACTCATCACATCAAGTACAGCGAAATCAAAAGAATCAGCAGAATTTCAACGTCTGTTATTGTTACATAATACGGCGCAAGGTATTCATTCCGAATTATTGGAGCTGAATGAAAAGGATGCACGCCCGTTGCCAGAAGAAATAAAAGAGATGACAGATTATGTAATTAAACGTGTTTATTCACATGGTAATACGACCCGTCAATGGACACAAAAAGTAGAAGTAGATGCTGTATATCAAAATTTAGTTGATAGTATTATTAAAGTAGATGCGATTATGAATGCAGACAGTGAACGTGTGGAACATGAAATAGATATTCGGGTACCAATTTATGGACAACGTATGATACAAAATTTAACTTTAGATTCATTTGTATTTAGAAATACAATACGTTATATCGTCATCATGGCAATTGCTATTTTTATAGCGCTCATGTTCGACTTTGAAAAAGCTTATTGGATTCCCTTAAGTGCACATACTGTATTATTAGGATCGACTACATTGCATAGTTTTGAACGTGCAGGGGCAAGAGGAATAGGTACTATTATTGGTGTGTTATTCTTATCACTCATATTATTAGCAACGCCGCCAATTCCGGTAGCAATTATATTATTGGCAGTTGCAGCAGGTATAACAGAAATGTTCGTTGGTGCCAACTATTCGTTTGCAGTAATATTTATTACAATACAAGTTATTTTATTAAATGGACTTGCGTCTAACCATTTGACTATCTTAATTGCTTTACCAAGAGTAATAGATGTTATAGTAGGTATCCTCATTGCAGTTGTTTGTTTGCTATTTATTGGCAGAAAAACGGCTTCATCTATGTTGCCAGATACTTTAGCAGCAGTTGCTAGAGATGAAGCAGTCATTTTCCATTATCTATTTTCTAGTAATAAATATGCTTCAAGGGAACAAGATAAACATGAAATGCTAAAACTCAGCGTTAAATTAAATAATATGACGCAAGTTTATAACAGTGCAAATGGTGAAATATTTAGTAATAAAATGGTGATACAATACTATTATCCGAGTATTTATGCTTTGGAAGAAATCAGTTTTATACTGATAAGAGCTTTAAGTAATGAACAACGTTATCATATAGATGATGATACAATGGGAGATTATTTATTGGTTTTTGAGAATATTGCTAAACACTTTGAAAGAGGTAATCATATTCAATGGAAAACATTACCAGATTTACCTCAGTACGCACATGTAAAAACGTCACTGTTGAGTATTCAAACTAACTGTTTGCATGTTAGACAAGAAGCGACAGTATAACTAAATGTATAAAACAAGCCACCCTTTGCTGCTTTATTAGCATTAAGGGTGGCTTATTTGTATAGAGAAAGTCCGTGCTTACCTTGCCTATAATATGATGGGGGAGTATACGGTTTGTCTCGGGTTAGACTGTCGGTATGTGTAGGAACCTAATCGCTATCTTTATATTGCTTAGCCTTTGCTTCGCTTTCTTGCTTTTTCGCTTTAATAGCATATTGAGCATCTTCTTCTCTCTCAGCACGTTCTTTTTCATCTTCGTCCATTTTTTTGTAGCGTTGTTTTTGTCGATAACCATATGTACTTTCTAATATCTGTGATTCATTATTTAAACCAGCACCAATTGCCCCAGCAACGGTGGAAATAGAAGTTGCAAACCATGCGAGATTAATATAAGTAATGAAGTTAGCAGGTCCATTTAACTGTAGCGTTTGTCCTAAATAGCCTGGCGGTAAAACTACGAGCGAAGCCAGTAAAAAAAGACAAAATAAAATTAAGTAATAAAAAACAATAGATACAGTTAATGTTAAAGTAGTTGTTAAATTATATAACATTGTTATTTGTTTATTGTTGCTTTCTTTTGATGATTCCCATAAATTATGTGCAACAATAATCCATACCATCATACCTAAAATGGCAACCAACATAATTAATAGCATGCGCCATGCAGAGTAGACAAAACTTAAATTCCACATCGTAGTAAAAACGATACCAAAAGCACCAGTGGTGAAGGCAATCGCAACTACATTACTAAGACTTTTTAACATATTAAACGGATTATTCGCAAATGTCATACCACTAATTAAACGAAATGATCCTTTTGTATTTGAAGAAACATAATATAACGTGTGTTTTGAATCGGTATCTTCAAAGTATTCAGTTTTTGTGACTAAGTTTGAAAAGGGAAATTGAGCATTCAATTGCTGTTCACTTTCGTCTTCGCCTTCCGCTTGTTTCATATTTGATTCATTATATTCATCAATGGCATCAATAATACCTAATATAGAGCGTTGGAGCCGTTTTTTTATAGGACGCCAACCATAAGACGGAATAGAGATTAAACTTGCGCCATTACTACTATTGATATCAAATGCGACAGCATTTCCATTTCTAACGATTGGTAAATCGGTTAGGCCAATTGTATATTGCCATTCGTTGTTATTTTGATAATCAGAAATTTTACGAAATATTTTTTGAACGGTTTCAGCAGAACCAGTAAGAGGGTCAATGATTGTCTCGATTTGCCACTCATGGTTTTCAGAAAAATGTGAGGCAAGCAATTCTGGTAGCTCTGTTTTTAGATGGCAAGCAATTTTTTCAGTTACGCCAGGAGCTGTAACTAAGCCTATTTTTACAATATTACTACACATTAATTACGCTCCTCTCTATGTGTTTGTTTTTGCCCTACGTAAGAGTGATGTTCTTCGTGTTTATCATAAGTATCTTCGTCTTCTTGTTCTAACTGTTTATTTCTATAATATTGTCTAAATGAATAAGTCACGCGTTTGATTTTCTCTGCATTCTCTACAGTAGAACCCATTGCTCCTGCCAAGATACCTAGAGAAGTTATAAACCAAATTAAATTAATATAGTTAATTAAAGTAGGTTCTTTACTGTTAAGTGTTGTCCAGTTTGAAAATAATTCTGGTGGGACAAAGAGTAAAGTACTAACTGTTAGTAATAGAAATAAACTTAAAAAGTTAAAGAGTGTGATGGTAGTTAAAGTGGTCACTGTAGTGAAATTATAAATATATCTATATAGTTTTTGAGTTTTAGGATTTTGTCGTTCCCATAAATTATAAGAATATATGAGCCAGCCAACCATACCGAATATAGATAACAACATAAGTAATATAAACCGCCAATAATCATATTCTAAACTCAAATCCCAAGGGGTAGAGAAAATCGATATATATGTTCCAGTAGCAAATGAAACTGAAATTATTTTTTTAAAGTCAAAGATTGTGGACCATGGTTCATTTGCATAGGTCATTCCTGCTATTAAGTGAAGCCATCCTATAGTTGTGGACTTTACGATAATACGTTGATGATTTTGATCCTGTGCTTCTTCATTAGGAATTACAGTGTTGAATTGAGTTAATTTAAAATGTCGGTTATTAAGAAGTTGCTTGTCAGAACCACTACTTTGTAATAATTGAATGACATAAGTGATGAAATGTTTCAATTTCTTTTTAAGTGCTATTGCTCCTAAGACGGGCAGTGAAATGAGTGCAATATTATTATCGTAATTGATATCACAGATAACTGTTTTTCGGTTAGAAAAATTTGGTAAATCAGTAATACAAATGGCATAATCCCATTCTTTTTGCTTTTTCATGTTTGTTGCTATATCCATTGCTTTGTCCATGTGCTCAGCAGTACCAACTATAGAAGCAACATGTTTATCAAAGCGCCAACCTTCATCATTTGTCTGTTCCTGAAGTGCTCTAGGTAATTCATCGTATATTTTATTTACCATTTTATGTGGCATATCAGGTGAAGGGATTAAACCAACTGTGATACTCGCCATATAAGCCCCTCCAATCTGTATAGAATTTATTAATTTAATATATGTACTATAATTCCCTTTATAATAACGAGTAATCATGATTAGCTTTACCTTCTATAAAATGAGTTGAGTGCAATGAACGGTTTATACTAATTTATTAGTGGTAAACAGTAAGCAAGAATAAATAGATTGGGAGTGGTGGTCATGCCTTGGACAATGGAAGATTATCCGCAAAGTTGGAAAAATTTTGATGAGTTAGAACGCAAAAAAGCAATTGATATTGGTAATGCCATGTTAAAAGATGGTTATGAGGAAGAAAATGTAATTCCCATCGCAACTAAACAAGCCGAATCTTGGTATAAAGATGCTTCAGACAGTGAATTAAAGGAACTAAAAAATAAAAAAATTACACAGCATAAACAAGATGATTCAGCTAATCCGAAATTAAACCAAAAAGACGTTCATGTGTATTATGAAGATAACGAATGGAAAGTTAAATCAGATGGTGCAAAACAAGCATCAGATACTTTTCCTAAAAAAGAAGATGCGATGAAACGAGCACGTAATATTACAGATAACCGTGAAACAGAAATTATAGAGCATAAAAAGAACGAATAACTACATGGACTAGTCATAAGATTATATAATTGTTGAAATAGTAAAATAGTTTTTGACATTAGTAGATGTTAAGGGCTATTTAGTCTGTAATTCATAGCCATATATGTCGGGGCGGGACAATGAAATCATTTCAGCAAAAATTGATTTCTGTCTTGCTCTTTTTATTTGTAATTTTATGAATATTAATTGACTAAAATAAATAAAGTTTTGCAATCATCACGCGTTTTATATGGTAGAAATTATAGAGAAGTATAGCTTTATATTTAAATTGTAAATTAGAATTAGCTATAATGCTCTATAAGAAGTGATTAATTGGAGGTACGAAATATGTACATAGAACGTAAACCTTCGTTAAATGTAGACGACTTGAAGGAAGAATTTAAAGAAAGTATCGACCATATCAATGAGTCAGAAGAGGCTCTAGAAATGGTTGTTGGTTTTGTTGCCTTGGAACAACTATATTCTTCAGCATTAAAAGAAGTAAGTACAAAACTAGATATATTAGATGATCAATTTCAGCAGATGTACAAACATAATCCAATACATCATATGGAACGTCGTGTTAAAGAGATGAGAAGTTTGATAAACAAATTAGCACGTAAGGGCTGTGATATAAGTACAGAATCCGCAAAAGAGAATATATTAGATGTAGCTGGTATCCGTGTGGTTTGTAATTATTTGGATGATATTTATGTGATTGAAGATTTATTGCTTAAACAGGCAGATGTTACTTTGATAAAGCGTAAAGATTATATCGAACATCCAAAAGAAAATGGATATCGTAGTCTGCATATTGTAGTGACTATACCAGTTTACTTAGCACATTCTATGGAGCTTGTACCCGTAGAAATACAAATAAGAACAATAGGGATGGATATGTGGGCTAGTCTAGAACATAAAATTCGTTATAAAAATAGTAAAAATACAGAAAAATATAGATCTGTATTGAAACAGTGTGCAACAGACATTACTTCTGTAGAAAGCAAATTACAAGATATTTATTCAGAAGTATTTAAAAATTAATTAAATGATTTGCTGATTACGTAACGTCATCATGTATATTTTTATTGAGGAGGTATAAAAATGACTCAATATCAAACAGGTGAATTAGCAAAGCAGTGTAATGTCTCAATAAGAACCATTCAATATTATGATAGAAAGGGTCTGTTAACTTCAACTAAAACTTAAGATAATGGAAGACGTGTATTTGACGAACAAAGTAAGCAAGATTTAGAAATTGTTTTAATTCTTAAGCGCTTTGGATTTAGTTTGAAAGATATTAAAAAAATTATTGTAGAAGAGAATAAATTAAAGACGATACGATCCATGATTGAACAAAGAGCATTAAACATAGAGCATGAAATTCAAAAAAATCAAATGCTTTTGTCAGAAATTAAGCAATTTAAAAGTTATATCAGTAAAAATTCAGAGGCCCCGTTAAATAAATTGTTAGAAACCAGTCAATATGTAGCAAATAAAGGAAACATGAGCACATTAACAAGAGCAATTGTATATCGAATGTTACCGATGGCGATTGTACAATATACGGCTATTGTAACAAGTATTATTACGAGAAAGTGGTGGCCAAGTTTTGTTGTATTACCATTTTTGATGATTTTTGCTGTCTATTTTACGCATTTTATCTATAAGCGCTTGAAATATGTTTGTCCAAATTGTCAGGAAGTTTTTAAACCAAATATAAAGTCCTGGCTCTTTGCATCACATACAATGAAGACTAGAAAACTACAGTGTCCTTATTGTCATGAGATTAGTCATTGTATGGCAATCGGACAGAAAATGGAAGATTCAAACATACTAAGAAAAGTGTAATTAAGATAAGAAATAAAATATTTACACATTTACATTAGCGTCACTAAATAAAATTTTTGCCGACACGTTTGGTCTAAAAAACCTGCTGTGTCGGTTTTTTATGCCATTTACCATATTAATCAACAGTTGCAAGCGCTTGCAATATTGATAGTTGTGTATTACCATACTTGTATACAAGTATATCGTATTGATGGAGAGGTGGTGTTTTAGTGGATTATTCATATCCTGAACAATGGTTAGACGGTGTGTCAAAAGGCGAAATGATTGCAGCTGAAATTCGTTTGAGAATTGTTGATGGTACGATAACACCTGACACTTTATTGACGGAAAATCAAATTGCCAAAGAATTTAACGTCAGTAGGTCACCAGTTAGAGATGCTTTTAAATTGTTAAAACAAGATCAATTAATTCATCTAGAAAGAATGGGTGCAGAAGTTTTACCATTTGATGATAATGAGAAAAAAGAACTTTATGATTTAAGAATTATGCTTGAGTCATTTGCGTTCAGTAGGATTAAGCCCAAAATGCATAATCAAATTGTAAAAGAATTAAGAAAACAATTGGAAATGATGAAGGTAGCGGTCAAATTTGAAGACGCAGAAGCGTTTACTGAACATGATATGAAATTTCATGAAGTAACAATCATGGCGTCTAAGCATCAATACTTAAAAACATGTTGGAATAATTTACGCCCAGTAATGGAAGCACTTATTTTGCTATCTATGCGTAAACGAATGAATGAAACCCCTGAAGACTTTGAAAGAATTCACCAAAACCACGAAGTATTTATTGAAGCAATTGCGAATAAAGATGCGTATAAATTGAAAGAAGCATTTCATTTAAACTTTGATGACGTAGGTGATGATATCGAAAGCTTTTGGTTAACTTAGCATTTTAACGCAGTAAAGAATCGGGAGGCAAAAGCATGAAATACATGATAGGTGTCGATATAGGCACAACAAGCACGAAATCAGTGCTTTATGACGAAAAAGGTCAATTTATAATGAAACATAATATCGGTTATCCTTTGCATACACCGAATGTCGAAATATCAGAAGAAAATCCAGATGAGTTATTTGATGCGGTATTAATGACAATCAAATATGTCATGAGAGAAGCTGATATTGATAAAAAGGACTTGAAATTAGTTTCATTTAGCGCTCAAATGCATAGTCTTATAGCAATGGATGCTAGCAATCAACGTTTGACTGAAAATTTAACTTGGGCTGATAATAGAGCGAGCAAATACGCAGAAGAAATTAAAAATAACCATAACGGTGATGCGATTTATCAAAGAACTGGAACACCAATACATCCTATGTCTCCATTATCTAAAATATTTTGGATGAAGCATGAACAACAAGAAATATATAATCAAACAGCTATTTTTGCTGATATCAAAACGTATATTTTCTATCAATTATTCGAGCAATTTGTAATAGACCATTCTATGGCATCATCAACAGGTATGTTGAATTTGGAAACATTATCTTGGGATAAAGAAGCGCTCGAACTATTAGGTATTAACGAATCACAATTGCCTGAAATTGTACCAACGACACATATATTAAAAGGTATGAAACGTCGTTATGCAACATTGATGGGCATTGATGAGCATACACCAATCGTTGTTGGCGCAAGTGACGGTGTGTTATCTAATTTAGGCGTGAATGCTTTTAAAAAAGGCGAAGTCGCTGTAACTATAGGTACTTCAGGTGCTATAAGAACGGTCATAGATAAACCACGTACAGATTATAAAGGAAGAATCTTTTGCTATGTATTAACAGATAATCATTATGTTATCGGTGGCCCTGTTAATAATGGTGGCGTAGTACTACGATGGTTACGTGATGAGTTATTAGCAAGTGAAGTTGAAACAGCAAAACGTTTAGGAGTAGATCCATATGATGTACTAACTAAAATTGCTAATCGAGTTAAGCCTGGTGCAGAAGGCCTCATATTCCACCCATATTTAGCAGGTGAACGAGCGCCATTATGGAACGCAGATGCGAGAGGTTCTTTCTTTGGATTGACGTTATCTCATAAAAAGGAACACATGATTAGAGCTGCCTTAGAAGGTGTTCTTTATAATCTATATACAGTTTATTTAGCTTTGATTGAGGTTATGGATGAGACACCATCAACTATTAAAGCTACTGGTGGTTTCGCTAAAAGTGAAGTTTGGCGTCAAATGATGGCAGATATTTTCGATACTAATCTAAGTGTCCCAGAAAGTTATGAAAGCTCATGCTTAGGTGCTTGTGTATTAGGAATGAAAGCGTTAGGAGAAATTGAGGATTTCTCAATTATTGAGGAAATGGTTGGTACTACAAATGAACATAAACCAAATGAGGACAATGTGAAAATATACCAACGATTAATTTCAATATTTATAAACTTAAGCCGTTCATTAGAGGATCGTTATACAGAAATTTCAGCGTTCCAACGTGAACATATGGATTAATGATAATCAAGTAAGTAGGTTGGAGGAGAAGGAAAGCTGTAATTAGTAGTTGTCATTGCGTGACAATTTATTTAATTGCCTTTCCTACATACCTATAAATAGCACAGTGAGGAAAGTTTTTTTAGAACAAAAAGAAAGCGTTATCAAGATTGGGATAGCTATGTCTGTTAGCTATATTCATTCTTTACTATGGAAGGGGAGAACGATGATGTTTGAAACAATTTGGCCATTGGCTACGGTGGTAATAGGTATTATCGTATTACTATCATTAATAATTTTCTTGAAATTAAATACATTTATTTCATTAATCATTACATCTATTGTAACTGCAATATTACTGGGAATGCCTTTAGATAAAATAATAGAAACTGTTGAAAATGGTATGGGCAGTACACTTGGCCATATTGCTTTGATTTTTGGACTTGGCGCCATTTTAGGTAAATTACTTGCTGATGGTGGTGGCGCAACGCGTATAGCTGACACGTTGATTAAAAAGTTTGGCTATAAACATGTACAATGGGCAATGCTTGTTGCAGCATTTATTGTAGGTATCGCACTATTCTTTGAAGTGGGATTAGTATTGTTAATACCATTAGTGTTTACTATAGCTAAGCGTGCAAATGTATCACAGTTGAAACTAGGTTTACCAATGGTAGTAGCTCTATCTGTAACACATGGTTTCTTGCCACCACATCCAGGACCAGTAGTTATTGCAAAAGAATTGGAAGCTAACCTTGGCCATGTGTTAATGTACGGTATTATTATTGCTATTCCTGTTACATTGATAGCGGGACCATTATTTAATAAAATTGCACAAAAAATCGCACCAACTGCTTATACTCGTGAAGGTGACATATCAGCATTAGGTGCACAAAGAGAATTTAGTGAAGCTGAAATGCCAGGATTTAGTATTAGTTTACTAACAGCTGTTTCACCAGTTATCCTAATGTTGTTTTCTACAATTGTACAGTTAATTACAGGTAATGAAACAGCGACGAACGGTTTTGAATCTGTAGTTTACTTTATAGGTACAGCGGGAACGGCGATGCTTATTGCAGTATTAATTGCCATATTTACAATGGGAATTAAGCAAGGGCGCAACAATTCAGAAATTATGGATTCAGTATCTAACGCAATTTATCCAATTGGTATGATGATTTTAATTATTGGAGGTGGTGGTACCTTCAAACAAGTACTAATTGATGGTGGTGTTGGAGATACCATTGCTAAATTGTTCGTAGGTACAGAAATGTCTCCTATACTATTAGCGTGGATTGTGGCTGCAGTATTACGTATTGCACTAGGGTCTTCAACAGTAGCGGCGATTTCTTCAACGGGAATAGTATTACCGTTATTACAAGCGTCAGATGTTAACGTGGCTTTAGTAGTGCTTGCGATAGGTGCAGGTAGTGTTATATTATCCCATGTTAATGATGCAGGGTTCTGGATGTTTAAGGAATATTTTGGCTTAACAGTCAAGGAAACATTTTTAACTTGGTCACTACTGGAAACAGTAATTTCAGTTTCAGGACTCGTGTTTATATTAATATTAAGTATTTTTGTATAAACTATTTAAAGATTAACTATAAATTAGTTGAATATATTACAGCAGAAAATTAGGATAAAAAATCTAATAACAAGCGTTCATTGAACTAATAAAGTAATGACAATGAAAAAACTTGAGGAGACAGGTGTGCGAAATCAAACTTTGGTTTCTACCTGACTCCTTTATTTTTATCAACACAATGACAATTTAAAATTATATAATATAAGTAAATAATATTATGACTAACAAGGAGGAACTATAAATGACAAAATTTAATACGGATAGTTTTTCTGTAAAAGGAAAAAATGCAATTGTGACAGGTGGTGCTAGAGGTTTAGGCAAATATTATACTATCGCATTAACGATGTATGGCGCTAATGTCACAGTTGTAAGTTCTTCAAATCAAGCGTGGGAAGCTTTAAAAGAAAGTGTGGAACAGAATGAAGGTGAAGTGTCTTTTATACAACAAGATCTAAAAGAACAAGGTGCAGCAGAAAAAGTTGTTGCGCAAGCAGTGGAAACATGGGGAAGTTTAGATATTTTAGTAAATAATGCTGGCGTTCAAATTCGAAATAATGTCTTAGACTATAAAGATGAAGACTGGCAAAATGTTATAGATATCAATTTGAACGCAACGTATTATATGGCACATGAAGCGGCTAAAGTTATGACAGAACAGCAAACTGGTAAAATGATTAATATAGGTTCTATGCAGTCATATCGTGCAGGTAAAAATATCTTTCCATATGCAGCTAGTAAACATGGCGTCGTAGGTATTACACGTGCATACGCTGATGCATTAGCACCTTATAACATTCAAGTGAATGCACTTTCTCCTGGTTACATTCGTACTGATATGACTAAAGTATTAGAAGAAGATCCAATAAGAGGGCCAGAAATTAAAGGGCACATACCATCTGGTGAGTGGGGAGTGCCTGAAGATTTAATGGGACCTTTAATATTTTTAGCAAGTAGTGCATCTGACTATGTTACAGGGACAACATTACCTGTTGATGGTGGTTATTTATTAAGATAACAAGTTATTCATAGCAGTTAGCTATAAGAGGTGAGTACAACGTGTTTGTACTTGCCTCTTTTTTATGTAACATTGAAGATTAGTAATAAACTAAGTAATCAGCTCAAAGATATACTATTGAAAATACAACATAAATTACGCTTTAAATGATAAAATGTAGAAACGATTGCTCATTATATATGATAGATGGGATATCGATTTATAAATGAGTCAGAAAGTTAAGCTATATAAATTTAATCATTTTATGATGATTTAAGGGGTAAGTTATTTTGTCTTTTTAATTTAGGGGGATTACATTATGAAAAGAATCTTATTAATTGCAAGTGCATTTATTGGTGTCATTGTAGGCGCTGGTTTTGCTTCTGGCCAAGAAGTACTTCAATATTTTACAAGTTTTGGCATTATGGGCACGTTTGGTGCAATTATTACAACGGCACTATTTACTTATGTGGGTATGATGCTTGTATGGCTAGGAAGTAAATTTAAGACAGATTCTCATAAAGAAGTGATACATAATATAACGGGAAAATCATTGGTAGGAAAAGTACTTGGTTGGATTATTGACTTAGTTATTATCTTTACATTATTTGGTGTAGGTGTAGTAATGATTGCAGGAGCGGGTTCAAACCTTAATCAACAATTTGGTTTACCTTCTATTGTGGGTACGTTATTAATGACTGCATTAATCTTGATAGCAGGCATGTTAAAGGTTGAAGGTGTGGTAAAAGTTATTGGCAATATAACGCCATTTTTAATTATATTCATTATCCTCATTTCAGTTTATAGTTTTATTACTACAAACACACCATTTTCACAGCTTAATACATTATCAGCCGCTAAACCTTCAACATTACCAAACTGGTTTGTAGCTGGCGTGAACTACGCTTCCTTTAATACTGCTGTTGGTGCTTCAATGGCTATAGTCATGGGAGGATCAGAGAAGCATACGAAGGTTGCTGCAACTGGTGGATTAATTGGTGGGCTTGCTTTAGGTATTATGATTGTATTAAGTCACTTGGCTATTTTCACACAAATTGATATTGTTGGAAATATGGATATGCCAATGTTAGGTATTGTAAACAATATTTCGCCTGTGCTAGGTATTATCATGGCAATCGTTATATTCGGTATGATATTTAATACTGGATTAGGAATGTTTTATGCTTTTGCGTCACGCTTTACGGTAGTAGATACGATGAGATTTAAAATATTCTATACGATAGCAGTTATTGTGGGATTGTGTTTAAGTTTTGTCGGATTTACAGATTTAGTAGCTATATTCTATCCATTAATTGGTTATTTAGGGCTCGTACTTATTTTGGTATTGTGCTATGCACCGTTTAAACTTAAGTTTCATAATAAAAATGCATAAACGATTTAAAAAATGCTATTAAAATAAAATGAAACCTAAGGCTTAATAAAATAAAATTAAATTTATAACCCCATTCCTTTATTTTTAGTTATAATATAATAAAGGAATGGGGTGATTTTTTTATGAATGAGAACACGTTAGAGATTTTACAAATGAATGCACTTCAACTATTGGGTATCCAATTGGAAGGTTATGATATGAGTGATATAAAGGGTATTAGCACACATATTAAAACACCATTTACAAATACTGCAAGAAAACAGTTTAAAACTGAGCTAAAGCACTTTATTGTTCATATGAATAGTAATAAAATTTATCATTATTCTAACAGTTTTGATGTTAATTTTTTGATTTTTAAATTTAAGAAAAATAAGCAGATTTATATCATTGGACCTTATATGGAGCAAAGACCGAATGAACGACGTTGTAATGAGTTACTGCAAAGAGCTGATATTAAAATATCAAAGTTGTCAATCTTAAAACAGTATTTACTTAGTATACCTTTGTGTCATCATGTTAAAGCTCAAAAGATGTGCCGGTTAGCAATTCGCTTTTTAAAAAAGAGAAACGTTGTTTATGAAACAGTGAAGATTGATTTCAAGTTTCATTCAACAATAGAAGTGTTAGCTGAATCAAGAGCACAAATGGATTATACACTACAAGAAATAGAACAACGCTATAATTTAGAGAATCAATTACTTACTGCAGTTGAAAATGGAAATGTGACAGAAGCGTTATCAATTTTAAATGAAATGAATGTATCTGTGGCTGGTTTACGTAGAGTTAAAGATGATATTTCTAATGAACAATATAAAGCATTTCTTATCAATACGTTATGTCGAAAGGCAGGGGAAAAGGCAGGTATTAGCTTAATTCACATTGATGAAATATCCGAGAGGTATGCTGCTATTATTGATCAAACTATGGACAGTGAGATACTTGATGAAATCATTCATGAAATTGTTAAAGAGTACGCGGAAAGAGCTATGAAGACAAAAGCCAATGCATATAGTCCAAAAGTAAGTAAAGTAATACAGTATATAGAAAGAAATTTGGACAATACGCTGACCTTAAAAGAATTGGCGAGTCATGTTGATTTAGCTCCTAGTTATTTATCTAGGATATTTAATCAAGAAATTCACAAATCAATTTCACAATATATCATTGAACTAAGAATTAAAAAAGCACGTGATTTGATTGCTAGAACTAAGATGACAGTTTCTGAAGTTGCTTCATATGTAGGGTTTAAAGAACAAAGTTACTTCACACAATGCTTTAAAAAGCAATACGGCGTCCCTCCATTAAAATATAGAACAGAGCATAAAGAATTTTACTAAGAAATTAACTTCAAAAAATTAAATTTTATAAAGAAAATTGCTGTTTTGGTAAAAAAATTATAAAAAATGTAAAAATAGTCTTAAAAAATAACCAAAATAGCATGGAAAATGCAATTTTACAATATATTAAAACAATTTAAGTAGTGTATTTGCTAATAAATCGTTTCATTCTATGTATTTTTACAATATACTTTAGTTATAGCTTTTATTCGTGTTATCTCAGGTCAAATCATAAGGATATAAATTATACATTTATAACAACGTTGTTATTTTTGTGTTGACTGTTTTATTTTAAAAAATATAATAAAAGAAAGATCTCTATAAGGGGATGTATTCAATCATTATGAAATGATGAAGAAATTGATAGAGTTACTTTTTTTACACATATAAGAAAACGCTTACAATTTAATGTGTTTTCTTATTGAGTGTTAATTATGAATACAGTTACGAATACATACTAAGAAGTTATTGGAACAATTTATTATCCAATAACTTCAATAGTGGAAAGAGGTAATCGATATGGTTACAGCAAAATTAAAGCCAGCAAACAGTAAACTAAAGCGTTTTAAAGAGATTCAAGAGCCTAGGCTGAAATTTAAGGAAAAGTTATCTTATGGATTTGGTGACCTAGGTAACGGCATGATGTTCGATATGGGACAGATTTACTTACTTTTATTTTATACTGACATATTAGGAATACCTTCGTGGGTAGGAGGTTTAGTATTTTTAGTTTCGAAATTCTTTGATGCCTTTGTTGACACAGCTGTAGGTACAATTGTAGATAACCAAACTAATTTTGCTAAACGTGGTAAATTTAAACCGTTTATTTTATATGGCAGTATTCCGTTAGCAATACTTACAGTCATAACATTTTTATCACCAGAGATAGGACAAACAGGCAAAATTATATGGGCTTTTGGTTCGTATTTGTTATTTAATGCAGCTTATTCATTTGTAAATATTCCATATGGTTCACTGTCTGCTTCTATGACTATTAATGCGGATGATCGTACGCAATTATCGGTATTCCGTAACATGGGATCTCAAGGCGCAATGTTTATATCTGGTATTGTCGTTATACCTGTTGTGAGTTTATTTCCAAATCATCAAATAGGTTATCCAATAGCAGTTGGGATGCTTGCTATTGCTGGGGTAATATTCCATATGATTTGTTATAAAGGTGTAACTGAAAGACACACGATTGAAAGACCGAAAGAAAAAGGAATTGGTCGTAAGGCGTTTTTAAATTTATTGAAAAATAGACCATTCATCATATTAGCAATTTATACACTTTTAACAATTAGTGCACTATTTTTACAGCAAGCTTCTCAATTATATTATTTTAAATATGTTTTAGGAGAACAAAATTTAGTTGGGATAGTTAGTACACTCAACTTCCTCGTGCTAATTCCAGCGTTAATATTAACAACGTTTTTAAGTAGATTGGTTGGTAAGAAAATGACTGCGATTATAGGTGTAGGAGGATTTATTCTATTCCAATTCATCAATTTCGCTTTTTTCTCAGATCATATCGTGATGTTCTTAGTTATTAATACCGTTGCACAATTACTCTTAGTCATTCCTAATACTGTAACTTGGGCATTTATTGCTGATGTTGTGGAATATGGACAATGGCAATCGGGTCTTAGATCTGAGGGAATTATATATGCGAGCTATAGTTTTACAAGAAAAATATCACAAGGATTAGCAGGCTTTATACCAGGTGCATCTTTAACACTTATTGGATTTGTTCCTAATGCTACTCAATCAGCAGATACATTACATGGATTGAAAGTATTATTCTTTATCGTTCCTGCGACAGCTTGTTTAATTGCAGTCATACTATTCTTCTTTGCATATCCATTAACTGACCGTAAACATAAACAAATCGTTAAAGAGTTAGCATTGAGAGAAGAATTGTAGATAGATTTAATGAAATTGAAAGGAGTAATTGAGTATGTTGTATCCAGTTGTAAATGAATATAGAAGTATAATTGATTTGAATGGTATATGGCGTTTTAAATTAGAGGAAAATGCAGGTCACATTGATGTGTCACAACCATTAAATACTGAACAAGTCATGGCTGTGCCAGGTTCGTTCAACGATCAAGGTGTCACTGCTAATATTCGTAACCATGTAGGGAATGTTTGGTATGAAAGAACATTTACTGTTCCCAACGTATTAAATAAAGAACGTATTGTTTTAAGATTTGGTTCAGCAACACATAAGGCAACCGTATATATTGATGGTAAAGAGGTAACATCACACCAAGGAGGTTTCCTACCATTTGAAGTAACATTAGATAAAGCTTACACAGTTGGGACGCATCGTTTAACGGTATGCGTAAATAATATATTAGATGAAACAACTTTGCCGGTTGGAGATTATAACGAAATAACAGATGTAGAAGGTAATGTGATTAAGAAAAATACACCAAACTTTGATTTCTTCAATTATGCGGGGTTACATAGACCTGTAAAAATATATACAACACCAAAGATGCATATTCAAGATATTGAAATTGTACCTGAATTACAAGGTGATGATGCTTATGTAAATTATAAAGTGAGCACGAACCATAGCGGAGGGACTGTTGAGGTTCGATTAGTAGATGAAGACAAGCAAGTTATAGCAGAAGCAACAGGTGTAGAAGGTACAATAAAGGTTCAGAATCCACATCTTTGGAAACCATTAAATGCGTATTTATATCATTTAGAAGTGTCGCTTATAGAAGATGGCGTGTTAATTGATACTTATGCTGAGCGATTTGGTATACGTTCTGTCGAAGTGGCTAAGGGTAAATTTTTAATTAATGGAGAGCCGTTTTATTTTAAAGGCTTTGGTAAGCATGAGGACAGTTATTATCATGGCAGAGGTATGAATGAAGTAGCGAATGTATTAGACTTTAATTTGATGAAATGGATAGGAGCAAATTCATTTAGGACTTCGCACTATCCATATTCAGAAGAAATGATGCGTTTAGCTGATGAACAAGGTATAGTGGTGATTGATGAAACGACTGCTGTAGGAGTTCATTTAAACTTTAATGCCATTTTAACTGGTGAAAAAGCAAGAAATACATTTGAAGAAATAGGTACGAAAGCGGCGCATGAAGCTGTGATTAAAGGGTTAATTGAACGCGATAAAAACCATGCATGTGTGGTTATGTGGTCGATTGCCAATGAGCCAGCTTCTGACGAACAGGGGGCTAAAGCATATTTCGAACCATTAGTGAATCTAGCACGAACGTGTGATCCACAACAGAGACCTGTTACAATTGTAACAATACTGACTTCGCAACCAGACACATGCCAAGTTCAAGATTTAGTCGATGTATTATGCTTAAATAGGTACTATGGTTGGTATACGCAAACAGCAGATTTGAAAGCAGCTAAATTGGCACTAGCAGAAGAATTAGATGGTTGGAGTATTAAACAACCAGATAAACCAATTATGTTTACTGAATATGGCGCTGATACAGTGGCAGGAATGCATGCATTAAACGATGAATTATTCACAGAGGAATACCAAATAAGTTATTATGAAGCCAATCATGAAGTTATTGATAAGTATCCACAATTTATTGGAGAACAGGTATGGAATTTTGCAGATTTTGAAACTTCTACTGGTATTATTAGAGTTCAAGGAAATAAGAAAGGGATTTTCACGCGTGAAAGAAGACCAAAAGCCGTTGCTCATTACTTCAAAGAAAGATGGTCAAATATTCCGGATTTTGGATATAAAATATAATAGATAAGGATGGAGTCAGACAGAAATATAATTTATTTAAAAAGGTTTCTGTCATACCCGAGATAAGGACGACTAGGGGCGAAAGCATAACAGACTTAAATGTGAACTAAAGTTCATGCATAAGTCCCACTAGCCTAATATAATGATTAAGAATCTGGGACATAAAGTTCTTGTATAAGTGAAAAAAGGCGATTTCTATTGAAATAAAATAGAAATTGTCTTTTTTAATAGAATTAGATATATCTAAAAATTGAATTGTATATGAGAATAGGTGTGTTATAATTGAGAATAATTATCAATTACAACATGCTTATTTTTTTTAAATTATATAAAACTACTACGGAGGGAACCTATATGAATACTATATACATAGTTAATTTGCCCCACATCAGAGGGACAGAAGAAGAATTAAGTCAACATAAACCCTTAGATTACTATTATAAAGAAGGAATTGCTGTTTCAAATTATTTAAATCAGTTTAGTCCAGAAGTATTATTTATAGAATTAGATAAATCTAATGAAAATGAAATTGCTAAGGATCTAAAACAATTAGAGCGTAACAAAGTACCTTCATATTTTACAGAGTTTCATTTTGCAGCTATGCCTCTTTCGCTATTAAGAAATATCCCAATTCATCCAATAGATGACAATAATAAGGCACAAAGAAAAGTTCTACAAAATAGAGCAGAAACAATGCTACAAAAATGCAATCCAGATCTATATAATCAAATGACGCTTTTTAAAAGTCAGCACAGTCAAACAAAGGATAAAGAAGATAGTATGTTATCTTCTATGTTAAATCAATCTAGAGAAGTAATTCCATTAGAGAAATATTTTTACATTCTTATGCAAGCTGGAGATGTAGGAATCCAATTCATTAACCATTGGTCACAAAGAAATTATAAAATGGCGATGAATACAATTGAGAAGGCGAAAAATTATAAGTGTTCTATATTATTTGTTGGTAAGTCTCATAGTAGATATTTAAAATTTATATTCGAGTCTACAGGTCTCTTTAAAGCAGTTATTATCTAAAAATAAAAAATGAGGGTGTTAATTAAATGAAAAAATTTATCTTACTTATAGTTGTAGCAGTTTTATTGTCAGCATGTAGTCAAAGCAAAAGTAATGAGAAAAAGAAAGATATAGTAAAAATTAAAACAAAATATGACTTACGTGGAGACAGAAAAGATGGTAAAGATGCTGAAGTTAAAAAAGGAACTGTTGTGATTCCTAAAAATCCGAAACGTATTGTTACTTTTGATTATGGCGCAGTCGATACTATTAAGGCATTAGGTCATTCATCCGCGATTAAGGGTATCGCAAAAGGTAAAAGCGGAGAAAGTTTACCTGAAGATTTAGCAAGCTTTAAGCAAAAAAAATACGCTAATGTGGGAGAACTAGGGAAACCTAATTATAATGCTGTCGCTAAACAAAAGCCAGATTTAATCATATTTTCTGGACGTACGGCTAGCAAACAAGTACTTGAAGAACTTAAAAAAGCAGCACCGAATGCAAAATTATTATACATAGGTACAGACGATGAACAAACGTTAAGTTCTATTAAAAAAAATACAAGTGATTTAGGGAAAATATTCGATGAATCATCTAAAGCACAAAAATATATAGAAAAATTAAATAAAATTAGTAATAATACTAAAAAAATAGCATCAAAAATCAGTGATAAATCAATGATACTACTAACGAGTGAAGGAGAACTTTCAACATATGGCCCTAAAGATCGTTTTGGTGGTTTAATATATAATGAAATGGGGATGAAACCAGCTAATGAAAAAATAAAAGCAGGTCCACATGGTAAACCTGTAAGCTTAGAATATGTAGCTGAAGAAGATCCAGATATTATTTTTGCTATGGATCGAGACAAAGCTACTTCTGGAAAAGGAACTAGCAGAAAAATTTTGAACAACGATGTATTAAAAGAAGTTTCTGCCGTTAAGAAGAAGCAAATTATAGAGTTAGATCCTAAAGAATGGTATTTCTCTACAAACGGAATTCAATCTAGTATCAAACAGGTAAAAGAACTTAAAAAAAATATCGAACAATTAAAGTAAGCACAAATGAGATTTTGGTAAATGAGGCTTTTTTTAAATATTTTATCCAGAAAAATTTACTATAATTTAAGAATCACATTAATACGTTTTTATAAGGTAATAAACGTACCCTTCACATAATGGAGGGTGCGTTTTATATTATTTAGACATACATAAGCCTAAATAAAATCATAGATAGACTCTAGTATCTTAAGTTCCAGGAATATAAAACTCAGTAAATAGAAGTTTGATTTGGGTTTGTTGACGCATCTAATCGTATTTACTGTTAATACAATTTATTAAGAAACAGTAGCACTTGTTACATAACCATCACTGACATGGAAAACTATATTACCATTACCTACTTTATATCCATAAAGTCCTTCGCTTTTTGATTTCTTATTATCATTTAATGGAGGCTGATATTCAAAATTCTCACCATATTGTACACGCATATCTTTAAAACTCACTGCCTTATTTTGGATATCAAATGTGACATTGTTCGCTTTATTACCATCTATCTGTTGAAACTTTTGATCGTATATTTGTTTACTACTAGTACCAGAAGTATACTTGCTATTGACTTTAATACCATTGAACTCTATATTTCCAGATTTGAGCCCATTATAAAAGGATTGGTCTAATACGAAGTCTCCACCTTTTGATGTATATCCAGTATAATTATACCAAGATTGCGTTGTTGATGCTTGTGCTTCACTATGTGTTACATCTTCTTTATAAGCATTTATGCCTAGTGCAGTTCCAAAAACAAACGTACTTGCTACAAAAACCTTTGCAATTTTATTCATACCGTATCACTCCAAATTATAATTTTGATTCATATTACAATCTAATTACAATATAACAGAAATATTACTGAAAGTGTAATAATGAACTATTTGGAATAAAAAGTTACTTAGAACGTGTAGATAAAAATTAATTGATTATTAAGTGAGTAGATTATATATTCTACATTAACAAGCATTTGGATTATTTCTTCAAAATAATAATAAAAAATCACTATTTGTTTTATAAGTAATATTAAGTTTTTTTAGCATGATTAGGGTTTATTCTAAAGCGATTAATTGTTTTATAAGAAGGTGTTTGATTTTGTGACAGCCACATCATTCGGATATTATCATTAAGTAGTTTTTCTATTTTACGATCAGAGAATACGTATTGTGTGTACGCATAGAGAATAATTTTTAACATCATTTTAGGATGATATGATGTAGCACCACGATGATGTTTGAATTCATCGAATTCATATTTATAATGTTTACCCATAAAAATGCCCCCCAAAAAGTTAGATTTTTAGTCCAACTTTTGGGGGGTACATCAAATTAAACCATCTGAGTGCTTCTTTTTCTGGGATTTATGTTCCTAATCCCTATTTATTCATTTATATTATGTTGTTGTCTATATTATAATTTGGCTTGCCATTTATCAGTCCAAACCAAATCGTTATAAGTACCTTTAAAAGTACTCAATCCCATAATTTTATCGACCGTTTGTTTAATAGTTTCAGGGTTAGAATGATAAGCATTTATATAAGCTTTCACCATCGTTGCATCGTGTAAATGAGTTGTGAAGTTTAATGAGACAAACACTGTTGGGACTTCGTGTACATACCAAGGAATTTCATTGCTCATTGCAGTGCCCCATTTGATTCGATAGTTATTTTCAGCAGCATAACCGATAATATTAGCGAAGACAAGTGCTGCATCAACGTCTTCACGATAAGATAATGTCTTACCTTTAACGCGTGTTGAACCATCGTTTAAAGTAACATTAAAACCTCTTGATTCAAGTTCTTTAATAATGTCTTCTGGCACATTATTAGCAGATTTATAAATACCATCTTTTTCACCTTCAATTACATAAAGGCGAATGTTTTTATGTGTTTCTGGACGAATCGGTAATTGATCTAAAGTATTTTTTACGAGGGTAATACCTAAATCAGCAGCTTCAGCACGCATGTCTAAATGTTCTTGGCAACCGATAACTTGCAAGTCTTCTTTAGCGCGAATGATTGTTCCGTCTACTTGTTTTTTGTGTAAATTCAATTGTGCTTTAAGTCCTAAGATACGGCGAACAGCATCATCTAAACGGTCATCTGTGATGATACCATTGTTATATCCGTTAAGCATGAATTGATAATCTTCTTCTAAATCATTGAAGAAGAGGAACATATCACATCCAGCAGCAATTGAAAGAGGTACGTAATCTTCACGACGCATAGAAGCAGTCATACCTAACATGTGACTAGCATCTGTAACGACTAAACCGTTAAAATGCATATCGTCTTTAAGTAAATCAGTGATAAGTTCTTTTGATAATGTTGCTGGTAAAATATCTTTATCTGCTAGGTTTGAGTTTAACTTTTTAGAATAAGCAGGTTGTGCAATATGCCCAGCCATAATCATTTGTACGCCTCGATCAATATGGTGTTGATAAACTTTACGGAAACTATTGTCCCATTCTTCTGTAGATAATTCGTTTACACCTAATACTAAATGCTGATCACGTTCTTCTGTACCATCCCCGGGGAAGTGTTTGATACATGTGATCATGTCATGTTCTGAGTTGAAACCATCAATAAAAGCACTAGAATATTTAATGGCCGTTTGTGCCTCTGTACCATATGAGCGTGTATTTACTATAGTATTGCGCCAGTTCTTAAGAATATCTACACACGGGTCGAAATTGATATGTACACCTAATGCTGAAGATTCACGTGCAGAAACGAGTCCAGCATTGTATGCAACCTTAGTATCTTGTGCAGCTTCACATTGTGCTGCACTTGCAATATAAGTGCCATCTTTACATGCGCCATTACCTCCAGAATCACAGTTAGCTGCAACAAGTACAGGTACCTTTGTATTTTGTTGTAAGTCATTGAGTAAGCTTTGTACTTCAACTTTATTGCCGCCTTCATAACGTGCGCCACCAATATGATAACGTTCTAAAACTTCTTTATTACTCAAATCTGCATCGTGGAATTTTTTTCCACCCTCTAATGAAAATAAATTGAAAAAGAGTTGTCCAATTTTTTCTTCACTTGATAAATCTTTTAGTGTTTCTTCAACCCAAGCAATTTGTGTGTCGTCTAGATTATAAGGGGATGTTTTTAGGTTTACTTTTACCATTAATTATTTCACTCCTTCAAAATTATTATAAAAAATAGAAATTAAAGAAGATTGTATGTCTTGATTGAAACGACCTTCTCTAAATAGTTTTAAGTATTTATTGTGAAAATCTAGCCATGATTGATCTTCGTGGCCGGCAAGGATAGGATAAAAATATAAATCATGTGTTTGAGCAGCTTCCAAGTCGCCCTTGGCATCACCTAGCATAATAATATCTTCTAAGTTATAGAATGACTTTAATACTTCGAGACAACGCTCTTTTGTACCTGCTTCTTGGGCGAACATGCCATTCAAGTAAGGTGTTAAATGATAAGATTCCCACTCATGTTGAACTGCAGAAAGATTGGCTGACGATACGATAGCTATATCTGCAAATGAAGCGGCATCTTTTAAGGCATTGCGTACGTGGTTAAAAGGACCGATACTAGGAAGTTCTTTAACGCGTGCATTGACTTTATGAGACCAAGATAAAGCTTTGCGTAAACCAGATTTGTTTGGGTTATCTTCAATAGCTTCTTCTAGACTAGGATTTGAAAAAGATTGGGTAGTTTGTACCCAATGTTTTATGTCGTCATATCCTTGAATGTCTAAACCTTCTGCAACAAGTTCTCCTAACATTTTTTCAAGACCTCTAAAACGATTGATGCCTCTCGTTATTTCATAAAGGTTTAATGCATTCCATCGTTCTAAGATCCTTTCTGATTCATCTTCGAGATGCCATTCTTCGACAAGTGCTGGACCAAAAGCGCGTTCATGTTTAATAGTCATAGAATCAATGGCACATCCATCTGAATCAACGCAAATGAGTTTATTATATTTAGCTTTAAAGTGTGATAAAGATTGAATCATTTTTAAAATTCCTCTCCCATAAGTTTAAATAAAGTGATTATCATCATGTCTTTTACAATCATAATTGAGTTGAGTAGTGTAAAAGACGATTGGAATTATTGTTCTATTAAAGCAGATAATCCATATGATAAAGCGCTTTCTTTACACTATTAAAGTTAGCATTTAGAATTCAAAAAAACTACAGAATAATCATTAATTATGTGATTTAATTCACAAAATTTCTATTTTAGGCTAATTTATTTCTAAAAATGTTAATAAGTTTATAAAAAGGAGCGTATATTTCAATAATTCAATTGATTAGCTGTGCCACTATAAATTTGTACGCTACTTAATTTTTATGTCATTTGAAATTTGAGATATTAGTATTGATCTTAGATTTATCAAGTACTTTCGAATGATTCTATTGCAAATGATATGATGACACTATTTAGACAAACTTTTATTGTAATTGACTACAAATAAATAAAAAATATAATGAAAGTGAGTTGAGTATGAGATTTTAATCAGAAAAGGAAGATGATGATGAATAAAATGCGAACTTTACAACAACTACAAGAAAATTATCTGGTTGCGGTTGTTAGAGGTAATACGGAGGATGATGCATGGCAAAAATGTAAACAAATTATTGAAGGTGGCATACTAAATATTGAAGTTACATTTACGACACCACATGCGGAAACAGTTATAAAATCTTTAAGTACGAAATATAAAACTGATGTTTTAATTGGTGCCGGAACAGTTATGGATGCTACTACAGCGCGTATCGCAATTATGAATGGAGCAAAATTTATTGTGAGTCCTCATTTTGATGCACAAATAGCAAGTATGTGTAATTTATATACGATACCTTATCTGCCAGGATGTAGTTCAGTTACGGAAATAACAACTGCTTTGCAACATGGTGTTGACGTAGTGAAGTTATTCCCTGGAGATGGCTTAGGGGCAGATTTTATAAAAAATGTACATGGACCAATACCACAAGTAGAAATGATGCCTTCAGGCGGCGTATCCATAGAAAATATGCATGAATGGTATGAAAAAGGGGCGTTTGCCATAGGTATTGGTAGTGCATTAACCAAAGGTGCTCAAGATGGGGCAGATCGAATTATTGTAAAACAAACACGCGCATTTGTGGAAAGATTTAAAAATATAAAAGCTTAACATTTTAACTATGGTAACTGTCAATTCTCATTATTTCAGTAAATAGCATAACATTTTAAACATCAGTAATTGTTGATTAACAAACGGTATAGCTAACATGAGTATGAGTAGTAAAAAATTTTGAAGTTTATAGAAATCGTTTACATATATCGTTGGAATTACCAAATAAAGTTATAAAATCTTTAACTTATGAAAATATATGTGCAATTGGAATATGAATATAGATAGGTTTGACTAACCTTTATTGCAATCATTCTATGATTCAAATTATTTTTAAAGTATTTATAAAAGAAGTACTTATAAAAGTATAAATAAAGACAAAGACAGTTATATTTATATAATTTTAATGCTTAAGTAAATGTTTAGGGGACATCAAACGTTAGAAAGAGGTCATCTTATGGTTTCAATGTCAGCGAAGAAAGAACAAACAAAGCAAGAAAAATTTGACGATATTAGTACACCAAAATTAAAATTTAAAGAAAAATTATCATACGGTTTAGGTGATTTAGGTAACGGTATGATGTTTGATATGGGACAAATATATTTATTGAAATTTTTTACGGATATACTAGGTATTTCCGCTTTTTATGGTGGACTTGTATTTCTTGTATCAAAAATATTTGATGCTTTTGTAGATACTGGTGTAGGCACTTATGTGGATTCGAGAACGAATATTGGGAAACGTGGTAAATTTAGACCGTTTATTTTATATGGTACAGTACCACTTGCAATTTGTACGGTTTTATCATTTATTGCGCCAAATTTAGATCAAACTGGTAAAACGATTTGGGCATTTGCAACTTATATGTTATTTAATGCGGCCTACTCAGTTGTGAATATACCTTATGGGTCACTTTCAGCGTCTATGACTGTTAATGCTGAAGATAGAACGCAGCTATCAGTATATAGAAACTTAGGGTCACAAGCGGCATTATTTGTGGCAGGTATTGTGGTCATACCGTTAGTTAATCAGTTTCCAAATCATGCAGTTGGCTATCCTGTGGCAGTAGCATTATTAGCTATCGTAGGAGTTATTTTACATTTAATTTGTTATAAAAATGTTAAAGAAAGACACGTGATACAACGTCCTAAGACAAAAGGTATGGGTAAAAAAGCATTTGTGTGCTTGTTGAAAAATGGAGCCTTTGCAGTATTAGCAATTTATACATTATTAACAATTATGTCGATGTTTTTAAAACAATCATCTCAATTATACTATTTCCAATATGTTATGGATGCACCTAATTTAGTTGGTCTTGTAAGTACATTAAACTTTGCCGTGCTTATTCCAGCGCTTTATATAACAACGTTGTTAAGTAAGAGAGTAGGGAAAAAGATGACAGCTATTATAGGTATAGCTGGATTCGTACTGTGTGAAATTTTAAACTTTGCACTTTTTGGAGATCATATAACGACATTTTTAATAGTAAATACAATTTCTTCATTCTTTTTAGTTATACCTAATACAGTAACTTGGGCATTTATTGCTGATGTTGTTGAATATGGGCAATGGAAATCTGGAATACGTTCTGAGGGGATTACGTATTCAAGCTATAGTTTCACCCGTAAGATTTCACAAGCTTTGGCAGGTTTTATTCCTGGTCTTGCATTAACTATGATTGGTTATCAACCAAATGTTGCTCAAACTACGGAAACTTTAACAGGTCTTAAAATATTATTCTTTGCTGTGCCAGGTGTAGGTTGTTTAATTGCGCTAATTATATTCTTAATTGGTTATCCACTAACAGATAAGCGTCATAAACAAATTGTTAAAGAACTAGCATTAAGAGAAGAAATTTAAAGGAAAGGGCGTTTTCAATAATGACACAATTTATCACTGATCACTTTATGTTACAAAATAAAAAAGCAGTTGAGCTATATCATAAATACGCAAAAGATATGCCTATTTATGATTATCATTGCCATTTAGATCCACAACAAATTAGTGAGAATACGCATTTTGATAATATCACAACATTGTGGCTAGGGGGAGATCATTATAAGTGGAGAGCAATGCGTGCACAAGGTATTGATGAATACTATATAACTGGTGATGCTTCTCCAAGAGAGAAGTTTAAAAAATGGGCACTTACTTTAGAAAATTCAGTTGCAAATCCCTTATATCATTGGTCTCATTTAGAGTTAGCAATGTATTTTGATGTGCATGAAGTGTTGAACGAACGCAATGCAGATCAAATATATGATCAAGTTAATAGTTATTTGCAGCGTCATAATATTACAGCACAATCTTTAATTACTCAATCAAATGTTAAGTTGATTTGTACTACAGATAATCCTACAGATGATTTGCGTTATCATGATGAATTGCGTACTCAGACAAACTTCAAGACTCAGGTCTTACCTTCGTTTAGACCAGATATTGCTTTTAAAGTTGGCGAAGAAAGTTTTGCTGAATTCATAGAAACATTAAGTGGCTTAACACATCCTATTAGTAATGTCGATGACTTTTTAGAAGCTATGAAAATACGAGTTAATTATTTCCATGATAGAGGCGGACGATTAGCAGACCATGGATTAAATACGATTGAGTATCAGTCGTACAATCGCACGGATATTGATGATATTTTCCAAAAAGGATTGAAAAAACAAAAGGTAAGTAATAAAGCATATGCACAATTTCAAACGTTTTTATTAAATGAATTAAGCAAGATTTATAATGAAAAAGATTGGGTTATGCAAATTCACTTTGGTGCAATACGTAATAATAATACTGTGGCATTTGAACAATTAGGCCCCGATGCTGGATTTGATTCTATACGAGATCAACAAAATCTTGCTGAAAACTTAAATAGCTTACTAAATATGATGGCTTCAGATGAGCACTTACCAAAAACAATATTATACAATTTGAATCCGACATATAATGACGTTGTAGGATCTACTATTGCAAATTTTCAAAACAACGCTCACATACAAAGTAAAGTGCAACATGGTGCGGGATGGTGGTTTAATGACACGAAACGCGGCATGTTAAATCAGATGACATCATTAGCAGATCAAGGGTCATTGATGCATTTTGTTGGCATGTTAACAGACTCGAGAAGTTTTATCTCTTACTCAAGGCATGATTATTTTAGAAGGATTCTATGTACTTATATTGGTAGTTTGGTGAAGCTAGGAGAAATACCAGATGATCCAAGATTATTAGGGAAGTTAATTAAAAATATTTGTTATTACAACGCTTATAATTACTTTAAATTGATTTAGAGAGGGGTGTCATTTGGAATGGAAATGACATTTAGATGGTATGGTAAGGATGACCCCATCAGCTTAGAATATATCAAGCAAATACCAGGTATGAAAGGTATTGTCAGTGCAATTTATGATATACCAGTAGGCGAAGTGTGGCCATTAGATAAAATCCAAGAGTTAAAATCAGAAATTGAAAATGCTAATTTAGAGCTGTCGGTCATTGAGAGTGTACCTGTACATGAAGATATCAAATTAGGGAAGGCGACGCGTGATAAATATATTGAAAATTATTGCCAAACGTTACGTCATTTAGGCCAAGTAGGTATTAAAGTAGTGTGCTATAACTTTATGCCAATATTTGATTGGACGCGCTCACAGTTAGATTTTCCGTTAGCGGACGGTTCAACAGCACTCATATATGATGAAGAAGAAATTGCTAAAATGGATCCACTAAAAGGCGAACTCTCTTTACCAGGTTGGGATTCAAGCTATACGAAAGAAGAATTAGCTACACTCTTTGCAGATTACAAAACAATTGATGAAGAAAAGTTATGGGAGAATTTAAGTTACTTTATTAACAAAGTAATACCTGTTGCAGAAGAAGCGGATGTACTGATGGCTATACATCCAGACGATCCACCTTGGGGGATATTTGGATTACCCAGAATTATTACAAATAGAGAAAATCTAGAAAGGTTTATTCGCTTACATTCGTCTAAGTATAATGGTTTGACTATGTGTTCAGGTTCCTTGGGTTCGGATGAGCAAAATAATTTTCCAGAAATGTTAGCATATTTTGGTCAAAAAGGACGGGTTCATTTTGTCCATGCACGTAATGTGAAATTAGTTGGGAATAAGTCATTCCAAGAAGCTGCACATTTATCAGAAGCAGGTTCTATCGATATGTATGAAGTTATAAAGGCGTTACATGATTTTGGATACGAGGGACCAATCAGACCAGATCATGGACGTATGATTTGGGGAGAAACAGGTAAAGCAGGATATGGTTTATACGATCGAGCATTAGGTGCAACATATTTAAATGGTTTATATGAGGCAATAGCTAAAAAAAGCATAGCACATAGTCCTAGAAACTAAAGGCCAACTTTTGTAAAGTATTTGATAATGATCATGTTTGAGAGGCGAAGAGAAATGTCAAATATAAGACTTTAATAGAATAAGGAAAAAGAATAAAAGTGATAAATTTGTGAAAGTAATCACAAAATACTTTTAATTTGTTAGAACATGGATTATGATAAAGGTGTAGAAGATAAACAAAGCTTCTTAATAGAAAAACTACGGAGTGATTAATTATGAGAAAAGTAATTGAAGCAGTTATTTTTTCAAACGAAAGTAGTTATGAAATTTACACACATACAGGTGTAAACCAAGGTATTATTAATGACATTAAAGATGGATACAGAAGTATTGACTATATAGCTTACATTGATGCAGAGAAAATTTACAACTATGGTTTAAAGAAAGAGCTATTAGTTAACCAATAATACACTGTATACATCGATGTGAATTGAAGTTTAATAGTGTTTTTAATATGCGCTTACAATAAAACCTATTAACTTCGTGTAAGTTTTTCTCCCCAGTGAAACTTTCATGATTTATTTAAACACCCTCACCCCCAGTATTAAGAAAAGCCTACACATACTGTTTTTACAGTAGTGTAGGCTTTTTCTACATTAATTTAAACGAAAACCTATTGAATGGCTAATCTTAGATATATGCCTTAAAATTATGTTTAACCGAATTAAAGTCATAAACAGAATTATACATACGCATGCGAATGTGGTCTTGTGAAGCATAAGGTATACGTAAGTGATCATGTTGTTCCACGTAGCTACGGAATTCACGTTCCAATTGATTGCGCTGGTTTAAAGACATTTGAATCCATTCTTCTTGTTCAAACAAAGCTTCAAAACGAAATTCAAAATTATCTTTGGCCATAGATGCATGTAAATGATTGATTCTTTCATCAAAGTTCAAATTTAATCCCCCTTTTAACAAACGTTATTAAATTAATATACACCCATTATATACCCACATTAAATGGAAGTATAGATAATGAATAATTGTTATAATTCAAAAATTTAATAAAAAATAAATTAACATGATAAAATAAGTGAAAATAGGGAAATGACCTTATACATAGTTAAATTGAAGTAGAAAGGAAGATATTGATGAGTGAGTTAAAAGATAAAGTTGCAATTGTTACAGGTGCGAGTAGTGGTATCGGCGCAAGTATTGCCGAAATATTATCACAACATGGCGTTAAAGTAGTATTAACAGGACGTAATGAAGCACGTTTATCTGATGTAGCGAAGCAACTTCAAGAAAATAGTCAGTCTGAAATTGACACACATATTGTAGATGTTACGCAAAAAGACGAAGTAGCTAAATTAGTAAAAGAGACTGAAAATAAATTTGGTCATGTAGATATATTAGTGAATAGTGCTGGTTTAATGCTTTCTTCTGCAATTACAGATGGTGATGTTGAAGCATGGGAAAATATGATTGATGTCAACGTCAAAGGCACTTTATATGGTATTAATGCCGTTTTACCAATGTTTTTAAATCAATCTACAGGACATATTATAAATATTGCTTCTATTTCTGGTTTTGAAGTGACAAAACAAAGTACTTTATATAGCGCATCTAAAGCGGCGGTACATACTATTACACAAGGATTAGAAAAAGAATTAGCTAAAACAGGTGTAAGAGTCACAAGTATTTCACCTGGTATGGTAGACACACCACTGAGCAGTAACACTGATTGGGGTTCTCGTAAAAAGTTAGATCCGCAAGATATTGCTGAAGCTGTCATTTATGCGTTACAACAACCTAGTCATGTCAATATCAATGAAGTTACCGTAAGACCAGTATAAAATATCACAGGTAAGTGTTGTTTTATATAGGATGTACTTTGTTATCTGTTAATCATATGGGAGTGAGTTGAAAATCAAATTATAAATGTTGATTTTTATCTCACTCTTAAAATTTATATTTTTGTACCTCTTTGTATGAAAGAAGTGATAATTAATGTACTATAGACGATTAATTGAAAGCGATGTGAAACAATATCGCAAGTTGCGTTTGAAATCGTTGCAAACTGACCCGAAAGGTTTTGCATCTACTTATAAACGTGAGGTAGGATTCCCGCTAGATAAGTTTAAATCCCGAATCATATCTTCAGAAACTCAATTTACAATGGGTGCGTTTGACGATACCACATTAGTTTGTATAGGTACTTTTTATAGTGAACCCTTAGAAAAAGTGAAGCATAAAGGCAACTTAGTGTCGATATACTGTGATCCATCATATAGACGACAAGGTATTGCTAGTTTGTTGATTAAAAAAACAATTAACGAGGTAAATCAACTAGGCTTTGTGAAAATAATTGGACTATGCGTAATATCCGAAAATAAAAGCGCTATTGCATTATATGAACAACTAGGATTTAAGTGGTACGGAACTGAACCTAAAGCGCTATTTGATGGTAATAGTTATTATGATGAAGATTTAATGTACATGGAATTATAATGTATAGCAGTTGCAGATATTAAACTAAGGTGGGGTAAAATATGGAGACAGATTATATTATGGAGACAAACTTTATTATTGAAACAGAGAGATTATATTTAGTAAGACCTTCTCAAGAATACTTAACTGACTTACATGGGTTACATTCAGATCCGAGAACAAACATTTATAATCCAGCGGGACCTCATCAAAGTATAGAAGAAACAGGAGAGATGCTTAAGTCATGGATTGAACATTGGTTTAAATACCGTTTTGGTTACGCATTAATGATAGAAAAAGCAACCGGTCAAATGGTTGGTATATGTGGCTTGGCATATAAAACAATGTTAGGTGAAACATATCTTAATTTGGCTTATCGATTGAATCCAGAGTATACACGAAAAGGTTTTACCAAAGAAGCATGTTTAGCAATCATAGCGTATGTGAAAAACGACATACAAGTGAACCATCAAATACTTGTGCGCACAAAAAAAGACAACTTTCCTTCTATTATGACTGCGCAATCGTTAGGATTTGAAAAAATAAGCAGTTATAACAATTATGAGGAAATGGGCGACATCTTTCTTTTTGAGTGACATCTGTTTATGATGATAAGCTATATGCTTGTGATGAACTGTTACATAGCCCCCTCGCCATAATTGAAAATCCATCTGAATAAGTCCAATGTGTAAGTCTCGATAACTCAATACAGATTACCTGAGCTAGCGCTCATGCATAAGTCCACTAACTCTCAAAAGAGGAACACCTAAGTAGGAACTCATGTGTAAGAGCCACTAACTTTATAAATAAAGAAGTGGCTCTTTAGAGAGTGGTTCTTTGTATAGAGTCGATTTACAGCCATTCTATAATTTCAAGCCTATTGCCAAATGGGTCGTAAATATAAAAGCGATCAGCACCTTCAAGTTCATCTCCGTATACAATTTCTACTTCCTGTAATTCAAGGTTTTTTCTTACTTCTGTTGCGTTGTGTACTGCAAAAGCTGGGTGTGCTTTTTTGGCTGGGCTAAAATTATTTTCAATACCAATATGAAGCTGTTGTTGACCGATTTGAAACCAAACACCACCTTTTTGTGCAAGGTTATCTGGTTTAGGTATTTCTTTAAAACCTAATTTTTTAGCATAAAATACTCTAGCTAAATCTTCTTGATTTGCAGGTGCTGCAACTTGAACATGATCAATTCCTATAAAGTGTTTTTCCATAATAACAACTCCTTTTGTAATTGATAATATCAAAAGTGTAAAAATAAAACGACTATAATAATTTGTAAGGTTGAAAATTGTAACGCTATAATTAATTAAAAATTCTATATTATTATATTGCAATTGATAATAGTTTTCGATTAGAATGGAAGTACAATACTATGGAAGGGGTTAATATTTTGAAGAAATTATTATATTTCATGTTGTGTTTATTATTATTTTTAGCAGCTTGTGGTAATAACACTGAGTCTAAAGATGCAACTTCAAAAGAAGATACCAAGACGAAAACATATACAACAAGTGAAGGTAGTAAAGTCCAAATTCCTAAAAAGCCTAAGAGAGTACTTGATTTAACAGCTAATTATGGCAATTTTAAAAAATTAGGTATTAAACCGATTGCAATAACGAGTGTTTTTCCTGATTCAAAATATTTAGATATGGGCAAAATTAAGAAGATAGACCCGGAAGATGTGGAAGCAGCAGCAAAATTAAAACCCGATTTAATCATTACATATAAAGAAAATAAAAATAACAAAAAATTAGAAAAAATAGCACCAACTGTTCCAATTAAGGTGCAGAATATGAATTATAAAGATACACATATAGAAATAGGTAAGCTAGTAAATAAAGAAGCAAAAGCTAAAGAGCAAGCTAATGAATTAGCATCCAAACTAGCAAAAGATGGTAAAGAAATTAAAAAAGCAATTGGTGAAGATAAAACTTTTTCAATCATGGATATTCAAGCCAAAGATATATATCAATTCGGCCCTAGATTTGGTAGGGGCAGTGAAGCGATTTATGAAGGATTTAATTTAAAAGAGGATCCCGAAGCCCAAAAAGCTATGCCAAAAGAGAAATTTATGAAAGTTCCCAAAGAAAAATTTAATGATTATTCAGGAGATTATTTATTACTCCCTACAAAAGAAGGGCAGAAACCTAATAATGATTTCGTAAAATCAAACACTTGGAAAAATAACCAAGCTGTACAAAATGGTAACGTAATTTATTATGATATGGATGAAGCAATATATGCAGATTTAATTTCTGTAGAAAAACAAGCCAAGTTATTTAAAAAAGAGTTGTTGAAAGACAAATAAAAAAGACGAGATGCGTATGATTTACAGAAATCTTATTAAAAATAGATTTTTGTTCCTCATTCATCTCGTCTTTTTATTTAATACATTATTACCAATGATTAATATCTGTGCGTTCCCCTTTGAAATTATTATCGGTTTGATGACGTTGAGCGAGAACTTGTTCAACCTCGTCAAATTTTATATCTAAAGCGTGTAATAACACAAATAGATGATACATTAAATCAGCAGTTTCATTCGTTACTTCTTCGCGATCATTTTTCATTGCACCTATGACAACTTCAAATGATTCTTCACCGAATTTTTTCGTGATTTTTTCTAGTCCTTCATTCAATAAATATTGCGTATAGGAGTTTTCTTTATTAGATTTGGCACTAGTAGTTACGGTCTGTTCTAGTTGTTGCACGTTGAAAGGTATAGGAGTATTAAAGCAACTTTGACTACCTGTATGGCATGTTGGCCCATTTGGTACGACATCGATAAGGAGTGTGTCTTGGTCGCAATCTAAATGGATATCCTTTATGATTTGAGTATTTCCAGATGTTTCTCCTTTTGTCCATAAACGATCTTTGGAACGTGAATAAAAACAAACAACGCCACTTGTGAGTGTTTGTTGATAAGCTGCTTCATTCATATAACCGAGCATTAGCACTTGTTTTGTATTCACATCTTGCAATATAGCTGGTAACAGCCCTTTGCTAAAATCAGGTTGTGGTGTATTCATCTCACTGGGATACCTCCTTGGGACATTGTTTTTTTAATTTCATCTACCGTTGTTTCTTTATCATGTAAAATACTTGCGGCCAGACCAGCAGAAACATCAGTTTGCTTAAATAAATTAACGAAATGTTCTGGATTGCCACCGCCTCCACTAGCTATAACTGGAATATTTACAAGTTGTTCGATTTCATGTAAATGATTAACATCGAATCCTTGTTTCATGCCGTCATGCGTCATACTTGTGATAAGTAACTCACCGGCGCCTAAAGCCTCAACTTCTTGAACCCAATCATAAACACGTTTGTCTGTTCGTTGCTTGCCACCATGCGTATAGCAAAAATAGTCATTTAATTCACTATCATAATTACTATCTATAGCGATACATATACATTGACTACCAAATTTTTCACTGGCTTCTTTAATAAATGAAGGGTTTTTAAGTGCGCTTGAATTCAATGATACTTTGTCAGCACCATGATTTAAGAGTTGAGAAATATCATCAATAGTTGATATGCCGCCACCGACAGTTAATGGTATAAATAGTTTATCTGCAGTTTCTTCAATAACATCCAACACTAGGTCATGACCCGCTTCTGTACGTGAAATATCTAAAAAAACTAATTCATCGGCGCCTTGCTCGTTATAATACAGTGCATATTCGACTGGATTACCAATATCTCTTAATCCTTTAAATTGTATGCCTTTAACGACGCGTCCATCTTTAACATCCAAACAAGGAATGATTCTCTTTTTAATCATGATAAGCCCTCCCAAAAAGTAGGGTTATGTGCAGCTTTACCTACGATAGCTGCTGAGACGCCAAGTGATTCTAATTTTTTTAAATCTTGTTGATGACGGATACCGCCAGAAGCAACCACAGGTTTTTGAGTTGCGTTGACTAGTTGTCCAGTAATTTCAAAATTAGGTCCTTCTAGTCGTCCATCTTTTGAAATATCTGTGTAGATGACACCGCCAATTGGTAATGACTCAATTTTTTCAATTAGCTCAAATAAATCTAGTTCAGCATCTTGTTCCCAACCATTTATTTTTACTTCTCGTCTATAGGCATCTACTGAAAGGTATAAACGATTAGGATATTGGTGCGCCATTTCGGCTAACCATTCTAAGTTTTGAATGCCTTTGGTACCGATAATACAATAATCAATACCATCTTTAAAATATGCTTCAATGGTTTTTAGACTTCGAATACCACCACCAACTTCTATAGGTTTATCAGTTAGATCACGTAAGTCTTTAATATAGTCTTGTTCAATAGATGACTGTTGTTTAGCACCGATTAAATCTACTATATGAATACGATCTACACAATTGTATTGATTATAAAATTGAATGCTTTCTTCAGCGCTACGTGACATTTTTTCTTCTGAATCATATTTACCCTCAGTAAGACGTACGCTTGTTGCATTGATTAAATCAATGGCTGGCCATAGTTTGATCATTTAGGAATCCACCTTTCAGTGCTTGATTAAGTATTGCTAAGCCATCATCGCCACTCTTTTCAGGGTGGAATTGGATGCCTATATAATTTTTAAATTGTACAATTGCAGGGACTTGTGTGCCATATTCGGCAAATGCTACAACATATGCTGACATTTCTGCCTGATAAGAATGTACAAAATAAACATCTTGAGAAAGTGTTGGTTGATTACTAATTAGGTTGTTCCAACCTAAGTGAGGTACTGGATAGGGCGTTTCAATTGGTATGATTTGACCTGGAATTAGTTTTAAACCAGATACTTCGCCTTCAGCACTCCACTCATATAGCAGCTGCATACCAAGACAAATACCAATCATAGGTTTGTTTGTAACAGATTGCAAAATCTCCACCAAACCTCGTGATTGAATAGCTTGCATGGCATCTTTAAAGTGGCCGACACCAGGTAAAATAAGCATATCAGCAGCTTCAATATCTTTTGGATCATCTGTTAATTTAGATTCATAACCAAGATGGTTGATTGCACGTTGTATATTTTTAATGTTTCCTAAACCATAATCAATAATGGCAATCATTCTATCACACCCTTAGATGATGGTGTGCCTTCCATATCATTGATTGATAGAGATTCTTTAAGTGCACGCGCAAAAGATTTGAAGATTCCTTCTATCTCATGGTGGGTATTGCCACCACGTATTAAATCAATATGCGTTGTTAAGCGTGCATTAATGACTAATGCACGGAAGAATTCTTCTACTAATTCCGTATCAAACGTGCCTACCTTTTCACGGCTTAAATGTGCATTAAATGAAAGGAAAGGACGCCCGCTAATATCTACGACAGTACGTGCTAATGTTTCATCCATAGGGATATAACTTACGCCATAACGTTGAAAGGATTTTCTTTCTCGGGTCATTTCTAACAACAATTGCCCTAAAACAATACCAATATCTTCTGTGACGTGGTGATCGTCTACTTCTGTATCGCCATTTGCGTCAATAGTAATAGATAAGTTGCTATGAAAGGTGAAGAGGGTCAACATATGATCTAGAAAACCCACGCCAGTGTTGATTTTGCTTGGACGATTGTCGTCTGCAAGTGAGATAGATAATTGTGTTTCAGCAGTGTTACGTGTTTTTTGATAAATCATATTGAGACCTCCAAGTTTTAATAATTTCTTCTAAGTCATCCAATTGTGAATCTGTCGCAATGGAGTAACGCACATAGTCATTCATTTCTGGCTCATCATACAATCTAGGTAAAAAACCATGTGATTGAATATATTGTCCTAAGTTTTGTGCTTCCATTCCTTTAGTAAGTACGAAATTAGTATATGACGGAAATACGACCATAATATCTGCAACATAGTCGCTAAATAAGTTTCTTAATCTCAGTGCTAAATGGCGTTGATGATCTATGAATTGTTTGGTTTTATCAGGATGTTCAAACATATACAAAGCAATGTGTAACGTAAGCGTGTTTAGTGGATAGGGATGCTCAATACTTTGTATATGCTGAATTGTCTCAGGTGTACCAATTAGAACACCTAATCTTAAGCCAGCGATACCGAACGCTTTTGATAAGGTACGCATTTGTAGTACATGCGGTTGCATATCAAAGTTGTAAGCTTCACCGAAATCCAGGTATGCTTCGTCTATTACGAAATAACCACCAATATTGTTCATCTTGTCAGCTATAGCTTTTAAAAATGTAGTACCGTATTGTTTGCCCGATGGATTATGGGGATTGCTCATTATAAAAAATGCTGGCTGCACTTCCTCAATCCGTTGTAAAATCTGTTCAAGGTTAAATGTTAAATCGTCCTCAGCTTCCACAAATTCAATAGGACGATTTACTTGAGCGGCATAAGCCTGGTACATGAAAAAGTCTGGATTAAGTGTTAATGCCGGACCCTCTGGCATGATTAACATTAACTTTTGAATCAGTTCATCAGATCCATTACCAGCTATGACTTGTTCAGCAGTATAGCCATAATAATTTGCATAAGCTGCTTTAAAGCGTTCGTATTCATCATCTGGATAAAAGTTAAATGATGCTTCTTGTATTATTGTAGCTAGTTGTGAATCTGTTAAAGGACGAAGTGGGCTTTCATTTTTGTTAATTCTTATCATCAATATGACTCCTTTGTTGTTCTAATTTCAATAGATTGTTCATGGTTATATAGTTGTTCAATATGAGCAAGCTCACGAGCGGGCTTTTCAATTTGATTGAAAGTATCTTGAGACAAATCTATGACCGAGTGACGCGTTAAAAAGTCATTTACTGATAAACCGTTCGTAAATCTTGCTGTTTGATTCGTAGGTAATACATGGCTTGGTCCAGCAACATAATCACCTATGACTTCTGGTGAATAATGACCTAAAAATAGAGCTCCTACATAGCGTACATGATTTAAATAGTCTCGTGGTGAAGCGGTTTGGATTGATGCATGCTCAGGTGCGATTTGATTCATTAAATCACAAGCTTCTGTGAAATCATCAACTGCAATCAAGAAATGGTGATTAGCTAAACTTGCCTTTACGATAGATTGACGTTCAATGTTAGTGAGTGTTTGTTGAATCTTTTGTTCGAGTTGTTGTAGCAGTTCCTCATCTTCACTAATAACAAATGTACGTGCTAATTCATCATGCTCAGCTTGCGCAAATACATCATATGTAATCGCATCTAAATCAGCAGTATTATCAATGATTAAAGCAATTTCACTTGGTCCTGCAATTTGATCTATACCCACCTGTCCAAAGAGATATTTTTTCGCATAGGCAACATATTGATTGCCTGGACCGACAATTTTATCTACTTTAGGTATTGTCTCAGTTCCATAAGCAAGTGCAGCTATACTTTGCGCGCCACCGACTTGAAATACATCATCAACCCCAGCAATATAACATGCGGCCAAAACGATATCAGGTAGGCCATCTGTTTGCGGTGGTGTTACAACAGTAATGTTTTCGACGCCAGCAACTTTCGCAAGCGTTGCAGTCATTAATACAGTTGAAGGGTAGCTCGCTTTGCCACCAGGTACATAAACACCGACACGTTCTATAGGATGATACATTTCATAACATTCAGTAGAACCTTGTTGACCTGTCCATTTGATAGATTTTTGATAAGTCTCAATGCGTGCGTGGCTGTGTTGTAAAGCTTCTCGCAAGTTATTGTCTAACCGGTGGAAGGCTGCTTCTAACTCTGAGAATGGAATTGCTAATTGAGGTGTATCTACTTTGTCTAACTCTTTATTGTAGGCTTTGAGTGCTTGATCACCTTCCAATTTAACTCTTTCACAAATTGTTTTAACTAGGGGATACAAATCCTCATTTAAAGAGGACTGATCTAAATAGTCATTTAAAAATGTCTCTTTATTTATAATCAATGAGTGATACCTCCAAAGTTTGAATTAAATCGTCAATTTCCGTTGATTTTTTAAAGTATGATTGCTTGTTGGTAATAAGTTTTGCATTTATATGCTTAATGATATCTTTTTCGACTAACCCGTTAGATTTTAATGTTGTACCGGTTTGGACGATATCAACGATGCCATCTACCATATCAACTAAACAAGCTAACTCGATAGAACCAGTTAATTTTACAAGCTCTACATCAAGTCCTTGCGATTCAAAATATTTACGTGCTGTTTTCATATATGAAGTAGCAACTTTAGTGAAATGAGTTGTTTCTGGTTTAGAGGCTAAAGCAAAGTGACAATTGCCAAAAGGTAAATCTAGAAGGTTATTGATTGTATAATTACTTTCCTCCAGTACATCACTTCCGACAATACCTACATCTGCTACACCTTGTTCCACATAGATAGGGACATCACTGCCTTTAACTAATACAAATTGGATAGAATCAACAGTAATTAATAATTGACGTTCTCTCTGTTCTAACGCTTGTGCATATGATTGTTCATTTATTTCATTTAAATAAGCAATAAAGCTTTTTAATAATCTTCCTTTGGCTAAAGCTACTGTAAGCATATGTGTCGCTCCTTTTTTATAAAATAAATCCGAGTCCAAATCCTTCTAAATCACCTTTGTAAAAACCACCAGTTAGTTGTTGAGATTTATTTTCTTTAAGATGACATCTCATAAATGCACCTTTGTAATATGAACGAGGTGGCTGAGGTGTAATATCTAGATGTATATCACTAATACCAAGTGATTTGAACCACTGCTCCCAACGTCTTAACGCTTGTATAGTACGATGGTCGTGTTGGAAGAGCTGACTTAATAGATCCAGTTGTTCTGTCGTTTTAGTAGTTAATAATTGAACGATTGGATGAGCGATACCAAGTTGTGAAGTAAGCTCTGAAATATTGCGTTCTTGGACGAGTTTTAATACCTCATCAGTTTGTTCTTTAGTAGTTAAAAGTAAGTCAATAAGCTGGTAATGTCCTAAAATAACAAAATCTATCTCATCATTAAGTGAGGTTTTTATAAACTCATAAAAAGTCATAAAGTCTTCTTGCATATCTGTAATGGTAGGGTTGTAGTGTTCTATACCTAATTGAGTATAGACTTCATTATCACGCACAATAGGGCCTGAATAAGCTACATTGCTTAACTGTCGCGGATAATTACTATAATAACGCAATAATTGATCAGTAAAATCATTGCGTAGCGCAAAGATATGATGGTCATGTTGCCAGAAACTACGCTCTGTCATTTGTTGAAGGTCATCTTTTGTAAGTGTTTGCCATGATAGAGATTCTATAAAGCTGAAATCGACAAGTTTAAATCCGGCTTGTTGAAAATGCTTTAAAAAGGCGAGTTCAATTTCTTTGTTTTTAATAAGTGTTGTAGCATTCATAGTATAACCATCCTTTACGTTTACTTTGTTTCTCTACCGAACTAAAGTGAATTGATAAAGAACACTTTAACATAGATGTTTTTGTAATTCAATAAATATTCTGAAAATAATGAATAGAGTTCTTTTTAGCCAACTCAAAATATACACATGATACATTTTAATAAGAAATAAAAGTAAAGTCCGAGACATAAATAGATGTCTCGGACTTATTATGTTGAGTCATCGTTAACTAGGCGAAATAACAAAATGATTTTACCAAAAATGTATTGCTGTCCCACTATACAATTCTAAGTTTTGATAGTAACAAGATTAAATTTAACTAAGCATGTAGTTTATTTTGTTTGAGTGATTTTTGTATATTGTTGTAGCGAAGAGTGAAATTAATATTTATTATTTTCCACTAAGTTCTTGCCATAATCTACGTACTTAAGCATTTCATCTTTAGGCACCATATTACCACCTGTTGCCCAAACAATATGGTTCGCATTTTCTATAGCAATGCCATTATTAGTTGCTGTTTGAGTTGCTGATTTTATACCAGCAAAGCCAGAAGCTGCTGAAGGTTCAATGAATATGTGTTCCTTTTGGCTCAAAGTATATAAATATCGATACATTTGCTTATCAGATACAGTACATGCGCCGTAAAGTAAGTTGTTCATTATTTGACCAACGAGGCGAGAGGGGCGTGATACTGCTAAACCGTCAGCATCTGTACGACCATCTAAACCAATATCTGTGACAGCAATTTCATCATGTAGTTGTGTCATCATTCCTAGTAACATGCACGGAGCATGTGTCGGTTCAACAAACACACAATAAACATGCTCTCCCAAAATTTGGTTTAAACCAAAAGCAACACCACCAGGGCCACCGCCAACACCACATGGTAGATATACAAAGAGAGGATGTTCAGCATCAACTTGTATGTTTTGTTCTCTAATTTGTGATTTTAATCTTAAAGCTGCTACGGCATAGCCTAAGAATAAATCGGCTGATCCTTCATCATCTACAAAATGGCAGGTAGGGTCATGTTCTGCTGCTTTCCTACCTTCTGCAACAGCAAATTGATAATCAGATTGATGTTCAATCACTTCTACACCACGGTCGCGCAATAAATCTTTTTTCCATTGGCGCGCGTCACTCGACATATGGACTGTTACACTGAATCCAAGTTTTGCGCTCATAATACCGATACTTAAACCGAGGTTACCTGTTGAACCAACAGCCACATTATATTGACTGAAGAGTGTTTGATACTTTGGTTCAGCTAAAATACTGTAGTCATCACTATAGTTTAAGCCACCTTGCTCTATTGCAATGGTTTCTGCTAATTTCAGTACTTCATAAATCCCTCCACGTGCTTTGATAGAACCAGATATCGCAAGGTGGCTATCGCATTTAAGCCATATTTTTCCTATGTCAGTTTGAAATTCTGATTTCGTTAAAGCGTCTTGCATAAATGGAATATGCTTTAAAGGTGATTCTATTAAACCATCATTTTTCTCGGTTTCAGGAAAAACTATACGAATATAGTTGGTAAACCTATCTAATCTTGCGGCAGCTTCTTCGATATCGTTTATAGTAAAAGGGAATGATCCTGGTTTTTGAAAATTTGGATTTTCCCAGAATAAAGGTGTATAGTCTTGTAACTCATTAATTAAAGGAAACGCTTGTTTAAGTTGATTGAGAGTGGTCATAGTCATCCTCCTACAGTTCGAATTCATTCTCATATATATATTATAGCAAAGTGTTTTTAATCATCGGTGTATATACTCGGATAACATTGATAGGATGGATAAAAAACTTACTTATGATCAAGTATCTGAGAAAACATTGTGAGCCATGTGAGTGAAAATAGTTTCAGTTAACAAATAGAAAAAGAAGCGGCATAGAAATCACGATTTAATTTGATTTCTATACCACTTTTATGAGCTTATCTCGTGAGCAATATCTGCTAATCTAATAAGTAAAACCTTTAGAGACGTGACTTAAAAGCTAAACGATAGGATAGCAATTTATTTTTTAAAAGATTTTCGAATTTTAGTAAACCAACCTTTGCGATTATTGGATGAAATAACTCGAGGTTGTGCAGATTTTTCTTGTAAAGATTGACCAAATTTTATAGCTTCATTCATCAGATAAGCTTGTGAATTTAATGGTGACAAATTATTTTCAATATAGTGGTAATCACCATTTTGATCTTGGTAACGTCCTTTTTGATTATCAGAAAGTTGAAGATTCATATAATTTAACAGACGACTTGCAATCGCCTTATCTTCAACAGGGAATAGAATTTCTACACGCTTAATCATATTTCTCGTCATCGCATCTGCAGAAGAGAGATAAATCTTATCTTCTCCATTGTTATGGAAATAATAAATACGAGAATGTTCTAAAAAGCGTCCGACTATGCTCACTACTTCAATGTTTTCACTGATCCCAGGGACTCCTGGTTTTAAGCAACAGATACCACGAATAATAAGTTGTACTTTGACACCAGCACAAGAAGCTTCGAATAATTTGAGTATAATATCTTTATCGGTTAAAGAATTCATCTTCATAATAATCTTCCCGTTACCGTGTTCTAGATGGGTCTTAATTTCGTTATCTATACGAGCTAAAAAGACATCACGGATATCGAATGGCGCAACAATCAATTTATTATAAACTGGTTTTATTGAATAGCCACTTAGATAATTAAAAAAGTTAATCGCATCTTCGGCAATTTCATTGTTCGTTGTTATAATTCCCATATCAGTATATAGCTTAGCGGTCTTATCATTATAATTTCCAGTTCCTAGATGAACAAAAGAAGTAAGTTTATTATTAATACGTTTAACTACTAGCGAAATTTTACTGTGTGTTTTTAAATGTGTCATACCATAAATAACATGGCAACCCGCGTCTTCTAACATTCTAGCCCAATGAACATTGTTTTCTTCGTCGAAACGCGCTTTTAATTCTACAAGTACGGTAACTTGTTTACCGTTTTCTGCAGCATTTTTCAAGCTATTAATAATAGGTGAGTCTTTGCTCACACGATAAAGTGTTTGTTTAATGGCAATCGTATCAGGATCTTCAGATGCTTCACGTATAAAGTCTACGATAGGCTCGAAAGATTCATAGGGATGGTGGAAAAATATATCTCTTTTTAAGGATAGATCAAAAATATTATTATCACCTAAAGATTGTGGAATTTGTGGGACGTATTTATTATATTTTAAGTGTTTTAATTTATTAGATAAATGTCCGACTAAATCTGAAAGCATAGTTAAATCGAGTGGTCCATCTAAGAAATAAACATCATTGTCATGAACTTCTAATTGATTCATAATCCATACGATATCTTCATGTGTTGCATCTCTGCCATCTACTTCTAAACGTACAGCTGTACCACGTTTACGTTCTTTTAAGAAACGCTCAATTTCAATTAATAAATCTTCTGCACCATCTTCATGGATGGTTAAATCTGCATTTCTTGTAATTCTAAAGGTAAATGTATTTATGACATTAAACCCTGTAAATAAATCATTTATAAAATAAGTGATAATGTCTTCAACCATAATAATGTATTGTTTATCGCCTTCATTCAGTGCATAAAAGCGTGGTATTAATGATGGAATTTGCACAATAGCTGAATTAATTTCATCTGGTGTATCAATGTTTACAAAAATATTTAAACTCTTATTATTTAATTTAGGAAATGGATGGTAAGCATCGATACCTAACGGTGTCAAAGTAGGTAATATACCAACTTTGAATTCTGTTTCAAGTTGTGCTAAGCGTGTTTCAGGTAACTGATGAGGTTTTACGATTTCTACTTGATACTGACGTAAATCATTGATTAATTCGTTATAAACTTCATACTGTAAATCAACGTTCATTTTGTTTTTTATTTTAATCTGATCAAGTTGTTCCTTTGGTGTTAATTGTGCTTTGTTTTCTGGTTTATCATAGCCCATTTTGACTTGATCTTGTAGACCGGCTACCCGTACCATAAAAAATTCATCTAAATTTGAGCTGAATATAGAAACAAAGTTAAGCTGTTCTAATAATGGGTTGTTTTTATCTTGTGCTTCTTGTAACACACGATAGTTAAAATCTAACCAACTTAGCTCTCTATTATTATAATACTGTGGTGAATTTAAATACTTCTCTCCCAAATTTCTATGCATAACTGTTATTACACCTCATTAGTAGTCTTAGATACATATTTTGCTACACTTAATTTATCATAAGAATTTTAAGATTTTGTAAAGATTATAGAAATATTTTCCTTTAAGATTTTATCGATATGTTTCTTTTGTCTATGAGCTTGGTATTCTTCGGCTATAGGCGCGCCATTATAATAAACGTAAAGGGTATAACCACCGTTCTCATGTTTAAGATTTAAGCGCTCAACAGCATTTGTGTGAGAAATATTGAGTGCATTAACGAATTTTATAATGCCTCCTAGATATTGAATGTTATCTAGTTCTTTACCACGAAGCCATTTTGTTTCGTGACTAAAGAATTTTAATAGTGATTTATTTTTAAAACTTGCGAGTAACGCTAATTTGACACGATCTTCATGTTTGAAGCCATCTATCATTGAATTGGCAATTATATAATAGGTATGTGGTGAACTAGAATCCGCATCAATAAATCTACCTAGATAATACAAGTATGCGCCCTCAGCAAATAGAGATTTTTCTGTTTCTGAAACTTCAATTTTATCTAATTTAATTAATTGTTCTAAGAGTGATTGAGCTAATTTTACGCGTTGGTTAGCGCTTGCTTCTTCGATACCGTATTCATTCGCTAAATGATACAAGGCATCAGTTCTAATATTTTTTTTCTTAAATTCTTCGGGGTGTCGTTCGCCAATGACATTCATGGCATATCCTTCACGAAGACCTTTTCGAGAGAATGTAAATTGAGTGGCATCTATTTTATTAAATAGAGTGTTAAAGACTGCTACGGCTGGCAGTATGATATCTACACGGTCTCTACTTAATCCATCAATATCCTTTAAATCCTCGCGTGAACTCTTTTTAATGATTGTATATACTTCTTCAATATTATCTTCAGACATTGTATAGTTGTGTACGCCACCGATAGGGTACGAGTGTTCAGACTGGTGTATACGTGCTACGTTACGAGCAGAACCACCAATACCTACGAGTGCAACTTCTTGATTTTTTATCCATGGTAATTGGTCAAATTGTTTAGATAAGAATTTTTCCATATCTTTAATTGCAGATTTGTCGTTATGATCTTTACCATCAAAAAATTTGCGTTGTAAAGTAACGACACCGAAAGGAAAACTGTGCGATTCTATTAGTGTCTTATCTTTAAAAAGTGTGACTTCTGTTGAGCCGCCACCAATATCAACAGAAACACCATCATTAATGTCAGTAGTATGTGTAATTGCATAAAAACCATAAAATGCTTCTTCTTGATCGTTTATAATTTTAATTTTGATATTTAGTTCTTTTTTTATTTTTTCGAGGATTTTATCTCTATTTGTTGATTGCCTGATTGCTGCAGTAGCTACAGGATGTAATGCATCAACTTCGAATTTATCTGCTACTTTTTTAAAGCTACTTAACGTTTCAGTTAATACTTTAATACCTTCATCGTTCATTGCTAAATCTTCAGTTAAATATTGGCTTAATCTTGCGGGTGTTTTAATATTTAATAATTCATTTAATCCTGTCTTTTTATCAAATTCGAAAATAACCAATCTAATGGTATTTGATCCGATATCAATTAATCCTATGCGTTCCATAATGCCTCCTAAAATATTGATGAGGTAATTTATATTGCTCTATTTTGTTTACCCATTTCTTAAGTTTATATTACATTAAATATAATAATTTGTTACTAATTATTTCCATGCTGCTCAATAGAAATTAATTTAAAATAAATAGTATAAATTACAATGTGCAATATAAAAAAGACAAATCCACTAGTCAGCTATATATATACTGACTGCTGGATTTGTCTATTACGTGTGTAATTTTCAACATATTATTTCATATCTAATGGCCCGCCAGGACCTAATGGCCAACCTAATAAATACCAAATGATCATAAACAATGGCCACACAATACTTAAAACGATGGTATAAGGCATTAGACTTGAAAGTAAAGAACCTAATTTCATATTGTTATCATATTTTTGCGCATAAGATAATAGCAGTGGTAAATAGGGCATCATCGGAGTGATTGGATTACTGATGGAATCACCAATTCTATATAGCATTTGTGTAAACGCAGGATGAAATCCAACAAGCATTAACATTGGTATAAAAATAGGGGCCAAAATTCCCCATTTAGCGGATGCGCTACCTATCAATAAGTTAATGAGTGCGCTCAATAAAATAATGCCTAAGATTAATACAATGCCATTTTGCCCTTGGAGTAATGAAGCCCCTTTAACTGCAACAATAACACCGAGATTACTCCACTCTAAGAATGCTAGTAGTTGCGCTGCAAAGAAAACTATCACAATAAAAGAACCCATCGAACCCATAGAATCAGCTAACATTTTACCTAAGTCTTTAGAGTTATGAAATACTTTCATTTTAATGCCATATACTAAACCAGGTACTAAAAATAAGACTAAAATAATCAAACCGACTCCATTAATAATCGGTGCATCGTTAAGTAAGCTACCTGTTTTAGCATTTCTTAGAAAACTATTTTGTGGTATTGCTAAAATAATGAGTAAAGCAATCATTGCAAAGAAGCTTATGTTTGCCCAAAAAACGGCTTTATTTTCTTCAGGTGTTAATCCTGTATTTTCTTCATCAACTTTAATATCTGAGTTGGATGTATCATATGTTCCGAGTCTAGGAATGACAAATCGCATTGTTACCCAATATACAGCTGGTAGTAAAACGATAATACTAGCTGCTATAAAGTACCAATTCATTGCGACATTTACATGTACATTATCAGAAACGATTTTTGCTGCAGGTTCTGTAAAAGCATAAAGTAAAGCATCAGACATACCAATCATGACATTAGCTGAGAAACCACCAAGTGCTGACGCATAAGCCATAGCTAATCCAGCAATAGGGTGATAGCCTAATTTGATAAACACCATGGCAGTAAGTGGTGGTAACACGATAGTAGCGGCATCACCAGCAGCATTACCTAAGATACCGACTAATATAATTACAGGAATTATAATTTTCTTTGGTGCTTTATGTACTACTTGTATCATCAATTTATCAAAATAACCTGTTTTTTCCGATACACCAATACCAAGCATGACTGCTAATACAAGACCTAGTGCAGGGAATTCAGAAAAATTCTTAACGGCATCATTCAATATCATTGATAAGCCATCACTACTTAAAATACTTTTAATTGCTATGGTGTCACCTGTGCCAGGATGTTTAACTGTGATAGGGAAAAATGAAATTATCCAAGTTAATACTGCGAGACCTAAGCACATTAAGAAAAATAAAATACTAGGATCAGGTAATCTGTTCCCAACTTTCTCTACTATGTTTAAAAATCTATTGATAAGCGTTGGTTTTTCTTTTGAATTTAATGACATGAGCCTTACCTCCCAATTAACTTGTCGAAAGTATAACAAATTAAAGTTAATAATTAAATGAAAATTTTGACAACTTAGAGATTGAATAATTTCAATTGTTGTAAACGTTTTTATATAAAAGAACTAATAAATGAAGTTTTGTAAGTAATTAAAAAAGGAAGTATATCATTGAGATGTGTTAAGAAGGAAAGTCAATTTTAGAAAAGGAGTCGTGAGTAATCATGGGAAGATTAGAAGATAAAGTAGCTATATTAACAGGTGTCAGTACAGGTATTGGTGCCGCTACCGCACATGTTTTAGCTAAAGAGGGCGCTCATGTTATAGCGGTAGATATCTCAGAAAGAGTACATGATACGGTTAAAGAAATTAATAATGCAGGGTATAAAGCCTCAGGTTATACTGTTGATATTTCGGATGAACATGCAGTAGAACGGTTTGCAGAAGCTATTAAAGAAAAATGCTCAACAATCGATGTACTTTTTAATAATGCGGGTGTTGATCATGCTGCTGGTAGGATACATGAATATCCTGTAGAAGTCTTCGATAAGATAATGGGCGTCGATCTTAGAGGGACGTTTTTAATGACTAAGTTTTTCTTACCATTAATGATGGATGAAGGCGGTTCTATTATTAACACGGCGTCATTCTCAGGTTTAGCAGCAGATTTAAATCGTTCAGGCTATAATGCGGCAAAAGGTGGCGTAATCAATTTTACACGTTCCACTGCTATAGAATACGGGAGAGAAAATATTAGAGCGAATGCGATTGCACCAGGTACTATTGAAACGCCACTTGTCGATAAATTGACCGGGACTGCTGATGAAGCATCTGGTAAAACATTTAGAGAAAATCAAAAATGGGTTACACCTTTAGGTAGATTAGGAACACCTGAAGAAATTGGGAAACTTGTTGCGTTCCTAGCTTCAGACGACAGTTCATTTATTACTGGCGAGACGATTACTATTGATGGTGGGGTAATGGCTTATACATGGCCTGGTGAAATGTTAAGTGACGATAGCTGGAAAAATACGACTAAATAAAATAAGCAATCTATAATAATGAATAAAATAATTATATAAAACAGTGAGGCTGAGACAATTACTTTGTCTCAGCCTCACTGTTTAAGCACATATTGGTCATAGATTAAAGTACCGATGATATGCTAATTGTATGGTGTCTTTTTACATAGTGTATAATCATTAACATATAAAAATTACTTTAATAAAATAATTCAAGTTATGTTAGAAAGATTACCAAATAATTTCTTCTACGAGGTCATCATTTAAAGATTTAACAATTTCAGCTATCAGTGCAACTGAATTCTTGTAATCATCTGTGTGTAGTACAGATACATTTGAATGCATATAACGTAATGCGACACCGATAGAAACAGTTGGTATGCCTTCATTCGCAACATGTATGCTACCAGCATCAGTCCCGCCACCAGCTGTAGTATCTAATTGAATAGAAATGTTGTGTTTCTTAGCTACCTCTTTAATATGTTTAGTAAAGCCAACATGCCCGATATTAGAAGCATCCATAATAATGACAACAGGTCCATTACCAATAGCTGTATCACTAACTTGTCCAGACTTTCCTGGTGTATCATATGCAATTGCAACGTCAACAGCAATTGCTAAGTCAGGTTTGATTTTATTAGCAGCAACTTTAGCACCACGTAGCCCAACTTCTTCTTGAACATTTGCACCAGCGACTAAATTGACATCGATGGTATCATTTTTTAATTGTTGTAATACATCAACGGCAAGTGCGCATCCATAGCGATTATCAAAAGCTTTTGCAGTTAAATATTTGTTGTTTGCTAATGTTTCAAATTCACTATATGGCGTAATCATATTTCCAATTTCAATACCGAATTGCTCGGCTTCTTTTTTACTTTTAACACCAATATCTATAAACATTTCTTTCATATCAATCGTTTTTTTACGCTCTTCAGGTGATAGTACGTGTGGTGGTTTAGAACCGATAATTCCTCTTATTTTCTTACCTTTGTCTGTTGTGACAGTAACTTTTTGTGACAACATGACTTGATTCCACCAACCTCCAATTGGAGTGAATTTTAAAAATCCATCATTATCAATTTTAGTAACGATGAAACCAATCTCATCTAAATGCCCAGCAACCATCAATGTTTTGTCACCATTTGTTGCGGATTTTTTACCAAAAATACCACCGAGGTTGTCTTCTACAATTTCATCACTAACAGGTTTTAAATAATCATGCATTAAAGCTTTCACTTTCATTTCATGGCCTGCGATGCCGTCGACATCAGTTAAAGATTTTAATAGTTCTACTGATTGATTCATATTAACCCTCCCAAGTTTGATTTATAGATATATTTTACCATTTTAAGATTAATACCATATAGTCATTTGATTTAAATAAAAATTGATAAGAACGATATAAATCTAAAAATAAATCTTACTAATTCACTAAGACTAAAAGTGTGCAATAACCAAACAATCGTGTTTCAATAAATATATTAGATAAAATGGAGGGGTTAAAATGACAAAAGTTAATTATCTTACATTGGGTTCAAATAAAGCGCCAATTCAAGTCGAATCTTTTATTAATTTTGCATGTCCATATTGTAAGAACTATTTTAGAGCTGCAGACAAGGCGCTAAAACCATTTATTGAGGCAGGTAAAGTGCAACATGTAATCAAACATTTTGATAAAACTAAGCAAGCTTTATTAAAAGGAACGGTTGCAAATATACATTTAGATTATCAAAAAGTTAATGAAACGATAGAAGTTATACGCGATTTATACGATACGCAAGATGAATGGAAGAAGAGCTTTACTGCAATTGAAGAAAAAATGACACAAACATTTAACTTAACGCCTAACAAAGAAGCGGATGAACGTTCACTAGCAATTAATGAAGAAACATTTAAACGTGGTATTAAAGGCATTCCAACAGTATTTATTAATGAAGTTCAATTTGAGTTCAACCCATTACAAGATAAACAAAGTGAAATAGAAACATTGATTACTGACAAAATAAACCAATTAAGTAGATAAAATAAAAAGCACTATGGCAACAATATTGAATGATTGTCATAGTGATTTTTTGATTTTCTATACGTGTTCTATCAATTTTAATTTATAGTCTTGGATTGATTGAATACTACCATCTTTATTTTTAATAATAATATGCTCTTTAGAAATTTGTGTAGGTGATTCAACGCCAACTGCAGCTGCGATATTAAATAAACCTTCATGCAAACTTGTTACAAAATTAGTGACACGGTATTTTTTCTCATCAATAATTAGGCCTTTTTCTCTTTTGGGATCTGTTGTGGCAACACCTACTGGACAAGTGTTCATATGACATTGTTGACTCATAATACAACCTACACTAATCATCATGCCACGAGCTATGTTGATCAAATCTGCACCTAAACCAAGTGCAATCGCAATCTTGTCAGGTGTGATGAGTTTGCCTGAAGCAAATATTTTAATACGATCTCGAATGCCATACTTTTCTAGTAAAGAAGTAAGTATAGGCAGTGCTGTGAAAAGAGGTAAACCTACACCATCTTCTAATTCTTGGAAAGTTGCACCAGTTCCACCTTCTCCTCCATCTATTGTTATAAAGTTTGGATATTGTTGTGTATCAACCATTGTGCGCACCAGATCTTCTACCTCTGAGACTTTACTGATGACTATTTTAAAGCCAACAGGTTTTTGACCCAGTTGCTGTAATTGATGTACCCAAGAAAGTAATGCAGCTGGATTATTGATTTGCTCAAAACGATTAGGTGAATTTATCGTTTTCCATGGCTCAACTTTACGAATTTCTGCAATTTCTTCAGTGACTTTATTGCCTTGCATATGGCCGCCCCTTGTTTTAGCGCCTTGAGCTAGTTTGATTTCAAAAGCTTTAATACGAGGATGTTGTGATAAATGTGTAAAGGCGTCTGTATCAAAATCACCTTGTTTATCACGTACTCCGAATAGACCAGGTCCGATTTGAAAAATAATATCTACATCACCAGACAGATGGTGTTTTGATAGTCCACCTTCACCAGTATTCATCCATGTACCAGCTTGTCCTAAACCTTTAGAAAGGGCAGTAATAGCATGACTACCTAATGCACCGTAACTCATACCAGATTGACCAACCAAACGTTTAAGTTTGAAAGGTTGTTCAAGCTCCGGTCCGAGTATAATTTGATTGTCGTCTGATAAATAGTAAGGGTCAATTTCTGTTTTTATTCTATGCTCGTCACGATTAAATAGACGCTCATTATCTATCTGATAAATAAAAGAAGATATCATAGGTGATTGGTCGATGTGTAATTCTGATGATTGTAATGGAAACATAGTGTTTTGAATATAAAAGCCATCTTCATAATCTCTTTGAGTACCAAAACTTGTCATTCTGGAATTATATTTGCCTGCTACAACGATATGAGTGAAATCATTTCTAGAAAAAGGTTTACCTTTAGTATCTGCTAAAAAGAGATATTGACGTAATTCCGGGCCTATTTTCTCACCAAAATAACGTATTCTAGCTAATAAAGGATAATTGCGTAATACGCTATGTTGTTTTTGACGCTTATCTTTAAATAGTAATAGTGCACCGATAATAAGACCACTTATTAGAAATAAAACAATGATTATATTAACAATAAACTGTAGTACGGTTAATATTGTCATAAAGTATCCCCCCATTTAACTATATGTTACAACAAAATGATCATTTTACAATAAAATGACTTGAAAAAGAAAAAGTTACTTAATATTAAAGTTCTAAACAATGAAATACTATGAAAAATTTTATAAAACATATATAAGTAATTTGATTCATGATATATTTACAATACATAAATATAAAGGAAGATGTCTTATGGATGACGAATCAATGCTAAAAAGAACGAAACTATTTCAAGAAAACAACAAATGGCAAAGTAAGCATATTGTGAAAAGAGATTTCTGGCTTATTCCTTTTTATATACTCTTCAATCAAGTTGTACCTTTAATTATCTTGGCTGTAATATTTGGAGTTTTCTTTTTATTTAATATTAAAAGTGAAGTAGTAGGTAATGATTACAAGATTATAAGTACAGTAATCTCGGAAATTATTATTTTGCTAAGTTTTTATTTAATACATAAGAATCATCGATTATTACCGATTGCGATAGAGCGATTTAAGAAAGGTCAAAACTATATATTAGTCATTTTGATGACTTATATAGTTTCATTAGTATTAATTACTGGATATGAATGGATGACAGATTTTTTGCCTAAATCTCTTCAATATGGAGAAACTCAGAATCAAATGTTACTAGAAGAATTGTTTGAAAATAATTGGATGCTACCATTGCTGTTTATAGATATCGTCATTTTAACCTCTTTTATTGAAGAATTATTATTTAGACACTTAATTATTCATGAATTAGGTAAAAAAATCACCTATGGTTTTGCTACAGTTCTGTCAGTGATTCTTTTCGCAAGTGTACATGTTATGGGTGCTACGTCGCCTTTTGAAATAGGAAGTTATATTATAATTGGTGCAAGTCTAGCCTTTGTTTATCTCAAAAGTGGTATGAATTTAGCTGTTTCTATCACATTGCACAGTTTAAATAATTTTATATCATTTATAACAATTGTTATTTTGAAATAACTTTTAAGAATGTGTTGTTAAGTTATATTTTCTAGAAAATAGTTATTTACATCATGTGTTAGGGAATAATGATGAGTAAAGCAAATATTAGGAGGACGAAGCATGTTAGAACTGAAAAATGTTTCATATCATGTTGATAACCGTGACATCATCAACAATATTTCTTTGAAAATTGAGCAAGGGGATACGATTGCGATTGTAGGACCTTCAGGAAGCGGGAAAAGTACATTAATGCGATTGATTAATAATTTAATTAGTCCGACAGAAGGTGAAATATATTTAAATGGTAAACCTTACGAAGAGATTGATCCAGAAACGTTGCGTATGAAAATTAGTTATCTATTACAAGAGAGTGACTTGTTTGATAGAACTATAGGAGAGAATTTAGCTTTTCCAGCAGAAGTGCGTAATGATAAATTTGACCGCAAAAGAGCCAAATATTTATTAAAGTCCGTTGGTTTGGGTCATTACAATTTCAATACAAGGATAGATCATTTATCCGGTGGTGAAAGACAGAGAATAACCATAGCAAGGCAGTTAATGTATAAACCACAGATGTTATTATTAGATGAAGCGACTAGTGCACTTGACGAGAAAAATAGTGAAAAAATTGAAAAACTAATTTTTAATATGGCCCAAGAAGGTGTCTCTATTTTGTGGATTACTCATAGTAATGAACAAAGTAGTAGGCACTTTAAGAAAAGAATTAAAGTCGTTGAAGGTCGAATTGCACAGGAGGATGATTTATCATGAGTACAACTGCGTTAGCATTAACCGGTCTTCTATTGCTATTTCCTATTATCGTCTCTTATAAAGAAAAATTACATATAATTAAAGATTTATTAATTGCTACATTACGTGCAGTGGTCCAACTTGTTATATTGGGGTATCTCTTACATTTTATTTTTGGAGTAAACCAAAAGTGGCTACTGCTTACATTTGTATTAATAATTATTATAAATGCTTCTTGGAATACAATAAGTAGGGCTTCGTCAGTCATGCATCATGTGTTTTGGATTTCATTTATAGCTATATTCGTTGGTGTTGCCTTGCCATTAGTTGGCGTAATCTTAACTGGTGCGATACAGTTTAAACCGAATGAAGTTATACCGATAGCAGGAATGTTGGGAAGTAATGGGCTGATAGCCATCAATTTAGCCTATCAAAATTTAGATAAAGAGTTTGTAAAAGAAATGAGTCAAATAGAAGCTAAATTGGCTTTAGGTGCTAACCCTAAATTATCCTCTAAGGCAACGATTAGAAACAGTATTAAAACAGCTATTGTACCTACGATTGATTCTGTTAAGACATATGGCATTGTCTCTATTCCTGGTATGATGACTGGTTTGATACTAGGCGGTGTTGCGCCCTTAGAGGCAGTGAAGTTTCAGTTGATGGTTGTATTTATCCATACAACTGCGACGATTATGTCAGCTTTAATTGCGACTTACTTAAGCTATAAACAATTCTTTAATCACCGAGATCAACTGATTGGACGCCATATGCATACAAAAGAAAGATAATATATAACAGTGTTAAAATAGTCTATTTGATTATTACTAAAATTACTTTTCCAAAAATATAATGGTGTACGCAAATTAAAGGTGTGTTTATCATACTTATAGTTGAGACGGAATACCAACAAAGCTAAGTGTTTTGTTGGTATTTTTTTAGCGCTTCTTTATAGGTACTTAAATTTAACAATCCAAAGACGAATGGATTTCTTAACTTCTTACTACATAGGGATAACCATTATTATTTTAAAATGTTCAAACGTGTTGACGAATGGTTTATAATATAATGGTTATGTAAAAATAAAAATTTATAAAAGGGAGGAGTGAATCTATGTCAGTGATGAGAATTGCAACATTTATTTTAAGTATATTTATAGTAGGTATGGTTGAAATGATGGTTGCTGGTATTATGAATTTAATGAGTAATGATTTACATGTCTCAGAAGCGATAGTGGGCCAGTTAGTAACTCTATATGCGATTACGTTTGCTATAGCTGGTCCAATATTAGTGAAATTAACTAATCGCTTTTCACCGAGACCAGTCTTATTATGGGCATTAGCAACTTTTATTATAGGGAACGTAATTATTGCTATGGCGCCTAATTTTTCAATCTTGGTGATTGGACGTATTTTATCATCTGCTGCGGCAGCGTTAATCGTGGTTAAAATATTAGCGTTAACGGCCTTATTAACAGCGCCACAACACCGTGGGAAAATGATTGGTATTGTATATTCAGGATTTAGTGGTGCTAATGTGTTTGGTGTACCTATTGGGACAATTATAGGTGACTTAGTAGGGTGGAGATATACATTCTTATTTATCGTAGCAGTTAGCGTGCTAGTGGGTATACTAATGTACTTTTATGTACCACAGCCACAATTTGAAACGCCTAAAACAGGTACAGAAACAACGCAACGTATAAGTAGTTATTCTAAAATATTAAGACCGGCAGAAATTGTAAAATATTTGAGTATAACGTTTTTACTACTCGTTGCCAATTCAGTGACATTTATTTATATTAATCCATTGATGCTGAAAAGTGGCCATGATTTATCATTTGTGTCTATCGCATTGTTGATTAACGGTGTAGCGGGTGTAATAGGTACATCAATGGGAGGTTTCTTATCAGATAAACTCACAAGTAAACGTTGGTTAACGATTGCGACAACCATTTTTATCATTATGATGTTAATCTTAAATGTTTTCTTACCGGGCACAGGTCTATTATTGATGGTTATCTTTATATGGAATATCATGCAGTGGAGTACCAATCCTGCTGTACAAAGTGGCATCATCGAACATGTTGAGGGTGATACGAGCCAAGTTATGAGTTGGAACATGTCTAGTTTAAACGCAGGCATCGGTATTGGTGGTATAGTGGGTGGTTTAGTTGTTTCAAAAGTAGATGTCTTTGCAACAACTTACTTTAGTGCTACGATTGCCTTATTAGCCTTTATATTAATCATTAGTTTAAAAAATGTCACGAAATTTAATAAAGCTCAGACGTAAAGTTTATATATGATAATGTGCAAAAATGAGTTGCGAATATAGCTAATGAGTCATCATAAAAATCGATGAAATTGGTTAAATAAAATAGTTTACAGATAAATAATGGGGACAGCTATCCGAACTACTAAATAAAATTTAGTATCGGATAGTTGTCCCCATTTTAAGTTTGAAAGTTAAAATTTATATAAGTAATTTAGACTGCTACTACGCCGATTAATACAGCGATAATCAACATGATAATAGCAAATCCCCATATCCAGAAAAAGGCATATTTTATATATGTCCCCATATTTGCCTCTGCAAGGCCAATTGCTAACCACAAGGCTGGCGAGAATGGACTAACAAAGGTTCCAATAATATTACCTATTAGCATTGCATATGCTGTAGAAATCGAAGGAACACCAAATTGACTCGCAGTTTGTTCTACGATTGGAAGTACGGCAAAATAATAAGCATCCGTACTCGTAAGTAAATCAAGTGGCACACCAAAGATACCCACGATGATATGTAAGTAAGGTCCGACTGCGTCTGGAATAATTGTTATGAAGTTGACGGCAATAGCTTCTAACATACCTGTCTCATTTAAAACACCTAAGAACATACCTGCTGCTATAATTACGGCAGCCATCATTAATGCATTAGGTGCATGTGCTTTTAAGCGGCTCATTTGCTCATCTACATTTGGGAAATTAATAACCAATGCGATTGCAACGCCAATCAAGAAAGCAAACTCTGGTGGTGCGATATTAGTTAACATCATAACGATTACAATAATCGTTAGTATTCCATTTATCCATATAATCCAAGGTTTATCAACTGCAGTACCACGTACTGGGAATTTTACAGCTTGATCTTTTTCATAATTATCTACAATTTTATGAATATCTAGATGTTGCGTATCAGGTACTTCCCCATTATTAATCTTTTTACTAATACGTGATTTTTCTTTAATACCTAAATATACTGAGAATAATAATACAAGCGCAAATCCGATTAACTGAACAGGAATAACGCCATACCATAGTTCGTTAACATTTTTGACATTTAATACTGAAGCTGTACGAGCCATTGGCCCTCCCCAAGGAACCATATTCATTATAGCTGCACTTAGTGCTAATAAAAGTAGTAATAAATAGCGATTCATATTTAAAGCTTTATAAAGTGGTAATAACGCAGGAATAGATAATAAAAAAGTTGTTGCTCCAGCACCATCAAGTTGTGCGAAGATACCTATTAAAGCAGTAACGATACAGACTACTATGACATTACCTCTAGTGAGTAATATCAACCTTTTTACAAGTGGCTTGAACATACCGCTGTCACTCATAATACCAAAGAATATAATAGCGAAAATAAACATAATAACAACGTTTATAACTTGATCCAATCCACTATTGAAAAATTTTACTAAATCCCCAACATTGTATCCTAAAAGTAATGCACCAATACTCGGTATTAAAATCATACCAACTACAGGACTAATACGTTGCGCAATTAATAAGCCTACAATGGAAATAATAATCACTAGGCCTACAATTGTTAACCAAATACTTTCTTGTTGCATTTTACTTCCCCCTTAAGTTAAAGCGCTTACAAAAAATTGATCATCATTTGATTAAATTGTAATGATTATAGATAATTGTAACAAAGTTGAATATTGTTAAGTGATTATTATTGTATTATTTCATATTAATTTACTTATATTAAATAATAAGTAAAACAAATAGACGGAAGGAAATTATAGCTTTTTAAATGTATAACAAAGAAAAAGAAACAGGTTAGGAACCATAATAGAATACTATGATTTCTAACCTGCTTCCTGCCAAAGATAATTCGTTAATTTGCTTTTTCTGAAAGTTGAGTTGAATTTATGCGTATATCATCTATATTTAAATTAGCTTTAGTATGTGAAACTTGTGCTATAGCGGCTGAAATTAGAATATATATTAAAGTACCTATCATATAACCAATTTTCAAATCAGATATTAATAAATAAGACTGATATAGTAAAACAACTATAGCAGTAATTGCTATAACGATTAGTACAGGATAGGGCACTTTAAAAGGTGATTGTTTATAGGCTTCAGGATATTTTTTGGGTAATTGTGTTACTGCTAATGCAGGAAATGCAAATACTATTAATGATATGCCTGTACCTAATTGAGCAACAACATTTAGTGACATCCCCGTAACGATAGGAAGTGCGCCAATAATATAAAAAATAAGTAGCAACCAATGTGGTGTGCCAAACCGCTTGTTTACGTGCCCTAAGGCTTTAGGCAAATAACCATCATGAATTGCGATTAATAAACTTTTAGTTACCCATGTGAAAGTTGAATTAAGTGTTGTAGCTAAAGCAAACATTGCCCCTCCAATCATAAAGAAAATAAAAATAGGGGTAGGCAGTATTTCTTTTGCTACGCTTGTTAAAGGTCTGCCTGCTACTTCGGGAATCGGTAAAACGCCAACTGCAATTGATGCAATAAAGGCATATAATATACCAACAAAAATAGTAGCTACAATTATAACGATTGGTATATCTCTTTTTGGATTTTTCATTTCTCCACCTAATTCAGCAACAACTTGCGCGCCACCAGTAGCAAAAGAAACTAAACCGACTGCAGTGAAGAATCCTGTAAATCCATCTGGCCACATTGAGCTTGAATTAAATACGCCAAAATTAACATGTGGCATACCGAAGATGATGAAACAAGATAGAGCTATAATTAAAGTGATTACCATCAAATTTCCTATAATGGATGCAGACTTTATGCCAACGATATTCACGATAAATAAAATCGTTAACAATAAGAAGGCGACAGTTCTAACAGGTACACCAGGAAAAAGCCCTTCTAAATATTGCGCAAACGACAGCGCATATAAGGACAAGGTGATTTGTAAAAACATAAACAACATCAGCCAAAATATACCTGTTTTAGGGGACAATAAACGACTAGTATATTGATACATACCTCCAGTAGTAGGTAATGTTGAACCTAATATTGCTATTGGAAACATGGTCAGTAACGTGATAACAGCAGATAAAATAAATGCTGGTGTTATACCACTACCTGTCATTTGTATACCAATACCAGTTAATGACATGACACCAGCTCCGATAATTTGACCAATCGCAATTCCCAAAACATCTGTAAAACCTAACACTTTTTTTAAATTTGTTGCTTGTTGCATTCAATCACCTCTATATATGATGTAGTTGTAAAAATAATAAAAAAATCATAACATAATTTGCACTTAATTCATAGTACACCAATCGGAAAACTTGGTTTAAAAGAAAATGATCCATCATAGGTGAAGTAGAGTGCTTTATAGTAGAATAAAAATAAATAGAAAATATAATGAGGTGCAATTGTTATGACAAATCAACAAAATCATATAAAAGTAGATGCATTTATTGATGGATTAAAACAGTGGCAAGATGAATTTAAATTGATGCGTGAAATTATTACAGAAACTGAATTAGTTGAAGATTATAAATGGATGCATCCTTGTTATACATTAGATAATAAAAACGTAGTGATTGTACAAGACTTCAAGCACTATTGTGCCCTGTTATTTGAAAAAGGTGCTATTATGGAAGATCCTTATCACACATTGATTCAACAAACTAAAAATGTACAAGCAGCTAGACAATTACGCTTTGAAAGTCTAGAAGAAATAGAAATACGTAGAGAAGAAATTAAATGGTATATTGAAGAAGCCATAAGAATTGAAAAATCAGGCAAAAAAGTACCTATGAAAGAAACAGAAGACTACGAAATGCCAGTAGAATTACAAGCGAAATTAGATGAAATGCCAGAACTGAAAAAAGCATTTAATCAATTAACTCCTGGTAGACAAAGACAATATATGTACTTCATAGGACAGGCTAAAAGGGCTTCGACACGTGAGAAGCGCGTGTTGAAATATATAGATCATATTTTAAATGGGAAAGGCATGAATGATAAATAATTCTCAAAGTGTATAAAGTGCTTAGGCTGGGGCTTGAATTTAAGGTCTCGGCCTTTAATTATCTTTATGATGCCATACGTCATGGTTGCGTATATATCATAAATTATATTAGAAATATGATAATATACTTATGTCTTTAATTTAGAATTTATAGAAAGATAGAGTTGCAACTTTTTCGTTTATCATATATAGTTTGCTCGAATATAAAATACTACGAGACAACAGGTCAGATAGTACATTGAGAAAGAAGGTGTATGAATGCCAAGAGTTTCCAAACGGATACAATTATTACAGGCAGCTGCAACTATCGTTGATGAACAAGGTAGTGAATATTTAACTTTAGATGCTGTTGCTAAAAAAGCTGGTGTCAGTAAAGGTGGCTTATTGTATCATTTTCAAAATAAATTTGCGTTAATACAAGGACTCGTTGACCATGCAGATGAACTATATCGCAATAATGTTAATGAACATGTAGAAAAAGATAATAATGGGGACGGTAAATGGGTTCGTGCCTTTATCGAAGCAACTCGTGAACATCGTGCTGAAAACGGTTCGATTACATCTGGTATGCTTGCTGCCCAAGGCATAAACAGTAATTTACTATTACCATTACAGGACACATACAAAGAATGGCAACACAATATTGAAAATGATGGTCTAGATAAAGTAGACGCAACTATAATAAGGTTGGCAGTTGATGGATTGTGGTTGTCAGAAATTTTCGGTTTAGATAATTTAGATGAATCGATGAGAGAAAAAGTCTTGGACAGATTGACGGAATATACTCAAATTGATAAAAATGACTAAATTATATTTTTGAGTATATGTAATTTATAAAAAAATAATAAAATTAATAAACTACGTTAAGTACTGTTACTAAAGGGATAATCGACAATTTGAAGTTGATTATTCCTTTTTTAAAATTTTCAAGGGGTTGAAACTAAACCGTCCAGTTGGTACACTAACCGATGTATTAAAAACGCTCTTGGAGGTTTATATAAATGAAAAAAGTTATGCTAACAGCAGCATTGACAGGTGCTGGAGATACTGTAGATAAAAATAAGCATGTCCCTGTGACGCCACAAGAAATTGCTGATTCTGCAATTAAATGCGCAAAGGCTGGTGCTACTGTAGCACATATTCATGCGAGAGACCCTAAAACAGGGGGAATTAGTCATGATGTGGCGTTTTTTAGAGAAGCAGTAAGACTAATTAGAGAAGCAGATGAAGATATCATTATTAATATCACATCAGGTGGAGGCGGAGATTTCATTCCAAGCCTCGAAGATCCATATAAAGCAGAAAAAGGATCCGATATGCAAACCCCTGATGAACGACATGAACCAGTTGGCACGTTATTACCTGAAATGTGTACATTAGATTGTGGTAGTGTCAATATGGGCGACGCTATTTATTTGAGTCCTGCAGATTGGTTGAGGAAACAAGCTCAATTGGTCAAGGATGCAGGTGTTAAACCAGAACTAGAGTGCTTTGATAGTGGTCATATTTCTTTTGCAAAACAATTGATAAATGAAGGACTTATTGAAGGTACACCGCTCTTCCAATTCTGTTTAGGTATTCCATGGGGCGCTGAAAATGATCCAGAAACCATCGAATATTTTAAAACACGTATACCTGAAAATGCAGAATGGTCTGCATTTGGTATTGGAAGAATGCAATTTCCAACAGTAGAGGAAGCAGCAAAACGTGGTGGTAACGTTCGTGTTGGTTTAGAGGACAATTTATATTTAGCAAAAGGTGTAAAAGCATCTAATGAACAACTTGTTGAAAAAGCAGTAGAAATACTCAAAGCTTTAGATATTGAGCCGATGACACCGGCAGAGGCGCGTGAAAAGTATCAGCTTAGATCGCCACAAGGAGGTACAAAATGAAGTTTGCAGTTGTAGGTACAGGTGTAATCGGTAGCGGTTGGATTACAAGAATATTAGCACATGGACATGAGGTCATCGCAACAGATCCGAGTGAAAATGCATTTGAAAGTATGTTGAAACAAGTGAAACAAAATTGGCCATATGCTGAACAACTTGGCTTAGCAGAAAATGCATCTTTAGAAAATTTAACGTTCACTCCTCATTTAGAAGAAGCAGTTAAAGATGCAGATCATATTCAAGAAAATGTGCCAGAAATTGAATCATTAAAGGATCAAGTATTAACTGAGATAGATTTTTATGCAAAACCAGATGCTATAATAGGTTCTAGTACATCAGGTATCATGCCTTCAGAATTACAAAAGCATTTACAACATCCAGAAAGACTAGTAGTAGCACATCCATTCCATCCTGTATATATTTTACCGTTAGTTGAAATTGTTCCTGGTAAATTAACTACAGAAGAAACAACTGTAAAAGCTGAAACAATTTACGAAAGTATTGGTATGGATGTACTACATGTGAGACATGAAATTGAAGGACATGTAGCTGACAGATTAATGGAGGCTTTATGGAGAGAAGCGTTGCATATAGTCAATGATGGCATCGCTACTACAGAAGAAGTAGATAAAGCATTTACCCATGCAGCTGGGTTGCGTTATGCACAATATGGTCCGTTTATGACATTCCATTTAGCTGGCGGTGAGGGCGGTATGCGTCATATGTTAAAACAATTTGGCCCTGCATTGAAAAAACCTTGGACAAAATTAATAGCTCCTGAATTAACACAAGAACTTTATGATGAAGTCGTCAATGGATGTGAATCTTCATCACAAGGACAAACCATGTCAGAGCTTGACCAAAAACGCAATGAATTTTTAGTTAAAGTGAAACAACTTGCAGAAACATATTGGCCAGAAGAGACGCCTTCAATGAAAAAAAGTAATAATCAGTCGGTGTATTAATATGACCCAATCATTATTTGAATATACGACAACGGTAAAACAAAATTGGGTAGATCATAATGGTCATATGAATGATGCTGAGTATAATCGAGTATTCAGCGATGCAACAGACGCGTGGTTAGCTAATTTGGGGTTAGATTTACAAGCGATTGAACAATTGAAATATACTATATTCACACTTGAAAATCATGTGATGTATTTAAAAGAAATAAAAGTAAATGAGTCTATTACTGTCACAGTGGAATTGTTTGATTTTGATGCGAAGCGTTTACACGTATTTATGACATTAAAAAATGAACAAAATGACAGATGTGCGACATATGAAGTGATGCTAATGGGTATGGATACGAAATCTAATAAACCGAAACCATTTCCAGAATCTATTAGAAAATCAGTTGAATTTTATGCTGATATTGCATTGATTCAACATCAACCAGAAGAGCTTGGACATCATATCGGAATCAAACGAAAATAAAATTTGTTAATAAATTTTAGACCATTGAATAAAAGGATTTTTGAATGTGTTAAGAAACAAAGTTCACTATTATAAATTGTTTAATTTTATTAATTGATGTATCTTGTTATATATAGGTTGATAAAATATCTAAGCAAAATGGCTATTTATTTAGATGTATTTAGCGAAACATGAATAAATTAGGGCTATATGTGCTCATGTTTTTACTTATTTTAGGATTTGTATAACATCCACAGGTAGCCCTAAATTTATTAGAAATAGTTGAAATTGAATATGTACATAGAAAGGAATTGACCCATGTTAAGTATTAAAAACTTATCTAAAGTCTATGGCGGCGGTAAAAAAGCTGTGGATAATATTTCATTAGAGGTTGAATCTGGTGAATTTATAGCATTTATTGGTACGAGTGGTAGTGGTAAGACAACTGCCTTAAGAATGATAAATAGGATGATAGAAGCAACTGAAGGCCAAATTACAATTAATGGTAAAGACGTCCGTAAAATGAATCCAGTGGAATTGCGTAGAAAAATTGGTTACGTTATACAACAAATCGGATTGATGCCACATATGACTATTAGAGAAAATATTGTTTTAGTACCTAAGTTATTGAAATGGTCAGAAGAAAAGAAAGAAAAAAAGGCAAAAGAATTAATTAAATTAGTCGACTTACCTGAAGAATTTTTAGATAGATATCCATCACAACTTTCTGGTGGTCAACAACAGCGTATTGGTGTTGTTAGAGCATTGGCAGCTGAACAAGATGTTATTCTGATGGACGAGCCTTTTGGGGCTTTGGATCCAATTACTAGAGATACGCTACAAGATTTAGTTAAAGAGTTACAACAAAAATTAGGTAAAACATTTATATTTGTCACTCATGATATGGATGAGGCTATCAAGCTAGCCGACAAAATTTGTATTATGTCAGAAGGTCAAGTGATTCAATATGACACGCCTGACAATATTTTACGTCATCCAGCAAACGACTTTGTACGTGACTTTATTGGTCAAAATAGATTGATACAAGATAGACCTAACATGCGTACGGTTAAAGATGCGATGATTAAACCAGTTACAGTACATGCAGATAGTACATTGAATGAAGCAGTAGAAATTATGAGAGCACGTCGTGTCGACACTATTTTTGTAGTAGGTAACAATAGCAAATTATTAGGTTACTTAGATATTGAAGATATCAATCAAGGTTTAAGAACGCATAAGGATCTTATTGATATGATGCAACGTGATATTTATAGAGTGAGAATAGATAGTAAATTACAAGACTCTGTTCGTACGATCCTTAAGAGAAATGTAAGAAACGTGCCAGTAGTGGATAGTGATGGTAAAACATTGATTGGATTAGTTACGAGAGCCAACTTAGTAGATATCGTTTATGACAGTATTTGGGGAGAATTAGATGAAGATGCTAGTGCTACTGAAGCTGCAATTGTAGAGCCCGATAATGTAGGAGCTGATATATAATGAAACAATTCATAGAGCAATATGGTGGTCAACTGATTTCTAAAACAGTAGAACACTTTTATATCTCAATGATCGCTTTGTTGATTGCCATTGTAGTAGCTGTGCCTTTAGGAATAATTCTATCCAAGATGAAAAGAACTTCAAACATTGTGCTTACAGTTGCTGGTGTATTACAAACGATTCCTACATTAGCTGTACTTGCGGTCATGATACCAATTTTTGGCGTGGGAAAATTACCAGCAATCATAGCTTTATTTATCTATGTACTTTTACCAATATTAAATAATACTGTTTTAGGTGTTAAAAATATCGATAGTAATATTAAAGAAGCGGCAATCAGTATGGGCATGACGCGTTTTCAATTAATGAAAGATGTAGAATTGCCATTAGCCTTACCATTGATTTTAGGTGGTATTCGATTATCATCAGTTTATGTAATCAGCTGGGCTACACTTGCGAGTTATGTTGGTGCCGGCGGTTTAGGTGACTTTGTATTTAACGGATTAAACTTATACGATCCATTGATGATTGTAAGTGCTGCAGTGCTTGTCACAGCATTAGCATTAATTGTAGATTTATTACTATCATTAGTTGAAAAATGGGCAGTGCCAAAAGGATTAAAAGTATCCAGATAAATTAAGGAGGACATTATGAAACGATTGAAACAGTATTGTATCGCACTTGTACTGTGTCTGACGGTGTTATCTGGATGTAGTTTACCCGGTTTAGGTGGAAATAGCTCAGACAACGAAGTCAAGATTACAGCGCTTGCGACGAGTGAATCACAAATTATGTCTCATATGTTGAGACTTTTAATAGAACATGATACAGATGGAAAGATTAAACCAACATTAATAAATAACTTAGGATCGAGTACAATTCAGCACAACGCTCTTGTAAATGGTGATGCTAATATGTCTGGTGCTCGTTACAACGGTACAGACTTAACAGGTGCATTAAATGAAGATCCTATTAAAGACCCAGAAAAAGCAATGAAAGCTACCCAAGAAGGTTTCCAAAAGAAATTTAATCAAACGTTCTTTAATTCATATGGTTTTGCAAATACATATGCGTTTATGGTTACAAAAGAAACAGCTAAAAAATATAATTTGGAAACAGTGTCTGATTTGAAAGCACATAGTGATAAATTAAAACTAGGTGTTGATAGTTCATGGTTAAATCGTGAAGGTGATGGTTACCCAGGGTTTACGAAAGAATATGGGTTTAAATTTAATACAGTTAGACCGATGCAAATTGGTTTAGTATATGATGCATTAAATTCTAAAAATCTAGATGTAGCAGTAGGGTATTCAACAGATGGGAGAATTGCGGCATATGATTTAAAAGTGTTGAAAGATGATAGACGCTTTTTCCCACCTTATGCAGCTAGTTCGGTAGCAACAAATGAATTATTAGATAAATATCCTGAATTAAAACCGATTATTAATAAGTTAGATAAGAAGATTTCAACAAGTGAAATGCAAGAGCTTAATTATCAGGCTGATGGTAAAGGCAAAGAGCCGGCAGTTGTTGCAGAAAACTTCTTGAAAAAACATAACTATTTTGAAAATGATAAGAAGGGTGGTCAAAACTAATGGAGGGTAATTTATTACAGCAATTAGTCGAATATTATTCAGTAAACTTTGGCTACCTTTGGGATTTATTTATTAAGCATTTACTTATGTCTGTGTATGGCGTGTTATTTGCAGCAATTGTGGGTATCCCGCTAGGTATTATTATAGCTAGATATAAGAAACTATCATGGACGATTATTACGATTGCGAATATTATACAAACTGTACCTGTTATAGCAATGCTTGCTATTTTGATGTTAGTTATGGGTCTAGGGACAACGACAGTAGTAGTAACGGTATTCTTATACGCTTTATTACCGATTATTAAAAATACTTTTACAGGTATCGTTGGTGTAGATGAAAATATTAAAGATGCCGGAAAAGGTATGGGTATGACACGTAACCAAGTCTTACGCATGATAGAGTTACCATTAGCTTTATCTGTCATCTTAGGCGGACTAAGAATTGCGCTTGTTGTAGCTATTGGAGTTGTCGCTGTTGGGTCATTTATAGGCGCACCAACCCTAGGTGATATTGTAATCCGTGGAACAAATGCTACAGATGGCACAACATTTATTTTAGCTGGCGCGATACCTATTGCATTAATTGCAATTTTAATAGATGTTGTATTAAGATTATTAGAAAAACGATTAGACCCTACGAATAGAACACAGAAGAAACAAAAGCATAGACCTCAGGGTATTAATCAGTAATGAAAGTAGTGAAATGAGATGGCGTTGTTAACGATAAATTACAAATCCAAAACCATTGGTATGAACCACCAATTTATAGCAATTTTACCTGAAGACGTTAGTTATTTTAATACGGAGATAGAGCCTAAACAATTAAAGACAATGTTATTGTTACACGGCTTATCAAGTGATGAAACATCTTATCTGCGCTATACAAGTATTGAGCGTTATGCAAATGACCATCAAATTGCAGTGATTATGCCTAATGCTGACCATAGTGGTTATAGTAATATGAAATTTGGTCATAAATACTTTGACTATGTATTAGAAGTATTAGATTATGCGCATCAAATCTTACCGTTATCACAGAAGAGAGAGGATAACTTTATTGCAGGGCATTCTATGGGAGGATATGGAACGATAAAATATGCCTTAACACAAGGCCATCGTTTTGCTAAAGCGTGCCCATTATCATCTGTATTTAATGCACAAACCTTTATAGACATTGATTGGAATGACTTTTCAGGCCAAGCAATTGCAGGTGTAGATAAAATGACACAGGATACAGAACTTGATCCGTATTATTTAGTAGATAAAGCAATAGTTGAAAGTAAAGTAATACCAGAGTTACTTATTATGTGTGGAACAGAAGATCAACTCTACGAAGATAATAAACAATTTATAGCATATTTGGATGCACAAAATGTATCTTACCAATTTGAAGATGGACCTGGTGAGCATGATTATGCTTATTGGGACAAGGCTATAAAACGTGCAATTGAATGGTTCATAGGATAAATAGCAAATTAAACAATGATTTAGCATAAATAAAAACCTCAATCATAAAAATGGTTGAGGTTTTTTGACTTAAAAAGTTGATTGTACAAGCGATAAAGAAAAAAGTTATTATTTTGAAGTAATATGCTTAGCGTTGATTTCTTCTTCCAATTTACCTATATGTCTTAAAGTTGGTGTTAACGCAGCGAAGAAGAAACCTTCTTTTAATTTACGTGCTTGTGGCGCTTTGGGTGAATAAGCTCTAGAACCACCGTTCACCATAGAAGCTTGGTTCACTTCTAATAATAAGTAGCCAGCTTGTTTTTTTAGGTTGATGAGTTCAGCAAAATCATGTTGTAAAGTTTTGCGTTGGATTAAATGATAAAAGTCTGTTTTGATTTGTTGTAAACGTAATTCGAAATCATCAATATCGTATTCTAAGTATTTATTTATACCGTTTTGTGCATCGGAAAATTGATGTATCAAATCAAGTGAAGCACGAATAGAACCTAATGCTATTGGTACTTGCAGTGCAACGAATTGAGGACGAATATCAGCAGCAAATGATTTTGCATCATGAGTGATAATTTGATTCTTTGGAATAAGTACATCGTTTAGTTCGATTTTAAAAGTAGCTGAGCCATTAACGCCTAAGAAATTTGATTTTTCCTCTAAAGTAACGCCATCTTGGTTTGCATGTACAATAAACATTACTAATTCGTCACCGTTTTCAGCTTTTGATATAGCACCAAAATAGTGGTCTGGCCCTATATTACTCACTGCTGGTAATTTACCGTTCACGAATAATTGATTCTCTTTGTAATAATGATTTAAATTAAATGATTCTAAATCATTAAATGATTTCATGGGATTAGATAACCCTGTTGCACCTAATACTTTTCCACTAAGCAGTGCCTGTTGTAAATCTTGATTAAAATGAGGTTGTTTAGCATTTTGCAAGTAAGTTGAAAATGCTAATTGACACCATAAACAAAACCCTGTAGTAAGGCATGATTTAGATACTTCTTCTACCACTTCTAAATTGTTGGTTAAGTCATCTTCTTTGAAATAGCCTTGTTTAAATAAATTTTGAATAAATGTTCTAGGGTAGTGTGAACCTTCGTCAATTTCTATTAAATAAGGTTCTAATTCATTTTTAATAAGTGTTTGTAAACTCATATATATACGCTCCTTTATTCTCCAAATCTTTTTAAAATGATTGTTTCTAAGTAACTAATGAGTCGATCAATTAAGAATCCGAATAAGCCAATAAAGAAGATTGCAGATAAGACATCTTCTAGATTTAACATGTTACGCGCATCCACAATTAGGAAGCCTAATCCAGATTGAGCGCCAATCATTTCGCCTGAAACTAAGAAAATCCAACTTGTACCAACCGCCATATGAATACCACCCATAATATGCTTGAAGGCACCTGGAAATAATATATTTCTATATAATGACCATCCTTTGAGGTTTAAATTCGCTGCAATTTTCAAATATTGCGGTTCAACGTTTCTTATGCCTTTAATCGTATTAAAGACAATAGGGAAGAAAGCAGCAATGAATATAATAGCCATTGCTGGCAGACTGCCAATACCAAACCATAAAACTACAAATGGTGACCAAGCAATAGGTGAGATGGGTCTAATCAACTGTAATAAAGGCTCTATAGCATTAAAAAGTGTGTTACTACGACCTAATAAGAAGCCGACTGGCACGCCTATTAAAATTGCAGTTCCAAAACCTACAAAAAATCGAAATAGACTAATACCTAAGTGTGTGAATATTTCCCCGGAAATAATAAATTGCCATATACTTTGTGCTACGAGAATTGGGCCTGGTAAGAGAATAGGTTGGTAATTACCTATCCAAATGACACATTGCCATAAAAATAGAAAAATGATGAAAGTGAATAGGGGCAATGTGAATTTTTTGGTTAATGTAGTTGTCATTTCACTTTATCCTTCCTTATATAACGTTGGATCTATAAATTCATTATAATCTGGTGCTTTAAACAGTCTGTGTTCATTAATTAATTTCTTGATTTTGCTATAACCTTTTTCTTCAATAGTAAGATCACCATAAGAAGTCCATTTGGCAGATTGTTTTAAAACATCTCTATCTTGTTTAAAATGTTTATCCATAATATCCACGCTTTGTTTTTTATTATTCATTTTGTAACCAGCTTTTTTGTAGTCAGATATAAATGCTTTTGCTGCATCAGTATGATTGTTTATTAGGTCATCTCTTAATACAAGGACACAACAATACGCATCTGGTATAATGTCGCTTCCATGCTGAATTGTTTCTCCTTTTCCTAATTTTTCACCCAGTGCACCAAAAGGCTCTGCAACAGAGTAACCTGAAATTCGTCCTTCATTTAAAGCTGCGGGCATTTCAGCAGGTGCCATTTCATGGTAACTGAAGTCTTTTGCATTAAGACCAAGTTGTTTACGCATTTCTTCTAATAGTAAATAATGCGTAGAATAACGATGAGGAATAGCAAAACTATAATTTTCATGTTTATGGAAATCAGAAACTTTTTTCCCTTGTTGTCCCATAACTACATTACCTTCATGGTGTCCAAGTGCGACAGCTTTTATATTGGAACCTTTTTGCTTAGATTTCATCGCAAGTTCAATGAGTGTTGAAGCACCGTCTATTTTTCCACTATTTAATGCATCCATAAGATCTGGCCAATTATTAAAACGTACAAGTTTTAAATTATATCCCGATTCTTTTGCTTGTTGTCTAACTTGTTCAGTCATCATTAAATTAGCTGAATGTGTAATAGGGAGATAACCAATTTTTATAGTCTTTTTATTTTGATTATTGTTATGAGCTGTTTGCTGGTTATCATTTGTACACCCAGAAACTATTAAAAGGAATATTACTGAAAGAACAAATAACTTTTTCAATGTTTAACACTCCTTATAAATAGTATTCTGGTTCTGCCATATGGTGATTTAAAGCAAATTTTTCCATAATTGTATTTCTAATATTTAATAAATGACTATCATTGCGGTTACGTGGGTGTGATTGTTTAATGTTATATTGACTAATGATTTCACATCCTTCACCAAGCAGTATGATATTGTCAGAAAGGTAAATAGCTTCATCAATATCATGTGTTACTAAAATAATTGTCGCAGAAGTTTGTTCTTTTAATTGAACTAGTTGGTCTTGTAATTTATAACGAGTAAAGGCATCTAATGCGCCTAATGGTTCATCCATCAATATCACATTTGGTTGGTGTACTTGTGCTCTACACAGTGCTACACGCTGTTTCATACCACCAGATAGTTCTTCAGGGAATAAGGTGCCTTTATTATTTAAATCAACACTTTTTAAATGTTTGTTAATTTCATTGTCACTTAGTTGTCGTGATAAACCAATTCTTATATTGTCATTAATATTTTTCCAAGGTAATAAATTGTGGTGCTGAAATATCATTAAACAATCTGGTGAAGGTGTTTGTTTAATTTCACCATCGATATTTACTGTGCCTGATGTAGGTGTTAAAAAACCACCTATTACATTTAACAGCGTAGATTTACCGCATCCGCTTTTACCTATAAAAGTAACGATATCTCCTTTATTTATATTGAGTTCAAAATCATTGATAACTTGGTTGTCGCCAAATTGATGTTGAATATGGTCAATATGAATCACGTATTTCACCTCAATTATTCGTATCGTTTTAGTAGGGATTGAATTGATAATAAAGGAGCGGGATTGAAACCCAAACTATAGTTGAATTTCACATTCCCGCCCCCACAAGCATGACTATACATTAGTCATTTAATGTGCATGATATATTAAATGCTCACAAGTAAAAGGGGATATATGGCCCATACTCGTGAAGTGATTAGTTATGATTTTTTGCTTCAATTATAAGAACTACTAATCTCAATTTTATTGAGAAAGATTAAAGATTACAATAGCTAAAGCTATTGCATAAGAACTACTAATCTCAATTTTATTGAGAAAGACTAAAGATTACAATAGCTAAAGCTATTGCATAAGAACTACTAATCTCAATTTTATTGAGAAAGTAGTTCTTTAAATTTTTTCGATGTCATCAATAGGTGTATCTACAGCTTTACGTGCACGACGTACTGCATCTTCATCTGGTGCATCATATAAGCAAATACATTTAGTCATGTCTTCACATACATAAGTGCGTTGGAATTGAACTTCAGGCACTTCTTCGTAATGAACTGAATTTTTCTTTTTACGAGCTAAATATTGATCCATGGTAATACCTTCAGGAATATTCCATGTTACTAGGTAATCAATTTTTGGATCTCCGGCTTTAACTTCATCTAGTTCTTTACCTACTAAACGCACTTCTTTTACTAAATTTATATTAATTGAAGCATCCTCTAAAAATTGTTTTGCTTCTGTTTCATTATTTGCTTCGACGATAAAATAACCATGTGTTAAATCTTCAGTTGCTTGTACTTCGATAAGAGTCGGTACAGAGCCTGTAGTTAAGTCTGCTGCTTTCTTTTCTAAGTCAGATTTGTTTGAGGCAAAAGCTAAATCATTTGCTTCTAGTAAAAATAATGTCATAAATTTTAACCTCCAAAGTTAATAATATATGCATAATACAACAATTCCTATCATAATACAAGGATATAATCATAAGTAATTTAAATTTTCTGATAACTTATAAAATTGTTATATTTTATATAACTTGAGTGTATCCTTCCAAAATTTTAAATCATTGTGCTTATGAAAATAAAAATGAGAAAAAGAAAAATCAACTTTTAGATTATTGATTTCTCTCTTTCTCATTACAATATAATTATTATTTAAAGTAATATTGCTGCAAGAATTGGAGCAACAACTACTACAATTACACCGACAATAACTAATGAAATAGATGCCATTGAAGCTTCTGTTTCACCAAATTCTTGTGCTGAAGAGACGCCTAAGGAATGTCCACTTGTGCCTAGTGCAAGGCCACGAGCGATAGGATTGGTAATATTAAATAGTTTGATTAACTTTGAACCGAGTGCGTAAATAATTACGCCATTTAATATAACAGCTAATGAAGTTAGTTCTTTAATGCCACCGATGTCCGCTGAAACAGGTAGTGCAATAGCAGTTGTCGCACCTTGAGGTAACATAGATGCAATAATGCCATTAGAAAATTGGAATGCTTCAGCTATTAAGTAAATGCAAATGAGTGCTGCAGTGGTACCTAATGTAATACCGCCTAATACTTGTTTCCAGTATTTTTTTAAAACATCACGTTTTTTATATAAAGGAATAGCGAAACATATAGTTGCCGGTTCCAGGAAGAAATTAATGATGTCTCCGCCAATTTTATAATTTGCATAATCTATGCCAGTTAATTTTAGAAACACTATACCTACGACCATACTTACAAATAGCGGTGTGAATAAGAAAAAGCCATTCGTTTTTTTAAATAAAAATGTGGCTATAATAAATGGTATCAATGAAAGTAAGATGCCGAAATAGGGCGTGTTGATAGCTAAATGTTCAATCATAATTTATCCTCCGCAAGTTGTTTTTGTGGTCTTTTTTTTGGAATAAAGGATTTAGTTATAAGCATTTGAGCAAAGAATCCTGTACATAATAACAATAAGAGTGTTGAAATAATGATTAATAAAATAATTAGGATAGGGCTTGTACTTAAAATGCCTAGTGAATTAATAACTGATACACCTGCTGGTACAAATAGAAAACCAATATTGTTCGTTAACGTTGTGCCGACTTTCTCGACTTGACCAAGTTTAATAATACCTGTACATAGTGCTATAAATAGTAACACAAGACCTATGACTGAAGCGGGCATAGGAATTGGCATGAAACTTTCGATAATATTTGAAATAAGCATGATAGTAGCAATCACAAGTGCTTGATGGAAAAAATTATATGTTTTTGAATGCTGCGTTTGTGCGGTATGTTGTTGTTTTTTTGCTTCCATAATAAAAGTTCCTCCCGTATTGATCTTGGGTTAATTATAAAATGAAAGCGATTACTTTAGTTAGATTGGCAAGCGACTTACTAGACGTTGTCTCTGAAATGCATAAATTAGAACTTGAAAATCAAGATAACCCCATATCTTGTTTGAATGGTTTCATATAAGAGCGACTCACTTGGAATTTTAATTGATTAGTCATGGTTAATTGATAAGTATAGTTGAACCAATGTTCAATTGTTTGAATATGTGTCTTGTTAATTAAAGTGGCACGATGAATTCTCATAAATTGAGTAGTGTCTAATTTTTTTTCGTAATGGTTCAGGGGTTCAGAAGTCTCATATTCATTGAGTGTCGTATTTATCGTTGTGACCCCGTTATTGACGGAAATTGCGATAATATCATCTAAATTAATAATATGAATCCGCTCGTTAACTTCAATAGGGAGTACGTTTGGCGTATTCTCAATTTTGTTGTGTGTATCATTAGGGTTATTATCATTATTTATAAAATTTTGTTGTTCGATATTTGAGTGAAGCACTTGTTCAACTTTATGGATAGCTTGTGCGATTCGTTGTTGTTCAAATGGTTTCAAAATATAGTCAATGGCATTTAATTCAAACGCTTTTACCGCAAAAGTATCATGTGCAGTAGCGAAAATAATCAAAGGGCGATGCTTCATGTTTTTGATTTTATTAGCTAAATCAAGACCACTTTCATCCATTAAATTAATATCTAAAAAAATAACATCGTAGTTATCATAAAGTAATAATTCTAAAGTTTCAGAGATATTTTCGGCTTCTTTAATTAAATCAAAAGAACGAATCTGATTTAATAAATAGTGTAGTTCATTACGTGCTAGCGGTTCATCATCTACGATAATTGTCTTCATATTTAACCCTCCTCTGTAGTGTGATGTGGAATTGTACAACTAACTTTTGTACCTTGTTTATTTGATTCAAAATGAAGTTTAGCTTTATAGCCAAATAAACCATCTAATCTTTGATTTAAATTTTCTAACGCACTTCCTGTACCAGATTCTGAATAAACACTAGTTTTCCCAATTTTATCAAGTTTGTTTACTGGTATGCCTTGTCCGTTATCTGAAACAGAAATATTTAATCCAGACTTATTTTGGTGGGCTTTTACAATAATGTTGTTATCATATTTTCTATTTTTAAAGGCATGTTTAATTGCGTTTTCTACAAGAATTTGAATTGCAAAAGGCGGCACTAAAGCGCCATAGCTTGAATCAGTGATATCAAAACTAACATTGAATCGATCTGGATAACGCGCTTGTTCTAATGATAAATAAGCCTCAACCTGCTGTAATTCTTTTTCTAAAGAAATAGTATTATTACGTGTACCTTGCAAATTTGAACGGAAAAATTGACTGAGTTGTAATAATAATTCTCTTGCTTTTTCACTATCTATTCTTACTAATGCTGAAATAGTGTTAATTGAGTTAAAGAAAAAGTGAGGATTGACTTGAGCTTGGAGCGACTTAATCTCAGCATCTCTTATTAACGCGTTTTGCGTCTCAGCTTGTCCAAGCTCAAGTTGGCTTGAAAATATATCTGCTAGTCCAGTTACAAGCTGTTTATCTGAAAAGTTAACGTTATGCTTGTTAGTAAAATAGAGTTTTAATGTACCTACGACTTCATTTTTTACATGTAATGGCATAACAATAGCAGCTTCTAGCGGACATCCAGGGTGGTTACAACCAATTTCTTCACTTGAATAAGCTTCCTTTAAAGTGCCAGTTTGAATAGCAATTTTTGATAAATCAGTAATAATTGCTTTTTGCGCAACGTGATGATCACTTGCAACACCAACGTGAGTTAATATGTCTTTACGATTTGTAATCGCAACGGCTGAAACACGCATTAGGTTTAGAATGATTTCAGCAGCTTGTTTAGCGGATTGCTCATTTAAACCTGAACGGAAATAAGGCAATGTCTGGTTAGCTAATTGTAAGACATCATGCGTTTGGATTGCACGGGTTTCTTCTTCTTTCTTAATTGTTGAAAGTATGATTGATAAAAATATAGCTGTACCAATTGAATTAATGGATATCATAGGTAAGGCAATAAGTTTTACTAACGTCCATGCGTGTGCGGTATTATCAGAAAATAGTAAAATACAAAGCATTTGAATAATTTCTGTAGCACCACCGATAAACGCACCTTTTACAATAGTTGGATATCTATTAGCTCGCATAGCTTTATGACCAAAATAACCTGAAACTAGTGCAATAATAATAGAAGAAATTAAATATATATATGCATCTGCCCCTCCGATATAAACACGGTAAATGCCTGAAATCAGCGCTACAGCTAAGGCGACGAATGGACCACCTATTAGTCCTGATACGCCAATTGTTAATACACGTGTGTTTGCTAACGACGCATCAGGGCTTAAATGATTATAGACTGTGCTGTTGATAATTTCATCACCACGAATTTGTACGCCAGTAAAATTTGAAAGCATAGAGAAACAACCAAATATTATAATCAGTTGCCATTGCGAACGTCGCTTTTCTCGGTCATTCATCATCGATTTAAAATGATCAATATTCATTAAAATATATGCAATCAGTATAATTAAACCAACGCGTTCTAATAATAAGATAAATAAATTTAACATGATTTCACCTTTTTTTAATTAGTTTGACATGGTTGATTATACAGAATTTTATAAAATTATGAGTTTTATGGGAATTATTTTTTATAAATTATATCCAATGTCCCAATATAGCAGTGATTAGAGGGGAGAATCAAATTACTCTCTATGTAAATAACTACATAATTGACGCAGTTCTTTAGCATTATTAAGTGTTAAGTGTTATTTTATTAATATTGGCTTTTAAAAGGATTTATAAAAAATGTAGATATTAATATAAAATTAATTGCATATAATTATTTCAGAATTTTAAACCAATTGTATCTTAAAAGATTAGTTTTGAAATAGATATAGACTTTTTTAGCGGTTTTCCAGTTTGTATGGAAAATAGCGTTAAAGGCGTGTATACCTGTTTTGAAATGTGATCTATGTGTTTACGGGAAATATAGGAGGAAAAAAGCATATGGAATCAACACATTCGTTTGAAGGAGATAATAAACTTCTTGTGGGTATTTTCTTAGGAGTTATTACATTTTGGTTGTTTGCACAATCATTAGTAAATATTATTCCAGATTTAGAATCATCATTTGATACGAATTATGGAACGATAAATGTGGCGGTAAGTTTAACTGCATTATTATGTGGTTTATTTGTAGTAGGAACAGGAGGTCTTGCTGATAGATATGGCAGGGTGAAAATGACCTATATCGGATTGATATTAAGTATTGTTGGTTCGTTGTTAATCATAATACCAGGGTTTATGCCGTTACTTGTTGTTGGACGCGCGATTCAAGGATTATCTGCAGCATGTATTATGCCTTCAACTTTGGCAATTATCAATGAATATTATATTGGTAGTCGTCGCCAACGCGCATTGAGTTATTGGTCAATCGGTTCTTGGGGAGGCACAGGAGTTTGTTCGTTATTTGGTGGTGTAATGTCTACGTTTATTGGTTGGAGATCAATATTCATTATTTCAATTCTTGTAGCATTAATGGCAATGTATCTAATGAGGCATACACCAGAAACAAAAGCCATACGAACTGAAGAAACAAAACAAGCTAAATTTGACATAGTAGGCCTTATTATTTTAATTATTGCAATGCTAAGTGTGAATTTGATTATCACAGAATCATCGGATTATGGGCTTTTCTCACCATTTATTATGTCACTCATTGTTGTATTTATTATTTCAACACTTTGCTTTTTATATTATGAAGGTAAAGTTAAAAATCCACTTATAGATTTTAAACTATTTAAACATAAAGGTTATAGTGGTGCTACAATCTCTAACTTCTTATTAAATGCAGTGGCAGGGACACTTATTGTCGCTAATACGTATTTCCAATCAGGATTACATTTTAGTTCTTTCCAATCTGGTGTCATGTCTATTACGTATTTAGTAGCTGTGCTTGTAATGATTAGAGTCGGAGAAAAAGTGTTACAAAAGATTGGTCCAAGAAGACCGATGCTAATTGGTGCAGCACTTAACGCTATAGGAATTATTTTAATTTCATTCACGTTCTTACCTACGCCAGTTTATATTGTAGCTTGTATAATAGGTTATTTAATCTATGGTATGGGATTAGGTATGTACGCAACACCATCAACAGATACAGCAGTAACAACAGCACCAGAAGATAAAGTTGGCGTTGCGTCTGGTGTTTATAAAATGGCATCATCATTAGGAAATTCATTTGGTGTCGCATTATCTGGGACTATCTTTACTGTGATGACTGTAGTATCAAATATACAAGTTGGAGCAATGTTTGGCTTGTGGTTCAATGCAGCATTAGCAATTATTGCATTTTTGGCAGTACTCATATTAGTACCAAAAAATCAATTTAATAATTAACTTAAGGCTAATGGCACTTTAAATTATAATTAGTTATTGTCGATACGGGATTACGCATTCAGTTTATAGAATTGATTGCGTAATTCTGTTTTTTTTGTTTATATAAATTTGGCCGTTCATACCATATTAAGTAAATGAATATTAATTTTACAAAGCTTTTTCACGAGAATATATTGATTATGAAATTAAAAGCATATTATAATTAAGGAAGCGTTTACATTAGGAGGGGTTATGTGGTACAGCAACTATGGCAAACTTATGAAGATAGATTGAAATTATTAAAGAGTTTAGTTAAACATGAGACGGTTACTAATACTCAAGGCGAGATTGCATTTCCTAATTTTGTAAAGAATCTGCTATTAAAATTGGATTATTTTCAACAGCATCAATCCCAGGTTTTACTTGAAGTTACTGAAGATGAAAAAGAAGCTGTTGTAGCTTTTTATCAGGCACCTACTTCTAAAAAAACAATCATATTAATCAGTCATTTTGATACTGTAGGTGTAGAAGACTTTGGTTCATATAGTGAGTATGCTTTTGATCCCGATGCTCTAAAGGATATTTTTAAAGAGAATAATAGTTATCTTAGTGAAGATGCTATTGAGGATTTAAATCGTGATACATATTTATTTGGTCGTGGTGTCATGGATATGAAGGCAGGTTTAATGCTACATTTATCCTTAATAGAACAAGCGAGTATTGAAGCATGGGATATTAATTTAATTTTAGTCACAGTACCAGATGAAGAAGTGAATTCTTCAGGTATGCGCAAAGCTGTAGAGACCATTGCAAGATTAAAACAACAACATCAGTTAGATATTCAGCTTCATTTAAACAGTGAACCAACTTTTCAACAGGCTAGTGCAGATGAACAGCATTATATATATTCTGGTTCTATTGGAAAAATAATGCCAGGTGTATTATGTTATGGAAAAGAAACGCATGTAGGAAATCCAATGGACGGATTGAGCTCTAACTTTATGATGAGTTATATTAATCAAGCAATAGAATATAATGCTGTTTTTAAAGAAACATTTGAAAATGAAACGACACCTTTGCCAGTTTCATTAATGACAAGAGATATTAAGCAAACATACGATGTACAAACGCCATTTAGAACAATGGCATTATTTAATATGTTCCTTTTCAAACAAAAACCTGCTGACTTATATAGACAATTTATAGATATAGTAATAAAAGCAACAGAACGTTGTGAAAGTGATTGGTTATCAATTTTAGAAAGTGAAGATATTCCTTTTGATACTAAAATTAATGTACTGACATTTGAACAATTGAAAACATATGCGATTAAACATCATGGTGAAGCATTTATAAATAAAGAAATAACAGCAGTGATACAGCAAACTAAAGATCTACATTTACAAAGTATTAAAGTGACAGATAGATTAATGCAAATCTGCAGAAATATTGCGCCGGCGGTCGTGACTTTTTTTGCAACACCATATTATCCAGCAGTTAATACGTCTTATGATGTAAAAGTTGAGGAAACTATTGAATTGGTCCGTCAAACATTACAAGAACAATTTCAACGTAAAAGTGAACGTATACATTATTTTAATGGTATTAGTGATAGTAGTTACTTGAATTTTTCAGGCGACATGTCTCAAGTGATTACTTATCAGCAAAACGCACCTAATTTTAATCAAACTTATTCGATTCCTTTTGAAGCGATACAAGCTATTAGTGCGCCAATCATACTTTGTGGACCAATCGGTAAAGATGCACATAAATTAAGTGAAAGACTACATAAGGATAGTGCATTTATAGAATTACCATTCGTATTAACTCGTATCGTAAAGTCATATATTTAAAACAATATAAGTAATGATTTGATATAATGTTTTTAAATTTACTAATATTTTTAGTATAAGTTTTGAAAAAATAGGGTATTACGATATATTAGTGAAGATATGTACATTAAAAGTTCCACAAGAAGAAAATGGAGTGGTAAGCACATGCTAGAGGCGTATAAAGATTTTTGGAGAAGATATATAGATTTTAATGGCAAATCAAACAGACTAGAATTTTGGACACCGGTATTAATTCATATCATTATTATATTCATTATTGCGCTCATTGGTGTCGTTTGCTTTATTACAGGTATCTTTATTGTAGCGGCAGTACTATCAGCTTTTGTGGGTATATTTGCGCTAGCGATAATCTTACCAATGTTTGCAATTACATTGCGCAGATTTTATGATGCCGGTAGAAAACGTGCAACAGCAATCATATTAATTGTACTATCTATATTTGTTAATATTACCTTTGATATTATTCAAATCAATAGTGTTGCTATATCATTAAATATCATTTCGTTAATCTGTACAATAATCCTGGTGGTAGAAACATTATTACCATCACGTAATGTGGCCGATTCAGAATTAAAATGGTTGTAATTTTATACAACGACGAAAGTTTTTTTAAATGTGACGACTGAGTTTGGGACATACATGCCTAGTCTTAAAAAAGTGGGTAAAATGGATAGATGGTTATTAGTCATTGATTTATATAAGTTACCGTTTTTTAACGGGAATATCGGGCGATACACTTATGTGTGTTGCCTTTTTCTAAATACAAATTACCATACCTTAAAAACAATATAAAATGTTTAAGGTAGCGTGTGCATGTTGGATTGCTATGAACGATATATTAATCATTGGTACTAGTTTAGACTGGTTAAGTGTAAGTGTTTTTTGTCTAGTTTTCTAATAGTAATATTTAAAACTACTAATGATTATGACAAAAGGTTATAAACTATTGAATTTTTGGTGATTTTTATTGTATTTAGAAAATTTAAAATTATAATGTAGGCATAAGGAGGGGTTTTATGGAGTGGTTAAAGTTAATTGGTATTCTAATTATTATATTGGGGTTCCTGTTTAAGATTGATACGATTGCAGTGATTTTAATTGCTGCTGTTGTTACTGGTATCGTTTCTGGATTAGATTTTTATTCCATTTTAGAAACACTGGGTAAAGCGTTTGTTGATAATCGTTTAGTTACATTATTTATATTAACATTACCAATGGTCGGTTTAATCGAACGCTTCGGTTTAAAAAAACAAGCTTCTAACATGATAGGAAAGGTGAAACGAGTTACAAGTGGGCGTCTGATGACTATATATTTATTAATTAGAGAAATAGCTGGCGTGGCTTCAATACGCATCGGTGGTCATCCTCAATTTGTGCGTCCACTCATTAATCCAATGGTTCAAGGTGCGTTAAAAACTAGATATAATTTGAAAGACGACGAAGTTGATGAAGCAGACATTGAAAAGATAAAAGCACAAACTTCTGCAATGGAAAATTATGGCAACTTCTTTGGGCAAAATTTATTCGTTGGTGCTGCAGGAGTTTTATTAATGGTAGGAACATTTCAATCATTAGGCATTAAGGTAGACGCAATTGAATTAGTGCTGGCATCAGTACCCATAGCACTAATTGTATTAGTACTTGTCTGGATTAATAATATAAGATTTGATAAATATTTAGATAAAAAATATGACTCAAAGCAGGTGAAACGTGATGAGTGAACAAGTATTAAATAATATCTTAGAAGTTTTTTATATTTTAATAGGTTTACAATTACTATACACTGCGTTTCGAATTTTGAAATCTTCTACACATAAAAAGAAATACGGTACAGCGTTATTTTGGATTTTGCTAGCTGCAACATTTATTGTTGGTCCATATATTCCAAATGTAATTAATGGTTTATTTATTTTAATGATGGGGGTACTGACTTTATTTAAACAAGTGACAATTAATAACATTGTCGATGTAACTGAAGAAGAAGGGCTGCATGGCGCCCGAAAATATGGAAACAAACTATTTATTCCAGCTGTCATCTTAGCAATTGCGGCGATTGCTGTTTCAAATTGGACCCCTTTAGGTGGTGCAATAGGATTAGGTGTTTCTTCTATATTAGGATTAATAGCTGCCTATATAGTAATTAAACCTAAAATAAAATATGTATTTTATGATAGTGATCGACTAACACAACAAATTGGTACCGTGGGTATATTACCTCAATTTTTAGCTGCTTTAGGAGTATTATTTACAGTAAGTGGAGTTGGAGATGTTATATCGAAAGGTATTTCATCGGTATTACCTGAAGGAAATCATTTGGTAGGTGCAACTGCCTATATATTAGGTATGGTAGTTTTTACTATGTTAATGGGAAATGCTTTTGCCGCTTTTACAGTGATTACTGCAAGCATCGGTATTCCATTTGTCATCGCACAAGGTGGAGATCCTGTTATCGCAGGTGCACTAGCTATGACTGGTGGATTCTGTGGCACTTTACTAACACCAATGGCAGCTAATTTCAATACATTGCCTGTAGCATTGTTAGAAATGAAACATGAATTTGGGGTTATCAAAGCACAAGCGCCGATTGCACTTATACTTATAGTAATACATATTGGTTTAATGTATGTATGGGCGTTTTAACTGATTTCAATAAAAAGGGGCGTTTTAAAATGAGAATCTTAATAACTGGATTTGATCCGTTTGGTGGAGAAGAAATTAATCCTGCATTAGAAGCGGTGAAACTATTACCAGATAATATTGAAGGACATACGATAGATAAGTTAGAAATACCAACTGTCTTTCATAAAAGTAAACATGTAATCGAAGCACGTATGAAACAATATGATTATGATATTGTGTTAGCAATTGGGCAAGCAGGTGGAAGGTTTGAATTAACACCAGAGCGTGTTGGTATTAACGTTGATGATGCACGAATAGCGGATAATGAAGGTCAACAACCGATTGACGAATCTATTCATCCAGATGGGGCGCAGGCGTATTTTTCAAACTTACCCGTAAAACGTATGACTGAAGCAATTAAAGCGAGTGGTGTACCTGCACGTTTATCTAACACAGCTGGCACTTTTGTATGTAATCATATTTTGTATCAATTAGGTTACTTACATGCAACACAATTTCCTAATATAAAATTCGGCTTTATTCATGTGCCATTTATCCCTGAACAAGTTGTAGATAAACCCGAAAAACCTTCAATGTCTGTGGAAACGATTCGGAAGGGATTAAATGCTGCATTAGAAGCTATCATTGAGTCCGACGAAGATATTAAAGTCGCACTTGGAGAAACACACTAAAGTAAAAGTTAACAAATTCTATTGAATAATATAAACAAAGGGGCTACGAGATCTTTAAAACAAGATTTCCTAGCCCTTTTTATTTGATGAGTTAAATTTAATTATCGTGTTCAGTACGTGTATAATCCATGCGAATTTCGTTATATGTTTTACCAAAGAAAGTGGGTTGTTTATATGGAGTTTTTTTAAATCCAACTTGTTCATAGAAATTAATAGCGTTAGTATTTTCTTCTACAACCCAGAGTGTCACGTTATCTGGATAAGACAACTCTAGTGCTCGTTGTGTTAAAGCATAGCCAATCATATGACGTTGATATGCTTCTAAAAGATACAACGCATATATCTCACTCCAATTGTCAGATTCTGAAATAGATTTTGTTTTACCATAAGTGATAAACCCTACAATCTCATCCTTAACAGTTGCAACTAAGGTAGGAAGATCGTGTATAGAGGACTTCTTGATAAATTGTTCTTTATCAAGGTTTTCTAGGTAGTTGTTTTCAGAAATATGGTTATATGTTTTTAACCAACTTTCGTAATGGACATTGGCTTTACCATGACGATCTTCCTCCGTCAACGCTCTAATTGTAAAATCCATAGAATGCCCCCTCGCTAAACTAAATTGATGTTATTATAGCATTATTATTTTAAAAAAAGAAATTTTTCAATTCAAAAAAATATAAAAATCAATAATATTAAGTGGCTAAGTAACAAAGTTTTAAAATACATTTAAGTCGATTTACGCTCATCTAACTCATCTTGAAGATGCATTGCTTTGTTGCGTGCAAGTTTACCGTAATAAGCATGCGCAAAATGCATTTGAATAATTAAAAATAATCCACCAACGGTCCAATATAGTCCAAGTGCTGCAGCGGAATGTAGGGAAATATACGTGATAAATATAGGTGATAAAACCATTAATACGTAGTGTGTTTTTCTTTGATCTTTAGGGTAATGACGTGCATTTATTAATGGTTGGAAGAAATATACTATTGCTGCAATTAGTGAAATCCAAAAATTAGGTTCGGTTAAGTTAAACCACAAAAAGTCTGGATAACGCTCAATACCATCTCCTGTAGGATACTTTAAAGTTATTATTAAGCCGAATAATATAGGCAATTGAATCAGTATAGGCAAACATCCTAGAACATTTTTTAAAGGATTAATATCATATTGTTTATAAAAAGCTATTAACGATTTTTGTGCTTTGTTTTTTTCTTCTTGTGAATTTGCAATTTTAATATTGTTTCTTAACTCATCAATCTGCGATTGGACAATTTTTGTTTTTTCACGCATCATATGCATGTTTTTTACTTGTGCAAGCATAAAAGGAAGTAGAAAAAGTCTTATTAGTAACACGATTGTGATGATTGCTAAACCATAATCATCTCTGTATAAATGTCCTAATCCATGTAACAACATGTCTATGGGTTGGACAAAAATTGAATAAAATAAGCCACTTCTAGCTTCATCTTTAGAATAATCACAACCAGTTAAAAACAAGGGGGATAATAGTACCAAGAGCCTTTTCCAATACATGATATATTTCCTCCAATTAATGTATTATTAAATATAACTTTAACACAATTAAAATGTGAATTTAAGGCTTTAAAAATACAAAGTTAGCTGCATATTTTATATTGTAATAATGAAAAAAGTCACTACCCCCCAATGTGAAATAGGGTGTAGTGACAGTCGTTTTATTTTGAAGTTAAGATGATTTCATTGTAATTAATATGTTCTCTTACTTGTGCAGCAACATGCGCATCTATTTGCTTATTTTGGATTAGTTCATCAAGATATGTTCTCTGGATGTATAATCCTTCTAATTTATGTGCTTCAGTGATTGTGTCTGGTGTTTCATTTTGTGTTTTACGATTTCTTCTGATTCTGTGAAGTCTGTTGTAATACTGGTTTAAAACAATATTTACTTCTAATACGTTTTCGTTAGTTTGCTCTTCTTTTAAACGCAGTGCAATATTATGATGTACGATACGCATAACTTTCTTCACTTCTTGAAAATTCGATTTAAATTGCTTTAATTGAGAACTTTCTACATGTTTCTTCGCTCTCCATCTTAAGATTAACATTTTAATCACAACTTTAAATTTATGAACAGCAGATGATTCCTTAAATTGTTTTGAAGTTTCTATTGCTGAGCGATAGTTCAAAATCGTTTGACGGTCAACTTTATTTTGAGTTACTAAACGTTCTAACGTTTCTGTCTCTATTTCGCTAGCAATTGTTTCTAGTCGTTTTACTTCTTTAGCATTATTTTCTTCAGGTGTCATCTGCAGTAGGAAGAGTAGTTCATCAAAATAATCAGAAATAACGGTACTATAATTTGTTGATGTGTGTGTTTTAGACTTTGTTTTAAAATGTTTAATAACATGTTGTACTATATAAATTTTGGCAACCGCATAGCTCATAGTGGTTGATGTTGATTTCTCTTCCGAAGGTGTAATAATAGGTAGCACGATTTGAGCCATGACTAAACTAATAATTACCATTAATGAGGCAATAAATAGTAAATCATTTTTATAAGTAAAGGTTTGTTGTTGGGCTAATAATGTAGGCAATGTTAATGCCATAGATAGAGAAATTGTTCCGTGAATCCCACACATTGTCATAATGAACGCATAGTGTGCACGTTTTGGCGGTACTTCATATTGGTCATTGAGATAAGATTGAATGTTATTTGGATAGTAAAATTGTTTGAATAATATAAAGACCCATAAAAAACGGAAAACATAAATAGCTAGTGCAATTAGTAATGTTGTAATGATCAGAAATATAATGTTTTGCGGTTCGTCTTTGAATATTGCAGAAACAACTTCAGGTACAATATAACCTAATACGACAAAGACAAAGCCATTAAGAACATAACTTAATGTACTCCATATCTGGTTATAGTTCATTTGTAGTTCGGTTTGAGCACGAATCAATCGTTCACGTTCAAATCCATGTATTAAACCAGCCACTACAACTGCAATGATACCCGATGCATGCAACATTTCGGAGATAAAATAGACGACGAAAGGTGTTAATAATTGAATGAAAATCATTGTATTACCATCTTTAAGACCTTTGTGCATAGAAAGATAAACACGTAGTCGTACAATCATAAAGCCAAAAATTGCACCTATCAATATGCCTAGAATCGTTGAAACAATAAATTGTTCTATTGCATCGAATGCAGAAAATGCACCTGTAACAAGTGCTGTGACAGCAATTTTGAAAGAGATAATACCAGCAGCATCATTTAATAACGACTCACCTTCTAAAATAGTTAATGCGCCCTTAGGTAGAATTTTCCCTTTAGTAATAGCTTGTACAGCGACTGCATCTGTTGGGCATAAAATGGCTGCTATTGCGAAGGCAGCAGGCATTGGTAACTCAGGCCAAATCCATCCAATGAAATAACCTACACCTATCACAGTTGTAAATACTAACGCCATTGCCATTAAAATAATAGGTTTGCGATATTCTAACAGTTTAGACCGAGATACATGTGTCCCCTCAACAAATAGTAATGGGGCAATCACAGCCATCATAAATACTTCTGGTTCAAATTCAAAATGTAAAGGGATAGGGAGAATATATAAACAAACGCCTAACCCAATTTGAATGAACGCCATAGGTATCTGTGGAAACTTGTTATGTATAATTGAACTTATAATTACTGCTATAATAAATATTAAAAAAGCTTCTAATAATAACATACTTACTCCTTATTTTTTGATTGTTTTATATTACCATTATCACAAAAGCATAGATAGTAATTTTTTTGGAAATATAATAGACTTCAATACTTAATTAATTTATAGGCGCATGATTTAAAAGTGAATATAGAAATGTGTCATAATAGAGCTGTTAAGATAATAAAGGATTGTGATTGTAATGAAAATAGGTGTCATATCAGATTTGCATATTGATCGCCACAAAAAATTAACACCAGAGGATTATACCCACGAATTAGTAAAAGTCATACAGAAGCGAAAGATAGAACGCTTACTTATTGCAGGAGATATTTCTAATAATTATAAATTAACGCATCGATTTATCAATGATGTAGAGACGCAGTCACATTTAAAAATACTATTTATTCCAGGAAATCATGACTTTTGGGCTACAGATACGGATGCATCGTCCGCTGAAATTTTAGAGTATTATATGAATATGGAAGCGTGTTTGATAGGGAAACCTTATCACCTCAATGACTCATGGGCGATTGTTGGTAATACAGGTTGGTATGACTATACGTATGCAAGTCCAGAATTTTCACTTGAGCGCATTGCTCGTAGAAAATATTATGGTGCCACTTGGCAAGACAAAGTCAAAATAGATTGGCCTATGGAAGATAGAAAACTATCAGCTATTGCTGCAAAACAAACAATTAAAGATATGGAGGAAGTGAAACATAAACGTATTATTTTAATGACGCATATTGTGACACACCCTAGGTTTGCTGTGCCAATGCCTCATAGAATATTTGATTATTTTAATGCTTTTATTGGGACTTCTGATTTTGATGAGGTTTATCAGCGATATGATATTCGATATAGCATTATGGGACATGTTCATTTTAGAAAAGCCTTTGAAGAACAGGGGATAACATATATTTGCTCGTGTCTTGGTTATCAAAGAGAATGGCGTTCTGATAATATAGAACAAGAAATTAATCATGCTTTATATACAATTAACGTATAGTGAAATAAGCGACCATAAATGGACATGGTCGCTTATTTTATTGTAATTATCTATAGCAGCGCCTAATATGACTATTTAATAAGCGACTCTTCTTTGCTAAACCAATGCAAAAGTAGTTACGGTTGAATATGAAAACTTAAACGGCCGGGTGCGTCATAACTTTGCGCTAATTTTGATTTATTAATTTTTATTATTTGATATTTATTCGGCATTAGTGCTGGCAATACAATTAATTTTCCTATATGAGACCAAAGTGGATCGATGTAATAGTAATGATCATCATCATAGCCAATGAGTAAAGTTACATGAATATTAGAGACCAATTTAGTAGGTTGGTTATCAAATTTATAAGTACGACGCAAAGGTCGCTGTCCGAGGACAGTATGATAAATAACAACGGGTTGACCATTGTCTAAAACTGCACATAAATCAGTTAACGACTGACCAGTACTATCTATAACTTTTTGGTCATATCGTTTGAGATGTGGGACGAGCGCGGAAGGGAAAATAGTTTGATGATGTCCCCATTTAATCCATAAGTGATGTCCTACGTATCCTTTATAAGGGTTGTTTTTATGTTTAGGCCAATGCTTCATTATTTGAGTGGCGGGTATTTTGTGCTGGTTGAATTGTAACATCATTGCTGTGGATACACCTTCACAGCCCATAATCATTGGTATTGGAAATAATTGACTAATTGGTTTAACAGGTAATATATTTAATTTCATGATGATGCTCTCCCTAATGATTTGTACTTCAATGTAAAAATAAAGCAATTTTACATTGTATTTATTATATAGCTATTCTTAAAAGTTGCCTATTAAGATGCTTAACCTAATATGACAATAGCTTAGAATAGATATTGTTAAGATGTTTTGGTTATAATAGCATAAAAAAGAAGGTGGGGGATTACATATGAAACATAGAATTGAAACACTACCAATGTTATCTGTATTAGGAGAAAAAAGAGAATATGCCACTGGACAAAAAGCACAAGAAAATATTTTTATGTTCTGGATGGATTTTGATGAAAGTGGCAAAAAACACGACTTATTGAAATTAGGTAATGAACATTTACCGGGTCTATTAGGAGTATGTAAACCACTTGATAACGGAGAAATGCATTATTTAATAGGTGTTACGAGTGATGAGGAAGATGAAATATGGCAACAAACAGAAATAGCAAGTGGGAGATACCTTGTATTTGATGCTGAAGGACCAGTGCCAGGTTCTATAAAAAATGCAATGGAATCTATTAATAGACATATTTTACCAACATTAGATTATGAATTGCGAAATGCGCCATTTTTTGAGTTTTATAAAGAAGGGGAAATTAGAGCTGAGGATTATATTACAGAAATCTGGTTACCGATTGTTTAAATTAAAAAGAAAAGCTTAATTAAAAAAGGGACAGGATACAAATCAAAAAATTTAAAATTGATTTAGTATCCCTGTCCCATTAAGCGTGGCTAAGGTAAAAACCATATATATATATAATTTTTTTATCTTAGTCATTTTTGACGAGTTAATCGGTGTTGTTAACAACAAAAGCTTACACATTTTGCTTCATCATGATAGATTTTAATAGTATTTCCAATAAAATAATTAATATAGCAGTAATCGTTAGGATAATGAGATAAGGCATAACACTATATTCACCTTTTAATCCAACAAGAGGAGACATAATGCCACCTAAAATAAATTGGAATAACCCAAGCAAACTTGATGCGTTACCACTGCCACCTGTTCGAGATTCCATAGCTAATGTGAAACTTAAAGGACCAATTCCTGTTACAGGACATACATTAAGGAAAAAGGCGATGATTAATACCCACAATGGTAAATGGAATATAAGCGTGAAAATAATCAACACAACGCCTGCAATTTGTATTAATGTTAGTAGTATAAGGAGAAAATAGCGATTAATATATTCAACGAGTAGGGCTGTTAATTGACTCATGATAATTAAGCCGATACCATTTAACGCGAATAAAATACTAAATTGTTGTGGTGTCATATCGTAAATCTTCTGCGTGATAAACGGTGCGGCAGAAGAAAAACTAAAGAGCATCACATAGGTTAACCCTTGCAATAGCATTGGAATGATAAACGCAGGTTTCTTTAGTAGATATCCAAAATCTTTAAATATTAACGAAAAGTTAAGTTTGGTAAGATCTGTATCTCTCGTTTCTTCCATTTTAAAAAACGCAAAAATTAATATCGCAAAGCTGACAATGGTTAAAATTAGGAAGATTGCTTTCCAATTTGAAACGCTTAAGGCATACCCACCGATTAAAGGTGCAAGAATAGTGATAATCCCATTAACAACTAGTAAAGAGGCGAGTCCTTTTGCTAAAGACTTTCCTTTATGCTGATCGCCAATGGACGCTTTGGCAATGACGATAGCACCTCCGCCAGTTAAACCTTGTATAAGACGTATTACAAGTAACAGTGATAGTGATGTTGTAAATACTGCTATTAATGAAGCAATAACGTATATTGAAATAATAAGTAATGCTATTTTTTTACGACCATATGCATCAGATAATGGCCCGAATGTAAATTGTCCAATTGCAAGTCCAATCATAGCAAACGACAGTGTAAGTTGTACTTGTGAAGTAGTTGTACCAAAATCACTCTGTACATTTGGTAGTGAAGGGACATACATATCTATTGTTAAAGGTCCAAAAGTAGTCATAATACCCAACATAATAATGACCATTAAAGGTAGTTGGCGATTTGTAATTTTATCCATATAAAGTACTCCTTTAAGCACAGTTAGTTACGTTATTATAATAAAAAATTGAATGTTTAGTAACTAGATTATTATCGCACACGTGAATATAAATGCAATGACAAAATTACATATTTCATACGTGCACATTATTTAAGATATTATTTTTAATATATAATACAATATATTATGTTAAAATACTGATTAATAAGCAATATATTTTTAAGACATATCTCAAGTTGGTAGACAAGTTATGTTTTATTGTAGTATGGACATTTTAGATTGTCACACAAAGGAGAAAATTGATGCATTTAACCAAGACACAATATGAAATTGTAAAATTTATTCTTGTTGGTGGTATTAACACCTTTAATTATTACGTGGTTTATTTATTTTTATTAAAGTTAATTGATATCAATTATTTAGTCAGTCATATCAGTGGATTTGTTGTTAGTTTTATAGTTTCTTATTATCTTAATTGTTATTTTGTATATAAAGTAAAACCGACATGGCGCAAATTTATTCAATTCCCATTAACTCAAGTTGTTAATATGGGGATGCAAACCATCTTACTATATATATTTGTACAATGGTTCCACATTTCATCTGTGATCGCACCATTTGCTGGACTTATTATTACTATACCCATTACGTTTGTATTATCTAAATATATATTGAGAGACTGATATTAAATGAAATGTTGATGAAAGAGCATTGTATTATTGAGCATTATTAGTTGCCTAGCTGTATTTATGGAGGGGCTGTGATAATGCTTTTTTATTAAATACTGTTATATTTTAGAAAATATCCAGGAGAACGCTGATAGAAATACTTAGAGATGTGTTTGTAAATTTGAGATTTTGATTTTAATTTTTACACAATTTAACAGTACAATTTAGGAATGGCTAAAAAAATAATTAACTAAAAAATATTAAATAATTTTATAATAAAAAATGTTGTAAATATGCTTGTGATAGGTCATAATATATAATCCAATATCAATTAAGGTGGATGTAGCACATGACACAAAGTGAAAATTTAAAACTTGCCCAAAAAGGTGCATATTTGAGTTTAATCGTCTATATTATACTTTCTATTTTGAAATTTATAGTAGGGTATATTTATGATTCGGCGGCAGTAAGAGCTGATAGTATCAACAATATGACTGATATTATTGTCTCATTAGCAGTTATTATCGGATTGAAAATTTCTATTAAACCTGCAGATAAGAATCATCCCTACGGTCATTTGAAATCTGAGAATATTTCATCATTATTGGTTTCATTTATTATTATGTTTGTTGGTATTCAAGTAGTAATAGAAAATTTACCCAACATATTTTCTAATGAACACAGTACACCGAATGCGATTACGATTTATGTCAGTGTTATCAGTGGCGTGATTATGTTAGTCGTTTTTATTATCAATCAAAAGCTTGCCAAACGTACAAATAGTAGTTCACTTAATTCTGCGGCAAAAGATAATTTATCAGATGCTTTAGTTAGTATTGGTACCGCGATAGGTTTAGTTTTTACTCAGTTTGGTTTACCAATCATTGATACATTATTAGCAACAGTTTTAGGTTTACTAATTATATATACAGGTTTCGGTATTTTCAAAGAGGCTATATTTACATTAAGTGATGGATTTAATGAACAGGAGCTAGAAGCATATAAGAATTATGTATTAGACATTGAAGAAGTGATTGATGTTCACACTATTAAAGGTAGATATCATGGAAGCAGTATTTTTGTCGATGTAACAATTGTTGTAGATTCAGACTTATCATTAGAAGAGGCGCACCATATCTGTGATAAAGTAGAACAACATATGCATGATAAAGGCATATCATCTGTGTATGTGCACCCTGAACCCGCTTCAATACAGTAAAACCGATTATTATGATAAAAAATATATCATTTATCAAGCTCATACAACTGAATAGGTATATAGTATCAACGATAAAAGCTAATATAGTATGTTGCGTTGTAGTGAATTAAAACAGAAGTTTCATTTGATAATATTAGTTGAGCCATGTTATAAGATTAATATACAAGGCACCACGTTAATTTAGTTTAGTAGTGTTTATTAAACTAAATTAACGAGGTGCCTTATTTTTTAATGTATTTCAATGTAAAATTACATATGAATGCGACGTATTTTGTGAGCCACTTGAGGGAACAGGACAAGCTGAAGACTACAGGCTGAAATCGTTTCCTAAGAAAGCGAGGCAACAATACGAAATATTGAATAAAAAAGAAGCACTCAGATGAATTGAATTAAATCATCTGAGTGCTATTTTTCTGGGATTGATGTCCCAGCCTTTGATTATATTATTTAAAACTAGAAATTAGGTATTATACTTACCACCAGCCGTTAGCTACACGGAAATCAATTGCTGCGTCAACTGAACCATAACGTTCTTCGGCATAGTTAATCATACCTTTAGTTTGTTCTTCAACTGATCCAGTTCCCCAAGACTCTTTAGTTTGTCCTAAACCTCTATAGCCTAATTCATTTACAGCATCTGGATTACCGCTTGATTCTGGCATTACAATATTGTCCCATAAAGCTTTAGTACCACCTGCTTCAATAAATTGATCGTATACATCATTTGTTGATTGTGTTGTTTGTTGTACAGGTGTTTCAGCTGCGTCAGCTGTTGATACATTTGAGCTTACGCCCAATCCAGTTGTTGCAATTGTAATCGATGCGAAAGATGTTAATAATAATTTTTTCATTGTTAAAAATCCTCCTAATTGATTTTACCTGTGTCAGAAAATGAACTATACAGGTTTATATATTTCTTATAGTTATTGTTGTATTTACTTGCTTATTCTTAATTTCTTAATTCAACGTTTACAACTATAACACTATAAAAAAGCGCGTAGGTTACAATGAAATAAAAATAAAGTATCTTTTGTGAATAAAAGAAGACATTTATTTCAAAAATGTGTGTAAATTGTTATAATTTTAATATATAGAGAATCAAGATAAATATGTAAATGCTTTTATGAAAGCATTTATGATATATTTCATAAATTATTTTTGTTGTAACATTTTTGTAAAAAACAGAAGAATTATATTTTATTTAATGAAAGAAGGAATACTATGCCAAAATTAATTTTATGTAGACATGGACAAAGCGTTTGGAATGCTGAAAATTTATTTACGGGATGGGCAGATGTAGATTTATCTGACCAAGGTAAAAATGAAGCCATTACTTCCGGTAAAAAATTAAAAGATCAAGGTATCGAAATTGATATTGTATATACTTCATTACTAGAAAGAGCTATTAAAACTACCTTTCACCTGTTAAATGAATCTGATCAATTGTTTATCCCAGTTGTAAAATCTTGGAGGCTAAATGAAAGACATTATGGTGATTTGCAGGGCCTGAATAAAGATGATGCACGTGAAAAATTTGGCGAAGAACAAGTACATATTTGGAGACGCTCTTATGACGTTGCTCCACCTAAACAAAGTGAAGAACAAAGAAATGACTATTTAAATGATAGAAAATATGAACATTTAGATAGAAGAGTTATGCCTGAATCTGAAAGTTTGAAAGATACATTAATAAGAGTGATACCGTATTGGAATGATCAAATCTCACAACAACTATTAGATGGTAAAACTGTGCTTGTTTCGGCACATGGTAACTCATTACGTGCACTTATTAAATATTTGGAAAATGTATCTGATGAAGATATTATTAGCTATGAAATAAAAACAGGTGCACCATTAATATATGAATTGACAGATGATTTACAAGTAACAGATAAGTACTATTTATAGTGAAAATAATAAATAACGTTTATGTGAAAAAGTCCGAGGCATTGATCTCATGTCTCGGACTTTTTTTATGTGTTTTAACACTTGTATATTTGATTGTTCAGTTATTATTTAAAGATTGAGATTGGGCTTATCAAATCTTTTTTAATATCCGTTTTAAGATTAGGGAAATTACCACCAAATTAATGATCTGTAATAAATAAGAATTGAGTGCATTATTTAGCACGCTTATGTTGTTGAATAATCTTACGTGCACGTTTTCTCGTTTTAATGTTTGGGCTATTCAAGTTACGTCGTGCTGTTTGTAAATCTAATTTCATAAGTTATGACCTCCTTCACAGAAGTAATTATGGACGAAATATACAGTTTTGTAAATAGGAATTATTACGATTTATTTAAAAACTATCACTTTTATTAATGATATGTAAAAATTACAATATTTTTGAGTATTTTTAATGTTATATTTTCAAAATATATGTATAATGCACCAATGTGGCTAATTTATCAAAGGCTAAACTATAAGAAAATGTAGGAGAGAAAAATGACTCAAAAAACTAAAATAATAATGATATTGATGATGTTGTTTGGTGGTTTCTTTGGACTTTTAAATGAAACATTATTGACAACAGCATTACCAAGTATAATGAAGGACTTTAATATAGATTATACGCAAGTACAATGGTTAACTACAGCGTTCTTGTTAACTAATGGTGTCGTTATACCATTATCAGCAATGGTGATACAACGCTTTTCGACAAGACAAGTGTTTTTAACAGCAATTTCGGTATTCTTTATTGGTACAATAATTGCGGGCTTTAGTCCGAATTTTACAGTTTTATTAAGTGCAAGGATCGTTCAAGCACTTGGTTCAGGTATCATGATGCCTTTAATGATGACAACGATATTAGATATATTTGAACCACATGAACGTGGTAAATATATGGGGACTTTTGGTCTAGTGATTGGTTTGGCTCCAGCAATTGGTCCAACTTTATCAGGATATCTTGTTGAATATTTTGATTGGCGCTCATTATTCCATGTAGTTGCTCCAATTGCAGCATTGACGTTTATAGGTGCATTGAAGTTTGTGAAAAACGTAGGAACAAATAGGAAAGCACCGATTGATATCATATCCATTTCCTTATCAGTATTAGGATTTGGCGGACTTCTGTACGGTACAAGTTCAATTTCACGCGACGGATGGAATGATCCTATTGTTTTAACGTCAGTAATAGGAGGTATAATACTTGTTGCGATTTTTATTTTCCGTCAAACAAAACTAGAAACACCATTACTTGATTTTTCAGTATTTAAAAATAGTCAATTTGCAGTAGGTATTGTTATTATGGCATTTACAATGATATCAATGATAGGTTCTGAGACTGTACTGCCTATGTTTGTCCAAAATATAATGAATGATTCTGCACTTCAATCAGGATTGATATTATTGCCTGGTGCAATCGTCATGGGGATTATGTCTGTAGCTTCAGGTTTCTTATATGAAAAGTATGGCGCGAAAATATTAGCATTTATCGGGATGCTCATCGTAGTAATTACAACATCATACTTTGTTATAATGGATGAAAATACTTCCGCAGCAGTACTAGCAACTGTTTATGCGATTCGTATGATTGGTATTGCACTTGGATTAATGCCATTAATGACACATACAATGAATCAATTATCTCGTGATATGAATGCCCATGGTTCATCTATGACTAATACAGTGCAACAAATATCTGCTTCAATAGGGACAGCAGGTTTGATTACAATCATGAGTCAAGTAGCGAAAGACTTTACACCTAATATGAGTGATTATAAAGGCATGGGTAAAAAAGAAATGGCTATGCAAATACAACATGAAGCACTTTTAAGTGGTTATCATGCAGCCTTTTGGTTTGCTGTAACTATTTCATTTATTAGCTTAATTAGCGTGTTTATGTTGAAAAGTAAACGTAAAATTGAACAAGAACAAGAAAATCTATAATAATGGAGCGTGAGCCTTATAGAACATTCGATGAGATTAAATGATGAACCATTTCAATTAGTAAAAGAAGGTACAAAGACCATTGAAGTGAGACTGAATGATGCTAAAAGACAGGAAATACAAAGTGGAGACTTTATTACTTTTACAAATTTAAAATCGGCAGAGCAAATAACAGTTGAGGTTATTGGAGTCGAAGTATTTACATCGTTTCAAGCTCTGTTGAATCATTATTCAAATCAAGTGACTGGCTTTAGCAATGATATACAACTATCACAAAAATTAGCATCAATTTACCAGATATACTCACAAACAGATGAGTTGGCTTATGGAGCATTAGCGATTGAAATTCGATTAATAACCAAATAGTTTTAAACATATAAAATAGACTAAATGATATAACTCAAAACACTCATTCATTACTTTAGTATGTAGCTAAAAGTTGGCTTTCAAGTCTAAGCTTTAAGTAATACATAGCTAATAGAATGAATGGGTGTTTTTTATAGAATTGGTTATGTCATATTAACTTGTTATAATTTACTGATTAATTTTCCTAAGTTGTATAATACAGGTCTGACAGGTTTTACAAAGTCACCGATATATTCTTCAACGTGCGCGTTAAATCCTTTTTAAATTGCAGTACACCGTAATCAATTGCGATATCACTAAAATCACCGGTAATACAATAAAAGTGATAGCGATCAATAACGTGAGGCTTAGCGAATTTTATCATTTCTCATTGTAATTTATAAGCACCCATATATGCATTGTATGTAGGATTTGAACTACTAGATAGGTAATATAGTTTATAATCATTATAAATATAAATAGCAGCAGCTAAGTCTAATATTGAACCATCGTCATTTTTAACGCTTAGTAAATGTGCATTATATTGAGCTTCATAATTTATATGTGTTTGGGTATAATGTGAAAAGTGTTTTTGTGTGAATTTTTCGAACTCTCCAGGAGTAATTTCCACAAATAACATTGTTTTCCCTCCTTAAATGACAATATTATAATAATAAGTTTTGTGATGCGTTTTTATACTATCAAAATATGGTTTGATAGTATAAGTTTTGCAACGCTTTTTGGTGGAAAACCATGTGTTTAATTACAGATTAATATAGTATATTTTATATATTCGGTGTATGATAAGATTTACGGTGACAATGTATATTAAAATATCTACTTGAGGTAGATATGTTTTAGGAGTGAGTTTTATACTATGAAGAAGTTATTGATTTTACTTGCTATATTTGGACTGGTACTTGTTGGATGTAGCAGTGGAAAATATGCTGATAAAATAGATAAGGCAGTAAATAAGCAACAGCAATATCAAAAAAACCTTGCTAATCAACATAAAGGTGATGTCGAGCGTAAATTCGATAAAAAAGATGCTAATATCTACGTTAATGAAAAAGGAAAATACATTACAATTGCTTATAAACCATTAAAAAATGATGAGGAAGTTCATTATTATACTTATAATTTTAAAGATGGAAAGGCTAAATATATAAAAGATTTTAATTCTAAAGGTTATTTGCATAAACATGAACCAGACTATAAAGAAGAAAATATGGATCTGGAAGAATAACAAACAATAAAATAACGAGTTAGAGGTGTACTAATAGGAATATGAAAAAGTTATGGTTATGTATAGGATTAGTAGCTATTATGATATTAGTCACAGCATGTTCAAGTGATCAACATGTACATAAAGATGATAAAATGGATGAAAATGGCAAAATTAAAATAATAGAATACGGTGATTTTAAATGTCCATACTGTAAAAAGGTAGAAACTAATGTAATGCCTAAATTAAAAAAAGAATATATCGATAAAGACAAGGTAGATTATCAATTCGTAAATATGGCATTTTTAGGTGATGACTCTATGATAGGTTCGAGAGCTGGTCACGCGGTTCAGCACGTTGCACCTGATCAATATCTAACGTTTCAAAAGTTAATGTTTGAGCAACAGCCAGATTCTGAAAAGGAATGGATTAATAAATCATTAGTAGATAATCAAATAGATAAATTACCGATAAACCAAGATATGAAAGATAAAATTAAAAAGGAATATACAACGACAGACAGTAAATCTTGGAAAGCTGCAAAGAAAGATCAACAGCAAGCTAAAGAAAATCATGTTGAGACAGCACCAACTGTATATGTCGGCGGTGAAAAATTAGAAGACCCTTATAAATTTAAAAATTATAAAGAAATATTAGATAAATAAACATAATTGTATGTATGGTATACAAAAAATCACAAAAATTTATAATAAAATGCTTTATTTGGAGTGGCATAACTAGACTTATTAAGATATATAAGTCTAGTTATGTCGTTTTTTTTAATATATTTTTAATCGTAAAAGTTACGATTAATTCTCTGTTTGCTATTGCACTTTAGAAAAAAGAAGCTTATAATTATAAATCGTAACAATTACTATTTGGGGGTTTAGAAATGAAAAAATATACATATATCATGTTTAGCTTGATAGCTTTAGTAATGGTGCTAGCAGGGTGTAGCAAAGCTGATTCTGATAAGGGAAACGAAAAAATCAAAGTTAATACGACCGTATTTCCTTTAAAATCATTTGCTGAAGAGATTGGTGGCAAACATGTAGAAGTGGAGTCTATATATCCAGCGGGTACAGATTTACATAGTTATGAACCAACGCAAAAGGATATTATAAATGCTTCAAAAGCGGATTTATTCGTTTATACTGGCGATAATTTAGATCCTGTTGCAAAAAAAGTTGCAGCTACAATTAAAAAAGATGACAAGAAATTATCTTTAGAAAATAAATTAGACAAATCACAATTGCTCACTGATCAACATAGTCACGGTGAATCTGAACATGAAGAGGAGCATGAACACGAACAGGGTGAACACCATCATCATGGTGGGTATGATCCACATGTTTGGCTAGACCCTCAATATAATCAAGTTTTTGCAAAAGCAATTAAAGATGAATTGATTAAAAAAGATCCTGATAACAAGAAGTATTATGAAAAAAATTACAAAAAATTAAATGAAGAATTAAAAAACATAGATGAGAAGATGAAAGAAACTAGTAGTAAGAAACAGGGCAACACTGTATTTATTTCACATGAATCTATTGGTTATCTAGCTGATAGATATGGCTTTGTTCAAAAAGGCGTTCAGAATATGAATGCAGAAGACCCATCACAAAAAGCACTTACTAAAATTGTCAAAGAAATCAAAGCATCAGGTGCCAAATATATATTATACGAAGATAATGTATCTAATAAAGTGACAGATACTATAAGAAAAGAAACATCAGCGAAGCCATTAAAATTCTATAATATGGAATCATTGAATAAAGAACAGCAAAAAGATGAAAATTTAACTTATCAAAAATTAATGAAAGAGAATATTAAAAATATTGATAAAGCATTAAGTGACAATATCCATAGTGATGATGATAAGCATGAATCAAAACATGATAAGGCTATTTCTGATGGTTATTTTAAAGATAAACAAGTTAAAGATAGAGCATTATCTGATTATAAAGGAGATTGGCAATCGGTTTATCCTTATCTCAAAGATGGCACTTTAGACGAAGTGATGAAACATAAAGCTGAAGATGATGACTCTATGACTACTAAAGCATATAAGGCATACTACGATAAAGGGTATAAAACAGATGTTGATAAGATAAAAATTACTGACGATACAATTACATTTAACAAAAATGGTAAAGATATAACTGGAAAATATAGTTACGATGGTAAAGATATTTTGAAATATGAAAAAGGTAATAGAGGCGTTAGATACACATATAAATTAGTAGATGATAATAAAGCATTACCAAAATATGTTCAGTTTAGTGATCATAATATAGCGCCTAAGAAGACAGGACACTTCCATATTTTTACAGGTAACGACAAAGATAAAGTGTTGAAAGAACTAGATAACTGGCCAACTTATTACCCTGAAAAATTAACGAAAACTGAAATCAAAGAAGAGATGTTGGCGCACTAAAAATCATTATACCTACATTTAAATTTTATATTTTGAATGCATAAATTTCTATTTAAAGGGAATAAAATTTAAAGTAACAAAGAAAATAAGCTTTTATGGTTGATATATATTATATAGTTGATATAATTAATATATCAATAAAACTTAAAGACTTTGGAGGTATATTTATAATGACAAAATTTAATTTTGACCCAGCACATTCAGTAGTTGAATTTTCGGTTAAACATTTAATGATATCTAATATTAAAGGTAGATTTACAGAATTTGATGCAAATTTAGAGGGTGACTTAAATGATTTAAGTTCATTATCAGGTGATTTTACTATCAATGCTAATTCAATTGATACACGTGTAGAAGATCGTGACGGTCATTTACGTAGTGGAGATTTCTTAGATGTTGAAAACCATCCTGAAATTAAATTTGAATTAACAAAAGTGGATGATTCATCTGTTACAGGTAATGTAACGATTAAAGGTGTAACCAATGAAGAAACTTTTGATTTATCATATGAAGGCCAAAGTAAAAATCCATTAAATGGTGCTACAACAGCTGGATTTATCGTTAATGGTAAAATTAATCGTGAAAAATACGGAATTACATTTAACCAAGCACTTGAAACAGGTGGCGTTATGATTGGTAAAGATGTATTATTCCAAGTAAGTTTAGAATTTGCTTTAGAAGACTAATACAGTTTTTAAATATAGTAGAATGAGTCATAGTAAAAATACTTATTCTCAAAACAAAGGACTAATCCGTTTTTTTAATCCGGATTAGTCCTTTTTATATAAATATCTTATGATTTTGACTGTGCATGCTTGCTCGGTGGTTCGCGGTAGTTCGAACTTATCTTCTCTCACTTATACTTACGATTGACCTGGGTCATTTAACTTTTTGTCGCGATAATATTTGATAATTGTATAAATGATAAAACTCCAAGATATAATCAGTAAGACAATTGAAGAAATAATTACATAGTTTTTGTTCGTAAAGTCACCACCTGTAAATACTGTACCAATCAGATTGGGTATGCATAACAATAGAATAAGACCAGCATAAAATTTTTGTTTTAAAATAAAGCAAGTCAGCATTGTTAATAATAAGAGTATTAATCCTAGTGTGAAATTAGTTGTTTGATTAGGTGACCAAATTATATAAAGTGGGTAGTTGCGTAATAAGTATTCACTTAATACATATATACCAAAAATAGCTGCAGATGAAATTCCAATAATAGTATAAGTGATTTTACTGTCTCCCCAGCGCATAATTACTTTTTTGGCAAAGTATAAAATAAAGATAAATGACCCCAAAAAAATAAAGAGGAAATAACAAATTAAAGCAACCGTTAACTGAAAAGAATTATCTAACATTCTAGGAATTGTCGTCATAATAAACATGAAGGATATGAAATATAAAATATATTTGAACAAACCTTGTGTCATATTTAAATGTGTTGAGAATTTGTCTGCGTAAGACTTAATAGGTGTGTTTAATAGAGTGTCGATATTTTCATTATTTTCTTCAGCAATTGTAATATGGTCCCGTAATTCCTCTTCAATTGTATTTACCTCATCTTCATCTTTCCCACGAAATAATAATTCGATTCTTAATTTTAATAAGAAATCTTCTGCTTTTTTACTTAACATCATAAACACTCCTCATTAAATTGTTCATACCATTATTTAAATAGTTCCACTTGTGAATAAAATTAGATAATTCTTCCTTGCCTTCTGTTGTGATACTATAATATTTACGTTGTGGACCACCTGTATTTGATTTTTTTGAAATAGAAGTTATATATCCTTTTTTACTTAATCTTAATAATACGGGATAAATACTACCATCACTAATTTCAGGAAATTGCTGAGATTTCAATTTGTCTAAAATTTCATAGCCGTAAGTTTCTCCTTGAGCAATTAGACCTAAAATTGCACCATCTAACAATCCTTTCATCATTTGATTTGAAACTGACATGACATCCCTCTTCTCACTATCTTACTATATAAGATAGTAAAGGAAATTAGGTTTGTCAACTATCTTTTATAATAAGATAGTTGAGGTGGAAATTAATTGTTACGAATTTGGGTATAGTAAGCATAAAAGAGGAGGTCGATGCTATGTCCACAGATTTACCAAAGATAGGTAAACCAGCAACTAATGCTTTGCATAATCTAGGGGTGAAGTCATTAGAAGCGGTATCTAAATACGAGCGTACTACCCTACTAGGCATTCATGGAGTTGGTCCTAAAGCGATTGAACTTCTTGAAGAAGCATTAAAAGCGAATGATTTGAATTTTAAAAATGAAACGAACTTTGAAGTTCCATTTGAGTTAACAGGTGATTTGTCTTGTGATAATGCGCCAAAGAGAAGGACAATGTTAACATTTATAATCGCTTCAGCGACAGTTGATAAAAAGAAATTATCAAACTTAGTTACCAATGACTTTGTATGGGAAGTTCCGGGTAGCTTTAAGTTAGAAGGCTTTGATGACTTTTATAAAGAGCTTGAAGATCATCAAGTTAATATTGCCTCTCTAGAAGTAAAGGATAATCTTTCACATGGAAAAGTTGGCGCGATACATGGAACTCAAATAGCACAAGATGGCTCAATAGTGTACTTTACAGACATTTTTAAATTTGAAAGTCACAGCAAGGATGCTAAAGTTAAAGCTATCACATCATATATCATTATGAATGAAGGAGAATCTTAAATGAGTATTCAAAAAGACGAAAATAAAATTATTTTTACACGAGACTTTAAAGCAGCAGCCCAACAAATATTTAACGCTTATACGGATCAATCGTTGTTTGAAAAATGGTTTCACCCCCAAGGCGCTACCACAGAAGTATATAAATTTGATGTACAAACGGGAGGTGGTGCATTTTTTGCAATCCGTGCACCTCAAGGTACAAGTTATACAGTGACGCAGTATAACGACGTTGTTGAACCCCAAAAAATTGACTATAATGATTATTTTGCTGATAAAGATGGAAATATAGATGAAAAGATGGCAGGTATGCATAATATCATTCATCTGACAGAGAATGATGATGGTACTACAACGCTTCAATCTACAGCCGAATTACCAGATCCTAAAGCAGCGCAACAGTTGTTGGATATGGGTGTTGAAGCAGGTATGAATAGTACTTTTGACAACTTGGCAAAAGTAGTTGAAAATAACTAAAAGCATAAAAGTCAAAGAAATGTTAAAAATGTCGCAGTTGGGACACCACTCTTTTAGATATAATAGGGAGTGAAAAGAGGTGTGTCTAAATGAAAAAACGATATATTAAAGTACTTGGATTATATTCTTTTAGTACTTTTATACCAGCTATCATAGCAACTGAAAAATTAGTACCCAATCATACATTGAAATGGGTATTACGTACATTAGCTGGATATGGTATTTTTGCCTATGGATTACACATATTAAGTAAGTTTAAACAATAATAAGAAGGACCGAAACATATATTTATGCTTCGGTCCTTTTTATTCTGCATATATTTAATCTAACAATTCACCATTTGATTCAATAACTTTACGATACCAATCAAAGGATGTCTTTTTCTTCCTCTCTAACGTGCCGTTACCTTCATTATCTCTGTCTACGTATATTAAGCCATAACGTTTCTTCATTTCACCTGTAGTAAATGAAATAATATCTATAATGCCCCAAGGTGTATAGCCTATAAGGTCAACGCCATCTTCATCAACAGCAGCAATAGCAGCATCAATGTGCGCTTTTAAATATTCAATACGATATGAATCGTTAATTTCTCCATTATGATTTATCTCATCTACTGCGCCGAAACCGTTTTCTACTATAAATAATGGAATTTGATAGCGGTCATATAATATATTTAACGTGTAACGTAAACCTGTCGGGTCAATTGCCCAACCCCAATCACTTTGTTGAATATAAGGGTTATCCACTGAATTAGCTAACCCGCCGTTTGTAACATTTTCACCAGTGTATGCTTCAGCGTCGTGTTTAACAACTGTACTCATGTAATAACTAAAGCCAATGTAATCCACAGTACCTTGATTTAAAATTTGTTCATCACCATCTTGCCAACCTATGTCGTAACCTTTACGTGCGAGCATTTTGTTTGCGTAACTTGGATAATAACCACGTACTTGTACATCAGGGAAGAAGAAGCGTAGGCGATTTGCTTTAACTGCTTCCATCATATCTTCAGGATTTGATGAATAAGGATAGATTGCCACATGAGAAATCATTAAACCAATTTCAAAGTTTGGATTGATTTCTTTACCAATTTTAACTGCTTTTGCGCTAGCGATGAGTTCATTATGGGCAACTTGATATAAAACTTCTTCAGGGTTTTCATTTTCCTCAACAATTACGCCTGAGTTGGTCCATAAGAAAATAGGGTTATCTGTATCCATTTGGTTATTAATTTCATTGAATGTCATCCAATACTTAACTTTATCTTTATAACGAGTGAATACTGTTTCCGCAAAATGTGCAAAGAAGTCTGCTACTTTTCTATTTCTAAAACCACCATATTCACGTGCTAGGTGTAAGGGCATTTCGAAGTGAGATAATGTGATGACCGGTTCAATATCATATTTTAATAATTCATCAAATAGGTCATCATAAAATTTTAAACCTGCTTCATTTGGTTCAGTTTCATCACCGTTTGGGAAAATACGAGACCAAGCGATTGAAGTACGTAAGCATTTCAATCCCATTTCATTAAATAGAGCAATATCTTCTTTGTAGCGATTATAGAAGTCGATACCAATATGATTTGGATAATATTTATCAGCTTCTACATTTTGAGTGATTTCACGTGCTTTACCATGAGCGCCACCGGTCATCACATCTATGACACTTAACCCTTTACCGTCTTGATCATAGCCACCTTCAAATTGATTGGCAGCGAGAGCGCCACCCCATAAAAAGTCTTTTGGTAATTTTGTCATTTTTAATTGCCTCCTAGTAGATTATTATTTGTTAATGATAGTGAGTAATTCATCGTTTGTAGTTATGTTTGATTCTTTTGTTGCTATAGTCTCACTAAATTCAGCGGAATTAGTTATAATAACAGGAATAATGCTGTCATAATTTTTTGAATCAAGTAAGGCTTTATCGAATTTTAATATCTGTTGACCTTGTTGTACTGAGTCGTTTTCATTAATTAAAATGTTGAATCCTTCTCCGTTCAATTGAACAGTGTCTAAACCAACATGAATCAATAGTTCTACTCCTGTTGAAGAAGTAATCCCTATAGCATGTTTACTGACTGCAACCATACTTACAACACCATCAAAAGGGGCATGGACGGTTTGACCTTCAGGCTTAATAGCTATACCTTCTCCCATCATACCTTCAGCAAATATAGGATCGTTGACCTTTGAAAGCGATACGATTTGTCCATCAATAGGTGCATAGGCGATCGTTTCTAAAGGAGCGTCTGTGTTTTGAACATTAGTTGTTGGGTCGGTTTTACTATCAACCTCTTCAGTTGTATCGTCCCCATATCCTAAAAATTGAATTAAAATAATCGGTAAGAGTATAGCAACCATTGATCCGATTATAATTCCCCAAATTGATGAAGGATTATCAGCACTATAACCGTTAACGATTGTAATAGGTCCTGGTAAACCAGCGTATGCATAGTATTTAGGATTAAAGAAACTAGCGATAAAAGCACCAATTGCACCACTTATACATGCGATAATAAATGGTTTTTTGAAGCGTAAGTTAATCCCATATATTGATGGTTCGGTAATACCAAATATGCCTGTAATACCTGCTGATGAAGCTACACGTTTAATTTCTGTACGCTTAGCCTTGATTAAGACACCTATAACAGCACCAATTTGTGAAATTACAGCAATAGTTTGGAAAGCTTGGAAGGCATCGCTTTGATATTGTTCAAAGTTAGCTAGTACCATAGGCGTAATACCCCAATGTACTCCGAAAATGACAAATACTTGCCATAAACCACCAATAAGGGCACCTGCTAACCATGGTGCGACGTCTACAAGATAATTAAAGCCTCCTGCAATACCATGTGCAGCAATTGTTGTGATAGGTCCAATAACTAGTAATGTAATTGGTACCATGATGACAATACTTAAAAATGGTGTGAATAAAGGTTTAACCACATCATGAATCCATTTATTCAAATATTTTTCAACGTAAGATAGTATCCATACTAAGAATAGTGGTGGTAAAACAGAAGACGTATAACTTGTTTCTGTTAAGGGGATACCGAACAGTTTGATTGCTTCTCCATCCTGTATCCTTTCGATTATGCTAGTTAAATCAGGACTAACAAGTGCAGCAGTACAAGCGACAGCGATATAGACGTTGACGTTGAAATGTCTAGCAGCTGTCATAGCAATAAATATTGGTAAAAAAGTGAAAGGTGCCCAGGACATAAAGTTAAATACTTCATAAGTCCCTGTGTCTTTAAACGATGGAATAATAAGATTTATGACAATTAATAAGCCTTGTAAAATACCTGCTGCAGCTAAAATATAAATGAATGGTGCAAATACTGCAGACATGGTTGCAATGACCCTATTGAGGATAGAACCTTTGTTATCAGAATGATCATTGCTATCGTTTTGACGTTCACCAGTTAATTCTTCAAAAGATTTAAAGATTTCACCAACATTGTTACCAATAACGACTTGGAATTGTCCGTTATTTTCTACGACTGTTACAACACCTTCGATCTCTGATACCTTTTGTTTAGCATCAGGAATTGATCTTTTTAATACTAAACGTAATCGTGTAGCACAATGCGTACTATTGACAATATTTTCTTCACCGCCGACTGCATCTAAAATGTGTTGTGCCAGTATCTCGTTTTTATCAGCCACATGCTTCAACTCCTTAATATACGCACATAAATAAAATGTAAGCGTTTCATTTAAACTTCATTATAATTATACCGGTATAATTTGTAAAGACCCTTACAAAAATATAATTCAGTTTATTTATGTCGTGTACATGTTATAATGAGTTGAATTTATAATTTAAAGGAGTAAATATATGCTCAAGTATGAACAGATTGCACAAAAGATTAATATATTTATAGAAGAAGGGCATTTTCAAGCAGGGGATAAATTACCAAGTGTTGAAACTTTAAAAGAGCAATATCAAGTGAGTAAAAGTACAGTGATTAAAGCTTTAGAAGTACTTGAGAAACGAGGATTTATATATCAAGCTCGGGGCAGTGGCATTTATGTACGTAATAAACAAAGAGAAGGCTACCTCAATCTATTCTCTACCGGAGGATTTAGTGATGAGATTGTAGGTCTAGTAGTGACTAATAAAGTCTTGAAAGTAGAGGAAGTGTCCCCACCTGAAAGTGTTCAACAAAAATTAAAACTAAAAGGTGACGTGTCAGTTTATTTACTAGAGCGCATCGTATACGTAAATGGTGATATTCTTTGTTATGAAAGATCATATTTTAATAAAGATATCGTATTATTTTTAAATGAGTCGATTGCTGAACATTCTATTTTTAATTATTTAGAGCAACATTTAAAAGTTAAAATCGGTTTTTCTGATATTTATTTTACCGTAGACAAATTAAATGCGTCAGATGCAGACAAGTTGGAGTTAGCAGAAGGGGATCCTTGCTTAAATTATGAGCAAGTATTTTATACCACGACCGGGGTTCCATTTGATTGTTCTCATTTACACTATCATTATAAAAATGCCTATTTTTATATACCTTCACAAAAATAAAATGCTTGTGTTATGAGCTTTACTCAATGTATTAAATGAGTCGTAAGCAGGTAGCACAAGCTTTTTTTATAATTGGTTAATGACATCTTTAAAGGTGACGACATCATTTTCTAGCGCGTGTAGCATTGCTATTAGTACTGTTTACAATAAAATAACTAGACATAGGCACATTTTCTGTGCCTAATAAACTAAGTGTATGTATCGACACTGAAAATCGTGTTTTTACAGTAATAACGCTTAACTATAAAATTGTGTTTGTTGTTTATACGCATGAAGTTTACGCTGATTTTGCAAAATCTCAATAAATTAAATTTATAAAAAATTGCTGAATACACTATTAAATATCAAGCGAAACCAATATAATATGGTTATTAGTATGGAAAAGTGTTGAAAAATGAATTACAAGAGGTGCTTAAATGGCAATGATAGATAATAACAAGTCTATAAAAGATACATATATGTCGAATGAAACTATTGAAAACATAAACAACCAAGTACAAATGAAAGAAGTTATGTTTAATCAGACGCCAGGACGTTATGCGCTTAAATCTGTGATGTCAGGATTTTTGTTAGCTATTGTTACAGTATTTATGTTAGGCATCAAGACGCAGTTTGCTGGAACAAATGAAGGTTTAGTTAATTTAATGGGGGCAATTTCTTTTAGTTTAGCATTAGTCTTAATTGTATTAACACATTCCGAATTATTAACGAGTAATTTTATGTATTTAACTGTCGGTTGGTATTATAAAATTATTGGTATGAATAAAGCATTTGGCATTATGCTTGTCTGTTTTCTCTTTAACATTATAGGTGGTCTTATACTATTTGGATTAATGAAATTTACACCTATTATGACAACAGAAATGGTTAACAGTTTAACTAAAATGGTTGATGGAAAAACAGTTGATGCGACGTGGTACGCTATTTTAGTGAAAGCAATTTTTTGTAATTTCTTTATTAATATTGGTATTTATGTGTCAATTCAATTTAAGGATGGTTTGTCTAGAGCGTTCTTTATTGCTTGTGGTGTAGTTGTTTTTGTATTTATGGGCTATGAACATGTTGTATTTAATGCTGGATTGTACTCAGGTATGATTTTTTATGATTTTGACGCCGTGGCGTGGTTACACGTATTGAAAAATATTATATTCGCATTTATTGGTAACTATATTGGCGGTGGTATTTTTGTAGGGTTTGTATATGCATATTTAAACGGTAGAAGAGATAGTTTGAGCAATTAATTTATCTTTAACCAAAATACTAGTTATGACTTTAATATGATATGAAAAAGTTGAATCTTAGCAAGCAAATTAAGTTATTTAAATACTGAGCATCTCTCGAGCAGTGAGGTAACGAAAGTTTATTCATTAAGAATAGATGATTGTTTCACTGCTCTTTATTTAATTTAGGTTTATAAAACGTATCGATTGACTCAATTATTAAGAAGCCATATTGTATTGATATGATTGCAAAATTGTTTATTATTATAGGAATATTTTAGTGGATAAATGAGCGAACAATAGATAGGAGTGACGACATGTCTGATTATAATATAAGAGTTGCGGTAGAGTCTGATGCGGAAGTAATACAAGAGATAATGTATGAAGCATTTACACCGTTAAGAGAGTTAGGTATTGATTGGCCATCTGTTAATGCAAATGTAGATTTGGTCAAAAAAAATATCATTACAAGTACGACATTTGTATTGGAAAATGAGTCGGAAATTATTTCAACAATTACGGTTCGTTATCCTTGGGAAGGTAAACGTCGTATTTCTCATTATCCATTCGTTTGGTGGTTTGCTACAAAACCCTCTTATGATGGGAAAGGTTATGGTAGTAAACTTTTAAGTTATGTCGAAGAAACATTCTTACGAGATACACTTAAAGCACCTGCAGTAACTTTAGGTACTTCTGCACGTAAACACCCATGGTTATTAGATATTTATAAAAAACGTGGTTATGAAGTATACGCGGAGCATGAAAGTGATGATGGTGATTTAGGCGTAATCATGCGTAAAGTGTTAATACCTGAAAGATTTGATGAAGCAGTTTTAGGTATGCCACCTTTTCATTAATTAATAAGCATATATGTCAGGGAATCCTTTTATCTAAGGTATAAGGGGATTCCCTATTTTTATATATTAATGTGAATAAATTCACATTCAATCGTGGATTTGTATTACAATGCAAGTATAAGATGGGTGGTGAGGAAATGGCTGAAAATATTTTAGTCATACATGGCATGCGAAAAGGTAAACAAAACAACATAATTTATGAATTTGTAAAACAATTGATGATGTCAAAACACAGACATGTATATATTTCATTTTTAGAGTGTGAAACGCGCAATTTGAAAGTTGTTATGAGCAATTTAATACGACAAGGATATTTTGAATTTAATATCATTCCTTTGTTGTTGTTTCCGGCAAAACATTATTTACATGATATACCATCAGTTTTGAAATCCTTGAAAAGAGACCATCCTCATATTACAAGCAATATTGCACAACCATTGGGCACACATAGAGATTTGCCCAACATTATTAACAGACGGATTGCTAATGCTTTAGTATCAGCAGGTCATGTAAACAGAATTATTTTGATTGCACATGGAAGTTCTTATTATAAAGAGCCAGATTACGCGTTAAAAAAATTAATAACCGATTGTAATGGCTTTAATACACCAATACAGATGATGACAGTGTATGGCGACTATAGCTATCAATTGCACATAGAAAAGTATTTAAATAAAGGTGAAAGTATACTAATCGTGCCAGTTTTTCTTTATAACGGCTTTTTAGTAAATAAAATAAAAAAAGAAATTAGCCAATTAAATATAGCGTCGCGTGTTTATTATAGCGATGTGATTAATTTTAATAATGAGATTTCAGCAATAATAGAAGACAGAATACAAGAAATTGAGGAATTAGCCAATGTATCCTATTCAACTTAATGTAACCAACAAACAAATTGTCATTATAGGCGGAGGCAAGATTGCATATAGAAAACTAATGCAAATATTAAAAGAAGACGCTTGTTCAATAAGGATTATTAGTAAAAAATTTTTACCTCAATTTTTTGAGATTGAACATCCTAAAGTAAAGCTATTAACAAAGTGTTATGACAAAAATGATATTAAAAACGCATCTTTAATTATAGCTGCTACTGATGATTCAAAGGTTAACGACCAAATAAAAAGAGATGCAAAGGCGCACCAACTTGTTAATCATACAAGTGATCAGAGACAGTCCGATTTCTTTAATATGTTAGAGATAGAATTCGAAGATATAAAAATTTGTTTGAGATCCAATGGAAATAATTGTGTAAAAGTGAAACAAATATCACAAGCAGTACAAACTTATTTAACAGAGGTTTATAAGGAGGATAAACATGACTAAGAAAAAATTAGTAATGATTGGTAATGGTATGGCAGGGTTACGTACAATAGAAGAAATATTAGAACGGGATGCTGAAAAGTATGAAGTAACGATAATTGGTAAAGAACCATACCCTAATTATAACCGAATCATGTTGTCGAATATTTTACAAAAGAAAATGACAGTCGAAGAAACTATTATGAATAGCTACGATTGGTATAAAGAAAACCATATACAACTTGTTACCGGTGATACTGTTGTAGAAGTTAATCGTTCATTAAAATATGTAATAACAAAAGCTGGATCTAAATTTGAATATGATGTATGTATATTTGCTACTGGTTCAAAAGCATTTGTATTACCAATACCTGGTTCCACATTACCAAGCGTAATTGGTTGGCGTACTATTGAAGATACTGAACGTATGATTGAAATAGCACAATCCAAAAAACACGCAATTGTGATTGGTGGAGGATTACTCGGGTTAGAATGTGCGAGAGGATTAATGGATCAAGGCATGGAGGTTACTGTTGTTCACTTGGCGGAGTGGTTAATGGAAATGCAACTTGATAAAAAAGCAGGAGAACTATTAAAAGAAGATTTAGAAGCACAAGGCATGAACTTTAAATTACAAGCAAGTACAAGTGCCATACTTGGTGATGAAGATGTAACAGGTATTAAACTATCAGATGGAACGATGTTGGAAGCGGACGTAGTAGTTATGGCTGTCGGGATAAGACCATTTACGGAAGTTGCTAAAGAAAGTGGACTTGAGGTAAATAGAGGTATTCAGGTAAATGATTATATGCAAACTAATGACTCAGCTATTTTCGCTGTAGGTGAGTGTGCAGAACATGATGGAAAAGTATATGGGTTAGTTGCTCCTTTATATGAGCAAGGAAAAGTTTTAGCTGATTATTTAACAGGACGTAGTACGGAAGGTTACAAAGGTTCTACAACATTTACTTCATTAAAAGTTTCAGGCTGTGATTTGTATAGTGCTGGACATATTATTGAAGATAAAGATGTTAGAGGCATTGAAATTTTTGATAGTCGACAAAAACATTATAAAAAAGTGTTTTTAAAAGAGAATGTAATTGTAGGTTCAGTATTATATGGTGACATTGAAGATGGACCACGTTTCTTTAACATGATGAAAAAATCAGAATTACTTGATGATTATACGATGGTATCGCTACTACATAAAGGCGGTGAGTCATCAGAACTTAGTATTGAAGATATGGCTGACGACGAAACAATCTGTGGTTGTAATGGTGTATCAAAAGGTTCGATTGTTGAAGCCATCAAAACAAACGGACTAACAAATGTGGAAGAAGTAACAAAGACGACAAAAGCTGGTAACTCATGTGGTAAATGTAAAGGACAAATTGGTCAAATATTAGAGTTTACATTAGGTAATGACTTCATTGCTGCTAAGCCTACAGGTATTTGTGCATGTACTGATTTAACACGTGATCAAATTGTGACGCAAATAAGAGCAAAACAATTAAAAACGTCTGATGACGTGAGAAACCAATTAAACTTTAAAGATAAAGATGGATGCCCTAAATGTAGACCAGCATTAAATTATTATTTAAATATGGTATATCCATTTGATCATGAAGATGAAATTGCTTCAAGATTTGCTAATGAACGTTATCATGCAAATATTCAAAAAGACGGTACTTTTTCTGTAATTCCACAAATGCGTGGTGGTGTTACAGATGCAGATCAATTAATTAGATTAGGGGAAGTAGCTAAAAAATATAACGTACCATTAGTGAAAGTAACAGGCTCACAACGTATCGGCTTATACGGTATAAGAAAAGAGTTGTTGCCTCAAGTCTGGGAAGATTTAGAGATGCGTTCTGCTTCTGCATATGGTAAAAAGACACGTTCAGTTAAAAGTTGTGTAGGAAAATCATTTTGTCGTTTTGGTACACAACATACAACACAACTAGGAATCAGGTTAGAAAAAACATTTGAGTATATTGATACGCCACATAAGTTCAAAATGGGTGTGTCTGGTTGTCCAAGAAGCTGCGTAGAATCAGGCGTGAAGGACTTTGGTGTCATTGGTGTGGAAAACGGTTTTCAAATATATATCGGTGGTAATGGTGGAACAGAAGTAACCGTTGGACAGCATTTAACTACTGTAGAAACTGAAGAAGAAGTGATTTTATTATGTGGCGCATTGATGCAGTATTATAGAGAAACTGCAAATTATGCTGAGCGTACTGCGCCTTGGTTAGACAGATTAGGCTTTGAAAATGTACAAACAGTACTATTAGATCCAGAAAAACAACAAAAATTATTTGATCGTATTATGGTTGCGAAAGCAGCATTGCATAGTGAACCGTGGAGACAGATTGTAGATAGTGAATTTGCACAAAGTATATTTGAAGTGGAGGAAGTGAAAGTATGATAGCGACGAACAAAGTAAAGGTGGCAAGCATGGATGAACTCACACCATTAATAGGAAAGAAAGTAAGAGTTAAAGAAAATGAAATAGGTATCTTTTTAACTGCTAATGGTGAAATTCATGCAGTTAATAATATTTGTCCTCATAAACAAGGGCCACTTTCGGAAGGGACAGTGAGTGGTGACTTTATATATTGCCCCTTACATGATCAAAAGATCGATTTAAAGACAGGCATTGTGCAAGAACCAGATACAGGATGTGTAGAAGTATATAAAGTTGAAATTATCGATGGAGATGTTTATATATGCATTTAGTAGAATCAGGCAAAGTGCATCTTGTTGGTGCTGGTCCAGGTGACCCAACACTTTTAACAAGAAAGGCTGAGCAATTGATAAGAAGTGCAGATATTATATTTTACGATAGGTTAGTAAATCCTTTCATATTACAATTAGCTAAACCAGAAATTGAAATTATCGATGTGGGAAAACGACCTTACCAAAAGCATATACAACAAACTGAAATAAATGAACAAATCATTTTAGCGGCACAACGTTATTCGTGTGTAGTCAGATTAAAAGGTGGCGACCCTGCAATATTTGGAAGAGTACAAGAAGAGGCCGTGGCATTATCTGAACAGGGGATCCTTTTTGAAATTGTACCAGGTATTACATCAGCTAGTGCTGCGGCTGCTAAAATGGGTATAGGGCTAACTGCAAGAAATGTTGCTAAAGCTATTACTTTCACAACTGCTTCTCACTGTAAAGGGCAAGTAGAGGCACTTGATTTACACAGTCTTATGCACGGAGGCACATTGGCTATTTATATGGGCATAAAAAGGTTACCTCAAATAGTAAAACAAATATATCAAGAAACAAAAATAGATTTTCCTATAGCCATTTTTTATAATGTGTCTACTTATCATGAACAAATGATTTCTGGCCATCTTACTACAATAATCAAACAAGTAGAAGAGCAAGATTTAGGAATGACACCAGGTGTCATTATTATAGGTAAAGTCATGGATATGACAAATGAAATGTCCAGAAACATTGATAATATGAAACGAAAAAATTATTTGATTTCTGGAAAGCGCAGTTTAGCTATTGAAAAGGCTTTTGAATTATATGCAGCGGGACATTATTGCTTGATTAAAATAGATTCCCAACAACCTTATCATAAATCTCAATTTAAACTTTATGAACAGCAGGAAAAAGACTTAGAATTTGATGAACATATATTTACGGATAATTATCAAGTTTAGACAATTCTATTTGTAGAACTTTCATAATTTAATAAGCAATAAAAAAAATGACAAATTACTAACATAGTAATTTGTCATTTTTTTATTTGTACTAATAGTAGTTAGATAAGTCGGATTGAATACGGTGGTTAAAGGTTTTAATTTATATAAAAGCGATCATAAATTAAGTCTTATTATTTTAAAAAAACAAATATATTTACACAACATAAAAATAATATCATCGAAATTTTACATTAGATTAATTTATCACAATATAAAATGTGTTAAGTTGTAAATATACAGTTATTAGTTGGGGAAGCAATTTTATTTTAAGGGATGTAGTTTTAAAAAATATACTATGAGGTGATTTTAATGAAAAGAAATGAGAAACAATCTACAAAAACAGAAGTACAAAGGTTCAGTATTAGAAAGTATTCAGTCGGAACGGTTTCAGTATTAGCAGCAACATTTTTTATAGCAAGTGGACATGTTTCTGAAGCAAGTGAATTGAATCATGCACAAGAAAGTAATAATGGAAACAATAATACAACGATTAACGCCGATAAAGATAACACCTTAAATTCAAACCAAGTTAAACAAGTCCCTTCTGAAGATAATTTTAAATTAGAATCAAGTAATGCATCTGAAGCATTAAGTCAGCAATCATCTGAAATATCTCCTGCATCCCATAATGACTTAGTAAAACAAAAGGCTCCTACTATTCAAGATGCACCAACAATGAAAGAAAACACAACTACTGAAAAAAATAATAGTGTTAATCAAAATACTGATCAAATGCAGTTAGCAGATGTTGATAATAAAAATAAAATAGCAAAAGAAGCTCCGAATAAAGCAGAAGTAGAAAAAGAAGCAGCTCCGAATAAAGTAGAAGTAGAAAAAGAAGAAGCTCCGAATAAAGTAGAAGTAGAAAAAGAAGCAGCTCCGAATAAAGAGGAAGTAGAAAAAGAAGAAGCTCCGAATAAAGAGGAAGTAGAAAAGGAAGAAGCTCCGAATAAAGAGGAAGTAGAAAAAGAAGCAGCTCCGAATAAAGAGGAAGTAGAAAAGGAAGAAGCTCCGAATAAAGAGGAAGTAGAAAAAGAAGCAGCTCCGAATAAAGAGGAAGTAGAAAAAGAAAAAGCTCCGAATAAAGCAGAAGTAGAAAAAGAAGAAGCAAGTCCGAATAAAGAGGAAGCAGAAAAAGAAGAAGCAACTCCGAATAAAGAGGAAGCAGAAAAAGAAGAAGCAACTCCAAATAAAGCAGAAGTAGAAAAAGAAGAAGCCCCGAATAAAGAGGAAGCAGAAGTAGAAAAAGAAGAAGCACAAACAGACACCGAAAATAAAAATGATGAAAATAGCAAAAAGATAGAAAATTTAAAAACAAAAAATGGTTTTAACCCAAAAACAAATGAAGTAAAACAAGAGCCTAAAAATGATCCAACAAAAGTAAAAGATTCAGAAGCAAATAAACAAGCTACAACGCGTAATCGTTCTAAAGTGCAACAAGCTGAGGTCGAATCTTTATTAAAAACTGCTAAAAAAGCAGAACAAGGCGTACATGTAAATAAATATCCAATTATATTGGTACATGGTTTCTTAGGATTAATGGATGGTAATAAACCAGATTTGTATCCAAATTATTGGGGTGGAAAGAAATACAAAGTAAAGGAAGCATTAGAAAAAGCAGGTTATGAAGTATACGAAGCGAGTATAAGTGCAGTTGGCAGTAATTATGGTCGTGCTGTAGAGTTATATCATTACATTAAAGGTGGTCAAGTAGATTATGGTGCGGCACACGCTGCAAAATACGGACATAATAGATACGGTAAAACATACGAAGGTGTTATGCCAAATTGGAAACCAGGTCAGAAAGTACATCTAATTGGTCACAGTATGGGTGGACAAACGATTCGTTTACTAGAGCAATTTTTACGTTTTGGAAATCCAGAAGAGATTGAATATCAAAAACAACATGGTGGAACAATTTCTCCATTATTCCAAGGACAAAAAGATAATATGATTTCATCAATTACAACATTGGCAACACCGCATAATGGCTCTCAAGCTTCTGATAAGTTAGCAAATACAAATTTTATCAAAAATGTATTAAACAATATAGCGAAATTAGGTAATAATAAAAAATCTAAAATTGATTTTGGACTTTCACAATGGGGATTCGAACAGCAACCTAATGAAACTTATATAGAATATGTAAATAGATTGAAAGATAGTCCGATTTGGAATACGGAAGATGTAGCAACTAGAGATTTAACAACATTTGGTGCAGAAGATTTGAACTTAAATACATCAGTTAACCCTAATATTGTATACACATCTTTTGCAGGACAAGCAACGAAGAAAAATAGCTTGGGTCATCACAGACCTAATAAAGGTTTGTTTGGATTAATGGACTTAACAAGTAAATTGATAGGTAAAGATTCCAGAGAAGATTGGCAAGAAAATGATGGTGTTGTACCAGTTGCTTCTGCATTAAGTCCAACTGGACAACCCGCTAAAAAAGTAAAAGACTTAACACAAGCTACAGAAAAGGGTGTTTGGAATGTGATGCCAATTAAAAATGATTGGGATCATGTAGATTTCGTAGGGCTTGATAACCTTGATAGAAAACGTACAGGACAAGAACTTGAAGAGTTTTATACTGATATTATTGACCATTTAATGCGTGTAGAGGCACGTGAAGAACAAGCAGTTGCCGTATAAATAAAAGAAATATGACTTTCAAATTTTAATCAAAGCTCCCTTACTTGTAATGGTGGTAATCATTATTACGATTAAAGGGAGTTTTTTATATTCGAAAAGTTATTAGGGGATTCTTTTGTCTAAATAGGTAAATCCCTAATATTTAGACTTTGTGAAAAAATGTACAATGATTGTAAGAATTAAAGAAATACAAAATTTGAGAATGCTATATAAATTATACATGAATGATGTGAGAGGATGTATAAAATGAAAAAATTTGGATTGCAATTCTTTAAGCCAACAGAAAAATTTAATGGTGATTGGTCAATCTTAGAAAGTAAAAGTCGTGAATGGGAAAAAATGTATAGAGAACGTTGGAGTCATGACAAAGTAGTCAGAACAACACATGGTGTGAACTGTACAGGATCTTGTTCCTGGAAGGTATTTGTGAAAAATGGTGTCATTACTTGGGAAAACCAACAAACAGATTACCCTAGTTGTGGGCCAGATTTACCTGAATTTGAACCCCGCGGATGTCCTCGAGGTGCCTCTTTTTCTTGGTATGAATATAGTCCTTTACGCATCCGTTATCCTTATATTCGTGGCAAGTTATGGGAGTTGTGGACAGAAGCATTAGAAACGCATCAAAACAATACGATAGCTGCTTGGGCATCGATTGTTGAAAATGAAGAAAAAGCTAAAACATATAAACAAGCAAGAGGTAAGGGTGGATTAGTAAGAACGAATTGGAAAGATGTTTCAAAACTCATTTCAGCTCAAATTATATATACAATTAAAAAATATGGTCCAGATAGATTGGCTGGTTTTACGCCAATCCCAGCTATGTCTATGTTAAGTTATGCTTCTGGTGCGCGTTTTATGAGTTTATTAGGTGGAGAAATGTTGAGCTTTTATGACTGGTACGCTGATTTACCACCTGCTTCTCCACAAATATGGGGTGAACAAACAGATGTACCAGAATCTAGTGACTGGTACAACGCAGCTTATATTATGATGTGGGGATCTAACGTCCCATTAACAAGAACACCAGATGCGCATTTTATGACAGAAGTTCGCTATAAAGGTACAAAAGTAGTATCAGTTGCACCTGATTATGCAGAAAATGTTAAATTTGCTGATAATTGGTTAGCTCCACATCCAGGCACAGATGCTGCAGTCGCACAGGCGATGACGCATGTTATTTTACAAGAACATTATGTAAATAAACCGAATGACTATTTTATTAATTACGCAAAACAATATACCGATATGCCATTTGTCCTAATGTTAGATGAAGATAATAACGGCTTGAAAGCTGGGCGTTTCTTACGTGCTCAAGATTTAGGGCAACAGACTGAAAATGGCGACTGGAAACCTGTGATTTTTGATAAATTAGCAAAACAATTAACAGTTCCAAATGGCACGATGGGTCAGCGTTGGGAAGAAGGCAAACAATGGAATTTGAAATTAGAAAATGAAGAAGGTAAGCAAATTGACCCAGCAATGAGTTTTGCTGAAGATGATTATGAATTAAAGCACATACAATTTCCGTTTTTTAATAATGAAGGTAACGGTATATTTGAGCGTCCTATTGCTTTGCAAAAGGTTAAATTAGCAAATGGTGAAGAGAAATATATTACCACTGTATTTGACTTAATGACGAGTCAGTATGGTGTGAAACGTTTCAATCATGAACTTGAGGCATCAGGATATGATGATGCAGCGTCATATTATACGCCTGCATGGCAAGAAAAAATTACCGGTGTTAAACAAAGTGTTGTGACCCAAGTTGGTCGAGAGTTTGCACAAAATGCAATTGATACCAAAGGGCGATCAATGATTATCATGGGAGCTGGTATTAATCATTGGTTTAATTCTGACACGATTTATCGCTCTATTTTGAATCTAGTATTATTATGTGGATGTCAAGGTGTAAACGGCGGCGGATGGGCACACTATGTTGGACAAGAAAAATGTCGCCCTATCGAAGGATGGAATACGATTGCCTTTGCTAAAGACTGGCAAGCACCACCTCGATTACAAAATGGAACAAGTTGGTTTTACTTCGCAACAGACCAATGGAAATATGAAGAATCAAATATCGATAGTTTGAAATCTCCATTGGCAGAAAATATTAAACACCACCACCCTGCTGATTACAATGTCTTAGCTGCTAGATGTGGTTGGTTACCGTCTTATCCTCAATTTGATAGAAACAGTTTATCTTTTGGTGAGGAAGCGAAAGACGCTGGAGAATTTAATAATGAAGCAATCATGAAACGTGCGATTGAGTCCGTGAAGTCTAGAGAAACGAAATTTGCAATTGAAGATCCAGATTCAAAACAAAATCATCCAAAAACATTGTTCCTTTGGCGCTCTAATTTAATATCAAGTTCTGCTAAAGGGCAAGAATACTTTATGAAACACTTACTCGGTGCAAAATCAGGTTTATTAGCTGAGCCAAACGAAGAGGTGAAGCCAGAAGAAATTCAATGGAGAGAAGATACAGAAGGTAAACTGGATTTACTTGTATCCCTAGATTTTAGAATGACATCCACACCATTATATTCAGATATTGTTTTACCTGCTGCAACTTGGTATGAAAAGCACGATTTATCATCTACAGATATGCACCCATTTGTACATCCGTTTAATCCGGCGATAGACCCATTATGGGAATCACGTTCAGATTGGGATATTTTTAAAACACTGAGTAAAGAAATATCAGAAATGGCTAAAATACATCTTAAAGATGTTTATAAAGATGTCGTTACAGCACCACTTGCACACGATTCAAAACAAGAAATCTCTAATGTGAATGGCATAATTAAAGACTGGACGAAGGGTGAAATTGAAGCAATACCTGGAAAAACAATGCCAGGTTTTGCAGTAGTTGATAGGGATTATACTAAAATATTTGATAAATACGTTACAGTAGGACCTTTATTAGAAAAAGCTAAAATAGGGGCTCATGGCGTAAGTTTCTCAGTAGCAGAACAATATGAAGAGTTAAAAAGCATGGTTGGAACATGGAATGAAGAGGTCGAGGATTCCATAAAAAATAATAGACCGAGATTAGATACTGCAAGAAGAGCTGCAGACGTTGTATTAAATTTATCTTCAGCTACAAATGGTAAGTTATCGCAAAAATCTTATGAAGATTTAGAACAACAAACTGGTATGCCGTTGAAAGATATTTCAAGTGAACGCGCATCAGAAAAAATTTCATTTTTAAATATAACTGCTCAACCCCGAGAAGTCATTCCAACAGCTGTGTTCCCGGGCTCAAATAAAAATGGTAAACGTTATTCACCATTTACTACAAATATAGAACGTTTAGTTCCATTTAGAACATTAACAGGACGACAAAGTTATTACGTTGACCATGAAGTGTTCCAGCAATTCGGTGAAAGTTTACCTGTGTACAAACCAACTTTACCGCCAATGGTATTTGGTACGAGAGACAAGAAAGTAACGGGAGATGAAAGTACGCTTGTCTTGCGCTATTTAACACCACATGGTAAATGGAATATCCACTCCACTTATCAAGATAACCAACATATGTTGACTTTATTTAGAGGTGGTCCAACTGTATGGCTTTCCAATGAGGATGCGGAAAAACATGATATCAAAGATAATGACTGGTTAGAAATTTATAACCGAAATGGTGTTGTAACAGCAAGAGCAGTAGTATCTCATAGAATGCCAAGAGGCACGATGTTTATGTATCATGCTCAAGATAAACATATTGAAACACCAGGGTCACAAATAACAGACACAAGGGGTGGTTCACATAATGCCCCAACACGTATTCATTTAAAGCCAACACAACTTGTTGGAGGTTATGCACAAATTAGTTATCACTTTAACTATTATGGACCAATAGGGAATCAGAGAGATGTTTATGTAGCAGTGAGAAAGCTGAAGGAGGTTGACTGGCTTGAAGATTAAAGCACAAATTGCAATGGTGTTAAATTTAGATAAATGTATAGGTTGCCACACGTGTAGTGTTACTTGTAAGAGTACGTGGACTAACCGTCCTGGTGCGGAATATATGTGGTTTAACAACGTAGAAACGAAGCCTGGTATTGGTTATCCGAAACAGTGGGAAGATCAAGAGCAATATAAGGGTGGTTGGTATTTGAATAAAAAAGGTAAATTAGAACTGAAATCAGGCAGTAAGTTATCGAAAATTGCTTTAGGAAAAATATTTTACAATCCTAATATGCCAGTGATTAAAGATTACTATGAACCTTGGACATATAATTATGAAAATCTTACAACAGCTAAAGCTGGAAATCACTCGCCGGTTGCTACAGCCCACTCATTGATTTCAGGCGATAAATTAAACCTAGAATGGGGACCAAACTGGGAAGATGATTTGGCAGGCGGTCATGTTACTGGACCAGAAGATCCCAATATTAAACGTATTGAAGAAGATATTAAATTTCAATTTGATCAAACATTTATGATGTATTTACCTAGATTATGTGAACATTGTTTGAATCCAAGTTGTGTAGCATCATGTCCATCTGGAGCAATGTATAAACGTGACGAAGACGGGATTGTGCTTGTAGATCAGGATGCTTGTCGTGGTTGGAGATATTGTATGACAGGTTGTCCATACAAAAAAGTTTATTTCAACTGGAAAACAAATAAAGCAGAGAAATGTACATTTTGTTTTCCTCGTATTGAGGCAGGGATGCCAACGGTATGTTCAGAAACGTGCACGGGTAGAATGCGTTATTTAGGCGTATTACTTTATGATGCTGATAGAGTAGAAGAAGCTGCTACAGCTGAAAATGAACAAGCGTTATACGAAAAACAATTGGATTTATTTTTGAATCCTTATGATGAAGCGGTTATAGAACAAGCACAAAAAGATGGAGTCTCATTAAAATGGATAGAAGCTGCTCAGAATTCTCCAGTCTATAAATTAGCTATTGAATATAAATTGGCATTTCCCTTACATCCAGAATATCGCACGATGCCAATGGTATGGTATTGTCCACCACTCAGCCCTATTATGAGTTATTTTGAAGGGCAAACTGCAACAAAAGCGAATAGAAATCCCGATATGATTTTTCCAGCAATCGAAGAAATGAGGTTACCTATTCAATATTTGGCTAACTTATTCACAGCAGGTGATACTGAACCAGTAAAATCTGCATTACAACGTATGGCAATGATGAGAAGTTACATGCGTGCACAGGTAACAAATAAACCATTTGATGTAGATAGATTATCAAGACTTGGGTTATCAGAAAGACAAACTAAAGATATGTATCGATTATTGGCAATTGCTAAACATGAGGACCGTTTTGTAATACCTACATCACACAAAGAAGCATATATGGACACATATCGTGCACAAGGTAGTGAAGGATATGGAGGAGAATACTTCGGCTCAAATTGTGAAGGATGCGGTGTACCAGTAACTACTTCTTCTGGAAAATCAGGACAAGAAATCTATAATGATAATTTCTATGGAGGGATTTTCCGTGATTAATTTAACGCAGTTTAATAAACAACAAGAAGCACTTGGATACTTTGCACAGCAATTAATATTTCCAGATAAGCTGACCATGCACCCTAAAACGTTTGAAGAAGTTATTCATATAGAACATCCGGCATACCAAGATTTAATTCAGTATCGTGAACAAATGTATGAATTAAGTTTATTACAAATAAAGCAATTGTATTCCGATACATTTGATTTTAATAAAACTGCGCCACTCTATATGACATATAATAAATTTGATACTCAAAAAGAAAGAGGGCAATTATTAGCTAAATTAAAAGTGTTATACGAAATGTTTGGATTGAAAATGGCAGATAATGAACTATCTGATTTTCTGCCATTAATGCTTGAATTTTTATATATTGCCCAGTGGAAAAATGATCCACGAGCAAAAGGGAATATTGAATTTGTCATTATGATTATTGAGGACGGTACGTATGCGATGGCAAATCAATTGGCAGAGCAAAATAGTCCTTATTATTTCTTGATAAAAGGGTTAAGAGAGACGTTAAAAGCTTGTATAGAGCCTGTAAATGAGGTGAAGCAACATGTTTAATCAATTCTTATGGGTGATTATGCCCTATTTATGTATAGCTATATTTTTCCTCGGGCATCTTGCTAGATTTAAGTTTGATAAATTTTCTTGGACTGCAAAATCTAGTGAATTTATAGAAAAGAAACAACTTAAATGGGGAAGTTTGATGTTTCATTTGGGTATTATACCAGTAGCAATGGGACATATAGTAGGTTTGCTTATTCCTGCTTCTTGGCTAACAGCAGTAGGTGTAAGTGATCATTTATATCACATTGGAGCTGTTTATATTGGAAGTATTTTTGGTATAATAACTTTGATTGGTATGTTTTTATTAACTGCACGACGTATAACTAAAAAAAATATTAGAAGATTAAGTTCAGCATCTGATATTATAGTTAATTTCTTATTATTAGCAATTGTTTTTATGGGATGCTATGCAACACTAGTAACTAACGCAACGATACCATCATTTGATTATAGAGAAACAATATCAGTTTGGTTTAGACAATTATTTATATTTTCTCCAGATGCCGATTTGATGTTACAGGTGCCGCTAGCTTTTAAAACGCATATACTTTTAGGTTTTATTATTATGGCATTCTGGCCGTTTACTAGACTCGTGCACGTATGGAGTGTGCCACTCACATATGCAAGTCGTAGTTATATTATTTATCGTAAACATAAAGTTTGAATGGAGGCGATAAGTTGAATGCATTATCGTTAAGAGAAAGTATTAATTACCAATCAATATTAGACTCAATTCGAATTGAAGAAGGATTTGATTTTGCTGCAATCGCATTTTATGAGCAAGAAAGTGATATTTCGCCAATTAAATGGTGCTATGCCTCTGGAAATTTAAATAATCGTTATAAATTAATTGTACTGCGCAAAGGAAAAGGGTTAGCAGGTAATGTGATGAAGACGGGTAAGCGTATGGTGATAGAAAATGTAGGACAATTATTATCTTCACATGAACAACATAAATATCCTATCGTCCTTTGTGAGTTATTAACAGCGATGGTGGCAATACCATTATGGTATGAAAAGAAAGTTTATGGTGTTTTGCTACTAGGTCAGCGAAATCAACAACCCTTGCCTAAAACATATAAAAGCATATCACTTAAAAGTAAATTGGGTGTATTTAATGAAGAAGATTAGGTGATTATAATGGAAAGCAATCAACAGCTAGATATGGAAGCATTATTAATGCAATACTTTAATAATACGAGTGAAAAAATTGTTTTTGTCGATAATCGTGGCCAAGTGATTGCAATGAACCAGGCAGCAAGTGATATTATCTCATTGGATAATGACTATGAAGGCATGACCAATGTCATATGTAATCATTGTGATGGTTATACTAATGAATTCGATTTGCAATCTTGTAGATATTGCTTTTTAGAAGCTGAAAATGTTGGGAATACAAGCTTTCAGGTATTTATGAAAACGACACGTGGTACAGTTGAGCCTTTTGCAGCTACCTATCAAACAATTGATGAATCCAAAGGAATTAAAGCGTTCACGTTACAAAATGTGTCGCCGCAAATAGAACGACATGATAAGATGTATCAACGAAAAATGATGCAAAAAACAATTTCTGCTCAAGAAAATGAAAGAAAACGAATATCTAGAGAATTACATGACAGTGTAGTACAAGAAATGTTAAATATAGATGTTGAATTAAGACTCTTAAAATATCAACAAGAAATAGAACAATTGGTTAATGGTTCTAAGCGTATAGAAGGATTGATGTCTAAATTAATTGATGATATACGTAATTTATCTGTAGAACTTAGACCATCTTCATTAGATGATTTAGGATTAGACGCAGCCTTTAAGACATATTTTAAACAGGTAGAAGTAAATTATGGTATCAATATTATCTATCAATCTAATTTAACGATGCGTAGGTTTGATAATGAAATTGAAACTGTAGTTTATAGAATAGTACAAGAAGCTTTGTTTAACGCCATTAAATATGCAAATGTTGATACAATTGAAGTTGAGGTACAAGTTAGTCACAGTAAACTAATTGCAGAAATTATAGACAGAGGCAATGGATTTATAAAGACAGACCAGCCAAAGGGAACTGGCTTGGGACTTTATGGTATGAACGAGCGTGCAGAACTCGTAAATGCTCAGATAAATATTGATACTCAAATAGGTCGAGGCACAATTGTTACATTAGAAGTTCCAATATAGGGGATAAGGAGACATTAATTTTGAGAATAGTTATCGCGGATGATCATGCAGTTGTGCGTACTGGATTTTCAATGATATTAAATTATCAAGAAGATATGGAAGTCGTGGGGACTGCAGCCGATGGTGTGGAAGCTTATCAAAAAGTGATGAAGTACAAGCCTGATGTACTAATTATGGACTTAAGTATGCCACCTGGCGAGTCAGGGCTTATAGCAACAAGTAAAATTACAGAAAGTTTTCCAGATACAAAAATATTAATATTAACAATGTATGATGATGAAGAATATTTATTTCACGTATTGAGAAACGGTGCTAAAGGTTATATTTTAAAAAATGCCCCAGACGAACAATTGATACTAGCAATTAGAACAGTATTTAAAGGTGAAACATATGTAGATATGAAATTGACGACATCGTTAGTCAATGAATTCGTGAATAATTCAGGGAACGATAAGCAAACCACAACGGATCCTTATAAAATTTTATCAAAGCGTGAAATAGAGATATTACCTTTAATAGCAAAAGGTTATGGGAACAAAGATATCGCTGAGAAGTTATTTGTTTCTGTGAAAACAGTCGAGGCACACAAAACACATATCATGCAAAAACTAGAATTAAAATCAAAGCCGGAATTAGTAGAATATGCCATGAAGAAAAAATTGATTGATTTTTAAAATAGCACTTATATAAAAGAGTTAACTTAATTGCCTAAATAATCAGGCATAGGTTGGCTCTTTCTTGTTGATTAGGACTTATTAAATAAAAGGAGGAATTGGTGAATAACTTAAAATTCTATGTATATTTTTATTATATGAAATCCCCTCAATTAAGTAGGGAAATTCTTTTATTTGTTAAGGGATAATCCTTATGTTCATTTTTTCACAAAGATTTTATAATAATAATGTGGTCAGTATTCTGCTAATAGAAACGTTTATACTTACTCATATTACACCGGTGCTAATATTTATAATTGACATAGAGAAATACAGCACTTCAACTATATGCAAATACTGGCCTGATTTATCAAAATAATTATAAATTGAAGGTGAAATGAATGAACAAAGCAAGTGGTGTTTTTCAACTAACATTGCAGTCTTTAAGTCTTGTTGTAGGGTTCATGGCATGGAGTATTATTGCGCCACTAATGCCATTTATTTCTCAGGATGTACATATAACAAGCAGCCAACTTTCTATTATTTTAGCTATTCCTGTTATATTAGGTTCTATTTTAAGAGTGCCTTTTGGTTATTTAACAAATATTATTGGTGCGAAATGGGTATTCTTTTGTAGTTTTATTATATTATTATTTCCGATTTACTTTCTAAGCCATGCACAATCACCTAAGATGTTAATGGCATCAGGTTTCTTTCTTGGCGTAGGTGGTGCTGTATTTTCAGTAGGTGTGACATCTATTCCTAAATATTTTCCTAAAGAGCGCGTAGGATTAGCAAATGGTATATATGGGATGGGAAATATAGGAACTGCCATTTCTTCATTCTTAGCGCCTCCGATTGCTGGTATCATAGGTTGGCAATCAACAGTTAGAGGTTATTTAATCGTCATAGTACTTTTTGCAATTTTTATGTTTCTGTTAGGTGACAGTAAAGAACCAAAAATTAAAGTACCTTTAGTTAAACAATATAAAATATTGATGAAAGATTTAAAATTATATTATTTATCACTGTGGTATTTTATTACATTTGGTTCATTCGTCGCTTTTGGATTGTTTTTACCTAATTTCTTAGTACAAAATTTTGGAATCAGCGAAGTTGATGCTGGTATAAGAGCAGGGGTATTTATCGCATTAGCAACTTTCCTAAGACCGTTAGGGGGCGTATTAGGTGATAAGTTTAATGCTGTAACTTTACTGATTTGTGACTTTATATTAATGATTATAGGGGCGATTACGCTAGGTCTATCAAATCATATCTTATTATTTACAATTGGATGTTTACTTATTAGTATGTGCGCAGGCGTCGGTAATGGCTTAATATTTAAGCTCGTGCCAACTTATTTTGGAAAAGAGGCTGGATCAGCTAATGGTATCGTTTCGATGATGGGGGGCTTAGGCGGTTTCTTCCCACCATTAGTCATAGCTTATGTAACAAGTCTCACTGGAACAAGTCATTTCTCTTTTATCTTATTGGCTATATTCGGAGTGATTGCTTTAGTTACCATGATTCATATTATGAAACGTGAAAAATTAAATCCGACATTATAAAAAAAGCTGAAGTTAGATCATTCATCTAACTTCAGCTTTTAAATTTCTCTTATAAAGATTATCAGTAGCCAATAAAATGACTTTATTAATCTATTTGAATATTTGATGGTGAGTGTTCTTCTTGTTCTTTTTTAGGTAGTGTTACATTTAATATACCATTTTCAAATGATGCTTTAATAGCAGTTTCATCAATATTATCAAAAGGATATTGACGTTTCACATCGCTAAAAGTCCGTTCTTGATGAAGGATGCGACCATCTTCATCTTGTTCTTTATTATCGTTTGTTTGCTGACCTTCAATTGTTAAAGTGTCATTTTCAAATTGTAAACTGATATTTTCTTTTTTAAAACCAGGGAGTTCAGCTTCGATGATGAAGGCATGATCTAACTCTTTCACATCTGACTTAATACTTGAAGTTTCAGGAAAGTTTTCAAAAAATTGACGTCCAAAATCTCTAAATAATTCGGTTGGGTTACCTTCAAAAAATGGATTGTTATACGGTTTTTTATCAAAAGCCATGATATATCTCTCCTTAAATTTTTAGATTTAGTCGATTGAAATTTGTGTCTTTGTTTGCTTGATTGGCAGTTTTATCGTTAAGATGCCGTCATTCATAGATGCTTTTATTTTATTTGTGTCTATATGTTTAAAGATAAACTGTCTACTTTGCTTATTAGAATTACGTTCGTTAATTAAATAAATACCTTGTTGTTCTAAATTAGACGCACGTTTTGCTAGTATAGTTAATGTTTTATTTTCGAAATTGATAGTAATATCATCTTTTTGATAACCAGGAAGTTCAGCTTCAACTGTATAGCTATCTTGCGCTTGGTATACAGTTACTTTGAAATCGTGATGGTCTGAGACTAAACTTTCTAATAAATCTTTAGTAAGATTGTTAGTGCTTTGTATCATCTCTATTCACCTCTTCTTTTATCTTACAAATACAGTATAATACATTAGTCAAAGAAAGTCAAAGTCAAACTATGTAAAAATAAAAAAGAGCTAAATATTAGTTTAATTGAGTTAGTGCCATTGGTGGGATTGTGACGAAGTGGAACGTAGTAAAAAGATTTAAGTAAGAGGCAAGTAAAGTCAAAAATAATAACATGAAAACTAGAACTTCTAACTTTAACTTTACCTCTGACAGATTAAATATCTTTAGAAAAATGTTTATTAACGAAGTGTTGTAATGTTTCTTTTAGATTAATAGCTTCATCTATGTCCATATCGAATTCGCTAAACACACGTTTTGATATTTTAGAGAGTGGTTCTTTAACATTTGCACCTTTTTCAGTAAGTGCAATCTGTAGGTTACGCTCATCATCAATTTCGCGTGTTCTAGTTACATAGCCTTTTTTCTCAAGTTTTTTAAGTAAAGGTGTAAGTGTCCCTGAATCTAAATAAACACGTTCGCCAAGCGTTTTAATATTGAGTTTTTCATCTACCTTAATTGCAAGTAGCACAATATAGCCTGTATATGTTAAATCGAATTCTTTTAAGTAAGACGTATACTTCTTAATGATTTCTTTAGAAGATACATAAAAAAGAAAACATAGTTGTCTTTCTAAGTAGCTGTCTTTTTCCTCCATTTAATCACCCCTTTTGAAATTTAACCATATTATGAACTATGGTTGTTGTCAAGGAACGGTTGCGCACCTCTTTCTATTAAAAAAATAATATATACCGACGTTTACTTAAATAGAAACAATATAGTGAAATTGTACTGTAATATGAAGTACTTTTAAATTAATAAAGTATGCTTTTAGAAGATAAAAAATCATCTTAGGTTTGAAATTAATTTAAGGAGATTTTGTTACAAAAAGTCTATATGACTTTATAAATGATTTATAATCAGTCATACTAATAATATTATGTATTTTATTATAAAATAAAGGTGTAATAAAGCGTTAATGAGGGGCATAACTACTCATCTATCAGTTAGAAAGTTATCGTTTTAACTAAAGGAGATTAATGATGAAAACATTTTTAAAAATCATAGGTCTATTAGTGTTGTCACTGATTATTGCTATTGTATTTTTCTTTGGCATGAGAACATATCAGGGACATAAAAATCTAGAACTAGTAGATCATTATATGGATGAACAAAATTTAACTGAAAAAATTGAATCCGAGAAAACATTGTATAGTGCTAAAAAGGGTTTATATTATAAGCAAGTTAAATTTAAAGATGATTCAGAACATACGTATACAGTGCAACCAATTAGTACATTTAAAGGTATTTTAGTACAAGGTTTTGATAGTGAAACCAATAAAAATATCAAAGATGCTAAACATAACGAATTTAAGGAAGATTATAAGCCTAAAGATAAATAGGCATACATTGTTAATATATGAGGAGAGGTAGGGACTAATTATTTGTCCCTACCTCTCCTCATTTTTTATATAATAGCAATTTATTGGAGATGTGCATGTATAAGTTTTTGCATTGAGGTTATAGCGCAAAGCTTACATACCTTTCATGTCATCCATGTCATGGATTTTCATCATTAAACCATGAGGAATGTCGTCATGATCGACAACTTCCATTTTACTAAAAGCGCCATCCCCTTCGGCTTTTATTAACTTAACGAAATTTCCCTTTTTAGGAGAGAACCCTGATTCGGCCGGTAACTTAACATTTTTTTCTATTTTATGATCTTTTTCACTTATTATTTTATCGGCGGTTGTTTCATTTTTCATATAGCCATAATAAGTTTCTTTTTGACCACTCGACAACATCATAATAATCAATACAACAGCAACAATTAACATTAATGCACTTATAGTAATTGCGAACATTTTACTGTTTTTCAAAGTATCATTCTCCTTTATATCTATTTTCTTCTGTTATATCTAAAATATTTGATTTATGCAATCGAAAGTACAAACTATGATTTAGCTAAACGTATGTCACTAAGTTTTAAAGCTTGTTAAGTTTATCGTAATTAAAATATGAAAAGTTAAGATGGTAATATACGAATATATTTTAGTTCATCATGATGCAAAATAAATTCTAAGCTATTTTTAAATTCTGTAAACTGTCTAATTTCTGCTTTTGGTATGGTGGATTGTTCAATATATCGTAATAATGATCTTTCGATATATATATCGTTGAATGAAGGTGGCAAAGCATAGTCAATGAATCCATGTTCACGGTTTAATGTCTGTATGAACAATGTGATTTATGAATTTAATATAGTTTGTTTTAAGACCAGATGAAGTACTTCTTTTGGTGAAGTACGATGATTTATGGAATTGAATAAAAGCAAATGCATTTCTTCTTTTTCCTTGAGTATAATAAAGTTTTTATGGATAGAAACTGATTTGCCGATAAAAGGTCTAATAAATTGATATATATACATTAGGGGTTCATAAATTCCATGACTGTTCATCAAAGCAACATCAGCTTTCTCTTTACGCATTAATTCGTACCCTACACCGCAACCTCTATTTAACAAGATAAGAATATGACACATTAAATCAGCTAGTTCTAAAGGATGGCTTTCTTCGTAAAACTTGAAGCATTGCTTTGTAAGTTTTGTGTATACAAACTTTGATGTATCAATATGTGAAGCTTTAATTACTTTATTAAAGTAAGCGTAATAACTCATTGAATTATTAAATCCTTCACCTTTTTTATTTAATAGATTTCGAACTTGTACTTGCTCTATATCAATAAAATGATAATCAAAGTTAAACCTTTGAAGTAGTGTGAAAGCATTTTTTAAAGAATTAACCTGGTTCATTACACCTTCGATGGTAATAGCCATTTTTATATTAAAGTTCAGATTTTTTATTTTAATATATAATCGATTCACTTCGTTTAATGATAAATGAGAGGTATCAAAGAGAATTAGGAAATTATAATTCTGCTGATGTTTTGCATATTTTGGTTTGAATTTTAAAAATTGCAGTATTAAGCTTTCGATAAAATCAAACTGTGTCATAGATTTTATTCTTAGCGCAATACCGATATAATCAGAGAATAGTGAATCAATAAAATCAATCATACCAGTGAGACTTAAATTTTCTAACGAGAGATTTCTAATATTATTAATTAATACGTAAGCATCAGTTAAATCTTTAAAACTGAATTTAGAATTAAAGTCAGACTGAATAATATCCATTAAACTATCTATATGAATAAAGATAGTAGGGCGTTTCGCCAAATCCTTAAAATCTAATCGCTGAGTATCAATTCGTAATTGATTTGATGAAACAGGCTTTTCTTTAGTTATTAAATCAATTTGAGGCTTGAACCTATTCAAATCATTATTGATTAGTACAATGTTGTTTTGGTGTAGCGCATGTATTGATTTTCTAAATTCATTAGGTGTCATATTTAAGAAAAATTTAAATTGATGAATATAATTTGAATAATGATTGAATCCATAATGTTCAGATATATGATAAATTGCGTGTTTCGTTTGAATAAGATCAGCGAGTGACAAAGCAATCTTAAGGCTAGTTATATAATGTTTAAAGCTAATACCTAAATATTTCTTAAACAATATAGAAATATAGGGCGCAGAAATATAAAATGTACTGGAAACATCTTTGGATGAAAGTGATTGAGTAACATGTGCTTTTATAAATTCAGTTATATCGTTTAATAAGGCGTTTTCTGTGCAAATAGATGGAATATAAGTAAACTCATGTTCTATTTTTGTTTCCTTATTGATTATAGTTATAATTTCATTGAGTATAGGTGACTCAGTAGGTCCACATTGGCTCAACTGTTGAATCATCGTTAAGATTTGGAACTTAAGATATTCATTGGAATTTAACAATTTGTAGTTATAGTAAAAATTGAAGAAACATTTAATTGTTTTTGTGAATTGTTGGATAGGTATACACATTTCTACTACTTGTTCAGAATCTGAAATGTGATATAAATCATTGTGATTTATAATAATGATATGGTTTTCAGCAGATAATTGATGGCCATTTAGGGTAACATCTAGCTTATTGTTTAATGAAAATAAAAGTATGACTTGATGTATACATCGTTGTGTATGAGTGTTTAGAAATTCATGAATACACAAAGTTGTACTATTCATAGTAAAGGCAACTCCTGATAATAATTTAAAATGGTATATTGTTCAAAATACATTATATTACAAAAAGTTATGACTTTTAATCCTTTAAATATAAATATTTTTTAATCTTATAAAGAGATTCGATGTTAAAAATTAAATTTCGAACAATGTATTTTGATTAGCAGATAATTTTTTCTGAGAAATCAACTTAAAAATTCATACTGTTCTATTTGCCACGGAGGTTTTAAAATATGAAACACATTTATTCTAAATTTTACAATCAAGAATTTAAAATAACGGAATTAAAATCTGAAATATTAGGTGTCGTGTTACATGACGATGCAGAAAATAATAGTGCAGAAGATTATATCGTCTGGCTACAGCAAAGGATAGATAATCATGAATTGGAAAAAGGTTGGGCGTGTGCATATGTTGATAAGCAGACATGTTACTGGTTTCATCCATCTCCATATGTAGAATGGCACTGTGGTAATACTTTTGCGAATGAGCATTATATAGGTATCGAACGTTGCCAATCAAAAATGAATGGCATATTGTCTGATGAACAATTTATGAAGAATGAAGAAACAAGTTATTGGATTGCAGCATTACTATTGAAAAAATATCAGTTACCAGTAAATAGAGAGACTGTAAAGCTGCATAAAATGTTTTATGATACGGAATGTCCTGCAAGAGCTTGGTCAATGCATTTGGATAATGCACCTACAAATGAAGAAAATATAAAAATGCTACAGGACTATTTTATAGACAAGATTAAATCTTATTATTTCAATATAAAAGAGAGTGATATGTCGGTAGTTGGCTAATGTTTAACACTTGAAATATAGTCACAAAGAATATACAAAAATAGGATTGCGTTATTTAATGGAACCGATTACAATATGATTATAAAGTTTTTTGGTACCGGTTCCGTTTAAAAAGGAGGTTATATAATGAATTATAAAAAGTCTGCAGAAAATATATTGCAAGCGCTTGGTGGGGAAGATAATGTTGAAGCAATGACACATTGTGCAACGCGTTTGAGACTTGTGTTAAAGGATGAAGGCTTGGTTGATGAAAAGGCATTAGGGGATATGGATGTTGTAAAAGGTACGTTCTCAACAGGAGGACAATATCAGGTTATCATTGGTTCTGGTACGGTAAATAAAGTCTTTAGTGAATTAGAAAAGATTACAGGTCAAGAAGCGTCTTCGGTGTCAGATGTGAAAGCGCAAGGCACTAAAAACATGAATCCTTTTCAAAGGTTTGTGAAAATGCTGTCAGATATCTTTGTTCCAATCATACCAGCCATTGTAGCTGGTGGTTTACTTATGGGTATCAATAATATATTAACTGCACCAGGTATTTTTTATGATAATCAATCATTAATAGAAGTACAAAATCAATTTAGTGGCTTAGCTGAAATGATTAACATTTTTGCTAATGCGCCGTTTACATTACTACCTATACTAATTGGTTTTAGTGCTGCAAAACGATTTGGAGGTAATGCATACCTCGGAGCAGCACTTGGAATGATATTGGTTCATCCAGAATTGATGAGTGCTTATGATTATCCAAAAGCATTAGAAGCGGGTAAAGAGATTCCTCATTGGAACTTATTTGGGCTTGAAATTAATCAAGTAGGATATCAAGGTCAAGTATTACCAATGCTAGTAGCTACATATATTCTTGCAACAATTGAAAAAGGCCTAAGGAAAGTTATACCCACAGTATTAGATAATTTATTAACACCTTTATTAGCAATATTATCAACTGGTTTTATAACATTTTCATTTGTTGGTCCTTTAACACGTACTTTAGGATATTGGTTATCAGACGGTTTAACGTGGCTATATGAATTTGGTGGTGCTATCGGTGGGCTTATATTTGGTTTGTTATATGCGCCGATCGTGATTACAGGTATGCATCATAGTTTTATTGCAATTGAAACTCAACTTATCGCTGACAGTTCCTCAACAGGTGGTTCATTTATATTCCCGATTGCAACAATGTCTAATGTTGCACAAGGAGCGGCTGCCCTTGCATCATTCTTTATTATAAAAGAAAATAAAAAATTAAAAGGTGTCGCATCCGCTGCAGGTGTATCTGCTCTACTAGGTATTACAGAACCAGCAATGTTTGGTGTGAACTTGAAGCTAAGATATCCATTTATCGGTGCCATTGTAGGTTCAGGTATCGGTTCTGCCTATATCGCATGCTTTAAAGTAAAAGCGATTGCATTAGGTACTGCAGGTATACCAGGTTTTATATCTATTAGTGGTCAAAATAATGGTTGGTTACATTACGGGATAGCAATGATCATTGCATTTATCGTAGCATTTGGCGTAACATATGCTTTGTCATATAGAAAGAAATATAAAAATATTGAAGCATAGTAGTATAAAGATATATATAGATAAATAGTAGTAAAAAAAATGCATTATCAAAATAAAAGACTAATCCGTATGAAGACGGATTAGTCTCAGGCTGTCGACAAATTTTCCAACTTTGTTGACAGTTTTTTTGTGCACACTTTTCGCGAGCACTGCATTAGTTTATAATCTAATTCACAATTTTTGTTTGCGCCATAAAAACGCGCCTACGATGGTCACGATAATGAGAGAAATGCCAATCACGATGAGCCATGAAATATAACTATGGTCATCAATAGGTAAGGGGACGTTCATGCCAAAAAAGCTAAATACTAGCGTTGGCAATGTTAAAAAAACAGTGAAAAGCGTTAATGTTTTCATCGTATTATTCATCTCATTTGATAGTAATGATGCATATGAAGTAGTGATACTCTCTAATATATCTGTATAAAGTCTCGTCGTTTCTAAAGCTTGATTATTTTCGATTAATAAGTCTTCTAAAATGTCTTCATCTTCATCAAAGCGTTTCATAGCTGGTAGACGGAACAATTTTTTTACTATGCTTTCATTACCTTTAAGCGCAGCTAAAAAATAAACTAAACTTTTTTCTACTTCCATTAAATTATAAAGTTGCTTATTTGTGACGTTATTCTTTAGCTCACGTTCGATACGTACACGTGTTTTATTTAGCAATCTTAAATTTCTGTTGTAATGATTTGTAATTGTTAACAATATATTTAATGCAAAACGACTATGAAAGCGTAGGTTTATATTCTGACGAGCAAAGTTTTCTAAGAATTCATTTTCAACATTACAGACCGTAATGATTTTTTTATTTCCAATAATAATGCCTAAAGGAATAGTAATAAATGATAATACTTTTGAATTAGTGTCATTTATTATAGGTAAGTCTAATATGATTAATGAATAATGCGAATCTTCATCATATTCAACACGCGCACTCTCTTCTCTATCTAATGGGTCTCGTATGAAATCTTCAGGAATGTCATAGCGAGCTATAAGCATTTCGATTTCCTCCCAGTTGGGGTCAACGACGTTGACCCATGAAGCTGTTTGATCCAGTTCAGATTCGATTATTGTATCTGTTGGTGAATGTTTATATGCAGTTATCATGATAATTTGAGGCCCTTTCTTCAGAAGTGTTATTTATATTGTTCTTTTGCCATTAGACGTAATGGACCGTTAAATATAATTTTGAATAAGTAATCAGCAACCATATCGGGTTCCATTCTATTATTATCTTGTACCCAATGTTTGATAAAAGAAATCGTAGCACCTGAAACATAACTATGAAAATAATCTATAGGTATGCCTGAAATTTTTTGCTTATTGCTGAGGTTTTTAGTCATATTAGCGTACATAAGTTCTGAAATCTTATCTTCAAGATGACTCTTTCTATCTAACTTAAAAATAACTAAGTAAAAATCGATATCTTTTTGAATATGGAGAATGATATTTTTAAGAATTTTTTCTGAAAAGTTTTTAGCGAAGTCTTCTAAATTTGAGTCTTGCATAACCAACTTATAAGTACCTATTTCATCTGCTAAACTAGCGAGAATTTCATCTTCAAGATCTGAAAGTAAAATATATTTATCTTCATAGTGTAAATAAAAAGTCCCTCGATTAACATCTGCTAGAGTTGTTATATCTTGTATCGTTATACGCTCTAGTTCTTTTTCTGCTAATAATTTTATAAAAGCTTGTTTGATTGCATTTTTAGTTTTTCTGACACGACGATCTTCTACCATTTTATTCAGCTCCTTAGACTTTAATAGACAAACTCTGTTTATTTGTTGATAAACAAACAAAATGAAGCACATTGCATATTGCTTATTGAATTATGCTCATTATAATAAACAAAGTAGTTATTAATCAACAAAGTGTTCAAAAAGGAGGTAAATAATATGAATATATTTAAAAATAAATTACTTTGGATAGCGCCAATAGCAATTTTAATCATATTGGCAATATTTTCAATAGCATTTTATCCAGCTTATAATCCTAAACCAAAAGCTTTACCCATTGCTATAGTTAATCAAGATGAAGGTACATCTATTCAAAATAATGACATCAACATTGGTGAAAATTTAGAAGATAAATTATTAAATAGTGATTCTGATACTATAAAATGGGTTAAAGTAGATAATGAAAAAGATGCTCGAAAAGGATTAGATGAGGAAAAATATTTTGGTGCAGCTATTTTTGAAAAAGATTTTTCAAAACATGCAATGAGTAAAACTCAAAAAGTAGTAATGGATAGTAAAAAGGAAGCAATGCAAGAGCAAATACAATCAGGTGAAATACCACCGGAACAGGCTAAAAAAATGCAAAGTCAAATGGCTAAGTCTGGTGCTTCACAAGACATAACAGTCAATCAAGCAGAATTTAAAACATTAATTAATAGTGGTGCGAATATGCAAGCATCACAAATTTCTTCGAATGTATTAAAAGGTATCGGTGATAATTTAAATAAACAAATAACACAGCAAGGTTTAGATACTCTAGAAAAACAGGATGTTAAAGTTAGTCCTAGTGATATTCAAGGACTTACAAATCCTGTGAAGGTATCAGATCAAAAGATTCATAAAGTTAAAGATCATCAAGGTAATGGTAATGCATCATTCTTGATGTTTATGCCAGTGTGGATTAGTTCAATCGTGGCGTCTATTTTGCTGTTCTTTGCATTTAGAACTTCAGATAATATTATAATATCGCATCGCATTATTGCGTCGTTAGGTCAATTGGCTATTGCTGTTGTTACTGCCTTTATAGGTGGATTTGGTTATGTATACTTTATGTCTAGCGTTCAAGGGTTTGACTTCCCTGATATTAATAAAATAGGGCTTTTTGTTTCTATTGCATTATTAGGCTTTATTGGACTTATTCTAGGTGTTATGACTTGGTTAGGTATGAAATCTATTCCGATATTCTTTATAGTAATGTTCTTTAGTATGCAACTTGTAATGTTTCCTAAACAAATGTTACCACAATTTTATCAAGATTATGTTGTGGGTTGGAATCCATTCACGCACTATGGTGAATATTTGAGAGCATTACTTTATATGGATCAACCACTAGAAATGAATGCTACTATGTGGATGTTTATCGGTTTTATTATTTTTGGAGTTGTTTCTTCAATAAGTGCTGCAATAATTAGAAAACATAGTGGGAAACGTACAGAAGTTCCTTCATAAATGTATAAAGTACAGCACTATTTATTGGATTGATTTAAAATAAAGGATTTTGTTAGTAGTGATTGGGACATCAATCCCAGAAAAATAGCACTCAGATGTATTGAATTCAATTCATCTGAGTGCTTCTTTTTTTATTCAATACTCCGTATTGTTGGCTCGCTTTCTTAGAAAACAGTTTCAGCCTGTAGTCTTCAGCTTGTTCTGTTCCCTCAAGAATCTTGCCAAAATACGTCTCATCCACATATAATTCAACATTATAATACTCAAAAAATTAATGCCCTTACGTATAATTTAATACAAACTACTAAACTAAATAATAATGAAAAAGACAATTTCTATATTATTTCAGTAGAAATTGACTTTTTTCACTTGTCCAAGAACTTTATGTCCCAGACTCTTTTTATATGAATATTTCAATAGACAATTAATACAAAATAAAATTTCATAAAATATACAAAATTAATTGGCATAAAATGTACTACCCATTGTTTTTAATAAACACTGTCATTGCAATGTTTATTAGCACATTGAAAACTGAATGAAATATGATTACATAATTGTTTAGCACATTTTCTATAATTTTAATAAAGAATTAACATTTGCTTAACAAAAATAAGTTATAATTCACATAGTTTACAAATAATTTAAAGAGGTGTGACGATGGATTCTTCTGTAATGGAGATAATTTTCACTTTTATCGGTGGTTTAGGTATATTCTTATACGGAATTAAACAGATGGGCGATGGCTTACAAGCAACTGCTGGCGATCGACTGAGAAGTATATTAAATAAATTTACTAGTAATCCAATCATGGGTGTTTTGGCAGGTATGATTGTTACAATTTTAATTCAAAGTAGTTCAGGGACTACTGTCATTACGATTGGTCTTGTAAGTGCAGGATTTATGACAATGCGACAAGCAATCGGAGTTGTTATGGGAGCGAATATAGGTACCACGGTTACAGCATTTATAATAGGTATTGATATTGGTGCTTATTCACTACCCATTCTAGCTATTGGTGCGTTTTTAATTTTCTTTATTCAGAAAAGAAAAGTTAAAAATATAGGTATGATTTTATTTGGATTTGGTTCTCTTTTTTATGGTTTAGAGTTGATGAGTGGTGCAGTGAAGCCACTCGCTAATTTAGATGGGTTTAAACAAATCATGTTAGATATGTCATCAAATCCAATATATGGTGTTTTAGCTGGTACATTCTTAACAGTTATCATCCAAAGCTCAAGTGCAACTATTGGTATATTACAAGGGTTCTTTGCTAATGATTTAATTAGCTTGCATGGTGCACTGCCAGTACTATTAGGTGATAATATCGGTACAACGATTACTGCTGTTTTAGCAAGTTTAGCAGGTTCTCTTGCATCAAAACGTGTTGCAGCAGTTCATGTCATGTTTAACGTGATAGGTGCAGCAATATTCTTGCTCATCTTACCGTTGTATCAACTAGTTATTGAGTGGATGCAAGGCGCAATGAATTTAAAACCAGAAATGGTTATTGCATTTGCACACGGTACATTTAACGTAACAAATACTTTAATTCAATTACCATTTATTTTTGTACTAGCTTGGATAGTTACGAAAATAATTCCAGGTGAAGATATGAATGAAAAATACAAACCAAGACATCTTGATAAGAACTTAATTAATAGAGCGCCTAATATTGCTCTACAAGAAGCTCAAGATGAAATTCAAAACATTGGTAGAATGACATTATCCATGTTACAAAAAGTCAATCACTACGATGAAAAGACTGAAAAAGATATTATTCAGAAGCATGCAGCAATTGACAATATGTATGATAATGTCAGACAGTATCTTACTAAAATATCTGAGAAGAAGTTGTCACAAGATGATGCAGAAAGGGTGTCTGTTTTATTCGATGTTAATCGCACGATGTTGAAAGTGGCTGGTTTATCAGAAGCCTATTTATTAGATTTGAAGAAAAAAGAGACAGATCCTATTAAAATATCTGATAAAGCTGAACAAAGTATTGAAAAGCTTTACAATCATGTTAACATGTCATTTGAAAAGACAGTTGAAATGTTCAACGTTTATGACAGAGTTAAGCGTGATGAAATAGTTAAAATAAGTAATGATTCATACAAACTTGAACATGATTTAAGGAAAAAACATATTAAACGTTTAAGTTCAGGTGAGTGTTCACCAGAAGGCGGCTTATTATATCTAGATATGATTGCAATATTAGAACGAATCGGTTACCATTCTAGAAATATTTCAGAATCAATGGTTGATATTGATGAAATAGAATTAGAAGAACACGCGGAAAATCCATTAGGTTGGTCTTACTAATCGTAAAAATTAGTATATAATTATTTATAAAATAATTACACTTGACGAGATAGAAATCAAATTTTGATTTCTGTCTCGTCTTTTTTATATAAATTATTAAAAAAGATTTTGTTGATGCTAATTATAGATTTATCAAGTTAAGAATGATTTGATATTCCCAAATCACTTTAATATCAATACTAAAGTAGCCGTCAAAATGATAACATACTATCTCATAATCGAAATTTTCTAAGTGAGTATGTGGCAATTATCTAGAGAATGAAGTATAAAGAATAAAATCAGTAAGCGTTTCCACTATCTTTGAATATTAATTTATTTTACAATTACAAATAATACACGAAATAAATGGAGGTTACATAACATGAGTGTTTTAGACAAATTTAAACTAGATGGCCAAGTCGCAATTTTGACAGGAGGTGCCTCAGGACTAGGAAAAGCAATGGGGAAAGGTTTAGCTGAAGCGGGTGCAAACTTAGTGATTGCTGATATTAATTTAGATTTGGCAAAAGAAACAGCAAACGAATTTGAGACTGAAACAGGAAATCAAGCCTTGGCATGTAAAGTAGATGTAACAAACGTGTCGGATGTTGAGCAAATGGTTTCAGATGTAATGGATAAGTTTGGACGTATAGACATTCTATTTAACAATGCTGGCATCAATGAACATGTTAAATTTGAAGATATGCCTTACGATCGTTGGGTTAAAAATATGGATGTCAATATCAACAGCATGGTTTTAGTTTCACAAGCTGTAGGAAAAGTGATGATCAAACAACAAAAAGGTACTATTGTGAACACTTCTTCTATGTCAGGAATCATCGTAAATACACCGCAACCACAGGCGGCATATAATACATCTAAAGGTGCAGTGATTATGTTTACTAAAAGCTTAGCAAATGAATGGGCGGAACATGGTATACGTGTAAACACGATTGCTCCAGGTTATATGGAAACAGAACTAACTAAAGATTATTTTGCTCAAGGTGGAGAAATGATTGATACATGGATGAATTTTACACCATTAGGTCGACCTGGTGTACCTGAAGAATTACAAGGTGCTGCACTATATTTAGCTTCTGATGCTTCATCATTTGTTACTGGTAGTGTTGTCACAATTGATGGGGGATATACAGCATTATAAATAACTAGTAACTAATTTAAAATTAAATCTAATAATATCAAAAGAGAAGTTGAGATAAAATAATACTCAACTTCTCTTTTTTACGATGCTTTTAAAGTGCTTATATTAAATGACCCCAAAGAATCTAGTTTTATTTAATCCTTACTAAAACGATAAGAATACTTGACAAATTTGTATGAGGAGCATAGTATTACTAGTAATCTAATATTCAGAAAATTGATTTGGGGGGGATTATATATGACATCTATAAGTATTCTAGATCAAAGTCCAATTGATATTAATGAAACTGTAAATGAGGGTATACAACGAACTGTTGAATTAGCACAACTAGCAGATAAATTAAAATATACGAGGTATTTTGTTGCAGAGCATCATAATATTCCAGAAGTTGCGGGTACAAGTCCAGAAATATTAGTGACACATCTACTTAACAAGACTAACGAAATACGTATTGGTTCAGGAGGAGTAATGTTACAGCATTATAGTCCTTTTAAAGTAATAGAACAATTCCACTTTATTAGCCACCTAGCACCAGGAAGAGTAGATTTAGGGATTGGTAAAGCACCTGGTGGATTTCCATTAGCAACACAAGCTTTGCAATCAGAATTCAAATCGCCACAAGTTACTTTCAATGATAAATTCCAACTGTTAAACAATTTCAATAATAGCAGTTTTAAAGAAGATGATGCGTATCATCAATTACAAACCTCCATAAGGGGTATTGAAGTTCCTAAGCCAGAGCTCTTTTTATTAGGGGGCAGTGATTGTTCAGCACAATTTGCAGCAAATGAAAATGTTGGTTTTGTATATGCTTTCTTTATAAATTCTAATGTTGATATGTTACGAAGTGCAGTGAAATCTTATAAACAACAATATCCAGAAGGACGTTTTATTGTTGCTGTAGCGGCAGTAGTAACAGAGAATGAAAAAGATAAAGAATTAGTTAAAGATGGTCGTACAAATTATGCTTTGCATTTTAAAGATGGTAGAAAAATTACTGTAAATACTAAGGAGCAACTAGAAACATTCAGTAAACAAAGTACAGAACATTTTGAAGTTGAGGAAAAGCAAATAGATGTTTTAGAAGGATCAGCTACTGAAGTTAAACATCAATTATCTCAGTTAAACAATGAAGGACTCATCGATGAGTTTATGTTGCATATGCCAATACAGAATCACAAATTAAGAGTGAAAACGGTGGAGAAACTTGCGCCATCATACACAATTGCTAACCAGAAAGAAGGGGTATTATGAGTCAGAAAAAAATAGATTTTGGGATTATGTTAAATGGTCCAGGTAGTCATATGCATGCTTGGAAATCTCCTGAAGTTCCTAGCGATGCCAGTACTAACTTTGAATACCAACTAGACATTGCTAAGAGAGCAGAACGAGCAGGTTTTAGTTTTGTTTTTGTAGCAGATGGTTTATATATTCATGATAAGTCTATTCCCCATTTCTTAGATAGACACGAACCTTTAACGTTACTTGCTGCACTTGCACCGATTACTCAAAAAATAGGTTTGGTTGGTACAATTTCAACTTCATATAGTGAACCTTTTACCGTTGCGAGACAGTTAGCAACGATAGATAATATTAGTCATGGACGCGCAGGATGGAACGTTGTTACATCACCACTTGAGGGTAGTGCAGATAACTATAGTAAAGGTGAACATCCGGAGCATGATACAAGATATGATATCGCTGAAGAACATATTCAAGTGGTACAAGGATTATGGGATTCTTATGAAGATGATGCCTTTAAATTTGATACTGAAAAAGGCGAATATTTAGATAAAAACAAAATGCACACACTAGATTATAAAGGTGAATATTTCCAAGTAAAAGGACCATTAAATGCAAGTCGCTCTGAACAAGGTCAACCAGTCATTTTTCAGGCAGGCGCTTCACCTAAAGGACAAGACTATGCAGCCAAATATGCAGATGCAGTTTTCACATTGGGAGAATCAAAAGAAAGTGCGCAACGGAATTACGAAAGTATTAAAGAACAAGTTAAGGCTTATGGACGTAATCCCGATGAAGTAAGAGTTTATCCTATATTAGCACCAGTCATAGCTAAGACAGAAAGTGAAGTAGAAGCACGTTTTGAAAATATTAAGACTTTAGCAAATATTGATGAAGCATTAGATTATTTAGGTCGTTATTATGATCATCATGATTTTAGTCAATATGATTTAGATGCACCTTTTCCAGATTTAGGAGAAGTTGGTCAAAATAGTTTCCGAGCTACAGCAGATGCAATTGCTAATCGTGCAAAAGCAAACCAATCAACGTTAAGAGAAGTTGCGTTAGAAGAAACAGTTAGACGTTCTCCATTTATGGGAACATATGAAGCTGTAGCAGATTTAATCATTGAATGGGTAGAAGACGGTGCAGCAGATGGTTTTATTTTTGGACCACATATATATGGGGCGGTTTATGATGAATTCTTAGAAAATGTATTACCTATTCTAGAAGAGAAGGGGTACTATGATAAAACGTTTCGTGGAGAAACATTAAGAGAACATCTTGGCCTTCCTTTTAAAGAAAATAGATATACGCAATCTACACAATCCCGTGTTACAAACTAAAGCTTTACAAGTATTGAAATGGATGGACACATCTAAATTATAAAAGTTGTGTCTATTTTTTTATTAAAAGGAGTGAACGATTATGTCAGAATCTAGTACAACATCTTATCAAAATACTGTTAATCAAACAGCTAACCCAACTTCTATAAAAGCAAAAAGGAAATTAGAATTACCACATGTGCTATTAATGATGTTAATAATGATGATGTTTGCTTGTTTTTTGACATATATCATTCCTGCTGGGACGTTTAATACCGACAAAGATGGATCGATGATACAAGGGACTTACCACGCAATTGCGCAACATCCTGTGAATCCATTTTATGCAATAACTTTAATTCTAAATGGCGGTATCCAGTCTGCTCAAACAGTTACTTTGTTATTATTTATAGGTGGCTCAATGGGAGGCATTCTGCAGTTAAATTCAGTTACGAAAATAACCAATTTCATGATTTATAGATTTGAACATGCAGGCGCATTGCCATTAATAATAGGTTTATTCTCATTGATGGCTTTTATAGGGTTCTTTGTTGGTGGGGATCAAATGATTGTGTTTGTAACCTTGGGTGTCATTTTAGTAAAACGTTTAAAATTAGATCCTATTATGGCTTTGGCGATTACATTCTTGCCTTTATATATGGCATTTTCAGTCTCACCTTCTGGAATGGCTAAAATAGGACAAATTGTCTATCCTGATGTCGCGCTTTATTCAGGCTACGGTGGTAGGGCAATTATGTATCTTATATTTTTAGTTGTGACCTTATTATATGTAATTTGGTATGCGCGAAGAGTAATTAAAAATCCAGATAATAGTATGATGACGACAAAATTTTGGCAACAGCAAAATGATGATTCATCAAATGAAGCAATGGGATCGGAAGATAGAAAGGTAAGTTGGAGAGATACCGTTGTCGTTAGTTTAGTTGTTGTTACACCTATCATTTTAGCGTTAGGAAATGGTTTGTTAAATTGGACTGAACGATATGGTAATGGTGTTTTTATTACAGTATTTGGTTTGAGTTTTGTGTTGGCGTATATTGTTAAGGGGAAACGACCATCTGAAATGGTGGATGGATTTTTAGAAGGTGCAAAACCAATGCTTGTAGTTGCATTTGCAATCATTATGGCAAATACCATTAGCGTGATATTAGAAAAAGGACAAATATTAAGTACGATAGTGCATGGATTGACGACGCAACTTGATGGCGCTTCGTCAGGTGTAGTTTCGGTTTTAGTGTTTTTGGTTGCTACAATATTTAATTTCTTAGTGCCTTCTGGTTCTGGATTGATGAGCGTGATGGTGCCTATATTACAACCTGTTACAACAGCATTAGGGGTTAATGATCAAATATTATTAACTTCATTATCTTTTGGTGGTGGATTAGGTAATCTTATCACTCCGACATTAGGTGCTACAATTGGTGCTATCGCTATAGCTAAGGCTAATTTTGGCTCATGGTTTAAATTTATGGCGCCGTTATTTGTCATATGGATGATAGTTGGTGCTGTGATACTTTATATCTTTACTGCAGTTGGCTGGAGTGGTGGTATATAATTGCTAATCAAAATAAAAGGAACAATGATGACTTTATCTAAAGTATTTTATACTTAGGACTTTAAAGTCTATCGTTGTTCCTTTTTTGTTTTTATTTTTTCATGGAGCTACTGTTAATGAAAATGGTACATTTTTTTTCCATTTATTTGATGGTGTTTCATCAGTTATGACTTCTGTAATGTCACTGATTTTTGCAAATGAAAGTGTAGAGGATATATCGAATTTACTTTTATCAATAAGTGCAATGACATTTTCACTTTCTTTTACCATTTGTTTTTTTAATTGAACTTCAGGTAAAGAGAAATCAGTTAAGCCATTTTCAAGTGTAAAGCCGTTCGCAGATAAAAAGAAATAATCTATGTGATACATTTCTAGTATTTGTGAGTCGATATTACCTGTAATAGCATTTGAATCTTGTGAAACAAAACCTCCAACCACAAGCACTGTTAAGTGTGGATTCTCTTTTAATAATACTGCGTTTTCTAACCCGTTTGTGATAATAGTTAGTTCCATTGTTGTTTCCGTTAATAATTTGGCTAATTCATAAGTTGTAGAACTTGCATCAATCATAATACATTGCTGTGGTTGTATTTTTTTTAAAGCATGTTTACTAATTTTATATTTTTCTGAATGTTTTTGAGTTAAGCGATAAGAAAAATTTAACTTAGAACCCAGGTTTTCAGTTATTTTTGCACCACCGTGTGTACGGATTAATTTATTTTCACTTTCAAGGCGTCTTAAATCACTTCTTACAGTTGCTTCTGTAACACTTAAGTAATCAGAGAGTTGTTTTACAGTTGCACGTTTATGAGATTTTATATAAGTATAAATATGTTCTCTGCGCTCATCAGCATATATTTTCATATGGATTACATCCTCCTTTATATCACTATACATTTTAACATAAATAGTGCACAAGAAAACTAAAACAAATAAAAATGAAAATAAACGAAAGAATATTTGAAAGAAATGAAAAAATATATTAAAATAATAATTGTCAATGAAAACGTTTTCTAAAAAAGAAGGGGAGATTTTAATTATGACTAAGACAAATTATCCAGAACAAATGAATGCTGTTGTAGCTTATGCACCTGGTGAATATAAATATGAAACAGTTGAAACTCCGAAAATAGAAAATTCAAAAGAAATTATCGTAAAAGTGGAAGCATGTGGTATCTGCGCAGGTGATATTAAAGCCTATGATGGTGCGCCGAGTTTTTGGGGCGATGAAACACAGCCATCATACATTAAAGCACCAATGATTCCAGGTCATGAATTCATCGCTCGTATTGTTGAAAAAGGCGACGATGTTACAGAATTTGAAATTGGAGATCGTGTAATTTCTGAACAAATCGTGCCTTGTTGGGAATGTAGATTCTGTAACCGTGGAGAATACTGGATGTGTGAAAAACATGATTTATATGGATTTCAAAACAATGTGAACGGTGGTATGGCAGAGTATATGAAATTCACAAAAGAAGCCATCAATTATAAAGTGCCTGAGGATATGCCTATAGAAAAAGCAATTTTAATTGAACCTTACGCCTGTAGTTTACATGCAGTACAACGTGCCAACATTAAACTAGGAGATTTTGTTGTACTTTCTGGTGCTGGAACATTAGGTTTAGGTATGGTAGGTGCAGCTAAAAAAGCAGGTGCTGAGACATTGGTTGTCTTAGATATGAAAGATGAACGATTAGAACTAGCTAAGGAGTTTGGTGCTGATATCGTAATGAATCCAGCTAAAGTTGATGTGGTTAAAGAAATCAAGTCAATGACTGAAGGATATGGCTGTGACACTTATATTGAAGCTACGGGTCATCCTAAATCAGTTGAACAAGGTTTAAGTGCAATCAGAAAATTAGGTCGTTTTGTAGAATTCTCTGTATTTGCTGATCCAGTAACAGTAGATTGGAGTATTATTTCAGATCGTAAAGAATTAGATTTGATGGGAAGCCATTTGGGGCCTTATTGCTATCCACTTGTCATTGATGGCATTCAAAAAGATGACTTTCCAACTGATGGTGTAGTTACACATCAATTACCTTTAAAAGATTTTGAACAAGGATTTGATTTGATGAAAAAAGGAGACAAATCATTAAAAATTGTTCTCGTCCCTTAAAGCTAATGGCTAAAGAATTTGTGTAATAAAAGGAGCGCATTGAAATGAAAAAAATGGTTAATAATCCAGACCATGTTATTGATGAATTAATGACTGGTTATTTAGCGGCTTATCCTGAATATTTAAGACGTTCAGAACTTCATAAAAGGGCTTTAATAGGTAACAAAAGAACGGAAAAACGCAAAGTAAGTGTCTTGATTGGTGGAGGATCTGGCCATGAACCAGGATTTTTAGGGTATGTAGGCCAAGGTATGGCGGATGGTGTGGCTGTTGGTAATATATTTGCTTCGCCGTCACCGATACCAATTCAAGCTGTGACAAAAGAAATCAATCAGGATTACGGTGTGTTGTATATATATGGTAATTACGCTGGTGACTTAATGAACTTTGAGATGGCTAGCGAAATGACAGAAATAGAAGATGACATCCAAACGGCTGCTGTTATCGGCAATGACGATGTTGCCTCATCTAAAGATATTAATGACCGTAGAGGTATAGCCGGTGAATTACTTGTATATAAAGCTGCTGGAGCAGCGGCAGATTTTGGATATAACTTGGAAGAAGTAAGACGTATTGCTCAATTTGCAAATGATCAAACACGTTCTATGGGGATTGGTTTAAGCCCATGTTATCTACCACAAACAGGCAAACCAAGTTTTGATTTAGAAGATAATGAAATGGAAATTGGGTTAGGTCATCATGGAGAACCAGGCATAGAAAAAACAACAATAAGAACAGCTAAAGAAACGGTAAACGTGATTATGCAAAATATTTTAAAAGAAGCAATTTATCACGAAGGTGATGAAGTGGTTGTCTTAGTTAATGGTCTAGGTGCTACATCTCAAATGGAACTTTATATAATTAATAAAGAAGTAAGCGAAATATTAAAAGATAAAAATATTAGCGTTTATAAAACATTTGTTGGCAATTTTATTACGTCGATGGAAATGGGTGGTTTTTCAGTGACGCTAATGAAAGTAGATGAAACACTGAAGGCATGTGTAGATCATCCGGTGGATTGTCCGAACTTCAAGGTAGTTTAGGAGGCGTAAATATGATATTAACAAGTCAATCATTTAAAGATTATATATTAGCGTTAACAACGTTATTTGAACAGAAAAAAGATGAACTTTGTGAGCTAGACAGAAAAATTGGTGATGGTGACCACGGTGTCACAATGGATATTGGTTATCAGGCTGTAAAGGAAACGATTCATAATGAGTTAGCATCACAAAGTGATATTGCGAAAATTAGTGTAGCTGTTGGGAAAAGTTTTTTAGATGCTGTGGGTTCATCAGTTGGTCCATTATATGCGTCTGGTTATTTAAAAGGCGCTGTAGCAATTAAAAATCAAACAGAGCTTGATGATACAGGGTTATATCAATTTTGGATTGCATTTAGTAAAGGAATTAAAGATAGAGGCAAAGCCGAAATTGGTGATAAAACAATGATAGATACTTTAGAGCCATTTTATAAATCTTTATCACAATCAATGGAACAAGATATGCCTTTTACAGATGGTTACAATAAAGCATTAAAAGAAGCACACATAGGTATGGAAAGTACGAAGGACATTATTTCTAATAAAGGACGCTCTAAGAGATTAGGATATAGATCTCAAGGACATGTGGATCCTGGTGCGATGTCTGCTTATCTAATGTTACAAACATTTGGAAGTTTTATTGAAAATTAATGGAAACTATTAAGGAGGAAATTACATGAAAATAGCAATTGGTGCAGACCATAATGGATACGATTTAAAAGAAGCGGTAAAAGAACATGTTGAAGCATTAGGGCATGAAGTTGAAGATTTTGGTTGTCATCAATGTGCAGAAACAGACTATCCAGATGTGGCAGCTGAAGTTGGTAAAAGTATACAACAAGGGCAAAATGCTCGTGGCATATTAATCTGTGGTACAGGTATCGGTGTAGCTATAACAGCTAATAAATTAACGGGAATACGTGCTGCGTTAGCGCATGATTATTATTCTGCAGAGCGTGCTCAACTTAGTAATAATGCACAAATTTTAACAATGGGTGCACAAATTATTGGTATAGAAGTTGCTAAGAAAAACGTAGAAGCTTATCTCAATGTAAGTTGGGAAGGTGGTTCTCAACGTAAAGTTGATAAAATTGATGAAGTTGAGAGAAACGAGTCGAACTAAATGATAAAAAAGAATAGCTACAAAGAAATTTATCACTGTAAATTTCTTTGTAGCTTTTTTTATGTTTGGATACTGTATCTTAATATAAATGATCCTTTTCCTTTTTAAGAAGTTTGTAGAATTGTCACTGTAATTTTTAAGATATTATCCTATAATATCCTTAAGGAGGATTATCTATGCGTAGAGTACTGTATGCTTTTTTAGTTTATACAATATTAGGTTTATTAAGTGGATTCTATTATCGTGAATTGACACTCGCTCATAACTTTACCGGAGATACACAACTCGTAGTTGTACATACACACACGTTAATCTTAGGTATGTTTATGCACCTTATTTTATTGCCTGTTGTGAAAATATTTAAATTAGATAGTTATTATTTATTTAACTGGTTCTTTATTATTTATAACGTTGGTGTGTTGACTACGATAGGTATGATGTTTACGAAAGGGACGTATCAAGTTATTGGGCTTACGGTGCCAGATTCGTTTGCTGGATTTGCAGGCATGGGTCATACGATTTTAACTGCAGGCTTTATACTGTTGTTTTTCGTATTAAGAAATGCAATTATTAAAGATCCTAGGGATTAGTGAAAAGAGTATTAAATCTAAACTCATTAAAGTGAGTTTGAAACAGAACTAGCATTTAAATTTAAATGCATTTTTTTCAACTTGATGAATTATATGATAAGAGGGGATGAAATCAACAGTCGGATTTCACCCCTCACTTTTTTGTGAATCAACTTGATGAAAAGTTATTTTATATTCTTTAAAGCTTTATAGAAAATGTCGCGTTGTTTTTCTAATGAAATAGGATCATTATACTGTGTAACAGTCACGTCGAATTTAATTATGTTTTTATTTTTTACTGCGGATAAATTACGCCAGTAATTGGTATTCTCAAATGGCGTATTTTGTTTGCCGTTTGTAGCAATAACTGCGAAATCACCTATATAGTCTGCAAAATTTTCTGGGTTAATTGGTGTAGCAAATTTATTTTTTGTGGCTTGTGCGAGTGCTTTAGGCTGCTTCATTTTATAACCATCATATAGAATTTCTGTGCCTCTACCCAGATGGTTGCTAAAGGCCATTGTTCCTTTTGGTGTTTGCTGTAAGACAGAAATAGATTTTTCTTTAATTACTGGTTCTAGTTCTTTTCTATCTTTTGCCATTTGAGTATCCCATTCTTTAATCCATTGTTTAGCTTTCGATGTTTCATTAACTAAAGTAGCAAGCTTTTTAGTATTATCTTTATAATTAGATTTTTCTGCATCAAAAGCAACTGTAGGTGCGATTTTTTGTAATTTTTTAATATTTTTATCTTGGGTTGTAGTAATGATTAAATCGGGTTTTTGATGTGTAATTTGTTCAATACTAGTATTATCAATACGTTTAATTCCTTGTGTAGCGTCATTTAATACTTTATTTTTATTTACAAATTCTGGAACTGCGATTGGCTTATGACCAAATTTTACTAGAGCACCTACATAAGTAGGGTGTAAAACTGCTATATTTTTAGGGTTTTTAGGAATTTTGATTTCATTTCCGGTATCATCTTTAAATATTTTTTCAGTGGACTCAAGGTTTGAATCTTCTTTATGGTTTGAATTATTTGTATCACAAGCAGCAGTAAATAAAATTAAATAAATAAGGAGTAAAGCTATTTTTTTCATTGGTGAACATCTCCTAAATATAAAAGTGATTAATAAAATGTTTTAGTTGATAATGATTATCAATTATAGCATAATGTATGTAAGATACAAGTTAAATTTGGGAGGATGCTTTATGGATGACGTAATTATAATTGGTGGTGGCCCAGCAGGATTATTTGCTAGTTTTTATTCAGGATTAAGAGGGATGAACGTCCGTATCATAGATATTCAAGACAAACTTGGGGGGAAGATGCATGTCTATCCAGAAAAAATTATATGGGATATAGGTGGATTAGCGCCGAAACCGTGTTTTGAAGTTATTCAAGACACAGTTAGACAAGGTCTACATTTTAATCCTGAAGTGAATTTAGAAGAACGTGTAATTGATATAAGAAAAATTGCTGAACAACATTTTGAGGTTGAAACGGATAAAGAAAATGTATTTGAAGGAAAATCAGTGATTATAGCAATTGGCGGAGGTATCATTAATCCAAAGCAACTAGATATCAAAGATGCAGAAAGATACAAATTGACTAACTTACATTATGTCGTACAGTCTTTGAAAAAATTTAAAGATAAAAATGTTTTAATTTCTGGTGCTGGTAATTCAGCTTTAGATTGGGCTAACGATTTAAGTGGTTATGCTAAAAGTGTTACGCTTATTTATAGAAAAGCTGATATTAAAGGCTATGAAGCAATGAGAGATAAAATGGAACAATTGAATGTTGAAAAATTACCGAATACACATATATATCAATTAATAGGTGACCAAGGACAATCACAAATTGAAAAAGTGATATTAGAAAATATTGAAACAGGTGAGCAAACGGTAAAAGCATTTGATGATGTGATTGTCAGTCATGGTTTTGATAGAGAAAATACATTGCTCGAAGCTTCTTCAACTCAAGTTGACATGTTTAACGAGTACAGCATTAAAGGCTTTGGTAATACTTCTACGAGTATTGATGGACTTTATGCATGTGGTGATATTATATATCACGAAGCAAAAGCACATCTCATTGCAAGTGCCTTTAGTGACGCGGCGAATGCTGCAAATTTAGCTAAGCTTTATATTGAACCCAAAGCAGCTGCAGAAGGTTATGTATCAAGTCATAATGATGTCTTTAAAGAATCAAATAAAGTAGTTATGAAGAAATATTTATAATATAATTTTTAGGAGAAAATAATAAATGGTTGAGATAAAGCATGAACCACCAACTGTTGAAGACTATAGAAATTTACGTAAAATAGCTGGACTGAGCGAAAAATCCCGAGAAGCTGCTGAAAAAGGGATACCTAATGCATGTTTTAATGTCACAATCTATGATCAACAGGCGTTAATAGGTATGGGAAGAGTGATTGGTGATGGTGGAACGGCGTTTCAAATTATTGATATAGCAGTTAATCCAGCATACCATGGCCATGGTTACGGAAAAGAAATAATGACTCATATTATGGATTATATTAAAACTGAGGCCGAATCGGGAACATATGTCAGTTTAATAGCTGATTATCCTGCAGATCAGTTGTATGCACAATTTGGGTTTATGACTACAGAACCCAATTCTTGTGGTATGTATTTCAAATATTGATAAGTCAGCTTAAATTTATAGTTTGTACTTTGAATATAATAACTGAGGAGGCTGGGACAAATTAATTGTCTCAGCCTCCTCAAATGTTATATTGTCAATAACTTAAGTTATTCGTTCTTTATTGTGCATGAGCTGAGTTCTAATTCAAGCGCATACATTGCTAATTGCTATTTTGTCTCTTCTATATTTGCATTTGTAGCATTTGTTCTAGAACGTAAGTCTGCCTCAATTTCTTCTAAACTACGACCACGTGTTTCTGGTAAGTATTTGATTACAAAGATTAAGGCGCAAATTCCAATCGCAGCAAAGATTAAGAATACTTGTTCAACTGATAATACTTCCGTCAAAATTGGGAAGAATTGCGCAACTAATAAGCTACCAATTGATAATACAAGCGCTGCGGCACCGGTTGCGGCACCACGTGCACGCATTGGGAATAATTCAGGTAACATAACCCAAAGTACTGGTCCCCAAGTAAACCCAAAGAATATAATGAATAAAGTTAAACAAGCTACGATAATCCATGCGGATGATTGAATACCAATTGTCCAAATTAAGATAGCCATAATTAGTAGAGAAGCTACCATACCAATGTTACCAATTACTAATAGACGCTTACGATCAATTTTATCAATAATCATAATAGCGACAATTGTAATTAAGACATTCACGGTACCAATTCCTACTGTGCCTAAAATGGAAGTAGCATTACCTAAACCAGCTTTATTGAAAATAGTAGGTGCGTAATAAATGATTGCATTAATTCCTATTATTTGTTGAAGTAACGCAAAGATACTTCCGATAATCAACGTTGGTCGTAACCACGGTGATTTTAAAACATTCCATGTGCTTTCAGAAATACTATTAATTTCTTTCATGTCTGCAATTTCTTTATCGATTTCACTATCTTTAAATGTTAATTTCATCACATCACGAGCTGCTTTTTCACTTCTGTGCTCAAGTAACCATCTTGGACTTTCAGGCATAAATGCAACACCAATTAATAAGATAACAGAAGGTATAATTGCAAGTGCTAGCATCCATCTCCAACCTTCTATTGGTGTGAACGCATAGTTGATTAAGTATGAAGATAAAATACCAATTGTAATCATTAATTGGTTTAAAGAACTTAATGAACCACGTTGTTCGGTAGGCGCCATTTCTGATAAATAAACTGGTACGATAGCAGTAGAACCACCTACAGCTAAACCTATGACTAGACGACCGAGAACTAGTATTGGCATGGAAGGTGCTAAGGCTAATATTAAAGCACCGACTATGTAAATAATTGCTATTATAAATACAACACGTCTACGCCCCAATCTATCAGACATCGGTCCACTAGCACCTGAACCAAATATTGCCCCAACTAACATAGATGAAACTACAAGGCCTTCAGTAAAACTATTTAAAGGTATATCATCTTTTATAAATAATAAGGCGCCAGATATTACTCCCATGTCATAACCATAGAGTAAACCTCCCAATGCACCAAGGAAAAAGATGAGTTTTTTATTTACTTTTATTCCCATAAAAACCCTCCTGAATGTTTTCGATAAAGATAAGTATACGCTTTCATATTTTACTTGTAAATATTAAAGTATAAGATTTTTATTTATTATTATCTATTTATATGAGGTGTAATTCTTATTTATATGTATAAAAATGTGAGGTTATATTAATCGGAATAAAATGAAAAAGAGCGTGAATATGAAAACAAATTTTAAGGTTTGCTTTCATATTCACGCTCTATTAATGAGTGACGATTTATGAATTGTTTATAATTTGAAACATTACTATAGATTCATTTTATGCTTCAAAGTCGATGACTATACGGCCAGAATTTTCATGTTCAAGTACTTGTTTAATACTTGATTCAATTTCATTGAATTTAATAACTTGTTTGATGTCATGTAATTGGTCTGGTTTTAAGTCTTTTGCTAAACGACGCCATATATGTTTGCGTTGTCTCATCTCAGTGTAAACTGAATCGATACCTATAATGCTAGTACCTCTTAATATAAATGGAAATACAGAACTATCAAAGTTTGTTCCGCCAGTCATACCTATTAAAGCAATACTGCCATCATAGTCTAATTGTTTAATGATTTGTGATAAACTTTCGCCACCGACGGGGTCAATAGCACCTTGCCAAGTACGTTTGCCAAGTGGTTTGCTATCACTTTCAGAAATACGAGGTATTACTTCTTTTGCCCCTAAAGATTTAAGTTGAGCTTCAGCATTTTGTTTACCGGTACTAGCAACAACATCAAAGCCTATTGAGTCTAACATCATTACTGCGAGTGTTCCTACACCACCTGTTGCGCCACGTACAAGTACGTCTTCTTTTTCTACAGATAAACCATTATGTTCTAACTTTTCGATAGCTAAACCTGCTGTATAGCCAGCAGTTCCATAAATCATAGCTTCTTCAAGGGTTAAATCTTTTGGTAAAGGAACAATCCACTCTTCTTTGACACGTGCGTATTCACTAAAACCACCAAAGTGGCTGATGCCTAAGTCATACCCAGTGACAATAACTTCGTCACCAGCTTCAAATGCATGCGTATCGGAATGTTCTACTACGCCAGCTAAATCAATACCTGGAACCATTGGATATGATTTTACGATTTTTGAATTTTCCACAGTTGCAAGTGCATCTTTATAATTGATACCAGAGTACTTAACTTTTATAAGTACCTCGCCCTCTGGTAAATCATTTATTGATAAATCTTTATATTGGTTAGTTACTTTGCCGTCTTGTTCATCGACTACAAAAGCTTTAAATGTTTCAGTCATTGCCAAATGGCACTCCCTTATGTATATATTTACGAACAATTAAAAAACTAGAACTACTTTATCATGTAATTGAATATTACACAATAAGGCTAAACCATACGTTTTTTAGGTAAGCGCTTTAAATTAAAAGCAATTTAATTTTTGTAGGGAAAAGTAATTAATTATAAAAGTATTATTATTCAATAGTAAGATAGAAAGTGTTTTAGTATAATTGATTTCAAAGAGAGAACAAAGTAGGGGGGAAGTAATATGGCGACTCAAATTGAATTGGTAAAATCTAATGAACTAGAACAATTGCGTCAACTTAGTATTACAACATTTAAGGAGACATTTGAAGACGGTGGTTACACTGATGAAGATTTCGAGCAGTATTTTAATGAAGCTTATAATGTAGAACAACTAAATAAAGAATTAGAAAATGAATCCTCGTTTACTTATTTTTACAAAGATAATGAAGAAATAGTAGGATATTTTAAATTAAATATTAATCAAGCACAATCAGAAGACAAAGGGCATGAATATCTTGAAATACAACGCATTTATTTTTTACCCAGAGCTCAAGGGGGCGGACGAGGAAAGCACGTCTTTGAATTCGCAATAGAAAAGGCGCGAGAATTAAAGAAAACTAAAATTTGGTTAGGTGTATGGGAACATAATAAACAAGCGCTTAATTTCTACGAAAAGCAAGGACTGCGTGTTACAGGAGAACATCACTTTTATACTGGTAATGTAGTAGATATAGATTTAATTATGGAAAAAGAAATTTAGAAATAAAGTTCTTTTCGATGCTTTTTGACATCATTTAAATATGTTATGGAACGATATAAAGTTGAAAAATATTTTGAGTTTGTTAAATTTATATATTTTTTTTAAGGATTTTTCGTTAAAGATGTTTATTGTTAATTTTATAGTGAATAATAAACTAATTCTCAACCAACCTCTTGGGGAATGATATACATAGATACTAACCATTAGGTTGTGAGTATTAAAAATTAAGGAGGTTTTTCTATATGAAAAAACTATTAGCAGGTTTTCTTACTTTATCTTTAGCACTTGCTGCTTGTTCAAATGGTAGTGATGATGACAGTAGTAAAAAGGACGATAGTTCAAAAGACAGTCAATCATCTGATGACAAATCAAAAGATTCTAAAAACGATGACAAGAAGAGTAATGACAGCTCTGACAAAGATTCAGACAAAGACTCAGACAAAAACAAAGATTCAGATAGCAAATCTAGCGAAGATAGTGCTTCAGGTGATGGTGCTGACAGTAATGGAAACAATTCTGACAGTTCATCAAATGATGATAGCAGTTCTTCTGATAACGATGGTAGTGCCTCAGATAATAGTTCTAATTCAGATGGTAACAATGGATCTAGTGATGCGAATAGTGGAAATAGCGCATCAACTTCAGGAAATAATGACAATACGAATAACAACAATGCGAATAGCGATAATGCAAATAGTAGTAACAATGCTAGCAATAATGCCAATGCAAATAGTAATGCATCAAATTCAAGCGCATCTCAGTATGTTGCTCCTTATCAAGGACAAAATGCAGTACCAGTAGCGCAAAATATTACATCTGGTAACGTAGATCCACAAACTGCATTACAAAGCTTGCCTAACTTCCAAAATTCATTGGACAACGCTACTGCTGAAGTTAATTCATTAAATGGTCAATCTAATCCATTCAATGACTATGCTATTGAGGGTAGCGAAGGAAACTATAGTTATATCTTTAGTTTCCAAAATCAAGCACAACCAGGGACATATACAATTGCTACAGTAGACCAACAAGGTACAGTTAGAGTAGTAGACCCTGCGTATCAACAATAAAAATATTATTAAGAGAGCAAGTGATTGGGCATATATGTCCATTTTCAAAATAACAGCACTTATCAATTTAGATTAGTTTAGACTGTCGACAAAGTATCCGACTTTGTTGGCAGTTTTTTTGTGCACGCTATGCGCGGTTACTGCCTTAGACTATAGTATTTGGCTAGTGCGCTTACCACAGGCATCGATTCAAATCACTGCCAATATTATAATAAAAAGTTTATATTATACAGGTCAGCTCTATCACGTAATAAAACAATGAAAACGTCAATTTCTATTAAAATAATATAGAAATTGACGTTTATTTAAGAGCTTTATGTTTCATGCAATTTTTAACATGTATTCGTGCAAAGTAATCACATCGTTGAATATTCTATTTTACTTAGATTTAGTGCATTTATGAATGATATGAGAAATAGTTTCAAAAGCATGGTTGTCTTTATTTACAAAAGAATTATCATGTATATCTTTCATTTGATGGCTTATTAAATCGTTGAGTAATGCTTTGGCATCACTATAGCGTACTGTAGATAGCGCGTGCATCACTTCTTCATAAACACCACGTTCAGAAACATATTTTTCGTGATTTGGTGTGTATTGACAGACCGTTTTATCAATAGTTAATGCATCAAAAATAATCGATGAATAGTCAGTTAAGACAATATCTGAAATCAACAATAAATCTTGAACTTCTATATGAGAAGGCGCAATAATTGCATTCTCCGGAACATAGTTAGAATCATCTTCAATATGCCCTTTAAAAATAACATTGTATTTATTCAAAAGCCCATCACTTATTGGTAATAAATCAGATTCATCATAATCTGTTCGCCAAGTAGGTGCATAAAGTAATGTTTCCTTTTCTGGATTTAATTTCAATTCTTTTTTGATAAATGAAATATAGTGATGATCAGATTGTTTATCTAATAAATAACGAACTCTCGGATAGCCACAATTTAATATATGTGTTTGTTGCTGTGGAAAAGCCGTTTTAAAATAATCAATGATTGCTGAACAATCACTAATGAAATAGTCTTGTTGTAACCATTTATTATATTTACGTGCGCGATAATTATAAATATTAAGGTTTTGAGTTGGTTCAGGACTGTCTAAAAATAGTTTTTTAATAGGTGTACCATGCCAAAGTTGTATAATGGTTCCGTTTGGTTTCAGTGAGTCTGGTATATAACTTTCTAATATTACAACTTGTGCACTTTCGATAAGTGATTTCGCTTTCGGGTCATCTGGTTTAATGAAATTAGGCCCGTTTACATCATTAGTAATAAAATAGATAGGTAATTTAGTAAAGTGTTTCGCAAAGTGATTAAATAAATAACGAGAATTACCACGGAAACCATAATCAAAACCTAAGAAAACTATATGATTTTTAACTTTAGACTTGTCTTTTTCATAAATATAACTTGCTTCGCGATGCTTCTTGTCAAAATGTTGTTGAAGCATATGATAAAACAAATGGGGTAATTTAAAACCAGTATTTTTTAAGCATTTATCTGTAAAGCGCAATTGCTCTGGTGCGAGCGTTTCACTATTTTTAAATGGCACAGTGTGTTTATGTTCATATGCCAATTTATTAAGGCTAAATTTAGTTGTGTTTAATGGCGTTAATTTATGAATTTCACTCCAAATATAGTCACTTGTAATAAATGTGGATTCAAAATTAAAAACAACATGACTATCTGTAGCGACGTCATCTTGTAATAGTGAAATCAGTGATAAGTCAAAAATATTACTAATTTCAAAATGTTTTAAGATGTTTTGTGTTGTTTCTATATGGAAAATAACATTTGGGAAGTGGTTAATATTTTCAATCCAATCATTGAAAGTAATTTCTGATTTCCCAAAATAGCGACAGTCGTTGACGTATTGTTGTTGAACTGTATAGTCTGTTACAATCGGACAAGGTTTTAATTCAACGGCTTCAAGCATATGTTGGTATATTTCAATATGGTTATTAATTAATATAAAGTGTGAATAACCTTCTAATGTTGCCTTTTCCAATTCAGACTCTAAAAGGTGCAACGCTGTAATTTCAATTTGTTTTATCATTTGTATACCTCTACTTAATAGTTGTTTATACTATTTTATCATGTAAAGAACCTATGACAAAAGAATCCCTTATAATTTGAAGTGTATAAAATTAATTGTTTTTAAACTTCAAATTATTGAAAAATGACTTTTTAAATTTATAAAATAGGGAAACCTTTAATAGGGAAGAATTAAATTTTAAAAACTTATTGTAATTAGGTAAAAAAATGTTATAATCAAATTGTGAAAAAAATCACAATATCAGGTTCTTCAATGCCAAATAAAAATAGAAAATGGAAGTGAGTCAAAATGTTTGTAGAATCTTTTAACCCCTTTGGTAACATCTTGTTATCAACATTAGTAGCAGCAATACCTATAGTTTTATTTCTTTTATGTCTAACACTTTTTAAGATGAAAGGTATTTATGCTTCATTAACAACCGTAGTTGTTACACTTATTATTGCAATGCTATTCTTTAAACTACCTGTGACGATAGCATCAGGAGCAGTGGTTGAAGGATTTTTCCAAGGTATTATACCAATTGGATATATTGTAGTTATGGCGGTTTTACTTTATAAGATTACGAATAAAACTGGCCAGTTTAATACGATACAAGATAGTATTTCTAGTATTTCACAAGATCAGCGTATCCAATTATTGTTAATTGGTTTTGCTTTTAATGGCTTTTTAGAAGGTGCAGCAGGTTTTGGTGTACCAATTGCAATTTGTGCATTATTACTAACACAGTTAGGATTTGGTCCATTACAAGCAGCGATGCTTTGTTTAATAGCTAATGCGTCTGCAGGTGCATTTGGAGCAATTGGTTTACCTGTCACTGTTATTGATACATTAGGTTTACCAGATAATATTTCAGGTATGGCAGTTTCCCAAATGTCAGCATTAACTTTAGTATTTATGAATCTATTAATACCATTTTTATTAATATGGATTATTGATGGCTTTAAAGGTATTAAAGAAACGTTGCCAGCTATTTTAATTGTTGGTGGTACTTTCGCAGTATTACAAGGTTTAATCACTGTATTTATTGGACCTGAATTGGCCGATATTATACCACCATTAGTTTCAATGTTAGCTTTAGCTTTATTCTCGAAAAAATTCCAACCGAAAAATATCTTTAGATTGAAAAAAGATGAAAAACCTCAAGCAATTACAAAACACAAACCTAAAGAAATTATATATGCTTGGAGCCCGTTTGTGATTTTAACTGTGATTGTAATGATATGGAGTGCGCAAAGCTTTAAATCACTTTTTGCTCCAGATGGAGCATTATCTTCACTTGTCTTTAACATAACGTTACCGGGAACTTATAGTGATATTGCAAATAAAGCAATCACATTGCCGTTGAACATCATAGGTCAAACCGGAACAGCTATTTTACTTGTAATTATTATTACAATGTTAATGTCAAAAAATGTTAAATTTAAGGATGGTATAGGACTATTTAAAGAGGCGTTTAAAGAATTATGGTTACCAATTATAACGATTTGTTTTATCTTGGTAATATCTAAATTAATGACATACGCTGGCCTAAGTAGCGCAGTAGGTGAGGGTATTGCAAAAACAGGAAGTATTTTCCCACTGTTATCTCCAATATTGGGATGGATTGGTGTATTCTTAACGGGTTCTGTTACAAATAACAACTCATTGTTTGCACCAATTCAAGCAGCAGTTGCGAATAATATTGGTGCTAGTGGTGCTTTACTAGTGTCAGCAAATACAGTCGGTGGTGTGGCTGCTAAATTAATATCACCACAATCGATTGCGATTGCAACAGCTTCTGTGCAACAAGTCGGGAAAGAATCTGAATTGTTGAAAATGACATTACGTTATAGTATTGCTTTACTTATATTTGTATGTATCTGGACATTCTTATTACATTTATTCATGTAATAATTTAAATCTATCAGATTACAAGTGAAAATACGCCTCAATTAAGGGAATGTACCTTATTTATGAGGATAAATTAAAAACACACTCGTTTAATTCATATCACAATGAATTTATACGAGTGTGTTTTTATGAATGATGAACATGGGACATGTTTAAAGTATCTATCTTAACTATTGAATATATTACTAGGAGACTTAGCAAACCGTTGCATTAATTCGTTTTTGAAAATATTCAACATTATGATAATTAAGCGTTTAACATAGTTAAAAAGTCTTGATAAATCGCTTTTGGTGCATAAGAAGTAACGGTTTTATAACCATTTTGAATAACCACTTCATCTTTGAACTCTTGGTTTATGAGACGGCGTAATTGATTAGATAATGCATCTACGTTTTCATGTTCAATTAAATAGCCATTTACATTATTTTGGATGATTGAATCAGGGCCAGCATTACCATCGAAACTCACTACTATACTGCTTTGGTTCATAGCTTCTAATATCACCATACCGAAACCTTCGTTACGCGAAGGGATAACAGTGATTTCACTAACTGCTAATTTTTCGTTTAATTGCTGTGTGGAGCCGTATAATTTTACAATGTCTGAGAGATTATATTGATTAATCAGTTGTTGCAGATTTGCTTGTTCTTTGCCTTCACCATATATGTGGACTTGATAATTAAATTTTCTAACAGTTTCTTGAATAGGATTAATACTTTCAATCAATAAATCAAATCCTTTTTCATATTCTAAACGACCCGCTGTACAGATGATTTTGCTTTTCGGTTCGTGGAGACGAATTTCATTGATAATATTAGGAACTACGAATACAGGTGTATCGATATGCGATTGGTATTTGTTTTTATCTACAGTAGTTAATGTAGTGATTTTATCTAAATCTCTATAACTTTTAATAATTTCTTGTTGATATGGTTCAGAATGTGCATCAAAGTTCATATGTTCCATACCAACTTTTTCAATTTGAGAACCAGCATATTTAGCAATTAATATATTAAAACTTGCACGTGTACCTACAATTACATCTGTAGAAACATTGCTTATAGCTTTAATCATTTTTTTCTCTATATAGTGAGAAAATTGATCAATCCCTGGTTCAAATTGTGAAATATATTTTGGTCTGGAAAATGATGTGAATTTAGCGATCCTATTTATAATAATATCTTTGATATTAAGTGGGTGAAATTGATAGTTAATTAAAGGTTTTATTTTAATGGATTCATGAATATCAAAGTAAGGCGAATCAGCCCCTTTAAAAATAGTTATGATTTCTACATGATGTCCTTTTTCAGCTAATATATTTGCCAATTGAGAAATAGATTTGACGGTGCCACCCATTGCATAAACATTATGCATGAAAAATGTTATTGATTTCATTAAAAAACCTCCAAAAGAACTTTACTTAAATTGAAACTCATTATAGCATGAAATGAATTTTGTATAGGTATAATAGCTAAATAATTTTAAACTAGCAATTAATATAGCGTTATATTAGCTTTTTCATTAAGAAAATATACGAATTTTTGTGTGAGCTAGTTAACACATATTAACAAAATTTGTGTAGAATTTCTGAAAGCCCTTTTTTCATGAGCCGATTATGTATATAATTAGAGAGGTATGGAAATATATGGTGTTATTGTTTAACTACATAGCGATAATACGTGCTTTATTATTTTAATCTATAGAAAACGCTTTATTTTTATTGATATGATTAATAACATTAAAGACAACGTTTCTATTTAACACATATAAAAGGGGGACTGTATTTGTTATGAGTACACAACATAGCAAAACAGACGTCATCTTAATTGGTGGCGGTATCATGAGCGCAACGTTAGGAACATTATTAAAAGAACTCGCACCTGAGAAAGAAGTTAAGATGTTTGAAAGGTTAGCTACACCTGCGGAAGAAAGTTCCAATGCATGGAATAATGCAGGCACAGGTCATTCTGCGTTATGTGAATTAAACTATACTAGTGAAAATAAAGATGGAACAATAGATATCAATAAAGCAGTTAAAATTAATGAACAATTCCAAGTTTCAAAACAGTTTTGGAGCTATCTAATCAAACAAGGGCAACTTGAAAATCCAGAAAAATTTATCAAACCGGTACCGCATATGAGTTTTGTTCAAGGTGTTAAAAATGTTGATTTCTTGAAAAGACGTGTGGACAGACTAAACAAAAATATTTTATTTAGTAATATGGAAATAACAGATGATAAAAATAAAATCGCTGAATGGACACCACTTATTATGGAGGGGCGTACGTCTAATATACCAATGGCGATTAGTTATGATAAAACAGGTACAGATGTTAACTTCAGTGCATTAACTAGAAAGTTATTTGAGAATTTAGCAGATAAGCAAGTAGAGTTAAATTATGAACATGAAGTTAGAGATATTCAACAACGTGAAGATGGCGTTTGGGAAGTGAAAGTTAAAGACTTGCAAACGAACGATGAGACGATTGTTGAAAGTGATTTTGTATTTATTGGTGCTGGTGGCGCTAGTTTACAGTTGTTACAAAAAACAGGAATTAAAGAGTCTAAACATATTGGTGGTTTCCCAGTAAGTGGATTGTTCTTAGTATGTAAAGATGAAGCTATCGCCAAAAAGCATTTAGCTAAAGTTTATGGTAAAGCTCCAGTAGGTGCGCCACCCATGTCAGTACCACATTTAGATACACGCTACATAGATGGTAAACGAACTATTTTGTTTGGTCCGTTTGCAGGATTTTCACCAAAATTCTTAAAAACGGGTTCTAATATGGATTTAATCAAATCTGTTAAGCCAAATAACCTTATTACGATGCTATCTGCAGGAATTAAAGAGATGAATTTAACGAAATACCTTATCTCGCAATTAACATTATCAAATGAAGAACGTATGGAAGACTTACGTCAATTTGTACCTAATGCTAAAAGTGAAGATTGGGAAATCGTCGTTGCTGGTCAACGTGTGCAAGTGATTAAAGACACGGATCAAGGCAAAGGAACATTACAATTTGGTACGGAAGTTATTACGTCAGAAGATGGTTCATTATCTGCACTTTTAGGCGCTTCTCCAGGTGCATCTACGGCAGTCGACATTATGCTTGATTTACTCAAGCGTTGTTACAAAGACGAATTTGCTAATTGGGAAGATAAAGTTAAAGAAATCGTACCTTCATATGGTATGAAACTATCAGAAAATGAAGCGTTATATACTCAGTTAAATAAAGAAATTACGGAAAATTTAAAAATTAATTAATTACTTAATACAATAGGGCTTGGTTATATATTCAAGCCTATTGTCCTGTTAATAGAGACAAACTAAGCGCAGTTATAGCGTGCGGTTTGTCTTTTTATATTGCTTTTTGAAAACATAAAGAAAATGCTGAAAGGGCAAGTAAATACATGCACAACTCCCAGCATTTTATATGTTCACTAGACATATTTAGTTTAGACTCAATGAACCAGTGTTACTTTTTAATTTGAATTGTAAAGGTAGTGCCTTCGTCCTTTTTACTTTGGACTGAGATTGAGCCATCGTGTAGTTCAAATATAGTTTTTGCTATAGCTAGGCCTAAGCCATTACTATTGTCATGACTACTTGCCTTATAAAAACGTTCGAATAAACGCGCTTGTGTTTCTTTAGACATACCTTCTCCGTCATCTGTAATTTCACAAGTAATTGTCTCGAAATTTTGGTTGAGTGTGACATCGATGACACCACCCTGTTGCGAATATTTTATGGCGTTGGTAATTATGTTTTGGAAAGCTTGATGTAAAAGGCGCTCATTACCAACAATAGTAATTTCAGCTAAATCAGACATAATAATTAAATCTTTTTCATTAGCGGAAAATTGTTCGTGACGAATGATTTGTTTGAGCAATCGGTTTAATTCAATATGGTCTTCAAAAACTAAATGTTCTCCGTTATCAATTTCTGATAATAATAACAACGCTTTAGTTAACTCACTTAATTGACTTGTAATTTGATATATATCATCAATGTATTGTGTGCGTGCTTCAGCATTTTTAGCGAATTTTAGCTGGTCCAATAGATGGTGAATATGCGTTAATGGTGTTTTAATTTCATGTGATACGTTTTGAACAAAATGTTGTCGCATGTCGTCTAATTGTTTAAGTGAAAGGCGCATGCGATCGAATCGGAATTGTAATGTTCCAAACTCATCTTTTCTAGTAACGTGAATTGGCGTATCGAAATTACCTTTCATAAGTCTTTCAGTTGCATGCTTTAGTTGTTGAATAGGCTTGATAATAGTATAGGTTGATAAAATGACTAATATAATAGAAAACAGAAGTAATAATGAGATTAATATAACTAAAAATACTCTGAATTCACTAAACGTTTTCCCAATATCAGGTCTCATAAATACAGCATAATTTTTACCTTTATCTTCAAATGACATGCCTACAGTATTTTGCGTGGTATTTTCAAAGAAACCAGTAACAATTGGGTTATATGGTAGGTTTCGAATACCATGGTAGTCTTTGCCCTTTAGTACTGTTTGAATGACGTTGTCATCTACGTTATCTTTTCTAAAATTAGCACCGTAAAAGGCACGTTTACCATTTTCAGAAACTGTCATTACTTGGTAATTCATTTCCCCTAAATGGTTGAAAAAAGGATCTAAAGATTCAATATTTGACTGTTTTTGATAACTGATCGCATCTTCTAAAGTACGCATGATTTTTGCATCGTTATTTGCTTTTAAATGGTTATGGTAAATAATGTTTGTGCATAAAAAACTGACAATAGCACTAAATAACATGACGGCAATTGTGTATATAGCAATTCGTGAATATAGGGATTTAAACATGGTCATCCACCTTGTAACCTAAACCGCGTACTGTGAAAATCGTCACGTTAGCATTTAATTTTTCAAGGCGTTTTCTTAGACGCTTGATATGAACATCGACTGTACGTTCATCACCTTCGTAATCAAAGCCCCATATTTTTTCTATTAATACATCTCGATTAAATACCTGCCTAGGATTAGATGCAAGTAAAAAAAGTAATTGAAATTCTTTATTAGGTAAATTCATTGATTTCGTATCGGATTGAAGTTCTAAGTAGGCTTGATTTAAAGTAATATTACCGATAGTGATTTCATTATAGGCATTGATATTATAACGTTTAAGTACAGCTTTAATCCTAAACATTAACTCTTTAACTTCAAAAGGTTTCGTCACATAATCATCAGTACCCGTTAAATATGCTTGTTCTTTATCGCTTAACGCATCACGAGCAGTTAGCATAATGACAGGCATTTCATAATCTTCTTTTAAAATTTTGCAAAGTTCAAAACCACTCATGCCTCCCATCATGACATCAATAATTACAATATCCACTTGATTCGTTTCAAGGTAAGTTAAGGCATCTTCAGCGCTAGAGTGCGTAATTGTATTTAACCCTTCGCGCTGTGTGTAATTTGAAACGTACTCTAATATTTTTTTGTCGTCATCAACAATTAAACAAGTTGTCATGCGCAAAATCTCCTTATTCAGTATTATTGCCATTATAAACATAACCAAATAACTTAACAAATAGTAAAAAATTAACAAAAGTTCATATTGAGTTCACATAGTATTATTAGACTCTAAATATAAGTTTTAGAGAAGGAGTGGGAATTGATGAAATTAGCATGGCAAGAGATTAAATATTATAAATTTCGTTATATTTTAATCATGTTAATTATATTATTACTTGGTATTATGGTGTTATTTATTAGTGGATTGGCACAAGGTTTAGCCAGAGAGAATATATCAATGTTAGATAACATGAAAACTGAAAAATACGTTTTACAGGATAATAAACAACCAGATATTACGAAGTCTGTTATTAGTACTGAGCAACAAAAGAAAATTGAAGATATTACAGATCAAGAACCATTAAAGTTAGCATCTCAAACGTTAAAAATAAATAAAGACGAAGAAGATGTTATCATGACGAACACAGTAAAAGATGAAAAACCAGAATTGAAAGATGGTAACTATCCAACAAAAGATAATGAAGTAGCAATCAATAATAAACTTACAGCTGATGGTATTAATGTTGGTGACACTATAAAAGTGAAAGACGGGGAGCAACTTAAAGTATCAGGTATTCTTGACGATACAATGTATTCTCACAGTTCAGCAGTAATGATGAGCAATAATGGATTTGAAAGCTTAAATAAAGAACATAGCACTGTTTACCCAGTACAAGATTTATCTCAATCACAACAAGATAAAATCAAAGATATTTCAGATGTGAAAGTATTCAGTGAAGATGATATCACAAGTGAAATTGCCAGTTACCAAGCTGAACAAGCACCATTAAATATGATGATTATAAGTTTATTTGTGATTTCAGCAATTGTATTAAGTGCATTTTTCTATGTAATGACAATCCAAAAAATTCCAGAAATTGGTATTCTAAAAGCAATTGGTATTAAGACAAGACATCTAATCAGCGCATTGGTAATCCAAATATTAATTACAACTATGATAGGTGTATTGATTTCTGTGGGTATTATTAGTGGTCTATCACTTGTTATGCCAGTATCTATGCCATTCCACGTGACAGCATCGAATTTACTGCTTGTAGTCGGAGTGTTTATTGTTGTAGCAATTATTGGCGCTGCCTTGTCATTAATTAAATTATTTAAAGTTGATCCTATTGAAGCAATTGGAGGTGGAGAATAATGAGTTTACAAGTTAAAGATATTAAAAAATCATTTGGTAAAGGCCAATCAGAAACAACTGTATTAAAAGGTATTAACTTTGAAGTTAGCGATGGGGAGTTCGTTATACTCAACGGTGCTTCAGGTTCAGGCAAAACGACATTATTAACTATTTTAGGTGGTTTATTATCACAAAATAGTGGTGACATCTTATATAATGATGCACCTTTATATGATAGTGACAAAAAAGCATCAGAATTAAGGTTGAATGAAATTGGGTTTATCTTTCAATCATCTCATTTAGTGCCATATTTAAAGGTAAAAGCACAATTAACAACAATTGGTAGAGAAGCGGGTATGTCTAAAAAAGATGCAAACCAAAGAGCTGAAATGCTGCTAAAACAAATTGGTTTGTCACACAGATTAAATGTTTTTCCTCATATGCTATCAGGCGGTGAGAAACAGCGTGTAGCAATTATGAGAGCATTAATGAATAATCCTAAAATAATTTTAGCGGATGAACCAACTGCCAGTTTAGATGCAGAAAGAGCAACTGAAGTTATAGAGATGATTAAAAATCAAATTCAAAGTAAAAAAATGATTGGCATCATGATTACTCATGATAAAAGATTATTTGAATATGCAGATAGAGTTATCGAACTCGATGATGGCGTTATTGTAAATAGCTAATAGAAACTTTAAAAGCCAAGGGTATTGATTTATACCCTTGGCTTTATTATATATACTTTTATATTTACAAATGAAGTAATGCAATTAGGTTATAGGTGAGGAATATGCCAAAATGCAATGATACATATAAAAAAGAGAGTAGCAAAATAAATAGTTAACATCATTTTATATTGATACATTAATGCTAAAAAGTCTCGTATTAATGCGATTTCAAAAAAATGATAAGGTGTGTGACTACCTACGCCAGTTAACTTTAAATTGAATTTTTCTCCAAAACGTAATGCACGCATTATATGAAATTGACTAGTTACACAAACAATTTTAGGCTTATAAGAAAAAGAATCTTGAATGAGTTGCGTGGTGTACATAATGTTTTCTAAAGTGCTTGTCGACTGATCTTCTAATATAATGTTATGAGGATCTACACTGTTATGAATTAAATAGCGTTGCATCGCTCGAGCTTCTGAAATAGGTTCATCAGGCCCTTGACCACCACTCACGATAAATGTTGCATTTGGATTTATTTCAAACAAACGTAAGGCCTTATCAAGTCGACATGCTAACATGGGTGTGACTTGTTCTGTGAATATGCCAGCTCCTAAGACAAGAATTGTATCAAATTCACGAGGCGCTTTTTTATTTAAGAAAGCAGACGAACATAGCACATAACAAACAAAGGTAAATATAGAACTAAAAGCAATTGCTGAAATCCATAAGAAAATAACATTCAGCGCAATAGGGATAAAACTAATATAATAACAAGCAAGCATAAAGACGACGATTCTAAAACCAATAAAGTAAAGTCGTTTTAAAAATAATGCGCTCTTTTGATGTTGTAATAAATGTTTATGTTTCACATGTAATAATAAAACGCCTATTAACATAGTGACAATTAAATCTATTGGTAAAGTGTGTTGACCAATATGTAAAATAATTACAGCGTATCCCACTATTACCTGGGAAATAAAACTGGCAAGATGTGTAGAAAATTTAAAATTTAAGAACATACTTATGAATGTGATTAATATTAAAATACATAAAAACAATGACAACATGTTAATGCTTCACTCCAGATTGTTTAGTATATTAAATGTAGTTTAATATTCTAAAATAAGCAACTCTAACAACGCTTAAGTTTGCTGAAATATAGCTATTGTTTTAAGAAAAGTGAACTTATTAAATTTTACTTTTATACAGCTGCAAATATTGATATTATTAACATAATATAAAAATATAAATGAAATGTTTTATAAATAGAAGATATAGGGGTGTAAGAGATGGTGAAAAATTTAGGCAATCACATTGTATTCATGGGAGAGTTCATTGATGATGTCAACACATTATTAGCTAAGTTATTGAAAGAGCTAAGAGAAGAATATAATATATCTAAAGAGCAAGCTAACGTTATTTTAATGCTTGAAAATGAAAAGTCATTGACTTTGACTGAGATAACAGAAAGACAAGGGGTTAATAAAGCGGCAGTCAGTAGAAGAATTAAGAAACTAATTCAAGCTGAAGTAGTGGAATGGGTTAAAACGGAAGAAAACACAGATCAAAGATTAAAATACATAAAATTGAGTGAGAAGGGTGAACAATTTAATCGTGAAAGTAAATCGATTATTAATGATATTGTCAGTGATATGTTACATGATTTGTCTGATGATGAAATTGAACAAGCGCGTTATGTACTAGAAATCATTGGACAAAGATTAAAAAACTTCAATATAAAAAATCATTCATAAGATAATACTAAAAATAATGGCATATAGCTCGTGACATAAGAAAGTCTTCAATTTGAAAGTGGATGTCCTTTTAATTAAAAAAATAATTGAACAGTTTGTTACAAGCGTAAAGCAATACTAGACTAAATATGTATATCAATTTAGATTTAGATTAAATATAATATAAATGATGCAATAGCGTATTGTGTTGTTTAATATTATCCTTTCTAATGCAAAGAATGATGAAGATCATACATATAGTTTCAACTTATAATATGTTAAAATAATGGGATAGTGCAAAAATTCAGGTATAAAGTTGGTGAGAAAATGCAAAAATGTCCTAAGTGTGGGGGAAATACAAGAGATGGTCAACGAAAGTGTGGTCATTGTGGACGGCTACTACGTCAAGATGATTCAGCAAAAATGACGCGTTCATCTAAAGAAACTAAGAAAATAACAAATATTAAAGCGCGTAAAATTATACCCTTGGGAATTGCATTTTTTATCATAATTTTACTTATCATAATTTTTATCTTATTAAAAAATTTCAATTCACCTGAGGCACAGTCAGAAATTTTAATCAATGCGATTGATAATAATGATACTCAAAAACTTTCTACTATTTTAAGTACACAAAATAACAGTGTAGATGAAAACGAAGCGGAAGCTTATATTAGATATATCAAAGAAGAAGTAGGTATGGACAACTTTGTAAAAGATGTAAACCAAAAAATAGAGAAGCTAAACAAGAGTGACACGAAAGAATCTGATTTTGTAAGAGCCAAAAATGGCGAGGATGTATTACGTGTGAGCAAAAATGGTAGACGTTATTTAATATTTGATAATATGAATTTTACGGCGCCAACAAAAGAAGCGATTATAAAACCTAAATATGAGACGACTTATAAATTTAAGTCTGGTGACAAACAAAAAACGGTTGTAGCAGAGAAAAACAAAGCAACCTCTTTAGGTAAATTTATTCCAGGTGATTATGCTTTAGAAACTAAAAAAGAGATGGAAAATGGACAGTTTGACGGTCACCTCAGGTTTAATTTTAATAACAGCAATAATGAAACTGTAGATGTACATGAGGATTTCGATGAGGCATACATTCAAGTAGAGTTAAGTGGCGCTTCAGAGATAGATAAAGACTCAGTTAAAGTAACAATTAATGATAAAACTTATGATTATGCTAAAGCTAAAGAAATTGGACCTTACCCTAAGACTAAAGATTTAACAATATCTGCCGAAGGGGAAGCCAAGAAGAAAACATTTAAATCTGCAGAAACAACTGTGAAAACAGATAATCTAAAAGATAAAACGAAAGTTACTATGAACTTTGATAGTGATAAAATCAAAGAATATGTAGAAAAGAAAGAAAAAGAAGAAAATAGCTTCAGAAATAAGGTGGCTAATTTTTTCGGTAATTACACTGCTGCAATGAATAGCGCGCACAGCCAAAGCAACTTTTCACTAGTTTCTAATTATTTGAAGAAAGATACTGATAATTATAAATCGACTAAGAGTGGTGTAAAAGGGGATAATTTATTTTATTTACAACAACCTCAAATTACTGAAATTGTAAAACAAGGTAAAACTTATTATGTAACTGCCAATACATTGAAAGAAAATGGACAATATGGTTCAGTTGATTATCAATTAGAAGGCAATGACGATGCCGGTAATTTAAAGGTAGTTAAATATTCAGAGTGATTAAGCATTTACAGCTTAATTACTCTGAAGTATGAAGTGTAGAGTCCAGGACATAAGTAGTTGTCCTGGACTCTTTTTTTATTAAGAACCTCACTTCTCACTTTAGTGAGTTAGTGGTACTTACACATGACCAAGAGCTCGGGTGAACAAAAATACTTCTCAACTTAAGGTCCTAAAACCACATTATTTAAAAAGAACATTCAGTTTATATGAGTTATAAGTAACTATTTAAATAACTCATTATTAAAGCTATAATAGTAGCAATGAACTTTAAATTAACTTGTAAAAGAATGTTTATAATTTTAAGAAATTAAAAAATATAAACCTTTTCATCAACGAAATCATACTTCATTGTGAGGAGAATAAATTTGTCTAATTATCAAAAACAACGAAAGCAGTCTTTATTGTTCGTAATTATACTCGGGGCACTCACTGCAATAGGTGCATTATCGATAGATATGTTCCTACCTGGTTTGCCACAGATTCAATCTGATTTTAATACTACAACTTCAAATTCACAATTAACTTTGTCACTCTTTATGATTGGGTTAGCCCTAGGTAACTTATTTGTTGGACCGATATCTGATGCAATGGGTCGTAAAACACCCCTTGTAGTCGCCATGTTATTATTTACTATGGCAAGCATTGGGATTATTTTTGTAGAAAATATTTGGGTAATGATTGCTTTAAGGTTTGTCCAAGGTTTTTGTGGCGGGGCTGGTGCTGTTATTTCAAGAGCGATTTCTAGTGATTTATATAGTGGTAAACAATTAACGAAGTTTTTAGCATTGCTTATGTTAGTTAATGGCGTTGCTCCAGTTATAGCACCAGCGCTTGGCGGTATCATATTATCATTTGCTACTTGGCGAATGGTTTTTGTTATATTAACAGTTTTTGGAATTTTAATGCTACTCGGCTCTCTGTTAAAAGTTCCTGAGTCTTTAGCGATAGAACGTAGAGATAGTCCACATATTATAAGTATATTTAAAAATTTCAAATTACTATTGATGACACCAAGATTTGTATTACCTATGTTAATACAGGGCGTAACGTTTATAATGCTATTTAGTTATATTTCAGCGTCGCCTTTTGTTACGCAAAATATTTATCGTATGTCTGCTCAACAATTTAGTGTGATGTTTGCATTGATTGGTTTGAGCTTGATTTTCTCTAGTCAACTAACAGGCAAGTTGATTGATTATATAAATAGACAAGCATTATTACGTATATTAACGATGATTCAATTAATAGGTGTTGTAGTTGTATCAGTTACGTTAATAACGCATTTACCAATTTGGATTTTATTTATTGGTTTTATTATACTCGTAGCACCAGTTACTGGCGTAGCAACCTTAGGGTTTTCTATTGCAATGGAAGAACGTACTGGGGGAAATGGTAGTGCATCAAGTTTATTAGGGCTTGTACAATCGTTATTAGGCGGCCTAATATCTCCATTAGTAGGTATAATGGGAGAAATGAGTTTCATACCTTATGTTACAATAATTATCTTAGCGGGTATTTTACTTATTATTTTACAGATTATAAATTATTTTGTTTTTAAACCTCAGTCAATTTAACTTTAAATCACAATAGAAGCGGAGACATTTCATATAGAAGTGTCCCCGCTTTATTTCCTGTTTGATATCGTTTGATAACAATTCCTACATAAACATTTAATTGTTTATTTGAATAAACTAATACTATTTCGAAGGATATGCAGAAACTGGATAATGATCAGAATAGTCATCGTATTGATAAGTCTTGCCCCAAGATTTCACAGACCACGTTGGTGATTTCGCTTTGTGTGTATAATTGTGCCATGAATTTGGTTGTGCATGGTCTCGGTCTACTAAAATATAGTCTAGATGTTGTGGGTTTAATTTAGGATAATTGTAATTTGCAATACCATTACTTTGCGTATCCCAGCTATAAGTATGTCCTTCATACTGTGTAGGCATTGAAACATTCAAATTATCAGGCATTTGTTGATACTCATCTGATCCTTTAATGACATTTAAATCACCACTGATATATACAGATTCATTTTTAGGAATGTTTTTGTCTTTAATAAATTGTTTGATTTCTTCCATTTGACTTTGTCTAATCGTTTGATCTTTACCTTTAATACACATTGAATCTTCGGATTGAAGGTGAGTTCCGATAATATGTTGGAATTTTCCGTTTTTATTTATTTTAATATAAGCGAATCCTTTATTACTTAACTTATCAGCACCACAACCATTTTTGAAGATGTGCTGCTCTTGTTGAGCAATTGGCCATTTACTCACGATACCAACGCCACCACTCACTTGTTTTGATTTTCTATAATTGCCTGATGTATTTTGCCAACCGTCTGTACCTTTACCAACAATCGGAGTTTGATAAGGATATTGTGCTTGTAAATTTGTTGAAAGTTGATTTGATGCTTTATGATCAAATAATTCGTTTAAAATAACAACATCTTGATTTTGGATATAGTCAGCTTTTGGTATTAAATTAGCACGCTGAGATTGTCCCCAATTCGGATAAATTGCAGTAGGCATAAAATAGACATTATGTGTTGTAATCTTAAGACTGTTTTTATTACTTTGTTCGTCTGCTTGGGCTATTGTTGAAAATGATAAAAATAAACTGCTCAATAATAAAAAAATTGTTATTGTACTTTTACGTTGCCAATTCAAAGACATCATTGCATACCTCACTTTGTTTGATGTATTGAATATAACAAATCATATTGTTTGGTTTTTGAAATTTACTATAACTAAATAAAATTTTAATAAAAAATAGGTAGGGAGATATATCAAAGGAAAATAGCGCTTAGATGATTTAATACAATTCATCTGAGTGCTTCTTTTTTTAAAAATAAAAAACCATATACTATGCGTATGGTGCAGTATTGTTATACCGTTGTATTAAAAATTGCATCTCTCCGTGCTAAAATAATATTTCGTCAGCCAACCAAAATAAACAACACGAGGAGATGCAACTTATGTCATCAGACACAAATAGTTTAGAACATACAAAATGGAATTGTAAGTATCACATTGTCTTTGTTCCTACATATAGAAGACAAGTTATATATGGAAAAATAAGAAAGATATTGGAGTAGTATTGCGACAGTTTTGTGAAAGAAAAGGCGTAGAAATTATTGAAGCTGAAACATGTAAAGATCACATTCATATGTTAGTTAGTATCTCGCCAAAATTAAGCGTTTCGCAATTTGTAGGATATTTAAAAGAAAGAGTAGTTTGTTGATTTTTGATAGACATGCACATTAAAAATATAGATATGGTAATAGAAAATTTTGGTGTAACGGTTTTTACGTTAATACAGTTGGAAGAAATTAAAAAGTCATAGAAAATTATATTCGTAATCAATTACTAGAGGATATCGTTGCGAAGCAAATAACGCTTGTTGAATATATAAATCTTTTTACTGGTGAAGAAATTAGGAAGAAAAAATAAAACAACCCTTTTAAGGGTTGCTCGGAAAGTAGTACATATGGCTAATCTTCTCAGAGCTGGTCAGTAACAAAGGCTACAGCCGCAGAGCAAACAGATGGTTTTGATTATGTCCATGAACATTATGTCACTAACCCTTTTTATGTTTAAGAATATTTGTGTTAATAACAAAAAAATGTGTTTATTAACGTCTTAATTTAATTACATTTGCAAGAAGAATTTGAGCAAGTTCATCTGCTGATTCAGGACAGCCTTCACGTATCCATAAATAGACAATACCGATTTGTCCGCCCAGTGCATAAGTAACAAATTGCTTTTTCTTTTTTACATTTGTATAGTCTACAATGATTTTTGTATATGTTTCTCTAGTAAGTGTTACATAATCGGAAAATAAATCACGGTTAGGGTGTGAAACAAATATCGCGTGAAAGAAGCCATAATGTCGTTCGATATAAGTTAAAATACTTTTGAAAAATTTATATAGTTTATAATGATTTACTTCTTCTTTATTTTGGCTGTCATATAATGAAGTTAATAACTTTGAATATTTTTGTAGGTGATACATTTGTATTGTAGATAAAAGATCATATTTATCTACAAAGTAATCATAAAATGTTGTTCTATTTATACCACTATACGCACATAACATTTTTATCGTGATGTTTTCAAAAGGGTGTTCTTCTAATAGTAAAATCATACTTTTGATTATTTTATCTTTTGCTCTTTGTCTCATTTTTACTCCTTCAAAAACACGGTGGATACAAACCCAACACATTTTATATAAGTGTCGGTGTTTTTTTATTGTACATGTATCTATAATAAATAAAGTGAATTTTAAAAGCAAATAGGAGGAAAGAGTAATGAAAAAAATGGTATTAATTAACATCATTACCATTGTAGTTCTTGTGATTATTGGTGTAGTCGGTTTCCACTTTTATAATCAAGCTACAGGATTTGTAAGTACAGAGAATGCCAAAGTTGACGGAGAGCAAATTAAAGTATCTGCGCCAGCATCAGGCGAAATCAAATCATTTGATGTTAAAAACAACGAAAAATTAAGTAAAGGCGACAAAGTTGCTGAAATCGCAGCTAAAGGTGAAGATGGCCAATCACAAAACATGGATATTAAAATGCCACAAGATGGAACAATCGTAAAAACTGATGGCATGGAAGGTTCAATCGCGCAAGCAGGATCTCCAATTGCTTATGCTTATAATTTAGATGATTCTTATATTACTGCAAATGTTGATGAAAAAGACATTTCAGATGTTGAAGAAGGTAAAGATGTAGATGTAAAACTTGACGGCGAAAAAGCTGAACTTAAAGGTAAAGTTGAAGAAATTGGTAAAGCTACAGCTTCAAGCTTTTCAATGATGCCTTCATCAAATACTGATGGTAACTATACTAAAGTTTCTCAAGTAGTACCTGTGAAAATCTCACTTGATTCAAAACCATCTAAAAACGTTGTTCCAGGAATGAACGCTGAAGTTAAAATTCATAAAAATTAAGGGGGGTCTATAAATGACAATGACCTTCATTATTATTTACGTAGTCATAGCGCTCATTTTTGTTGGATTGATTAATCTTTTTATGGCAAAGAGTAAGAAAAAACAATCAAAAAGACAAATGGAACAAATGAAGCAAGAAGATAACGCTTCTGATGAAAATTATCAATCTAAATTTAATATAAGTGACAAAGAAGGTTCTAACGAATCAACTATGGAGTCAGAAACAGCAACAGAAGAGAATTTGGAAGATAACAATACTTTAAGTAGTGAAGAAATGGATCAATCAATTGATAACTCAGATGAGACAACAGATGCTGATCATGAAAATATCAATCCAAATTCTGAAGAAGCAAAAGTAAACGAAAAATTAAAAGAAAAGCATAGTTCTTTTATGTTTGGTAAAGGAACGTCACAAGGTAAAGTGCTAATAGCAATGATATTCGGTATGTTTATAGCAATCTTGAATCAAACGTTATTAAACGTTGCCTTGCCAAAAATTAACACAGATTTTAATATTTCTGCGAATACGGGTCAGTGGTTAATGACAGGGTTTATGTTAGTAAATGGTATTTTAATTCCGATTAGTGCTTATTTATTTAACAAATATTCTTATAGAAAACTATTTTTAGTAGCTATGACGCTATTTACAATTGGTTCTCTAGTCTGTGGTATGTCAGGGTCATTTACAATAATGATGGCAGGACGTGTATTACAAGCGATTGGCGCTGGTATACTTATGCCTTTAGGTACGAATGTATTTATGACTATTTTCCCTCCCGAAAGACGTGGCGCTGCAATGGGTACACTTGGTATAGCGATGATTCTAGCACCAGCAATAGGTCCTACTTTATCAGGTTATATCGTTGAGAACTACCATTGGAATGTTATGTTTTATGGCATGTTCATTATTGGATTAGTTTCACTAGCAATTTCATATATTTGGTTTAGAGTTTATCAAGTTACAACCAATCCAAAAGCAGATATACCAGGTATTATCTTCAGTACAATCGGTTTTGGTGCATTATTATACGGATTCAGTGAAGCTGGTAATAATACATGGAGTTCACCTATAGTAGTGATTTCATTAATTGTAGGATTTATCTTTATTATTGCCTTTGTAATTAGAGAGCTCACAATGCGTGTACCAATGTTAAGTATGGAAGTATTAAAATACTCTGGATTTACTTTAACTACAGTAATTAATATGATTGTAACAATGAGCTTATTCGGAGGTATGATTTTATTACCGTTATATCTACAAAACTTAAGAGGATTTACACCAATACAATCTGGTTTATTATTACTACCAGGTGCATTAATTATGGGTATTATGGGTCCTGTTGCAGGTAAATTGTTAGATACAATTGGTATTAAACCATTAGCTTTAGTAGGTACTGGTATCATGACTTACGCAACATGGGAATTGACAAAATTAAATATGAATACCACGTATGGACATTTAATGTTAATATACATTATTCGTTCGTTTGGTATGAGTTTTATTATGATGCCGATTATGACGGCAGGTATGAATTCATTACCACAAAGGCTGATTTCACATGGTAATGCTTTATCTAATACTTTAAGACAATTGGCAGGTTCAATTGGTACAGCGCTATTAGTCACAGTAATGTCAACACAAACTACACAATACGCTGCTGGTTACGCACAAGATCTAGATAAAACAAGTCCATTTTTAAAAGATCGTTTACAAGAAATGGCACAATCAATGGGTGGAGAGCAAATGGCAACTTCACAAATATTAGAATTTGTACAAAAACTTGCTTCAATTAATGGTGTGAATAGTGCATTCTTAATTGCCACAGTACTAAGTGCACTTGCATTTATCTTAAGTTTATTCTTAAAAGGTAAAGCACATTACATTTCAAATGAAAAGTAAGGTCTCATTAAAACAGGCAAGTTAAAGTACATTAAATACAGAACCTAGAATATATTCTCTTCTAGGTAAAAATAAACGTCAATTTCTATTGGAATAATATAGAAATTGACGTTTTCTTTAATGTTATAAAATTTTGTAGTTCTTATAAGTTACAACTTAATGACATATCCAAGATTTCGTGTGATTTTATGTATCTTCATAAATATATCTATTAGTATTAACTTATATTTTTATAAGTTTTACGATTTCTAAAAAATAAACTAATTAAAATCAGAGCAATACTACAGCCCAGTAATATAAACGCATTATGGAGGGCATCTGCTTCGGTTAAGATTTGTGAGGGTTTGACTGAAACGTAGTATTGAGTCATTGAATCAGCAATACGGGTTGCAATATTTTTAATAAGGTATGAAAACCCAAAAGTAATAACCAACATAATAGCAATTACAAGTAAATTTACAATCTTTAATGCGGTTCTATTAAACACGAGCGTAAAAATAGTTAAAAATAAACTAACGATACAAGCAATAAAGAAAACGTAAAAGACTAATATCAATCGATCTATACTTGTTTGAAGATCATCAATACTTTCAATATTAATGTTGAGGTTCGAAAAATCATTAATTGAATCTTGGAAATTAGTAAGTTGATGGAAATTAATTGATTCTTGAACAAAAACTAAATTGAAAATAGGTTCTTTAAACATACTATAGCCAGTTATCGCTATTAATATTAAAACGATAATATGAATAATAATACTAACCCACGATCTTTTCTTTTTTTCATATTGTGAACCACGTTGCATAGGTTCACTAGTTAAGGTGTGTTCAAAGTCTTTGAATTGTTTGTGCTTATCGGCCATAAGTACTCCTTTCACTGCGTATTGCTAGCATTTATTTATTTTGTGACTTTTGTTTTGTTATAATGTTTAATAACTGATACATTTTAAGGATTACTAACTCGATTTTTAAATATACTAATAATGAAATTGTTAGTTTTTAAGTTACTCACATTATATTATGACTATGATTTTTTGGTCATTATATTAATTTTACCATAACATTTATTTTTTTTAATAAATAAAACAAAGAATATTGAATGATAGCACAATAAATATAGATTGGATGGATTATGGAATGAAATCAAGACTAACAACTAAATTTATAAATAAATACTTGTTACCTCATAGGTCTATTATTTTCAATACAGACCAAGATTTTGAGAAATTCATGGAAAATCGTGAAAAGATTAATGATAAAAAACACAAACAACCAGAAACATTAAATGTTAAATCTGATTTAGATAAGCAAACATTAGATGATTTACAAGTTTTTAGGTTCAGGTTTAGACATAGTAAAGAAAAAAAGATTTTATATATTCATGGTGGTTATAATACTTTACAACCGTCAGCTTTTCATTGGAGATACATGGATAAACTTGCATTAAGTACTTTATATGAAGTTGTTATGCCTATCTATCCAAAAGCACCAAAATATAATATTGATGATACGTTTAATGCTATTTTTAAAGTGTATAACGAATTATTAAAAGAAGTTGATAGCAAAGATATTATCATTATGGGCGACGGCACGGGTGGCGCTTTAGCGCTTAGTCTAGTTCAACAGTTACAAGAGCAAGGACAACCGATGCCTAAAAAACTATATTTATTTTCTCCTTTATTAGATGCACAATTAAATAATCCAGAAATTAATGAAGCATTAAATCGAAAAGATGTACTTGTAGATCAAGAGGGTGTTCAGAAAATATTGAACCGTTGGTCCAACAATTTACCATTAAATGATGCAAGACTCTCTCCTATAAATGGTAATTTGATGGATTTACCACCAATTTTTATGTTTGGGGGTACTTATGAAATTTATCTGCCAGATATGCTGAAATTTACTGAAATTTTAGCTTCAGCACAACAAGAAATTCACTTTTATGAGTATAAACGTATGGTTCATGCTTTTCCATTACTACCAATTAGAGAATCTCATAAAGTAATTAAACAAATTGTTGGAACGATTAATGAGTGAGAAATGTCATATTTTTTAGTATTTTAAAGTGATTCACTTTAGCGGACAGGATGGGAAATCAAAGTTGACTAGATTTCCCATCCTGTTTTTTATGAATAACCATCATAAATATTAATTTGTATGTATTATATAACAACAGTTAGTAGTTACTAGAAATCTATTTGATTTATATCTAACCTAATGAAGAATAAAACAACTGCCAATAAAGACAACTTCATTGGCAGTGTGATTGCTATAAAAAGCAAAATAGGTTATTTATTTAGAATTGTCGTATTAATAGAATCGATGATGCATTTTTGACCCATTAAAGTATAATGATGAGCCAATATCTCCTCGTAATCAGTAGGCGGTTGTTCGAGCATTTTAAATTTCTGTGAGGAAATGTCATAGTCATTTAAAACCTTAGTTGCAAACTCATTAAAATTAGAAATGAGATCCTGTTCATCTGGATAAGACTTCAAAATGGTGTCAATGTGATCAATAGCTCTTTTTTGGCCTTGTAAATGACTAATATCTAAGCCTCGTTTAATCAATTGACTATCAGGTCCATTGATTACAAGGTGCTTACTTTGATTAAGTTCGCTAAGTTCAAATTTAGTGTGGTCAAATAAATCGTATAAATGTAATTCAATACTTGTATGGATGTTCTTTGTCATGTATTTCTCAACTCCTTATCTAGAAATTCCTATACGATGGCCCAATTGCTTTGGCCATTCTATGAGCTGTTGATTGTCGTAATAGGAAATAATTTCATTCGCATATTGTGCAGGGAATGGGGATGTTTTTTTAGTTTTGCGATTGATACCTAACATCAAAGCTTCATTAGTTGCAACAATTGTACCATCTGATTTTGTCATGATAGAGAAGAAGTGCACACTTTTCTCATTATAGTCGTATAAATAAATAGTAATTTGGTATTCATCATTTTCTACTAATTCAGATAAATAAGCCGTTTGTTCTTCAACAGTAAAGAGAGTATAGTTTAATGTTTCACGTTCCTCTAAAGATAATCCCTTTTGATAATTAAACTGGTTGATGGCATCACTGAAAACAATATTATATTGTGCATCATGAACATGATTGTTGTGATCAATCATATCTTGTGTGACGTAGTGATTAATAGTAAATGGGTTTTGCATGAAAACACTCCTTGGTAGTCGAAAGTTAATAATCAAATGGTAACAGGTTTTGCTTGTCTACAATGTTAGTTTACTAAAAATAACATAAACTTACACTTGAACGGTTTCATGGTAAAATAAAGTAAATGATTTAGGGAGGGGCAATATGCCAATTACAATTAAATATCAAGTTCCTGGCCAAGCATTAACGCAAGCTTCATGCTTTAATGATGTACCTGAATCAGCAATATTCGTTTGGTATGATTTTTACAACCCATCAGTACCAGAAAACGAGATTTTTAAGTCGTATTTTAACTTTAATAAACTTGAAATCGATGATACAGTTAATGGGACACCTAGGGCAAAATATAAATCATACGATAGTTACCAATATATCGTATTACATAGTATCGATACTAATAACAGTGGTGACAAAGCGTTGAATTTATTTATAAAAGATAAAGTGCTGATTACGTATCATCATCAGCCTTTTTCAATTTTAAATAACCTTACCCAAGTGTTAAGGGAAGAGAATCAAAAGGGGTTGCATACATCTGATGTTGCGTTGCACATCATAGATAAAATGGTGGATAGTTACTTTGATTTGATTTATGAAATTGAAGATAAAGTATACGAATTTGAGGATTATCAACTCAAGGACGTTTCCGTTAAGATTATTATGGAAGAAGTATTTAAAATAAGGTCAAATATTATAAAAATGAAGCGCATTGTTTATCCAATTCAAGAATTAGTTGATAACATTAAAGAAAGTGGTCTATTACTTGTAGATGAGAAGAATCATATGTATATTCAACATATAGAAGATCATATTATAAAACAACAAAATATTTTGAAAATGTCTCAAGAGATGACTGATGAAATTAAAGATAATTATTCGTCATATAACTCATTTAAAATGAATAGTATAATGCAAATACTGACTCTGGTATCGGTGGTTTTTCTACCTTTGACATTGATTACAGGTATATACGGCATGAATTTTACAAATATGCCTGAGCTAAAATGGCATTATGGCTATTATATCGTCTTAACAATTATGTTAGCGATAAGTATTGGCTGTATAGTCTACTTTAAAAAAGAAAAATGGTTTTAATAGGTTATAGCAATATAAGAATAGTTCGATATAATGAATTTAATATAAAAATGTGTTGAAAGTAGGAGCGGAAAATGAGCGATATAAAAAGAGAACAACGTAAAAACGAACACGTAGAAATAGCAATGGCACAGCAAGATGCAACAATTTCAGATTTTGATGAAATAAGGTTTGTACATCATTCTATTCCTAATATTGATGTTGATGATGTTGATTTAACGAGTGATTTAACAGACTTTACGTTAAATCAACCATTGTATATTAATGCGATGACTGGTGGTAGTGAATGGACGAAACAAATTAATGAAAAATTAGCTGTTATCGCACGTGAGACTGGAATTGCGATGGCTGTCGGTTCAACGCATGCAGCATTAAGAAACAGCAAGATGGCTTCTTCATTTAGTATCGTACGTGAAACAAATCCAGAAGGTATCATTTTTAGTAACGTGGGGGCAGATGTACCTGTAGATAAAGCCATAGAATCAGTAAAATTACTTGATGCTCAAGCTTTACAAGTTCATGTTAATGCGCCACAAGAATTAGTGATGCCAGAAGGAAATAGAACTTTTTCTACATGGATGGAGAATTTAGCACAAATTGTAGCACGCGTAGATGTGCCGGTTATAGTTAAAGAAGTTGGCTTTGGTATGAGTAAGGAAACGATTAAAAGTCTTAACGAAATCGGAATTAAGTACGTAGATGTCAGTGGTAGAGGTGGTACTAATTTCGTCGATATTGAAAATGAAAGACGTACATATAAAGATATGGATTATTTAGGCTTATGGGGGCAAACAACTGTAGAGTCTTTATTAGAAAGTACTGCATATCAACAAGATATGGATATTTTGGCAAGTGGTGGTGTAAGAACACCGTTAGATGCTGTGAAATGTCTTGCTCTTGGTGCTAGTGCAGTAGGCATGTCACGTCCATTTTTAAATCATGTTGAAAATTATGGTATCACTGAAACACTCAATTATACAGAACAATTTACGGAACACATGAAAAAAATTATGACGATGCTTGATGCAAAATCGATCAAAGATTTACAACATGCACAAATGATATTTAGCCCAAAACTACAATCATGGATTGAACAAAGAGGCTTAGATATTAAATAAAAAAGACAATGCTATAAAACAGTAAATATTATGAAGCCAAATTAAAACAAGGCCGGCACAGTTTATTCATAACTGTTCCGGCCTTGTTTTTAAATGACTTATTCGGTTAAACGAGTTTTACACGTATTAAAGTCACGAGATGATTGATTGAATTCATATGGATTTAGCTAAAAATATTAATGAAAGTTGTAACTATAGGCACACCTAGTAAATCAATTAAAAAGGCACCTACAATTGGTACAACTAAATATGCTTTTGGAGATGCTCCATATTTCTTTGTTATGACATCTAAGTTAGCCATAGCATTTGGCGTTGCACCAAGTCCGTGTCCAATAAATCCACCAATCATAACTGCTGCATCATAATCTTTACCCAATCCTCGGAATAAAACCAGTACAGAGAATAAGACAATAAATACAACTTGAATCAATACAATAATGATTAATGGGATTGCTAATTGATAAATTTCAGTTAGTTGAATACTCATTAACGCAATAGATAAAAAGAGACTAAGTGAGACGTCACTAATACTGTTGATGAGTTTCATATCAATAATATTTAAATTACTGTATTCAGATATATTACGTATAATAACTGCAATAAACATTGCCCCTACATATATAGGGATATTTATACCTGTTAAATCAGAAAATTGAGTCCCTAAATATGAACCGATAGCCATACAAATGGCAACAATTGCAAATTGCATTAGAAATATAGTAGTTGGTGCCATACGCTTATGTAGATATTGATTAGCGGTTACATCACTATAATCTTTCATCGTTTCTTCAGCGTTTTCAGGTTTTAAGTTATATTTATTAATTAAAAATTTTACAACAGGACCTCCTATTAAACCACCAGCAACTAAACCTAAGGTTGCCGCCGCTAGAGCTGCTGTTACTGCAGAATCAATACCTAGGTCCTGTACAGTTTTACCATAGGCAGCTGCATTACCATGTCCGCCTTCCATTGACATAGAACCGGCAGTTAAACCTAATAAAGGCGGTATATTTAATAATTTTGCCAATGATACGCCAATGATATTTTGAAAGAATGCTAGAACGCCACAAAAAATAAAATATAATATTAAGACTTTACCACCTAAACGAAGAAGTTTAAATGACGCTCCTAGTCCAATCGTTGTAAAAAATGCAAGCATAAAGAAATCTTGAATAAAGTCAGAATCTAACTTTATAGTTAATAAACCTGTTGTTTCTAGAATTGCTACAATGATAGCAAAGAGTAAACCACCAATGACTGGTGCAGGTATACATAATCTTTTTAAAATACTAACATGATTAATAATAAAGATACCTACAAGATATAATACACTTGCTAGGGCTAACGTAGTAATAGCATCTAACTCTAGCATGTTCATTCCTCCCTTAATAATAATATACAAAACACATAAGTTAATCATATATAAACGCCCAAAAGTGAACGCTTACAAAACCCGTAATTTCGATTATACATTTTTGAAAATTAGAATGATAGTCATAGAAATGATAATCGAAAAATTTAATTAAAAATCAATGTAAAATGATTTTATCGAATAAAAACTTTAAGTATGGGGTTGATTAACTCGAAATTAATAAAGTATAACTCAGTACCTTGTAATGTATAGTAGTGTGTGTTATATTTTATTCGAAGCTACTGTGTAATGTATAGTACTGATTTAAAATATAAGGAGGACATTAATGAATAGCCAATTTAAAAAGGGTGCATTAGAACTTATCGTTTTGCTCATAGTTAAAAAGGATGATCAGTATGGTTATTCACTTGTTCAAAACATATCAAGGTATATGACTATTGCTGAAGGAACGGTTTACCCATTACTCAGAAGATTAGTTAAAAGTGGGGAATTAACTACTTACTACCAACCTTCGACAGAAGGACCAGCAAGAAAATATTATAAAATGACTAATCAAGGTAATGAACGATTAAATTTATTGTTAGATGAATGGGAAGCATTTTCAGCAGCCGTGCATCAATTTATTAAGGAGAGTGACGTTAATGCGTAGAACAGAGTATCTTAAAATATTGCATAAACATTTAAAGCATTTAGATGACAATGAACGTCAAGATATTATAAATGAATACGACACGCACTTTTATAGTGGAATGGAAGAAGGGAAGACTGAAAATCAAATTTCAGAAGAACTAGGTGATCCACAGCAATTAGCAAAAGAATTAAATGCAAATGCAGCGATAGAAAAGGCTGAACAAAGTAATAATATTGGTGATGTGAGTCATGCGATTTTATCAGTAATGGGTCTAAGTATACTCAATTTTTTCGTTATCTTAATCCCTTTTGTAATCATTCTAAGTATTGTATTGTCATTAATTGTAACAACGCTTAGTTTCATATTTACACCTATTGCATTATTAGTCAAAGGTGCTATAGCAGGATTTCAAGAGATAATATTACTTGAAGTATATACGACAGGTGTCTTGTTTGGTTTAGGTCTTATATTATTTGTTATAACGTACTTGATTACAAAAGGTTTTTACATTTTATGCGTTAAATATTTGAAATGGAATATTAAAGTAGTAAAGGGGAGTGCTACTAAATGAGAAAAGTATTAGTATTTATTTTTATAATTGGATTGATCATTACAGTAGTTTGTGCACTAGGGGCAATTAAGCAATTTAAAATTGAACAGGAGAAAGCAAAGGATGTAACAACAAACTTTAATAAATCCTATGAAGAAAGTGATATTAAAGCACTAAAAGTTAATTTTGAGCATAGCAATCTCAAAGTAAAACATGGAGATAAATTTAAGGTAACATCTGAAGGTTCAAATGAACAGACTAAAATCAATGCTCAGATAAGTAAAGGTGAATTAAAACTTACAGATAATAAGCAGACATCTAATATTAATTTGTCATTTTTAGAAATTAAAAAGAATGACGTTGTTGTGACTGTACCTAAGCGTTTGGAAGGTATGAAGCTTGATTTAAGTAATGGTTCAATCGATTTAAACAATATTGAAGCAGAGGAAGCAAATGTATATTCTGATGTTGGTGAGCTAACAATTAACAATTCTAAGTATAATAAACTGAAGGCTTCTAGCGATGTTGCTAGTATATTATTAGAGAAGACGATGTATAACCAAGGGGAATTTGAAACGGATACTGGACAGTTAACGATAGAAGACATGCCTATAGATAAACCTACAAATATTGATACAGATACGGGAGATATTGTGTTGGATTATGGAAAACTACAACCTAAGAACACAATAATAGACTTTAGTAGTGATATTGGAAATTTAAATATTGAAAATAGTAAATTAAAAAATAAAAAAATTGGCAACGGTGAAAATTTAATTAAGATTATAACAGATACAGGTGATGTGACGATTAAATAGTAAATGTTGAAAGTGGAGATAATGTATATAAAATGACATTATCTCTTTTTTGATTTACCATATATATCATATAAAATCCCTAGGTAATAAGGAGTTCATTTATGGAACAAACTATGCGAAGTGAAAAACAATATGGCGCCTTAGCGCTATTGCCTTTGGCAATATTTTTAGTGTTATATATAGGCGTAGGTATTACTTTTACCATTCTGGGCAAAGAAGACGCCTTTGATCAATTACCACGTCATGTCGCAATATTAATAGGTATTGTTATAGCTTGGACTTGTTATGATAGAAAAACAGCCTTTACTAAAAAAGTAAAAATATTTACTGAACATGCAGGTAATTCAGGCATAGTAAATTTAGGGCTAATTCTACTGCTTGCGGGTGCATTTTCGACTGTTACATCTGAAATGGGCGGTAAAACAGCTATGGTGAATATGGGCCTTTCTGTTATTCCACCAAGTTTACTTATTCCTGGAATATTTATTATGAGTGGTTTTGCAGCATTAACATTAGGTACTTCAACTGGTGCACAAGCGGCTTTTATACCAGTAGGTGTTGCAGTAGCACAAGCCGCTGATTTGAGTGTTGCAGCAGCTGGTGCAGCTGTTATAGCCGGAGCTTACTTTGGTGATAACTTATCTATAATTTCTGATACTACAATTGCTGCAACTAATGGTGTTGGAGCTAAGATGAGAGATAAATTCAAAATGAATGTCCTTATTGCATTACCTGCTGCCGTAATTACAGCTGTTTTCTACGCTGTTGTTGGTGGTACAGGTAAAGTGGATGGGGACTTAAGTTATAATTTTATCAACATTTTACCTTACTTATTTGTATTAATTGCTGCAATAGCTGGTTTAGATGTCATTCTTGTGCTTATTATTGGAATTGTTATGGCAGGCTTATTAGGTATCGTACAAGGCCAATTAGGTATATTCCAGTTCACAAGAGCTATCGGTGATGGTATGGAAAGTATGTTTAACATCTTTTTAGTAGCCTTTTTAGTTTCAGGTCTTGTTGCTTTAATTCGTTATTATGGTGGTATAGATTGGATTATTAAAGCGATGAAAGCGAAAGCTAAAGGGCGTAAAAGTGCAGAATATGTAATCAGTTTAATGTCAGGTGTGCTCTCTGCAGCATTATCGCATAACACATTAGCAATTATTATTTCTGCACCAATTGCAAAAGAAATTGGGGATGAATACAAAGTTCCTCCAAAACGTATGGCAAGTTTATTAGATATATTTGCTTGTTGTGCGTTAATGGTCTTACCGCATGATAGTGGTATGTTAATGGTAGAACAGTATGGTGATGTATCTTACTTAGAGGTATTAAAATATTCATTTTATCCAGTAATATTTGTGATTTGTACTATAATAACAATTCAATTTGGGTTGTTAGATCGTGATAAAAAAAATAAATTATAAAATTTTAGCTAGATAACTAACGAGTCACTATGACGTTTGTTTAGCAAATAATAAGAGGTTGAGACGATTATATGTCTCAACCTCTTATTATATATAAAGGCAAAGTTATTACTGCCAGTATTAATTACGCCAAGTTACATCAGGGTGCTTCATATCAGATTTTCGCATTCTAGAAACATATGGATTGCCTTGCACAGTAAAACGTAAAGGTTTATTTGTCCATTCACCTTTATTGGGTATTCCTATACGGCCACTTGATTCAATTATTTTAGGATATTTTCTATTTTTAGTATCTATTTGTAAACGGCCTTCATTGATTTTAGAGCCATCTAGATGTCTTGGAATATTAAATGCTTTAGTCCATTTTCCGGGACCGTTTGTTAAGTCAAACCCTAATTTGCCTCGATTGTGTGACATCGCCTCGATACCTTCTTCAGGCTCTATCGCTCTGATTAATACACCTTCAGGTTGACCGTCTAATTGGGTTACAAAATTAATAAGCAAGTGTGTATGCATAACGTGCGCGTATATGGTGCCACCCATTTTATATAATGATTCAACTTTGGGCGTTCGCTTGCCATTAAATCCATGTGCTGCACGATCTTTTTTGCCTACATAGGCCTCTGTTTCTACTATATAGCCAGTATAAGTTTGTAATTCATCGTGATAGATGACACGCACCCCTAATAAGTCTTTGGCAATTGTAACAGTATCTCGTTGTATAAAATCCATAAATTGCCCTCCAATATATAGTTTGTTAATTTAAATTTTTTTCTATATTTTTTTAAAATTTGTAAAATTGTGTTACTACTAAGGTTATATTTTGTTACACTATTTTATGATAAGGTTAGTAGGGTTTTTACATATGACCTATTAAAATCTGGTACAAAATAAATCTTATCTTAAACAAATGAAAATGAAAAGAGGGAGATTATGGAGAGGAAAATAGGTTTTGGACAAGCGCTTAAATTATATTGGAAAAACTATGTTAACTTTACTGGTCGGTCCCGTAGAAGTGAATATTGGTTTATGGTATTATGGCATATTATATTCTTGTCACCTGCAATTGTAATAGGCTTTACAAGTGGAATTTCAGCTTTCCTTATGATTTTTGATGGTTCTAGAGGAGCTACTGAGTCTACGGATTCTGCACTGGGGCTAAGAATGCTTTTATTTCTGTTAAGTATCATCTATGCTGGTATTTATTCTATAGTTACGTTTATTCCAAACTGGGCCATACTAATAAGAAGGTTCCATGATACAGGTAGGACAATGATTATGCCATTAGTATATTTCGGGATCTCATTGATTGCAAATGTGGTTAATTTTGTTATTGAGCAAAATGATCCGAATGAAACTAATATATTAACTAATATTATTCTTATTGTCTTTGGCTTGCTTAATCTAGGATTAGGTATTTATATGATTGTTATTGCATGTTTAGATAGTGAAAGAAAGACCAATAAATATGGCAGTAGTCATAAATATGGGCAACATATTCAATCTTCAGACCATACACAAAGTAATCATTCAAATTCATTTAATACTGAGGCTTTTCAAAATGATGACCGTCACTCACAACAATTTAAATATGATGTTGAGTCAGTTGATGAAAGTAAAAAGCAAGAAAACAAACAAGATGACTTTAAATATTAAAGTCTAGTTCGTTATTTATTTGACTATAGAAATCAACATAGGAGTCTGAGATATCAATTGACGTCTCAGACTCCTATGTTTGTTTATATAATACTAAAATCACTAATCAATATAAGAAAGGTTGGGATGTGTTTTACCTAATAAGTCATGTAATGACTTATATCTTTGGAATAGTCGTTCATATTGTTTTACTTTTTCTGGTTCTGGTTGTTTACGATAATATATAGGTTGCTTCATTTGTTGTACAGTTTCTTTTAATGATTCATATGCACCACCTACGTTTGCGCCTAACATTGCAGCACCTAAGGCAGTAGCGTTGCTTGAATCAATGACTACAATTTCTTTATTAAGTACGTTTGCATAAATATTAACTAAGAGATCGCTCTTAATTGGAATGCCACCAGCAGCGTATACCGTGTGTACGGGGATATTATTATTTTCGAATTGTTGCATAATCATTTTAGTACCGAATGCAGTTGATTCGATGTGAGCACGATAGATCATTTCATAAGGTGTTTGTAATGTTAAGCCAAAAATACTTCCAGTTAAATGACTATCACTCAAAATACTACGATTGCCGTTATGCCAATCAAGCACTGTAACATGTTGCTCGTCAATGGCTATTTCACTAGCAAGCTTTTCTAAGTATTCAAAAATAGAAAGTCCATGTTGTTCAGCTTGTTCTACAATTGCTATTGGCGCAAGTTCTGCAGCGTAATTGAATAAATCACCCACGGCAGCTTGTCCAGCTTCATAAGCGTATAATCCAGGGATAATTGCATCTTTAACAGAACCAGTTATCGCAGGAATAGGTTGCTGTTTAGGGTCTAACATAAGGTGGCAAGTACTTGTCCCAATTACTGGCGTAAATTCGCCTTGTTCGATTGCACCTACACCTAATACACCTGAATGAGCATCAATGATATAAGGTGATATTTCAACGTTATCAGAGAGACCCCACAATTGTTGATAATATTCACTCAGATTACCTGCGCTTTCGCCGATGTGTACTACAGGGGCTTCGCATTTGTTTTTTACAATTTCAGGTAATTCTGGGTCTACAGCTTCAAAAAAATCATAATTAAAGCCATCATTTTCATTATAAAAGCCTTTAAACCCAATACCACAATTAGAACGCATGTTTTTATCGGTAAGTAAACTTACGAGGTAATCGCCTGCTTCCATGATATAAGCAGTTTGGTTTAATATTTCGGGCGCTTTATGTTTAACTTCTAATATTTTTGGTATCATCCATTCACTGTTAACGCTATGTCCATAATAATCCAACCATGATGGATTTATTTCATCACTGACTTCTTTCATTTGGGTTGCCTCATCTTGTGCACCGTGATGTTTCCATAATTTTACATAAGCATGTGGGTTATCTTTTAACTTAGGGTTAAGATGTAATGGTTTGAAGTCTTCATCTAAGAACACAATTGTACAACTTGTAAAATCAATGCCAATACCAATAACAGAATCTAGTTTAATATTACTATCATCTAATACATGTTTAACGCCTTCTTCTAAAATTGAAGTATAGTCTTCAGCATGTTGTAAAAAATAGTTGTGTGGTAAAGCTTTACCGTTTAAAGATTCAGAGATAGTGCCATGTGCATATTCTTTTATATAGGTAGAGATAATTTCCCCGTTAGACGTATCCACTAAAAACACTCTACCTGAAGCGGTGCCATAATCAATGCCGATACTATAAGTCATGTTGCTATGCCTCCTATTTGTTAATGGTGAACAATAAGTATCACGTCCTTATTTAGTTTTATGATAGTGCTTACATTATTTAATGTAAAGCTAAGGACATCGTGAGTTTTATTGGGTGATATATTTTGCTGAAAATAAATGTTATAGTCTTATAAAATTTAAAATTTAAAATGTATATGTAATAGAATAAATGGTATGATGTGACTAAAGTAATTTCAAAAGAGAGGGGCTCGTATGTCATGTCATTACTTATTGAACATGTCACGAAAAAATATAAAAATTTTACTGCTGTGAATGATATTTCACTTTCGTTAGAAAAAGGGAAGATGTTAGGTTTTTTAGGTAGAAACGGAGCAGGAAAAACAACAACCTTTAGAATGATTCTAGGATTAACGCCAATTACAGAAGGAACGATCACATATAATGATAAAGTGATTGATAGATCATTATATAATCGTATTGGTTATTTACCTGAAGAACGTGGGTTACATCCTAAGATGAAAGTAGAAGATGAATTGCGGTATTTGGCTACGTTAAAAGGCATGAACTCAAAAGATATTACTGAAGCAATTGATTATTGGTTAAATCGCTTTAACATTAAAGAAAATAGAGAAAAGAAAATTGAATCTCTCTCAAAAGGAAATCAACAAAAAATTCAACTTTTAGCAAGTATGTTACACAAACCGGAGTTATTGATTTTAGACGAGCCATTTAGTGGGCTTGATCCTGTAAATGTGGAATTGCTGAAATCTGCAGTGCAAGATTTAAATGATGAAGGAACCACAATTATTTACAGTTCACATCGTATGGAGCATGTCGAAGAACTTTGCGATAACGTCTGTATTTTGAATAAAGGTGAACTTGTTGTTTCAGGACCTATTGATGAGGTGAAATCAAATCATGGCCATAAACGTGTAGTTATTGAGACAGAACATCCAATGCCTGAAATCGATGCTATTACAGGGGTGATAGATGTAGAAAGAAATAAACGAGAAATTAAAGCGACCATTGAGTCAGAAATGATTGCAGAAAAAATTTACGACGTTGTTACACGATATGGCTTTGTTAAACGTTTCCAAGTTGTAGAACCATCACTTAATGAAATATTTATAGCAAAAGTAGGTGATATTCATGAGTAAATTTTGGGCTACATTTTCGCTAACTTATAAAAATAAAGTGAAAGCTAAATCATTTATAATATTCACGGCTGTAGTGATAATTCTAATGCTCGGCGTATCAAATATTAATAAAATTATTGATTTATTCGATGATGGTCCTGATAAAGTTGGGGTTGTATCGTCTAATGATGAAATTTATAAAGTTATTAAGTCTCAGGGAAATCAACTGGATGAAGGCGCGAAATTTAATAAAGTATCTGAAAAACAGGCCAGATCACAAGTGGAAAGCGAAAAATTAGATAAAGCTTATATCATTAAATTAAATGATAATCAAAAGTTATCAGGTAAAATTTTAAGTAAAGATACTGTTTCGGAGCAAGATAAACAAAAATTAAAGGCAACATTATCGACGATTCAAACTCAATTTGTAGCTAATAGTCTAGATTTATCTCAAGGAGAACTAAAGCAACTACAAGCTCAAAGTGATGTCTCCTCAGAAGTAATTGCTAATAATGCTAAAAGTTCAAATCTAAGTGAAGCGCAAAAAGGCTTTAATACTGCAATCGTTTATCTTGGTATTATGCTCATGTTCTTCATTATATTTAATTACGCAAGTCAAGTTGCAATGGAAATTGCAACTGAGAAAACGTCACGTGTCATCGAAATGATTATCACAAGTGTATCACCGGTAACACATCTCTTTGCAAAAATGGCGGGGGTAATTGCAGTAGCATTAACGCAAATTAGTATTTTTGTAATAGTAGGTGTGATATGTTTCTTAACATTTGACATCAGTGATATGTTACAAGGATTTAAAGTAGAACCCAATGAACTCACACTTCAATTAGCTGTTGTAGGTTTTGTGTCGTTGATTATAGGTATTTTTTCATATATAATTTTAGCCTCAATTCTTGGGTCAATTACGTCACGAATTGAAGATATTAATCAGGCATTAATGCCTATGACTTTAGTTAGTATGATTGCTTTCTATATCTCAATATTTAGTGTGATGAATCCAGATACATTGCTTGTGAAAATTGTTAGTTTTATTCCGCTTATGTCACCGTTTGTTATGTTTGTTAGAGCATCTACACCAGATGTTGCGACATGGGAAATTGCGGTTAGTGTAGGCTTGTCAATCATAACGATATTTGTATTATTATGGATTGCAGTACGTAGTTATAAAGATACAATCTTAAGTTTTGATAAAGGTTTTGTGAGTTCGATGAAACGCATTTTCAATAAAAAAATTAATAACTAAAATAAGAAGCTAGAGCATAAAGTTGCTCTAGTTTTTTAAATTTATTTATCGGTTATTAATCCTTATCTAGTAGCTTTAACTCAGATAACATTGAAATAAGCAAAAATACATGAAAAAATAGAAAAAACTATAACAATTTTCAATATTGTTTGATAAAATTCAACAATAGTATAGCTAATTATTTGTATAAATTGTTACAATATAAGAGACTTATATTATAGATATGAAATTTTTATATACATACCAATTGATAACTTATTATATTTAACCGATTGTCTAAATCATAATTTATGGTTGAGGGAAGCGTGAATTATGAAAGAAGGCATACAGTCAAATATCGCAATGATTAAGGTGTATGTAACAGTATAGTTTGACTATAAGCGATTTTAGTTATTGTTTTCGTAATAGTCCGATATACAATGAAGTCTTTAAATTGCCAAATAATACACTTGAGCCCCTCAAGTTTTGCAATTTTTAGCTTGCATTTGAAATTGATGTTTTATTCATGACAACACCTATCGCTATTAAACAAACGGCGTTGGGTTTGAAAGGGAGTAATTGAGGATGTTTGCAAAAGTAGAAAGTCAAAGTAATGGTATTGATTTGATTAAAATTGATAATGAAGACACGAAAATAGTTTTCACAAACTATGGTGCCAGAATTGTTTCATGGAAGTACGACGATAACAATATTGTGCTAGGTAATGTAGTTGAAGCTGATGAGTTTTATATTGACAACCCTTATAACTTTGGTGCTACTGTTGGAAGATACGGTGGTAGAATTGCAAATGCAACATTTGAACTAGATGGTGAGAAATACAATCTTGAAGCCAATAACGGTCCCCACAATATTCACGGAGGCCCTAAGGGTTTAGATAAACGCTTTTTTGATTATAAAATTGAAGAGCAAGTTGGCCAAGTTAAAGTGATTTTTACTACGGTTTTAAAAAGCGAAGACGACTACTTTCCAGGAGATATAGATTTAGAAGTCGTTCACACATATGATGTTGACCATAAATGGACGATTGAATACAAAGCTACATCTAATCAAAAAACGTTGTTTAATCCAATGAATCATGTATACTTCAATCTTAATAGAGACAATAATGTTATTGATAATCACAGTATTTCAAGCTCTAAATTAGATATGTATACATTGGATGAAGATAATATTGTAGAGAAGAAAGACCCGATTGACCTAGTAGATATATTTAATGAACAAAACATCCAATTTAAGGATATTTTTAATAGTGAAGATGCAATAGTTAAAGAACAAATGGAACGTTTTGGTGGTGTGGATCATCCGTTCGATATAGGTGGCAATGAGATGACAGTTGAGAACAAACATTTCTTATTAACTGTTAAAACAGACATGCCTAATATTGTTATATTCACATTTAATGATACAACAGGTTGGCAAAGTGACTTCAATATTTACAAAGCGCACTCTGGCTTCACTTTAGAAACACAATGTATTCCGAATGATATTAATTTATATGGAGATAAAGCACCATCTATATTAGAGGCGAATCAGCCATATTACTCTAAAACATCATATAAAATTTCAGAGAAATGATATAGTTTACGATGAGTCGAGATCGGTAGATTAAGGTATTTAACCTTAATCTATAAAGCAGAAATAGGGAGCGAGTGTAAGAAATCAAATGTTATATTTGATTTCTGGCCCGCTCCCTTAATTATTTTTTAGCTCGTGTTAAAAATCTTTCTAGTTTTGATATTCTTTCTTCTGTTAAATATGGGTTTTTTAAAGCATATGTTAAACGCTCAATATTTTTATTATCACTATAATAGATTTGATTTAAGTCAAAAACTGAAAGTAATGTTTCGTTATTGGCTTGTTTAACTAACTCCAAATTTGAATTTTCTTGAACATAACCTTCTTTTAAAACTCTAAAATAAAAACCAGTCTTTCCAGAGGTGGACATACGCTTAATTAAATTAGGGATTTTGTACTTTTCTTGAATTTTCCAACATGGCTCTCTAATCTCTGATACTTCTAATACTGCATCGCCTAATTTGAATTGGTCTCCAAAGTGTACATCTTTTTCGTCCAAATCAGAGACAGTGATATTTTCGCCAAACATCGCATATTCTGGAAGTACTGATACATCTTGTTCCCACAGTGAATAATTTTTCTTACTGTATAGACAAACCGCTTTATTAGGGCCACCGTGACCTTTATATTCTTGTTCATCTTCAACGAATCCGGTCTTTGATAGCCACATGCTACCGGCAAATTTCTTTTTATTTAAAGCTGAGCGCATTGGCCGTTTAGTACTATAAGGTAAATCTTCAACTTTACCTGTTGAGATAGCTTCTAAAGTATAAATCATCATTTTGTACCTCCAGATAGTTAATAACTATAATTTTAAAACAATATAATGAATATGCAAGTAAAGATATAATTTACTCTGGAAAATGATTTTTGAACTATGTATTTTAATGAATCTCATGTACAATAAGGATAAAAGTACAGTATAAAAGGGGAAGCATTATGGATAAGAAACAGTTGAAAATAAGTACATTTAATGATGCATTAGACCAAATCAAAGACGGTATGATTGTTGGAATTGGCTCTGGATCAACAATTGAATTGCTTGTCCCAAAAATTGCAGAGAAACTGGAACAAGAGCAAATTAATATAACTGGCGTTTGTACCTCCAATAAAACTGCATTAATTGCAAAAGAATTGGGAATACGTGTGGTTGATGTTAATGATGTCGAAGTAATTGATATTGCTATTGATGGCGCTGATGAGATTGATAACAACTTGAATTTGATTAAAGGTGGCGGTGGCGCTTTATTTAGGGAAAAAGTCATTGATGCCATGGCTGATAGATTTATCGTTTTAGCGGATGATAGTAAATGTGTGGATTATCTTGGTCAAACGTTTAAATTACCTGTTGAAGTTGATAAATTCAATTGGTTGCTCGTGGCTAAAAAAATAAAATCATATGATAATTTAAAGGTCATACGTCGCATGGTAGATGATGTACCATTTATTACTGACAATGGTAATTATATATTGGATGTTGATTTAAATGAAAATATAGAACCTGCCGAAATGCACGAATATTTAATACACCTCGTAGGCGTCTTAGAAACAGGATATTTCTTAGATATTGCAGATCAAGCAATTATTGGAACGGAGGCTGGAGTTAAAATTATTAATAAATAATTGTTGCCTCTCCCTTCATTTAATTTTATAGTAAAGATTAAAATGATTCATGTACTTAAAGCTTGATTAAAGATAGTTGTAATAAAAAACAAGAGCCAAGACATTTTTGTCTTGGCTCTTGTTTTTATATATTAACGACGGTGACCACGTTTACTCTTTAAATCAAATGGTGAGCGTTGGTTACTGTTGTCATTGTCCCTTGGGTTGTCATCTTGTGCTTTGGTCTCTTGCACATTCGTGTCATGTTGACGTAGTGATGCATCTTTAGCATTTGGGTGTGCTTTTTCTGTTGATGCTTCAACAGCACTATTAGTATGACGGTTTACTTTATCGTTATATTCTTGTGGTTCGTTATGATGCGTCATTGCATCCGATTCACTTGAATCGACAGAAGGTGTATTTTCTTTAATGATATTAGCACGGCTATTATCTTCTTCTGTATCAGTTGTGTGCTCTTCTGTATAGTTAGAACCAGCTGTTGCGTCATCATTAGTATGATTTTGTACTGCTGTTGTTGTCGAACCATGTGCCACGGAGTCGTCTGAGATTGATTGCTGTTGATGGTTCTCATTTTGATTAATCTCATTTACAGTAGTAGAGCTATCATCATGATGTTCTCTATCCTTAACGTCATCAGTAAGATTTTGATCATCTTCATTAACATGATCAAGGTAGTTGTTTTCTTCAACTTCATCTAAATTACGTTTCGTGAAGAAATAAAGTATTACACGGATGATTAGATTAATTAAAATATATACAACTGCGACCGCAACCGTAGACAATGCAATTACTTTCATAGCAAAAACTTCACCTAATTCTTCATTAAATAAGAAGACAAGGCCAAATGACATTGACGCATGGAAAATTGTGGCGATATAAACTGTACGTCCTTTTGTAGCACGAATCAATTCCCCAGCAATCATTGAAAAGGCAAACGAGTAAAGGAAACTATAAATTGCATAATCAAAACTAAAGGCAATATTAACGTTCCATATAGAATACATAAAACCAACGATAATAGAGGCGAAAAATGTATTCATTTTATTTTCAACGATATTTTGTAAGTATGAACGGAAACCAAGTTCCACAAAGAATGCCATTACAATTTGTCCAATTATGATAGAAAGAATTGAAACAGATAAGTCTTTTGTTTGTAATAGAACAAAACTATCAGCAAAGATGTTAAAACTTACCATAGCAATGATAAAAATAAGTAATGGTAACACAAGTGCTAAAATGACACGTTCAATTACTTTTAAATCAATAGTGAGTTTTAAGCTCGCTAATTGCGTACGTTTTTGTTTGAAAACGATAAGACAAATTATAGTAGCAATTAATGGTGCTAAGGTACTCATGTCAAAGACAAAGCTCTTAAATGGTACTGTATTTTGAAAATCTTTAAGTATAATCGGTAATGCATAGGCTATAATGAAGAAAATAAATATCATCATTGCCCATTGAAAACCAGGTATACGTTTTGTATTCATTATGTAACCTCCAATAGGGTTTCGGAAAATCATTCGTTCTTAATTATACATATTTATGGTCGAGAAATAAATTAAATTAAAGATTTATCATTGAAATGTAATAGTTTTACATTATCTAACATCTAATTGAAATAATTTTTGGTGATTTTTGTAAATTATCATGTGGGCAATTGGGTAAAGATAATTATAAATTGAATTGGTTAAAATGTAAGCGTATACTTTAAGTGGTAGTTAAGTAATTAAAGGAGGAGAATTATGTATAAGCTAGCACAACGTGATCTTTGGACAGGCAGAATAGATAGTGAAACAGATGAATCGCAATTTAGACATTTTCAAACGATACAGTTTCGCAATATTGAGGACGACTACAATGAAACACGTCAAGGTGTAGGTTTATTAGGCTATGCAGTAGATAAAGGGGTCGAACTTAATAAAGGGAGAACAGGTGCTAAAGAAGGGCCTGATGCAATTAAAAAAGTGTTTGCTAATTTGCCTGTAACTAGAAAATGTAACGTATATGATTATGGTAATGTAGAACATGACCATCAAACTTTAGAAGAAACACAAGAAGAGTATGCACATTTCGTAGCCGAATCGATTAAAAGACATAAGCAAACATTCCTATTAGGTGGCGGGCATGATATCGCATATGCGCAGTATTTAGGAACACGTGAAGCTTATCCAGATGCATCGATTGGTGTTATCAATATAGATGCTCACTTTGATACGCGAGAGGCAGAAGGTTCCACGTCTGGTACAAGCTTTAGGCAAATATTAGAACAGGATGACAATGTTGATTATCTTGTATTAGGTATTCAACAAGGTGGTAATACACAAGCATTATTTGATTATGCTGAAACTAAAGGTATCGGTTATGTTTATTCGGAAGAATTACTGCATCAAATCTCTCCTCCAATTAAGGATAAAGTAGAACGTTTTATCCATGATCATGATGTCATCATGTTTACGATATGTATGGATGTTATTGATAGTGCATTTGCACCAGGTGTGAGTGCCAATGGTGTTCTAGGTTTATTCCCACATGTTGTTCTCGAACTATCAAAACGTATTATACCGAATGAAAAAGTTTCAACAATAAGCATTGCTGAAACTAATCCTAAATATGATGTCGATAATAGAACAGCCAAATTATCAGCAAACTTCCTCCATCATTTTATTCTTTAAAATTCCAATAGTTTATACATTGGTCAATAAAAGAAAGCACGCGTTCAGAGTGCTTTCTTTTTTTTAGGTAATTGATGTAAATAGAGCGGCTTAACGTCGGGCGGATATCTATTGCATCTAAGTCTCGTGCGTTAAAAGATTGGTAATAAACGCGTGGAATAATTGCATAACCTAAGCCTCTATGGACAAAGTTGGTTGCCGCTTCGAAGCGATCAGCTTCAATTACAATATTTGGATGCATATTCATTCGATTAAAATAGTCATCAAGATGTTTACGCACTTGGGAACCTTTTGTTGGTAAAATAAGCGGTAAAGACGCGATTGATGTCGTTCGTTTATATGGAAATGCATTTTTGGGTGTGATTAATACATAAGACTCTTCATATAACGGTATGGAAGTTATATCTTCATGAATGATTTGCTCGTTTGTGAAAGCGAGATGATTTTCGAAATTAATAAGTAATTCTATGATCTTAGTCTGATCATGAATTTCTGAAATTAGATAAGTCTGGTCTGCATTTTGCTTTTTATGTGTTGCCAGCACTTGTGAAATCCATTGGTTTGTAGATTCTAAAATAGATATTTTGATTTTAGGCACATGTCCCATATTGAGATCATGCATTTTCTCAATTGTTTGATGATAATTTTGTATGAGTTGTAGAGCATAGTTATAAAAATGGATACCTTTTTCGGTTATTTTAATATCTTTAGTAGTTCGCGTAAATAAATCATAACCTAAGTCTGATTCCATCTTTTTTATCGTAGTAGTCAGTGATGGTTGACTAATATGTAAAAAATTAGCTGCTTTCGTAAAGCTATTGTATTTTACAACTGCTACAAAATATTCTAATTGAATAATCTTCATATCTCAGACACCTCTAAAAATTTTTATTTATAGTTTTAAGTTATTAATAATTAGTTTATTTATATTGGTAGTCTATATAATAACATACTATACTGTGAAATATAGAGGGAGGCGTACTTTCATGTAAGGGGCGTGAAGTACATGTGGAAATTTTTCGTTTATAGTCTTATTGGTATTATATTTTTCTTTGTACCAATTACTATTAGCGGTCAATCAACGATTATGATTGATCATATCGTACAGTGGATATCGAAATTGCTTAATCCAATCTTACCGTACTATGTATTAATTTTAATTTTGATTGGCGCAGCACATCCATTTATCAATAAGAAATGGAATAAGTCTAAAACAGATATAGTCTTTAGTTTATTTAAAGTCATAGGGGTATTTATTGCTTTTATGGTGGTATTTGATTTTGGACCTGGTTTTGTATTAAAAGAAAGTATTGGACCATTTTTATATGAGAAGTTGGCAATACCTTTAAGCGTATTGATTCCTATAGGTGCAATATTCTTATCCTTTTTAATAGGATTTGGATTACTAGAATTTATTGGAGTTATTTGTAGACCGATAATGAGACCAATTTTTAAAACTCCAGGAAAATCAGCTGTAGATGCTGTTGCTTCATTTGTAGGTAGTTATTCGATAGGTTTATTAATTACAAATAAAGTATATAAAGATGGGGGGTATACGCACAAAGAGGCAGTAGTAGTCGCAACAGGGTTCTCAACGGTGTCTGCTACTTTTATGATTATCGTAGCAAATACATTAGGTATTATAGAATATTGGAACCTTTATTTTTGGTTTACTTTAGCAGTTACATTTATTGTAACTGCAATAACAGTACAAATCCCACCTATAAGAACAGAAAAGACAACGACGTATCAAGACCAACCGTACAAAGAAGAAATTCGTAGAGATATGCCATTATTAGAAGAATCATGGTTAGAAGCTAAGATAGCTGTCAAAAATTCGAAAACTTTGATAGAAAATGTAATAGAGAATTTGCGTGATGGTGTAGTAATGACCATTGCTATTTTACCATCTATCATGTCGATAGGATTTTTAGGGTTAATCGTCGCGGAATATACACCAATTATTGAATATATTTCTTACATTTTTTATCCAATTATAAGTATATTTCCTGTAAGTGACGTTGCGGTTTTAGCACAAGCTTCAACAATCTCTATAGTAGAGATGTTATTGCCAGCAGCAATAGCTCAAAGTGCAGATTTAGCGACAAGATTTACAGTGGCAGTGATGAGTGTTTCAGCCATTATATTCTTTTCAAGTGTAGTGCCAGTAATTCTATCGACGGAAGTTAAAATATCAGTCGGTAAACTAGTAATCATATGGTTCGAAAGAGTGGTATTCACATTACTTATTACTATTCCATTTGCATTATGGATATTTTAAACAAAGGAACATTTTATTAAATTAAGGAGTGATTTTTCATGAGAAAAATAGTAGCAAAAAAAGGTTTAGATATTGAATGTAAAGGTTGGGAACAAGAAGCGGTTTTAAGAATGTTATATAACAACCTTGATCCTGAAGTAGCTGAGCGTCCAGAAGACTTGGTAGTTTATGGTGGCATTGGCAAAGCAGCTAGAAATTGGGAAGCATTTGAAGCGATTGAAGATACATTACGCTCATTAGAAGCAGATGAAACAATGTTAGTACAATCAGGTAAACCGGTTGCTGTATTTAAAACACATGAAGAAGCGCCACGTGTATTAATTTCAAACTCAGTATTAGTTCCAGAATGGGCAAATTGGGACCACTTTAATGAATTAGATAAAAAAGGATTAATGATGTATGGCCAAATGACGGCAGGTAGTTGGATTTACATTGGTTCTCAAGGTATTGTTCAAGGTACTTATGAAACATTTGGTGAACTTGCCAATCAACATTTTGATGGTAAGTTGAACGGTACAGTAACGTTAACTGCTGGATTAGGTGGTATGGGTGGTGCACAACCACTTGCTGTTACAATGAACGGTGGTGTTGTAATTGGTGTAGATGTTGATGAAACACGTATTGATAAGCGTATGGAAACACGTTATTGCGATGTGAAAACACATGATTTAGATGAAGCATTACGTTTAGCTGAAGAAGCACGTGATAAAGGTAAACCACTTTCTATTGGTTTAGTAGGCAACGCTGTCGATACACATAAGGCCATTTTAGATAAAGGTTTTAAAATTGATATCGTAACGGACCAAACAAGTGCCCATGATCCACTAAATGGTTATGTACCACAGGGATATTCATTGGAAGAAGCAAAAGCAATTCGTGATAAAGATCCAAAACAATATGTTAAAGAATCTCAATCTTCTATGAGAAAACATGTTGAATATATGCTTGAATTCCAAAAAAATGGTGCTGTTGCATTTGACTATGGTAATAATATTAGACAAGTTGCATATAATGATGGATTAGAAAATGCATTTGATTTCCCTGGATTTGTACCTGCATATATTCGCCCGTTATTTTGTGAAGGTAAAGGTCCTTTCCGCTTTGCAGCTTTAAGCGGAGATCCTAAAGATATTGAGCGCGCTGATGAAGAAATGAGAAAAATCTTTCCAGACAATGAAAAATTAATTCGTTGGCTAGATTTAGCTCAAGATAAAATAGCATTCCAAGGCTTACCATCACGTATTGCTTGGTTAGGATACGAAGAACGTGCCAAAATGGGCTTAGCGCTAAATAAATTAGTCCGTGACGGCGAAATTTCTGCACCGATTGTAATTGGACGTGACCATTTAGACTCAGGGTCTGTTGCAAGCCCAAACAGAGAAACTGAAGGAATGAAAGATGGTTCTGATGCTGTTGGTGATTGGGCAATATTAAATGCATTAATCAATACTGCAGCAGGCGGTTCATGGATTTCATTCCATCACGGTGGTGGCGTTGGTATGGGGTATTCGTTACATGCTGGTATGGTTGTTGTTGCAGATGGTTCTGAACGCGCAGATAAACGTTTAGGACGTGTACTTACTACGGATCCGGGTATGGGTGTAGTGAGACATGCTGATGCTGGATATGAATCTGCAATTGAAGTAGCAAAAGAAAAAGGTATAAAAATCCCAATGATTACAGGTAAAGGAGACAAATAATGAACGATTTAATCATTCAAAACATAAAAGAACTTATTTTACCAAAATCAACTGAGCGTCCATTAAAAGGAAAAGAATTAGATGAGCTAAATATCATTGAAAACGGAACTGTTGTTGTAAAAGACGGCAAAATAGTTTATGCAGGTAATCATACGGATGATTATGAAGCGCATGAAATTATTGATGCAACAGGAAAAGTAGTTTCACCAGCACTTGTTGAAGCTCATACACATCTTGTGCATGGAGGATCACGTGAACATGAAATGTCACTTAAAAGGCAAGGTGTTTCATATTTGGAAATTCTTGAACAAGGTGGAGGCATTTTATCTACTGTTGAAGCGACTCGCAAAGCTACTGAAGATGAATTGTTTAAAAAGGCAGAGAAGAATCTGTTAACTATGATTGAGCATGGCGTGTTAGCTGTAGAAAGTAAGAGTGGATATGGTTTAGATAAAGAAAACGAACTGAAACAGTTACGCGTATCTAATCGTTTAGCAGACAAATACAATTTGGATATGAAGCATACTTTCCTAGGGCCTCATGCAGTTCCTAAAGATGCGCAATCAAATCAAGCATTCCTGGAAGAAATGATTGATTTGTTACCTGAAGTTAAACCATACGCAGATTTTGCGGATATATTTTGTGAGACAGGTGTGTTTACCATCGAGGAATCAAGAAAATATATGCAAGCTGCTAAAGCATTAGGGTTTGATGTGAAAATACATGCTGACGAAATCGATCCATTAGGTGGACTCGAGTTAGCCATTGATGAAGGTGCAATTTCTGCAGATCATCTTGTAGCTTCAAGTACAGAAGGTAAAGTGAAATTAAAACAAAGTGATACTGTAGCTGTATTACTTCCAGGAACAACATTTTATTTAGGCAAAGAAACCTATGCAGATGCAAGAGGTATGCTAGATAATGATGGCGCGATTGCAATTGCAACAGATTTTAATCCTGGTAGTTGTGTTACCAATAATTTACAACTTGTAATGTCTATTGCTGCGCTAAAATTAAAACTATCACCAAATGAAATTTGGAATGCGGTAACGGTAAATGCTGCAAAAGCAATAGATGTAAATGCTGGAACAATTAATGAAGGCGATAGAGCAAATATTGTAATTTGGGATGCACCTAACCATGAATATATTCCATATCATTATGGTATTAACCATGCAGAAACAGTAATTAAAGATGGAAAAGTATTAGTAGATAATAAAATTCAATTAAAAGGTTAATGTAATTATTTTGTTAGTCTGGGACATCAAAAGATGTCCCAGATTTTTTAGAGCCACTTCTCAATTTATTGAGTTAGTGGCTCATACACATGAACAAGAGCTCAGGTGTACCAAGTCTAATCTTTAAAGTAACCACTTCTCAATTTATTGAGTTAGTGGCTCATACACATGAGCAAGAGCTCAGGTGTACCAAGACTAATCTTTAAAGTAACCATTTCTCAATTTATTGAGTTAGTGGCTCATACACATGAGCAAGAGCTCAGGTGGACCAAGACTAATCTTTAAAGTAACCACTTCTCAATTTATTGAGTTAGTGGCTCTT